>Ga0182792_1000009_pt1 | contig 211584 bp, 182 predicted proteins | sample Passage237B_FD_130497 | JGI IMG/M metagenome (GOLD analysis project Ga0182792, IMG submission 130497) | Cellulose adapted compost microbial communities from Newby Island Compost Facility, Milpitas, CA, USA - Passage2 37B (version 2) (version 2) ...
CCCGCGGGAGCGTGGGGACGGTCACCCTCGGGGGTCGGGTGCGCAGGCAGGTGCGTGGGTAGGGTCGGGGTTGTGACTCGGGTGCGGATCGCGGCAGCGCAGGTCGACGCGTGCGTCGGTGACCTGGAGGGCAACGCCCGGACGGTCCTGGAGTGGACCAGGCGCGCGGCCGACGAGGGCGCGCAGCTCGTCGTGTTCCCGGAGATGACGCTCACGGGCTACCCCATCGAGGACCTCGCGCTGCGGGCGTCGTTCCGCCGCGCCGCGCAGGCGACCGTCGAGCGGCTCGCGCGCGACCTCGCCGCCGCGGGCCTCGGCGACGTCGCGGTGCTCGTCGGCTCGGTCGGCGAGCGCTCCAACGGCGCGGGGACCACGCGTCCGACGAACGACGCGCTCCTGCTGCGCGGCGGCCGCCTCGAGACGCGCTACGCGAAGCACCACCTGCCCAACTACGGGGTGTTCGACGAGTTCCGCATCTTCGCGCCGGGCGACGAGCTGTGCGTCGTGGAGGTCGCGGGCCGCCGGCTCGGGGTCGTCATCTGCGAGGACATCTGGCAGGACGGCGGCCCGGTGTCGCGGATGGACGCGGCGGAGGTCGAGGCGCTCGTCGTGCTCAACGGCTCGCCGTTCGAGGAGGGCAAGGGGCACGTGCGTGCCGAGCTCGCGGCGCGCCGCGCCGCGGAGGTCGACGCGCCGGTGGTCTACGTGAACCTCGTCGGCGGGCAGGACGACCTGGTGTTCGACGGCGGCTCGTTCGTCGTGGACCGCGACGGCACGACGCTCGCGTCGGCGCCGCAGTTCGTCGAGCACCTGCTGGTGTGGGACCTCGCGGACCCCGGCGAGCCGTCGCTGCCCGGGCCGCAGGTGCCGCCGCTGGAGGCCGACGAGGAGATCTACCGCGCCGTCGTGCTCGGCCTGCAGGACTACGTGCGCAAGAACGGCTTCCGGTCGGTGGTGCTGGGCGTGTCCGGCGGCATCGACTCCGCCCTGACGGCGGTCGTGGCGGCGGACGCCGTGGGCGGCGAGAACGTCGTCGGCGTGTCGATGCCCTCGTCGTACTCGTCGCAGCACTCGAAGGACGACGCCGAGGACCTCGCCAAGCGGATCGGCGCGGACTACCGCGTCCAGCCCATCGCACCGGTGGTCGAGGCGTTCCAGGCCCACCTCGCGCTCGAGGGCGTCGCCGAGGAGAACCTGCAGGCGCGCGTGCGCGGGGTGATCCTCATGGCGATCTCGAACCGCGAGGGCCACCTGGTGATCGCGCCGGGCAACAAGTCGGAGCTCGCCACCGGGTACGCGACGATCTACGACGCGGGCAGCATCGGCGGGTTCGCGCCGCTCAAGGACGTCGACAAGTCCCGCGTGTGGGCGCTCGCGCGCTGGCGCAACAACCACGCCGTCGACCGAGGCGAGATCCCGCCGATCCCGGAGTCGTCGATCACGAAGCCGCCGAGCGCGGAGCTGCGCCCCGGCCAGACGGACCAGGACTCGCTGCCGCCGTACGACCTGCTCGACGAGGTGCTCGACGCGTACGTCGAGCACGCCGAGGGCCGCGCCGAGCTGCTGGCCCGCGGCTACGACGCCGCCGTGGTCGACAAGGTGCTGCAGCTCGTGGACCGCGCCGAGTGGAAGCGCCGCCAGTACCCGCTCGGCCCCAAGGTGACGGCGCTGGCGTTCGGCCGCGACCGCCGCCTGCCGGTGACCTCGCGCTGGCGCGAGCCCTGACCCGCGCGGCCCACGAGGCCCGCGAGCACCGACCGACCCCGCGACCGCGGGACGCACGAACGGAGCGACGATGAGCGAGACCACCAAGCGCGTGCGGGTGCACCACCTGTGGGCGAAGAAGCAGCGCGGCGAGCGCATCTCGATGCTCACCGCGTACGACGCGGTCACGGCGCGGATCTTCGACGAGGCGGGCGTGGACATGCTCCTCGTCGGCGACTCGATCGGGAACACGATGCACGGGCACGCGACGACGCTGCCCGTGACGCTCGAGGACATGATCCCGCCGGCGCGTGCCGTCGCTGGCGCCGCCCAGCGCGCGTTCGTCGTCGTCGACCTGCCGTTCGGCACGTACGAGGCCGGTCCGCAGCAGGCGCTGGAGTCCGCGGTGCGGATCATGAAGACCACGGGCGCGGACGCGGTGAAGCTCGAGGGCGGCCGCCGCTCGGCGGCGCAGATCCGCGCGATCACGGACGCGGGCGTGCCGGTCGTCGCGCACCTGGGGTACACGCCGCAGTCCGAGAACCTGCTGGGCGGCCCGCGGGTGCAGGGCCGCGGCGACGAGGCGGCGGAGCGGATCAGCGAGGACGCGATCGCCGTGGCGGACGCGGGCGCGGTCGCGGTCGTCCTGGAGATGGTGCCGGCCCCGGTCGCGGCGCGCGTCACGGAGATCGTGTCGATCCCGACGATCGGCATCGGCGCGGGCGCGGAGTGCGACGGCCAGGTGCTGGTGTGGGTGGACATGGCCGGCATGGGCGACTGGTCGCCGCGGTTCGCCAAGCGGTTCGGCGAGGTCGGTGCGGCGCTCAAGGCCGCCGCGACGGCTTACGTCGAGGAGGTCCGCGCGGGCACGTTCCCCGACGCGGCGCACAGCTTCGAGAAGTGACGGCACGCCGGGCGGGCACCACGCCCGCCCGGCGTCGCTGTGCCGAGGACCGTGCTCAGCGGTCCTCCTCGTCCTCCGCGTCCCACGCGGCGGTGCGGGCGCGCGCCTTGTCGAGCGCGTGCTGCGCCTCCTCGCGCGTGGCGTACGGGCCCATGACCTGGCTCCAGTCGCTGAGCCGGCCCTCCTCCACCTGACCGGTCGCGGTGTTGTACCAGTACTGGCGGGCGTCGTCGCTCACCTGTGCTCCTCTCGCTGCGCGGCCCGGGTGCGGGGCCGCGGATCCGTAGACTGCCAGGCATGTCGCCCGTCCGCCCCGCGCTCGTCCCGGGCACGATCAGCCCTCGTCGTGCCGTCCCGTCCACCATCGCCCGCCCGGAGTACGTCGACAAGCCGGCGCCCCAGCCCTACCGCGGGCCGGACGTGCTGGACGCCGAGACGGTCGAGCGGGTGCGCGTCGCGGCGCGGATCGCCGCGCAGGCGCTGGCCGAGGTCGGCGCGCACGTGCGCCCGGGCGTGACGACGGACGAGCTGGACCGCATCGGGCACGAGTTCCTGCTGGACCACGGCGCGTACCCGTCGACGCTCGGCTACCGCGGCTTCCCGAAGTCGCTCTGCACGAGCCTCAACGAGGTCATCTGCCACGGCATCCCGGACTCGACGGTGGTGCAGGACGGCGACATCGTGAACATCGACGTCACGGCGTACATCGGTGGCGTGCACGGTGACAACAACGCGACGTTCCTCGCGGGCGACGTCGACGAGGAGTCGCGCCTGCTCGTCGAGCGGACGCGCGAGGCGCTGGACCGGGCGATCAAGGCCGTGAAGCCGGGTCGTCAGGTCAACGTCATCGGTCGCGTGATCGAGAAGTACGCAGCACGATTCGGGTACGGCGTGGTGCGCGACTACACGGGGCACGGCGTGGGACCGGCGTTCCACACTGGCCTGGTGATCCCGCACTACGACGCGGCACCGCAGTACGACACGATCATCGAGCCGGGCATGGTCTTCACGATCGAGCCCATGCTCAACCTCGGCACACCCGACTGGGTCATGTGGGACGACGACTGGACGGTCCTCACGGCCGACGGGCGCCGGTCCGCGCAGTTCGAGCACACCCTGCTGGTCACCGATGACGGAGCGGAGATCCTGACACTGCCATGAGCAAGCGAGCGTTCGGCATCGACATCGGCGGCAGCGGCATCAAGGGCGCCCCCGTGGACCTCAAGAAGGGGGTGTTCGCCGACGACCGGCTGCGCATCCCCACCCCGCAGCCGGCGACGCCGGACGCGGTGGCACGCACGGTCGGCGAGATCGTCGACTCGTTCGACCTGGACGAGGACGTGCCGATCGGCGTGACGTTCCCGGCGGTGATGCTGCACGGCGTCGCGCAGTCGGCCGCGAACGTGGACGACTCGTGGATCGGGACGAACGCGCAGGAGCTGTTCGCGCAGTCCACGGGCCGCCGGGTCGTCGCGGTGAACGACGCGGACGCCGCGGGGTACGCCGAGGCGCGCTACGGCGCCGCGAAGGGCGTGCCGGGCGTGGTGCTGGTGGTGACGCTCGGGACGGGCATCGGCTCGGCGCTCGTCGTCGACGGCCACCTGGTGCCGAACACGGAGCTGGGCCACCTGGAGATCGACGGGCACGACGCGGAGTCGCGGGCGTCGGACGCGGCCCGCGACCGCGAGGGGCTGGACTTCGAGCAGTGGGCGCAGCGCCTGCAGCGGTACTTCACGGTGGTGGAGAACCTGTTCTGGCCGGACCTCATCGTGGTGGGCGGCGGCGTGAGCAAGCACCACGCGAAGTTCCTGCCGCTGCTGGACCTGCGCACGCGCATCGTCCCGGCGGAGCTGCGCAACGCGGCGGGCATCGTGGGTGCGGCGGCCCTGGCCGCGGCGGAGACGAAGAAGGACTGACGCTGCCCCTCGTGGAGGTCGCGCCCGGCGTGCTGGTCGCGACGAGCGCGGTGTACGCGACGACGACGAGCGTGCTCGTCGGGTCCGGTGGCGCGTGCCTGGTCGTGGACCCGGGCGTGACGCGCGACGAGGTCGCGACGCTCGGCACTGCTCTCGGCGCCCGGGGGCTGCGGCCGGTGGCGGTGTGGTCGACGCACCCGCACTGGGACCACCGCCTGGACGGCCCGGGGTTCGTGGGCGTGCCGCGCTGGGGCGCCCCGGCGGACGGGTCCGACGGACGGTGCGCCGACGACGAGCGCGCACCCGCCGACGACCGCGCGGCGCGCGAGGCGGAGCGCGACGCCGACGACGAGCTCGCGCGCGTGCTGCGCGAGCGGCCGGCCGACGCCCCGGCGCCGGTGGCGCCGCCCCCGGCCCCCGCACCGCTGCGCGACGCACCCGACGCCCCGCCCGGCTGGCGCGCGCTCGACACCGCGGCGCTCGGGTGGCCGGGGCCGCGCGTGCTCGTCCTCGCGCACCGCGCGCACGCCCCGCGGCACGGGTCGCTGCTGCTGCCGGAGGTCGGGGTGCTCGTCGCGGGCGACATGCTGAGCGACGTCGAGGCGCCACTGCTGGACGACGACGCCGCCGACCCGCTGACCGACCACGCGGCCACCCTCGACGCGTTCGCGGGGGCCGGTGCGCGGCTCGTCGTGCCCGGCCACGGCTCCCCCGGTCCCGCCGCGGAGCGGATCGCCGCCGACCGCGCCTACCTCGTCGGCCTGGGCGACCCGGGCGCCTGCGACCCGCGCGTGACAACGCCGTGGCAGCGGGAGGCCGACGCTCGTGCCCGCGCCCTGGCCCGGGCGGCCCGCTCGTCGCGCTGAGGTGCTCCCGGCCCCGTCCCCGCCGACCTGCGCGAACCCCACCCGCAACCTCCACACGCACCGAGGCCGCCGTGGCGGGCGACCGTGGTGGGCTGGTGCCGTGCTGCTCCGCGTCGTCGCCCCGCTCGCCCAGGTGCGCTCGGCGGTCGAGCGCGGTCTCACGTCGGTCGAGGCCCGCATCGACGCCCGCGCGCACGCCGTGCTCGACCGGCTGCCGCGCGAAGGGCCGCGCGCGTGGCTCGTCGCGTTCGCGGTCTTCGTGCTCAAGCAGGCGTGGGCGTGCCTGTTCGGGGCGCTGCTGCTCGCCGTGATCCTCGCGACGCGCCTGTGGTACCCCGACGCCGCGCCGCTGGACCGCAACGACTTCCTCACGCTCGCCGCGCTCGCGCTGCAGGTGCTCATGCTCACCACCCGCCTGGAGACCGTCGCCGAGCTGAAGGTCGTCGGGACGTTCCACGTCGTCGGGACGGTGATGGAGCTGTTCAAGACGGACGTGGGCTCGTGGTCGTACGCCGCGGACGGCGTGCTGCGCGTCGGGGCCGTGCCGCTGTTCTCGGGGTTCATGTACGGCGCGGTCGGCTCGTACCTCACGCGCGTGATGCGGATCTTCGACCTGCGGTTCGACCGGTACCCGCGGCGGTGGGTGACGGCCCTCGTCGCGGCGGGGATCTACGCCAACTTCTTCACGCACCACTGGGTCTGGGACGCACGCTGGCTGCTCGTCGCCGCGGTGCTGGCCGTGTGGGCGCGGTGCGTCATGCACGTGCGTGTGCTGACGCACGTGGTGCGGGTCCCGGTGCTGCTGGCGTTCGTCGGCGTCGCGCTGGTCATCTGGGTCGCGGAGAACCTGGCGACGTTCGCGGGTGCGTGGCTCTACCCGGCGCAGGTCGCGGGCTGGCACGTGGTGTCGCCGCACAAGCTCGTCGCGTGGTTCCTGCTCATGGTGGTCTCGGTGGTGCTCGTGACCTGGGTGCACGCCCCGCGCCCGCCGGACGGGGCGCGGGACGTGCGACCTCAGGGTCGGCGACGCCGCGCGGCGACGACCGCGAGCACCGCGGCGGCCGCGACGAGCGCGAACAGCGCGCCGATGACGACGGCCGCGGGACCGCCGCCACGCGGGCCGGGGTCGATCGCCGGCAGCGGGGACGGCTCGGCGTCCTGACCGCTCGGCTCGGGTGCCGTCGGCTCCTGCGTGGGCTCCTGCGTCGGCTCCGCGGTCGTCGGCTCGGCCGTGGGTTCGTCGGGCTCCCCGCCGGCCTCCGCGGCGGTGAACCGGAACGTGCCCTCGACGGGGTGCCCGTCGGACGAGGTGACGCGCCACTGCACGGTGTACTCGCCCGCGGGCAGCGTCCCGCCCAGCGGCTGGGTGATGGTGCGGTCGACGACCTGCGCCGGCCCGTCTGCCGCGTCGCGCCCGTCGGGCGTGAGCACGACCAGCCGCGTGCCGACCGCCATCGCGGTCGCGGAGAACTCGAGCGTGATCGCCTCGGGCGCCATGGGGACGGTCGTGCCGTCCGCGGGGTCGCTGGATACGAGCGAGTCGTGCGCCTGGGCCGAGCCGGCTCCGGCGACGACGAGCAGCCCGGTGACGACGAGCCCGACGAGCGTTCGTAGCGTGCGCACGTCACTCCTTCCCGGCGCGGGACCGACGGCCGGTCAGGGCGAGCGCCACCGCGACCATACCGAGGCCGAGCCCCGCGCCGCCGAGCGCGCGCGCGACGCCGTCGGCGCTCGCCGTGTCGGCGGCGGTGTCCTCGGCCTCGTCGCCCTCCGGCGGGGCGGTCAGGACGAGCTGCGGCGCCGGGTGCGCGGGCTCCTCGTCCCCGTCGGCCACCTCGTCCCACCGCACGACGGTGCCGTCGCTGTAGGTCTGCGCGGCGGGCAGCACGATGCGCGTGCCGGGCTCGTCGGGCAGCGGCCCCGCCGAGATCCGGAACTCCTCGAACTCGCCGTCGCCGATACCCGCTCCGGCGTCGGCCCGCCACGTGACGCGCACGGGCGCCTCGGTGACGGTCGAGCCGTGCAGGTCCAGGGGCTCGGGCAGCGCGGCGCGCTCGACGGTCGCGGTCCAGCCCGGGACCGGCCTGGTCGACACCGACAGCAACGGCGTGTCGGTGGGCAGCTCGACGGACACCTCGACGGTCTGCGCGTCGGCGGACTCGTTGGGCACGCGGAACGTCATCGCGGTCCAGGAGCCCGCCTCGGTGGAGTCCGGGATGACGCGCACGTGCGCGTCGGCGGCGGTCGGCAGCCCGACGAGCAGCGCGGCGCCGAGCGCCGCCGCCGCGGTCCGGCGGCAGGCGGAACCGGTCGGACTGGTCGGACGGGTGCGTGCGGGGGTGGTGCAGTGCATGGGTGAGAGATCCTTACGCGGAGGCCGCGGGCGCGGCGGGGTCGGGGCAGCGCACCGACGACCCGCGCGCCGGCGGCGCGTCAGGTCCTCGGTGTGCCGGTGGAGGTGCGGGCCGACCCCGGCGGACCTCGTCGCGGCGGCGTGCCCCGCAGGTGCAGCGCGGCGGCGGGCGCAGACGTCTCGTCGGCGGGCAGGAGGCGCGCGACCACGGGCGCGACGAGCGCGACGGGCCTCCGGAACAGCGGCGCGAGCACCGCGCCGACGTGCGCGACGGCACGGTCGAGCCCGGCGACTGCGAGCGCCGTGGCCAGCGTCACGAGCACGTGCCACGCGGCCATCCCCCACCCGTCGACCGCGCTCGTCGTCGCACCGGCACATGCGTGCGCGACGCCCGCGACGCCGTGGTGCGCGTGCGCCCCCACGTCGACGCCGGACGACGCGCACGACCCGACGGCGGAGAACGCGCCGTGCAGCAGCACCTGGCCGACGCCGAGCACCCCGAGTGCGGCGAGCCGCCCCACCCGCCGCCCGCACACGAGCACCGTGACCGGCAGCGCGAGCGCGACGAGAGCGAGGACGAGCCCGGGCTGCGGCGCGGGTGCCCCGGCGAGCGCGTGCCCCCAGGCGGCGAGCGCGACGACCAGCACGGCGAGCACGACGGCGCGCGCCAGCCGCGCCGGTGCGGAGGACGCCCTGGTCATGCCCCGAACGCTAACCCGCGCCAGGGACCGAGGGCTCATCCCGGGACCCACGAAGGGGCTGCTCCTAATCGGTTGGGAGCGGATGAGTCAGCCGGTACGCCGGGTTCTGTCCCCGTGCGCGGTTGCCCCCCGCACGGGTGGCGGCCATCCATCTACGACGTACGTTGCCGCACGCCTCCAGCGACCTACCCGGGAGCTCGGGCGGGCCGCCCTCGAACGCTCCCTGTCTGGTCTTGCTCCGGGTGGGGTTTGCCGAGCCGCACCGGTCACCCGGTGCGCTGGTGGTCTCTTGCACCACCGTTTCACCCTTACCCCGTCCGAGCCGGCGGACCGGCTCGTCGTGGCGGTCTGTTCTCTGTGGCACTGTCCCGCGGGTCACCCCGGGTGGGTGTTACCCACCACCCTGCCCTGCGGAGCCCGGACGTTCCTCGGCGGATCGGTCCGAGGACCTCACCGACGCGGCCGCCTGGCTGACTCATCCGCGACGACGATGCTACCCGCCGCGTGGGTGGTCCTCGCGGACCCGGAGGGCAACGAGTTCTGCCCGCTGCCGGCCGCGCCGGCGGGACAGGCGCGGGAAGCCGGTGCCGAGGACGACGAACGTCACGTCCCGCCCGCCGCGTCGTGACCGGTGACGGGGCACCGCGGCGTCCTAGAGTCGTGCGGTGCTCCTGCTGCTCCCTCCGTCCGAGGGCAAGACGGCCCCGCGCCGCGGTGCGCACGTCGACCTCGACGCACTGTCCTCGCCCGCGCTGAACCCGCTGCGCGCCAAGGTCCTCGACGCGCTCGTCGAGGTCTCCGCGCGGCCGGACGCGACGGACGTGCTGCACGTCTCCGCAGGTCTGGCCGACGAGGTCGCGCGCAACACGAGTCTGCGCGAGGCCCCGGCGGCGCCCGCGCGTGGCGTGTACACGGGCGTGCTGTACGCGGCGGCGGGGCTCGACGAGCTGACACCCGCGCAGCGGCGACGCGCCGCGGCGTGCGTGCGGATCTTCTCCGGGCTGTGGGGCGTCGTCACGCCCGAGGACGCGGTGCCCGCGTACCGGCTGTCGGGCGGCGTCGACCTGCCCGGCGTCGGGCCGCTCGCCGCGGCGTGGCGCGCCGCGCTGCCGGACGTGCTCGACCCGGAGGCCGACGGTGCGCTCGTCGTCGACGGACGGTCGGCGGACTACGTGGCGATGTGGCGGCCGCCGGCCGGCGCGGACTGGGTCGCGGTGCGCGTCGAGCGCGAGCTGGACGGCAAGCGGTCCGTCGTGTCGCACAACGCCAAGCACGCGCGCGGGGTCCTCGCCCGGCACCTGCTCACGCGCCGCCCGCAGCCGCCGAAGGACGCCGAGGGTCTGGCGGGTGCCGCCGCGGAGCTGGTGGGCGGCGAGCTGCGCGCCGTCGAGCTCGGTGCCGCGCGCGCCCGCGGGCCCCGCACGCTCACACTCGTCGTGTGAGCACGCCATCGCGAGGCCGCCCCTGGTGGGTGGTCGCCGTCGTCGTGTCCGTGCTCGCCGTCGCCACGGGCCTGCTGCCCCGCGCGGACGCGGTGGCGCTCGCCGAGCGCACCGGGCCGGTGCTGCTGTTCGTCGCCGCGCTGACGGTGGTGTCGGAGCTGTGCGCCGGCGCGGGACTGTTCACCGCCGCCGCGGACGTCGCGGCGCGGGCGGCTCGCGGGCACCGGTGGGCGCTGTGGGCGGGCGTGGTCGTGCTCGCCACCGCGGCGACCGCGGTGCTGTCGCTCGACACGACCGCGGTGCTGCTCACGCCGGTGGTCATCGCGCTCGCGCGGCACACGGGCACGTCCCCGCTGCCGTTCGCCCTGGCGGTCGCGGCGCTCGCGAACACCGCGTCGCTCGTGCTCCCCGTCTCGAACCTCACGAACCTGCTCGCGGACCACGAGATCCGCCGGTCGGGCACCGGCTACCTGGACCTCATGTGGGCGCCGGCGCTCGCCGCGGTCGTCGTCACGGTCGTCGTCCTGGCCGTGCGGGACCGGGCCGCGATCCGCGGCCGCTACTCCCCCGCCGCCGCGCCGCCGACCCCCGACCCGGTGCTGCTGAAGGTCACGGGTCTCGTGGTCGCCGCCATGGCGGTCGCGTTCGTCGTCGGCGTGACGCCCGCCCTCGCCGCGGGTGTCGCCGCGGCCCTGCTGCTCGGCGTCACGCTCGCGCGCCGACGCCCGCTCCCGGTCGCGCCGGGCGACATGGTGCCGTGGCGCACGCTGCTCGTCGTCGCCGGGCTGTTCGTGCTCGTCGCGACCGCGCACGCGCACGGCATGGCGGACGTCCTGCACCGCGCGGCGGGCGACGGGAACGGCCCGCTCGACCTGCTGCGGCTCGCGGCCGTGGGCGCGCTCGCCGCGAACGGCGTCAACAACCTGCCCGCGTTCCTCGCGCTCGACCCCGCGGCCGCGGGTGACCCGCTGCGGATCGCCGCGCTGCTCGTCGGGACGGGCGTCGCGCCGATCCTCACCCCGTGGGGGTCGCTCGCCACCGTGCTGTGGTGGCAGCGGTGCCGTCAGGTGCTGCTCGACGTGCCCGCCGCGACGATCGTCCGCCAGGGCCTGCTCGTCGCGCCGCTCGCGCTCGTGGCGTCCGTCGCCGCGCTCGTCGTCGCGACCTGACCGCCGCGGCCGGTCAGGCCCAGCCCTCGCTCGGCACGGCGGCGGCCGCGAGCTCGTGCCGCCCGTCCGCGTACAGACGCACGACGCTCACCGACGCGGGCGACACGCGCAGCCGGCTCCAGGCGGCGGGCTCCACGCCCATCGCCGTGCCGAGCGCCGCGCGGATCGCGATGGCGTGCGACACGACCACGACCGTGCGGCCGCGCGCGGAGGCCAGCAGGTCCGCGAACAGCGACGCGAGCCGCTCCCCCACGTCGAGCACCGACTCGCCGCCGGGCGCACGCACCGTGGCGCGCGTGTGCCACGGCTCGAGCATCCCCGGCCAGCTGGCCTCGACCTCCTGCGCGGTCAGACCCTGCCACTGCCCGAAGTCCGCCTCCTTGACGCGCTCCTCGGTGCGCACCGGCAGGCCGAGCCGCTCGGCGACCGCCGCGGCGGTTTCCTGCGTGCGGACCATCGGGGACGCGAGGACCTCGCTGGGCAGCGGGGCGTCGGTCCACAGCTCGCGCCCGACGCGCGCGACGAGCGCCGCAGCGGCCCGCGCCTGCTCGCGGCCCTGCGCGTTGAGCGGCGGACCGGGCTCGCTCGAGCCGGAGAAGCCGCGTGAGACCGTCATCGCCGTCTCACCGTGCCGGACGAGGACGACCGTGACGGGCTCGTCGTCGTCGAACCGCATCGCGGCGCCCGACGGGCGCGGCACGCGGCCGGTGCCGGGGTCGGCCTCGGCGTCGGTCGTCGGGCCCGGCTCGGCCGGTGCGGACCACGCGTTCGTCACGACCGCGGCGCGGGTGTCCATCGCGCGGTTGGCGAGCGCGTCCGCCGCGGCGTTCTGCGCGCGGGGCACCCACGTCCACGTGACGGTCGCCGGGTCGACGAGCGCGCGGGCCTGCTCGGCCAGGCGGCGCATGTCCTCGTGCTTCACCTGCCACTCGCCGAGCATCTGCCGGACGACGAGCTGGGAGTCCATGCGTACCTCGAGCCGCGCCTGCGGGTCGATCTCCAGGGCCGCCCGCAGCCCCGCGACGAGCCCCGAGTACTCGGCGACGTTGTTCGTCGCGACCCCCAGGTGGTCGGCGCGCTCCGCGAGCACCTCACCGGTGTCGGCGTCGCGCACCACCGCGCCGTATCCGGCCGGGCCGGGGTTGCCGCGCGAGCCGCCGTCCGCCTCGACGACGAGCCGCCGCATCACTGCCCCTCGGGCAGGCGGACGAGGATGCGACCGCACTCCTCGCACCGCACCACCGCGTCCTCCGGCTTCGCCTTGATCGCGTCCAGGTCCAGCGGGTTGAGCTCGAGGCGGCAGCCCTCGCAGCGGCGCCCCCGCAGGGCCGCCGCGCCCTGGCCGCCGAGCTGCCCGCGCAGCCGGTCGTACAGCGCGACGAGGCCCGCGTCGAGTCCCGCCGCGGCGGTCGCGCGCTCGGACTGCACGGTCGCGATCTCCGCGTCGAGCTGCGCGTACGCGGCGTCGCGCTCGGACTCGACCTGCGCCTTGCCGGCCGCGAGCTGCGTGTGCGCGTCCGTGACCTCGGCGAGCGCCTTCTCGTGCGCCTCGAGCCGCTCCATGACCTCGAGCTCGACCTCCTCGAGGTCGCCCTGCCGCTTCCCGAGCGACTCGAGCTCGTGCTGCAGCGCCTGCAGGTCCTTGGCGGTGCCCTGACCGGAGTCGAGGCGCGCCTGGTTGCGCTGCGCCCGGTCCCGCACCTGCTGCACGTCCGCCTCGGCCTTCGCGAGCTCGCGACGCAGGTCCGCGACGGCGGTCTGCGACGTGACGAGCGCGGTGTGCAGGTCCGCGAGCTGCGCGTCGAGCTCGGCGATCCGCGCGAGCTCCGGCAGCGTGCGGCGCCGGTGCGCGAGCTGGTCGAGGCGCGTGTCCAGCGCCTGCACGTCGAGGAGTCGTCGCTGGTCCGCTGCGGGGGCGTTCGGCACGGGCAGTCCTTCCGGTACGCGGCTGGCGCGTGGTCGTCGTCGGCTTACGCCGGCTGGCTGCGCGGGTCCGTGCGGCCGACGCGACCCGTCCACGGGTCGGTGCACCGCACGCTCACGCGGGTCTCCACCGTAGTGCCCTCGGCCTGCAGGTCGGCCGCCAGGTCGCGTGCGGCGAGCCGCAGCCACGGCCACTCCGACGCGAAGTGCGCGAGGTCGACCAGGTAGGGCGTGGCCGGTCGCCCGGGGCGCGCGTCGAACTCCGCGCGCTCGCGCTGCTCGGACGCCGGGTGGTGGCGCAGGTCGGCGGTGACGTACGCGTCCGCCCCGGCCGCGCGCACGGCGTCGAAGAACGGGTCGCCCGAGCCGCCGACGACCGCGACGCGCTCGACGCGACCGTCCGGGTCGCCGGCGAACCGCACGCCCTGCGCCGTGGCGGGCGTCGCGTCGGCCGCGCGCTGCGCGAAGTCCCGCAGCGTCGTCGGCTCCGCGAGGCGCCCGACCCGCCCGGTGCCCGTGCCGCCCGGGAGCGCCGCGGTCTCCAGCACGTCGAACGCGGGCTCCTCGTACGGGTGCACCGCGCGCATCGCGGCGACGACGGCCCGGCGCAGCGACCGCGGCGCGACCATCTCGACACGGGCCTCGACGACGACCTCGCGCGTCCCGACGGTCCCGACCGCGGGCGTGGCCCCCGGCAGGGGTGTGAACGTGCCCTCCCCCGTGGTCGTCCAGGCGCACCGCTCGTACGCGCCGACGGCCCCCGCGCCCGCGGCGGCCATCGCGTCGACGACTCGCGGCGCATCGGCCACGGGCACCATCACCACGTGCTTGTCGAGCGTCGGGAGCGGGTCGGGCAGCAGCGGCTCGACGTCGACGAGACCGAGCACCTGCGCGAGCGCGTCCGCCACGCCGTCGGTCGCGGCGTCGGCGTTCGTGTGCGCGGTCAGCAACGCGCACCCGCCGCGCACCAGCCGGTGCAGCACGTCGCCCTTGAACGTGGTCGCGGCGATCGAGTGCACGCCCTTGAGCAGCAGCGGGTGGTGCGTCACGACGAGGTCCGCGCCCCACTCGAGCGCCTCGTCGACGACCGTCGCCACGGGGTCGACGGCGAACAGGACGCGCCGCACGGGCTGCTCGGGGGCCCCGGTGACGAGCCCGACCGCGTCCCACGACTCCGCGGTGGACGGCGGGTAGCGCTTCTCGAGGACCCGGACGACGTCGGACAGGCGTGCTGCGCTCACGGGTGAGCACGCTACCCGCGACGGCGCCCTCTAGGTTGGCGCCGTGAGGGAAGCGTGGACGTGGCCCGCCTACACGGGGGTGCTGCTCGGCACCGGGCTGTTCCTCGTGCTGTTCGTACCCGCGCTCGTCTGGCAGTTCCGCGCGTACGGGCGCCCGTCGGCGCTGCGGCTGCTGACCGTCGCGGCCGCGTGCGTGTACGTCGTCGCGCTCGTCGCGTACACGCTCCTGCCGCTGCCGACGGGAGACCGGGCCGCGTGGTGCGCGGAGCACGCCGCGAGCCACAACGCGCACCCGCTGCAGATGCTCACGGACATCCGCGAGGTCCGCGCGGACGTCGGCACACGCGCCACGCTGCGCTCGTTCGTGTTCCTGCAGGTCGCGTTCAACGTGCTGCTGTTCGTGCCGTTCGGCGTGCTCGTGCGCGTGCTGCTGCGCTGGGGCGTCGTGCTCACGACGCTCGCCGGTGCGGCGACCTCGGTGCTCATCGAGGCGACGCAGTACACCGGCGTGCTCGGCCTCGTCGGCTGCTCCTACCGCGTGGGCGACGTCGACGACGTCATCACGAACACGACGGGCGCGCTCCTCGGCGCCGTGCTCGCGCCGATCGTCCTGCACGTCGTGCCGTCCTCGTCGTCGCTGGCGACCCACCGCGGTGTACCGCGACCGGTCTCGGTGTGGCGGCGGTGGACCGGCATGGCGCTCGACGCCGGTGCGGTGCTGCTCGTGGCCGCGGCCGTGACCGTCGGCACGCGGGTGCTGCGTGCCGTCGAGGGTGCGGGCCGGGCGCAGGTCGTCGCCGAGAACGGCGGCCTGCTCGCGGTCGTCCTCCCGTTCGTGCTCGTGGTCCTGCTGCCCGCGCTCGTCGGGTCCGGTGCCTCGTGAGGGCAGCGGGTCGTGTGGCTCGTCCCCGTGTGGTCCGACGAGCGTCCCGGACCGGCGCGCCGCGTGCGGCGGCTGCTGCGCGCGCTCGTCGTCGCGGGCCCGTGGTGGCTGCTGGTGTCCGCCGGGACCGTCGACGCCCTGCCGGAGGGCACCGCCGACGGGCTGGTCGCCGCGGGCTGGACGCTCGCGGCGCTCGCCGTCGTCGTCGCCGCGGTCACGCGCCGCGGCCTGTCCGGCGTGCTCACCGGCGCGCGCGTGGTGGACTCCCGCTCCCCCGACGCCCGCTGACGCGGACCGGTCGCCGACTCAGCCCAGCGCGACGACCGGGTCGCCGACGGCGAGCTCGCCCGCCGACTCCGGCACGAACCGCACGCCGAACCACACCTTGCCGTCCTCGCGGCGGTGCCGGGCCAGCGTGCGGGTCGGCTCCTTCGAGGTGCGCAGCGTCTCCAGGTCGACCGTCGTCATGACGCACCGGTCGCAGCGCTCGGCGAACCGCAGCACCACGTCCCCCACCCGCACGCGCGACCACCGGTCCTCCTCGAACGGCTCGAGGTCCCCGTCGACCACGAGCGTGGGCCGGAACCGCTCCATCGGCAGCGGCGGGTGCCCCCGCTCGTCGGCGAGCCAGCCGTTCAGCGCGTCGAGCGACGCGGTCGTCGTCAGCAGCACGGGCGCGGTGTCCGCGAACGACAGCGGGTCGCCCGGGAGACCGCCGTGGTCGGGCGACACGCTGCGTCGCCCCGGGTCGTCCAGCCAGACGAGCCGCACCGGCCCGCCGAGCGCGTCCGACAGCCACGCGTCCGCGTCCGGGTGGCACGCGGTGGCCACGCCGACCCGCGAGAGCGTCACCGGCACGTGCGGACCGCCGTGCGGCTCGGCGACGACGAGCGGCTCGCGTCCCGGCGCCGACAGCTCGATGCCGCCGACGACCGGGCGCGCCGTGATCCCGAGCATCTCCGGGTCCATGCGCGCGGTGACGGTGTGCCCCTCGGCGTCGACCACCATCCACCGCCGGTCGCCCCGCGGCCCGAGCCGGTCGAGCGCCACCCGCTCCACCTCGACGCCGCGCAACGACTTCACGGGCCGCACCGCGAGCGCCGTGACCTTCGCACCGGTCACCGTGGGGCCTCCTCGTCGTGCGACGTCCTCGTCCGGAGCGCCGTCGCGGCGCCGCTCGCTCCGCCGCTCGCGCGGAGTGGGCCCGGCCGGGTTCGAACCGGCGACCCCCGCGGTGTAAGCGCGGTGCTCTGACCAGCTGAGCTACAGGCCCCTGCCACGAGCGCCCGAGCGCTCGACGGCGGCACAGCCTACCGGGACCGTGCGACGCCCCGGTGACGAGGCTCAGACCCGCTCGAGCGCGGCCGCGGTGTCGGCGACGAGGTCGTCGGCGGACTCCAGCCCGACGGACAGGCGGACGACGGCCTCGGACACCTCGAGCTCGGTGCCCTTGACCGACGCGTGGGTCATGCTCGCCGGGTGGTTGACCAGCGACTCCACGCCGCCCAGCGACTCGGCGAGCGTGAACAGGCGGGTCGACTCGGCGAACCGGCGCGCGGCGGCGCCGTCGGCGAGCTCGAGGCTGACGATGCCGCCGAACCCGGTCATCTGCCTCGCGGCGAGCTCGTGGCCCGGGTGCTCGGGCAGGCCCGGGTAGTGCACCCGCGTGACCTTGGGGTGCGCGGCGAGCGCGTGGGCGACCGCGAGCGCGTTCTCGCCGTGTCGCTGCACGCGCACCGCCAGGGTCTTGATGCCGCGCGTGGTGAGCCACGCGTCGAGCGGACCGGACACGGCGCCGGCGGCGAACTGCAGGAACTTCACCTGCTCGGCGAGCTCGGCGTCCCGCAGCACGACGGCGCCGCCGACGACGTCGGAGTGCCCGCCGAGGTACTTGGTGGTCGAGTGCACGACGACGTCCGCACCGAGCGCGAGCGGCCGCTGCAGCGCGGGCGTGGCGAACGTGTTGTCGACGACGAGCAGCGCGCCGGCGGCGTGCGCGAGGTCCGCCAGGGCGGCGATGTCGCTGACCCGCAGGTACGGGTTCGAGGGCGTCTCGACCCACAGCAGGCGCGCGCCGGTCTCCTCCAGCGCGGTGCGCACGCCGTCGAGGTCGGTGAGGTCCACGACCCGGTGCCTCACGCCCCACGGGCCGAGGACGCGTGAGACGAGGCGGTACGTGCCGCCGTAGACGTCGTTGCCGATGAGCAGCGAGTCGCCGGGGCGCAGCACCGCGCGCAGCAGCGCGTCCTCGGCGGCGAGGCCGGACGCGAACGACAGCGCGCGCGTGCCGCCCTCGAGCGCCGCGAGCTGCGTCTCCAGAGCGGTGCGCGTCGGGTTGCCCGAGCGGCCGTACTCGTAGCCGTTCCGCAGCCCGCCGATGCCGTCCTGCGCGAACGTCGAGGACAGGTGCAGCGGCGGGATGACCGCGCCGGTCGTCGGGTCGGGCTCCTGGCCCGCGTGGATCGCGAGGGTCTCGAACCCGGCGTTCTCGTGGTCGCTCATGCGCTCGCCTCTCGGTGGCTCGGGCTCAGTGGCTCAGGAAGGTCAGCAGGTCGGCCCGCGTGACGACGGACAGGGGCGCGCCCTCGTCGACGACGAGCAGCGCGCTCGCCTCGCCGAGCGCCTTGCGCGCCGTCTCGACGGACTCGTTCGCGCCGATCTGCGGCAGGCCCTCCTGCAGCACGGCGGACACGGGGTCGCCCATCTCGACCTCGCCCGAGAACACCTTCTCGAGCAGGGACTCCTCGTCGACGGCGCCGACGACCTCGCCGATCACGACGGGCGGCTCGGCGGTGAGGACGGGCAGCTGCGAGACGCCGAACTCGGTCATCATCGCGATCGCGTCGCGGACCGTGTCGGCGGGGTGGGCGTGCACGAGCGCCGGCAGCGAGCCGTCCTTGGCGGTGACGACGTCGCGCACGGTGCGCTCGGTGGGCAGGTCGCTGAACCCGTAGCTGCGCAGCCAGGCGTCGTCGAAGATCTTGCCGAGGTAACCTCGCCCGCCGTCGGGCAGCAGGACGACGACCACGTCGTCGGCGGTGAGGCCGCGCGCCACGCGCAGGGCCGCGGCGACGGCCATGCCGCTGGACCCGCCGACGAGCAGGCCCTCCTCGCGGGCGAGCCGGCGCGTGAGCTCGAACGACTCGGCGTCGCGGACCGCGATGACCTCGTCGACGACCGTCGGGTCGTACGCGCCGGGCCAGATGTCCTCGCCGACGCCCTCCACGAGGTACGGCCGCCCGGTCCCGCCGGAGTAGACCGACCCCACGGGGTCCGCGCCGACGACCCGGACGGCCCCGTCGGAGAACTCCTTGAGGTAGCGGCCGGTGCCGCTGATGGTGCCGCCGGTGCCGATGCCCGCGACGAAGTGCGTGACGCGGCCGTCGGTGTCGGCCCAGATCTCGGGGCCCGTGGTCTCGTAGTGGCTGCGCGGCCCGTTCGGGTTCTCGTACTGGTTCGGCTTGAACGCGCCGGGGATCTCGGCGGCGAGCCGGTCGGACACCGAGTAGTAGGAGCGCGGGTCGTCGGGCGCGACGGACGTGGGGGTGACGACGACCTCCGCGCCGTACGCGGTGAGCACCGCGCGCTTGTCCTCCCCCACCTTGTCCGGGACGACGAACACGCACCGGTACCCGCGCTGCTGCGCGACCAGGGCGAGCCCGACGCCGGTGTTGCCCCTGGTCGGCTCGACGATCGTGCCGCCGGGCCGCAGCAGACCGTCCCGCTCGGCGGCGTCGATGATGCGCGCGGCGATGCGGTCCTTCGACGAGCCACCCGGGTTGAGGTACTCGACCTTGGCGAGCACGAGGGCGTCGACGCCCTCGGTCACGGCGTTGAGGCGCACGAGCGGCGTGCCGCCGACGAGGTCGGTGATGCGGGAGGCGTACTTCATGGCTGCTGGTCCTTCGGGGGGATGTCGTCCGCCCGGTGCGGGCGCGGGTGCGGGTCGGGGCGCCCCGGCACGGGGGCACGTGGGGACTCGTCAGGGACGACAGCAGCGCAGCACGGGTCCACGGTAACCCGCGGGCTCACAGGGCGGCGAGCGCCTCGCGGTACGCGCCGAGCGGACGGGCCTGCCCGCGGGGGTTGACGACGCTCCAGCGCAGCACCCCGTCGGCGTCGACGAGGAACGACCCGCGCAGCGCGTGACCCGTGGTCTCGTCGAACACGCCGAACGCGCGCGACGCCGCCCCGTGCGGCCAGAAGTCCGACAGCAGGTCGAACGTGTACCCTTCGTGCTCGGCCCACGCGCGCAGCGTGAACATCGGGTCGCACGACACGCCGAGCAGACGCACGCCCGCGGCGTCGAACTCCGCGAGGTTGTCGCGCAGCTCGCACAGCTCCGAGGTGCAGATCCCGGAGAACGCGAACGGCACGAACACCAGCGCGACGGGCGTGCCGCGCAGCGCCGACAGCGTCACGGGCGTGCCGTGCGTGTCGGGCAGGGTCACGTCGGGCACCGGCTCGCCGACGACGAGCGCGCCCTGGGAGGCAGACGTCACTTGCCGCGGCCCCGCGCGCCCAGCCGCGTGGCCGACCAGTCGGGCGCGATCGAGAACGTCGTCATCGCGTGCAGGCCGGACGTCGTCGCGGCCTCCTCGATGTCGGAGTGGGACACGTGGCCGGGGCGCCCCGACTTCGGCGAGAGCACCCAGATCGGGCCGCTGTCCTCGAGCACCGTCATCGCGTCGACCAGGTAGTCGGTCAGGTCGCCGTCGTCGTCACGGAACCAGATCACGGCGCCGTCGGTGACGTCGTCGTAGTCCTCGTCGACCAGCTCGGTCCCCGTGATCTCCTCGATCGCCCCGCGCAGGGTCTCGTCGACGTCGTCGTCGTAGCCGAGCTCCTGGATCACCTGACCCGCGGCGAAACCCAGTCGGGCAGCCTGGTGCTGCCCGGCGTCCGCACTCGCTGACACGTCCCGTCCGATCCCTTCGTCGCGGCCCACCACCCGTGGCGGGCCTTCCGATGTGCGCACAACCTAGCCCACCGCAGCGGGCCCCACCTGGCAAGAGTCGTCGCACGCGACACGCCCCGCTCGTGTGACGCAGCACCCACTGTCACGGACATCACGTGCCGCACGCATGACCCGCGTGTGACTTTCCGGGGCTCTGGGTCCGAGAATGGGGCGGACTACCCGCCCCGTGCACGTGGCAGCCGGCCGCGCGCGGGCCCGGGCCGACGATGTGCGCCGTGGCCGATCCGGCCCGTGCGCCGACGAGAGGCGAGGAGCACTGGTGGCTCAGATCGACGAGACAGGCCCGCTCATCGGCGGCCTGCTCAGCCAGGTACCGGACATCGACCCCGAGGAGACCGGGGAGTGGGTCGAGTCCCTCGACGGACTCATCGACGACAAGGGCGGCCCGCGCGCGCGGTACGTGCTCATGAGCCTGCTGCGGCACGCGCGTGAGCGGAACGTGGCGATCCCGTCGTCCCTCAACACGCCGTACGTGAACACGATCGCGGTGCACAACGAGCCCTACTTCCCGGGCGACGAGGTCATCGAGCGGCGCTACCGCTCGTGGAACCGCTGGAACGCGGCCGTCATGGTCACGCGCGCCCAGCGCCCCGGCATCGGCGTCGGGGGCCACATCTCGTCGTACGCGTCCGTGGCGACGCTGTACGAGGTCGGGCTCAACCACTTCTTCCGCGGCAAGGACCACCCGGGCGGCGGCGACCAGGTGTTCTTCCAGGGCCACGCCTCCCCCGGCGTGTACGCCCGCGCGTTCCTCGAGGGCCGCCTGAACGAGCACCAGCTCGACGGGTTCCGCCAGGAGCTGTCGCACCCGGGCGGCGGCCTGCCGTCGTACCCGCACCCGCGCCTCGCGCCGGAGCTGTGGGAGTTCCCGACCGTGTCGATGGGTCTCGGCCCGGCCGCGGCGATCTACCAGGCGTGGACGAACCGCTACCTGCACAACCGCGGGATCAAGGACACGAGCCAGCAGGACGTGTGGGCGTTCCTCGGCGACGGCGAGATGGACGAGCCGGAGTCGCGCGGCCTGATCCACCTGGCGGCGCAGCAGAACCTCGACAACCTGACGTTCGTCGTGAACTGCAACCTGCAGCGTCTCGACGGCCCGGTCCGCGGCAACGGCAAGATCATCCAGGAGCTGGAGGCCGAGTTCCGCGGCGCCGGCTGGAACGTCATCAAGGTCATCTGGGGCCGCGAGTGGGACGTCCTGCTCAACGCCGACAAGGACCGCGCGCTCGTCCACCTGATGAACATCACGCCGGACGGCGACTTCCAGACGTACCGCGCGGAGAACGGCGCGTTCATCCGCGAGCACTTCTTCGGGCGCGACCCGCGTACGAAGGCGCTCGTCGAGAAGATGACGGACGACGAGATCTGGGCGCTCAAGCGGGGCGGGCACGACTACCGCAAGATCTACGCGGCCTACAAGGCGGCCCGGGAGCACACCGGCCAGCCGACGGTGATCCTGGCGCACACCATCAAGGGCTACGGGCTCGGCTCGGGCTTCGCGGGTCGCAACGCGACCCACCAGATGAAGAAGCTCAAGATCGACGACCTCAAGCTGCTGCGCGACACGCTGCACATCCCGTTCACGGACGAGCAGCTCGAGGAGAACCCGTACCTCCCGCCGTACTACCACCCGGGCTTCGAGGACGAGGCGATCCAGTACCTGCTGGAGCGCCGCCGTCAGCTCGGCGGGTTCGTGCCCGAGCGCCGCTCGACGCACAAGCCCGTCACGGTGCCCGCACCGGAGAAGTACGACGGCCTCAAGAAGGGCTCGGGCTCGCAGGAGGTCGCCACGACCATGGCGCTCGTGCGCCTGTTCAAGGACCTGCTGAAGGACAAGGAGTTCGGCCACCGCCTGGTGCCGATCATCCCGGACGAGGCCCGCACGTTCGGCCTGGACTCGATCTTCCCGAGCGCGAAGATCTTCAACACCGTGGGCCAGCACTACCTCGCGGTCGACCGCGACCTCATGCTGAGCTACAAGGAGTCCGAGGCCGGGCAGATCATGCACACCGGCATCAACGAGGCCGGTTCCGCGGCCGCGTTCCAGTCGGTGGGCACGTCGTACGCGACGCACGGCGAGCCGCTGGTCCCGTTCTACTTCTACTACTCGATGTTCGGGTTCCAGCGGACGGGCGACCAGTTCTGGGCTGCGGGCGACCAGATGGCCCGCGGCTTCCTCATCGGCGCGACGGCCGGCCGCACCACGCTCACGGGCGAGGGCCTGCAGCACGCCGACGGGCACTCGCCGCTCATCGCGGGCGCGATGCCGCACGTCGTCCACTACGACCCGGCGTACGGGTACGAGATCCGGCACATCGTGCGCGACGGCATCGAGCGGATGTACGCCGAGGACAACGGCGGCCGCGACCGTGACGTCATGTACTACCTGACGGTGTACAACGAGCCGATCGTCCAGCCGGCCGAGCCGGAGGACGTGGACGTCGAGGGCATCCTCAAGGGCATCTACCTGCTGTCGCCGGCCGAGGGCGACGGGCCGCGCGCCCAGATCCTCGCGTCCGGCGTGGCGGTGCCGTGGGCGCTCGAGGCCAAGCAGCTCCTCGCCGAGGACTGGGGCGTGCGCGCCGCCGTGTGGTCCGTGACGTCGTGGAGCGAGCTGCGCCGCGACGGCCTGGCCGCCGACGAGCACGCGTTCCTGCACCCCGAGGAGGAGGCGCGCGTCCCGTACCTCACGCAGAAGCTGGCCGGCGCGGAGGGGCCGTTCGTCGCGACGACGGACTACGACCACCTCGTGGCCGACCAGGTGCGCGCGTGGGTGCCCGGCCCGTACGCGACGCTCGGTGCCGACGGCTTCGGCTTCTCGGACACCCGCGCGGCCGCGCGCCGGCACTTCAAGATCGACGGCCCGTCGACCGCGGTGCGCGTGCTCCAGCAGCTCGCGCGCCAGGGCGCGGTGCCGGCCGACGTGCCGGCCCGGGCGATCGAGAAGTACGCGCTGCACGACGTGACCGCCGGCACCTCCGGCAACACGGGCGGCGACTCCTGACCGCCGCGCACGCCTGAGCGCACGAAGGGGGCCGACGACCTCGTCGGCCCCCTTCGTCGTCCCTGGCGTCAGGGCGGAGGTCAGGTCCCGGGCATCGCCTGCTGGGCGGCGGCGACGACGTGCGCGAGCTCCTCGCGCAGCGACGCGACGGCCGCCTGGTCCGGGTACAGCTCGAGGTTCCGCAGGAACTGCTTGGCGTCGAGCGGGCGGTCCGCCTCGACGGCCGCGAGGACGAGCTGGCGGGCGACCTCCGGGTCGTGCTCGCGGGGGCGCCAGTGGCCGACGCCGAGGCCGAGCGCGTCGACCGGCTGGCCGGCGTCGCGCAGCAGCGACAGCGCCTCGACGAGCGCGGTGCCGGACGGGTCGCGCTCCGCGGCCGTGGTGAGGCGCCGCACGGTGCCCTCGTGGTCGTCGCGCACGGACAGCCGCGCGACCTCGATGAGCGGGTACCAGGCGCGCGGGTTGCCGGCGAGCTCCTCGCCGAGCGACCACACGGCCAGGTCGGCGGCGCGCTGGCGCGCGACCTCGTCCTGCGGCGCGGTCAGCGGGTCGCCGTCCGGGCCGGTCTCGGCCGCGCGGCGACGCACGATCTCGGCGAGCGCGGCGAACGCGCGCACGTTGTTGGGGTCGTCGGACAGCATCGACCGCAGGGCGTCCTCGTGCAGGGTGTCACCGCGCCGCGCCGTGCTGGTCGGGCGGCGGGCCCCCACGCGCGAGGCGCTCGACGGTCGACGCATGAGCTGGCGCAGACGGGGCAGCAGAGCCATGCAGCGACACTAGCCTGTGGGCGTCCGCGAGGCCGACCCGAGATGCCGCGAACCGGGCCCCTCGGGACGAGCCCGGCACGTGGTGCGCGGCACCGCCGCACGGGCGACGCGCGCGCGGGTTTGTCGACTCCCCACAACGGCACCGCCTATGCTCCCCCCATGCCCCGCACCCCCGGCCGCCCTTCGCGACCCTCGACGACACGGGCGACGCCCCCGGCGCCGCACGTCCCGACGAGCGAGACCCAGCGCCGGGTGCGGGAGGGGTCGGGCCTGCTCGCAGCCGCCGCGATGCGCCGCCTCGACGAGGACCTCGACTGGTACCGCGCTCTGCCGGCCGAGGAGCGCTCGTGGGTCGGGCTCGTCGCGCAGGCCGGCATCAGCGCGTTCATCAACTGGTTCGCCGACTCGGCCCGCCCGCCGCACGGCGTGAGCGACATCTTCGCGAGCGCCCCGCCGGAGCTCACGCGCTCGATCTCGCTGCAGCACACGCTGCACCTGGTGCGGGTCGTCGTGGACGTCGTCGAGACCCACGCCGAGCGGCTCGCGGCCCCCGGCGAGGAGCGCGAGCTGCGCGAGGCGGTCCTCCTGTACTCCCGCGAGGTCGCGTTCTCCGCGGCCGAGGTCTACGCGCGCGCCGCCGAGGTGCGCGGCGCGTGGGACGCGCGGCTCGAGGCCCTGGTCGTGGACGCGCTCGTGCGCGGGGACGTGGACGACTCGGTCCGCTCGCGCGTCGCCGCGCTCGGCTGGAGCGGGCGCGGCCCGACGCTCGTGGTCGTCGGGACGACCGCCGCACCGATCGACGAGGTGCGCGCGGCGGACCTGCGCCGGGCGACGAGCCGCGCGGCGGACGACGCGCTCGTCGGCATCCAGGGCGACCGCCTGGTGATCTTCCTCGGCGGCGAGGGCGACCTGCGCGCCGCCGTGACGTCGCTGCTCCCCCGGTTCGGGCCGGGGCCGGTGGTCGTGGGACCGCAGGTCGCGGACCTGACGGAGAGCGCACGCTCGGCGCGCGCCGCGCTGGCGGGTCTGCAGGCCGCGGCGGCGTGGCCGCAGGCGCCGCGCCCGGTCGCGGCCGACGACCTGCTCCCCGAGCGCGTGCTCGTCGGCGACCCGCTGGCACGCCGCACGCTCATCGCGCAGGCGTACGAACCGCTGTCCGCGAGCCAGGGCGCGCTGCTCGAGACGATCTCCGCCTACCTCGGCACGGGCCGCTCCCTGGAGGCGGCGGCCCGCTCGCTGTACGTGCACCCGAACACCGTGCGCTACCGGCTCAAGCGCGTCGCCGACGTCACCGGGTGGGACCCGCTGGACCCGCGCGAGTCGTACGTGCTGCAGACCGCGCTCGCCGTCGGCCGGCTCGACGGTCGGCTCGACGACGGGGACTGAACCGCACTACCGGAGCGAGCCCGCCACCGGTTTGTAGGACACCCACAAGGGCGTGCGGCATTCTCGGTGCGCGCCGCGTACCGGGCCCACGGGGCCGGGCGGGCACAGTTGACGGGTGCTCGTCGTCGTCTGCCCCGGACAGGGTGCCCAGTCCCCCGGCATGCTCGCCCCCTGGCTCGAGCTGCCCTCCGTCGCCGAGGCCGTGGGCCGCGCGTCGCAGGCCACCGGCCTCGACCTCGTCGCGCACGGGACCACCTCGGACGCGGACACGATCCGCGACACCGCGGTGGCCCAGCCGCTGCTCGTCGCCTCGGCGCTCGCGACGCTGCGCGCGGTCCTCGAGGCCGACGACGCGCAACCGCTCGGCGCGCAGACGGCCGGCCGCCTCGACGTGACCGCGGGCCACTCGGTCGGCGAGCTCGCCGCAGCGGCGGTCGCGGGGGTGCTGACCGACGAGGAGGCGCTGCGGCTCGTCGCGGTGCGCGGCGCGGCGATGGCCCGCGCGGCGGCCGTGACCCCCACGGGCATGAGCGCGGTCGTCGGCGGCGACACCGACGAGGTGCTCGCGACGATCGAGCGGCACGGCCTCGTGCCCGCGAACGTCAACGGCGGCGGCCAGGTCGTCGCGGCCGGCACGCTGGACGCGCTCGCCGCCCTCGCGGCCGAGCCGCCCGCCCGCGCCCGCGTCATCCCCCTGCAGGTCGCGGGCGCGTTCCACACCGAGCACATGGCCCCCGCCGTCGAGGAGCTGCGCACCGCCGCGGCCGCCGTCACGCCGGGCGCGCCGACCGTCACGCTGCTGTCCAACCGGGACGGCGCCGCGGTCGCCGACGGCGCCGACGCGCTCGCGCGGATCGTCGCCCAGGTCGCCAACCCGGTGCGCTGGGACCTGTGCTGCGCGACCCTCCTCGAGCTGGGCGTCACGGGTCTGCTCGAGGTCGCCCCCGGCGGGGTGCTCACGGGCCTGGCGCGCCGTACGCTGCCCGGGGTCGAGACGGTCGCCGTCAAGACACCCGCCGACCTCGACGCCGCACGGGACCTCGTGCGCCGCCACGCCTCCCCCTCCACGAGCAGCCAGGAGCAGTCGTCGTGACCCGTCCCACCCTCACGCAGGCCGTCGGCCCCGCGCACACCCGCATCCTCGGGATCGGCGGTGTGCGCGGCGAGAACCTCGTGACCAACGACGAGATCGCGGGGCCGATCGACTCGTCCGACGAGTGGATCCGCCAGCGCACCGGCATCGTGACGCGGGCCCGTGCGGGCGCCGAGGTCGACGTGCTCGACCTGGCCGAGGGCGCGGCGCGCCGGGCCCTCGAGCACGCGGGCCTCACCGGCGCGGACATCGACGCCGTGATCCTCTCGACCGTCACGTACTTCCACCAGACGCCCGCGGGCGCCGCGATCGTCGCGGACCGCATCGGGGCCACGCCCGCCGCGGCGTACGACATCTCGGCCGCGTGCGCGGGCTACTGCTACGGCATCGGCCAGGCCGACGCCCTCGTGCGCTCGGGCGCCGCCCGCAACGTGCTCGTCATCGGCGCCGAGAAGATGAGCGACTTCGTCGACCCGACGGACCGCTCCATCTCGTTCCTGCTCGGCGACGGCGCGGGCGCGGTCGTCGTCGGCCCGTCCGACACCCCCGGCATCGGCCCGACCGTGTGGGGCTCGGACGGCGGCCAGGCGCAGGCCATCCGCCAGACGCACTCCTGGAAGGAGACGCAGACGGGCGCGGGCTGGCCCACGCTGCGCCAGGAGGGCCAGTCGGTCTTCAAGTGGGCCGTGTGGCAGATGGCGCCGGTCGCGCAGAAGGCCCTCGACGCCGCGGGGATCACCGCGGACCAGGTCGAGGCGTTCATCCCGCACCAGGCGAACATGCGGATCATCGACCAGATGATCAAGCAGCTCAAGCTCCCGGAGTCGGTCGTCGTCGCGCGCGACATCGCCGACACGGGCAACACGTCCGCGGCGTCGATCCCGCTCGCGACGGAGCGCCTGCTGCGCGAGGGCCAGGTGTCCTCGGGTGCGCTGGCGCTGCAGATCGGGTTCGGTGCGGGCCTCGTCTACGCGGCGCAGGTCGTCGTCCTGCCCTGAACCACCCGGGTCCGCCGCCGGCGGGCCAGCCCCCTGCGGTCCGGCCGCCCGGCTGTACCGTTCGTCCGACCCCGACGTCCCACCGAAGGAGACACCCATGGCGTACAGCGAGCAGGACATCCTGGCCGGTCTGGCCGAGATCGTGAGCGAGGAGACCGGCCTGCCGACCGACGCGGTCCAGCCGGAGAAGTCGTTCACCGACGACCTCGACATCGACTCCCTGTCGATGATGACGATCGTCACGCTCGCCGAGGAGAAGTTCGACGTGCGCATCCCCGACGACGAGGTCAAGAACCTCGCGACCGTCGGCGACGCGGTCAGCTTCATCGCGAACGCGCAGTCCTGAACCACCCGCGTCCGTCCTGCGCGCCGCGCAGGACGGACGCGCAGGGCGGGCCCGCCGTCCGGCGCCTGCCGCACACCCGCACGACGCCCGCGAGACCGGGAACCGACCTCACTGGGAGCAACGATGAGCCACACGACCGACGTCGTCGTCACCGGCCTGGGCGCCACCACGCCGCTGGGCGGGGACGCCAAGAGCACGTGGGCCGCGGCGCTCGCCGGCGAGTCCGGCGCCCGCCCCTTCGAGGAGGACTGGTCGGAGCGCTACGGCATCCCGGTCCAGTTCGCGGCGACCATCAAGGTGAAGCCCGAGGAGGTCCTCGAGCGTCCCGAGCTCAAGCGCATGGACCCGTCCGCGCAGTACGCGATCATCGCGGCGCGTGAGGCGTGGTCCGACGCGGGCGCACCCGCCGTCGACGGCGAGCGCCTCGGCGCGGTCGTGTCGTCCGGCATCGGCGGCATCTGGACCACGCTCGACGGATGGGACGTGCTGCGGGAGAAGGGCGCCCGGCGCGTCCTGCCCATGACGGTGCCGATGCTCATGCCGAACTCCCCCGTCGCGTACGTGTCGCTCGAGTTCGGCGCGAAGGCGGGGGCGCACGCGCTCGTCTCGGCCTGCGCGTCCGGCGCCGAGGCGATCGGCTACGGCGTGGACATGATCCGCGCCGGCCGCGCCGACGTGGTGATCGCGGGCGGTACCGAGGCGACGATCCACCCCATGCCGATCGCGGCGTTCGCGGCGTCGCGCACGCTCTCGCTGCGCAACGACGACCCGCAGGGCGCCTCGCGCCCGTACGACGTGGAGCGTGACGGCTTCGTCATCGGCGAGGGCGCGGGCGTCGTGGTGCTGGAGAGCGCCGAGCACGCGGCGGCCCGTGGCGCGCGCGTGTACGCGAGGATCGCCGGGGTCGGCCTGTCGGCCGACGGCTACCACATCACCTCCCCCGAGCCGACCGGCGACGGGCAGATCCGCGCCATGCGCGCGGCGCTGCGGGAGTCGGGCGTCGCCGCCGCGGACGTCGTGCACGTGAACGCGCACGCCACGTCGACGGTCGTCGGCGACCTCATCGAGGCCCGCTCGATCCGCGGCGTCCTGGGCGACGACGCGGACCACGTCGCGCTGTCGGCGACGAAGTCGATGACCGGGCACCTGCTCGGTGGCGCGGGCGCGCTCGAGACCATCTTCACGGTGCTCGCGCTGCACGAGCGCCAGGCGCCCCCGACGATCAACGTGTCCCAGCCGGACCCGGAGCTCGTGCTCGACCTCGTGCGCGACACCCCGCGGGCGCTGCCGGCGGGCGAGGTCGCGGCGATCAACAACTCGTTCGGCTTCGGCGGCCACAACGTCGCGCTCGTCGTGACGAGCGCCTGACACCCGCACGCACGACGAAGGGGCGCCCCCACCCGGGGGCGCCCCTTCGTCGTGTCGTCCTCCGCGGCCGGCGGGCCGGTCAGCCGACGCGGTGCAGCCAGCGCACGGGCGCGCCCGCGCCCGCGTACCGGAACGGCTCGAGCTCGTCGTCCCAGGCCTGGCCGAGCGCGAGGTCGAGCTCGGCGCGCAGCCGCGCCGGGTCGCCGGCGTGCTCGAGCGCCGCGCGGATGCGGTCCTCCGGCACGACGACGTTGCCGTGCACGTCGGTCTGCGCGTGGAAGATGCCGAGGTCCGGCGTGTGGCTCCAGCGGGAGCCGTCGACGCCGTGGCTGGCCTCCTCGGTCACCTCGTAGCGCAGGTGGGCCCAGCCGCGCAGCGCGGAGGCCAGGCGCGCGCCGGTGCCCGGCACGCCCTGCCACGAGTGCTCGGCGCGGTAGAACGCCGGGCCGGCGGGCTGCTCCGTCCAGTCCAGGGACACGCGCTGACCCAGCACGTTGCCCGCCGCCCACTCGATGTGCGGGCACAGCGCACGCGGTGCCGAGTGCACGAAAAGCACACCGCGGGTGATCGCACCTGCCATGTCGTCCTCCATCAGCGGCTCGAGGTTCGCCTTCCCCAACGACCTCGTCTGCTACGGAGCACGTCACGTGAGCGCGCGCGGCGTACGCGCTCAGGATGCACGACGGCACCGTGCGACGCCAAGCGGAACCGCCGTGCGTCGCCCGGATGCATGAACCGGCCGGGTTGACCGACGCCATCGCTCGGGATTTGACAGGCGCTCGCGCCCTGGTCTTCACTCGGGGCGGACCGGCGGGGAAATGTCCGGTCCCGACGCGGCAGCCGCCGCTCGCGGCTCCGGCCGCCTGACGAGAGGTCGACGATGCGCACGTGGACGACGGGCACCCGCACGGCTGAGCCTTCGGGCGACGCCGTCATGTGTCCGGGCACGTCGCCTCGCTCCATGCCCGCGTCCCACTGACGACCGGCGGTCCACGCCGCCGCGCACCCGCCCGGCGCACCGCCCCGCACGACCGGTGCCTCCCGGGCACCGACCGCGTCCTCGCCGTCCCCTGCGCGCACCCGGCGCGCGTCGCCGTCCGCTCGCCGTCTCGGTGAGCACGGTCGACCGCCCCGGAGCACACTGGCCGCACGACGACCGACGCCTCCGCACGCCGCCGCCTCCCGGGCGACGGCCCCCTCGTCTCGGCCGGCACCCCGGCCACGCCGGCCCGCCCGGCCCGACCCCACGGAGACCACGATGTCCGAGTCCACCTCCCCCGCCCCGGCTCCCGCCGGCGGCCCCGTCCTGCCCCCGAAGGCGCGCTCGTCGCGCCGTGGCCTCGTCGCGGCGGTCGTCGTCGCGGCGCTCGCCGTCGCCGGCGTGGTGACGGCCCTGCTCCTGACCCGCGGCTCGGACGACGAGCCCGCGGGCGGCGCGTCCGGGTCGGGCGGCCGCAGCGTCGTGCGGCTCGGGACCACCGAGATCGCGCAGCCGCACTGGCAGATCCTCAAGGACCTCGCGGCGAAGGAGGGCATCGACATCGAGCTCGTCGGGTTCTCCGAGTACACGCAGCCGAACCCGGCGCTGGCGGACGGCGAGATCGACCTCAACGCGTTCCAGCACCTGCTGTACCTGGCGGACCACAACAACAACACCGGCGACGACCTGCAGCCGGTCGGCTCGACGCTGATCGTGCCGCTGCCGCTGTACTCGGAGAAGCACGACGACGTCGAGGACTTCACGAAGGGCGAGCAGGTCGCGATCCCGAACGACTCGACGAACCAGGCGCGCGCGCTGTTCGTGCTGGAGGCGGCCGGGCTGATCGAGTTCACCGGCGACCCGTCGGTGCCGACCCCGGACGACGTCGACACCGCCGCGTCGACGGTCGTCGTGCGCCCGGTCGAGGCGTCGCAGACCGCGGGCCTGATCGGCGACCCGGACATCGCCGGCGTGGTCGTGAACAACAACTTCGCGACCGACGCGGGCTTCGACCTCGACGGCTACGTCTTCGCCGACGACCCGTCGTCCGAGGGCGCCCAGCCGTACATCAACGTGTTCGTCGCGCGGCCCGACGAGGTCGACGACCCGGTGTACCAGCGGGTCGTCGAGCTGTACCACGACCCGTCGGTGCTCGAGTCGGTGGTCGAGTCCTCGGGCGGCACGGCGGTCATCGTCGAGGGCTACGACGCGGCCGCGCTGCAGGAGGTCCTCGCGACCACCCAGGAGAACCTCCAGGCCACGAGCTGACCCGCCCGCGGGTCGCGCCGCCGCACCCGGTGGCGCGACCCGCGGCCCCACCCCGGGAAGGTCCCATGCCCCCCATCATCGAGTTCGACGACGTCACGAAGGTCTTCGACTCCCCCTCCGGCCCGGTGCGCGCCGTGGACGGGATCTCGCTGGGCGTCGAGCGCGGCGAGGTGTTCGGCGTCATCGGCTACTCGGGCGCCGGCAAGAGCACGCTCGTGCGCCTCATCAACGGGCTCGAGCGCGCCACGTCGGGCCGCCTCGTCGTGGACGGCGACGACGTCACGCGCCTGTCCGAGCGCCAGCTCGAGCTCAAGCGCCGGCACATCGGGATGATCTTCCAGCAGTTCAACCTGTTCTCGTCGCGCACGGTCGCGGGGAACGTGGCGTTCCCGCTCAAGGTCGCGGGCTGGCCCAAGGCGGACCGGGACCGCCGCGTGGCCGAGCTGCTCGACTTCGTCGGGCTGCTGTCGCGCGCGCACGACCACCCGAGCCGGCTGTCCGGCGGCCAGAAGCAGCGCGTCGGCATCGCCCGCGCGCTCGCCGCGCAGCCGTCGATCCTGCTGGCCGACGAGTGCACGAGCGCGCTCGACCCGGAGACGACGCAGGACGTGCTGCGCCTGCTGCGCAAGGTGAACGACGAGCTCGGGGTGACGATCGTCGTCATCACGCACGAGCTCGACGTGGTCCGTTCGATCGCGGACCGGGTCGCGGTCCTGGAGCACGGGAAGGTCGCGGAGCTCGGCTCGGTGTTCGACGTGTTCACCGCGCCGCGTGCGGACGTCACGCGGCGGTTCGTCTCGACCGTGCTGCACGACCGCCCGCGTGAGAGCGACCTCGAGCGGCTGCGGCGCCACCACGACGGGCGGATCGTCACCGCGGACGTGCGCGACGGCAGCCGGCTCGGCCAGGTCCTCGGGTCGGCGACCGCCCTGGGCGTCGACTTCGAGATCGTCTACGGCGGGATCGGCACGCTGCAGGACCGCTCGTTCGGCTCGCTCACGCTGTCCCTGGCGGGCCCGGGCGACGCGGTCGACACGCTCGTCGCGCGGCTGCGCGAGGTCACGGACGTCCAGGAGGCGCGATGATCCCCGTCCCCCGTGCCGACCACTCGTTCGACTGGTCGTTCCACGGTCCCAAGCTCGTCGAGTCGCTGGGCGAGACGCTCTACATGGTGGGCGCGACGCTCCTCGTCGGCGGCGCGCTGGGCCTGGTCCTCGGGCTCGCGCTGTACACGACGAGGCGCGGCGGGCTGCTCGGCAACCGGGGCGTGTTCGCGGCGCTGAACCTCGTCGTGAACGTGTTCCGGCCGATCCCGTTCCTCATCCTGCTCATGGTGATCGCCCCGGTCACGGTGTTCCTGCTGGGGACGCGCCTGGGCAGCTCGGCGATGGTGGTGGCGATGTCCTTCGCGGCGACGTTCGGGGTGTCGCGCATCGTCGAGCAGAACCTCGTGGCGATCGACCCGGGCATCATCGAGGCGGCGCGCGCCACGGGTGCGAGCCGGTGGCGGATCATCACGACGCTGCTGGTGCCCGAGGCGCTGGGCCCGCTGATCCTGGGTTACACGTTCGTGTTCGTCGCGGTGGTCGACATGTCGGCGCTCGCCAGCATCATCGACGGCGGCGGGCTCGGGGCGTTCGCGCTGGACTACGGGTACAAGCGCTGGAACTTCGCGGTGGTGTGGGTGACCGTCGTGGTCATCATCCTGCTGGTCCAGGCCGCGCAGGCGCTGGGCAACCACCTGTCGCGGCGCGTCATGCACCGCTGACCGGCCGGGACGACGACCGCCCGCCTCCCCTGCGAGGGGGTGGCGGGCGGTCGTCGTGCGGGTCAGAGCTGCTCGCGGATCGCGCGCATGGCCTTCTTGCGCACGGACCGCTCGAGGCGGTCGAGGTAGAGCATGCCGTCGAGGTGGTCGACCTCGTGCTGGAGGCAGCGCGCCATGAGCTCGGTGCCCTCGACGACGACCTCCTTGCCGTCGAGGTCGTGCCCGACGACGCGCGCGTACCAGGCGCGGCGCGTCGGGTACCAGAGGCCGGGCACCGACAGGCAGCCCTCGTCGCCGTCCTGGTACTCGTCCTCGGAGAGCTCGACGATCGTCGGGTTGAGGACGTAGCCGATCTCGTCGTCGATGTTCCAGGAGAACGCGCGCAGGCCGACGCCGATCTGGTTCGCCGCGAGGCCGGCGCGGCCGTCGGCGTCGACGGTCTCGAGCAGGTCCTCGACGAGCGACCGGACGCGGTCGTCGATCGTGGTGATCGGGTCGCACGGGGTGCGCAGCACGGGGTCGCCGACGGTCCGGATCTCTCGCATCGCCATGCGGAGCATCCTCCCACGGCTCCCGTGCGGACTCCCGCGCGGTCCGCACGTGCGGCCGTGTGACTCGACAGACATCCGCGCGGCACGGGTCCGCCGGCCCGACGCGCCTAGACTTTTGTACTGACCGGTCAGTCAGGAGAGAGAGCAGCATGGCCCCGCAGGCACCCGCCCACCGCGCCACCCCGCCGGACGCCCCGACCACGGGAGCGGCGACCCCGGACCCGACCGCCACGGACCCGACGAGCCCGCCCGCCGTCGTCGCGCGCGGGCTCGCGCTGCACGGTGCACGCGGCGTCGTCTACGGCCCGGTCGACCTCGACCTCCCGGCCGGGACGCTCACGGTCGTCCAGGGACCCCAGGGCGCGGGCCGCTCCAGCCTGCTGCTCACGCTCGCGGGACGCATGGTCCCCGACACCGGCTCGACGCTCACCGTGCTCGGCCACGCGCTCCCCCGCGAGCGCGCCCGCGTGCAGCGCGAGGCGGCCGTCGCCGGGTTCGCGGGGATCGACGAGCTCGACGAGAGCGTCACGGTCGGCGAGGTCGTCCGCGAGCGCCTCACCTGGCTCGCCCCCTGGTACCGGCGCGTGCCGCGCGTCGACCAGCGCACGTTCGCCGCGCTCGCGCGGCCCGTGTTCGGCGAGCGCCCGCTGCCGCGCGTGAGCAGCGTCGTGTGGGACCTCGACGAGGTCGACACGCTGCTGCTGCGCGTGACGCTCGCGATGGCGCAGCGCCCGCGCCTGCTCGTCGTCGACGACGTGGACCAGGTCCACGACACCACGCGCCGCGCGACCCTCTGGTCCCGCCTGGAGGCGGTCGCCACGGCGGGCACGACCGTCGTCGCGGCGGTCGCGTCGCTCGACGAGGTCGCCCGCACGCCGTGGCGCACCCCCGTGACCCGTGTGTCGCTCGCGACCGGCCCGCACGCCGTGCCCGCCGCCGACGCCGCCTGACCCGCTCGACCCCGAGGACCTCCCCCATGCCTGCACTCACCACGACCGGCACCGAGCTGCGCCGGTTCCGCCGCGGACGCCTGCCGCGCCTCGCGGTCGCCGCGATGATCCTCGTCCCGCTGCTGTACGGCGCCCTGTACCTGTGGGCGTTCTGGGACCCGACCGGCAACCTCGGCCGGCTGCCCGTGGCGCTCGTCAACGCCGACACGGGCACGAGCGTCGACGGCGAGCCGCTGCGCGCCGGCGACGAGGTGACGCAGGCTCTCACGGCGTCGGGCGACCTGGAGTGGCACGTCACGGACGCCGACGACGCCGCGTCCGGCGTCGAGGACGGCACGTACTACTTCGCGGTCACGCTGCCCGAGGACTTCTCCGCGGACGTGGCCTCCGCGTCCGGCGACGACCCGACGAGCGCCCGCATCCTCGTGACGTACGACGACGCGAACTCGTTCCTCGCGTCCACGCTGGGCCGCAGCGCCATGACGCAGGTCGAGGCCGCGGTCTCGGCGTCGATCGGCGAGCGTGTGACCGACCGCGTGCTCGTCGGGCTCGGCGCGGCGCGCGACGGGTTCGCGCAGGCGTCGGACGGTGCGCTCACGCTGCACGCCGCCGCGGGTGACCTGGGCGACGGCGCGACGCGGGTCGCCGACGGCGCGCGCGACGCGGCCGACGGCGCGCGGACGCTCGCCGACGGTGCGGGCACGCTCGGCGCGGGCGCCGCACGCCTCGCGTCCGGAGCGGCGACCCTCGCCGACGGGACGACGACCGCCGCGCGGGGCGCCGACGACGCAGCCACCGGCGCACGGGACCTCGCGGCCGGGCTCGGCACGCTCGACGACGGCGCGGGCCGGCTCGCTCAGGGCGCGCAGGCCGCCGCCGACGGCGCTGCGTCCCTGGCCGAGGGCGCCACGACCCTCGCCGGCTCGGCCCGGACCGCCGCCGCCGGCGCGGCACGCGTCGACACCGGCGCCGGGACGCTGGCCGCCGGCTTGGCGGACGCCTCGTCGGGCTCCGCGGACCTGCGCGACGGCACGGCCGCGCTCGCCGCGGGAGTCGACGCGCTCGACGACGAGCTGTCGCCCCTCGTCGCCGCCGTGCCGACCCTGCGCACGGGCCTGGGGCAGATCGCGGGCTACCTGACCGCGCGCGCGAAGGACGGCGACACCACCGCCGCGCAGCTCCTGGCCGGGCTCGCCGAGCAGTCCGCCGACCTCCCCACGGACGAGGACCTCGCCACACTCGCCGACGGCCTCACCGCCCTCACGCAGGGCGCGACGAGCGCGGCGGACGGCGCGCGCGACCTGGCCGACGGCGTCACGGCGCTCGCCTCCGGCGCGCAGGACCTCACCGCCGGCACCGGTGACCTCGCGTCGGGCCTCGACCGGCTCGCGACCGGCGCGGGCACGCTCGCCGACGGCGCGACCTCGCTGTCCGCGGGCGTCGACGCGCTCGCCACCGGCTCCGGGACGCTCGCGGACGGGACGACGAGCGCGGCGACCGGCGCGGGCGCGCTCGCGGACGGGACGGGGCGGCTCGCCGACGGCCTGACGCAGCTGCGCTCGGGCTCGACGACCCTCGCGGACGGCGCGGGCGACCTCGCCGCGGGGACCAGGACGCTCGCGGCCGGCGCGGGGACGCTCGCGGACGGCACCGCGACCCTCGCGGACGGCGCCGGTCAGGTGGCCGACGGCTCCGGCCTGCTGGCGGACGGCGCCGGTCGGCTGGCCGACGGGCTCGCCGACGGCGAGGAGGCGATCCCCGAGGGCATCGCGACGCCCGAGCGCGCGAGCACCATCGCCTCCCCCGTGCACGTCGAGGAGGACCACGTGAGCCAGGCCGAGGGCTTCGGCGAGGGGTTCGCGCCGTTCTTCCTGCCGCTCGCGCTCTTCGTCGGCGCGCTCATCACGTGGCTGCTGCTGCGCCCCCTGCCGACCCGTGCGCTCGCCACGCCCGCCTCAGGCGGCCGGGTCATGCTCGCGGGCTTCCTGCCGGCGCTGGCCCTGGGCGCCGCGCAGGTCGTCGTGATGCTCGGCGTCGTCCACCTCGGGCTCGGCCTGGACCTGAGCTCGGGAGTCGGGACGCTCGCGTTCACGCTGCTGGTCGCCGCGACGTTCCTCGCGCTCCAGCAGATGCTCATGGCGCTGCTCGGCCCGGCCGCGGGCAAGGTCGCGATCCTCGCGCTGCTCATGCTGCAGCTCGCGTCGTCGGGCGGCACGTACCCGGTCGAGACGACGCCGGCGTTCTTCCGCGCGATCCATCCGCTGCTGCCCATGAGCTACGCCGTCACCGGCCTGCGCCAGGTCATCACCGGCCCGGTGGACGCCCGGTTCTGGGTGGCGGTCGCGGTGCTCGCGGGCGTGCTCGTCGGCTCGCTGGCGATCACGGCGTGGCGCGCGGGGCGCCTGCGGACCTGGACGCTCGAGCGCCTGCACCCGGCGCTGGCGATCTGACACGAACGCCCAGGTGACGAGCACGACGGCGACGACGAGAGGCGGTCTAGGGTTGCGGACCATGACGGACACGCGGCGCCAGATCGTCGACGCCGCCCTCGCGCTCGTCGCGGACCGGGGCATCGGCGCGACGACCGTCGACGACATCGCGGCCGCCGCGGGTGTCGCGAAGGGCAGCGTCTTCTACAACTTCGGCTCGAAGTCGGGGCTGTTCGAGGCGATCATCGCCGAGGGCGTCACGCGCCTCACGGCGGCCCTCCGGTCGGCCGCCGAGGGGCTCGCGGGCCGCGCGGCGGTCGAGTCGATGGTCGGTGCCCTGCTCGAGCAGGTGCAGGCGCACCCGGACTTCGCCAAGCTCGTCGTCGCCGAGTCGTTCCGCTCGGGCCGCGCCTGGCAGGAGTCGATCCGGCAGGTGCGCCAGGAGTCGATGGGGACGATCGCTGCGGTCGTCGAGCAGGCGTGGCCGGAGCGCGACGCGTGGTTCACGGCCGCCGCGCTGTTCGGTGCGACGCTCGTCGCGGGGCTCGAGTGGCTCGTGTTCCAGCCGGACCGTCCGCTCGAGGACGTGCGGGACGCGGTCCTGGCGACCCTCTCCTGACCCCGGGGCACCGGGCGCCCGTCCCCGCGACGCAGCCTCGGGACATGACAAAGGGCCGGTGACGTCGTCACCGGCCCTTCGGCGTGGTCGTCGTGCGGGTCTCGCCCGCGACGCTCACTCGCCCGCGCGCTGCTGGGGGACGCCCTGCAGGAGCTGACGGACCTCGGCCTCGTGGAAGCGGCGGTGCCCACCGAGGGTACGGACGGCCGACAGCTTGCCGGCCTGGGCCCAGCGGGTGACCGTCTTGGGGTCGACCCGGAAGAGCACGGCGACCTCACCCGGGGTGAGCAGGGCGCCCTGCTGGAGGGGGGCGTCGGACTGGGGGGTGGTGATGGCCATGGTGGCTCGCTCCTTCGTCGTTCGGTAGCTCGGCTGACCCGGTGGGCCCCGTGGCTTTGCGTCCCCTCCTCGCGGAGGGTTTGCCGTTGTCGCTGACAACTAAGAACTATCCCCGAAACTGGACACGTGTGCAAGAAGGCTGGCCGTGGGAGACCACGGGCAATCGGGTGAATTTCGGACGTCCCGGACTGCCTCGGACCAGGAGGAAGACCGACGAGTCGGACGTCCCGCCCAGGAGTCGGACATATGTCCAGGTCAGGTGAGGTTTTGTCAGGACGGCAACCCGATCGCCCGTTCGAGCGACAACATTGCGTGATCTCGGTCACTGCTCGACCCGGAAACGCCTCCGCACGGGTGAGCGTCGGGCCCCGACCCCGGCAGGAGCCCCGCCCGATGGGGTGAGAGCGGCCCACGACCAGGACGGAACCGGGCGGGCAGTAGCCTGTGCTGCGACTCGGGGCAGTAGCTCAGCCGGTCAGAGCAGCGGACTCATAATCCGTGGGTCGTGGGTTCAAGCCCCACCTGCCCCACTCCTCGCGGAGCTCCCGTCGGCTCCGTGGACCCCCGGGACCGCGCGGCGCGCGACGCGCACCCGCTCCCCCACCGGCATCGCGGGGGCGCCGAGGTCGGCCGGGTAGCGTGACCTCGTGGCCGGCTTCCTCTCGACTCGTGCAGTACTCACGGACGACGACCGCCGTCGGCTCGACCTGCGCCGCGGCGACCGCGTGCTCGTCGCCGCGACCCTCGCCGACGGCCGGCGGCTCGTCGCGACACGCCTCGCGCTGCACGGGCTGCGCGACGACGCGGTGGTCCGCACGCCGTGGGCGGACGTCGACCGCGGGTCGCTCGACCCCGAGACCCGCACGCTCACCGTGCGGTGGGTGTGGGGCGGGTCGGAGGCCTTCGTGTTCGGCTCCGACCGACCCTCGGTGCGGTTCACGCAGACGTTCCGCGAGCGCGTGCAGTCCTCCGTGGTGCACGCCACGTCCGTGCCGCTGCCGGGTGGCGCGCAGGCCCGGGTCGCGCTGCGCCGCGACGAGGACGGCGAGCTGTTCACGCAGGTCGTCGCGGACGACGGCGTGGACCTGGCACGGCCGGAGGTCGCGGCGCTCGTCGACGCCGCGGAGTCCGACCTGCGCGGTTCCGCCGGGCTGCCCGTCTGAGGAACCCGCCCACAGGGGCGCCGGACGACCGTCGCGTGCGCCGGGTGGTCAGGAGCACCCCCGAACGGCTGCTAGAGTTCTGCAGCGCGATCCCCCGTAGCTCAATTGGCAGAGCATTCGACTGTTAATCGAAGGGTTACTGGTTCGAGTCCAGTCGGGGGAGCTTCACGAGGCCCTGACCTGCACCGCAGGCAGGGCCTCTGTCGTTCTCGGGCAGGTCGTCGGCGCGCGTCGCCGCGTGCGTGCGCCCGACGCGCGCCCGGCGGTGGTCGGGACGGCGCCGGCGCGGACGTAGGCTGGTGGACGGTTCGTCGAGGCAGCAGCCCCGGACCTCCCCCGCGTGAAGACGGAGTCCTCCTGCATGACCGGCGTGCCGCACCCCGTGCGCGCCTCGACGCACCGCGGGATGGTCGTCTTCACGGTCGCGATCGCCGCGTACTTCGTCGCCGTCCTGCACCGCACGTCCCTCGGGGTCGCAGGGGTCGAGGCGATCGACCGGTTCTCCCTGGGCGCGACGGCGCTGTCGATGTTCTCCGTCGTGCAGCTCGCGGTGTACGCCGGGATGCAGCTGCCCGCGGGTCGGCTGCTCGACCGGTTCGGCGCGCGTGTCGTCATCGGCGGCGGGTCCGCCGTGATGGCTGCCGGCCAGCTCCTGCTCGCCTACGCGGACTCCGTCCCCCTGGCGCTCGTCGCGCGCGTGCTCATCGGCGCGGGCGACGCCGGCATCTTCATCTCCGCCGTGCGGCTGGTCGCGCAGTGGTTCCCGCCGACGAAGGCGCCGCTGCTCGTGCAGGTCACCGGGCTCGTCGGGCAGTCGGGCCAGCTCGCGTCCGCGATCCCGGTGGCGTGGCTGGTGCACCGCCACGGGTGGACGCCCACGTTCACCGTGCTCGCGGTGGTCGGGACGGTGGCGACGGTGGCGGCGTTCTGGTTCATCCGGGAGCCCGCGGCCACGGGGCCCGCCGCGCCGCACGACGCCTCCTTCCTGCGGGCCGTGCGCCTCGCGGTCCAGCCCGCCGGCACGCGGCTCGGGTGGTGGAGCCACTTCGCGACGCCGTTCTCCGCGAACGTGGTCGCGCTGCTGTGGGGCGTCCCGTTCTTCGTGACCGCTCAGGGCCGCACGACCGCGGAGGCCGGGGCGCTGCTCACGGCGCTGACGATCACCGCGATGGTGACCGGGCCGCTCATCGGTCGGCTCACGGGCCGGCACCCGCTGCACCGCTCCTGGATCGTGCTCGGCTCGTGCCTGCTGTCCCTCGTCGCGTGGCTGCTCGTCCTGGTACCGGGCACGCCGCGGCCGCTGTGGCAGCTCGTGCTGTTCGTCGTGCTCATCGGCGCGGGCGGCCCGGTGTCGCTCGTCGGGATCGACTTCGCGCGCAGCTTCAGTCCCGCGGAGCGGCTCGGCACCGCGTCGGGCTTCGTCAACACCGGCGGGTTCGTCTCGACGATCGTCGGGGTCCTCGCGGTCGGTGTGGTGCTGCAGGCCGTGTCACCCGCGGGCGCGACGACCTACTCGCTCGACGCGTACCGCTGGGCGTTCTCCGTGCTGCTCGTGCCGTGGGCGCTGGGCGTGTGGGGCGTGCTGCACAGCCGCGCCCGCACCCACGTGGCGCTCGCCGAGCAGGGCGTGGTCGTGCCGACGATCCGCGCGGCGGTGCGCCGGCGCGGGCCTCACAGCCGCCCGTAGCGGGCGCGCACCGCGCAGTACACGCCGAACGCGACGAAGCCGAGCGCGACGAGCGAGAGCAGGAGCGGACCCGCGGGGCCCTCCTTGAGCGTGCGCATCGCGCCGTCGAGCCCCGACGCCTCGGACTCGTCTGCGTGCCACGCCGCCAGGCCGAACAGCACGCCGACGATGCCGAGCGCGACGCCCTTCGCGATGTAGCCGAGCCGGCCGGCGACGACCGTGCCCCGGCCCGCCTGACCACGGGGCAGGCCCGTGAGGTCCTCGAGGAACTTCTTCCGCCAGCCCTTGACCACGTGGTAGACGCCGACGACGAGCACGGCGAGGCCGACCGCGCCGACGAGGACGCGCCCGAACGGCTGGGACATCAGGTCGGCCGTCATGTCCTTCGACTGGTCGGACGACGACGAGCCCGCGCCCGTCGCCCACGCGAACGACGTCAGCGCGAGCGCCAGGTACACCCCGGCGCGCCCGACGGCCTTCGCGCGGTCGCCGCCGCTCGAGCGTCCGGCACGGCCGACGTGCGCGGCCTTCGCGGCCTGCCAGCCGGCCAGCGCCAGGAACGCGACGACCGCGACCCAGAGCACGACGCGGCCGAAGGGCTCCTCGGCGACCTGGGACAGCGCGCCGGACTGGTCCGCCGACTCCGAGCTGTCGCCCAGCGCGAGCCGCAGGGCGAGGAAGCCGATCAGCACGTGGAGCAGGCCGCTGACCAGGTAGCCGGCGCGTGCGGCCTTCTCCCACGCGTCGTGCGTGGTTCCGGTGAGGGACGTGGTGCTCGTCATCAGGGGGCTCCCGTCGTGGGGGGTGGCAAGGAGGCAGTGACCGATGCTGGCAGCGGACACGCGGCCCCGCGACCGGAAGCGCTTGTCGAACGCCCCCGCGGGCCCCACACTTGCGCCTGCCACCTCGTGATTCCGGCCACCGACAGCCGGGGAAATGGACCCGCCGGCCGTGCTGCGCACCGTCTCCTGCCACCTGTCCCTGGACGTGCGCAGCCCCCTCGAGCTCTACCTCGCCGTCGCGGTCGCGGACGGCCCCTACGACCGCACCGAGCAGCTCGTCGTGCGACACGACGACGGCCCGCTCGACGTCCTGGAGGTCAAGGCCGCGCACGGCGGTCGGGTCCACCGCGTGCCGGCACCCGCCGGTCGCGTCGTCGTCGAGTCCCGGGCGGCCGTGTCCGGCGTGGCCGGGCCCCCGCCGGTCGAGGACCTCGACCTCGTCGAGTACCGGCGGCCCAGCCGGTACGTGCCGTCGGACCGGATGCTCGCGTTCGCGCGCGACCAGCTGCGGGGACTGCGCGGCGCGGCGCTCGCGGACGCCGCCGTCGCGTGGGTGGCCGACCACGTGCGGTACTCCCCCGGCGCGAGCCTCCCGACCGACGGTGCGGCCGAGACGGTGCTGTCCCGCCGCGGGGTGTGCCGGGACTTCGCGCACCTCGTCGTCGCGCTCCTGCGGGCGTGCGACGTGCCCGCACGCGTCGCGGCGGTGTACGCGCCCGGGCTGCGGCCGATGGACTTCCACGCGGTCGCCGAGGCGTACGTCGAGGGCGGCTGGCACGTGCTCGACGCGACGCGCCTGGCGCCGCGGGACACGATGCTGCGCATCGCCACGGGCCGGGACGCGACCGACACCGCGTTCCTGTCGTACTACGGGGGCGACCTGACGCTGCGGTCGATGACCGTCACGGCGGACGTCGACGACGCGCCCGAGTCCGCCGACGACGGCACGGGTCTGCGCGTCCTGCGCTGACCCGCGGTCGGCGCTCGGCCGCGGGTGTCAGGCGCTCTCGCGCAGGCTGCGGCGTCGGCCCTCGAGCGCGACGAGCTCGGCGAACGCCGCCTGGTAGCCGGCGGGGTCCGCGCCGGAGTCCATGCGCTGCAGCCGTCCGCGCAGCTCGGCGATCTGCCGCGTGAAGCCCATCTCCACGAGCCGCAGCACGACGCCGCGCACGTAGTCCGCGACGGCCTCCGGACGGTCCTCGGGCACGGGCGCCACCGCGAGCTCGGTGACCAGGGCGCGCACCGGCTCCGCGGCCTCCTCCATGACCGCCCCGACCCAGGCCGTCGAGCTGCCGTCCTCGCCGACCGACGCGGCACCCGCGGCGACGCCGCCCGCCGCGCGGATCGCCTCGTGCACCGCACGGTGCGCGGGGGCGGCGAACGCGTCCGCACCGAGCTCGTCGAACTCCGGCGGCACGAGCGACGGCGCCTGCAGCACGACCTCGAGGGCGGTGCGCTCGACGAGGAGCACCGGGTCGGTGCGCGAGGGCCGCGCGGGGCGCGCCGGGCCGTCCTGCGGGGCTCCGCCCCGGGCGGGCGCGCTCGTCGTGCCCCGGCCGCCCGACCCGCGTCGGGCCGCGTCGACCGCGCGCTGCACGGTCGACAGGTCCTCCATGCCGAGCCACCCGGCGAGCTGGCGCGTGTACTCGGGGCGCAGCGCCGCGTCGCGGATGCCGGCGACGACCGGTGCGGCGGCGCGCAGCGCGGCGACCCGCCCCTCGGCGGTGCCGAGGTCGTACGCGTCGAGCGTCGAGCGCAGCACGAACGCGAACAGCGGCTGGCGCCCGCTGACCAGGGCGTGCACGGCCTCCGGGCCGCGGGCCAGGCGCAGCTCGCACGGGTCCATGCCGCTGGGCTCCACCGCGACGAACGTCTGCGCGGCGAACGTCTGGTCCTCACCGAACGCACGCAGCGCGGCCTTCTTGCCGGCCTCGTCGCCGTCGAACGTGAAGATCACCTCGCCGCCCACGGACGCCCCGGTCGCGAGCTGCACGCCGCTGCTCGCGCCCGAGTCGCCGATGAGCCGGCGCACGATGCGCGCGTGGTCGGACCCGAACGCGGTGCCGCAGGTCGCCACGGCGGTGCCGACGCCCGACAGGTGCATCGCCATGACGTCCGTGTAGCCCTCGACGACGACGACGCGCTTCTCGCGCTGCATCTCACGCTTGGCGAGGTCGAGCCCGTAGAGCACGTGGGACTTGCGGTACAGCGCGGTCTCGGGGGTGTTGAGGTACTTGGGGCCGTTGTCCTCGTCGAACAGGCGGCGCGCGCCGAAGCCGATCGTCTCGCCCGTGACCTCACGGATCGGCCAGACGAGCCGCCCGCGGAACCGGTCGTAGACGCCGCGCTGCCCCTGGCTCACGAGGCCCGACGCCACCAGCTCGGGCTCGGTGAAGCCGCGGCCGCGCAGGTGGCGCAGCAGCGCGTCCCAGCCGGTGGGCGCGAACCCGACGCCGAACTGCTCCGCGGCGGACCGGTCGAACCCGCGCTCGGCCAGGAACTGCCGTCCGGCCGCCGCGGCGGGGGTCGTCAGCTGCTCGCGGTAGAACTCCTCGGCGACCTTGTGCGCCTCGAGCAGCCGCCGCCGGCGCCCCGGCTCCTGCTCGGGCCGGGACGGGCCGCCGCCCTCCTCGTAGCGCAGCTGCACGCCCGCGCGCGCCGCGAGGTACTCGACCGCCTCGGTGAAGCCCAGGCCGTCGACCTTGATGACGAAGTCGATGACGTCGCCGCCCTCGCCGCAGCCGAAGCAGTGGTAGCGGCCGACCTGGGGGCGCACGTGGAAGGACGGGGAGCGCTCGTCGTGGAAGGGGCACAGGCCCTTGAGCGAGCCGACGCCCGCGGTCTTGAGCTGGACGTGCGCGCCGACGACCTCGTCGATGCGGACACGCTCGCGGACCGCCTCCACGTCCTCCCGTCGGATGCGACCCGCCACGCCCGAAGTCTAGGTCGTCCGGGCGGCGGTCCCGTCCGCCGACCGGGTGCTCCCTCGCGCCGTCGCTGTACGGGCCGCGCGGTTCAGTGGCGCGGCGGGCGGACCAGGCGGGCGTGCGTCTCCGCCGCCGACACGTCCGTGAGGGACGCGACCTGGTCGATCACGACCCGCAGGCGCGCGGCGTCGTCGGCCGCCTCCTGCCAGTCCGCCGCGAACGGCGGCTCCAGGGCGAGCGGCGCCCGGTCCGCCATGACGTGCACCAGGTCCGTGAGCACCTCGCGCTGCCGGTGGTACAGCGGCTCGAGCTCGCGCGGCGCCATGACGTACGCGACGGCGAGGCCCTTGAGGACGAGGATCTCCGCCTGCGTCTCGATCGGCACCACCAGGTCGGCCGCGTACCGCGTGAGCGGTCCGTCGCCGTACTGCTTGCGCGTGGCCTTCTGCGACGCCTTCGCGAACCGCCCGATGAGCTGACTGGTGGCGTCCTTGAGCATCGCGAGCGCGCCGCGCGACCCGTCGAAGCCGGGCCTCCACAGCTGCGCGGCGACCAGCCGGTCCATCGCCTCGAGCAGCCCGTTCTCGTCGACCGTGTCGCCGTACCAGGTGGAGATCGCCTCGGCGACGCGCGCGCGCTCGTCGGGCACAGTGAGGACCGCGAGGTCGAGGCGGCCGCCGACGACCGCGTCCTCGACGTCGTGCACCGAGTAGGAGATGTCGTCCGCGAGGTCCATGACCTGCGCCTCGAGGCACTTGCGCCCCTCCGGCGCGTCGCGGCGCAGCCACTCGAACACCGGCAGGTCGTCCTCGTAGACGCCGAACTTGTGCGTGGGCCGGCCGCTCGCGGGGCTCACCGGGCCCTGCAGGTAGCGCCACGGGTACTTCACCGACGCGTCGAGCGACGCGCGCGTGAGGTTGAGGCCCACGGAGCGCCCGTCGGGCGCGACCACCTTCGGCTCCAGGCGGGTCAGCAGGCGCAGCGTCTGCGCGTTGCCCTCGAACCCGCCGATGCCCTTCGCGAGCGTCGCGAGCGCGCGCTCGCCGTTGTGCCCGAACGGCGGGTGGCCCAGGTCGTGCGCGAGGCACGCGGTGTCGACGACGTCCGGGTCGCAGCCCAGCGCCTTGCCGAGCTCGCGGCCGACCTGCGCGACCTCGAGGGTGTGCGTGAGCCGTGTGCGGACGAAGTCGTCCGACGACGGTCCGAGGACCTGGGTCTTCGCGCCCAGACGGCGCAGCGCCGAGGAGTGCACGATCCGCGCGCGGTCCCGCTGGAACGGCGTGCGTCCCTTGGACTTCGCGGACTCGGCCACCCAGCGTTCACGGTCGACGTCGACGTAGCCGCCGACGTCCAGGTGCTCGAGCGTGGTCATCGGTGCCCAGCGTACGCGGCCCACCCGCCGGGACCGGGCACCCGCGCACCCGTCCGGGTGCTCAGCCCAGGCGCCAGACCTGCGCGGACGGCCCGTCGGCGGCCGGGACGACGACCGCGTCGCCGTGGCACGCGAGCGCCGCGCCGCCGTGGAGGTTCTCGGCCGCGCGGGCCGGCAGCGGCAGGCGGGCGTCGGGCCAGGCGTCGCGGGCCAGCACGACGAGCACGCGCTCGTCGGCCGTCTCCCGCAGGTACGCGACGGCGTCGTCCTGCGCGAGCACCCAGCGCAGGCCGCCCTCGCGCAGCGCGCGCGACGAGCGCCGCAGCGCGATCAGCGCGCGGTACGTCTCGAACGTCTCCGGGTCCCACGCGGCGCCGCCGGCACCGGGACGGCCGTCGATGCGGTCCCACGGCATGGGCACGCGCCCGTGCTCGCCGTTCACCCCGGTCAGGCCGCCCTCGTCCCCCGCCCACACGACCGGCGTCCCGGGGTACGTGAGCAGCAGCGCGGCGGCGACCGCGTGGCGCTCGCGCGCGCCGGTGACCGTGCGGATGCGGGCGGTGTCGTGCGAGCCGAGCAGGTTCCACTGGTGCCGCGTGACCGACCACGGGACGGTCGCGTCGAAGTCCCGCATCGTGGCGACCACCGCCGCTCCCCCGACCCGCGGCACCGGGACGGGCAGGCCCATGAACGGCAGCGTCGAGCCGGGCTCCACGAGCCACGTCCACGCGGGGCGGGTGAACGCCGAGTAGTTCATGTTCGCGTGCCAGCCGCCGGCCACCATGTCCGCCGCCGCGTCGTGGAAGTGCTCGGAGACGAGCGCGGCGTCCGGGGCGACCTGCTGCATCGTCGCGCGGATCGCGCGGGCGACGGCGAGCGTGTGGTCGTCGGCGCCGTACCGGCCGGTCATGTTGGCGACGTCGATGCGCCACCCGTCGAGCGCGAACGGCGGCGCGAGGTACCGCGCGACCACCGAGTCGGGCCCGTCGACCAGGCGCCGGGCCAGGCCGGGGGCGTTGTAGTTGAGCTTCGGCAGCGACGCGTGCCCGAGCCACCCCACGTAGCCGGGCGGCTCGTCGGTCCAGTAGTAGAACTGCGCCTCGGGGCTGCTGCGGTCCGCCCGGGCGCGCGCGAACCAGTCGTGCCCCGCGCCCGTGTGGTTGGTCGTGAGGTCGCCCATGACCCGCATGCCGCGTGCGTGCACCGCGGCCGCGAGGGACGCCAGCGCCGGGTCGCCGCCGAGCAGCGGGTCGACGTGCGCGAACGACGTCGCGTCGTAGCGGTGGTTGGAGCGCGCCGGGAACACCGGCGTCAGGTAGAGGGTGTCGACGCCGAGACGCTGCAGGTGGTCCAGGCGCGCCTCGATCCCCGGGAGGTCGCCGCCGTAGTACTGCTGCGCGACGCCGTGCCCGGAGCCGACCGGCTCGTCGGTCCACGCCGCCGGCAGCGCCCAGTCCGGCAGCGGTCCGGGCGGCGGTCCGTCGTGGCCCGACGAGCGCGCGAACCGGTCCGGGAAGACCTGGTAGACCACGGCGTCGTCGAGCCAGCGCGGGCCGGGTGCGTGCACGCTGAGGCGGAAGTCCGCCGCGTCGGGCACGTCCCGGGCGTGCAGGCCCGTCCCGTTGAGCCAGCGGTGGCCGCCGGGCTCGTCGAGCAGGAACCGGTACGACGTGACCGGGTTGTGCACCAGCACGTCGGCGACGTACCAGCGCTCGCGCTCGTCGGCCCGCTCGAGCCGGGCCGGGGCGAGCCGCGGCTCGCCGTCCTGCACCACGCGCACCCACACCGCGCGCTCGGCCCGCGACGCGGGGACGCGCACCCGGACGGGTACGACGTCCCCGAGCCGCGGGGTGTCGCGCGCGACGTACAGCTCGGACCCGTCGTGGTGGGGTCCGTCGAGCAGACCGCTCACCCCTTGACGGAGCCCGCGGTCAGCCCGCCGACGATGTACTTCTGCAGGAACATGAACAGCAGCACCACCGGCACCGCCGCCACGACCGCGCCGGCCGCGAACAGGCCCCACGGCGCCGTGCGCTCGTCGGCCGCGAGCGAGTACAGGCCCACCGCGACCGTCCAGTTGTCGGCGCGCTGCAGCACGACCTTCGCGATGAGGAAGTCGCCGAACGACGAGATGAAGGACAGCAGCCCCACGACCGCGAGGATCGGGGTGACCATCCGCAGGATGATCGTCCAGTAGATCTGGCCGTGCGTGGCACCGTCCATCTTCGCGGCCTCGTCGAGCTCGCGCGGCACGGTGTTGAAGAACCCGTACATGAGGAACGTGTTCACGCCGAGCGCGCCGCCGAGGTACACGAAGATCAGCCCGAGGAGGCTGTCCAGGCCGAGCGCCGGGAACACGTCCTTGAGGGTGAGCAGCAGCAGGAAGATCGCGACGAACGCGAGCGTCTGCGGGAACATCTGCGCGAGCAGCAGGCCCGTGAGGCCCTTCTCGCGGCCCTTGAAGCGGAACCGGGAGAACGCGTACGCCGCGGCCGCGCCCATGAGCACGGTGCCGACGGCCGTCACGGTGCACACGACGAGCGAGTTCCCGAGCCAGGTCCAGAACCCGCGCTCCTCGAGGTCGGCGAAGTTCTGCGTCGACACCGTGCGGAACAGCCGGTTCGACCCGACGAGCGAGCCGCCCGGGTTGAGCGACGCGGAGATCACGTACAGCAGCGGCGTCACGCAGACGACGATCATCACGAGCGCCACGAGGTAGCGCCAGGAGACCTCGCGCCACCAGCGCCGCCCGCGCGTCCCGCTGCGCCGCAGGTTCGTGCCCTGCGCCTTCGGGGCCGGGGTCCGTGCGGTCGTGGTCATCACAGCTCCTCCAGACGACGCGTGCGACGGAAGCCCCACCAGGAGATCGCGCCGACCATGATGAAGATGAGGATCGACAGCGCGCTCGCGAAGCCGTACTGCTTGAGGCCGCTCTCGAACGCGACGGAGTAGACCATCGAGATGAGGATGTCGGTGTGCCCGACGACGACCGGGGTGCCGACGAAGTTCGGCCCGCCGCCGGTCAGCATGTAGATGAGCGCGAAGTTGTTGAAGTTGAACGCGAACGACGCGACCAGCAGCGGCGCGACCGACACCATGAGCAGCGGCAGCGTGATCGAGCGCATGATGCGCCACGGCTTGGCGCCGTCCATGCGCGCCGACTCGTAGACCTCGCCGGGGATCGACTGCAGCGCGCCCGTGCACACGATGAACATGTACGGGAAGCCGAGCCACAGGTTGACGCCGATCACCGACAGCTTCGCGAGCCACGGGTCCGTCAGCCACGGGATCTCGGCGCCGCCGAGCAGCACCTGGTTGAGGAAGCCGTTGCGCGTGTTGAGCATGCCCTTCCACACGAGCGCGGACAGGAACGCCGGCACCGCGTAGGGCAGGATCAGCAGCGCGCGCAGCAGCTTGCGGGCACGCACGCGCGGGTCGTTGAACACGACGGCGAGGAACAGCCCGAGCGCGAACGTGGTGAGCACGGACAGCGCCGCGAACGCGAACGTCCACAGGAAGATCTCGACGAACGCGGTGCGCAGGCGGTCGTCGGAGAACGCCCGCGTGAAGTTCTCGAAGCCCACGCTGACCCGCCAGCCGGGCGAGATGGTCGAGCCGTCCTCGGCCTCGAACTGGCCGTGGTCGTTCGGTCGGTAGACGACGCCCGTCTGGGTGTTCGTCATCGTGTCGGCGGCGGGGTCGTACTGCATGACCGACTCGAAGACGTACCCGGTCGAGGCGTCCTGCGTCCGCAGCGAGCCGTCGGCGGCGTCGTCGGAGACGGGCACGCGCAGGCCGACGATCTCCTGCTGGCGCTTGGCGACGTCCGCGAACCCGAGGACCTGGTGGTCGGGCAGCGCGGTGACCTTGTCGCCGTCGACCGTCGCGCCCTCGGCCGGGGACAGCGGGTCGTCCTGCGTGCCGACGAGCGCCTGGCCGTCGCGGACGATCGCGAGAGCGAGGTCGCCGTCGGCGTCGGTGAGGACCGTGAGCGGGTAGGCCTGCGAGCCCTCGAGGCGCTGCTCGTTCTGCGCGAGGATCGCGGCGACCGCGTCCTCCTTGGTGGAGTTGTGGCCGTCGCCGTAGTTGGTGAACGCCACGTAGGCGGTGTACCCGGCCGTGAACACCACGTACACGAGCAGGAACACGAGCCCGGGCAGCAGGTACTTCGCGGGCAGCGCGCGCCGCGAGAAGTACGCCCAGTTCACGGCCGCGAGCGCCACGACCAGGAAGCCGACGATCGCCCACTGCTCGACGGCGACGGCCGTGAGGATCCCGTACAGGCCGATCGCGTCGATCAGGCCGACGAGCGCGAGCTTCACGAAGAAGCCCTTGGAGAAGTTGCGGGCCGGCGACGAGTCCCCGCGGGTGCGCGGGCCGTCGCTCGGCGGGGAGTCGGGAGGTGCGTGCTCGCCGTCCGGCGCGATCGTCTGCTGCGACATGTGGTCCTCCGCCGCGACGCCCGAGGGCGTCGGTGTCTGCCGTGTGCTGCGCCGCCCGCCGTGCGTGCGGGGGGCGCGGGGGCGCCGCGTGCGGGAGCGGCGCGCGGGACCGGCCGCCCGCACCCGGCTGACGGGTGCGGGCGGCCGGTGGGGGGCACGCCTTGTCGATCGCGTCCTGCATGTTGGTCACCATCGTGTTCCAGGCGCCGACCGGGTCGCTCGCCTGGCCGCCGATGATCTGGACCTGCGTGGTGCCCCAGAACTGCCACATCGCGCCCATCTCGGGGATCGACGGCATCGGGGCGCCGGTCGCGCCGGCGTCGTTGAAGCCCGCGAGGATCTCGTCGTCGACCTTGGCCGCGGAGACCTTGAGGGCCGGGAGGCGGCCGCCGAGCTCGTAGAGCTGGGTCTGGACCGGCTCGGTGGTCAGGTAGTTCACGACGAACTCGTTGGCGAGGACCGGGTTCTCGGACTTGGCCGAGATGAACGCGCCCTGGACGCCGACGAACGGCTTCGCCTCGGCGCCGCCCGCGGTCGGGACGCGCAGGACGGAGATGTCCATGCCGGCGTTGGTGAACTCGGTGGTGTACCAGGGGCCGGTCACGATGTACGGCGCCTCGCCGTTCAGGAACGCCTCCTTGACCTGGTCGCCGCCGAGCGCCGGGTCGAGGACCTTCTCCTGGCCGAGCTTGGCGAGGTAGGAGGCGAACTTCTCGCCGTTCTCGCCGCCCAGGCCGAGCTCGGCGGTGTAGGAGCCGTCGGCGTCCTGCGTGAAGATCGGGGCGTCGAACGAGGTCTGCAGCGGGTACAGGTGGTACGCGTCGCCCTGGTCGCCCTGCTGGATGAGGACCGGGTACTTGGTGCCGGCCGCCTTGCCCTCGGCGACCAGCTCGTCGAACGTCGTCGCCTGCGTCTCCGGCAGGATCTCGTTGTTGCGGACGAGCGCGATGTTCTCGATCGCGTACGGCGCGCCGTAGACCTGGCCGCCGTAGGTGAACGCCTGGATGGCGGACGGCGAGAACGCGGCGAGCTTGTCGCCGAGCTGCAGCGGCGCGACGACGCCGTTGTTGACGAACTCGCCCGTCCAGTCGTGCGCGCCGATGATGACGTCCGGGCCCTGGCCGGTGGGGACCTGCGAGACGAAGTCGGTGCGGATGTCGCCCGAGACCTTCTGCACGAGGTCGACCTTGATGCCGGTGTCGGCCTGGAACGCCTCGACGACCGGCTTCATGACGTCGATGCGGGTCTCGTCGACCCACATCGTGAGGGTGCCGGTGAGCGCAGCCTCGGTGGTGGCCGCGTCCGGCGTCGGCTCGGCGGTGTTCTCCGCGCCGTTGTCGCCGTCGCTCCCGCAGGCGGTGAGGGTCAGTGCGAGCCCCAGCGCGGCCGCGAGGGCCGGGATGCTCCGTCGCATCGTGTGTCTCCTGAAAGGTTGGGTGGCGTAGCCCAGAGGCGCCCACCCGTCGCTCCCGGAGGGTCGACGTGAGCGGCCGGCTCTGGCCTGATGCGCCGACGCTAACGTCGTTGCAACTCCCTCTGCAAGTCGTTACGGTAACTTTCAGGCAACGTTTCAAGCGCCCGTCCCGACGAGCGTCGCGCTGCACCAGAACCCGGACAGACCACGACCCGAACGGGCGAGGACGAGGAGGTCCCATGTCCCCTACGCTGCCTCCCGTGCGTACGCGGTTGACGGACCTCGCGGAACAGGCCGGTGTCAGCACCGCCACCGTCTCCCGCGTCCTCAACGGCAAGCACGGGGTGTCCGCGCAGGCGCGCCAGGCGGTGCTCGCAGCGCTCGACGTGCTCGGCTACGAGCGCCCCGAGAAACTGCGCACCCGGTCGGCCGGCCTCGTCGGCCTCGTCGTGCCCGAGCTCGCCAACCCGGTGTTCCCCGCGTTCGCGCAGGTCATCGAGTCGATGCTGACCGAGCGCGGCTACACCCCGCTGCTGTGCACCCAGTCCCCCGGCGGCACCACCGAGGACCAGTACGTCGAGATGCTCCTCGAGCACGGCGTCGCCGGCATCGTGTTCGTCTCCGGCCTGCACGCCGACACCTCGGCCAGCAAGGAGCGCTACCACCGCCTGCGCAGCCGCGGCATGCCGATCGTCCTCGTCAACGGCTACGCCGAGGGCGTCGACGCCCCGTTCGTCTCCACCGACGACGAGGCCGCGCTCGACCTCGCGTTCCGGCACCTCGTCTCGCTGGGCCACCGCAGCATCGGCCTCGCGACCGGGCCCGACCGGTTCGTGCCCGCCCAGCGCAAGCGCGCCGCGTTCGCGACGAACCTGCAGCGCCACCTCGGCCGCGACGACGCCGACGCGCACATCGTCTCCACGCTGTTCACGGTGGAGGGCGGGCAGGCCGCCGCGCTCGAGCTGCTCGACTCCGGCCACACCGCGATCATCTGCGGCTCCGACCTCATGGCGCTCGGCGCGATCCGCGCCGCGCGCTCGCGCGGGCTCGAGGTCCCGGACGACCTGTCGGTCGTGGGCTTCGACGACTCCCCGCTGATCGCGTTCACCGACCCGCCGCTGACCACCGTGCGCCAGCCCGTGCTCGCCATGGGCCACGCCGCGGTGTCCGCGCTCGTCGCGGAGATCAACGGCACGCCCGCGTCGCGCACCGAGCTGAAGTTCCACCCGGAGCTCATCGTGCGCGGCTCGACCGGCGCCGCGCCCGCCGAGGCCGACCTGACGTCCGCCTCGCCCGTCGCGAGCGCCTGACCCGCACCGGTAGACCCCCCGGCACCGCTCGGCCCGCGCACCTCGTCGTGCCCGGGCCGTCCCCTGCCGCCCCCACCACCCCCTCCGCGTCCCCTCGCGGACCCCACAGAGAGACCACCGCGTGACCACCCTCGACACCCGCACGACCCTCGTCCACGCCCCCGGCTCGCCCGACGGCGAGTGGTGGCGCGACGCCGTCATCTACCAGGTGTACCCGCGCTCGTTCGCGGACGGCTCCGGCGACGGGGTCGGCGACCTGCCCGGCATCACGTCCCGCCTGCCGCACCTGGCCGAGCTCGGCGTCGACGCCGTGTGGCTCTCGCCGTTCTACCGGTCCCCGCAGGCCGACGCCGGCTACGACGTGGCGGACTACCGCGACGTCGACCCGCTGTTCGGCACGCTCGCCGACTTCGACGTCATGCTGTCCACCGCGCACGGCCTGGGCCTGCGCGTCATCGTCGACCTCGTCCCGAACCACACGTCCGACGAGCACGCGTGGTTCGTCGAGGCCCTCGCCGCCGCGCCGGGCTCCCCCGCCCGCGACCGCTACCTGTTCCGCGACGGCCGCGGCGAGCACGGCGAGCTCCCGCCGAACAACTGGCAGTCGATCTTCGGCGGTCCCGCGTGGACGCGCGTGCCCGACGGGCAGTGGTACCTGCACCTGTTCGACAGCAAGCAGCCGGACCTCAACTGGGAGCACCCGGAGGTCCGCGCGGAGTTCGAGGACGTGCTGCGGTTCTGGCTGGACCGGGGCGTCGACGGCTTCCGCATCGACGTCGCGCACGGCATGGTCAAGGCGCCCGGGCTGCCCGACTGGGACGGCCACGTCTCGATGATCGAGGGCGCCGAGGACGACGCGCCCGGCGAGGAGCTGGTCACCGGCGCCGGCAACCAGGGCCCGATGTTCGACCAGGAGGGCGTGCACGAGATCTACCGCGCCTGGCACAAGGTCCTCGCGGAGTACGACGGCGACCGCGCGCTCGTCGCCGAGGCGTGGGTCGAGCCGCTGTCGCGCCTGGCCCGGTACGTGCGGCCCGACGAGATGCAGCAGGCGTTCAACTTCGCGTTCCTCTCCACGCTGTGGGACGCGCCCGCGCTGCGCGAGGTCGTCACCGCGTCGTACGCGGCGAGCGACGCGGTCGGCGCCCCGACCACCTGGGTCCTGTCGAACCACGACGTGGTGCGCCACGCGTCGCGCCTCGGCCTGGCGGTGCCGGGCTCGCGCCCGAACGGCATCGGCGAGGGCGACGAGCAGCCCGACGAGGAGCTCGGCCTGCGCCGCGCCCGCGCCGCGACGCTGCTCATGCTCGGCCTGCCCGGCTCGGCGTACCTGTACCAGGGCGAGGAGCTCGGCCTGCCGGACCACACCGCGCTGCCCGGCGACGCCCGCCAGGACCCCACGTTCTTCCGCACGCAGGGCGCCGAGCTCGGCCGCGACGGCTGCCGCGTGCCGATCCCGTGGTCCGCGCACGCCCCGGCGTTCGGTTTCTCCCCCACGGGCGCCGCGTGGCTGCCGCAGCCCGCGTCGTGGGCGCGGTACGCGCTCGACGCGCAGCGGGGCGTGCCGGGGTCGACGTACGAGATGTACCGCGCGGCGCTCGCGCTGCGCCGGGCGGAGGCGCTCGGCTCGGGCGGCCTGGCGTGGACCGGCTCGCACGACGACGTCCTCGACCTGGTGAACCGTGACGTCCGCGTCGTGGCGAACCTGTCAACGGAGCCGGTCACGGTCGACGCGGACGAGCTGCTGATCGCGTCGGGGCCGGTGGCGCGCGACGGCGACGGCGCGCTCGTCGTCGAGCCCGACACGACGGTCTGGGTGCGCCCCTGACCCACGCACGAAGGCCGGGCTCCCGCAGGGGCCCGGCCTTCGTCGTCCGCCGGCACGACCCGCCGGCGGGACCATGGCGACCGCCGAGGGCGGCCGAGGACGGCTACGCGGTGCGGCCCACGTGCCAGGCGGACGCTCCGCCGGCGGGCACGACGACCTCGAGCCGGCCGTCCCGCACGCGCGTCTCGGCGCACGCGTCGCCGCCCGTCAGGACGTCGCAGTACACCCCGTCGGGCAGGCTCGTCGTGAGCGTCGCCCGCAGCTCGGCGTCGCCGAGGTTCACCACGACGAACCCGCGCCGCCCGCGCCCGAGCGCGACCGCGTCCCCCTGGTCCCAGGTGTCGACCACCGGGGCGTCCCCGACGGCCGCGCGCCACCCGACCATGCCGAGGACCTGCGGCCAGCGGTGCTGGCACAGCCACTCGCCCGCAGGGTGCTCGACACCGGGGCGCGGGTCGTCGACGCAGCGGGCGTCGAGCACGCGGCCGTCGGCGTCCTGCGGCGGCCCCGCGTCCCTGTCGTCGAACGCGTAGCCGGAGTAGAGCTGCGGCGTGCCGTACGTGCCGGCCAGCATGAGGACGGTCGCGAGCGCGTCGTCGGTGCCGTCGCGGTAGGACAGCGTCTCGCCGTTGCGCTCGGTGTCGTGGTTCTCGACGAACACGACCGCGTCGTCGGACGGGACGTAGCGCGCCGTCGCCTCGCCGAGCTCGAGCGCCAGGCGCGGCGACCCGGCCACGACGCCCTTGAGCTCGCGCGGGTAGGTGAACTCGTACACCTGGCCGGCGGCCGTGTACTCCTCGGGCGTGACGGGCTCGGCCGACCCGCGGATGACCTCCTGCATGACGGCGAGGCCGTCGGGCAACGGCTCCAGGATCGCCGCGACGTCCTCGGCCGCCATGTGCTTCGCGGCGTCGATGCGGAACCCGTCGACCCCGAGGTCCACGAGGTCCTGCAGGAACGCAGTGAGGCCCGCGCGCACGCGCGGGGTCTCGGTCGCGAGGTCCGCGAGGTTCACCAGCTCGCACGTCTGCACCTGGGCGCGGTCGAGGTAGAGCGCGATGTCGTCAGACGGCGTCAGGCCGCAGTGGTGGAAGTCGTCGTACGTCCAGAGGCCGGGGTACTCGTAGTGCTCGTACGACGAGCCGGCCCACCCGGTGCCCGGGTCGTCCTGACCGGTCATGTGGTTGACGACGGCGTCGACGCGGACCTCGACGCCCGCGTCGTGGCAGGTCTCGACCATCGAGGCGAGCTGCTCGCGGCTGCCGAGGCGGGAGTCGAGCCGGTAGCTCACGGGCTGGTAGGCGGTCCACCACGGCTCGCCCAGGACGTGCTCGGTCGGCGGCGAGGTGAGCACCCAGGCGACGCCGGCGGGGCCGAGCGTCGTGGTGCACTCCTGCGCGATGGCGTCCCAGGTCCACTGGAAGAGCTGGACGCCGACGTCGCGGCCGGTGCGGTCGGCGGCGGGCAGCACGGCGGGGTCGTCGGGCTCGGCCGTGCACGCGGCGAGCGGCACGAGGGCGAGGGCCGCGAGCGCGGCCGCGGTACGGCGTGCGAGGTGCGTCATCGTCACCACCAGGTCGTCGTCGGGAGCCCGCAGGCTGCAAGTTCTTGCAGCAAGTTTCTGCGAGGGGTTCCAGAGTAGGGCCACGCGGCCGTAGGTTGCGTGCGTGACCCGCGTCGTCGTCAACGGACCCGCCGCCTGGAACACCGTCGTGCGCGTCCCGGCCCTGCCCGAGCCGCGCCCGCACATGGTCCTCGCGTCCGCGCACCACGACGGGCTCGGCGGTACGTCCGCCGGCAAGGCCGTCACGCTCTCCGCGCTCCGCGTGCCCACCACGCTCGTCACCACCGTCGGCGACGACGACGAGGGCCGCCGGGTGCTGGGCGCGCTGCGGGCGGGCGGCACCGGCCCCGACGTCCTCGCGCGCCCGGCGCGCGACGGACGCACCGAGCGGCACGTCAACCTCGTCGCCGACGACGGCGCGCGGCTGTCCGTCTACCTCGAGCTGCCCACCGCTCCCCCGCCCGACGAGCAGGTGCTCGACCTCGTGCGCGGCGCCGACGCCGCCGTGCTCGACCTCGCCGAGTCCTCGCGCCCGCTGCTGGACGTCGCCCGCGCCGCCGGCGTGCCCGTCTGGTGCGACGTGCACGACGACGACGGCGTCGCCGCGTACCCGCGCGCGTTCGTCGCCGCCGCCGACGTCCTGCTCGTCTCCGCCGCCCGGCTGGCCGACCCGACGGCCTACCTGGCCGCCGCCGTCGACGCCGGGACCACGCTCGCCGTGTGCACGCGCGGCGCGCGCGGCGCCCTCGCCCACGACCGCGACGGCTGGTGCGAGGTCGGAACAGCACCCGTCGACGTCGTCGACGCCGAGGGCGCTGGCGACGCCTTCCTCGCGGGACTGCTGCGGGCCCACCTCGCCGGGGCGCCGCACGACCGCGCGCTCGCCGAGGCCGCGGCCACCGCCGCGCTCGCCGTCACCCGGGTCGGCGTCGGCGCGCCGCACGCGACGCCGCAGGACGTCGCCCGGCTCGCCGCGGCCGTGCGCGTCACCCGGTCGGCTCAGCCGCCCGAGACGCCCAGCTCGGCCTCGTGGAGCTCGGCGCGGTGGTCCTCCGACATCTCGCGCGAGTCGAGCCAGCCGTAGGGCAGCACGACCTTCTTCGGCGACCCCGCGCGGCCACGCTGGCCCTCCGCGGGCGCACCCGGGTACGGCTGGTCCAGGTCAAGCGTCGCGAGCAGGTCGTCCAGCTCCGCGAGCGTGCTCACCAGGCCCAGACGCGCCCGCAGCTCACCGCCCACGACGTAGCCCTTGAAGTACCACGCCATGTGCTTGCGCATCTCGCGCAGCGCCTTCGACTCGTCCCGGAAGTGCTCGACCATGAGCTCGGCGTGCCGGTGCACGGTCCGCGCGACCTCGCGCAGACCCGGCCGGACGCGCTCGTCGGACCCCGCGAACGCCGCCGCGAGGTCCGCGAACAGCCACGGCCGCCCCTGGCAGCCGCGGCCGACGACGACCCCGTCGCAGCCGGTCTGCTCGACCATCGCGAGCGCGTCCTCCGCCGACCAGATGTCGCCGTTGCCCAGCACCGGGACGTCCGTGACCGTCTCCTTGAGGCGCGCGATCGCCTCCCAGTCGGCCGTGCCCGAGTAGTAGTCCGCCGCCGTGCGCGCGTGCAGCGCGACCGCCGCCACGCCGGCCTCCTGCGCCACCAGCCCCGCCTCGAGGTACGTGATGTGGTCCGCGTCGATGCCCTTGCGCATCTTCACCGTCACCGGCACCCCGTACGGCTGCGCCGCCCGCACCGCGCGCGTCACGATGTCGCGGAACAGGTCCCGCTTCCACGGCAGCGCCGAGCCGCCGCCCCGGCGCGTCACCTTCGCCACCGGGCAGCCGAAGTTCAGGTCCACGTGGTCCGCGCGGTCCTCGGTCACGATCATCCGCACCGCGGCCTCGACCGTCACCGGGTCCACGCCGTACAGCTGCACCGAGCGCGGCCGCTCGTCGGGCTCGTGGTGGATGATCCGCAGCGACTCGTCCGTGCGCTCCACGAGCGCGCGGCTCGTCACCATCTCCGCGACGTACAGGCCGGCGCCCTGCTCGCGGCACAGGCGGCGGAACGCCGCGTTGGTCACCCCCGCCATCGGCGCGAGCACCACGGGCGTGTCGACCTGCAGCGGGCCGATCCGCAGCGGCGGGAGCACCGCGCCGGTCGCGCGCGAGGTCGCCTCGTTCGTCACAGTCACGCGCCCCATTGTCCCATCGACACGCGGTGCGCCCGGGCACTCAACCTTCGCCGCGCCTCGTGCGTCTCCTAGGTTGTGACCACCATGACCGCCGGGACACGTGACGAGGACCCTGACCTCGAGCACCTGCGGATCCTGCCTGCCCGCCCCCGCGGCGTCCGCACCCGGTCCACCACCGACGTCGAGTTCAGCGCGTTCGTCGCCGAGCACGGCGACGAGCTGCTGCGCACCGCGTGGCTGCTGTGCGGCGACACGCACCGCGCCGAGGAGCTCACGCAGCAGGCGCTCGTGCGCACCTACGCCGCGTGGGGCCGCGCGCACGACCCCCTCGCCTACACGCGCCGCGTCCTGGCGAACCTCCGCGTCGACACGTGGCGCCGCCGCCGGCGCGAGGTGCTCACCGCCCCCGAGGACCTGCCCGAGCACGCCCGCAGCGACGAGCACGCCCGCACCGAGGACCGCGACCAGCTCGCGCGCGCGCTCGCACTGCTCAGCCCCCGGCAGCGGCGCGTCGTCGTGCTGCGCCACATGGTCGGCCTGCCCGAGGCCGAGGTCGCCGCCGAGCTCGGGGTGAGCGTCGGCACCGTCAAGTCCACCGCCTCGCGCGGGCTCGCGACGCTGCGGGCCGCGCTCGCCCGACAGGAGGAGACGCGATGAGCGACCTGCGTCCCGACCCGGAGCTCGCGGACCTCGCCGCGCGCGCCACGCCGCCGATGTCGCTCGACCCCGACGCGCTGCTGCACGCCGCGCACCGGTACGTGCGCCGCCGCACCGCGGCACGCGTCGCCGGGGGCGCGCTCGCGCTCGTCGGCGTCGTCGCGGTCGCCGGGCAGATCGCCGACCGCACCGGCGCGCCCCAGCCCGCGCAGCCCCCCACGCGCATCGAGCTGCCCGTCACGGACGGCCGCCTCGTCGAGATCGCGGACGGCTTCCTCGCCGTGGGCTGGACCGCGCAGGCGCACGCGCCCGACCCGCACGCCGTGCCGCTCGGCGACGCCGTCCACCAGGTCGACCTCGGCCTGCTGTCGGGCGACCACGAGCTCGTCCTGGCCGTCGGCCCCGAGGAGGACGGCCGGCAGGACGGCGCCGCGTCCTACACGCTCGTCGGCGCCCGCGACGCCGACGGCTACGGCGGCGGCGCGTGGACCTGGGGCGACGTGCCGGAGGGCCGGCGGTTCTCCGGCCGGCTCGACACCGGCGAGTGGTCCGAGCTCGTCGTCGCGCCCGACGGCCTGGCCGACCCGCGCGTCCTGCTGTGGAGCACCACCGGCATCCGCACCGACGACGGCGTGGTCACCTCGCTCGAGCTGCCGACCTTCACCGCCCCCGACGGGCAGGTGCTCGCCGCGGCCCTCGGCGACTCCGGCGTGACCGCCCGCATGGTCGCCGGCCGCTCCGGCATCGTGTTCGTCGGCGCCGACGGGACCGTCGTCCAGGCACCGTGCGACGACGCCGCCGACTGCGCCGCGATCGAGGACGTGCGCGGCCTGTCCGCCGCCGTCACCGCGCTGCGCGCCGAGCCGCGCGCCGCGACGGCGTCCGTCGACGAGCCCGCGCCGGGGCTGCGCGCGACCACCGCGCTCGCGCGCGCGACGGCGCAGGGCTGGGGCACCGGCCTGACCCTCCTCGGTGGGGACGGCGGCACGACCGACGTCCTGCTGACACGCGCCGCGGACGGCCTGCTCGCGTCCGTTGGCGACGACGCCCGGCCCCTCACGTGGGGCGACGGGTCCGCACCGCCCGCACCGCAGCGGTGGTCGCAGGACGACGAGCTGCGGCTGGTCGCCGGGGCCGTCCCGGACGGGCGGCGAGCCGTGCTGTGGTTCCCCGGCGGGGCGCCGAACGGGTTCCAGGCGGTCGACGTGCCGACCGTCGAGGACCCGCGCGGGTCCGGCCACCGGCTGTTCGTGGCGGCGCTCGACTGGCTCGACGTCTCGTCCTCGGACGTCACCGTGCTCTACGTCGCGCAGGACGCGACCGGGACGCTGCGGTCGGCCGGGTGCACCGACCTGCCCGGCGCGTGCCTCGCCGCCCAGCCGGACGGCGGGGCGGACCTGCTCGACGAGCTCACCGCGCGCGACCTCGTCGTCGTGGACACCGCCCCGCGCGACTGACGACCGACCGGGAGCACCGGGACGAACCCGGCCGGACGACTCAACAAGGGACGTACCTGCTGCGTTCTCTACGGTGTGACCACCATGCCGCTGACGTCCACGTCCGACGACCACGCCCGCCGGGGCCCCGCCCCCGGACCACCAGCGTTCCCCGGCACCGGCGCGACCGAGACGGTGCCGGTGCGCGGCCGCGCCGAGCGCGGCTCGGCGGACGCGGAGTTCACCGCGTTCATGACCGAGCACCGGCGCGACCTGCTGCGCACCGCGTGGCTCCTCGTCGGTGACGAGCACCGCGCCGAGGAGCTCACGCAGCAGGCGCTCGTGCGGACCTACCCCTCCTGGTCCCGCGCCCGCCGCGACCCGCTCGCCTACGCGCGCCGCGTGCTCGTGAACCTGCGCGTCGACACGTGGCGGCGGCGCCGCCGCGAGGTGCTCGTCGCACCTGCCGAGGTGCCCGACACGCCCGTCGCCGCGTCGCGGCGCGCCGAGGACCGCGACCAGCTCCTGCGGGCGCTCGCCGTCCTCACCCCGCGCCAGCGCCGCATCGTGGTGCTGCGCCACCTCCTCGACCTGTCCGACACGGAGGTCGCCGACGACCTGGGCGTCAGCCCCGGGACCGTCCGGTCGACCGCGTCCCGCGGGCTCGCCGTCCTGCGGGCCGCGATGACCGCCGGCACCGAGCACCGACCGCCCCGTGTCCCCCACCCCCACGCGCCGACCTGGACGGAGACGCCCCGATGACCGACCCGCTGCTGGACCACCTGCGCGCGACCGCGCACGACACCGCCCCCGAGCCCGGCCCCGCGCTCGACCCCGGCCTCGTCCTCGCGCACGGCCGCCGCCGACGCCGCGCCCGCTACACCGTCGGCGCCGTCGCGGGCCTCGCGGCCTTCGCCACCGCCGTCGCGGTCGGCGCACCCCTGCTCGACCGCGCCGACGCCACCGTCGACCCCGCCTCTGCGCCGTCCGGCACGGCCACCGTCGAGCCTGCCGAGACAGCCGAGCCCACGACTGCCGAGACGTCGGCGCCCGCGTCAGCGGAGGTCCCGGCCACCCCGCCCGAGCCGGTCGACGTCGGGCTCGGGACCATCGCGGTCGTGGGCCCGGGTGCCGACGGCTACCTGGGCGCCCCGGGTGGCGTGAAGGTCTGGCTGAGCTCCACCGACGGCCCGGACTTCATCGACCTGAGGCTCGAGTTCCCGAACGGCTACGTCTTCCAGTCGACGCCGACGACCGAGCCGCTCGAGAAGCGCTCGCGCGAGTTCTACCACTGGAGCTACAAGGTCAAGAGCTCCCCCGACGACGAGGAGGGGATCGAGAACGGTCCGGAGTACCCCTTCGTGGTCGTCGGGCACCTGGGCGAGGGCGGCGGAGACGCTCCTCGTGCGGCCGTCGTGACGAGCGGGAGCACCGCCGCCGAGCTGCCGCTGTTCCAGGTCCCCGGCTCGGACCGCTGGTTCTACGTGTTCTGGGAGGGCGAGGACACCCAGGTCCCGGAGGGCGTCCGGCGGCGGGTCGTCGTCCGCCAGCCGGACGGCACCTACGAGATCGGCAGCTGCGGCGACCTCTACCCGGAGCGGTCCTGCGGCCCGGACACCGGCGAGGAGTGGATGGTCGACCTCGCGCGCGAGATCCTCGAATGAGCCGCTAGCCGGCACGCGACGAGGCCCGTCCCCCGGTCGGGGACGGGCCTCGTCGTTCGCGTGCGGCCGCGCGGGCCCGACGTCAGGCGCCCAGGAGCCGCGGCGCGAGGTAGGACGTGACCTGGTCGAGCGCGACGCGCTCCTGCGACATGTCGTCGCGGTGGCGGATCGTCACGGCCTGGTCGTCGAGCGTGTCGAAGTCGACCGTGATGCAGAACGGCGTGCCGATCTCGTCCTGGCGGCGGTAGCGGCGGCCGATCGCACCGGCGTCGTCGAACTCGACGTTCCAGTGCTGGCGCAGCTCGGCGGCGAGGTCCCGCGCCTTCGGCGAGAGCTGCTCGTTGCGGGACAGCGGCAGCACCGCGGCCTTGACCGGCGCGAGTCGCGGGTCGAGCTTGAGCACGACGCGCGTGTCGACGCCGCCCTTGGTGTTGGGCGCCTCGTCCTCGGCGTACGCCTCGACGAGGAACGCCATGAGCGAGCGGGTCAGACCCGCGGCCGGCTCGATGACGTAGGGCACGTACCGCTCGTTCTTGGCCTGGTCGAAGAACGACAGGTCCTGGCCCGAGTGCTGCGTGTGGGTCGACAGGTCGAAGTCGGTGCGGTTCGCGATGCCCTCGAGCTCGCCCCACTCGCTGCCCTGGAAGCCGAACCGGTACTCGATGTCGACGGTGCGCTTCGAGTAGTGCGACAGCTTCTCGGCCGGGTGCTCGTAGTGCCGCAGGTTCTCGCGGCTGATGCCGAGGTCGACGTACCAGTCGGTGCGGTAGTCGATCCAGTACTGGTGCCACGTCTCGTCGGTGCCGGGCTCGACGAAGAACTCCATCTCCATCTGCTCGAACTCGCGCGTGCGGAAGATGAAGTTGCCGGGCGTGATCTCGTTGCGGAACGACTTGCCGATCTGGCCGATGCCGAACGGGGGCTTCATGCGCGCCGCGGTGTAGACGTTCTTGAAGTTCACGAAGATGCCCTGCGCGGTCTCGGGCCGCAGGTAGTGCAGGCCGGACTCGTCCTCGACCGGGCCGAGGTACGTCTTGAGCATCATGTTGAAGTCGCGGGGCTCGGTCCACTCGCCCTTGGTGCCGCAGCTGGGGCACGGCACGCCGGCCAGACCGCCCTCGGCCACGCGGCCCTTGCGCTCCTCGAACTCCTCGAGCAGCTGGTCCTCACGGAAGCGCTTGTGGCACGAGAGGCACTCGGTGAGCGGGTCGGTGAACACCCCCACGTGACCGGAGGCGACCCAGACCTGGCGGGGCAGGATCACCGACGAGTCGAGGCCGACGATGTCGTCGCGGCGCGTGACCATCGCGCGCCACCACTGGCGCTTGATGTTCTCCTTGAGCTCCACGCCGAGCGGCCCGTAGTCCCAGGCCGAGCGCGTACCGCCGTAGATCTCGCCGCTCGGGAACACGAATCCTCGCCGCTTGGCGAGGGAGACGACGGAATCCAGACGCGAGGGTGCTGCCACGGCGGTGCTCTCCTGGTGCTCGGTGCCCGCGGCTGGGTGCCGCGAGCCGGATGGGGGTGACGCCCGCGGACGCACGGGCGCCACGGGGCCTGCCCAGGCTACCGGCCCGACGGCCGCGCCCGGGCATCGCAGGTCCCGCACCCTCGCTCGCCGCGGCGACCCCGTAGCGCGGGTCGGTGCGGCCCGCGGTGGCCGCGCGTCAGTGCTGCTGCGAGATGCAGAACCGGTTGCCGTCCGGGTCGGCGAGCACGACCCAGGAGAAGCCGCTCTCGGTGTGGCGGTCGACGAGCGTCGCGCCGTCGGCGACGAGCCGCTCGATCTCGGCCTCGACGTCCGGCGTCTGCAGGTCGAGGTGCACGCGGTTCTTGCCGGGCGTCGGGTCCTCGACCCGCTGGAAGCCGAGCTGCCGCACGCCGCTCGGGCCGCTGAGGACGACGAACCACGCACCGGGCTCGCCGTTGACCGTGCCGCCGACCTGGCGCGCCCACCACTGCGCGAGCGCGTGCGCGTCGGTCGTGTCGAACGTGACCATCTCCACCGTGAGTGCCATGGGCCTCACCGTAGGACGGGGCACCGACATGACCTGCACCGACACGACCTGCACCGACACGGGCTGCGACGCGTCAGTGCGAGGCCTCGCGGCGGCGCGTGCGGGCACGCACGTGCATCCGCTCCCCCTGCGGTCCGAAGAGCGTGAGCAGCTCGACCGGCCCGGGCCCCGGGCTGGACAGCGCGTGCGGCGTGCGCGTGTCGAACTCCGCGACCTCGCCCTCGGCGAGCACCAGGTCGTGCTCGCCGAGCTGCAGCCGCAGCCGCCCGGACAGCACGTAGACCCACTCGTGCCCCTCGTGGACCTGCAGCTCGCCGGTCGGCTCGGGCTCCGGCGGCAGGACGACCTTGTACGCGCGCAGCCCGCCCGGGCGCCGCGTGAGCGGCAGGTACGTGCGGCCGCGGCGGTGGATCGGCGTGGCGTGCACGCGCGGGTCGCGCGACTCGGGCGCGCCGACGAGGTCGTCGAGCCCCACGCGGTACAGGCGCGCGAGGGGCAGCAGCAGCTCGAGCGTCGCCTTGCGCTGCCCGGCCTCGAGCCGCGACAGCGTGCTGATCGAGATGCCGGTCTCCGCGCCGACGGCGGCGAGCGTGAGGTCGCGACGCTGCCGCAGGGCGCGCAACCGGGGGCCGACTCCGGCGAGCGCCTCGTCCGTCATGTCGGACATGTTGCCACTGCGGCAACGATCCTTGGCACCCCCGTGGCGGCGGGTGCACCGTGGCACGCACGCCGCCGACGCCCGGCAGCCGAGCCCAGCACGCCGAGCACTCCCGAGGAGTCCCCGTGAGCCACGACCACGCGCACCACGACGCCGCACCCACGCACGCCCCGGCAGTGCGCCCGCCCGGGACGCCCGAGCCCGCCGACGACCGCCTGGACGTGGTCGTGGTCGGCGGCGGTGCGGCCGGGCTCGCCGCGGCCCTGGTCCTGAGCCGCGCGCGGCGGCGCGTGCTCGTCGTCGACGCCGGGCAGCCGCGCAACGCGCCCGCCGCGCACGCCCACGGCTTCCTCACCCGGGACGGCGTCGCGCCGCGCGCCCTGCTCGCGCACGGCCGCGACGAGGTCACCGGCTACGGGGGCGAGGTCCGCGCCGGGCGCGTCGTGTCGGTCACGGGCGGGCTCGGGGCGTTCTCGGTGACCCTCGACGACGGCACCACCCTCGCCGCGCGTGCGGTGGTGAGCGCGACCGGCGGCCGCGACACCCTGCCCGACGTGCCCGGTCTCGCGCAGCGCTGGGGGCGCGACGTGCTGCACTGCCCCTACTGCCACGGCTGGGAGGTCGGCGACGGGCAGGTGGTCGTGGCGGGCGCGGGCCCGCTCGGCGTGCACGCGGCGCTGCTGTGGCGGCAGTGGACGCCGCACGTCACGCTCCTGCGGCCCGACGAGGCGCTGCCCGCCGACGAGGCCGCCCGGCTGGCCGCGCGGGGCGTGCGCGTCGCGCTCGGGTCGCTCGCGGGGCTCGTCGTGCAGGACGACCGGCTCACGGCCGTGCGGACGGACGCGGGCGAGGTGCTGGCGGCCGACGCGCTCGTCGTGCGCACGCTCCTCGAGGCCGACGTCGCGCACCTCGCGCCGCTCGGGCTGACGCCGGAGCCGGTCGAGAGCGCGGGGGTGGTGGTCGCGCGCGCCGTGCCGACCGACGCGGGGGGCGGCACGGGCGTGCCGGGTGTGCGCGTCGCGGGCAACGCCGGCGACCCCGCCGCGACCGTGCTCGTGTCCGCCGCGCAGGGCGCGACGGTCGCCGGGATGCTCAACGCGGAGCTCGTCGACCTCGACGCGCGCGAGGCCGCCGCACGGTGGCGGCGGCTCACGTCCGGCGAGGAGGCCGGCGGGTCGCCATGGGCGATCGGCGCGGCCGAGTGGGAGGAGCGCTACGCGTCCGCACCCGCGGTGTGGAGCGGTCGGCCGAACGACGCGCTCGTCGCGCACACCGCCGACCTGGCCCCCGGCACCGCGCTCGACCTGGGCGCCGGCGAGGGCCGGGACGCCGTGTGGCTCGCGCAGCGCGGCTGGCGCGTCACGGCGGTCGACCTGTCGGCGACCGCGCTCGCCCGCGGCGCGCGTGCCGCCGAGGAGGCGGGCGTCGCCGTGCGCTGGGTGCAGGCCGACCTCGCCACCTACGACGACCCCGTGCGGTACGACCTCGTGACGTCGCACTTCCTGCACCTCGCCCCCGAGGCGCGCCGCGGTCACGTGGCCCGCGCCGCGCGGCTCGTCGCGCCCGGTGGGACGCTCCTGCTCGTGCAGCACCACGCGCTCGACCTCGCGGCGCCCGCCGGGCGGCCGCAGGACCCGTCGATGTTCCCCGGCGCCGACGAGGTGCGCGACGAGCTCCTGGCGCTCGACGAGCCGTGGACGGTCGAGGTCGCCGTCGCCGTGCCGCGGCACGCGACCGCGCCCGACGGCGCCGTCGTCACCGTGCACGACGCCGTGCTGCGCGCCCGCCGCGGCTGACGCGTCAGTCCGCGCGCACGACCGGCGTCGCGAGCACGCGGCGCAGCAGCGGGCGCGCGGACTCCGTCGCCGCCAGCACCAGCCCCGTCCCGACGGCGAGGCTCGCGACGAGCAGCACGAGCCCCTGCGGCGCGGCGCCCACCGCGAAGCCGAACAGCGGCAGCATCAGGGCGAGCCCGAGCCCCGCCGAGCCCACGGAGGCCACGAGCACCGGCACGAGCACCTCACGGCGGCGCACCGCGTCGAACAGCTCGACGGGCACGCCCGCCAGACGCGCGAGCGACAGCTCGCGGCGGCGGTCCAGCACCGAGGCGGCCTGCGCGATCCCCGCCGAGGCGGCCGCGAGCAGGAACGCGATGCCGAGCGTGAGCAGCGCGCCCGTCAGCACGTCGCGCACCACCGGGTCGTCCTGCGGCCCCTGCGCGAGCGCCGGCACGACCGCCAGCACCCCGGCGACGAAGGACGCGAGCGCGAGGCCGCCCACGACCCGCCAGACCGCGCGCGGGTCGTCGAGCAGGCGCCGTGCGGCGAGCAGCTGTGCGGGGGTCCGCGCGCGGCGCACCGCCCGGCGGCCGAGCAGCGCCAGGAGCCACGGACCGACCGCGTTCACCGCCGCGAACGCGACCGCGAGCATGCCGACGAGCACGCCCGCCGCGGCCGCCGCGAACGCCTCGCGCACCGTGCTGACGACGACGAACGCGAGGAACGCCACGACCGCGCCGACCACGCGAGCGGCCCGCAGCGCCGGCGGCCGGACCCGCCGCGCCACACCCAGCGGGGGCACCACGACCTGGCGCAGCGACCCCGCGCCGCTCACGGCCGCGAGCAGCGGGACCGCCAGCCACACCAGCCCGAGGACCCGCGGGCCCACCCACAGCTCGGCGGCGGAGAACGTGCGCTCCTGGAACGGCACGGACGTCCACACCGGCAGCAGCGCGCCGTACAGCAGCGACCCGAGCACCGCGCCGACCAGCCCCTGCCCCGCGGTCTCGAGGACCGTCAGGCCGAGGACCTCGCGCGGGGTCGCCCCGAGCAGGCGGAGCGCCGCGAGCCGCTCGTGCCGCCGGGCGACCCCGAGCCGCGCCGCGGCACCGCCCAGCGTCAGCAGCGGCACGACGAGCAGCACGGTCGCGATCACCGCGAGCAGCACGTACGTGTCCCCCGCGTCCCGCTCGAACGGCGTCGTGGGGTGCTCCGCGCGCTCCGCGAACGCGAGGGTCGCGGCGAGCACGCTCGTCGTCAGCGCCGTCGTGACCGCGAACGCGAGCACCGCGAGCGCGGTGGTGACACGGCCGTCCCGGCCCGCGGCGCGCTGGAGGCGCGGCGCGAGCGAGAGCACCGGGTTCACGCGGTCACCACCAGCCCGTCCCGCACGTGGACGACACGGTCGCACCAGGACGCGACGCCGGTGTCGTGCGTGACGACGACGAGCGACGCCCCCACGGCCCGCGTGGACTCCACGAGGACCCGCATGACGTCCTGGCCCGTCGCCTGGTCCAGGGAGCCGGTCGGCTCGTCGGCGAAGACGACGTCCGGCCGCGTGACGAGCGCCCGGGCGACGGCGACGCGCTGCGCCTGGCCGCCGGACATCTCGCCCGGCCGGCGATCCTGCTCGCCGGCCAGGCCGAGACGTCCCAGCCACTGCGCCGCCAGCCCCTCCGCCTGGACGCGTGGCTCCCCGTCGAGCATCGCCGCGAGCGCGACGTTCTCGAGGGCCGTCAGCTCGGACAGCAGCTGCCCGTGCTGGAACACGAACCCGAACCGGCCGCGCCGCAACAGCGAGCGCTCGCGCTCCGACATGCCCTCCACGTGCCGGCCGCGCAGCGTCACCGTCCCCGCGTCGGGCGTCAGGATGCCCGCGAGGACGTGCAGCAGCGTGGACTTGCCCGAGCCCGAGGGCCCCATGACCGCGAGCGACTCCTCCTCGCCCAGGTCGACGTCCACGCCCGCGAGCGCGGTCGTGGACCCGAAACGCTTGACGACGCCCCGGGCGGCGAGCCGGGGGCGGCCCGGCTCGGTCGTCGGGACGAGGACGTTCGCGGCGGTCGAGGTCATGCGACCAGCGTGGCCCGCGGGCCGGGCGACGATCGTCCCCCGCGGGTCTCGTCGTGACCGGGCGGTGTGCGACCTCCGGCGGGGGTCCTGCGGCGCAGGGTCCACCCGTCGGCGGACAACGCCGTCAGGCCTGCGGCTTGTCGACCGCCTTGCCGTAGCGGCGGTCCCGGCGCGCGTACTCCTCGATCGCGCGCCACAGGTGCCGGCGGTCGACGTCCGGCCACGGCTCCTCGAGGAACACCATCTCCGCGTACGCCGCCTGCCAGATGAGGAAGTTCGACGTGCGCTGCTCCCCCGACGACCGCACGAACAGGTCGACGTCGGGCATGTCCGGCTCGTCGAGGTAGCGCGCGAAGACCTTCTCGTTGACGCGGTTCGGGTTGACCTTGCCGGCCTGCACGTCGCGGGCCAGCGCCGCCGCGGCGTCGGCGATCTCCGCGCGCCCGCCGTAGTTCACGCACATCGTGAGCGTGCACACCCGGTTGTGCTGCGTGCGCCGCTCGGCCTCCTCGAGCTCGGACAGCACCGAGCGCCACAGGCGGGGGCGGCGGCCCGCCCAGCGCACCCGCACGCCCCAGGACGCCATCTGGTCGCGCCGGCGGCGGATGACGTCCCGGTTGAACCCCATGAGGAACCGCACCTCCTCCGGCGAGCGGTTCCAGTTCTCCGTCGAGAACGCGTACGCCGAGACGTACTCGACGCCGATCTCGATCGCGCCCGCGACCACGTCGAGCAGGGACGCCTCGCCGGCCTTGTGCCCCTCGATGCGGCTCAGGCCCCGGGCGTTCGCCCAGCGGCCGTTGCCGTCCATGACCACGGCGACGTGGCGCGGGACGAGGTGCCGCGGGATCTGCGGGGGCCGCGCCCCGGACGGGTGCGGGAACGGGGGCTGCACGCTGGTCACGGGCGACATTCTGCCGCTCCGGGCGCGGGCGCGCGTCGGTCGCCCGCGGCGCCCGGGCCGTGCCGCCGTGCGGTCAGACCCGCTCGACGTGCGGCAGGGACCGCAGGCGGCGCTCGAGGTGGAACTGGCCGAACGCCGCGACGAGCCCCGCCGCCTCGCCCCGGTGCCGCTCGGCGCTCGCGTCCGCGACGGCCCAGTCCCCCGAGATCAGCGCCGCGAGCAGCGCGAACGTCTCCGGTGCGGGCGACGCCGAGCCCGGCGGGCGGCACCGCGGGCACACGGCCCCGCCGGACTGGACGTTGAACGCGTGGTGCGGCCCCGGCTCGCCGCAGCGCGCGCAGTCCGAGAAGCTCGGCGCCCAGCCCGCGACCGCGAGCGCGCGCAGCAGGTACGAGTCGAGCACCAGGCCGGGCGCGTGCTCGCGCGTCGCGAGGGCCCGCACGGCGCCGACGAGCAGCCAGTACTGCTGCAGCGCGGGCTCGTGCTCCGCCTCGACGAGCCGCTCGGCCGTCTCGAGCATCGCGGTCCCGACGGTGTACAGCGCGTAGTCCTCGGCGATCGCGCGGCCGTACGGGCCGAGCGTCTCCGCCTGCGTGACGATGTCGAGGTTGCGACCCGTCGAGAGCTGCAGGTCGACGTGCATGAACGGCTCGAGCCGCGAGCCGAACCGCGACGTCGTGCGGCGCACGCCCTTGCCGACGGCACGGACCTTGCCGTGCTGGCGGGTCAGGAGCGTGACGATCCGGTCCGCCTCACCCAGCTTGTGGGTGCGCAGCACGATCGCCTCGTCGCGGTAGAGGCTCACGGGCCCATCCTCCCCCACGCCGCCCACGCCCGGGCGGCGGCGCGCACCGGGGTCGGCCCCCGGCGCGCGCCGGCGCGGGACTCAGCGCAGGTGCCGGTTGATCGCGGAGACGATCGCCTTGAGCGAGGCCGTCGTGATGGACGGGTCGATGCCCACGCCCCACAGGACCTGGTCGCCGATGGCGACCTCGACGTACGCCGCCGCGGTCGCGTCGCCGCCCGCGGACAGCGCGTGCTCCGCGTAGTCGAGGACCGCGACGTCCACGCCGACCTGCGACAGCGCGTCGACGAACGCCGCGACCGGGCCGTTGCCCGAGCCCTCGAGCGTGCGCACCTCGCCGCGGTCCACCAGGTCGACCGACAGCGTGTCCGGACCGTCCTGCGCGCTCGTCGCCCGCGTGCCCTGCAGCGAGAACCGGCCCCACGGGACCAGGTCGCCGAACTCCTGCGCGGGCGTCGCGATCTTCGCGGCCTCCACCGGCAGGTACTCGTCGACGAAGATCCGCCACAGGTCGTCGGCCGTGACCTCGGTGCCGTGCTGGTCGGTGTGCCGCTGCACCACCTGGGAGAACTCGATCTGCAGGCGGCGCGGCAGGTCCAGGTCCTTCTCGGACTTCATCAGGTAGCTGATGCCGCCCTTCCCGGACTGCGAGTTCACGCGGATGATCGCCTCGTACGACCGGCCCACGTCCTTCGGGTCGATCGGCAGGTAGGGCACCGCCCACACGACGTCGTCGACCGTGCGGCCCTGCGCCGCGGCGCGCGACTCCAGCGCGTCCAGGCCCTTCTTGATCGCGTCCTGGTGCGAGCCCGAGAACGCGGTGAAGACCAGGTCGCCGCCGTACGGGTGGCGCTCGTTGACCGGCATCTGGTTGCAGCGCTCGACCGTGCGCCGGATGCGGTCCATGTCGGAGAAGTCCAGCTCCGGGTCCACGCCCTGGCTGAACAGGTTCATGCCCAGGGTCACCAGGCACACGTTGCCGGTGCGCTCGCCGTTGCCGAACAGGCAACCCTCGATGCGGTCCGCGCCGGCCATGTAGCCCAGCTCCGCGGCCGCGACCGCCGTCCCGCGGTCGTTGTGCGGGTGCAGGCTCAGGACCACCGAGTCCCGGAACCGCAGGTTCCGGCTCATCCACTCGATCGAGTCGGCGTACACGTTGGGCGTGGCCATCTCGACGGTCGCGGGCAGGTTGATGATGACCGGACGGTCGGGCGTCGGCTGCCACTCCTCGAGCACCGCGTTGCAGATCCGCACCGCGAACTCCAGCTCGGTGCCCGTGTAGGACTCCGGCGAGTACTCGTAGTAGACCTCGGTGTCCGGGACGAGCTCCTCGTACTTCTTGCAGAACCGGGCGCCCGAGACCGCGATGTCGACGATGCCGTCCTCGTCGGACCGGAACACCACGTCGCGCTGCAGGATCGACGTGGAGTTGTACAGGTGCACGATCGCCTGCTTCGCGCCCGCGATCGCCTCGTACGTGCGCTCGATCAGGTGCTCGCGCGACTGCGTCAGGACCTGGATCACCACGTCGTCGGGGATCCGGTTCTCCTCGATCAGCAGCCGGACGAAGTCGAAGTCCGTCTGCGACGCGGCCGGGAACCCGACCTCGATCTCCTTGAACCCCATGTCGACCAGCAGCTCGAACATCTCGAGCTTGCGGGCGGGGTTCATCGGCTCGATCAGCGCCTGGTTGCCGTCCCGCAGGTCGACCGCGCACCAGCGCGGGGCCTTCGTGATGCGCGCGTCGGGCCACGTGCGGTCGGGCAGGTCGACCCGGATCTGCTCGTGGAACGGCCGGTACTTGTGGATCGGCATGCCGGAGGGCTGCTGCGGGCTCGCGGTGTGGTAGCTCGCGCCGGTGGGGGTCACGCTCATGAGGGTCCTGCTTCCTTCGGTGGTTCGAGTCGGCGAGTGGTCAGCCGGCGCATCACGACACCGCGGCAGGGATCCGGCCTAGAAGGCCCCGCCGCGGCACCGAAGGAGGAGGCTCACGCCCGTCGTGCTCAGCACGTCGGCCACCTTACTCCCCCGCCCTGCCCCGCCCGCAAACGGTCCGCGCCCGCAGCCGGTCGCCGACGGCCGGCCGCCCGCCGTCCGCCGGGTCAGGGACCGAGCACGACGACCCCGTCGGACGTGCGCCCGACGATCAGCCCGCCGACCGCCGCGAGGTGCACGACCTGGCGCGGCAGCTCGACGCTCCACCGCTGCGCGCCGTCCCGCAGCCCGCGCGCGACCAGCGTCGTCACGCCGTGGTCCTGCGCCGCGGTGAGCACGAGCGAGCCGTCCGTCAGCGGCGGCCAGTCCGGCGCGTCCTCGTCGTGCGACCACAGCGGCGTGCCCGTGCGCACGTCGTACGCCGCGTACCTGCCGCCGTCGGAGACCAGCAGCGTGCCGTCGACGACCGCCCGTGGCGCGGTCCGCAGGCCCAGCGACCAGCGCTCGACGCCCGACTCGGCGTCCAGCGCGCGCACCGCGAGCCCCGTGGACACCACGACGACCTCGAGCGCCGAGTCGTCGTCCACGTCGAGCCTCGACGGCACCGCCGGCAGCGCCGGGCCCTCCGCGCCCTCACCGTCCACGAGCCGTCCGTTGCCCGCCGGCGTCCACCACGCGTACCCGTCGCGGTACGCCAGCAGCGCGATCGCCTGGCCGCGGTTCTCGCTCGCGAGCACGCGCCCGTCGTCGAGCCGCAGCACCGCGAGCTCGGCACCGCGCACCACCGCCACCCGGTCCGTCATCTCCATCGTCGAGCGCTCGATCGCCAGCGCGCTCGCGAGGTACTGGCGCGACCGGTACGACCAGCGCACGTCGCCTGTGCGCCCGTCGCGGCGCTCCACGGCCGTCTGCCCGTCCGGCTCCGTGACCGCGACGACCATGTCGTCGCCCACCCGGCCGAACCCCGCGACCGTGCCCGCACGCGTCCACGAGCCCAGCTCACGTCCGGTCACCGCGTCGAGCGCGACGACGCGCAGCCCGGCGGACACCGACTCGCCCTCGACGTACACCGGCTCGAGCAGACCCGTCACGCACAGCACCACCGGACCGACGCGTCCGTCGCGCCAGCTCGGGCACTGCACCGGCACGTCCTGCGCGCCGGCCTGCGCGGGCGCGAGCCTCGCCGTCCACCGCTGCGTGCCGGTCTCCGCCTCGTAGCCCGTGACGTGCCGACCCGCGCCGTCCTGCGTGACCAGCACGACGGTGTCGTCGGCGACGAGCACGCTGCCCGCGCCGGGCTTCGCGGCCGCGCGCCAGCGCACGTGGACCGGCCCGTCGACGGGCGTCAGCAGCCCGGGGACGGCGGCCGCGCGCTCGTAGGCACGCTCGCGGCGGTCCGCGTCGAGTGCCGCGAGCCCCGCGACCACCGCCACCGCGACGGCCGCGGCGACGACGGCCACGACCGTGCGGCGCCGGCGGTGCGACGGGGGCGCCGCGTCGTCGGGTCCGCCGCTCGCCTCGTCGGCCGGGTCCTGCGACCCGGGGCCGTGCGGGGGCGCGCCTCGGCCGCGCCGCGGCGCGGGGACCACCGGCGGACGGCCGGGCGTGTCCGGCGTCGCGGACGTCTCGTCGACCTCGACCAGCTGCAGCTGTGCAGCCCGACGACCGCTGGGCACACGTCCAGCCTAGGGCCGGGGTCCGACACACGGGAGGTGGGGCCGGACATTCGCCCGCGGACCGCGTCGTCGCAGGTCAGGGGCTCGACACCGGCTCCGTCGCACGGCCGTGCGGCGCACCGCACCCAGGTCCGTGGCCCCGGCCGCGCGTCAGGACGTGGCGACGAGGCGCATCGCGCAGTCGCCGAACACGACGACCGACCCCAGCCGCAGCCGCACCGGCTGGTCCACCTGGCAGATGACCTGCCCCCCGTCCGGGAGCGTCACGACCGTCCCGTTGGTCGAGCCGCGGTCCGCGACCCACACGCCCGACTCCTCGACCGCGACCTGCAGGTGCGTCTTGGACACCGAGCGCCCGGGGTCGACCACGCGGACGAGCTGCACACCGTCGGTCGCCGCCGCGGGGTTGCGTCCGACGAGCGCCGTGCGGCGCACCTCGACGCGCTGGCCGTCGCTGATCTCCAGCACCGCGACCGACACCGGCTCGCGAGGCCCCGGGGGCGCGGGGACGGCGGGCAGCACGCGCCGGCGCGTGGACTCGACGTCCTCCTCCGGCGCGAGGGTCGCCGCGGCGCCCGCCATCGCCGGCTGCCGCGTGTGCGGGACCCCGGCGGCCGGGCGCGACGCGGGCTGCGCCGGGACGTCGACGGGCGCCGCGGACGGGGTGACCGGGGCGGGCTCGGGCGCCGGGGGCGGCGGGACGAGCGGCAGGGCACGCGTGTCGAGGTCCGGCCCCGCACGGTGCGGGGCGAGCGGCGCGAGCACGAGCGGCTTGGGGTTCGCGCCCGTGACCGGCCGCGGCTCGACGGCGCGGGTGGGCGCGGACTGCGGGGACGACGCCGCGGGCGACGGCACGGACGGGACGGCCGAGGGCGGCGGCGGCACCGGGCCCACCGGACCGGCCGCCGGGGCGTCGTTCCCGGGAGCCGGGCGCGGGCTCGCCCACGACGGCGTCGCGCCCGACGGCGCGCGGAACGACGTGGTCGTGCCCGGGCGCACCAGGTCCTCACGCGGCGGGGGCGGCGCGGGCAGCGCCGGCGCCGCCCCGGGCCGCACGTCGAGCACGACGGCACGCGCGGCGAGGTCGTGCCAGCCCTGGCGTCGGCCCGACCGGTCGAGCAGCGGGGACAGCAGCACGACGAGCTGCCCGACGCCGGCGACCAGCGACCCCGCCGCGACGACGAGCCCGCGCAGCAGCACGCGGCCCATGCCGAGGGGGCGGCGGGTCGCCGCGTCGACCGTCCGCACGCCGAGCAGGTGCCGCCCGACGGTCCACCCGAACCGACCGTGCAGCACCCACTGCGTGAGCGTGAGCACGAGCACGCCGCCGACGCACAGCGCGACGAGCCACGACGGCACGCCCGTGCCGCTCGCCGGGGTGCCGTCGAGCGCGGCCGACGCCGACCGGACGCCCGTGAGCACCCACAACCAGCCGCCCGCGAGCATCGTCAGGACACCGTCGACGAGCACCGCGACGGCGCGTCGACCCAGTCCGGCAGCGGGTGCTGCCGCCGACTCTCGGATCACCGGGACTCCCTCCTGGACCTGCGGCCCGTGACCGACGGCGCCGCAGCGGGACCGCGGCGCTCACGGCGCCGCGCACGTACCGAGCGCAGCGACAGCCTGGCGCGGACCCGGGCCCGCCACCCGACCGACGCGCGCATGGTGGCGAGCGTCTCCTCGACCTGCGACCAGTAGCGCTCGACCTGCGCGTCGTCAGGCGCGCCCGGGCCGAACACCGCGCGGTCCGCCCCGCGCGCGAGCGTCGTGACGCGGCCGCGGAGCTCGCCGAGAGCGGCGTGCCGCTGCGGGGGCGCCTGCGGGGCCGGCGTGAACGCGGCGACGACCGCGCGCGCGGCCTCGTTGCGGGTCGCGGACGGCGGCGGCGGGCGGCGCAGGTCGACGGCGTGGTCGAGCACCTCGTCCCAGCCGCCGGCCACGCGCGTGACCGTGTCGCCGCGCCGACGGCGTCGTCGCCGCCGCACCGCCTTGACGATGCCGACGACGAGGAACGGCGACGCGAGGAGCAGCAGCGGGATGCCGACGGCGAGGGCGACGACCGCGACGGTGCGCCAGAGCCGCGACGCGTCGTCGGAGTCCTCCGGCTGCTCCGGTGCGGGCTGCTCCGTGTCCTCGTCGGGCGGCGTGACGGCGCCGGGCGGCGGCGGGGGCGGCTGGACGACCTGCGGGTTCGGGTCGTCGTCGCGCGGCTCGTCCTCGGGGTTCGGTGTCTTCTCCTTGGGCGGCGTCGCGTCGAAGGGCACCCACCCGTGGCCGTTGAACGCGATCTCGACCCACGCGTGGACGTCTGCGCCCGTGATCGGGACCGGCTCCCCCTCGCTGACGTCCTCGGCGGACGGCACGAAGCCCAGGACGACGCGCGCGGGCAGGCCCATCGAGCGGGCCATGAGCGCCATGGCCGCGGCGTACTGCTCGGCGTTGCCGATCATCTGGTCCGCGCCGAGCAGCGTCGAGATGCGGTCCGCGCCGTGGCCGGACAGCGAGGCCACCTGGCCCTCGAGCCCGTCGCTGTAGTAGCCCTCGCCGATGAGCCAGTCCGCGATCGCCTCGGCGATCTCGACCGACCGCCCGGCCTCGCGGGCGACGTCCGCGGCGGTCACGCCGACGATCTCGGGGACGCCCTGCAGCGGCGGCTGCGTCACGTCCGCGGCGGCGGCCGACGCGAGCTCGTCGGCGTCGGGCTCCGCGGGCACGACCGCGTCGACCTCGTAGGTGCTCCCCCGCTGCAGGCCCCCGGTGAGGACGGCCGCACCGGTCGCGTCGTTGTACCGCAGCTGCGAGGACTGCGCCCCGAGGTGGAACGACGTGGCCTGGCCGACGGTCGGCAGCCACACGCCGTCCAGCTCGCCGACGGTCACCCGGACGGTCCGGCGCTCCCCGCGCACACCCGTCGGGAGGTCGTCGCCCACGCGGCGGAACTCCCCGGAGCTCTGCGCGGAGCCGTCGCCCGCGACGTTCCACACGACGCCGTCGTAGCGGTCCATCGTCGCGAGGCGCACGCGGTCGCCCGCCGCGAGCCCCTCGACGGTGAGCAGCGTCGTCTCGTCGAGGTCCTTGAGGTACTTGCGGTAGGCGGACAGCGGGCTCGCGTAGTCCCGCGGGTCGAACGGCGGGACGATCTCGTCGCGCAGCACGTACCGCGGCTCGTCGCCGACGACCGCGGGGGCGCCGGCCCACGCCGCGCCGATCCCGACCGCCGCGAGCGCTCCGAGCGCCACGACCCGGCGCGGACGCAGCGCGCCCGTGCGCCACGCCGCCCAGGCGGGCAGCACCACGGCGAGCACCGTGCCGGTGACGAGCGGCGGGACCGTCGGGAACCGGGTGCCGAGCAGGATCACGACGACGAGGACCGCGACGGGCACGAGCGCGGCGGCGGCCGACCAGGCGCCTCGAAGGCGCACCGCGGTCGCGACCGCGACGAGCGCGCCCACGTACGCGAGCAGCAGCGGCGCGACGAGCAGCGTCCCGCCCGTGCCGAGCGGCGGCTGCAGGGTCACGACCTGCGACCACGAGGTCACCGACCCGCGCGCGAGCGCGACCACGGTGTCGGGTGTCGGGACCACGCCGGCGACCGTCGTCCGGGGTGCCGCGAGCGCGCCGCCGACGAGCGCGTAGACCGCCAGGGCCACCGCGACGACCGACAACGCGGACCAGCGCAGCCACGCGCCGAGCAGCGCCAGCACCGCCCCCAGGAGCAGGCCGCCCGCGACGGCGGGCAGCGCCGCGTTGCCGCCGAACACGTCCAGCAGCGGGTACAGCACGAGGCCGAGCACCCCGACCAGGACGAACGCGTCGACGACGCCGAGCGCCACGGGTCGCGGGCGCCGCCGGGGCTGCGACCGGGCGCGGCGTACCGGCGCGCCGGCCGGCGCGGGCGCGGTGCGCGGCTGCTCGAGGGTCGCCGTCACGAGACCGCCCTCCGCAGCAGGCGCGGCAGGTCGTCGAGCCTGCCGAGGGTCGCGAACGTCAGGTCGCCCTGCGTGCGCACCGACACCTCGGCACCGGTCTCGCAGCGCACGACGAGCGTGCGGGTGCCCGCCGGCAGGTGCCGGGTGCCGAGGCGCAGGTCGGTCTGCGACGGCACGGAGCCGGTCACGAGCACCGCGACCGAGCACTGCGGCGCCTCGCGCACCACGCGGCGCCCGAGCAGGGTGACGTCCGCGCCCGTCGGGTCCAGCTCCAGCCCGGAGCAGTCGTCGAGCAGCAGCGGCGGGGTGTTGACGCGCAGCGAGCCCGCCCCTGCGAGCACCGCGAGGTCGCGCTCGTCGCGCAGCGTCTGCACGCCGATCGACGCGACCGTCGACACGGCGGTCTCGAACTCGTCGTCGTCCGCGTAGTCGCCCGGGTTCGTCGCGAGCGCCAGCACGGTCTGCGTGCGCCGCGTGTCCTCGAACTGCTTGACCATGAGCTTGCCGCGGCGGGCCGTGGTCCTCCAGTGGATGTACCGGCGGTCGTCGCCCGCGACGTAGTCCCGCAGCGCGTGGAACGACATGTCGGAGTCGGACAGGTCGCGCGTCGACTGCCCCTCGAGGTCGCGCAGCAGGCCCGCGCTCGCACCGCCCAGCGGGACGAGCGCGGGGTGCACGTACAGGTCGACGGGCCGGGTCCACAGCACGCTCCGGCGCGCGATCCCCAGCGGGTCGCCGCGCACCGACCGGACCGGGCCGACGACGACGACCGCGCGCCGCGCCGTGGGGATCGCGAACAGCTCGTCGTGCGTGGCGTCCGGCGCGAGCGACGGCACCGCCAGCTCCGCGAGGCCCGCCCCGACGGGCAGCTCGAGCCGCGACGGCAGCGACCGGCGCCGCGCCGCGTTGCGGATCTCGATGCGCCCGACCGCGCGCTCGCCGATCTTCACGCGGTTGTCCGCCATGTCGAGCGTCACCGCGTACCGCGCCCGGCCCGCCGTCATCAGCAGGCACAGCGCGAGGACGCCGACGAGCCCCGCGCCGAGCGCCGCGAGCTCGACCCAGCCGAGCATCCGGCCCAGCACGAGGCCGAGGACCGCGACGAACGCGCTCCCCCAGCCGACGCCCGAGATCCGCATCAGGCCGCCCGCAGCACCGGCGGCGCGACCTGGTCGAGCAAGCGCGCGAGCACGTCGGTCGCGGTGACGCCCGCGAACTCCGCCTCGGCGTCGAGCACGAGGCGGTGCGCCAGCACCGGCTGCGCGAGGTCCTTCACGTCGTCGGGCAGCACGTACTCGCGCCCGTTGGCCGCCGCCCAGACCTTCGCGGTGCGCACGAGCGCCAGACCGCCGCGCACGCTCGCCCCGAGCGCCGTCTGGGAGTCGTCACGCGTCGCCTCCGTGATGCGTGCGACGTAGTCGAGCACCACCGGGTCGATGTGCACCGTGCGCGCGAGGTCCGCCATGGTGCCGACCGCCTCGGTCGTGATGCGTGCCCCCAGCCCGACCGTGCGGTCCTTCGCGCCGGCGAGGATCTCGACCGTCGACGCACGGTCCGGGTAGCCGAGGCTCGTCTTGATGAGGAACCGGTCGAGCTGCGCCTCCGGCAGCCGGTACGTGCCCGCCTGCTCGATGGGGTTCTGCGTCGCGATCACCATGAACGGACGACCCACCGGGTGGGAGACGCCGTCGACCGTGACGTTGCCCTCCTCCATGACCTCGAGCAGCGCCGCCTGCGTCTTCGGCGAGGCGCGGTTGATCTCGTCGGCCAGGACGATCGTCGCGAACACGGGGCCCGGGTGGAACTCGAAGCGCCCGGTGCCCTGGTCGTAGATCGTCACGCCCGTCACGTCGGACGGCAGCAGGTCCGGCGTGAACTGGATGCGGTGGTGCGTGCCCTGCACGGTGGCCGCCAGGGCCTTGGCGAGGGACGTCTTGCCGGTGCCCGGGGCGTCCTCGAGCAGCAGGTGCCCCTCGGCGACCATCGCGGTCAGCGCGAGGCGCACCGTGTGCTCCTTGCCCAGCAGCACGCGGCTGACGTTCTCCGCGAGCGCGGAGAACGTCTCCGCGAACCAGGCGCTCTGCTCGGGGGTCATCTGCTCGGTCTCCTCGGTTCTGCGCCACATGCGCGTCGGTCGTGCTCGGTGGGTGGATCCTGCCTGACGGCGGGCTACTCCTCGGGCTCGGACACCCGGATGCTGAAGTCGGTGCTCGACTCGCCCCAGTTGCCGGGGCCGAGTGCGTTCACGGCTCGTACCCGCACGCTCAGGCGGTAGTCGCCGTCCTTCGAGCGGTCGCGCCCCTCCATCACGTCGTCGATCCCGATGGTGTAACTCCGAGAGTCGACGCCCCTCCAGCTCGTCCAGCCTCCCTGGCGCCAGTACTGGAGCTCGTACCCGGTGATCGCGGACCCGCCGTTGGACGACTCGTCCCACGTCACCTTGAAAGACGTGGGGTTCGGCGCGTCGTCGGCGACGACGCTGATCCCAGAGACCTGGGCCGGCGTCGACGCCCATGCCTGCACTCTCTTGACCGCAGTCTCCTGCTCGCCCGAGCCGACCGCGGTCACCGCCTTCACCGTGAGCGTCACCGTGACCTCGCCCTGCAGAGGCCAGTCCCACCCCGAGACGTCGATCGTGACGCTGGTGTCGGGTCCGGAGTTGGACTCCTTCTTCCAGAAGCCACGGTTGTTCTCGGCGACGACGGACCACTCATAGGACACCGAGCCGCTCGACCCCACGGCTGCGGGCTTGCCCCAGCCGCCGACGATCGTCTCCGGGCGGCCGTACTCGTTCGCCGTCGTGGTGACGGTCACGCCCGAGGGCCGACCCGGCGGAGTCGTGGGCGTGGCGGACTCGCGCGCGCTCCACTCGGTCGCTCCCGCGACGTTGACCGCGCGCACCCGGTAGGTGTGCGCGACACCACCCTCGAGGTTCTGGAACGAGTACGACGTCGAGTCGCGGACGACGATCGCCTCACCGGAGTCCTGCTGCACCTCGTACCAGACCCCGCCGGGAGCGCCGTTTGCGTCAACCGCGTTCCAGCGCACGTCGACTCGACCCGCGCCGGACGGCGCCGACACGTCGGTGAACTTCGGGATGTCGACCGGAACGCCGTACGTGCTCGCGCGCACCGTCGCCGCGGGGCCGTCACCGGCTTTGTTCGTCGCGACGACTGAGAACGAGTACTCGACGCCGTTCCTGGCGTCCTCGAACGTCGCCTCCGTGGAGTCCCGGTTCACCGGGATGACCGCTCCGTTCGGGCCGCCGGACACCGTCACCGTGTAGCCCGAGATGCGATCACCGTTGTTCGGCGGAGCCGACCACCGGACCTTGATCACGCCCCCCTTCGGGGTCTCGACCCGCGTTGCCGTCAGGTTGTCAGGCATGCCGGGCGGAGCGGCCGGGGTCTCCCGCGGCGACGACGCCGACCACGGGCTCGGCTTCATCAGCTTGTTGTAGGCCCGCACGCGGATGGAGTACTCGGTCCCGTTCTGGAGCCCGGTCACCTTGATGCCGTTGGTGCTGGTCTCCCGGTACGCGCCACCCTCCGGGGGCACGGGCGAGATCTCGACCTCGTACTTCTCGACCTTCGTGCCACGGGACACCGAGGGCGCCCAGCTCCACCGGACGGCGCGGTTCGCGAAGCCCTCGACCTTGAGGTCGGTCGGCGCCTCGGGCACGGCGTCGGGGGCCGCCTCGGTCGAAGGCTGGGACTCCTCCGACCAGCCGACGTCGTTGCGGGCGGCGACTGTGAACGTGTACTTCGAGCCGTTCTTGAGGCCCTTGGCGGTGCACGTGGTCGTGCCGCACTGGTAGGTCCGGCCGTTCTGGTCGGTCAGCCGGTACTCGACGATCTCGGCGCCGCGGTTGCTCGGTGCGGGCCACGAGAGGATCGCGAACTCGTCGCCGCTCTCGCCGACCCGCGGCGGAGACGGCCTCTCGGGCACACCACGGACGGTCAGGGTGATGCGCCCCTCGACCTCGCGATCGGCCTCGTCGACCGCGTCGCGCACGCGGTAGCGCACGACGACGGTGCCGATGTACCCCTTCTCGGGCGTCACGGTGACCTGCGACCCGGTCGCCGCGGCCGTGCCGCGGCCGGACTCGACGGTCGCGCCGACGACGCGCAGCGGCTCGGGCGCGAACGGGTTGAACGCGCCCTCGAGCACGTCGATGCGCTCGGCCTTGCCCTCCTGCGCCTTGTCGACGGTCCAGTCGAGGACCTTCGCCTTGGGGCGGGTGCTCGCGATGACGCGCAGGTCGACCGGGACGTCGAGCTTGCCCGCGCGGCCGTAGCCGACGGTCACCTGCAGCACCCCGCGCGTGCCCTGGCGCGTGGACGTGTCCGCGCTCACGGCGAGGACGGAGCCGTTCAGGCTCGCCTTGAACCCGCCCGGGACGGCCCCGGCGATGGCGTACGTGTACCGACCCTCGGCGGGCTGGGTGCCCTCCGGGGTCTGGGTGAACGCGCGCAGGTCCACGGTCCGCGCGGGGTCGCCGGGGCCGACCTCGACCGCGGACGCGAGGAACGTCGGCGGGTGGTCGTCGACCGCGAACACCTCGATGGGCAGCGTGAGGTACGCCGTGCGGGCCGAGGTGTCGTTCGCGGACGTGGCGTCGGTGACGAGCAGCGTCACGGACGCCGGGCCGGAGTAGTCCTCGGCCGGCGTGAACGTGACGGACTGACCGTCCTTCGCGACCTTGACGGTCCCGCGCGTCGCGGTCACCTCGAGGGCGTCGCCCACGGTCGGGCGGCGGCCCTGCGCGACCTTGATCTGCTCCTCGAGCTCGATGTCGAGCGACTCGCCCGACGCGACGCGCAGCGCGGGCGCCCCGGGGCGCAGCGACGGGCGGATGAAGTCGAGCGGCGGGACGGTGATGAACGCGTAGGCGTACGCCTTCTGCGGGTCGCGGACGTTGACGAGCTGGAACGGGATCGTCTGCGTCTGGTTCGACAGCGTCACGAGGACCTTGCGGTCGGGCGTGACCCGCGCGACGGACGCGCCGGAGGCCGGGATGCGGATCTCCAGGTCGCTCTCGGGGCCGCTCGGGTTCTGCGCCGTGGCGAGCACGTCGACGACGACCTCGGTGAGGCCGAACGTCTCGGTCGCGGGCACGACGACGTCCTCGGCGACCGGCGGCAGCACGGGCGCGTCGGCCGTGACCTTCACGGTGAGCACCGCGGTGTCCTGGCCGCCGCGCGAGTTCGAGACCGTGTAGAGGATCTGCAGGACCGTCTCGCGGTCGGGCGCGGTCACGACGACGCGGCGCCCGTTGATGACGGCGTCGACGCCCTCCTCGGCCTGGATCTCCGTGAGCGTCAGCTCGTCGCCGGAGTTGTCGACGTCGTTCGCGAGCACGCGGACCTCGATGCGCTCACCGGGCCGGATCGTCACCTCGTCGTCGCGCGCGACCACGGCGGCCGCGTCCCCGGGGCGCGGGCTGATGCCGACGCGCACGGTGCCGACGGCGCGCTGCCCCACCCAGTCCTCGACCGCGTAGCGGAACTCCTCGGTGCCCGTGGAGTCCGCGTACGCCTCGTACTCGATCCAGTCGGGTCCCACGGCGTTCACGCGGCCCTTGGACGTGCCGCTCGCCAGACCCAGGAGCGCGACGCCGTCGCCGTCCGGGTCGATGCCGATGAGCGGCACGTCGATGCGCACGGTCTCGCCGGCGAACACGCGGGCCTCGAGGTCGCGCGGGCGCGGCGGGGGCTTGCTGCTCTCGTCGGACTCGTGCACGCGGACCGTGACCGTCGCGGAGCTGATGTTCCCGGTCGCGTCCTCGACGGCGAACACCGCGCGCGCCGTGACCGGCCGGTCGGGCGCCTGGTATCGCAGCACGTCGCCCGAGACGAACAGCAGGCCCTCGCCGTCGCCCAGCGGCTCGACGAGCTCGCGCTGCAGGGTCAGGGCGTCGCCGTCGGGGTCGTACGCGCTCTCGAGCACGGGGATCGTCACCACACCGCCCGTGCGGACGGTCGCCTCGACGGGCTCGACGACCGGCGGCTGCGTCGACGACGTCGCCGGCACGGGCTGCACGACGATCTGCCCGGTCGCGGTCTTGCTGCCGTTCGACACCGTGTACGGGAGCACGACGACCCGGTCGAGCACCCGCTCGGAGCGGATCTGCACGTAGTGGTGGTCGAGGACCGCGACCGACAGCCCGTCCGCGTCGGACGTGTCGACGGACTGCAGCACGAGCAGGCCGCCCGCGGGGTCGGAGTCGTTCGCGAGCGGGTCGATCGTGACCTCGCCGCCCGCGGGCAGGAACGCCCGGTCACGGACCGCGATGGGCGGCTCGGCCTCCTCGGGCCAGTCGCGCACGTCGATGCGGGCGATGCCCGTGGCCTGCTGCGGCGGCGCGGCGATCACGAACTTCACGTAGTAGGAGCCGGTGCGCGGCGCCGCGAACGTGAACGTGCCGGCCTGCAGGTCGGCCTCGATGGTCGCGCCGGTGACCTCCTCGACCTGCGCGAGCCGCGCGGGCTCGGCGCCGGTGGACCGCACGGCCTCGAGCGGCTCGAGCAGCACCGGCTGGTCGACGTAGGTCACCGCGTGCACCGGGTCGATCTTCGGCGGCAGGGACCCCGCCGAGCGCACGTCCACCTCGACGGTGCCCTCGGTGGGCTCGAGCGACGACCCGTCGGACACCTGCACGGTGACCTTCGTGCGCCCCAGGCGCCCGCCGTCGGCGCGGAACGTGATCGTGCCGTCCTGGCGGAACCGGACGGTCCCGATGGCCGCGTCGGTGCTCGCACCGACGAGCACCATGTCGTCGCCGTCGGGGTCGTGGAAGTTGGCGAGCACGTCGAAGCGCGCCTGGCCGCCCTGCTCGACCTCCATCGCCCCCGTGCGGTCCTCGACCGGCGCGGAGTTCTCCGAGTCGTCGTGGATCCTCAGCCGCACGCTCGCGGTCGAGGGCGCCGCGGTGCCGCGGCCGTCCTCGATCGTGTACGAGAACTCGACCTCGCCCGAGGCGTCGCCCGCGACGTCGACCTGCAGCGCACGGCCGCCGTGGATCGGCTGGATCGTGCCGAACGTCGACGGGACCTTCTCCGCCTCGAACTCGCTGACGACGAGGATCCCGCAGTCGGACGAGGAGTCGTTCGCGAGCACCGGCAGGATCGTCGTGCGACCCGGACGGACGCCGAACGTGTCGTCGTGCGCGACCGGCGGCGCCGACTCGGTCGAGCACTCCGCCGACAGGTCCGTGGTGCTGGTCTTGTTCTCGTCGTTCTCGTCCGGGTCGTCCGGGTCGCTCTCCTGCTGGATGTCCTCCCAGTTGACGTCCCGCAGCTCGGTGTCCTCCGTCGGCTCCCACACGCGGCCCGCGGCGGCGTCGTTGAGCACCACGGCGTTGCGGTTGACGCGGAACACGAGCTGCCCGTCCGCGGACATCTCCTCGAGCGCCTCCACCACGGGCGCCTCGTCGTCGCACAGCCGCTGGTAGGACCCCACGACCGACGCCCACGCGCCGTGCGCGCACGACCCGACCTGCACGGGCGCCGCCGGCCGCCCCGACCCCTCGGTCGGGTGCTCGATCGGCGACCCGCCGTCGAGCGGGACCTCCAGCAGGGCGGTGTCCGTCGCGACGAGCACGCGCGACGACGCCGGCCCCGGCTGCTGCAGCGTCGGGTTGGTGCCGCTGACCTCGACCGAGCCGTGACGGGTGACCACCGTGCTGCCGCGCAGCCCGACGGGCTCGTCGCCGACGGCCGTGAGCTGGTCCAGCTCCCCCGCGCCGAGCGAGCCGTCCTGCGAGCTGCGCGCACCGTCGCCGGACGCCCGCACCTCGGTGACGGTCCCGTCCGTCGCGACGCCGAACGCCACGCCGGTCGTCGCGACGACCGCGCGGCCGCCGCGGCCGAGCTCGACGTCCGGCGCGCCGTCGCCCGGCCGCATCGAGTCGAGCGCGGGCAGCGCCCGCACGTGCAGCCCGCCCTCGGCGTCGACGACCGACACGACACCCGCGGACATCGACACGTCGCCGTCCTGCCGGATCGACGGCTGCACGCCGGGCGCGCTGACCTGCGTCGTCAGCGCGACCGTCGCCGGGTCGACGACGGAGACCTTGCCCGGCTCGACGAGCACCACGTCGGCCTCGTCCTGCAGCACGTCGAAGCTCGACGCCTCCGCCACCAGGCCGGCGTTCAGCTCGTCGATCTGCGTGTTGTACCGGCCGAGCTTGCGCGCGTCGGTCGCGGTGAGCCACACGGCGCCGTCGTTGAGCTCCACGCGCGCGAGCGGGAAGCCCGGGTTCAGCACGGCGAGCACCGCGATCACGGCGGGAACCGTCACGACCGCCGCGGCGGTCGTGACGTTGCGGCGCGACGTCAGGCCCCTCATGCGCACGCCTGCGCGGGTCGGGCCGACACCCGGCGGTCGGCGCGCACGATCGACACCTCGATGCACACCTCGTCGCCGGCCTCGGCGGACGGGATGGTCACGGTCGGCTCCTCGAGCGTCTCGAGCTCGCTGTCCCCGGTCACGGTCAGCACCCTCCAGAGGTAGTGATCGTCGGGTCGCGGGTCGGGGTTGACCCAGGAGAACCGCACGCCGCCCGTGGACAGGCGCTGCCCCTCGAGCGAGTGCGGCGAGGGCACCACGGCCTCCACCGCGGTCCCGGCCGTCGGTCGGAAGTCCGTGTCGTCGGGACGCGGGTCGGTGCCGCCGCCGCGCAGCGCGGCGGCCGCGACGACGGCCAGCGCGGCGACGACGACCGCGCCCGACACCAGCGCGGCGACCGTGCGGGCCCGCGCCGGCGCGTCCTCGTCGTCGACCTCGCCGACGGGCAGCGGCTCGGGCGGCGCGGGCGGCGGCGCGACGAAGCCCGGCCCCGCGGGCTGCGGCTGGACGCTCACCGGGCCGCGCACGCGCGTCGCGTCGTCCGCCTCGGACGGCGACGCCGGTGCCGGCGCCGTCGACGGGATCTCGACGATCGACCGCAGGCGGGTCGCGTCGGCTGCGGTGTCCCCCACCGGCGGCGTCGGCTGCTCGACCACCGTGTCGTCGAGCAGGTCGAGCGGCGTCACCGGCAGGCGCAGGTCGGCCTCGATCTGCTGCAGCGCCCGGCCGAACGCGGCCGCCGACGGGTGCCGCAGCTCCGGGACCTTCGACATCGCGCGCTCGAGCACCGCGTGCAGCTCCGGCGGCACGTCGTCGCGCCCCGTGGGCGGCAGCGGCGAGCGCTCGATGCGCGCGACGAGCTGCTGCGCCCCGTTCTGCCCGCCGGGGATCTCGTACGGCGTGCGGCCCGCGAGCAGCGAGTACAGCGTGGCCGCGAGCGAGTACACGTCGGAGCGCTCGTCGCCGTGCGGGTGCTCCGCGAGCAGCTCCGGCGGCGACCACGGGATCGACATGCCGACGGTCGCGCCCGCGCCCTGGCCCGTGGTCGCGGCGATGCCGAAGTCCGTCAGGGCCGGCCAGCCGAAGTCCGTCGTCAGGACGTTCGCGGGCTTGATGTCGCGGTGCAGGATCCCCGCGCGGTGCGCGGTCTCGACCGCCGACGCGAGCCGCACCCCGATGCGCAGCACCTCCGCGACCGAGATCCGCTCGACCCGGTAGCGCTCTGCGAGCCCCGGCCGCGAGCAGTACTCCATGACCAGGTAGGGCCGCCCGTCGGCCGCGATGTCCGCCTGGTACACCGTGACGATCGACGGGTGGTGCGAGAGCTGGGCCATGAGGTTGGCCTCGGTCTGGAACCGGGCGCGCACCTCGTCGTCCAGGCTCCCCGCGAGCAGCACCTTCACCGCGACCTCACGGCGCGGCAGGTCCTGCCGGTACAGGAACACGTCGGCGAACCCGCCCAGGCCGAGCGTCCGGACGTGCTCGTACCCGGGCAGCGCGGGAGGCGCCGACGCCTCACGTCTCGCCGTCATCGCCGCGGTCCCGGGCAGCGCGCGAGGCGGGCCGTGGTGGGGGAAGTCATGCCGAGTCCGTCACCGCCCGGCCTCCACCGTGAACGTCACGCCGTCCCCGAGGTCCACGACCTCGCCGGGCACGACGACGCTCGGCTCACCCGGGTGCAGGCGACGCGCCCCCTCGCCCTGCCGGGTCACGTGCACGCCGTTCGTGGAGTGCAGGTCGGTGACGAGCACGTGCTCGCCCTCGGCGCGCACCTCCGCGTGCGTGCGGGAGATGTCCTGCTGCGGGCTCGGCACCGCGACGAGGCGCGGCAGCTCGCGGTTCGTCACGCGCGCGACCTGCGGCGCGCGGCCGAGCAGCACCGTGCGGTCGAGCGTGACCTCGACTCCCGTCGACAGCACCAGCCGCGCCGGGACCTGCGGGGTCGCGGGCTCCGGCACCGTGAACGGGCCGGGCGTCGCACCGTCGGCGGGCCACTGCGCGGCCCACGCGGGCAGCTGCTCGCGGATCTGCGCGAGGTCCGACGACAGGATCGTCAGGCCGTCGTGGTCGTCCTGCGACGCCGGTCCGACGAGCGCGCGCGGGTCGGTCGACTCGACGTCCGGCTCCGGGGTGCCGAGCGCGACGAGCGCGGGCGCGGCCTCGGCGTCACCGACCGGCTCGACCGGGGCCTCGGCGGCGGTCTCGCCGGCCGTCTCGGGCACGGTCTCGGCGGCGGACGCCTGCGGCGCCGGCGGGGCGTCCGGCGCGAACACGTCCGGCGTGACCGGCTGCGCGCGCTGCGCAGGCACCTCGACGGGCTCGTCGAGCGGCGGCCCGACGAGCGCCGCCCCGGGGCGCGGGAGCACCGGGCTCGACGCGAACGCGGCGACGGGCTCCGGCGCGTCGACCACCGGCGCAGGGGCCACGACGACCTCCGGCGCGGTGGGCGGGACGTCCTGGGCGACCGGTGCGGCGGCCGGCTCGTCGGCCTCGTCCGGCTCGACCGCCGTCGCGACGGCCTCGTCGGACGCTGCCCCGTCGGCCACTGCCTCGTCCGCCGCTGCCTCGTCAGCTGGCGCCTCGGTGGCCGCAGACTCGGTGAGCTCGGGCTCGGTGAGCGCGGGGTCGATGAGCACCGGTTCGTCGGTCGTCGGCGCGTCGGTCGCGAACGCGTCCGTCCCGTGCTCGTCGGCCTCGACCACGGGTTCGTCGGCGGGCGCGTCGGCGGGTCCGACGACGGCCTCGACGGGCGCGTCCTCGGCGGCGGCCGTGGTCGGCCACGCGGGCGCGTCGGCGGCGTCGATCACGCCGGGCGTGGCGACCGGCTCGTCGTCGGCGACGGCGACGGCAGGGGCCTGCGCCTCGTCCTGCTCCACGCCCTCCACGAGGACGACGCCCAGCGTCGAGGCCGGCGCCACGCCGTCCCCCAGCGGCAGACCGGTCCCCTCGTCGGACGCGCCGTCGCTGCGCAGCCGCACCCACGTGGCGTCCTCGACGACCTGCTCGCTCCACGTCCCCACGTCGCCGGCGCGCATGGTCCGCGGCCCCGACGGCGTGCCGACCTCGGCCGTCACGTCGCCGCGCAGCGCCAGGTGCGCCCGCCCGCCCTCGAGGTGCACGAGCGCGAACGCGGGCAGCCCCGCGAAGCCGTTGCGCGCGAGCACGACGAGCCCGGCGAGCAGCCCGTCGGCCGACGCCTCCCAGACCGCGCGCGCCGTGGCGGGCGCGGCGCTCGGGCCGAGCAGAGCCACGAAGCCGGGCCGCGACACCGCGGTCCAGGCCCCGGGCAGGTACTCGGGGACGCTCATGAGGGGACCTCCTCGGACGACGGGGAGCCGGCGCCGGGCGCCTGCGTGGACGAGCGGCGGGCGCGAGGCACGGTCGCGCCGTGCAGCATCTCGTCCCACAGGTGCGGGCCGAGCTGCGAGCCGGCGCGCGGCACGGTGATGTGCACGTCGTCGAGCGCGCCGGCGGACGTGGCGACGTCGACGACGACCGCGGACACGTTGTCGCGGGCGCCCGCGTCGAGCGAGCGCCGCACGAGCTCGTTCGCGGCGTCCTGCGCGTCGGCGACGCGGGACAGCACGTCGAGGATCTCGGTGTCGCCGAGCTCGCGCGTCAGCCCGTCGGTGCAGATCAGCAGGCGGTCGTGCAGGCCCGCCGGGAGCAGCCAGTAGTCCGGCTCGGGCTCGTCGCCCGTGCCGAGCGCGCGCGTCAGCACGTGCCGCTCCGGGTGCGTGTCGGCGTCCGCCGGCTCGATCCGCCCCTGGTCGAGCAGCTCCTGCACGACCGAGTGGTCGACGCTGACCTGCTCGAGCACGTCGTCGGCCCACCGGTACACGCGCGAGTCGCCCACGTTGAACACGAGCCAGTACGCGGTGTCGTCGTGCACCGTGACCGCGACGCCCGCCACCGTGGTGCCGCCCTGGCGGCCGCCGGTGAACTCGCCGCGGATGCGCGCGGACGTGCGCGAGAAGCACGAGTGGATGTCGTCCGCGGTCGCGGCGCTCTGCCCCGCGAGCTGCGCGAACTCCTCGACGGCGATGCGGCTCGCGAGGTCCCCCGCGTCGTGGCCACCCATGCCGTCGGCGACCAGGAAGACCGGCGGGTACGCCAGCAGCGCGTCCTCGTTGACCTCGCGGACGAGCCCGCGATCGGTCGCGGAACCCCACGACGTTCGCACGCGACCCCCTCTCCGCCTTCACTGGTCCTCGGGGCCGCCCGGTGGCGGCCCCCACATGGTGCCTCACCAGGACGGCTCACGGTCGTGACCGCCCGAAAGACGGTCGATCGTCGTAGTCGCCCCGATCGGCTGCGGGCATCCTAGATGCCGAGCTGGTAGACACCCCAGTAGGCGAGCACGACGAGCAGCACGGCGGACGCGCCGACGGACGCGCCGAGCGCGACCTTGCGGGCCGTGCCGGGTGCGACGGGCACACCGTGGGCGCGTGCACGGACGATCGAGCGCGACAGCAGGCACCCGGCGGCGACGACGAGCACGCCGACCCCGCGGATCGCGAGCCAGGACCCGGTGACGACCCAGCCGTTGCTCGTGTAGTCGAGCGCGAGGCGCGCGACGGCGAGGATGTACCAGACGAACCCGATGGTCGTGACGACCGCGCCCGCGCCGAGCGCCGCGGTCCAGCGTGCGACCCCGGGCGCGAACCTCCGCACGGCGGGGACGGCGCCGCGGCGGCGGGCCGCCACGCGCTCGTACCCGCGGGCCACGGGCACGACGAGCCCGCCGAGGAGCACCGCCGCGCACGACGCGATGATCGTGACGGCCACGACGTCGCCGTTGCGCAGCCAGCGCGGCTCGGGCACCGGCATGGCGAGGAACGTCTGGGTGGGCTGGTCCCCCGCGATCTTCGGCGACGCACCCGCCGTGGCGGGCAGCCCCGTCACCCAGGACGCGGTGTCGCGCAGGAACGACGGCACGATCCGGTCCTCCACGCGGATGCCGTGCGACGCGTTCTCGTAGTACCGGACGGTGACGTCGCTGTTGCCGGCGATCGCTGCGTCGCGGATCACCTGGACCGCGCCCTGCACGATCGGCATGGACGAGTCGCCCGTGCCGTAGACCATGAGAACGGGCTGCGTCATGCGGCGCTGGTACGGCGTGGCGTCGAAGTCGACGTACTCGAACCCGCCGCCGGGGATCGCCATGCCGACGGCGCGCGGGATCGCGCGGAACACGCCGTGCGGGACGCCCGTGGCGCGCAGGTAGCTGTCGGCGGCGAACGCCGCCTGCTGGCGCGGCGGGACGACGGGCGCGGAGACGAGCACGACGAACTCGAGGTCGGGGTCCTGCGCGGCCATCACCGGCGCGATCCAGGCGCCCTCGCTCTCGGCGTACACGCCGACCCGCTCCGGGTCGACCTCGGGCAGCGTGCGCAGGTACTCGACCGAGCGCGCGTAGTCGTCGGCCATCGCGACGTAGTCCCGGTGCCGCAGCGTGTAGGTGTCGAGCCGCTTGTTCGGCACGAGGGCCACCACGCCGGCCTCGGCGAGCGCGCGCGCCTGCTCGAAGAACGCGTCCTGGTACGTGCGGGTGCCGGCGCCGTGCACGAACACCACGGCCCGCGCGGGCTCGGTCAGGTCGACGGGCACGGAGAGCTGCGCCTGGACGCTCGCGCCGTCGAGGTCGATCGTGACGATGCGCTGCTCGATCTCGTGCCGCTCGAGCCCCGGGGCGTCGCCGATCGCCGTCGACGCGTTCTCCACGGCCAGGGGGTCGGTCAGCGGGACCGGGTCCCACTGCGGTCCCATGACGGCGCCCAGCACGGCGAGCAGCACGACACCGAGCACCGTGCTGGCCAGGACCCGGTAGGGACCGGTCAGCAGGTGCTCGTCGTGGCGCCGCCCGCTCGTGGTCGTCGCCGCGGGGGTCGTCGTGGTGGTCGTGGCTCTGGTCCTTCCTCGTTCCAGCCCGGTTCCAGCCCGGTTCCGGTGCGCTCCGGCGCGCTCAGCGCGGCCGGTCAGAACCCCAGCCGGCCGAGCTGCTTGGGGTCACGCTGCCAGTCCTTGGCGACCTTGACGTGCAGGTCCAGGTAGACCCGCGCGCCGAGCAGCGCCTCGATGCCGCGGCGCGCCTCGCTGCCCACGTCCCGCAGGCGGGCGCCGCCGCGGCCGATGACGATCGCCTTCTGGCTGTCACGCTCCACGTAGAGGTTGACGCGCACGTCGAGCATCGGGGTGCCGTCGGCGGCCGGCGTGTCGCGCGGGACGATCTCCTCGACGACGACGGCCAGCGAGTGCGGCAGCTCGTCGCGCACGCCCTCGAGCGCGGCCTCGCGGACCAGCTCGGCGACCATGACGTCCTCGGGCTCGTCGGTGAGCTCGCCGTCCGGGTACAGCGCGGGCCCCACGGGCAGGTGCGAGACGAGCACGTCGGCGAGGACGGCCACCTGGTACCCGCCCACCGCGGAGACGGGCACGATGTCCGCCCAGTCGCCCAGGGACTGCGTCGCGAGCAGGTGCTCCGCGAGCCGCTGCTTGGACACCAGGTCCGCCTTGGTGACGACGGCGACGACGGGCGTGCCGCGGCCGTCGCGCGCCATGTCCGCGAGCTGCTCGGCGATGAACCGGTCGCCCGGGCCGATCTTCTGGTCCGCGGGCAGGCAGAACCCGACGACGTCGACCTCGGTGAGCGTGTCCTTCACGAGGTCGTTGAGCCGCTCCCCGAGCAGCGTGCGCGGGCGGTGCAGCCCGGGGGTGTCGACGAGCACGAGCTGCGCGTCGTCGCGGTGCACGATGCCGCGGATCGTGTGGCGCGTCGTCTGCGGGCGGCCCGACGTGATCGCGACCTTCTGCCCGACGAGCGCGTTGGTGAGCGTCGACTTGCCCGCGTTGGGGCGGCCGACGAAGCAGGCGAAGCCGGACCGGAAGCCGGCGGCGCCGTCCGTCGTGCGGTGGTCGTTCATCGTTGGTCGTCCTCGTCCTCGGTCTCGTCGTCGGGCTCCACCCGACTCACCAGCACGGTCGCGAGGCGCCGGCGGCGCCCCTCGACCCTCTCCGCCACCAGGTGCAGCCCGTGGATCTCGCCGGCGGAGCCGGGCAGCGGCACCTTCCCGAGCGCCTTGGCCAGCAGGCCGCCCGCGGAGTCCACGTCCTCGTCGTCGACCTCGAGGCCGAACAGCTCGCCGAGCTCGTCGCGACCCATGCGGGCGGGCACGCGGTACACGCCGTCGCCGAGGTCCTCGACGGCCGGCGTGCTGCGGTCGTGCTCGTCGGTCAGCTCGCCGACGATCTCCTCGAGCGCGTCCTCGATGGTCACGAGCCCGGCGATGCCGCCGTACTCGTCGACGACCATCGCGAGGTGCGACGAGCCGTCCTGGAGCTCGCGCAGCAGGTCGTCCACGGGCTTCGACTCGGGCACGAACACCGCGGGCCGCGCGAGCGACTCCGCGGGCGCGTCGAGCGGGTCCTCGTCGCCGTCGCCCGGCCCGCCCACGGGGATCCGGCGCACGACGTCCTTGAGGTACAGCACGCCGAGCAGGTCGTCGACGGACTCGCCCACCACGGGCACGCGCGAGAACCCGGAGCGCAGCAGCAGCGCGAGCGCCTTGCGCAGCGGCGTCCCGGCGTGCGTCACGACCATGTCGGTGCGGGGCACCATGACCTCGCGCGTGAGCGTGTCGCCGAGCGACAGCACCGAGCGGAACAGCTCGCGGTCGTCGTCCTCGATCGCCTCGGACTCGCTGACGCGCTGCACCATGTCGCGCAGCTCGGCCTCGTCGTCGTCCGTGACGCCGCGCGCGGACGTGCTGCGCCGTGCCACCGGGCCGGCGACCGCGGTGACGGCCGCGAGCGGGCGGGACAGGAGCGTGAGCACCCGCACGGGGTTGCGCCGCCCGATGGTCCGCGGGCTGACGCGCACGACGAGGTACGCGACGCCGACTCCCGCCGCGAGGCCGCCGAGCAGCACGCCCCACCACGGCAGGTCGCCCGCGGCGACGACGATCGTGAGGCACACGGTCGCGAGCACCTCCGCGACCAGGCGGAAGAAGGCGGCCGACGAGGCCACGCGCTGCGGGTGCTCGACGAGCGCGATCACCCGGTCGGCGGCCGGGTGGCGGCGCGCGACGAGCTCGGTGACGGCCGCGCGGGTGACGCGCACGACCGCGACCTCACCGGCCGACAGCGCGGCCGCGAGGACCCACCCGAGGGCGGCGACGGCGACGAGCAGCGCGACGGGCGCGTCGTTCACCGGCGGGCCAGGAAGGTCAGGAGCAGCCGGCGCTGCAGCGCGAACATCTCCTTCTCCTCCTCGGGCTCCGCGTGGTCGAAGCCGAGCAGGTGCAGGATCCCGTGGGTCGTGAGCAGCAGCAGCTCCTCGACGGTCGAGTGACCGGCGACCACGGCCTGCTGCGCGGCGACCTCGGGGCACAGCACGACGTCGCCGAGCAGGCCGGCGGGCGTGACGTCGCCCTCGCGGCCGGGGCGCAGCTCGTCCATCGGGAACGACAGCACGTCCGTCGGGCCGGGCTCGTCCATCCACTTGACGTGCAGCTCGGTCATGACCTCGGTGTCGACGAACACGATCGACAGGTCCGTCTGCGGGTGCACGTGCATCTCGTCGAGCACGTACCGCGCGAGGGCCGCGAACTCCGCCTCGTCGACCGCGAACCCGGTCTCGTTGTTGACCTCGATGCTCATCGGCGGTCCCTGCTCCCGTCTGCGTCCCAGCGCGCGTAGGCGTCGATGATGTCGCTCACCAGCCGGTGCCGGACCACGTCCGACGACGACAGCCGGCAGAACGCGACGTCGTCGACGTCGCCGAGGATGCGCTCGACGACGCGCAGTCCCGACGTCGTGCCCGAGGGCAGGTCGACCTGCGTGACGTCGCCGGTGACGACGACCTTGCTGCCGAACCCGAGACGCGTGAGGAACATCTTCATCTGCTCGACGGAGGTGTTCTGCGCCTCGTCGAGGATGATGAACGAGTCGTTGAGCGTGCGGCCGCGCATGTAGGCGAGCGGCGCGACCTCGACGGTGCCGGCCTCGAGGAGGCGCGGGATCGACTCGGGGTCGACCATGTCGTGCAGCGCGTCGTACAGCGGGCGCAGGTAGGGGTCGATCTTCTCGGCGAGCGTCCCGGGCAGGAAGCCGAGCCGCTCCCCCGCCTCGACGGCGGGCCGCGTGAGCACGATGCGGTTGACCGTGCGGTCGTTGAGCGCCTGCACGGCCTTGGCCATCGCGAGGTACGTCTTGCCGGTGCCCGCTGGCCCGATGCCGAACGTGACCGTGTTCCGGTCGATCGCGTCGACGTACTCCTTCTGCCCGGCGGTCTTCGGCCGGATCGTCTTCCCGCGGGTCGACAGGATGTTGAACGTCAGGATGTCGGCGGGCCGCGCGTGCGAACCGGCGGTGAGCATCGCGACCGTGCGGCGCACGACGTCGGGCGTCAGCGGCGTGCCCGCGGCGGTCATCTCGACGAGCTCGTCGACCAGGCGCGTGACGAGCGCGACGTCGCCCGCGGGGCCCGCGAGGCGCACCTCGTTGCCGCGCACGTGCACGTCGACACCGGTGAAGCCCGCCTCGATCTCCTTGAGCACCTCGTCGCGCAGCCCGAGCAGCTCGACCATCGAGACCTCGGCGGGGACGGTGATGCGGTGCTCGACGTGCGTGGGTGCGCCGGCGTGCGGCGATCCGGCGCCGCGCGGTGCGGGGTTCGTGTCAGCCATGTGCTCGGCGTGCGCCGTCGCTCCTTCGTCGTGGTCTGCGGCCCCATCCTACGTTCCCCCTCCCCACCCCTCCTCCCCATTCCCGCCGGCCACCACCCACCCCTTTCCACACCGAGCCCGCGGTTGCTCCGGCTACGACGGCCCGGAGCCGGAGCAACCCCGGAGTCGCGGACGAGGACACCGTCGAGACCGTGGTTGCTCCGGCTCCGGGGCCGCGGAGCCGGAGCAACCGCGGGGTCGGGCGTCGTGCTCCGGTGACCGGGGGCGCCGCCCGGCATCGGCGCAGGTGGGCGGGGCGTCGTCGAACCGGACGTTGGTCCCGTGGAGGTGTCCACCCTTTGGGACAAGACTGGGGACGGTCACCCGCGCGACGGGGCTCGGGTGAGCAGCTCGCGGCCGGACGACGGCGTCCGGCCGTACTCCCAGGAGGTGGAGCCGTGGCCGGCTACGTGTGGGACTTCAGCGAGGGCGACAAGGACGCCCGGGACCTCCTCGGCGGGAAGGGCGCAGGACTGGCGGAGATGACCCGCCTGGGCCTGCCCGTCCCCCCCGGGTTCACGATCACGACGCAGGCGTGCCGTGAGTACATGCGCGACGGCGCGGTGCCCGACGAGCTGCGCGTCGAGGTCACGATGGCGATGCGCCGCCTCGAGGACGCGATGCAGCGGCACTTCGGCGACCCGGCCGACCCGCTGCTCGTCTCGGTGCGCTCGGGCGCCAAGTTCTCGATGCCCGGGATGATGGAGACCGTCCTCGACGTCGGGCTCAACGACCTGACCGTGCACGGCCTCGCCGCGTTCACGGGCGACGAGCGGTTCGCGTGGGACTCCTACCGGCGGCTCGTGCAGATGTTCGGCCGGACGGTCCTCGGGATCCCCGGTGAGGAGTTCTCCGACGCGCTCGACAAGGCGAAGGCGGCGCGCGGCGTCGCGTCCGACGTCGACCTCGGCACCGACGACCTGCGCGAGCTCGTCGGCGTCTACAAGGACATCGTCCGCGAGCAGACCGGGCGCGAGTTCCCGCAGTCGCCGCGCGAGCAGCTCGACCTCGCGATCACCGCCGTGTTCGACTCCTGGAACACCGAGCGCGCGCGCCTGTACCGCCGCAAGGAGCGGATCCCCGACGACCTCGGCACGGCCGTCAACGTGTGCGCGATGGTCTTCGGCAACCTCGGCCCGACCTCCGGCACGGGCGTCGCGTTCACGCGCGACCCCGCGACCGGCCGCTCCGGCGTGTACGGCGACTACCTCGCCAACGCGCAGGGCGAGGACGTGGTCGCGGGCATCCGCAACACCTCCGGCCTCGCCGAGCTCGAGCGCCTCGACCCCGAGGCGTACGCCGAGCTGCGCCGCGCGATGCGCCGCCTCGAGACGCACTACCGCGACCTGTGCGACATCGAGTTCACGGTCGAGCGCGGCAAGCTGTGGATGCTGCAGACCCGCGTCGGCAAGCGCACCGCGGCCGCGGCGTTCCGCGTCGCCGTGCAGCTCGTCGACGAGAACCTCATCACGATGGACGAGGCGCTCGACCGCGTGACCGGCGCCCAGCTCTCCCAGCTGCTGTTCCCGCAGTTCGACTCGAGCGCCGAGCGCGACCTGCTCGCGAAGGGCATGGCCGCCTCCCCCGGCGCCGCCGTGGGCCAGGCCGTGTTCGACGCGGCGACCGCGCAGGAGTGGGCCGAGCAGGGCAAGGACGTCATCCTCGTCCGGCGCGAGACCAACCCCGACGACCTCGGCGGCATGATCGCCGCGGTCGGCGTGCTCACCGCGCGCGGCGGCAAGACGTCGCACGCCGCGGTCGTCGCGCGCGGCATGGGCCGCACGTGCGTCGTCGGCGCCGAGGCGCTCGACATCGACCTCGCCCGGCGCGTGCTGCACGTCGGCCCGCGCACGGTGGCCGAGGGCGACGTCATCGCGATCGACGGCACCACCGGCGAGATCTTCGTCGGCTCCGTGCCCGTGCGCCCGTCGCCCGTGAGCCGGTACCTCGAGGACGGCATCGACGCGGCCCTGGCCGACGCGCCCGACGAGGAGACCGCCGAGCTCGTCGTCGCGGTCGACCGGATCCTCACGCACGCCGACGCCGTCCGGCGCCTCGGCGTCCGCGCCAACGCCGACACCCCGGAGGACGCCGCGCGCGCCCGCCGGCTCGGCGCGCAGGGCATCGGCCTGTGCCGCACCGAGCACATGTTCCTCGGCGAGCGGCGCGTCCTCGTCGAGCGCGTCGTGCTCGCCCGCGACGACGACGAGCGGCAGGCGGCCCTCGACGCGCTGCTGCCGGTCCAGCGCGAGGACTTCGTCGGGATCCTGCGGGCCATGGACGGGCTGCCGACGACGATCCGGCTGCTCGACCCGCCGCTGCACGAGTTCCTGCCCGACCTCACCGAGCTGTCCGTCAAGGTCGCGCTCGCCGAGGCGAGGGGCGAGGTCGACCCGCACGACGTCGAGCTGCTCGCCGCGGTCCGCCGCATGCACGAGGCGAACCCGATGCTCGGCCTGCGCGGCGTGCGCCTCGGGCTCGTGGTGCCCGGGCTGTTCGCCCTGCAGATCCGCGCGATCTGCGAGGCGACCGCCCAGCTCCTCACCGACGGGCTCGCCCCGCGGCCGGAGATCATGGTCCCGCTCGTCGGCTCGGTGCAGGAGCTGCGGCTCGTGCGCGAGGAGGCGCTGCGGATCATGGCCGACGTGTCGGCCGAGACCGGCGCCGAGCTCGACCTGCCGGTCGGCTGCATGATCGAGCTGCCGCGCGCGGCGCTCACCGCCGACCGCCTGGCGACCGAGGCGCAGTTCTTCTCGTTCGGCACGAACGACCTCACGCAGACCACGTGGGGCTTCTCGCGCGACGACGTCGAGGGCGCGTTCTTCCCGCAGTACAACGCGAACGGCGTGCTCGCGGTCTCCCCGTTCGAGACCGTCGACACCCGCGGCGTCGGGCGGCTCGTGCAGATCGCCGTCGAGGAGGGCCGTGCGACGCGGCCGGACCTGCACCTCGGCGTGTGCGGCGAGCACGGCGGCGACCCGGAGAGCATCCGGTTCTTCCACGCCGTGGGTCTCGACTACGTCTCGTGCAGCCCGTTCCGGGTGCCGGTCGCCCGCCTCGAGGCCGGCCGCGCCTCGGTGACGGCGTCCAGCGACACGCGCTGACGCGAACGCCCCCGGCGCCCTGCCGACCGCCGGGGTCCGCACGACGCCGGTCCGCGACCTCGCGGGCCGGCGTCGTCGTGCGTGGCGGGCTCGTCAGCCCCAGCGCCCCAGACGCGTCGCGAGCAGCGCGAGGGCCACGGGCCCGGCGGTCGACGTGCGCAGCACGTGCGGGCCGAGGCGCACGGGCCGCGCACCCGCGTCGACCAGCCGCGCGAGCTCGTCGTCGCTGATCCCGCCCTCGGGACCGACGACCACCAGCACGTCGCCGCCCTGCGGGAGCTCGGCCTCGGTCACCGGGTCCGTCGCGGTCTCGTGCAGCACCAGCACGGCACCGCCCGCCGCGACGACCTCCGCGGCGCGGGCCGCGAGCGCCTTGCTGTCCACCGCGAGCTCGACGTCCGGCACCCAGGCCCGGCGCGACTGCTTCGCCGCCGTGCGCACCGTGCCGAGCCAGCGCGCCCGCGACTTCGCGGCCCGCTCACCCCGCCACACGACGATCGACCGGTCCGCCTGCCACGGCACGACGGCGTCCGCGCCGACCTCCGTCGCGGCCTCGATCGCGAGCTCGTCGCGGTCGCCCTTCGCGAGCGCCTGCACGAGCACGAGCCGCACCGGCGGCGACGGCTCGCGCACGAGCTCGAGCACCTCGACGTCCACGCCCTGCGGGCTCACGTCCGCGACGAGCCCGACGAGCCGCACGCCGCGCGTGTCCACCACGTCGAGCCGCTCCCCGCGCGAGCGGCGCTGCACGACGCCCGCGTGGCGCCCCTCCGCGCCGTCGAGCCGGAACGTGTCCCCCGTCGACAGGGCGTCCAGGCGGCCGGGGTCGACGACGAAGACGGGTGCGGTCATCGGGCGTGCGTGTCCTGTCTCGAGGGGGTCGGGTCGCTCACCGGCCGGCGAGCTTGTCGCGCAGCTTGCCGAACACGCCCTGGTGGGAGGCCGCGAGGCGCGCGTCGGGGTGCTCCTCGCCGCGCAGCGCCGCGAGCCGGCGCAGCAGCTCCGTCTGCTCGTCGTCGAGGTTCGTCGGGACCGTCACCTCGATGTGCACGTGCAGGTCGCCGCGACCGCCGACGTGCAGGTGCCCGACCCCGAGGCCCTTGAGCGTGACGACCTGCTCCGGCTGCGTGCCGGGGCGCAGGTCGACCTCCTTCTCGCCGTCGAGCGTCTCGAGCGTCAGCACCGTGCCCAGCGCGGCCGCGGTCATCGGGACCGTCAGCGTCGCGTGCAGGTCGTCGCCCTCGCGCGTGAACACCTCGTGCCGGCGCTCGCGCACCTCGAGGTACACGTCGCCGGGCGGGCCGCCCGCCGGGCCGACCTCGCCCTGGCCCGTCAGCTTGATGCGCGTGCCGGTGTCGACGCCCGCGGGGACGTCGACCGCGATCGTCCGGCGCGCACGCACGCGCCCCTCGCCCGCGCACTCGGTGCAGGGCTCGGGGATCGTCGTGCCGAACCCGCGGCACGCGGCGCACGGCTGGTTCGTCATGACCTGGCCCAGGAACGAGCGCGCGACGCGCTGCACCGTCCCGCGGCCGTGGCAGACCTCGCACGTGCGGGGCGACGTGCCCGGACGGCAGCAGGTCCCCTGGCAGGTCGGGCACACGACCGCCGTGTCGACCGGCACCTCGCGGTGCGTGCCGAACGTGACCTCCGCGAGGTCCAGGTCGAGGCGCAGCAGCGCGTCCTGGCCGCGCCGCGCCCGCGGGATCGGGCCGCGCTGGCTCGCGCCCGCCGCCGCGCCGAAGAACGTCTCGAAGATGTCCTGGAAGCCGAAGCCGCCGCCCATGCCGCCGCCCGGCGACGCCGGGTCAGCACCCAGGTCGTACGCGCGTCGCTTCTCGGGGTTCCCGAGGACCTCGTACGCGCGGGACACGTCCTTGAACCGCTCCTCGGCCGCGGGGTCGTCGCCCGCCACGTCCGGGTGGTGCTCGCGCGCCAGCTTGCGGTACGCCTTCTTGATCTGCTCGGGCGTCGCGTCGCGCGGGACGCCGAGGATCTCGTAGTAGTCGGTGCTCACGAGGTGGTGTGCTCGCTTCCTGGCGGGCTCGTCGGGATGGCGGGACGCGGGGCGTCCACGGGGAGCGCGGCCGGGGTCATCCGGCCAGGATGCGCGTGAGGTAGCGCGCCACGGCGCGCACGGACGCCATGGTCGCCGGGTAGTCCATGCGGGTCGGGCCGATCGCGCCGATGCGGGCGACCTGCCCGCCCTCGTCGCCGTAGCCGCTGGTCACGAAGCTCGTCTCCATGAGCCCGTCGTGCTGCGTCTCGTGGCCGATGCGCACCGAGACCGCGGCGGCGTCCTCGGCCATGTCGGACAGCAGGCGCAGGAGCACGACCTGCTCCTCGAGCGCCTCGAGCACCGGGCCCAGGCTGCGCGCGAAGTCGGTGGTGCCGCGCGCGAGGTTCGCGGTGCCGGCGAGCACCACGCGCTCCTCGCTCTCCTGCGCGAGCGTCTCCTCGACCACGCCGACGATCTGCCGCAGCAGCGCCAGGTCGTCGCTCGCGTACTGCTCGGCGAGGTCGTCGACCAGGCCGCGCAGCTCCGCGAGCCTCCGCCCGGCGACGCGCACGTTGACCGTCGCCCGCAGCTGCGCGACGACGACCTCGTCGAGGTCCGCCTGCGTCTCCAGCGTCCGCTGCTCGACACGGCCGGTGTCCGTGATGAGCACGACGAGCAGGTGCCGGGCGCCCACGGGGACGAGCTCCACGTGCCGCAGCGCCGAGCGCCGCAGCGACGGGTACTGCACGACCGCGACCTGGTGCGTGAGCTGAGCGATGAGCCGCACCGCGCGGTCCACGACGTCGTCGAGGTCCACCGCGTCCTCGAGGAACGCGCCGATCGCGCGCTTCTCCGGCGCGGACAGCGGCTTGACGGTGCTCAGCCGGTCGACGAAGACGCGGTAGCCCTTGTCCGTCGGGATGCGACCCGCGGACGTGTGGGGCTGCGCGATGTAGCCGCCCTCCTCGAGCGCGGCCATGTCGTTGCGGATCGTCGCCGACGACACGCCCAGCCGGTGCCGCTCGACCAGCGCACGGGACCCGACCGGCTCGCTCGTGGCGACGTAGTCCTCGACGATGGCGCGCAGCACGTCCATCCGCCGCTCGTCGCTCATGTCGCCTCCGTCCGTCGCCTGCCCCGGCCGTGGTAGCACCCGGTGGTAGCACTCCCGGTGTCCGAGTGCCAATCCTACGCCGCGCGCGAGCGGTACCGCCGGAGTGGTCCACCTCGCCCTAGGGTGGCGCACCGGGACGGGACCGCGACGGACGAGGGACGAGGGAGAGCCGGGATGGATCGCTACGGGTCGGACGTGCTGGGCGGCGGACGCACCGGGCACCACCGGGCGCCGCGCACGTCACGGCCGGTCGCCGCCGAGCGCGGCCTCGTCGTCGAGGAGGTCACGACCGGGTGGGTCGGCGCGGTCGTGCGTGTCGAGAAGTCCGGCGGGCAGCACGTCGTCGTGCTCGAGGACCGCCGCGGCCGCACCCGCACGTTCCCGCTCGGCCCGGGGTTCTGGGTCGACGGGGAGCCCGTGCTGCTCACCGCGCCCGTGACGTCCCGCGCGCCGCGCGCGCCCGAGCGCACGGCGTCCGGCTCGCGCGCCGTGCACGACGCCAAGGCGCGCGTCGCGCGCGGCAGCCGCATCTGGGTCGAGGGCCGGCACGACGCCGAGCTCGTCGAGAAGGTCTGGGGCGACGACCTGCGCGTCGAGGGTGTCGTCGTCGAGCTGCTCGACGGCGTCGACCACCTGGTCGACGCGGTCCGCGAGTTCTCCCCCACGCCCGACCGGCGCGTCGGCGTGCTCGTCGACCACCTCGTGCCCGGCTCCAAGGAGGCGCGCATCGCCGCCGAGGCCGTGCGCGCCGCACCGAAGGGCACCGTCCTGGTGCTCGGTCACCCGTACGTCGACGTGTGGCAGGCCGTGCGACCCGCCCGCCTCGGCCTGAGCGCGTGGCCGACGATCGAGCGCGGCACCGAGTGGAAGCTCGGCATCCTGCGCGAGCTCGGCTGGCCCGCCGCGGACCAGGCGGACGTCGCGCACGCTTGGAAGCGGATCCTCGGCACCGTGCGCAGCTACGCGGACCTCGAGCCCGCCCTGCTGGGCCGCGTCGAGGAGCTCATCGACTTCGTCACGGCCTGAGCCCCGCACACGCCGGAACGCCCGACGGGCCCCCGCGCGGCTGCGCGAGGGCCCGTCGGCTCACGTCCCGGGTCAGGGGACGACCGGCTCCCGGTTGAGGCGCCGGTACACGTACGTCTGCGCGAGCAGCGAGACCGGCAGGGTGACGAGCGTGCCGACACCGCAGACCAGACCGCCGACCGCGCTCGCGACCGCGACGCCGAGGAACAGCAGCAGCGCGGTCACGAAGTTGTCCTTGACGAGCTGGAAGCTCGCCTTGAGCGCGTCGACGGCGCCCGCGCCGCGGTCCACCACGTAGTACAGCGTGAACTGCGCGAACAGCGCCGCCGCGATACCCGGCAGGTAGCACAGCGCGTACCCGACACCGGTCACGACCGCGACCAGCAGCGACGCCAGGATGATGCCGCCGAGGTTCTTGAACTTGAAGAACGCGTCGACCGTCAGCGCCTCACCGCGGCTGATCCGCAGCGCGCCCTGGATGAACCCGGCCTGCACGATCGTCAGCGCGAGGACCGCGACGAGCGAGATCAGGCCGGTCGCGGCGAGCACCGCGGCGAAACCCGGTCCGGAGCCGAGGTGGATCTCGCCGTCGGCGTCGATCGTCGTCGCCGACGTCCCGAGGAACAGGCCCGCGACGATCAGGTACCAGATCGTGACCAGCACGGCCGTGCCGACGACGTAGATCAGGATCGCGATGAGGATCGGCGAGACGTTCTCGGTGAACTTCTTCCAGCCCCACTTGAACGCCTCGACGACGTCGACCGAGCCGTCCGAGCCGTAGCCGCCGGGAGCGGGGGGCGGCGGGTAGCCACCGGGCGGGGGCGGGTAGGCGCCCGCCGGGGGCGGCGGGTACGCGCCGGCGGGGGGCGCGGGCTGCTGCGGCCCCGCTCCTGCGGGCGGGACGGCCGAGCCGTCCTCCGGCCGCGGCGTGGTGTCGCTCATGCGTCTCCTTCAGTCGTCGGGCCCGGGGTGGCCCAGAGGAAGCGAACCGAAGCGCACTACCCCTGTCAAGGAACGGTGATGCTCCTGTGGACGACCGGTCACCACTACGCTGCCGCCAGCGACGTCGCCTCACCCGCGCGGGTGGCACGCCGCCCCGAGACGAAGACGACGGAGGTAAACCCGTGAGCACCACTCCCCCGGGCGGCCCGGGCTGGGGGGCGGCACCGCCGCCTCCCGCGTACGGCGTCGGCCCGCAGCCGCTGCGCCCCGACGAGGAGAAGACGTGGGCGATCCTCGCGCACGTGCTGCCCCTCATCGGCCTCGGCTTCATCGCGCCGCTGGTGATCTGGCTCGTGTTCCGCGGCCGTGGGCCGTACCTCGAGCACCAGGCCAAGGAGTCGCTGAACTTCCAGATCACGCTGCTGATCGTGGTCGTGGTCGGCTACATCCTGACGCTCGTGCTCATCGGCATCCTCGTGCTCATCGCCGCCGTCATCGGCGCGCTGGTGCTCGAGATCATGGCCGCCGTGGCCGCGAGCCGGTTCGAGTGGTACCGCTACCCGGTCTCGATCCGCTTCATCAAGTGACGCCGGCCGCCTGACCCCCGGCCCCGCTGGCCGGGGGTCAGGCGCCGAAGCCGGCGAGGGTCCGCACCACGAGGTCGGCCAGCAGCCGACCACGGCGCGTGAGCACCAGGCGGCGCGCCGTCAGCAGGGCACGGCCGTCGACGAGCCCGTCGGCGACGAGACCGGCCACCCGGCCCCGCTCGTCGCCCGTGAGCTCGTCGAGCGGCATCCCCTCCGCGAGGCGGACGTGCAGCATGAGCCGCTCGAGCGCGGCGGCCTCGTCGTCGACCACCTCGCGCCCCGCCGCCGGGCTCAGGCCCGCGTCGAGGCGCGCCGCGTACGCGCGGGGGTGCTTGACGTTCCACCAGCGCACGCCGCCGACGTGCGAGTGCGCGCCGGGGCCGACGCCCCACCAGTCGTCGTTGCGCCAGTACGCGAGGTTGTGCCGGCACGCGTGCTGCGTGCCGCGCGCCCAGTTCGACACCTCGTACCAGCCCAGGCCCGCCTGCGTCAGCAGGTCGTCCGCGAGCTCGTACTTGGCGGCCTGGTCGTCGGCGTCGGGCAGCGTGAGCTCACCGCGCCGCACCTGCACGGCCATCCTGGTGCCCTGCTCGACGACGAGCGCGTACGCCGAGACGTGGTCGACGCCCGTGGCGAGCGCCGCCTCGACCGAGACACGCCAGTCGTCGAGCGACTCCCCCGGCGTCCCGTAGATGAGGTCGAGCGACACGTCCAGCCCGGCGTCCCGCGCCCAGCGCACGACGTCGGGGATCCGCGCGGGGTCGTGCGTGCGCTCGAGCGTGCGCAGCACGTGCGGCACCGCGGACTGCATGCCGAACGAGACGCGCGTGAACCCGCCGGCCGCGAGCGCGGCGAGCGACTCGGGCGTGACCGAGTCCGGGTTCGCCTCCGTGGTCACCTCGGCGTCGTCGGCCAGGCCCCACGCGTCGTCGACGGCGCGCAGCATCGCGACGAGGTCGCCGGGCGGCAGGACCGTGGGGGTCCCGCCCCCGACGAAGACCGTCGAGACGGGCCGCGGCGGCAGCCCGGCGTCGCGCAGCACACGCGCGCCGAGCGCGACCTCGCGCACCGCGGTCGCGGCGTACGAGACCTGGCTCGCTCCCCCGCCGAGCTCCGTGGCGGTGTACGTGTTGAAGTCGCAGTACCCGCAGCGCACCGTGCAGAACGGGACGTGCAGGTACACGCCGAACGCGCGCTCGTCGGCCCCGGCCACGACCGAGGGCGGCAGCGCACCGTCGTCCGGTGCGGCGTCGCCGTCGGGCAGGGCCGGGCTCACGGCGCTCCCACCAGCGGGGTCACTTCTTCTTGGCGTCCTTGGGCGCGGCGGCGTCCGACGAGAGCGCGGCGATGAAGGCCTCCTGCGGCACGTCGACCCGACCGATGGTCTTCATGCGCTTCTTGCCCTCCTTCTGCTTCTCGAGGAGCTTGCGCTTACGGGTGATGTCACCGCCGTAGCACTTCGCGAGGACGTCCTTGCGGATCGCGCGGATCGTCTCGCGCGCGATGACCCGGCTGCCGACGGCCGCCTGGATCGGCACCTCGAACTGCTGGCGCGGGATGAGCTCCTTGAGCTTGGCGGTCATCATCACGCCGTAGGCGTACGCCTTGTCCTTGTGCACGATCGCGCTGAACGCGTCGACCTGCTCGCCCTGCAGCAGGATGTCGACCTTCACGAGGTCCGCGACCTGCTCGCCCGAGGGCTCGTAGTCGAGCGACGCGTAGCCGCGCGTGCGGGACTTCAGCTGGTCGAAGAAGTCGAACACGATCTCCGCGAGCGGCAGCGTGTACCGCATCTCCACGCGGTCCTCGGAGAGGTAGTCCATGCCGAGCAGCTCGCCGCGCTTGGACTGCGAGAGCTCCATGATCGCGCCGACGAACTCGCTCGGCGCCAGGATCGTCGCCTTGACGACGGGCTCGCGGACCTCGCGGATCTTGCCGCCGGGGAACTCCGACGGGTTCGTCACGTGGACCTCGGTGCGGTCCTCCATGACGACGTCGTAGACGACGTTCGGGGCGGTCGAGATGAGGTCGAGGTCGAACTCGCGCTCGAGCCGCTCGCGGATGATCTCCAGGTGCAGCAGGCCGAGGAACCCGACGCGGAACCCGAAGCCGAGCGCGACCGACGTCTCGGGCTCGTAGTTCAGCGCCGCGTCGTTGAGCTTGAGCTTGTCGAGCGCGTCGCGCAGCGCCGGGTAGTCCGAGCCGTCGATCGGGTACAGGCCCGAGAACACCATCGGCTTCGGGTCCGAGTACCCGCCGAGCGGCTCGTCCGCAGGCTTGCTCGCGTTGGTGACCGTGTCACCGACCTTCGACTGGCGCACGTCCTTCACGCCCGTGATGAGGTACCCCACCTCGCCCACGCCGAGGCCCTTCGTCGGGACCGGCTCGGGGCTGATGACGCCGATCTCCAGGAGCTCGTGGGTCGCCTTCGTCGACATCATCGCGATGCGCTCGCGCGGGTTGAGGTTCCCGTCGACCACGCGCACGTACGTGACGACGCCGCGGTACGTGTCGTACACGGAGTCGAAGATCATCGCGCGGGCCGGCACGTCCGGGTCGCCGACGGGCGCCGGGATCGCCTCGACGATCCGGTCGAGCAGCACCTCGACGCCCTCACCGGTCTTGCCGGACACCTTGAGGACGTCCGCCGGGTCGCCGCCGACGAGCCCCGCGATCTCCTCCGCGTACTTCTCCGGCTGCGCGGCGGGCAGGTCGATCTTGTTGAGGACCGGGATGATCGTCAGGTCGTTCTCGAGCGCCAGGTACAGGTTCGCGAGCGTCTGCGCCTCGATGCCCTGCGCGGCGTCGACGAGCAGCAACGCGCCCTCGCACGCGGCGAGCGACCGCGACACCTCGTACGTGAAGTCGACGTGCCCGGGGGTGTCGATCATGTTCAGCGCGTACGCGGTGTCGCCCACCTGCCACGGCATGCGCACGGCCTGCGACTTGATCGTGATGCCGCGCTCGCGCTCGATGTCCATGCGGTCGAGGTACTGCGCGCGCATGGCCCGCGCCTCGACGACGCCCGTGAGCTGCAGCATCCGGTCGGCCAGCGTCGACTTGCCGTGGTCGATGTGGGCGATGATGCAGAAGTTGCGCAGGAGCTCGGGCGCGGTGGCGGCAGGGCGGATGCGCGCTGCGGCTGCGGCACTCGGGATCGGGGACACGCGGCTGGTGCTCCGGTTCTCGTCGGGGTCGGTCGGGGGTCGCGCCGGGCGGCGGGCGTCTGGCAGGAGATGCCCGCGACCCGGCCGGGCGGGCCCTCGAGGGGTGTCGGTGCCCGGCGCCACCATGGTCCCATGACCTCAGGCCCGTCCGACGCCGCGACCGTCCCGCAGCCGGCCGCGTCGCCCGCGCTCGACCACCTCGCGCTCCTCGTCGCCGCGCAGGACGCGTTCCTCGCGTCGATCGGCGAGGTCGACCCGGCGACGCGCGTGCCGTGGTGCGGGCGGTGGCGCGTGAAGGACGTCGTGGTCCACCTGGGCCGCATCCACCACTGGGCGGCAGGTCAGGCGTCCCGCCGGCAGGAGACGCCGCTGGGCCGCGGGCCGTTCGTGCTCGACGAGTTCTACGCGGCCCGGGCCGCGGAGCTGCGCGAGACCCTGGAGCGGCTCGGCGACGCGGTCGGCTGGACGCTCGTCGGCAACGGCCCCGCGTCGTGGTGGCGGCGGCGCCAGCTCCACGAGACGACCGTCCACCTGTGGGACGTGCGCGCCGCCGCGGGGCTCCAGGTGCACCGCGACCCCGCCGTCTGGTCGGACACGGTCGACGAGGTCGTCACGGTGATGCAGCCGCGCCAGCAGGCGATGGGCCGCATGGAGCCGTTGCCCGCGCCCGTGCGGCTCGTCGCGACCGACGCGGACCGTACCTGGCTGCTCGGCGGCGACGGCACCCCGACGGTGACCGTCGAGGCCGGGGCGCGCGAGATCGCGTTGCTCCTGTGGGGTCGCCTCACGCCCGCGGACCTGGGCCCCGCGGGTCGCGTCCACGGCGACGACGACGCGCTCCACGACGCGCTCGCCCACCGCCTGACCCCCTGACCTGGGCCCGGGCTCCCCCGGTTGCGGGTCCTTGGGGCCGCGGTCACAGTCGGAGGACGGCCGGCGCAGCGCTGCACGGCGCCCGCACCGGCGACACCACGCACCCCAGGAGGTCGCGCCATGTCCGTCGCCCGCATCACCACCATCAGCTCCCGGTCCGAGACGAGCTTCGACGACGCCGTGCGGGTGGGCGTCGAGCGGGCCTCGGCCACCTTGCGGAACGTCTCCGGGGCGTGGGTGAAGGACCAGAAGGTCGAGGTCTCCGACGGGAGGATCACCGCCTACCACGTGGTCCTGGAGATCACGTTCGTCCTCGAGTGACGGGCGGGCTCACGCCTCGCGGGTGATGCGGACCTCCACGTCGAGGCGCTGCGTGCCCGCGCCCGCGTAGATCCCGCGCAACGGCGCGACGTCGTCGTACGACCGTCCCCGCGCGAGGACCACGTGGTGCTCACCCACCGGCACGCGGTTCGTCGGGTCGTACGCGACCCAGTCGCCGACCCACCACTCGACCCACGCGTGCGACTCGCCCGAGACCGTCTCGCCGACCTCGCCGCCGCGCGTCGGGTGCAGGTAGCCGGACACGTACCGCGCGGGGACGCCGATCGCGCGCAGCGCGCCGAGAGCGAGGTGCGCGACGTCCTGGCAGACGCCGGCACCCGCGCGCCACGCCTCCGCGGCGGGCGTGTGCACGGTGGTGACGCCCGGGATGTACTCGAGCCGGTCGCGCAGCGCCGCGCACACCGCGACGGCGGCCTCCGCGGGCTCGAGGCCGGCCGCCGCCTCCCGGGCGATCGCGACGACCTCGTCGGGCGCCTCGGTCGTGGAGGTGTCCGACAGGAACTCGGCCATGCGGTCGCGCAGCTCCGGCGCGTTCAGCGCCTCCCAGCCGAGGACCGCGCGCGGCGGCGTCGCGGCGCCCACCTCGACGACGTGCTCGGCGGTGATGACCATCGACTCGTGCGGGACCAGCACCTCGAACGCGGTGACCGCCGTCCCCCAGTAGTCGCGGTAGTCGTACGTCCACGTGAGCGGCTGCACCTCGAGGCGGCTCGACACGACCGTCTGCCCGGCCTGGGACACGGGCGTCATGCGCGCCTCGTTGTACGAGGCCTGCACGGGCGCGGCGTAGCGGAACGTCGAGGTGTGCACGACTCGGAGCCGGTTCACAGGTTCTCCCCCACCCAGGTGGTCGTGAGCGCGGACGGGAAGTACCGGCCCCGCACGGCGTCGGACGCCGCCGCGCACGCGCGCTGCACCTGCTCCATCTCGCGGGGCAGCGCGTCGAGCACGTCGATCAGCGGGCGGTACTCGAGGTTGGTGCGCACCAGGCCGATGTGCCGGCGGGCGTCGTCGACGATCGCCCGGTCGGCCACCGGCTCGAGCGCCGCGAGGCACGCCTCGGCCTGGTTGAGCGCGAACACGATCGACCGCGGGAACAGCCGGTCGAGCAGCAGGAACCCGGCGGCACGCTCGTCGGACGCGGTGCCGCGGTAGGTGCGCAGGAACGCCTCGTGCGCGCCGCACGAGCGCAGCAGCGTGGTCCACCCCGGACCGCCAGAGCCCGCGAGCGCGCGCGTCGCCAGGAGCCGCGCCGTCATGTCGGCGCGCTCGATCGAGCGGCCGAGCACCATGAACGCCCACGTGTCGTCGCGCGAGGCGGTCGCGTCGACCACGCCCGCGACGACGGCGGCGCGCTCGCGCACCCACATGAAGTAGTCGTGCGGCCGCGCGGGACGCATGTGCGACGGGAGCTGGTTCCACGTCGCGTTGAGGCTCTCCCACAGCTCGGTCGAGATGACCTCCCGCGCGCGTCGCGCGTTCTCCCGGGCGGCGACGAGCGCGCCCGCGATGGACGACGGCGAGAACCGGTCGTAGGCGAGGACGTCGAGCACCTCGACGCGACCGGTCGGCGAGCCGGGCGGCGGCATGGGCCGGTCCATCACCGACAGCAGCGAGCGGCAGGCCAGGTCCTCCTCGGCCCACGGGTCCTCGAGCAGGATCTGCAGGTGCACGTCGAGCAGGCGCGCGGTGTCGTCGGCTCGCTCGACGTACCGGCCGATCCAGAACAGCGACTCGGCGATGCGGCTCAGCACGTGCCCACCCCCTGCCCCCCGGCCGCGGCCGGGTCGGTCGACTGCTGCTGCTGCAGGTCGAGCGACTGCTGCTGCTGCATGACGTGCGCGCGGACGTCGTGCGGGTTCGCGTCGATCGGCACGGCGTTGCCGACCGGGACGGGGTGGTGCACGGCCGCGGTCGCCGGGTCGCGGCGCGGCGGTGCGCCGCCGAGGACCCACGTGTCCTTCGACCCGCCGCCCTGCGAGGAGTTCACGACGAGCCTGCCCTCCGGCAGCGCCACGCGCGTGAGGCCGCCCGGCAGCACCCACACGTCGTCGCCGTCGTTCACCGCGAACGGCCGCAGGTCCGTGTGCCGCGGACGCAGACCGTCCTCGACGAGCGTCGGGACGGTCGAGAGCTGCACGACGGGCTGCGCGATCCACCCGCGCGGGTCCTCCACCAGCCGCGAGCGCAGCGCGTCGAGCTCCGCGCGCGACGCGGCGGGGCCGACGACGAGCCCCTTGCCGCCCGAGCCGTCGACGGGCTTCACGACGAGCTCGTCGAGACGGTCGAGCACCTCCTCGAGCGAGCCGGGCTCCTCGAGGCGCCACGTGTCGACGTTCGCGAGGATCGGCTCCTCGCCCAGGTAGTACCGGATGAGGTCGGGCACGTACGTGTAGACGAGCTTGTCGTCGGCGACGCCGTTGCCCACCGCGTTGGCGATGGTGACCGTGCCGTTCCGGGCGCACGTCATGATCCCGGGCGACCCGAGCAGCGAGGCGGCGCGGAACGTCACGGGGTCGAGGAAGTCGTCGTCCACGCGCCGGTAGATGACGTCCACGCGGCGACGGCCCTGCGTGGTGCGCATCCACACGCGGCCCTGCGCACAGAACAGGTCGCGCCCCTCGACGAGCTCGACGCCCATCGTCCGGGCGAGCAGCGAGTGCTCGAAGTACGCGCTGTTGTAGACCCCGGGCGTCAGCACGACGACCGTCGGCTCGTCGACGCCGTGCGGCGCCGCCGCGGTCAGCGCCGCGAGCAGGCGGCGCGGGTAGTCCGAGACCGGGCGGATCCGCAGCGCCGCGAACAGCTCGGGGAACGTCTGCGCCATCGCGCGGCGGTTCGACAGCACGTAGCTGACGCCGCTGGGGACGCGCACGTTGTCCTCGAGGACCCGCCAGCCCCCGAGGGAGTCGCGGATGAGGTCGATGCCGGCGACGTGCACGCGCACGCCGTTCGGCGGGACGATGCCGCGCGCCGCCCGGCAGTAGTTGGTGGAGGACGCGACGACGGAGCGCGGCAGCACCCCGTCGGCGATCACGCGCTGCGGCCCGTACACGTCCGCGAGGAACGCCTCGAGCGCCTTGACCCGCTGCGCGACGCCGGGCGCGACGTGCTCCCACTCGTCGCCCGCGAGCACGCGCGGCACCACGTCGAGCGGGAACGGCCGCTCCTCCCCCGCGAAGTCGAACGTGACGCCCTGCGTGAGGTAGCTGCGGGCGAGCGCGTCCGCCCGGGCCCGCAGCTCGCCGGCCGAGAGCTGCGCGAGCGCCGCGTGCACGTGCTTGTAGGCCGAGCGAGGGCCGGTCACGGGGTCGAGCATCTCGTCCCAGGCGACCCCGGCCGGGTAGTCGTCGAAGAGGTCCGCCATGGGCCGAACGTAGTCCGGCCGTGTCACCGGCGCGTTACGCGAGGTTCGCCCGGTCCACGGCGAGGGTCCCGGTCGGCCGCGGGTGGTCCGCGGACACCCTCGGGGTTGCGCGCGGCTCGGGCGCGCCCGGTAGGTTCCCGCCGTGCCTGCACCGTCGTCCCTCTCCCGTCTCCTGCGGGCCACCGCGTCCGCGGTGCTCCGTTCCCTGCGGACCCGACCGACCTCCCCGCGCCCGTCGGGCGCGTCCGCGCCGCGCCGTGACGGGGCGGCCACCACGACGACCGCACGCCCCCGGGCACCGCGCGCCGGCACGGCGGGCACGCCCGTCGCGGGGCGCACCGTCCTGCCCGACCACCGCGGTCCGGTCCCCACCGAGTACAGCCCCGAGATGCACGACGGCGCCGCCGACCCCGGCGAGATCGTCTGGACGTGGGTGCCGTACGAGGAGGACCCGACGCAGGGCAAGGACCGGCCGGTGCTCGTCGTCGGGTGGGACGGTCCGGTCGCGCTCGGGCTGATGCTCACGAGCAAGGACCACGACCGCAACGCCGCACGCGAGGCGCGCAAGGGCCGCGTGTGGATGGACATCGGCTCGGGACCGTGGGACTCGCGGCGCCGCGACAGCGAGGTGCGCCTCGACCGCGTGCTGCGGCTCGACCCGGACACCATCCGCCGTGAGGGTGCCGTGGTCGACCACGACCTGTTCGTGCGGGTCACGACCGCGCTCGCGGAGCTGCGGCGACGCGCCTGACCGCCGCCGCGGCGGCGCGCGCGGCGCACGCCCGACGTGACGTCCGACGCGAGGTCCGGCGCCAGGTCCGGTGCCAGGTCCGGCGCGAGGTCCGTGTGACGTCCGCCCGCACGGGCCGGGCGGCTTGGGGCGGAGCGTCCCCGTCGGGTAGCATCTTCCCTTGCGTGTCCGCCCAGGTCGGCGGGCACTCGCCCAGCTCCTCTCCGCGGGTGTCCCCACGCCCCAGTCCCGGAGCTGCGCGCGCCCTCTACGACCTGTCAGATCGCTTCGGCGAACGCACAAGAGAGTCCACCAGTGGCGAACATCAAGTCCCAGATCAAGCGCATCCGCACCAACGAGAAGGCGCGCCTGCGCAACAAGTCGGTGAAGTCCGAGCTCAAGACGCACATCCGTCGCGTCCGCGAGGCCGTCGCCGGCGGTGACAAGGACGCGGCCACCGCCGCGCTGCGGACCGCGTCGAAGAAGCTCGACAAGGCCGTCAGCAAGGGCGTCATCCACGCCAACCAGGCGGCCAACAAGAAGTCGGCGCTCGCGAAGTCGGTCAACTCCCTCTGAGTCACCGACCGCGGGCAGCACACGCCGCACGTCGTGCGTGAGCCACGAGGCGTCACCCCCTAGGGGTGGCGCCTCGTCCCGTTTCCGCGGAACGGGTCGCGGGCGGACCACCGGGTGGACCACGGGCCGGATGAAACGTTTGGCACGCGCGATTTCCACCCCGAGGATCGACCGGACGGCGTCGGCAGGTGTGGTGTCATGGACCTTGTGAAGGACGACCTCGACGACGCGGACCTCCGGCGCCTCGCGGCCGCTGTGGACGCGGCGATCCCGGGGTCCTTGCGCACGCAGTGGGAGGCGCACGTCGCCTCCTCCCCCGTTCTCGTCGGGCGCCAGGGCATCTTCACCGCCTCCGGCCAGCCCGTCGCCTACGAGCTCTCCTACCGCGGTGAGGGCGCGCTCCCCGGTGCCTCCGCCTGCTCCTGGAGCGCGCAGCAGCACGAGCGCGCGACCGCCCACGTCCTGTCCGCGACGTTCGGGCGCGCCGACCTCGAGAGCGTCGCCAACGGCCGCCTGCTGTTCGTCCGCTGCACGCGCGCGTACCTCGTCGGGGACCTCGCCGTCCCCCGCCGCCCCGACCGGCTCGTGCTCGTCGTGCCCGACACCGTCCCGGTCGACGCGGACGTCCTCGCGGGCGTCCGCCGGCTGCGCACCGAGGGCTACCGGTTCGCTTTGCCGTCGTTCGTCAGCAGCGCCGCGCAGCGCCGCCTCCTGCCGCACGCGGACTACGTGAAGGTCGACGTGCGCGACCTCGACGTCGAGGGTCGGCCGGTCGTCGCCCTCGCCCGCTCGTACGGCGCGAGCCTCGTCGCCGAGTACGTCGAGACCCCCGAGGCCATGGCGCACGCGCGGGAGCTCGGCTTCACCCTGTTCCAGGGCAACCTGCTCGAGCGCGCGGGCGTGCTCGACCGCGCAGGCGCCCGGATCGTCGACTGACGACCGGACGGGACGGACGCCGACATGTTTCGTGAAACGGCGTCATGGGGCGCGCGCCACGGGCTCTCATCCACCGTGAGCCCCCACACGCGCGCGGCGCGGCCGGCAACGCCGCAGGTCGCCCGCCAGCCGATCTGGTCGCCCACGGGCGTCCTGCACGGCTACGAGCTGCTGTACCGCACCCCGGACGGCACCCCCGCCGGTGTCGACGGCTGGGACGAGCCCCGGCAGGAGGACGCCACCGAGGCGGTGCTCGGACGCATCCCCGCGATGGACCTGCGCGGCACGCTCGCGTTCGTGAACGTCACCCGGGGCTACCTCGTCGACGCGCGCACCCTGCCGCCGCACCGCGACCGCCTCGTGCTCGAGGTCGTCGAGACCGTGCCCGCCGACGACGCCGCGCTCGCCGGGCTGACCCGGCTGCGGGCCGCCGGCTACCGCCTCGCGATCGACGACTTCACCGCGACCGCCGCGCAGCTCGCCATGCTCCCCTGGGCGGACTACGTCAAGATCGACTGCCGCGACCTCGTGCAGCACGGCAGCGCGCTCGTCGAGCTGGCCCGGAGCACCGGCGCGCAGGTCGTCGCCGAGCGGGTGAGCGACAGCACGCTGGTCGACCACTGCGTCGCGTGGGGGTTCGACCTCCTGCAGGGCGACGTGCTCGGCCCCGCGGCGCTGCTGAGCGCCTGACGTCCGGCCGCCGGGTCAGGCGCGGGCCGCGGCGGCGACGCGCAGGACCGCGCGCTCGACCGCGAACCGCGGGTCCCGGCTCTCGCCCTTGACCTCGGCGTCGGCCTGCGCCACCGCGCTGATCGCGTCCGCGAGCCCCTCGGGCGTCCACGAGCGCAGCTCGCGCAGCGCCCGGTCGACCTGCCACGGAGCGAGGCCGAGGTCGCGCAGCGCGCCCTGGCCCCGGCTGCGGACCGCACCGACCTTGGCGATGGTGCGCAGCTTCGCGGCGAGCGCGGCGACGATCGGCACGGGGTCGAGCCCCGTGGCGAGGGCGTGCCGGAGCAGCGCGACGGCCTGGCCGGCGTCGCCCGCGACCGCCGCGTCGGCGACCCGGAAGCCCGTCGCCTCGATGCGCCCGCCGTAGTAGCGCTCGACGACCTCCTCGCCGATCATCCCCGTGGTGTCGGCGACGAGCTGCGAGCACGCGGCCGCGAGCTCGCGCAGGTCGCTGCCGACGGCGTCGACGAGCGCGCGCACGGCTGCGGCGTCCGCGCGGCGGCCGGCACGACGCAGCTCGGCGGTGACGAACGACGTCTTGTCGCCGTCCGACGTGACCGCGTCGCAGGCGACCTCGGGGACCTTGGCGGCGCGCAGCGCGTCGAGCGTCTTCTTGCCGCGCACACCCCCGCCGTGCCGCAGCACGAGCACCACGCCCGGCGCGGGTGCGGGCACGTACGCCTGCACGTCCGCGAACAGCTCGTCCGGGCCGGACTCGAGCGCCTCGACGACGACGACCTTGTCCTCGGCGAACAGCGACGGGCTCGTCGTGACGCCCAGCATGCCCGCCGTGTACTGCGCGGCGTCCAGCCGCGTGACCTCGACGTCCGGGTCCGCCTCGCGTGCGAGGGCCACGATCCGGTCGGTCGCACGGTCGGCCAGCAGGCCCTCCGGGCCCCGGACCAGGACGATCGGCGCGGGCGTCGCCTCCTCCCACGTCAGCCCGGGGGGCGACGAGCGGCGCTGGCCGCCGGAGCGACCACCGGAGGAGCGGCTGGAACGGGTGGGCGCGGGCACGTGACTAGCGTGCCAGACGTCGCCGACACCTCCGGCCGCGGGCCGAGGAGCAGGCGCACGAGCGCGACGCCCACGAGCGCGAGCAGCACGACCCCGGCGACCCCGGGCAGCCACGCGAGCTGCGCCCCGGGCAGCCGTGCGGCGCACCGGGCGACCGCGCCGAGCCACCAGCACGCGGCGCCGGCGACCGCCGCGACCGGTGACGCCACCGCGGGCCACGGGGCGAGCGCGGCGGCGAGCAGGCCGAGCAGCGTCGCGGGGGCGACCGCCGGTGCGGCCACGACGTTCGCCGGCACGCCCCACGGCGTGAGGGCGCCGCTGACCACGAGCACGAGCGGCCCGCACGCGACCTGCGCGGCCACGGGCACGGCGAGCGCCGCCGCGGCGCCCCGCCCCAGCCGCGCGGACCACCGCCGTGCCAGCGGCACGCCGACCACGACGATCCCCGCCGTCGCGGCGACCGACAGGGCGAAGCCGAGCTCGCCCGCGAGCCACGGGTCGACGACGAGCAGCACGACGACGGCCGTCGCGAGCGCCGCCGGCGAGTGCGCGGGGCGCCCCGCGGCCAGCCCGAGCGCGCCGACCGCGCCCATCGCCGCCGCGCGCACGACGCTCGGCTCGGGGTGCACGAGCACGAGCATCGCGAGCCCCACCGCCGCGGTCGCCGCGGCCTGCAGGCGCGGCGGTGCGCGCAGGGCGGCGGTGAGCGCGAGCACGAGCGCCGCGACCAGCGCGAAGTGCGCGCCCGAGACCGCGACGAGGTGCGTGAGTCCCGACGCCCGCATCGCGTCGGCGAGGTCGTCCGGCACGCGGGCCGTGTCGCCGACGGTCACGCCGGGCAGCAGCGCACCCGCGTCCCCGGGGAGGTCCGCGGCGAGGCCACCCACGTGCTCCCGCACCCGTCCCGCGACGGCGTCCCACGTCCGCGGCGGGCCGACCTCGACCGCAGCCGTCCGGGCGACGAGCACGGCGACCTCGCGCGCGCCCGCGTCGGTCGCGCGCAGCCGGCCCGCGACCCGCACGACGGCCCCGTGCCGCGGCCCCCGGTCCTGCCCGTCGACCGGTGCCCCCTCCGGTCCGCCGACCGGCGCACCCTCCCGTCCGCCGGTCGGCGCACCGTCAGGACCGGCGGCTGCGAGCACGACGACGCGGCCGACCGCGGCACCGGTCCGTCCCCCGGCCTCGACGCGGTCGACGTCGAGCGCCCACCGCACGCGCGGCGGCGCCCCGGGCCACGCCGCCCGCACCGGCACCGGCTCGGCGACCACGCGGCCGACGAGCACGCCCGCCCCACCCCGCGCGACGAGGTCCGGCAGCAGCCCGTCCTCCCGGGCGGCGACCTGCGCCGCCCCCGACGCCCCCACCGCGACCCCCGCCAGGAGCGCGAGGCACACCGCCTGCCGCCGCGCCGGTCGCCGCGTGCCGTGCCACCACCGGCGCGCCGCCGTGACGGCGCACCCGGCCGCCGCCGCCGACGCGGCCGCGCACGCCACGAGGGTCCCGGACGGGCTCACCCGCACGACGACGAGCGCCGCGACCCACGCGGCGAGCGCGGCGGGCACGAGCCGCAGGTCGAGGGTCACACGCGCACCCGGTCCCGCAGCCGCGCCATGAGGGCGGGCCCGATGCCCGGGACGTCGACGAGCTCGTCGACGCTGCCGAACGGCCGCGTGGCGCGGTGCTCGACGATCCGGCCCGCGAGGACGGGCCCGATCCCGGGCAGCGTCTCGAGCGTCGCCTCGTCGGCGGGGTTGAGGTCCACGGGCCCGGCCCCTCCGGGCGCGCCGGAGCCGCCGCCCGCGGCCGTCGCGGGGGCGAGGTCCGGCGCCGGCACGGGGTCGCCCGGTCGAGGCACGAGCACCTGCTCCCCGTCGAGCAGCACCCGCGCGAGGTTGAGGCGTGCGAGGTCGGCGTCGTCGGTGGCCCCGCCCGCCGCGGCGATCGCGTCGACGACGCGCGCCCCCACGGGCAGGCGCACGACCTGCGGGCGGGCGACCGCGCCCGCCACGTCGACGACGACCTCGGCCGGCGTCGGCGCGGCGGACGGCGGGGGCACGGCCGCGCCGACCGGCACGGCGGAGGCGGTCTGCGCGGGCAGCGGCACGGGCAGCGCGACCGGTGGGCCGGGCCGCGTCCCGGCGGTCCGCAGCACCACGGCGCCCACGAGGAGCGCGAGCGCGGCGGCGGCCGCGAGCACCGACGCGAGCGTCGGCCGCCAGCGCACGCGGGTGCGGGCGGGCTCCGGCCCGGGCAGCACGCCGTGCGCGTCCGCGTACCGCGCGGCGGCGACGGCGAGCGCGGACGTCGCGCCGGGCCGCCGTGCGTCCTCGCGGCCCGTCCGCGACACCGCCGGGTGAGCCGGGACGGCGGCTCCACCGGGAGCGCCGACCGTCGGCAGCGGCTGCGTGGGCGCACCGGAGGGCGCCGGCGGGAGCGGGTCGGCGGCGGTGAGGGCGCGGAGCCGGGCGCGCACGTCGTCGCCGCGCGGCGTCGGGTCGGGCGAGGTCACCGCCCGGACGCTACGGGGCGCCCGCGCCGGACGACGGCCGCGCGCCGGCCGGCTGTGGAAGGCGTCGCGGCGGACCGCGTCTGTGGTCGGGTCGCCGTCAGGCGTCGACGACGACCAGCGCGAGCAGCCCCGGCCCCACGTGCGCCGCGATCGCGGCGCTCGTCTCGCACGCGACGACCTCGACCACGTCCGGCCACCTCTCGACCTGCGCGACGAGGTCGGCGGCGAGCTCGTCCTGGCCCAGGTGGTGCACCGCGACGCGCACCCGGCCCCGGGTCGCGGCGTGCGTGCGTGCCACCGTCTCGAGCCGTTCGCGTGCGGCCCGGCGCGTGCGCACCTTCTCGGCGACGACGACACGCCCCTCCTCGAGCGTCAGCAGCGGACGCACCCCCAGGACGGTGCCGAGCGCGGCCGCAGGAGCGGACAGCCGCCCGCCGCGGCGCAGGTGGTCCAGCGAGTCGACGAGGAACCAGGAACGCGAGCCCGTGCTGCGCTCGGTCGCGACGCGCGCGACCTCCGCCCCGTCCGGCAGCACCGGGGCGTCGGGTCGGCTCATCCACCGGGTGACCCGCTCGGTGAACCGCCCCGGCGGCGCCGCGAGGGGCGCGGGCGGCCCGTCCAGCAGGGAGCCCTCCGGGTCGGCGGGCTGGCCGGCGGCGTGCCGGGCGGCGGCGAGCGCCGCGTACCCGAGCGCCATGACCGTCACGGCCGAGTCGACCACGTGCACGGGCACCGGGGCGTCGGCCGCCGCGAGCCGCGCGGCGCTCACCGTGCCGGACAGCTCGCCGGACAGGTGCACCGAGACGACCTCGCGCGCGCCCGCCTCGGCCGCCGCGCGGTAGGCCGCGGCGAACGCCGCGGGCGGCGGCTGCGACGTGCTCACGTGCGCGCCGCTCTGCAGCGCGGCCAGCAGGTCCGCCGGGCTCAGGTCGACGCCCTCGACGTGCCGCTCGGCACCCACGAGGACGTCGAGCGGCACGACGCGCAGACCCCACCGCTGCGCCACCCCGGCGGGCAGCGACGCGGTGGAGTCCGTGACGACGGCGACGGGCCCGGAAGCCGGCCGCCCGCGGCGGCCGATCAGGCGGGCACCACGTTGACGAGCTTGGGCGCGCGCACGATCACGGTGCGCACGTCACGGCCGGCGAGGGCGCGCTGCACGCCCGCGTCCTGCAGCGCGAGCTCGCGCAGCTCGTCGTCGGACGCCTGCGGCGAGACCTCCGCGCGCCCGCGGACCTTGCCCTGCACCTGGAAGACGCAGGTCACGGTCTCCTCGACGAGGTACGCGGGGTCCGCCACCGGGTACGGCGCGTACGCGAGCGAGCGCTCGTGGCCCAGGCGGGCCCACAGCTCCTCCGCGATGTGCGGCGCGATCGGCGCGGTCATGAGCACCAGCGGCTCGACCGCCGCGCGGGGCGCGGCGTCCAGCGTCGTCAGGTGGTTGTTCAGGACGATGAGCTTGGCGATCGCGGTGTTGATCCGCATGTGCGCCATGTCCTCGGTGACGTCCGCGATCGTGCGGTGCAGCACGCGCAGCGTCTCGGTCGACGGCGCGTCCTCCGTGACGACCAGCGAGCCGTCCGCCTCCGAGACGACGTTGCGCCACAGGCGCTGCAGGAACCGCTGCGAGCCGACGACCGCGCGCGTCTCCCACGGCCGGGACAGGTCCAGCGGGCCCATCGACATCTCGTACACGCGCAGCGTGTCCGCGCCGTACTCGGCGTACATCTCGTCGGGCGTCACCATGTTCTTCAGCGACTTGCCCATCTTCCCGTACTCGCGGTTGACGGGCTCGCCCTTCCAGCTGAAGCCGGTCGGCGACGCGGCGTCCTCCACGACCTCCGCCGCCGGCACGTGCACGCCGCGTGCGTCGGTGTAGGCGTACGCCTGGATGTAGCCCTGGTTGAACAGCTTGTGGAACGGCTCGGCGCCGCTCACGTGCCCCAGGTCGAACAGCACCTTGTGCCAGAACCGCGCGTACAGCAGGTGCAGCACCGCGTGCTCCACGCCGCCGACGTACAGGTCGACGCCGCCGACGGTGTCCGACGGGTCGCCCGAGTGCCCGGGCGACAGCCAGAACTTCTCCAGCTCCGGGTCGACGAGCACGTCGTCGGACGCCGGGTCCAGGTAGCGCAGGTAGTACCAGCACGACCCCGCCCAGTTGGGCATCGTGTTGGTGTCGCGGCGGTAGACCTTCGGGCCGTCGCCCAGGTCCAGCGTCACGTGCACCCAGTCGTCGTTGCGGCCCAGCGGGGGCTCCGGCGAGGAGTCCGCGTCGTCCGGGTCGAACGTGCGCGGCGAGTAGTCCGGCACCTCGGGCAGCGCGACGGGCAGCGCGTCGGCGGGCAGCGCGATCGGCAGGTCGTCCTCGTCGTACACGATCGGGAACGGCTCGCCCCAGTAGCGCTGGCGCGAGAACAGCCAGTCGCGCAGGCGGTAGGTGACCGTGCCCTCGCCGACGCCCTTCGCGGCCAGCCACGCGACGATCCGCTCCTTGGCGGTCGCGACGTCCAGCCCGTCCAGGGAGATCTCGTCGTTCGCGGAGTTGATCACGGCGCCGTCGCCCGTGCGGGCCGCGTCGGTGACGTCGCCCTCGACCGTGTAGACGATCGGCAGCTCGTAGGCCTGCGCGAACGCGAAGTCGCGGTCGTCGCCGCCGGGGACCGCCATGATCGCGCCCGTGCCGTAGCCCATGAGCACGTAGTCCGCCGTGAACACCGGCAGCAGCTCGCCGTTGACCGGGTTGACGGCCAGGTGGCCGGTGAACACGCCGGTCTTGCGGCCGGCGTCGGCCTGGCGCTCGACCGCGGTCTTCGCCGCCGCCTCCGCGCGGTAGGCCGCGACGGCCTCGGCCGGGCTCGCGTGCCCGCCGGTCCAGACGTCCTTCGTGCCGTCGGGCCACGCGGCGGGGACCTCGTCCAGCAGCGGGTGCTCGGGCGCGACGACCATGAACGTCGCGCCGAACAGCGTGTCGGGGCGCGTCGTGAAGACCGTGACGTCCTGGCCGCCCTGGACGGCGAACGTCACGTGCGCGCCCGACGAGCGCCCGATCCAGTTGCGCTGCATCGCCTTGACCTTGTCCGGCCAGTCGATGTGCTCGAGGTCGTCGGCCAGGCGGTCCGCGTACGCGGTGATCCGCATGTTCCACTGGCGCAGGCTGCGCTGGAACACCGGGAAGTTGCCGCGCTCCGAACGGCCCTCCGAGGTGACCTCCTCGTTGGCCAGCACCGTGCCCAGGCCCGGGCACCAGTTGACCGGCGTCTCCGAGACGTAGGCCAGGCGGCGCGAGTCCAGCACGCGGCGGCGCTCGACCCGGTCCAGGTCCGCCCACGCGACGCCCTCGCGCACGCCCTCGACGGCCGGCACCGGACGCGTGCCGTCGGCCAGCTCGGCCTCCAGCTCCGCGATCGGGCGGGCCCGGCCGCGCCCGCCGTCGGGCCGCACCGCGTCCTCGTCGTACCAGGACTCGAAGATCTGCAGGAAGATCCACTGCGTCCAGCGCACGTACTCCGGGTCGATGGTCGCGAACGACCGGCGCGGGTCGTGCGCGAGGCCCAGGCGGCGCAGCTGGCGCTGCATGATCGCGATGTTCGCCTCGGTCGTCACGCGCGGGTGCTGGCCCGTCTGCACGGCGTACTGCTCGGCCGGCAGCCCGAACGCGTCGAAGCCCAGCGCGTGCAGCACGTTGTCGCCCTGCATGCGGCGGAACCGCGCGACGACGTCGGTCGCGATGTAGCCCAGCGGGTGGCCGATGTGCAGGCCCGCGCCCGACGGGTACGGGAACATGTCCATGACGAAGAACGAGCGCTTCGCCGGGTCGGCGTGGTTGCCGTCGCCGTCGGTCAGGTGACCCTTGGGGTTCGCCGCGAAGAACGTCCCGCGGTTCTGCCACTCGTCCTGCCAGCGCAGCTCGATCTCCCGCGCGAGGTCCGCCGTGTAGCGGAACGGCACGTCGTCGCGGGACTCGACACTCGGTTCGGGGGTCTGGGCAGGGGTCGTGGTCACCCCGCGAGTTTACCGAGCCCGCGCGGGCGCCCCCACCGCCCTAGGATCGGGCCATGTCGGACGACGAGGTCCCTGCTCCTGCCCGCACCCCCGACGAGGCCGAGCTCGCCGCGCTGCGCGCCGCCGCCGCTGCTGCCGCCGCCGAGGCGGCCGAGGCACGCGCCGCCGCCGCGGCCGCCGCGCTCGCCGCCGCGGAGGCCGCCGCCGGGTCGGCGACGGCCGGCCCGCCGCCGACGAGCGCGCCCGCGCCGGCCACGGCGGCTCCCCCGGCCGACGCCCCCGCACCCGGCTCCCCCGCTCCGGAGACGCCCGACCCCGGCGCGGCCCTGTCCGAGCACGCGGCGCAGGTGCGCGCGGGCTACACGTTCGCCGGCCCGGTGCTGCCGCTCGGCGCGCTGCTCGAGGACGACACCCCCGTCCCCGCCGTCCAGGTCGGCATCCCGCTCGGCATGCTCAACCGGCACGGCCTCGTCGCGGGCGCGACCGGCACCGGCAAGACCAAGACGCTGCAGGTCATGACCGAGGGGCTGTCCGCCGCGGGCGTCCCGGTGTTCGTCGCGGACGTCAAGGGCGACCTGTCCGGGCTCATGCGGCCCGGGGCGTCGTCGGACACGCTGACCGAGCGCACCCGCGGGATCGGCCAGGAGTGGGTGCCCACGGCCTCACCCGTGGAGCTGCTCACGCTCGGCGGCATGGGCACCGGCGTGCCGGTGCGCACCACGGTCACCGACTTCGGCCCGCTGCTGCTCGCCAAGGTGCTGGGCCTCAACGCGACGCAGGAGTCCAGCCTCGGGCTGATCATGCACTGGGCCGACGCGCAGGGCCTCGCGCTGCTCGACCTCAAGGACCTGCAGTCGACCATCGCCTACCTCGTGTCCGACGAGGGCAAGCCCGAGCTCAAGGGCATCGGCGGGCTGTCCGCCGCGACGGCCGGCGTGATCCTGCGCGAGATCGTCGCGCTGCAGGCGCAGGGCGCGGACGCGTTCTTCGGTGAGCCCGCGTTCGAGGTGACCGAGCTGCTGCGCACCGCCGCGGACGGCCGCGGTGTCGTCACGGCGCTCGAGCTGCCGGGCGTGCAGGACCGCCCGGCGCTGTTCTCGACGTTCCTCATGTGGCTGCTCGCGGAGCTCTTCCAGGTGCTGCCCGAGGTCGGCGACCCGGAGAAGCCGCGGCTGGTGTTCTTCTTCGACGAGGCGCACCTGCTGTTCCACGACGCGTCCGACGACTTCCTCACGCAGGTCACGCAGACGGTGCGGCTCATCCGGTCCAAGGGCGTGGGCGTGTTCTTCGTGACGCAGAGCCCCAAGGACGTCCCGGCCGACGTGCTGGCTCAGCTCGGCAGCCGCGTGCAGCACGCGCTGCGCGCCTACACCCCGGAGGACGCGAAGGCGCTGCGCGCCGCGGCCCGCACGTTCCCGACGTCGCCGTACGACCTGGAGCAGGTCCTCACGTCGCTCGGCACGGGCGAGGCCGTGGTGACCGTGCTCGGCGAGAAGGGTGTCCCGACGCCCGTCGCGTGGACCCGGCTGCGCGCGCCGCAGTCGTCGATGGACCCGGCACCCGCCGAGGAGCAGGCCGCGGCGGTCGCGGCGAGCCCGCTCGCGCCCCGGTACGCCGAGGCCGTCGACCGCGAGTCGGCCTACGAGCTGCTGACCGCGCGCGCCGAGCAGAGCGCCGCCGACCGCCTCGCGGCGCAGCAGGCGGAGCAGGAGGCCGCGCGCGCCAAGGAGCAGGCGAAGGAGGCGGAGCGGGTCGCGCGGCAGCGCGAGAAGGAGGCCGCCGCGGCGCGGTCGCGCACCACCAAGCGCACGAGCGGCGCGTTCGACTCGCTGCTGCGCTCGGTGGGCACGCAGCTCGGCCGGGAGATCACGCGCACCGTGTTCGGCACGCGGCGGCGCTGACGGCGCCGGACCTCAGCGGGCGGCGTCGGCGGGCGCGATCCAGATCGCGTGCGCGGCGACCTGCCCCAGGTCGAGCGTGCGCCCGGCGACGGTGACGCCGACGGTCCCGACCGCGTCGCGCCGCGGCCCGACCGTGACCGGGGTGTCGATCCCGATGCCGACCTCGTCGAGGTAGCGCAGCAGGTCCGGGTCGGCGTCGCTGATCCGCGCGACCGTCCACTCCCCCGGCGCCGCGTCCCACATCGGGGTCGCGGGCGGGGCGACGACGCTGCCGTCGGGCCCCGGGATCGGGTCGCCGTGCGGGTCGCGCACGGGGTGGCCGAGCCGCTCCGCGACGCGCTCGACGAACAGGTCGCTCACCGCGTGCTCGAGCACCTCGGCCTCGTCGTGCACCTCGTCCCAGCCGTAGCCCAGCACCTCCACGAGGAACGTCTCGACGAGACGGTGCCGGCGCACCATCGCGAGCGCGTGCCGCCGGCCCTCGTCGGTCAGCCCCACCGCGCCGTACGGCTCGTGCGTGAGCAGCCCCTGGTCCGCGAGCCGCCGCACGGTCTCGGACACGGTCGACGCGCCCACGCCGAGGCGGCCCGCGAGCAGCTTGGTGGTCACCGGGCGCTCGGCCCACTCGGTCGCCGACCAGACGACCTTGAGGTAGTCCTGCGCGACGGGTGACAGCGCGGGCGTCGGGTCGGCGGCGGGGGCGGGCTCGGTCACGTCGCCCAGGCTAGCCAGCCGTGCGGGCGGGGTCAGCGGCCGTCCACGCTCCAGTGCCACGGCTCGCCGGGCAGGTTCTGCAGCCCGTACCGGCCGGCGTTCTCGACGAGCCAGTCCCACGCCGGGGTGCCGGTGCGGACGAGCCGCCCGCCGTCGGTGAGGTCCAGCGCGAGGCCGCGCTCGTGCCGCGAGAGGCCCGGCGGTGCGGTCGGCGGCCGGCAGACGACGGCGCCCGCGTCGGTGGTGCGGCAGTTGCGCGCACGGGCCGCGACCTGCTGCTCGTGGCTGCGCCAGCCCGACGCGCCGAGCTCGTGGCCCGCGGCGCGGGCCTGCGTGAGCAGCTCGTCGACGGCGTCCGCGAGGCACGCGTGCACGCGCACGCCGTGGCTCGTCAGGACGGTCGCGTCGAGGCCGACCGGCCCGTCGACGAGCGAGCAGTCCGCGGGCGTCGCGGCCGGGGCGAGCAGCACCTCGGGCGGCACGTCGACACGCCACAGCTCCTGGCCGCTCCCGGCGGTGAGCAGCGCGCCCGCGGCGTCGAGCCGCAGCGCCGCGCCCGGCGCGCCGCCCTCGGGCGCGTGGACGCCCCACACCGCCTCGCCGTCGCCGTCGACCAGGACGAGCCGGCCGTCGCCGCGCACGTGCAGCGCCGCACCGTCCCCGGGCTCGACGGGCGCCGTCCAGACCTCCGTGCCGTCGTACCGCAGCGCCAGCTCGTCGGCACGCAGGTCGAGGCGCAGGTGCCCGTCGGGGCTGTCGAGGTGGCCGCCGACCTCGAGCGGCGTGCCGCCCTCGAGGGTCGACGGGCCGAGCCCGGTGCCGCTGGTCCACACCTCCTGCCCGTCGGGGGCGGTGAGCACGAGGGCGCCGTCGTCGCGCAGCACGAGCGTCGAGCCCGGGACAGGGGCGCGGCGGGTGCCCCACACGGCGTCGCCGTCCGCGTCGCGCACCGCGAGCACGCCGTCGGCGTCGAGCGTGAGCGCGACACCCTCGTCCTCGGTCGCGGTCGACCAGCGCGGTCGGGAGTCCGGGCCGAGCAGCACGACGTTGCCGGTGCGCCGCACGACGAGCACGTGGCGGCCGTCGGGTGACGTGAGCGGCTGGCCGGGCACGACCGCGCCGCCCGCCGCGAGCGTCGACGAGCGCTGCGCGGTGCCGGTGGACCAGACCGTCGCGCCGGTCGCGTCGACCAGCACGAGGTCGCCGTCGTCGCGCAGCTCGAGGCGCGCGCCCGCGGCGCGGCCCTCGGCGGAGTCCGGCGCCCACAGCACCCGGCCGCCGCGGCCGACCAGCCGTAGCCGGCCCTCGTCGTCGAGCCGCAGGCGCGCGTCGCGGGACCGTCCGTCGACGGTCCACACGACGTCCCCGGCCGGTCCGTACACCGACACGCGCCCGGCCGGGTGGACGACGAGCACGGACGTCCCGCCGGGCGACACGAGCGACTGGCGCGCGCGCAGGGTCTCGCCGGCCGCGAGGTGGTCGGAGTCGGCCTCGGCGTGGCCGGGCGCGACCGGCCCGAGCATCGCCAGCAGCGTCAGCCCGATCGCGAGCAGGACCGCGAGCAGGACCCGCACGAGCCCGTGCCGCAGCGCACCGGTGCGCGTGGGCGCGTGGGACGGCGCGGCGGCCGTCCGTGACCGTCGCGGCAGCATCCCTCGGCGCCGCGCCACCGCTCCACGGTAAGCCGAAGGTCGCGGACCGGCACGGGTGAACCCGGAGGCGGCCGGGTGAACCGCGCGGGGGGGGGCGGGACGCCGGTCCGGACGAGGCCGGGACGCCGGTCGGGACGGGCGTCAGGACGGCACGGGGCCGTTGATCGGCACCGGCCCGCCGCGCTGCGGCAGGACCACCTGCGGCCACGGCCGACGCTCGCCCACCTCGACGCCCGCGGACGGCGTCACACGCACCACCTGGGAGTCGACGACGAGGCGCGTGGCGGGGTCCCAGCGCAGGACCGTGAGCTCGGCGGTGCCGTTGAGCGGGCCGACGGTCGCCTGGCCGAGGGTCGCCCCGGCGCTGCTCGCGCTGATGTACCGGATGCCCAGCCCCACCTGCTCGGGGTCGGTGCGGCGGTGCCAGTGGCCGGAGACCTGCGCGGGCACGCACCCGGTCGACAGCACGCGGTCGCCGACCGCCGGGGTGTGGATCAGCAGGAGGTCGGCCTCGTCGTCGCAGGCGGTCCGCGCGAGCCGCTCGCCGACCTCGGTCACGCTCTCGCCGAGCGACGCGGTCGCGGCGCCCGCACGCGTCTCGTTCGGGTCGGAGTCACCCAGGACGCGGATCCCGGCGACCTCGACGACGTCGCCGTGCAGCACGGTGGCACCCGCGGAGGCGTAGCTGCGCGCGGAGTCCGCGGAGTCGTGGTTGCCGCCGACGGCGACGAGGTCGACGCCGTCGGGCACGGCGGACGCGAACGTCGACGTGCAGTACTGCTCGACGGCGGTCCCGTTCATCGTCGTGTCGCCCGCGTCGAGGACGACCGACGCGCCGGAGCGCTCCACGAGCGTGGTGATCAGCGGCGCCATCCCGACGTTGCAGTGCAGGTCGGAGACGACGACGAGCACCACGAGGTCCTCCTCGGGGGTCGTCGGCGTGGGCTCCGGGGTGGGCGACGCCTCCGGCGACGCGGTGGGGTCCGGGGGCAGCGCGGGCGGACCGTCCGGCGGGGTCGCGGCGGGCACCGGCAGGACCTGCTCGCGCACCCGCGACGCCCGCGCCTGCAGCACCTGCCGCTCGTCCCACGCGGCCGCGAGCGCCGTGTCGGCCTTGGCGTAGAAGTCCTGGTTGGTCCGGTAGGCCGCGAGGACCTTCGTGCCGTACGTGTCGATGACGCCGCCGAGGCGCCCGGTGACCCGCGCGCCCTCCAGGGCGGTCCCGGCGAACACCTGCGACACGGGCCGCGACTCCTCGACCCGGTCGTGCGGGCCGAGGCTCGAGGTCGACACCGTCGCGACGAGCACGGCGAGCGCGGTCGCGCCCGCGAGGTGCGCCCGGTGCGCGGCGAGCACCTGCGCGAGCTCCGCGCGGCGCGGGGCGCCCAGCACGAGCCGCCCGACCCACCACAGCGCGACGAGCACGACGAACGTGCGGGCGGTGCGGCGCACGGCGTCCGCGACGACCGCGCGCGTGACGTCCTCGATGGTCGTGCGGGGCGCGGAGAAGAACTGCACGTACCGCTGCAGGTCGCCCGACAGCGCCTGCAGGGTCGTGGCGTCGTCGACCTCGGTCAGCGTCGCCGGGATCTCCTGCACGGTGACCCGCGCGCCCAGCGTGAGCGGCAGCGGCGAGTCGACCTCGAGCGTCCCGAGCGGCCCCAGGTCGACGACGACGAGGTCGTCGGTGGTCACCGAGTAGCGCGCGAGGTGCGGGCCGAACCCCGCCTCGGCGCTCGCCGTGGTGACGCCGACGACGAGCGAGAGCAGCAGGCCGGCGAGCACGACGGCCGAGCGCACGAGCCACCGCCTGCGGCGGGGTGCCTCGGTCTGCTCGCTCATCTGGTCGAGCGTAGACGCGCGCGCGGCACGGTCCCGCGCCGGGTCCCCCGTCCGTGTCGTCCGTCCTGGTGGGTCCGTCCCGTCCGCCCCCTCCCCCGCGCAGGGCTCCCGTGCGTCACGCGCCCGGCCGGGACCTCACTGGTACGTCACGAGGTCCGGGACCGGGTCGACGCGGTACGTCTGCTCGGGGGTGAGCATCGGGGAGTCCTCGTGGAAGAAGTTCTTCCACCCCCAGCGCACGTCCGGCGCGCCCTGCCGCAGCGTGCGCCACGTGCCCTGCTTCGCGGGCTGGGTACCCTGGCCGTCGACGTGGATGACGGTCGCGAGCTCGTCGTGGTCGACGACGAGCCGCTCGCGCTCCTGGACCATCCGCAGCGAGAACTGGTGCAGCACGAGCATCTTCTGCGGCAGCCGGCGGGACGCCGTGAGGTCGGCGAGCCAGGCGGCCACCTCGTTCACCTCGTCGACGTGCACCGAGCCGATCTGCTCGAGGTGCTTCTGGTCCGGTTCCAGCCGCCACTCCGGGTCGAGCGCGAGGCCCACGTGCGGCAGCTCGAGCAGATCGGTGTACCGCTTCGCCTGCGTGAGGAAGTCGGTGCGGCCGGGCTGCAGGTCGAGCACCACCGCGACCCCGGCCTCGCCCGCGGCGTCGACGAGCGGGCGCAGCTCGGCCACGGACCGCTCGCGCGAGTAGTCGCCGTCGTCGCCCGCGCCCGCGGACGCGATCGTCGCGATCGCCTCGACCGCGGGGACGACGGTCGCGTCGGTGAGCGGCCGGTAGTGCCGCGCGACCTTCTGCGCGCGGGCGATGCTCGCGGGCACGTCCTGCTCGCCGAGCACCCCGAGCGCCGACGAGCCCGGCGTGCCGTACAGCGCGACGTACCGCTTGGTGGGCACGCCGTCGACCTCCGGGAAGACGAGCTGGCCGCCGCCGGGCAGGAGCACGCCCGTCGCCGCGGTCGCGACGCGCGACGCGAGCCGCTCGGGGTCGCCGAACGCCGCACCGAGCGCGACGACGCGCGTCGGGGCGGCCTTCGCGAGCGCCGTGACCGTGCTGCTCGCCGCCCGCGGGTCGCCGCCGGGGACCGCGACGAGCGGCACCCGGGCCGCGCGCAGGGTCGTGACCGCGGCCAGGGTGTCACCGCCGGCGCCGTGCAGCCCGACCAGGCCCGCGACCCTCGCGGGGCGCCGGGTCGCCGGCAGCCGGTCCGGGCCCGCCGTGGGCGTCGCGCTCGGTACCGCGCTCGGCGTCGCGCTCGGTACCGCGGTGGGCGTCGCGTTCGGTGCCGCGGTGGGCGTCGCGCTCGGTGCCGCCGCGGGCGTCGCGGCACCCGGGACGACGAGCGCCGGGAACGGCTCGGCGCCCAGGCGCGCGACCGCGGCGACGGCGTCCTCGGCGGGCACGCGGTCCGCGAACGGCTCCCCGGTGACGGCCGCGAGCTCGTCGGGCCCCGCACCCGCGGGGAGACGCACGAGGGCGAGCTCGTCGGGCAGGCCGCGCGTGGAGGCGTCGCCGACGACGAGCGCGGCCTGTGCGCCCAGACGCGCGACCTCGGCCCGCACCGGCCGGTCCGCGGTCGAGCCGGTCACGAGGAGCAGCGGCGCCCCGACGGCCACGGCCGCGGACGCGCCCGTGAGCTGCGCGGCGGGGTCGTCGTCCGGTACGAGGACCACGACCGGCGCGGACCGCAGCACGGCGGACGAGACCTGCACGGCGGCCTCGACGGGGTCGGCCGCGGTCAGCACGGTCGCGGGCGCCTCGGGTGCCCGCACGCGGGAGGCGACGGTCGTCGGCGTGGGCGTCGGCCGCGGCGCCCGTGGGGTCGGGGTGCCGGTCGCAGTGCCCGCCTGCGCTCCCGTCGGGGACGCCGTCGACGACGAGCGCCACCAGCCCTGCCGCGCCCCGACGCCCAGCGTGCCCACGAGCACGACCACCAGCAGCGCCGTGACGGCCAGCCGTCCCCGCACGTCCTCCCCCTCCGGCCGGTGACAAGGCCTGCCACTGTAACGACTGCCGCTGTCACGGCTGCCGCCCGGGGCCCGAGCGGGCATGATCGGACGATGACCCCCGCGCACGACGCCCCCGGCGTCTACTCCCGTCCCGGCACGGAGTTCCGGCGGGACACCCGCTACATCACCACCCGCATCACCGCGGACGGCCGTGACGGCTACCCCGTCGAGCCCGGGCGCTACCGGCTCGTCGTCGCGCGCGCCTGTCCCTGGGCCAACCGGGCGATCATCGTGCGGCGCCTGCTCGGCCTGGAGCCCGTGCTGTCGATGGGTGTGTGCGACCCGACGCACGACGAGCGGTCGTGGACGTTCGACCTCGACCCCGGCGGCGTGGACCCGGTGCTCGGCATCCCCCGTATCCGCGACGCGTACCTCGCGCGGTTCCCCGACTACCCGCGCGGGATCACGGTGCCCGCGGTCGTCGACGTCCCGACCGGGCAGGTGGTGACGAACGACTTCGCGCAGATCACGCTCGACCTCGAGACCGAGTGGACCGCCCACCACCGCCCGGGCGCGCCCGACCTGTACCCCGAGCACCTGCGCGACGAGATCGACGAGGTCGCCGACCTCGTGTACCGGGACGTGAACAACGGCGTGTATCGCTGCGGGTTCGCCGGCGAGCAGGCCTCGTACGAGAAGGCGTTCCGCCGGCTGTTCGACCGCCTCGACCGGCTCTCCGAGCGCCTCGCGACCCGGCGCTACCTCGTCGGGGACACCATCACCGAGGCCGACGTGCGGCTGTTCACCACGCTCGTGCGGTTCGACCCCGTCTACCACGGGCACTTCAAGTGCAACCGGAGCACGCTGACCGCGATGCCGGTGCTGTGGGCGTACGCGCGCGACCTGTTCCAGACGCCCGGCTTCGGGGACACCGTGGACTTCGTGCACGTCAAGCGGCACTACTACGAGGTGCACCGCGACCTGAACCCGCACGGCATCGTGCCGCTCGGCCCGGACCTGTCGGGCTGGTGGACCCCGCACGGACGCGAGCAGCTCGGCGGGCGACCGTTCGGCGACGGCACGCCGCCGGGTCCCGTGGCGCCCGGCGAGGAGGTCCCGCAGGGGCACGGCGCCCCGCGCCCCGTCTGACGCATCAGCCCTGGCCGGCGCGCCGCGTGCGGCCCAGGCCGCGCAGGAACCGCGGGCCCGTCGCGGCGAGCTCGGCCTCGAAGTCCGCGGCCCACGCGCCGTACGGGGCCCGGGCCAGGGCCTCGTTGCCGAAGCGCGGGTCCTCGGTGACCTCCGTGACGCAGAAGTCCGGCACGACGAGGTCCGTCACCGGCCCACCGCGCTCCACCTCGGCCACGACGAGCGGCGCGTTCGCGCCCGTGAACACGTCGACCACCCAGCCGTCGTCACCCAGCCACACCGAGTGCCGGGTCTTCGCCACGCGCTGCCCGCCGCGCCGCACGAGCTGCATGCCGACCGCGACGTCCAGCTCGCGCTCCGCCTCGTACCGCGTGCCCGAGTTCATCGGGCCCTTGACGGTCACCGCGCAGAAGTCGAACCGGTCGGCGTGCGCCTCGAGCACCTCGTCGGGCGTGGCGCGCGGGTCGAGCGCCGGGGCGCCGCCGGACGTCTGCACGCGCACCCGCAGCGCGTACCCCTCGTCGGCCAGGTAGTAGGACTGCACGATGATCGTCGGCGTCTCGTCGAGCAGGTCCAGGGGCAGGTCACGCACCCAGAACCGCCGCTCGAACTCGAAGTCCCCGTAGCCGGTGTCGCTCACAGGCACCACGCTAGGGTCACGAGCGGTGCGCGTGGGGGGTGCCGCGCCGCGCGAGCGATCGGGGAGCCGCATGCCGAGCATCCGACCCGCCGTCGGCGCGCTGCGCCGGTGGACCGCACGCCGCTCCGGGCCCGGCCTGGCCGGGGCGCTGGTGCTCTTCACCGTCGCGCTGGGTCCCGCGCTGGTCCCCCGCCCCGCCCCCTACCAGGGCGCGGTCGCGGGCGTGTGCGCCGCCATCGGGTACGGGCTCGGGGCGCTGCTCGCGTGGGTCGTGCGCCGGGCCGGCGTGCGCTGGTCCCGGCGCGTGCGCCGCGTGGCCCGCCGCGTGCTGGGCGTCGCCGCGCTCGTCGTCGTGCCGTGGGGGCTGTGGTGGAACCACACCTGGCAGGACGACCTGCGCGCGCTGTTCGGCGAACCGCCCGCACGGTCGTCGCACGCGTTCGTCGTGCTCGGTCTCGCCGTCGCGGTCGCGCTCGTCCTGCTGCTCGTCGGCCTGGGGCTGCGTGGCCTCACCCGGTGGGTGACCCGCCTCGTCCGGCTCGTCCTCGGCCGGTGGGTGCCGCTGCCGGTCGCGCGGCTCGTCGCCGTCGCGCTCGTCGCGTGGCTGACCGTCGTCGTGCTCGACGGCACCGTGGTGCGCGGCGGGCTCGGCGCGCTGAACCGCGCGTACGCGACCGTCGACGACGGCACCGCACCGGGCGTCGTGCGCCCGACCGACCCGCTGCGCTCCGGCTCGCCGGACTCGCTGGTCGCGTGGGACGACCTCGGGCTGCAGGGCCGCACGTTCGTCGCCGGTGGACGTCCCGCCGAGCACTTCGCGGAGGTCGCGCGCCGCACCGGGCGGACCGCGCCGCTGCGCGACCCCGTCCGCGTGTACGCGGGCCTGTCGACCGGCGCCACGCTCGACGACGTGGCGCGTCGCGTCGTCGACGAGCTCGACCGCACGCGCGCGTGGGACCGGTCCGTCGTCGCCGTCGTCACCGCCACCGGCACCGGGTGGGTCGACCCGTCGATGGCGGACTCCCTCGAGCTGCTGTGGGGCGGCGACACCGCGATCGCGTCGATGCAGTACTCGTACCTGCCGTCGTGGGTGAGCTTCGTGGGCGACCGGTCCACGCCGCCCGCCGCGGGACGAGCGCTGTTCGAGGCCGTGTACGAGCGCTGGTCGCAGCTCCCGGAACCCCGGCCCGCGCTCGTCGTCGCCGGCATCTCGCTCGGCTCGTTCGGCAGCCAGGGCGCGTTCTCCTCGCTCCAGGACGTCGCCGCCCGCACCGACGGCGCGCTGTGGGTCGGCACGCCCGGCTTCACGCCGCTGTGGGCCGAGCTCACCGCCGAGCGCGACCCGGGCTCCCCGCAGATCACGCCCGTCCTCGACGGCGGGCGGAGGGTGCGCTGGGCGAACCGCCCCGCCGACGGCGCCGACCGGCAGCTGTGGGCCCTCGGCACCGACTGGGACCGCCCGCGCGTCGTCTACGAGCAGCACGCGTCCGACGGGGTCGTGTGGTGGTCGCCCGACCTCGTCCTCGAGCGGCCCGACTGGCTGTCCGAGCCGCGCGGGACCGACGTGCTCCCGTCGACCCGGTGGTTCCCCGTGACGACGTTCTGGCAGACGACGATCGACCTGTTCGTCGCCGGGTCCGCGCCCGCCGGGCACGGGCACGACTACCACCTCGAGTACGCCGACGGGTGGGCCGCGGTCGTCCCGCCGGACGGGTGGACGCCGCAGGACACCGCCGTGCTGCGCGAGGTCGTCGGACGCGTCGGGTCCGTCGCCTGACGAGGGTCGGCGAGGGGCGGGGACGGCCGTCACGCCTCCCGCCCCTCGCCGGACTCAGTCCCCCCGCAGCTCCTGCCAGCGCGCCCGGCGCTCCGCCTGCTCGACGGGGTCGGGGACGGGCAGGGACGCCAGCAGCCGCTGCGTGTAGGGGTGCCGCGGGGCGCCGAGGACCTGCGCCCCCGTGCCCTCCTCCACGAGCCGGCCACGGTGCAGGACCGCGATGCGGTCCGCGAGCAGGTCCACGACCGCCAGGTCGTGGCTGATGAACAGGCACGCGAAGCCGAGCTCCGCCTGCAGCCGCGCGAACAGGTCCAGCACGCGCGCCTGGACCGACACGTCCAGCGCCGAGGTCGGCTCGTCCGCGATGAGCAGCTCCGGGTCCAGCGCGAGCGCCCGGGCCAGCGACGCGCGCTGGCGCTGCCCGCCCGACAGCTCGTGCGGGAACCGGTCGCCGAACGCGCGCGGCAGCTGCACGGCCTCGAGCAGCTCGTCGACGCGTCCGCGCGCGGCCTGCGGCGAGTCCGCCACCCCGTGCACGACGAGCGGCTCGGCCACGCACTGCGCGATCGTCAGCAGCGGGTTGAAGCTGGTCGCCGGGTCCTGGAAGACGAACCCGATGCGCTTGCGCACGGGCCGGAACCGGCGCTCGCGCACCCCGTTCATCTCGACGCCCAGCACCTCGAGCGACCCGCCCGTGACGTGCGTCAGTCCCGCGATCGCGCGCCCGATCGTCGTCTTGCCCGACCCGGACTCGCCCACCAGGCCCAGCACCTCGCCGGGCGCGATGTGCAGGTCGACGCCGTCGACCGCACGGAACCCGGGCGTGCGCAGGCGGCCCGGGTACGTGACCTCGAGGGCGCGCGCCCGCACGACCGCCGCGGCCGGCTGGCCGGGCGCCGCGTCCGGAGCGGGCTCGCGCACCTGCGCCCGGGGGCGCAGCGGCTCACCGCCCACGCGCGGCACCGCGTCCAGCAGGCGCCGCGTGTACGGGTGCTGCGGCGACGCGAACAGCGTCCGCACCTCGGCCTGCTCGACGATCTCGCCCTGGTACATCACCGCGACCCGGTCGGCGAGGTCCGCGACCACGCCCATGTTGTGCGTGATGAGGACGATCGCCGCCCCGAGCTCGCGCGGGAGCATCCGCAGCAGGTCGAGGATCTCCGCCTGCACCGTGACGTCGAGCGCGGTCGTCGGCTCGTCGGCGATCACGAGCCCCGGCCGCAGGACGAGCGCCTGCGCGATGACGATGCGCTGCTTCTGGCCGCCCGAGAACTGGTGCGGGTAGTGGTCGACGCGGTGCTCGGGGTCGGGGATCCCGACCCGGCGCAGCACCTCGACCGCCTTCTCGCGGGCCTCCGCCCGCGAGATCCGGGCGTGCGCGCGCAGGCCCTCGGCGATCTGCCAGCCCACCGGGTACACCGGGTTGAGCACCGACGACGGCTCCTGGAACACCATCGCCGCGTCCGGCCCGCGCAGGCGGCGCAGCTCGGACGCCGACGCGGCCGTGACGTCGCGCGCCTCGCCCCCGTCGCGTCCCGACAGCAGCACCGCGCCCCGGGTGCGCGCGGTGCGCGGGAGCAGGCCGAGGATGCTGCGCGCCGTGACGGTCTTGCCGGAGCCCGACTCCCCCACCACCGCGAGCACCTCGCCCGGCGCGACCTGCAGGTCCACGCCCTTGACGGCCTCGACGGGCCCGGCGTCGGTGTCGAACGTGATCCGCAGGTCGCGGACGTCGACCACGGGTGCGCTCATCGGTCCTTCTCCTCGTCCGGCTCGGGCACGTCCTCCGGCTCGGGCACGACGTCCGGCGGCGGACCCTCGAGCGCGTCCACGCCGTCGACGCCCTCCGGGCCGGCCGCGAGCACGCCACCCGGCACGGCGACCGTCTGGCCGACCTCGCCCGCGACGAGGGCCTTGCGGCGGCGCGTGCGCAGGCGCGGGTCCGCGAGGTCGTTGAGCGACTCGCCGACGAGCGTCACGCCGATCGCGGTGAGCACGATCGCCAGGCCCGGCGGGATCGCCGTCCACCAGATGCCGCTCGTGACGTCCGCGAGCGCCTTGTGCAGGTCGTAGCCCCAGTCCCCCGCGGCCGTCGGCTCGATGCCGAAGCCCAGGAAGCCGAGGCCGGCGAGCGTCAGGACCGCCTCGCACGCGTTGAGCGTGATGATGAGCGGCAGGGTGCGGATCGCGTTGCGCAGCACGTGCCGGGTCATGATCCGCAGGTGCCCGGAGCCGACGACGCGCGCGGACTCGACGAACGCCTCGCCCTTGACGCGCACGACCTCCGCGCGGACCACCCGGAAGTACTGCGGGATGAACACCACGGTGATCGAGACGGCGGTCGCGACGACGCCGCCCCACATCGACGACTGCCCGCCGCTGATGACGATGGCGGCGAGGATCGCGAGCAGCAGGGACGGGAACGCGTAGATCGCGTCGGACACGACGACGAGCACGCGGTCCAGCCAGCCGCCGAAGTACCCGGACACGAGCCCGAGCACCACGCCGACGACGATGGACGCCGCGACACCGATGACGATCGTGTAGAGCGCCGTGCGGGCGCCCCAGATCACGCGGGACAGCACGTCGTAGCCCGCGACCGTGGTGCCGAGCAGGTGGTCGCCGCCGGGCTCGACGTGCGAGCCGAACAGCTCGCCGTCGGCGCGCAGCTGCGCCCAGCCGTACGGCGCGAGCACCGGCGCGAGGAGCGCGGTGAGGAGGAACACGCCGGTGAGCACGAGGCCCGCGACGAGCATGCCGCGCTGCAGGCCGACGCTCGTGCGCAGCTGGTGCACGACGGGCAGGCGCTTCCAGCGCGACGTGTGCTCCGGCGTCGCGGGGGCGGGTGCGGTGGTCTCGGTCATGTCAGTACCTCACCCGGGGGTCGACGAGCGCCGCGATGACGTCGACGACGAAGTTGGTCACCGCGACGATCACGGCGAGCATCGCGACCATGCCCTGCACCGCGACGAAGTCGCGCGCGAGCAGGTACTGGACGAGCTGGAAGCCCAGGCCCTTCCACTCGAACGTCGTCTCGGTGAGCACCGCGCCCGCGAGCAGGAGCGCGATCTGCAGGCCGATCACCGTGATGATCGGGACGAGCGCCGGACGCCACGCGTGCTTGCGCAGCAGGCGCCGCTCCGCGACGCCGCGCGAGCGTGCCGCCTCGACGTAGACCGTGGTGAGGGTGCCGATGACGTTGGTCCGCACGAGCCGCAGGAACACCCCGGCGGTGAGCAGGCCGAGCGCCACGGCGGGCAGCACGGCGTGCTCGAGCACGTCGAGGACGACCGCACCGTCGCCCGTGCTGATCGCGTCGACGAGGTAGATCCCGGTGTCGGCGCCGGAGCGCTGCATCTGGATCTCCGCACCGGTCGACGCGCGGCCCGCGACGGGCAGCCACCCGAGCCACACGGAGAACACGAGCTTGAGCAGCATCCCGGCGAAGAACACGGGCGTCGCGTACGCGACCACGGCGGACACGCGCAGCGTCGCGTCGACGCCGGTGTCGCGGCGCGCGGCGGCGAGGCGGCCGAGCGGGATGCCGACGGCGAACGCGACGACGAGCGCGTAGACCGCGAGCTCGAGCGTCGCCGCGCCGTAGGTCACGAGGACCTCGGTCACGGGCCGGTTGTCGGAGATCGTCGTGCCGAAGTCGCCGCGCAGGATGCCGCCGAGGTACTCGAGGTACTGCACGACGATCGGCCGGTCGTAGCCGGCCTCGTGGATGCGCTCGGCGAGCTGGTCGGCCGTGAGGCGACCGCCGAGCGCCGCGGTGATCGGGTCGCCGGTGGCGCGCATCATGACGAAGACCGTCGTCACGAGGATGAGGATCGTCGGGAAGATCAGCAGGAAGCGGACCAGCAGGTAGCGGCCGATCCCGCCGCCCGGGCGCCGTCGGCCGGGCGTGGCGGACGGCGGGGCGGACGGCGGGGCGGCCGGCGCGGTGCCCGCGTCGTCCGTGGTGGGGGTGGTCATCGCAGGTCCCTGGCGTCGGAGGTGGGCGACGGGCGACGGCCCGCCCCGCGCGGTGCGGGACGGGCCGTCGACGTCGTCACTTGGAGAGTGCGCCGTACCGGAACTTGAAGGACGCGTCGAGCGTGTCCTCGGTGCCCTGGACGTCCGTGCCGACGACCGCGACCTGCGCACCCTGCAAGTACGGCACGGTCGACAGGTCGGCGGCGACCGCGTCCTGGATCTTCTCGATCAGGGCGGTGCGCTCGTCGGCGTCGGTCGTGACCGCCTGCTGCAGGATCAGGTCGTTGACCTCCTGGTCGGCGTAGTGGTTCGCCAGGAAGTTCTCCGTCAGGAAGAACGGCGTCAGGTAGTTGTCCGCGTCGGAGTAGTCCGGGAACCAGCCGAGCTGGTAGGCCGGGTAGACGTCCGCGGTGCGGTCCTTGGAGTACTGCACCCACTCGGTGGTCTGCAGGTCGACCGTGAACAGGCCGTCCGCCTCGAGCTGGTCCTTGATCATCGCGTACTCGTCGGCCGAGGACGGGCCGTAGTGGTCGTTCGAGTACTGCAGGCCCAGCTTCACGGGCGTCGTGACGCCCGCGGCCGCGAGGCGCTCCTTCGCCTTCGCGGCGTCGGGGCCGCCCGCGCCGTCGCCGTACAGACCCTTGAGCGACTCCGTCGCACCGGTCAGGCCGGCAGGGACGAACGAGTACAGCGGCGTGTATGTGCCCTTGTAGACCTGCTCCGAGATCGCGTCGCGGTCGAGGAGGTCCGCGACGGCCTGGCGCACGGCGAGCGCCTTGGCCTCGTCGGCCTCCGCGGTCTTCGCGCCGTACGGCTGCGTGTCGAAGTTGAACGTGATGTAGCGGATCTCGCCGCCGGGGCCGTCGACGACCTTCACGGAGTCGTTGCCGCGCAGGTCCTCGACGTCGGTCGCGGTGAGGCTGCGGAACGCGACGTCGATGTTGCCCTGCTGGATGTCGAGCTTGAGGTTGGAGGCGTCCGCGTAGTACTTGACGTTGACCTCCTTGGTCTTCGCCGCACCCAGGACGCCCTGGTAGCCCTCGTACGCCTCGTACGAGACGAGGTTGTTGAAGTCGTACCCCGTGATGACGTACTGGCCCGCGAACGCGTTGCCCTTGACGATGTCGGCGTCCGGGGTCAGCGCGTCGGCCGCGAAGACCTCCTCGTCGACGATCGGGCCGGCGGGGCTCGACAGGATCTGCGGGAAGACCTGGTCGTTCTCGCTCTCGAGGTGGAAGACGACGGTCGTGTCGTCGACGACCTCGACGCTGTCGAGGTTGTACAGCAGCGACGACGGGCCGTTCTCGTCGGCGATCGCGAGCTGGCGGTCGAACGAGAACTTGACGTCCGACGCGGTCAGGTCGTGGCCGTTGGCCCACTTCAGACCGGCCTTGAGCGTGACCGTGTACTCGGTGGGAGCGGTGAAGTCCGCCGACTCCGCGATGTCCGGGACGACGTCCGGGCTGCCGTACGGGGTGTTCAGCAGGAACGGGAACACCTGGTTCATGACGGCGAACGAGCCGTTGTCGTACGACCCGGCCGGGTCGAGCGTCGTGACCTTGTCGGTCGTCCCGATCGTCAGCGCGCCGCCCGAGCCACCGCTCGAGCCGCCCGTGGCGGAGTCGTCGTCGTTGCCGGAGCAGGCCGTGAGCACGAGGGCCCCGACCGTGAGTCCTGCGGCGGTCGCGAGCAGGCGACGCCGGTTGCGTGCGGAGGTCATCCGTCACCTCTTCCGTGGAGCCGGGCTGGAGTCCGGCGGAGTACGTGTGAGGCCTGTGTAGCACACGCGTGTGACCTGGCCGACAGCTGTCTTACCGGTGAGTAACATCCCGATACCGGTTCGGTCACGACGCCGCCACGACGCCGCCACGACCAGTCTCCGTCCACCTCGCGGGACGGACGTCCCGGGCATTCCGGAGGGATCGGTAAGGTCGTCCCGACACACCTGGGGAGCGCTCCCACGCGCAGCCGGACGACACCACCTCCCACCGCCGTGAGCCACGGACCGACGGGTCCGCGGGCCGCGCGCGCCGCAGCGGCCGGAGGCGCGGTCGGCCGTCCCCGGGGCCACGCACGGACCAGGGGGCACACCATGACGCACGACGCACGCACGCTCGCGACCACGACCTCCGACCCGCGGTCCCGGCCCTCCCCCGGCGACCTGGGCATCGGCGCGCGGTTCTCGCTGCACCCCCACCGGGACGACTTCGTCGACGTGATCGTCGACGCGCTCGACTCCGCCGAGGCCGACGACGTCGAGGTCACCACCGACGACGTCACCACGTTCGTGCGCGGCACCGAGGACGCCGTCGTGCGGTACCTGTTCGACGCCCTGCGCGCCGCCGCCGAGGCCGGCGGGCACCTCGTCGCCCACCTCCACCTGTCGCGCGGCTGCCCCGGCGAGGTGGCGAGCCGCGTCCCCGACGACGTGCTGCACGCCGTGCCGCCCGTGCCGTTCCTCCCCCGCTGCGGCATGCCCACGGCGGCCCACTGGTCGCTCTACCCGCTCGACGACGGGACCCCCGGCCGGCCCGGCGACCACATGGCGACCATCGCCGCCGCCGTCGAGGCCGCGCACCGCCGGGTCGACGTGACCCCGGAGCGCTTCGTCACGCGCCTCGACGGCGACCTCGCCGACGTCCTCACCACGGTCGTCGAGGGGTGGCTGACCGCGGCGCGCACCGTGCGGCACGTCGTGACGCACGCGACGCTCGTCGTGTCCTCCCCGGCCTGGTGACGAGCACGACCGCCGCCCGCCGCGTGGGCGCACGCGCCGTCCACGCGGCCGACCGGGGATGATCGCGTGGTGGACCACACCGCCGAGCGCTACCACCCCGACGACCACCTCGGGCACCGCAGCCTGCTCGTCGCCGCCGCGTACGTCGTGCTGCGCCGCGGCGACGACGTGCTGCTGCAGCTGCGCGCCGGCACCGGGTACATGGACGGGCGCTGGGCCGTCCTCGCGGGCCACGTCGACCCCGGCGAGTCCGTGCACGAGGCCGCGGTCCGCGAGGCGTACGAGGAGGGCGGCGTGCGGGTCGACCCCGCCGACCTCGTCCCGCTGACCGCGCTGCACCGCTTCGAGCGCGGGGGTCCCGCCGTCGAGCAGCGGCTCGACGCGTTCTTCCTCGCGCGGTCATGGACGGGCGAGCCGACCCGCCGCGAGCCCGACAAGAGCGCCGACATGCGCTGGTTCCCCCTGACGGACCTGCCCGACTGCGTCCCGCACGAGCGCCTCGTCCTCGACGCGCTCGCCGCGGGGACGACGCTGCCCGCCGTCGTCTCGCTGCCGTCCTGAGACGCGACGAGGGCCCCGCCGGCCGTGGCCGCCGGAGCCCTCGTCGTCGGTGCGCGCGTGCGTCAGCCGGTGTTCTGCACGCCGGCCGCGACACCGTTCACGGTGAGCAGCAGCAGGCGGCGCAGGTCCTCCGCACGCTCGGGTGCGTCTCCCGTGCGCAGGCCGCGCAGCGCGCGCAGCTGCAGCAGCGACAGCGCGTCGACGTACGGGCTGCGGAGCTGGACCGCGCGGCCGAGGATCCGGCGGCGCGACAGCATCGCGTCGGAGTCCGTGATCGCCATGACCCAGTGCCGCGTGCGCGCCATCTCGTCGAGCACGAGCTGCGCGAGGTCCTCGCGGTCGCCCAGCGCGAGGTACCGCGCCGCGATCCGCTCGTCCGTCTTCGCCAGGGACATCTCGACGTTGTCGATGACGGTCGCGAACAGCGGCCAGTCCTCGTACGCCGCCCGCAGCTCCGTCAGGTCGTCCACCGCCTCGAGCGCGGTGCCCAAGCCGTACCAGCCGGCCAGGTTGATGCGCGCCTGCGACCAGGAGAACACCCACGGGATCGCGCGCAGGTCGTCGAGCGACGACACCGACAGGCCACGGCGCGCCGGGCGGGAGCCGATCGGCAGCAGGCCGATCTCCTCCAGCGGCGTGACCTGCGCGAACCACTGGGGGAAGCCGTCCGCCCGCACCAGCCGGTGGAAGTGCGACCGGGACGCCTCGTCGAGGCGCGACGCGAGCGGACGGAACCGCTCGGCCGCCTCCGCGTTGCGCTGCTCGACGCTCGGCGCACCCTGCAGCAGGGTCGCGGCGACGACCTGCTCGATGTGCCGCGCGGCGATGTTCGGGTCGCCGTAGCGGGCGAAGATGACCTCGCCCTGCTCCGTCAGCTTGAACCGGCCGTCCACCGAGCCCGGCGGCTGCGCGAGGACCGCGCGGTTCGCCGGGCCGCCGCCGCGGCCGAGCGCACCGCCGCGGCCGTGGAACAGCGTGAGCTGGATGTCGTTCTCGCGCGCCCACTGCGCGATGCGGCGCTGCGCGTCGTCGAGCGCGAGCGTCGCCGACAGCGGGCCGACGTCCTTCGAGGAGTCGGAGTAGCCGAGCATGACCTCGACCTTGCGGCCGTTCTCCGCGAGGCGCTTGCGCACCTGCGGCAGCTCGAGCGCCTTCTCGAGGATGCCCACGCTCGCCTGCAGGTCCGCGAACGTCTCGAACAGCGGGATCGCGTCGATGACCGGCACGTTCTCCGCGCCGCCGTACGCGAGCTCGGCGAGCTCGTACACCGCGGCCAGGTGCTCGGGCTTCTGCGTGAACGACACGATGTAGCGGCGCGCCGCGTCGGGTCCGAACCGCTTCTGCATCGTCCCGATCGTGCGGAACGTGTCGAGCACCTCGACCGTGCGGGGCTCGAGGTCGCCGTCGATGCCCTTCGCCGCGATGTCGGCGAGCGCGGCCTCGTGGACCTGCGAGTGCTGGCGCAGCTCGAGCTCCGCGAGGTGGAAGCCGAACGTCTGCACCTGCCACAGCAGGCGCTGCAGGTCGCCGAACGCCTGCCGGGTCGCACCGGCGTCGACGAGCGAGCGCTGCACGACGAGCAGGTCCGCCTCGAGCTCGCGCGACGAGCCGTACGCCAGGTCGGCGTTGCGGCTGCGGGTCGCGGCGAGGCGCTCGACGACGAACAGGAGCTGGCGGCGGTGCGGCTCGTTGGGCGACTCTGCCGCGACGCGCGACGCGATCGACTCCGACAGCGACCGCTCACGCTGCCACAGCGCGTTGAGCTCGCTCGACGGGGGCGTGCCGACGCCGTCCAGCGTGAGGCCCGCGGCGGTGCGCGCCGCGGAGCGCTCGAGCTCGAGCAGCACCTGCTCGGACGCGAGCTGCGCGGCAGCCCGCGTGACCTCGGCGGTCACGTTCGGGTTGCCGTCGCGGTCGCCGCCGATCCACGAGCCGAGGCGCGCGAAGGGGCGCACGGCCGGCGGGGTCGTGCCCGCGTCGCCGTCGAGCAGCCAGTCGTCGAGGCGGCGGTACACGGCGGGCAGGACATCGGCGAGCGTCGACTCGAAGACGCTCAGGACCGTGCGGACCTCGTCCAGGACGGTCGGCTTCGACTGGCGCAGCGGCGCGGTGCGCCACAGCGTGTCGATCTCCGCGAGCAGGCGACGGTCGTTCTCGGCGAGGGACACCCCGCCGGTCGTGAGCACGTCGCGCTCGGCGACCAGCTCGGCGATCCGGCGGATCGAGCGCGACACCGCACGCCGGCGCGCCTCTGTGGGGTGCGCCGTGAGCACGGGGCGGAACTCGACGTCGCGCAGGCGGCGCCGGGCCTCGTCCTCGCCGACCTCGCTCGCGAGCTGCGCGACCGCGGCGGGCAGCGAGTCGTCCGGCGTCAGGGCGTGCGGGTCGACGTTCGCCTCGCGCTGCCGCAGCACGCGCACGCGGTGGTACTCCTCGGCCGTGTTGGCGAGGTGGAAGTAGCACGTGAACGCGCGGGCGACCTGCTCGGCCCGCTCGAGGGAGAAGCTCGCGACGAGCTCCTCGGCGCGCGCGAGGGCGTCGCTCTCCGGGTCGTCGTGCGCGGCGATCGCGAGCTCGCGCAGCCGCTCGACGTCGGCGAGGAGGTCGTCGCCGCCCGACTCCCGCAGGACCCGGCCCAGGAACTCGCCGAGCACGCGGACGTCGTTGCGCAGGGGTTCGGGGACCTCGTGACGGGCGATGCCCCGCCGGTTCTCACGGGGAGGAAGTGGTGCTGTCACCCGGACAACATAGGCCACGGTCGTTTCGTCCGTGCTTCCGGTCCACGGCGTGAGCACGGCCCCCGACGACGACGGGCCCGGCACCCACGGAGGGTGCCGGGCCCGTCGCGATGCTCCTCAGCGGCGGTCTCGCCGCAGGTCAGGAGATGGTCAGCCGAGCGAGAGCACGCTCGCCGCGGTGGCCTTCGGGACGATCTGGCCGGAGCCCGACTTGGCCTTCAGGACGTAGGTCGAGCCGGCGTAGCTCACGTAGACGTGGCCGAGCCCGAGCTTCTTGGACTTGAAGCCCCACTTGCCGCTCGAATTGACCTTCGCCTTGCCGACGACCTTGTAGGTGCTCGACCCCTTCTTCTTGTAGTGGATCTTGACCTCCTTGCCCTTCATGTCGATCGAGGGCGAGGGGTAGCCGTAGACGTAGAAGCCCTGGGCCGTGTCGTAGCCGTTGAGGTCGAGCGCCGGGGTGACGCGCAGCACGCCGCGGGCCTCGGCGGCGCCGTGGACCTTGCCGCTCACGCGCACGGCCGCGTTGATCTTGTACGGGCCGGCCTTGTCGAGGCTCGAGCAGACGTAGCCGCGGACCTTGTTCTTGCCGTTCTTCAGCGGGTAGTTCACGAGCGAGCCGGTGATCGGGTCGGCCGAGCCCTGCTTCGCGGACGTCGTGAACGAGTAGGAGGTGCCCGACTTGAGGCCGGAGACCGTGACCCACCAGAAGATGTCCTTGCACCCCTGGGCGGTCTTCTTGGAGTCGAACGGCGAGATCTTCATCGTCACCGGGTACGACGCGTTCGCCTCGTCGGCGCTCGCCGGCGCAGCCGTGAACGCGGCCGAGAGGACGAGCGCACCGCCCGCCACCACCGCTGCCCACCGCTTGCCACCCGTCGCGACCGTCCACCTGCTCATGCGCCTGCTCCTTCGTTCGTCGAGTGATGCGGCGCCCCCGCACGCTGTGGGCGCCGGGGGGACACTACCCAAGATGTCCGATTTGCCGCGGCGGTACGCGGGTGATTCGACCTGTCGTGTCGGCTCTGACCAGCGTTCGGGCGCACCCGGCCGAGCGAGGTTCACCCGAACGAGCGGAACGCGCGGATGCCCCGCCCAACGTGCGCGACGCGTCAGCGCACGCGCTCGCGCAGCCACCAGCGGTTGGCGAGCGCCCAGGAGCCCGCGCCGAGACCGGTGAGGACCCCGAGCGAGATCGCCACCATCGTGGTCCCGGCCGTCACGACCGCCGTGATCCCCTGACCCGCGGACTCCCCCAGCACCGACGTCACGCCGACGAGCCCGAGCGCCCCGGGGACGAGGAGCCAGAAGCCCGGCAGGAAGCTCACCATCGCGGGCGGCCCGTCGGGGTGCCGGGCGACGACGAGCGCGACGGGCGTCATCGCGAGCGCCCCGACGAAGCCCGACACCTGCGACCCGAGCAGCGCCCCGCCGACGAGCTGGCCGGCGTACGCGACGACGAGCACGAGCAGGATCCACGGCACGGCCCGCCGGCGCGCGCTGTGCCGGATCGTCACGCCCACCCCGTACACCACGACCCCGAGCCAGGCCCCCACCCAGCCGAGCGCCTGGTCCCCGCCGGGCGCGAGCGCGGACGCGGGGATCCCGACGAGGTTCGCGCCGCCGACGATGCCGAGCGCCAGCAGCACGAGCGTCATCACCCCGGCCGCGAGCCGGGCCGCGCCCGCGATCATCTGCCGCGTCGCGAGGTCGATGACGGACGTGGTGAGCAGCGCGCCCGGCAGGAACGTGATGAGCGGCGCGACCAGCGCGGGCAGCAGCGACACGTCGAGCCCCGTGCGCGACGCCGTGAAGACGGCGGTCGAGACCCCGAACGCCGAGAGCAGCACGACGATCGACTGGTACGGACCCGCCCACGCGCTCGTCAGCCGCTCGAAGGCGACGACGGCCGCGCCGAGCACCGCTGCGAGGGCCACGTCCGTGAGCGACCCGCCCAGCACCAGCGCGAGCCCCGCCGCGGAGATGACGTACCCGAGCGCCTGCTGCCACGCCGCGTACGGCGAGCCGCCGGCGAACGCCGCCGCGAGGCGCCGGGTGCCCTCGGCGGGTCCCACCGCGCCCTCGCGCGCGAGGTCCGCGACCTCGAGCACCTCGTGCACCTGGTCGAGCCGCAGCGACCGGTAGCCGGCCGAGACCGCGACGGTCCGCATCTGCGTGGAGCGCGGCGTCGAGAGCACGAGCGCGGTCGGCAGCGCGACGACCTCGACGTCCGGCAGGCCGTTGACGTGCGCGACGTGCTCGAGCGCGTCCTGGACCTGCACCACCGGCGCGGTCGCGTCGATCATCGCCTCGCCGAGCTGCAGGCAGAACCGCACGGTCTCGTCGACGGACGCCGCCTCGTCCCGCGCGTCGGGCGTGCCCGTGGCCTCCTCGCCCGGTGCGGCCGCGAGCAGCTCCGCCACGTCGTCACCCGCGTCGTCGCCCGCGTCATCTCCTGCTCCGCCGCCGGGGAGGGCGACGGGGACGGCAGCCGGACCGTCGGCCACCGTGCTCGCCGTCGGGTCGACCGCCTCGTCGACGCGACGCGGGGCGAGCAGCGTCGAGGAGGACACGCGCCGCGGCACGGGGCCCACCGGCCCGAGGACCGCGGTGGCGTCGGCGGCGGGTACCGGGGGCGCCGGTGGCCGGGTCCGCCAGCGGCGGGTGGCCAGGACGAGCGCCGCCGACGCCGCGACCAGCACGAGCAGCGCGAGCGCGACGACGCCGAGCGGCAGCTCGGTGGTCGTGACCGTCGGCGGCGTCGTCCACGTCGACCCGGTGCTCGTCGGAGTCGGCACCGTCGTCACCGGGGACGTGGGCGGGGGCGCGGTCGAGGCGGGTGCGGTCGGCGTCGCGCTCGGCTCGGGCGTCGCCGGGACCGTGGTCGTCGGGAGGGCGCTGGGCGTCGCGGTGGCCTCCGTGGGCCTCGGCGCGCTCGTCGTCGCGACGTCCGTCGGGTCGGGTGCGGGGACCGTGGTCTCGACCGGCGCCACCGGCTGCGGCGACTCCTCGGCCGTGGCCGCCGGGAGCGGGTCGACGGCCGCGACCCACCGCGTGACCGGCACCGGTCAGCGCGCCCGCTCGTCGAGCAGGCGCGACAGGACCGTGAGGTGGCTCAGCTCGACCTCGCGGGTCGCGGTCACCAGCGTCGTCGGCTCGAGCTCGACGAGCGCGGCGAGTCGCGCGAACGCGTCCGCCTGCTCCCCCTCGGCGAGCTCCGCCTCGTACCGCCGGGCGAACTCGTCGAACACCTCCGCGCGGTGCCCGTACCAGTGCCGCAGCTCGGTGCTCGGCGCCGCGAGCGGCAGCCACTCGTCGATCCGCGGGTCGTCCTTGCGGATCCCGCGCGGCCACAGACGGTCCACGAGGACGCGACGGCTCCCGTCGCCCTCGTCGTACACCCGCCCGACCCGGACCATGCCCACATCATGCACTTTCCTCCCGACCCTGACCCCCTGAGCGTGCGGACCGGCGGCTGCCCCGGCCGTCCCCGCCCGGCCGACCACCACCGGCGAGCGCGCCCGGTCCGGCGCGAGTGCACCGCGACGGCGATCGCGGTCGGTCCGGAACGGACGCGCTCGGCGGTGGGGTCGGCGCGGGACACGGCACGGGCGCGCGGGTGGGGGCGCCGTGCGGGTGGGGGCGGGCGCGCGGGTGGGGGCGCCGTGCGGGTGGGCGCAGGACCGCGGAGGGGTGAGACGACGAGAGCGGGTCGCCTCTCGGCGACCCGCTCTCGATCCGGTGGAGCTGAGGGGACTCGAACCCCTGACCCCCTGCATGCCATGCAGGTGCGCTACCAGCTGCGCCACAGCCCCTTGTGCAGTTGCCGCCCCCGTGGGGACGCTCGGAGAGTCTAGGCCGATGACCGGCCTCGACGCCAATCGCCTCCGTGCGACGCGCGTCACGCGTCAGTCGGGGTCACGCGTCGAGCCGCCCTCCCGCGTGTCGGTGCGGTCCGGACCGGCGTTCCAGTCCGCCGACGCGTCGGTCGGACCGAGGTTGTAGCCGGCGAGCCGCCACGCCGGCTGGACACCCGACGACGACGGCACGAGCTCGGCCCAGTGCGCGTTGTGCATGCCCGCGAGCGCGCGCCAGTCGGCGGGCATGCCCATGAGCTCGGCGACGGCGGAGCTGATCGCCGCGCCGTGCGACACCACGACGAGCGTGTCCTCGCGGGTGAGGCGCTGCGCGTGCTCCTCGATCGCCCGCGCGGTGCGCCGCGCGACCTCCTGACGTGTCTCGGCGCCGACACGCGCCGGCTCTCCCCCGGCGCGCCACAGCGCGTACTCCTGCGGCCACCGCTCGCCGATCTCCGCACCGCTCAGGCCCTCCCACTCGCCGAACGCCCGCTCGCGCACGCGCTCGTCGGGCAGCACGTCGACGCCCGCCATGCGCGCGAGCGCGTCGGCGGTCTCGAGCGCACGGCCCAGGTCCGACGACACGACGTGCGTCGGCGTGCGCCGCGCGAGCATCGCGGCGGCCGCGGTGCGGGCCTGCCAGCGCCCGACCTCGTCGAGCGGGATGTCGACCTGCCCCTGCAGGCGGGCGGTCGCGTTGTACGCGGTGCGCCCGTGCCGCCACAGCAGCAGGCGACCGACCGTCACGCGTCGGCCTCGCTCCCGTCGCCACCCCGCGCGTCGGCGGGCAGCTCGATGAGCGGGCAGTCCTTCCAGAGGCGCTCGAGCGCGTAGTACACGCGGTCCTCCGCGTGCTGCACGTGCACGACGACGTCGCCGAAGTCGATGAGGACCCAGCGGCCCTGCTCCTTGCCCTCGCGGCGCACGGGCTTGGCACCGAGCCTGAACAGCGCCTCCTCGACGGCGTCGACGATCGCACCGACCTGGCGCTCGTTCGTGCCGGACGCGATGAGGAACACGTCCGTCAGGACGAGCTGCTCGCTGACGTCCAGCGCGATGATCTCCTGCGCCTTGCGCTCCGACGCCGCGCGGGCGGCGGCGACGGCGAGCTCGACGGCACGTTCGGTGGCGGCCACTGGTCTCCTCGGTTCGGGCGGGCTCAGGCGCTCGGCCCGGCCCTGGGGGTCGACGACGCGACGACGGTGACGCTCGGGGCGCTCGCCTTCTCGTTCGCCTTCGTGTACAGCAGGACGATGAGGAAGCCGAGCACGAAGGCGACGACCGCGAGCACGATCAGGTGGAGCCACGTGTAGGGGTGGCTCGGGCGCTCGTCGTCGTCCGCGTCCTCGTCGACGTCCTCGTGCTCGGTGCCGGGCACCGGGCCGAAGAAGCGGTCACCGGCGGCGTCGGACGCCCCGGTGGTGCCCCAGCCGGCAGGCTGCTCGCCCGCGGGCGCACCCGGCGTCCCGGGTGCCGCGGACGGGTCGGGTGTCGGCGTCCAGCCCGACGGCGACCACGTCGACGACGCGGGCGCCGCGGCGGGGGCGGCCGGAGCAGGGGCGGCCGGAGCGGCGGAACCCGCCCCCCCGAGGCCGGTCACACCGAACCCGGTGACACCGAAACCTGTGGCCGGCCCCGCGCCGGCCGGGGCCGACGGCGTGGGCTGGGCAGGTGCCGGCTGAAGCGGTGCGGGCTGGGCCGGTGCGGGCTGGACCGGGGCCGGCTGGGCGGGCGCGGAGCGCGCGGTCCGGGGCGCGGGCGCCTCGGGCGCGGTGGCGCCCCAGCCCGCGGGCTGACCGGACGGCGACCACGCGGGCGCGGCGCCGGGCTGCTGCGGGGCCGCGGCCGGGTAGGCCGACGGCTGGGCGGCCGGCGCGTCGGGGCGACCCCCGGCCCACGTCGAGGTGCGGGTGGGCGCGGCGCCGGGCGCCGCGGCCTGCGGCGCGGGCCGCGAGTGGGCCGTGCGGGGCACGGCGCCGGGCTGACCGACGCCGGGCTGCGCGGGACCGGGCTGCGCGGGGCCGGGTCGGCCCGTCGGCTGGACCGGGGCCGGGCCGGAGGGCTGGACCGGGCGCGGCGCGGTCGGCGCGGCGCCCGGCTGCGTGTACCCGCCGGGCGCGTCGGGGCGGCCGCCGCCACCCCACGCGGGCTGCGCGGGGGTCGCAGGGCGCGGCGTCGCGGGCGGCGCGACCGAACGCGAGCTGGTCGGGTCGAGCATCGTGTCCCGCACGGAGGACCGGCGCGGACGCTCGACCGGTGCGGCGGGCGCGGCGCCCGGACCGGACACGGGGGCACCCGGGGCAGGCATCGGGGCGCCCGCGGGGCGCGGCGCGGTGGGACCGGCGCTCGGCGCGGCGGGCCGCGGCGCGGCGGGGCCGCTCGGCTGCTGCGGCGCCCACGCGGGGGCCGCAGCGGGCCGGGGCGCGGGCGCGGCCGGTCCCTGCGCGCCGGGCCAGGCCGGCGTCGTGGGGTTCGTGGCAGCCGGCTGGGGGCTGTCGTACGACTCGCTCTGCACGCGTCGCGCACGACGCGAGCCCGGGGCGGGCGTCCCGACCTGGCCCGGGACCTGCGCCTCGGGGGCGGGCGGTCCTGCGGGCGGGGTCGTGGCGTCGCTCCGGTGCAGGTCACGGCGCCGCGGCCGTGCTCCTGGTTCCGTCATGACAAACCTCGATACAGCTGGTGCTTCGCGATGTACTGGACGACCCCGTCGGGGACGAGGTACCAGACCGGCTGGCCGGCCCGTTCCCGGGCGCGCACGTCGCTCGAGGAGATCGCCAGTGCCGGGATCTCCATGACGTGCACCCGGTCCACCGGCAGTCCCTCGACCGAGAGCGTGTGCCCCGGACGTGTGACGGCCACGAACTGCGCCATCTCGAACAGCTCCTGCGCATCCTTCCACGTCAGGATCTGGGCGACGGCGTCCGCCCCGGTGATGAAGAACAACTCGGCATCGGGCCGAGCGGCCTTGAGGTCCCGCAGGGTGTCGACCGTGTACGTCACCCCGCCGCGGTCGATGTCGACCCGGCTGACCGTGAACCGGGGGTTCGACGCCGTGGCGATCACGGTCATGAGGTAGCGGTGCTCGGCGGGGGTGACGTCCTGGTGCTGCTTGAAGGACGGCGTGCCCGTGGGGACGAACACGACCTCGTCGAGGCCGAACCTCGCGGCGACCTCGCTCGCCGCGACCAGGTGGCCGTGGTGGACGGGGTCGAACGTCCCGCCCATCACGCCCAGTCGCGTCACCGGGCGGTCGACCACGCGATCAGTGACGCGTGCCGACGAGGCGGAAGGCGTACGTGAACAGCAGCGCCGCGACCAGGCCCACGAAGGCACCGACACCGAACACGACGGGCGGGAACGGCAGCTCGTTCGTCTTCTCGGCGGCTTCCCCAGCGGCGGCGATCAAGGCGGCGTGCACGGCGTTCCTCCGGTGCTCGGGTGGTGTTGCTCTGACCATGCCCGCCCCGCGCGGGACGAGCGACGTCGATTGTCGCACGTCCGGCCTGACGAGCGGGGAACCGGGCGGGGCCCGGGACGCCGCGCGACGTCCCGGGCCCCGCAGGTCAGCCGCGCTCGACCGGCAGCCCGGCCTCGGCCCAGGCGGGGGCACCGCCCTCGACGTGCACGACGTTCGTGTAGCCCTTGGCGCGCAGCGCAGCGGCGACGGGGCCCGACCCGCGCACCGAGCCGCACACGACGACGATCGGGGTGTCGAGCGAGACGACGGGCTCGAGCCGCGCGGCGGCGGCGAGGTCGAACGTCTCGTCGACGCGGTAGCGGTCGACGACGTGCGCACCGGGGAGGACGCCGGTGGTGGCGCGGCCCTGGTCGGAGCGCACGTCGACGAGGACGGCGCCCGCCTCGACGCGCGCGGCGGCCTCGGTGGGCGCGACGAGCGGTGCGAGCGCGCCGGCCTCGTCGAGCGACAGGTCGACGGCGGGCGCGGTGGACGGGGTGCTCGCGGGCGTGGTCGCGGCGCTGGTGTCGGTCATCGGTCTCTCCTCGTGTCGGTGCTGCCCTGGGTCGTGCGGGTCGCGGGGTCGTACGGGTCGTGCGGGTCGTACGGGTCGTGCGGGTCGCGGTGGCGTGCCCGTCGTGCGGGTCCTGGCGGTCAGGTCGCCACGGCGACGGGACGGTCGGTCCGGGCCTGCGCGGCGGGGGCGGGCGTGCGGCGCCGGGCGCGGGAGTCGACGGCGGACGCGACCGCGGACAGCGCCGTCATGCCCGCGCACACGCCGAGCCCCACCCCGGCCGCGCGCCCGTCGCCACCCGAGACGACCACGCCACCGAGCAGCGCGAGCGACAGGACCGCGGCGACGCGCTGCATGACCTGGAGGAAGCCGGCGGCCAGCCCGGCCGCGTCGGGCGGGACGGACTCGAGCGTGAACGCCTGGTTGGGCGCGTGCACCAGTCCCGTCCCGACGCCGCCGACGAGCTGCACCGTGACCAGGCCGGGGACGACGAGGTGCGCGGGCGCGGTGGCGACGAGGACCGCGCAGGCGGCGGTGGTGGTCGCGACGAGCAGGAGCGCGACGGTCACGGCGCGTCGGCCGAACCGGGCGGCGGCGCGCCAGGCGACGGTCGAGACGAGTGCGGCCACCACGGCGCCGGGCGTCCCGACGAGCCCGGCGCGCCACGCGGGCATGCCGAGCCCTTCCTGCAGGTGCAGGACGAGCACGAGGGTCGACCCGAGCGACGCCCCGAAGACGAGCGTGGCGGCGACGGTGCCGAGCGCGAACGGCCGGGAGCCGAGCAGCGCGGGCAGCAGCAGCGGCAGGCCGCCGCGGCGGGCGTGGTGCCGTTCCCACGCGAGCAGCGCGGCACCGGCGACGACGGGCGCGGCCCACGTCCAGGCAGGTGTCGGGGTCCCGCCGGTGACGGCGACGGCCGGGACCAGCAGCGCGAGCACGGTGAGGCCGAGCAGCACGACGCCGACGGGGTCGACGTCCGGCCGTCGGCGGGTGCGCGGCGCGCGGGGCAACCAGCGGCGTCCGAGCACGGCCGCGACGATGCCGAACGGCACGTTGAGCAGGACGACCCACCGCCAGGGCGCCGCTCCCCCGGCGACCTCGAGCACGAGGCCGCCGACGAGCGGCGCGAGGATGCCCGCGAGCGCCGCGACCGACACGTACGCGCCGAGCGCGCGCGTGCGGCGGGCGCCGGTGAAGTGGTCCTGGACCAGACCGAGCACCTGGGGGTTGGCGACACCCGCCGCGAGACCCTGCAGGAACCGGCACGCGATCGCGACGTCGGCGCTCGTCGCGGTGGCCGCGGCGACGCTGAGCGCGGAGAACACCGCGACGCCGCCGACGAGGAAGCCGCGCCGGCCGCGCACGTCCCCGAGGCGCCCGGCGGGCACGAGGGCGAGCGCGAACCCGAGCGAGTACGCCGCGACGAGCCACTGCACCTGCGCGGTCGACGCGTCGAGCGAGGACCGCAGGGACGGCACGGCGACGGTGACGACCGCCTGGTCGGTGAGCGTCGCGAAGCCCACCGCGAGGCACACGAGCACGACGCGCGTCTCGAGGCGGGTGCGGCCGCGCGGCGGCCCGTCGGACGTCACCGCAGGCCGAGGCCCGCGGTGCGCAGCGCGTCGGTGAGCCGCTCGCGGCCGTTGAGGGACCGCGGCCCGGAGAACCGGTCGAGGAGCCGCTCGGTCCAGGAGTGCCGCAGGCCCTGCGCGCGGTAGTACGCGCCGATGCGGTCCTCGTAGGCGGCGACCGCGTCGACCTGGCGGCTCGCGTCGTACGTCTCGTGGTGCAGCACGGCCTCCTGCGCGAGGCGGGGCTTGACGCTCGCGCCCTCCTGCGGGTCGGGGTGGCCGACGACGAGCCCGAACGCCGCGAAGACGTGCGCGGGCAGCCCGAGGACCTCGGCGACCTCCTCGGGCCGGTTGCGCAGCGCGCCGATGTACACGGTGCCGAGCCCGAGGTCCTCGGCGGCGAGCGTGGCGTTCTGGGCGGCGAGCGCGGCGTCGACGAAGCCGACGACGGTGGTCTCGAGGTACTCCGCCGCGGCGGTCGGCGCGCCGTGCTGCGCCGCGACGGCGTGCGTGCGTGCCAGGTCGACGAGCCAGACGAGCAGGACGGGCGCCTGCACGACGTGCTCCTGGTCCCCGGCGAGCCGCGCGAGGCGCGCGCGACGCTCCGGGTCGCGGACGGCGACGACGCTCCAGAGCTGGAGGTTGGAGCTGGTCGCGGCGGACTGCGCGGCGGCCACGAGGGTCGCGAGCACGTCGTCGCCGACCTCGTCGGGCAGGTAGCGGCGCACCGAGCGGTGCGCGAGCTGGCGGCGGACGACGGCGGAGTCGACGAGCGCGGGGGTCGCGGCGCCGCCGTAGCGGGCGTCGACGAGGCCGTCGGGCGCGGCGGCGCGCTGCGGCGCGGTGGTCGTGGGCTCGTCCAGGACGGCGTCGAGGGTCACGGTGTGCTCCTTGTGCGGCTCGGCGGCCGGTGGCCGCCCCCGGTGCGCAGCGCGCGCTCGTCGGCGGCTGCCCGCCCCGCCTGCCGGGACAGACGGCGGGACCGGAGGTGCGCGAGGCTCGTCCGTCGGCCGGGGCGAGTCAACGGACGGACGCCGGCGTCTCACATGACGGGAAGTCCCGTCCACCCCGCGGCGCGTCGGCACCCCGCGCGCACACTCCCGCCCACCGACGACGAAGGAGCAGGGGTGGAGCGCTGGCTGCGACTGGGGACCTTCCACACCGTGACCGGGCAGCACGCGGGTGCCTGGCGCGTGAGCACGCAGGCGAGCGACAGCGAGTCGCTCGCCCACCACGTCGCGGCCGCGCGGGCCGCGCAGGACGCGGGTCTCGACTTCCTGCTCGTCACCGACGTGCGCGGCGAGCACGCCGACCCGCGCCGCCCGGAGCCGGTGCGCCCGGACTTCGTGCCGCGCCTCGAGCCCGGCACGCTGCTGGCCGCGCTGGCCGCGGCGACCGAGGACATCGGTCTCGTCGGCAGCTTCTCCACGACGTTCGAGGACCCGTACCCGCTGGCGCGGCGCCTGGCGAGCCTCGACCACCTGTCCGGGGGCCGGGCGGGTTGGAACGTCGTCACGTCGTTCCAGGCGGCCGCCGCCGCCGCGAGCGGCCCCGACCCGCTGCCGTCGCACGCCGACCGGTACGCACGGGCCCGCGAGGTGGTCGAGGCGGCGTGCGCGCTGTGGGACGCGTGGGCGCCCGACGCGGTCGTGCGCGACCGGCGCACGGGCCGGTACGTCGACCCCGCGCGCGTGCGGCGGGTCGGTACCGCCTGACCTACCGGGTCGAGGGCCTGGTGTCGACCCCGCGCGCGTGCGGCGGGTCGAGCACGTCGGCCCGTCGTGCGAGGTGCGCACCGTGCTGCCGTCCTCGCGCTCGCCGCAGGGCCGCCCGACGATCTTCCAGGCCGGCGCCTCCGAGGCGGGCCGCGCGCTCGCCGCGGACGTCGCGGACGTCGTGTTCACGAGCCAGGACCACCTGCCCGACGCCCGGGAGTTCTACCGCGAGGTCAAGCTGCGGGTCGCCGAGGCGGGTCGGGACCCCGACGAGGTGCTCGTCATGCCGGGGGTCGTCGCGATCGTCGCGCCCACGCGCGAGCAGGCCCTCGAGGTGCAGGCACGCCTCGACGACGCGATCGACGACGAGCGCGCGCGCCGCACGCTGTCGTCGCTGCTCGGCTGGGACACCTCCGCGCTGCCGTTCGACGCGCCCGTCGACGCCGCGCCGGTCCAGACGGACGGCCACCGCAGCCGCGCGCGCCAGCTCCACGAGCGCGCCGTGCGCGAGGGGCTGTCGGTGGGCCGGCTCGCCCGGGTCGCCGAGGCCACACGCGGGCACCTGCTCGTCGTCGGCAGCCCGCAGGACGTCGCCGACGAGTTGCTCGCCTGGTTCCACGAGGAGGCGGCCGACGGGTTCGTCGTCGGCCCCGCCGTCATGCCCGCAGGGCTGCGCCGGTTCACGCGCGACGTCGTCCCGCTGCTGCGGGCGGCGGGCGTGCGCCCCGACCGCCCGCGCGGCGCGACCCTGCGCGCCCGGCTCGGCCTCGAGCGCGCCCGTGAGACGACCGCCGCGAACCGTTGACCCCGGCCCGGGGACGACCTACGTTCTGCGGCCGGTCCCGAGTTCCGTCGTCTGGCTCGGCAGACGGAACAGCAACCCCCACGACACCGGCGGGGTGCTCCCGAGCACGACCTGGCGCTCCCGCACCTGCGGGCGTGCAAGCGATGTCCCCCAGGAAGGCGTCCCACGCCATGACCGTCCTCGACCCCACCCTCGAGCCCACCCGCGACCCCGCCCTCGACCGGACGACCGGCCGCACGCTCGCGGACTCCCTGACCTCGTTCACCGCCGCCCTCAGCCGGCCGCGGGGCTTCGGGGACGCGAGCCTGCGCCGTCGCCGTCCCGGCGACATCGAGCTGCTCGGCGGGATCCCCGACGACAGCGCCCTGCCCGTGTCGGAGCTCCTCGACTCCGCGCAGCGCGTGCTGTCCGACGAGCGTGCGGGTGCCGGTGCGTTCCAGTACTCGCAGTCCGCGGGGCTCGACGACCTGCGCGCGTGGGTCGCGGCCCGCGAGGGCGTCGACGCCGAGCGCGTGATCATCACCAACGGCGGGTTCCACGGCCTGTCGCTGTCGGTCCTCGCGCTCGTCGAGCGCGGCGCGCCCGTCGCGGTCGACAACCCGGTGTTCCCGCTGTTCCTGCGGGCGCTCGAGCTGTCCGCCGGGCAGGCGGTGCCGATCTCCGTGGGCGCGCACGGCCTCGACGTCGACGCGCTGGAGGACCACCTGCGCGTCGGCGGGCGGCCGGCGGCGGTCTACACCGTGCCGGACTTCCACAACCCGAGCCAGGGCACGCTGCCGAGCGAGCAGCGCGTGCGCCTGGTCGAGCTGGCGGAGCGCTACGGCTTCGTGGTGATCGCCGACAACCCGTACCGCGAGCTGCGGTTCCGCGGCGTCGACGCGGACCAGCGCGTGCTGTCGGAGTCGGACCGCGTGGTGCACGTCAACACGTTCTCCAAGACGCTCGGCCCGGGTCTGCGGCTCGGCTGGGTGGTCGCGGCCCCCGAGCTGGTGGAGGCGTTCGTCCGTATCCGCAACCGGCAGGACTCGCACACCTCGACGCTCGAGCAGCGCCTCGTGGTCGACCTGCTGACGCACGACGGGACGTGGTTCGACCGCACGCTCGAGCGGGCCCGCGCGCTGTACCGCGACCGGGCCGACGCCCTGGCGGGTGCGCTGCGCGAGCGGCTCGGCGACCTGGTCGAGGTCGAGGACCCCGAGGGCGGCTTCTTCCTGTGGCCGCGCATCGCGGTGCCGGGGCTGGACCCGGCCCGGCTCGCGGCGGAGTCGGCGGAGCGCGGCGCGACGTACCAGCGCGGCGACTTCTTCTCCTCGAGCGGTCGGCCTGAGTTCACCGACCGCGTGCGCCTCGCGTACGGCGACCGGGACGTCGCGACGCTGCGCGAGTTCGTCTCCCGGTTCGGTGACGCGGTGGACGCCGTCGCCGCCGCCCGCTGACCACCCCCTTCCGACCGGAGACCCCATGACCACCTCTGCTCCCCTGCACCTCGCCGTCGAGCTCGACGGCCGAGGTGCCCACCCCGGCGCGCACCTCGTGGACGGGCCGCCCCTGACGCGGGCCGCGTGGCCCGACGACGCGGAGAGCGGCGACGTCGGCCCGGCGCGCCTGCGCCGCGCGGTCGCGGCCGCGCAGGAGGCGGGCGTCACGTTCGTGACGTTCGACGACAGCCTGACCCCGCCGACCACCGGGCCGGGGCTGCGCCTCGACGCCGTCACGCGCGCCGCGCACGTCGCGCCCACGACGTCCCGGATCGGTCTGGTCCCGCTCGTGCACCCCGCGGTGACCGAGCCCTTCCACGTCGCGGCGCAGATCGCGTCGCTCGACCACGCGAGCCGCGGGCGCGCGGGCTGGCTCGTCGGCACCGGTGACGTGCCGGGCGCGCGCGCCGCGCTCGACCGCCCGGTCGCCGTGGGCGACGACCTGCGCGCCGAGACGGCCGACGTGGCCCGCGTGCTCGCCGCGCTGTGGGACTCGTGGGAGGACGACGCGGTCGTGCGGGACACCGCGACCGGCCGCTACGTCGACCGCGAGCGCCTGCACAGGGTCGACTTCGTCTCCGGCGGCACGGGACCGACCGCGAGCCCGGCGAGCCGCGACGTCCCGGACGGCGTGCGCGCGCCCTTCAGCGTCGTCGGCCCGCTCATCGTGCCGCGCGGCCCGCAGGGCCGCCCCGTGGTCGTCGCGCGCGCGGGCGTGCTGCCCGGCGACCAGGTCGACGTCGCGCTCGTCGGCCCGGGCGCGGCCGACGACCCGCACCTGACCGCCGCGACGCTCGGTGCGTCGTGGGTCGCGCGCGCCGCGCAGGACGCACGGGCTGCGGGGGCGCCGCGCGTGCTGCTCGACCTCGCGGTGGTGCTCGACACCGCCGACGCCACGGCGTGGGAGCGCGCGGACGAGCTCGACGGGGCCGCCGCACCCGCACCCGGCTCCGCGTGGTCGTCGTCGGCCCGCTGGACCGGCCCCGCCGCCGGCCTCACCGAGCTGCTGCTCGCCCTGCGCGGCGTCGTCGACGGCGTGCGCCTGCTGCCGGCCGTGCAGGACGTCGACCTCGCCGTGGTCGTCCGGGACGTGGTCCCGCCCCTGCGCGTCGCGCGCGCGGTGCCCACGCCCCGCCCGGGCGCCACGCTGCGCGACACGCTCGGGCTCGAGCGCCCCGCCCACCAGTTCGCCCGCGGCGCGTGACGCGCCCGCCGTCCGTCAGGAGAGCCATGCCCGCGTCGACCGACCACCCCCGCCCGCACGCCCACGTCCACCTCGGCGTGTTCTTCCAGGGCGTCAACCACACGACGATCTGGTCCGACCCGGCGAGCGGGTCGCAGATCGACTTCGAGACGTTCCGCCACGTCGCGCAGACCGCCGAGCGCGGCCTGTTCGACGCGTTCTTCCTCGGTGAGGGGCTGCGCCTGCGGGAGCAGAACGGGCTCCTGCACGACCTGGACGTCGTCGGCCGCCCCGACGCGATCACCCAGCTCTCGGCGCTCGCCGCCGTGACCCGGCGCATCGGCCTGGTCGCCACGCAGAACGTCACGTACAACGACCCGGTGGACCTCGCGCGCCGGCTCGCGAGCCTCGACGTGCTGTCCGGCGGCCGCGCCGCGTGGAACGTCGTGACCACCGACAACGCGTGGACGGGTGCGAACTTCCGTCGCGCCGGGTGGCTCGACCACGAGCTGCGGTACGTGCGGGCCGCCGAGGTCGTCCAGGCCGCGCAGGCGCTGTGGGACGGGTTGGACGACGAGGGTGCGCCCGTCGAGGTGCGCTACGCGGGCCGGACCGTCGAGCTCGTCGCGACACCGACCGTGCCGCGCAGCGCCCAGGGCCACCCCGTGCTGTTCCAGGCGGGCGACTCCCCCGCCGGGCGGGACTTCGCCGCCGCGCACGCCGAGGTGATCTTCTCCCGGCACGGCACGCACCTCGCCGACGCGCTGGAGTTCGCCGCCGACGTGCGGCGCCGCACCGTCGCGGCGGGCCGCCCGGAGGACGACGTGAAGATCCTCCCCGGGACGCAGATCGTGCTCGCGGACACGCCCGACGAGGCCCGCGAGAAGGCGCGCTGGGTCAAGGAGCAGCAGGTCACCCCGGCGACCGCGCTGTCGCTCGTCGGGCAGGTCTGGGGCGAGGACCTGTCACACCTCGACCCGGACGGCCCGCTGCCCGCGCACGACCCGGTGGTCGCCGCGATCGGCGAGACGCGCGGCACGCCGCGCCCCGGCCGGGACGCGGTGGCGGTCGCGCGGGCCTGGCGCGCGCGGGCCGAGGAGAAGGGCTTCTCGATCCGGCAGCTCGTGCTGGACCAGGAGGAGCAGCGCGGGTTCGTCGGGACGCCCGCGTCCGTCGCGGACGAGCTGGCGCACTGGGTGCGCTCGGGGGCGAGCGACGGCTTCAACCTCACCCCGTGGGTGGTGCCCGGCGGGCTGGACGACGTGGTCGACCGGCTCGTGCCGGAGCTGCAGGAGCGCGGCGCGTACCGCACGGAGTACGAGGGCACGACGCTGCGGGAGCACCTGGGCCTGCGCGCCCCGGTCCCCCACCGCCGCGCCCTCGCGACCGCCGAGGCCTGAGCGCCCGGCGCAGCACGGAGGCCCCGTCCCCCTGCGGGACGGGGCCTCCGTCTTCGTGGCCGACGCCGGGCCCCGCCGTCCCCCGAGGACGAGGCGGGCGTCGCGCCGGTCTCAGGCCGTGCCGGACGGCGCGGGCAGCCAGCGCTGCGCCCAGTCGCGGCCGAGCGTCGCGACCTGGCCGAGGTGCGCGGCGAACGAGTGGTCCGCGCCGGCGACCACCTCGACGCGCGAGTGCTCCGGGAGCCACTGCGCGCCCTGCGCGGTGACCGCCGCGAGCCGCTGCTCGCCGTCCTGGTCGCCGTGCACGACGAGCACGGGGACGCGCACGGCGCGCAGCAGCGACTCCTGCGTCCCGCACGCGCCGACCTTCGGGCGCGTGCGGTTGACGGTCGCGTGGGTCCGCACGCGCGTGGGGACCGTGAGCGGCACGTGCACGTCGCGGTCGAGGTACCAGTCCTGCACCTGCTCCGGCGTGAGGAACGGGTACGGGGTGTCCCCCGTGCCCGCGCCCGTGAGGGCGCCGGTGAGGACGAGCGCCTTGACGGAGGCACGCAGCGGAGCGACGCGCAGCGCGACCGCCGAGCCCAGCGAGTGGCCGTGCACCAGCACGTCCTGCAGCCCGAGCGCCGCGACGTGGTCGAGCACCGCGTGCAGGTCGGCGACGAGCCGGTCGCCGTCGACGACGTCGCCGTCGGACTCGCCGAAGCCGGAGAAGTCGAACCGCAGGACCGCGTGCCCGAGCGCGGCGTACTCCTCCGCGAGGACGTCGTACCGGCCGTTCGCGCGCCGGTCGGACAGGAAGCCGTGCGCGAGCACGACGACCGACCGGTGTCCCTCGGCGGCCGGGGTGAACGTGGCCGCGAGGGTGCCGTGCGGGGTCCCGATGCGGTGCTCGACGCTGCGCCGCGCGGGCACGCTCGTCGGGCCGCCCGCACCGGTCGTCGCGTCGTTCGTCGTCGCGCCGTGCGCCAGGCCGGCGGTCACGTCAGCCCCAGGTGCGAGCGCAGCGTCGTTCCCTCGTACTCGGTGCGGAACACGCCGAGCCGCTGCAGGTGCGGCACGACCGCCCGGCCGAACTCGTCGAACGTCCCCGGGAAGTGCGTCGGCGTGACCAGGAAGCCGTCCGCGGCGCCCGAGGTGAAGATCTCCGCGAGCTGCTCGGCGACCTCCCGGCCCGTGCCGACGACCTGCGGCGTGAGCTCGCTCGTCGAGAACGTCACCGCGGCCTCCGCGAGCGTCACCGCGCGCCGGCGCGAGCCGAGCAGCTCGTCGAGCTGCACGATCGTGCGCGAGGCGAGGTGCTCCGGGGTCGCGCGCTCCTCGAGGACCTGCGCGTACGGGGTGCTCGGGTCCACGTCGCCGAGGTCGAGCCGGGAGAACTGGCTGAAGAACTCGATGCCGGCCTCGGGCGCGATGTACTGCGCGAGCGCGTCGCGGCGGGCGCGGGCGATCTCCGTGGTCTCCCCGATGACCGGCTGGACCGCGGCGAACAGCCGCAGCCCGTCGGGGTCGCGGCCCTGCCGCGCCGCCCGGGCGCGCAGGTCGTCCTTCTTGGCGCGCAGGTCCGCAGGCGTGCGCTCGATCGCGAACACCACGTCGCCCCAGCGCGCGCCGTGGTCGCGGCCCCGGGGCGAGTCGCCCGCCTGGATGATGACGGGGTGCCGCTGCGGCGACGGCGGCAGGTTGAGCGGGCCGCGCACCTCGACGTACTTCCCCTTGTACTCGGGCGCCGTGATCTTCGTCGTGTCCGCGTAGACGCCCGTGTCGGGGTCGGCGACCAGCGCATCGGGCGCCCACGAGCGCCACAGCGCGAGCACGGCCTCGACGAACTCGTCGCCCCGGTCGTACAGCTCGGTGCGGCCCAGCTGCTCGACACGCGGGAAGTTCGCGTAGTTGGCGGGGCCGTTCGACTGGATGACGTTCCACGCGACGCGGCCCCCCGACAGGTGGTCAAGGCTCAGCAGCGTGCGCGCCAGGTTGTACGGCTCGTTGAAGCTCGTCGACAGCGTGACGCCTACCCCGAGGTGGTCGGTCACGGCGACGACCTGCGCGGCGAGCTGCGCCGGGTCGTGCTTGAGCCCGTTGCTCAGCCCGTGCCGCGCGAACCCCTCGCGGTAGCTCACGGTCTCCGGGATGAACGCCAGGTCGAACCGCGCACGCTCGAGCGTGCGCGCGACGTCCTGGTAGAGCGTGCGGTCGTTGAAGTCCCGCTCGGAGTACGGGTGGCGCCAGGCGCCGGCGTAGTGCCCGCTCGGGAACAGCAGGTACGCGCCGAGGAACAGCTGTCGCTCGGTCATGGGGTCCCCCTTCGTGGTCGGTCGGTGGCGTCGGGCGTGGCGTCAGGCGGAGACGAGCGCGGAGCGCGCGCGGGCCGGTGCGGGCCTCGGCAGGCCGAGGTTGTCGCGCAGGGTCGTGCCCTCGTACTCGTCGCGGAAGATCCCGCGGCGCCGCAGCTCGGGCACGAGCCGTCGGGTCACGTCGTGCAGGCCCTGCGGGATCGACGACGGCAGCAGGACGAACCCGTCGGCCGCCTCGCCGCGGAACCACGACTCGAGCTCGTCGGCCACCTCGCCCACGGTGCCGACGACCTGCCGGTGCCCGCTCGAGCCGACCTCGAGCTCGATGAGCCGGCGCAGCGTCCAGCCCTCGTGGACCGCGAGGTCGCGGAACACCTGGGCGCGGGACTGGCGGATGTTGACGGTCGCCGGGTCGGGCAGCAGGTGCTCGGGCGGCACCTCGTCGAGCCCGACGCCCGACAGGTCCGCGCCGCCGAGCTGGCGCTGCAGACGCAGGAGCCCCGCGTCGAGGTCGACGCGCCCGTCGAGCGCGCGCTTGGTCGCGACGGCCTCGTCGTGCGTGTCGCCGATGACGACGCTCGTGCCGGGCAGGACGAGGACCTGCTCCGGGTCCCGCCCGAGCGCCGCGACGCGCGCCTTCACGTCCCGGTAGAACGCCCGGGCGCCGCGCAGCGACTGCTGCGCCGTGAAGATCACGTCGGCGTACCGCGTCCCGAGCTCCTTGCCGTCCTCGGACGACCCGGCCTGGACCAGCACGGGTCGGCCCTGCGGCGTGCGCGGCAGGTTCAGCGGGCCGGCGACCGTGAAGTGCTCGCCGACGTGGTCGATCGGGTGCACGCGGTCCTGCTCGGCCCACACGCGCCGTTCGCGGTCGACGACGATCGCGTCGTCGTCCCAGCTGTCCCACAGCGCGGTGGCGACCTCCACGAACTCCGCGGCCCGGCCGTACCGCCAGGTGTGGTCCGGCAGCGGACCGCCGCCGAAGTTCTCCTGCCCGGCCGACGAGGTGACGACGTTCCACGCCGCGCGCCCGCCCGAGATGAGGTCGAGCGACGCGACCTGCCGGGCCAGGTTGTACGGCTCGGAGTACGTGGTCGACGCGGTCGCGATGAACCCGATCCGCTCGGTGAGCGCCGCGAGCGCCGAGAACAGCGTGAGCGGCTCGAGGTGTGCGTACGGGCGGTCGCCGATCTGCTTGCGGTCGAGCGTGACGCCGTCGGCGACGAACAGCGCGTGGAGCGCCGCCCGCTCCGCCTCGCGTGCGACGTCCCGCGCGAGACCGAGCGAGAACGCCTCCTCGGCGCGCGAGTCGGGCCGGGTCCACGCGCCACCGACACCCCCGAGGATGAGGCTCAGGACGAGCTGGTCGCGGCTCATGCGCGCCCCACCTCCTGCGCGTAGAGGTAGCGCGACGGCCGCTGCTCCCACGTCACGGCCCGCGAGATCACAGCGGTGAACGGCGACGGGTACAGGAAGATCGTGTGCGCCTGGTCGTGGTACAGCTGCGTGGCCTGCTTCACGAGCTCCCACTGCGCGTCGAGGTCGGTCGACGCCTGGATCCGGCGCACCAGCTCGTCGAACTCCGGCGAGACGACGTCGCTCTGGATGTGGTCGGTCGTGAACGGGTCGAAGAGCTGGTAGCCGCCGCGGTACTGGCCGCCCCACATGATGTAGACGAGGTCGGCGCCGGCCTGCGCGTCGCCGTACTGCCGCTCGATCCACGCGGGGAACGGCGTCTGCGTGATCCGGAGCCTCACGCCGATCTCCTCCCACTGCGAGGCGATCGCCTGCGACGCGAGGTCCGCGGACACGTACGTGCCGGACGGCACGTCGAGCTCGAGCTCGAACCCGTCGGCGTAGCCCGCCTCGGCGAGCAGCGCGCGGGCCTTGTCGAGGTCGAACGGGTACGCCGCCAGGTCGGGGTTCTCCTTCTGGTACGGCTCGTACAGCACGGAGCCCGGCAGCGGCTCGACGGCACCCTGGAAGAGGCCCTCGATGATCGTCTCCTTGTCCGTGGCGTGGTTGAGGGCCCGGCGGACGCGCTCGTCGGCCAGCGGCGTGCCCTTCTTCTCCTCGTTGACCGCGAGGACGAGCGGCTGCGGACCGACGCCGAGGACCGTCTCGTAGACGGGCGAGTCGGCGAACTGGTCGAGGCTGAGCGGCTCGACGTTGAGGACGATGTCCGCCTCACCGGCCTGGATGGCGGCGACCCGCTGCGCCTCGGAGGCGAGCACCGTGTAGCGGACCTTCTCGAACGCCGGCTTCGGCCCCGCGTGGTGCGGGTTGAGCGACAGCGTGACGCCGTTCTCCAGGTCGAGCTCGTCGACCTGGTACGGGCCGGTGCCGAGGGACTCGGTGTCGAGGTTGTGGGTCTCGGCGAACGCCTTGTCGACGATGTAGACGTTCCACAGCCGCCCGGGCAGGTCCAGCGCCGGGTCGACCAGGTCGAACCGGAGCGTGTCCTCGTCGACCGCGGTCACCGACTTCAGGTAGACCCGCAGCGGCGCACCGAGGGTGCCCTCGTACTCCGGGTCGAGCAGACGCTCGAAGTTCCACGCGATCGTCTCGGTGGTCAGGGGCGTGCCGTCGGAGAACACCGCGTCGGTGCGGACGGTGAACTCCCACTGCAGGTCGCTGACCTGCGTCCACTCGGTCGCGAGCGACGGCGCGACCTCGTTGTCCGGGGTGATGCGGGTCAGCGCCTCGTACACCGACCCGGCCACGGCGCCCTGGCTGTCGGGCGAGCCGCCCTTGTGCGGGTGGAGGTTGGTGAGCTGGCGGCTGAGCACGAGGCGCAGCGTGTCGCCTGCGGTCGGGGTCGCGGCGGCGCCGGACGCGCCGGGCTCGGCGCTGGTCGTCGCGGTGCACGCCCCGAGCAGCAGCGCGGCGGCCGCGGCGACGGCCACGCCGGCGAGGCGGCGTCGGGACGAGAAGAGGGATCGGGGCACGGGGGTTCTCCTGCGGTGGCGGGGGCGGTGCCGGCCGGGTCGGTCGGCGACGGTCTGCTCGGGCGCGCTCACGCGGTGCCCCGGCCGGGCACGGCCGCGACGAGCGCGCGGGTGTACGGGTGCTGCGGGTCGTCCAGCACGTCCTGCGTGCGGCCCTGCTCGACGATGCGACCGGAGCGGAGCACCACGACGTCGTCGCAGAGGAACCGCACGACACCCAGGTCGTGCGAGATGAACAGGTAGGTCAGGCCGCGCTCGGCGCGCAGCCGCTCGAGCAGGCGCAGGATGCGCGCCTGGACGGACAGGTCGAGCGCGGACACGGGCTCGTCGGCCACGACGAGCCGCGGGCGCGTGGCCAGCGCGCGGGCGATGCCGACGCGCTGGCGCTGCCCTCCGGACAGCTCGGAGGGCAGGCGCTGCGCGAACGCCCGCGGCAGCTCGACCTCGTCGAGCAGGTCGACGACGGCCCGTTCCGCCTCGCGGCGGCCGAGCCCGAGCGTGAGCTCGAGCGGCTCGCGCAGCGTCTGCGCGACCGTCAGCCGCGGGTCGAGCGAGCCGTACGGGTCCTGGAAGACGTACTGCACGTCGCGGCGCCACGCGCGGCGCTGCGCCCGGTCCTGCCGGGTGAGGTCCACGCCCTCGAACTCGACGCTGCCGGAGTCGGCGTGCTCGAGCCCGACGACGATGCGCGCGAGCGTGGTCTTGCCCGAACCGGACTCCCCGACGAGGCCGAGCGCGGCGCCCGCCGGGATCGCGAGGTCGACGCCGTCGAGCGCGACGTGCCGTGTGCGACCCGCGGCGCCGCGCAGCGCGAACGCCCGGCGCAGGTCCCGCACGACGAGCTGCGGGGCGGTGCCGGCGGCCGCGCCGTCGGCGCTCGCGCCCGTCGCGTCCGCCGTGCCGGGGCCGTCGGACACCGTGACGGCGGGCCGCGCGTGCGCGCGCTCGAGCCGGCTCGGCACCGCGGCCAGCAGCCGCTGCGTGTACTCGTGCCGCGGACGCTCGAGCACCTCGCGCGTCGGCCCGGACTCGACCACGACGCCCTCGGACATGACGTGCACCCGGTGCGTGCGGTCGGCGACCACGCCGATGTCGTGCGAGACGAGCAGCACCCCGAGCCCGTGGCGCTCGCGCAGGTCGTCGAGCAGGTCGAGGACCTGCGCCTGCACGGACACGTCGAGCGCGGTCGTCGGCTCGTCGGCCACGAGCAGGCGCGGCGAGCGGGCCAGGGCCATCGCGATGACGACGCGCTGGTTGAGGCCGCCGGACAGCTCGTGCGGGAACGCGCGCGCGGTCTTGTCGACGTCGGTGATGCCGACGTCCCGCAGCAGGCGCGCGACCTCGTCGCGCGCGGCGCGGCGCGAGATCCCCGCGGGCAGCGCCTCGGCGACCTGGCGGCCGATCCGCAGGCGCGGGTTGAGCGCGGGCGTCGGGTTCTGGAACACGACGCCGACGTGCGACGCGAGGTGCGCGCGCCGCTCGCGCGGCGCCAGGGCGCGCACGTCGCGTCCCGCGACGTCGACGTGGCCGGACCACACCTCGACACCCGCCGGCAGCAGGCCCGCGACCGCGAGCGCGGTGAGCGTCTTGCCGGAGCCGGACTCGCCGACCAGGCCCACGACCTCGCCCGCGGGCACGTCGAGCGACACCCCGCGCACGATCGGGACCGCCTCGGACTCGACGCTCCGCCCGCGCCGCGCCGGAGGGCGGCGCAGCCCGACGACGAGGTCGCGGACGCCGAGCGCCGCGGCCCCGGCCGGGGCCTCGGGCGTGGCGAGCGACGGACGGTCGTGCAGGTCGACGCTCATCGGTCGACTCCCTTCGACGAGGTACGGCCGGCGCCGAACCGCTCCGCGAGGCCGTCGCCGAGCAGCTGCAGGCCGACGACGGTGACGATGAGGGCGGTGCCCGGGATCAGGGAGAGCCAGGGCGCGGTCGCCAGGCGCGCCTGTCCGGCGGCGACCATCTGGCCCCAGTCCGGTTGCGGCGGCTGCACGCCGAGACCGAGGAAGCCGAGGCTCGACTCGAGCAGCAGGACCGCGGAGGCGGACAACGTCACCGCGACGAAGAACAGCGGCAGCACGCTCGGCAGGACGTGCCGCCACGCGACGGCCCCGCGCCCGGCACCCGCGACGCGGGCCGCCTCGACGTAGGGCTGGGTGACCACCGCGCGGGCGTGCCCGCGGATCACGCGGAACGTCAGCACCCACGCGCCGAGCACGAGCACGACGACGATCGGCACGAACGAGTTGCCGACGAAGGACAGGATGACGATCGCGAGCACGATCGACGGGACGGCGAGCTGGACGTCCGCGAGGCGCCCGGCCACGGCGTCGACCACGCCGCCGAACAGCGCGCCGGCCACCGCGAGGCCGAGCCCGAGGACGGACGCGACGAGGCTCGCCACCGCGGTCACGGCGAGCGCGGTGCGCCCTCCGTGCACGGTGCGGGCCAGCAGGTCGCGGCCCAGCTCGTCGGTGCCGAACCAGTGCGCACCGGACGGCTGCTGCAGGATCGCGGTGAAGTCCTGCTGGTACGGGTCCGCGACGAGCAGCGGACCGAGCACGGTGACGGCGACGACGAGGGCCAGCAGGCCCGCACCGACCCACGTCCCGACGCTCAGGCGCGCGCGGCGGCGGACGGTGCCGGGGGGCGTGGCGGGCGCGACGGTCTCGTCGAGCTGCACGAGCTGGGCGGTCATGAGCGCAACCTCGGTTCGGCGATGGCGGCCAGGACGTCGACGAGCAGGTTGATGAGCACGAACCCGACGGCGATCACGAGGACGCAGACGATGACGAGCGGGTAGTCGCGGTTCTGCACGGCGTTGATGGAGAGCTGCCCGATGCCCGGCCAGCCGAAGATCGACTCGGTCACGACCGCTCCCCCGAGCAGCACGCCCGCCTGGATGCCGACGACCGACAGGGTCGGGCCGAGCGAGTTGCCCAGGACGTGCCGCCGGACGAGCACGTGGTGCGGCAGCCCCTTGGCGCGCGCGGTGCGCACGTGGTCGGCGCCGAGCGTGTCGAGCACCGCGGTGCGCAGGACGCGCGCGACGGCGGGGACGAACGCCACCGCGAGCGTGAGGGCCGGCAGGACGATGCCCGCGGGCCCGGTCGCGCCGGTCGCGGGGAGCCACCCGAGCCGCACCGCGAACAGCAGGGTGACGACGATCCCGAAGAAGAACGTGGGCACCGCGTCGAGGCCGACCGCGAGCGACAGCGGCACGCGCCGCCAGAACGCGGAGCGCGCGGTCGCGGAGACGTACCCGACGGTGCCGCCGACGAGCGCGCCGACGACGAGCCCGGCGAGGCCGAGCTGCAGGCTCGCGGGGAGCCGCTCGAGCGCGATGCCGACGGGGTCGGCGCCGTAGCGCAGCGAGTCGGGGAAGTCCCCGCGCACGACGGCGCCGAGGAAGCTGACGTACTGCACGGGCACGGGCCGGTCGAACCCGAGCTGCGCGGTGAGCCGCGCGGCCTCCTCCGGCGGCGCGTCGGGCGCGACGAGCAGCAGCGCGGGGTTGCCGGTCGAGTACAGGGCGAAGAACACGAGCGTCACGGCGCCCCACACGGCGACGAGGCCGGTGAGGAGGCGGCCGCCGAGGTAGCGCCAGCCTACGGGCGGGCGCAGGCGGCGCGCGACCACGGCGGCGCGCGACGGGGCGGCGGCGGGTACCGCGGGTGGCCGTGCGGCGAGGACGGACATGGGTGCTCCGGGGGTCGGCGCGGTCGGACGGACCGGCGGCGGGTGGAGGGCGGCGCCCGCCGGCGCACGCGGGTGCGGGCGGTGTGCGGGCGGTGCGGGCGGACGATGCGGGCGGGCGGTACGCGGGCACGCCGACGACCGCGGGCACACGGGTGCCCGGGGAGGTGTCGGGGTGGGCCGCGCAGGTCGCGGCTCGGCGAGTGGTCGCCCGAGGTGCCTCGGCGCGCGGGGCGCGCCGCGAGGCCGCGCTAGGTCAGCGACAGCACGCGACGGCGGGACAGCAGCGCATCGCGGCGAGGTGGTGGTGCATCGTCATGGCCGCCTCCGGCGGGAGGTCGTACGAGGTCCTGCGTCGAGACGACGCGGTACGGGTGCCCGGGGACGCTCCCCCGGTCACCCGGGAGGCGCCGCACCGCCAGCCGAGCCTGACGGCGGTGCGTGAGAACGCGAGGAACGTACGAGCGGGCCGGGCAAGGGTCAATGGTCCCGTTCGGACGTCCCACTCACCGAGACGGGGTGCCCGCCATCAGGACAGACGGGCCGGACCGGGCGTCAGGCGGGGCGGCGTCGGGCCAGCACGAGGTCGTCGCGGTGGACGAGCTCACGGTCGTAGCCCTCGCCCAGCTCCTTGCGCAGGTCGTGGGTCGAGCGCCCGAGCAGCGCCGGCACCTCGTCGGCGTCGAACGCCACGAGACCGCGCCCGACGACCCGCCCGTCCGGCGCGACCAGCTCGACCGGGTCCCCCGCCTCGAACTCGCCCTCGACCGCGGTGACGCCCGCGGGGAGCAGCGACGTGCGCCGCTCCACGACGGCCCGCACCGCGCCCTCGTCGAGCACGAGACGCCCCCGCACCCGCGCGGCGTGCGCGAGCCACAGGAGCCGGATGGACTTGCGCCGCCCCGTCGCGGCGAACCACGTGCCCACGTCCTCGCCGGCGAGCGCCCGCGCGGCCTGCGCCGCCGACGTCAGCACCACCGGGATGCCCGACGCCGTCGCGATCGCGACGGACTCGAGCTTGGTGACCATGCCGCCCGTGCCGACGGCCGAGCCGCGCCGCGACACGTCGATGCCCTCGAGGTCCCGGGGCCCGTCGACGCGCGAGATGCGCCGCGCCCCCGGCGACGACGGCGCCGCCGTGTACAACGCGTCCACGTCGGTCAGCAGGATCAGCGCGTCCGCGTGGACGAGGTGCGAGACCAGCGCCGCGAGGCGGTCGTTGTCGCCGAACCGGATCTCGTCCGTGGCGACCGCGTCGTTCTCGTTGATGACCGGCACGACCCCGAGGTCCAGCAGCCGGTTGAGCGCCCGGTGCGCGTTGCGGTAGTGCACGCGCCGCACCGTGTCGTCGGCGGTCAGCAGCACCTGGCCCACGCGCAGCCCGCGGTCCGCGAACGCCTTCGTGTAGTGCGCGACCAGCAGCCCCTGCCCCACCGAGGCCGCGGCCTGCTGCGTCGCCAGGTCCCGCGGCCGCGCCGAGAGCCCGAGCGGCCCGATCGCCGCCGCGATCGCGCCCGACGAGACGAGCACGACCTGGCCGCCCGCCTCCCGCCGCGTCGCCAGCACGTCGACCAGCGCGCGCAGCCGTGCGCGGTCGAGTCGCCCGTCGGGGTTCGTCAGGGACGACGAGCCCACCTTCACGACGATCCGCGAGGCCGTGGCGATCTCGGCACGGTCGAGCAGCGGTGCTGCGGTCACCTGCGCATTCTCCCCGTCAGTCGGCGTCCGGGTCCGTCCACACGCCGTGCTCGCGCTCCGCGCGCAGCTCGGCGCGCGCGGCCGCCTTGGCGTCCATGCGGTCCTTGTACTCGGCGCGCTTCTCGCCGCGTGTCGGGCGCGAGCGGTCCTCGAGCCGCAGGTCCGTGCCGCGGGCGCCGAGCAGCTCGGCACCGGTCACGAGCGTCGGCTCCCAGTCGAACACCACGGAGTTCGTCTCCGGGCCGATGCGCACCTCGTCGCCCGCGACGGCTCCCGCCGCGTAGAGGCGCTCCTCCACGCCGAGCCGCGCGAGCCGGTCCGCGAGGTAGCCGACGGCCTCGTCGTTGTTGAAGTCGGTCTGCCGCACCCAGCGCTCGGGCTTCTCGCCCCGCACCTGGAACCAGACCTCGCCACCGGCCTCGCGGCGCGTGACCGTGAAGCCCGCGTCGTCGACCGCACGCGGCCGCAGCACGACGCGCGTCGGCTCCGGGGCGGGCGCCTCGCGCCGCGCGGTCTCGACGAGCTGCGCGAGCGCGAACGTCAGCGGGCGCAGCCCCTCGTGGCTCGCGGTCGACACCTCGAACACACGCAGCCCGCGCGCCTCCAGCTCGGGACGCACGAGCTCGGCGAGGTCGCGCGCCTCGGGCACGTCGATCTTGTTGAGCACGACGACGCGCGGGCGCTCGGTCAGCGGCACCCGGCCGCCCTCGATCTCGAGGTCTCCCGCGTACGCGGCGAGCTCGGACTCGATGACGTCCAGGTCGCTCAGCGGGTCGCGTCCCGGCTCGAGGGTCGCGCAGTCGAGCACGTGCACGAGCACCGCGCAGCGCTCGACGTGCCGCAGGAACTCCAGGCCCAACCCGCGCCCCTCGGACGCGCCCGGGATGAGGCCGGGGACGTCCGCGACGGTGTAGCGCGCGTCGCCGGCCTGCACGACGCCGAGGTTCGGCACGAGCGTGGTGAACGGGTAGTCCGCGATCTTCGGCCGCGCCGCGGAGATCGCGGCGACGAGGCTCGACTTGCCGGCGGACGGGTAGCCGACGAGCGCGACGTCGGCGATGGTCTTGAGCTCGAGCACGACGTCCGCGCTCTCCCCCGGCTCGCCGAGGAGCGCGAAGCCCGGGGCCTTGCGCCGCGGCGACGCGAGCGCGGCGTTGCCGAGCCCGCCGCGGCCGCCCGCCGCGACGACGTACTCGGCGCCCACGCCGACTAGGTCCGCGAGGACCTGCCCGTCCGGCGACTTCACGACGGTGCCGTCCGGGACGCCGAGGACCAGGTCCTCGCCGGTCGCGCCGGAGCGGTGGTCGCCCATGCCCTGCGTGCCGGACGCGGCGCGTCGGTGCGGCAGGTGGTGGAACTCGAGCAGGGTCGTCACCTGCGGGTCGACCCGCAGGACCACCGAGCCGCCGTTGCCGCCGTTGCCCCCGTCGGGGCCGGCGAGCGGCTTGAACTTCTCGCGGTGGATGGACGCGCACCCGTGCCCGCCGTCACCACCAGTTGCGTGCAGCACCACGCGGTCGACGAACGTCGCCACGGCGGACCTCCTGGGGTTGGGGCGGGACTTGCTGGTCGAACGACGAAGGGGCGCACCGCGTCGGTGCGCCCCTTCGTGAGAGTCGTACGAGGACTCAGGCCTCGGCGGCCACGATGTCGACGACCTTGCGGCCGCGACGGGTGCCGAACTGGACCGCACCGGCGGTCAGGGCGAACAGCGTGTCGTCGCCGCCGCGACCCACGTTGTTGCCGGGGTGGAAGTGGGTGCCGCGCTGGCGGACGATGATCTCGCCGGCCTTGACGACCTGGCCACCGAAGCGCTTCACGCCCAGGCGCTGGGCGTTCGAGTCGCGACCGTTGCGCGAGGAGCTCGCGCCCTTCTTGTGTGCCATGACGAACCTGCTCTCGGGTTGCTCAGAACTTGTCGCTGCAGCCGCGGCGTGCCGCGGCGCGAGATCACTTGATGCCGGTGACCTTGAGGCGCGTGAGCGCCTGGCGGTGGCCCTGACGCTTGCGGTAGCCGGTCTTGTTCTTGTACTTGAGGATGTCGATCTTCGGGCCCTTCTCGTCCCGGACGACCTCCGCCGTGACCTTGACCTTCGCGAGCGCACCCGCGTCGGTCGTCACCTTCTCGCCGTCGACGAGCAGGAGAGCCGGCAGCTCGACCGTCGAACCCGCCTCGGCGGCGAGACGGTCGACGACGACGACGTCGCCGACGGCGACCTTCTCCTGGCGGCCGCCGGCCTTCACGATCGCGTACACCACGTTGCTGCTCATCTCTGCTCGTCGAACTGCTCGGTCCAAGGTGTCAGGTGCCTGCCTGCGCCCGCGCGCGTCCCGTCGTGTCCGGTGGACCCGGTCGATGAGGGAGTCGCGTCCGCGCCGACCTCGTCGGTCAATCGGCGGCACACATGACCAGCGCGCACACGGCGCACCGTCGATCAAGGTTACGGACCCCGCGCCGCAGGGTCAAACCACGCGACCGACGTCACACGTGCCGCGAGGCGGACGGGCCACGCACGCGCGACGGCGGGACCCGCCGTCGCGCGGGTCCCCCCGTCCGTGCTCACCCCCCGACCACGGCCGCCCCGGTCAGCCGCACGCCGGCGCCGGTGTCGAGGACGCGGGCCGCGGCGTCGTCCAGGCCACCCACCCGCGGGTCCCAGACCTGCACGCGGACGGTCGGTGCGGACCCGGCGACGACCGTCACCCGCTGCAGGTAGCCGGTGCGCCCGTTGACGACCGCGGCGGTCTCGAGCACCGCGGTGCGCCCGTCGACCACGAGCCAGCGCCCGTCGAGGCCCACGACCGTGAGCCGCGCGGCCGACCAGCTCAGCGCCGTCGCGGCCACGGGACGGTCCTTGCCGCGCACCCAGTCCCCCGCGACGACGACGCTCGCCGTCCCCCGCGCCGAGGGTGCCGCCGTCGACGCGCCCGCCACCGGCGTGAACGTGCCGAGGGCCGCGACGCCGCCGGCCGCGCGGTCGACGACGACGACCGTCGCGGGTGCCGACGTCACCTCGCCTCCCGGTCCGACGAGCGTGACGGTCACGCTGCGGATGCCCGCCCGGTCGAACGTGTGGGAGCCCGTCACCGTGGGCGTGCCCGAGCCGGCCGTGACCACGCCGGTGCTCGTCGCGCCGTCACCCCACGACCAGGTCGCGGTGACCTGGTCCGCCGTGCCGTCCGGAACCGTGAACCCGAGGGTCGCGGTCACCTCGGTGCCGACGGCGACGACACCGGTCGGGAGCGTCGGCGCGGCGTCGACCTCCGGGGTGCCGGTGTCGACCCGGAGCGCCTCCGCGGCCTCGCGGGTGAGCTCCGGCTCCTCCGGCTCGGTCTCCGCGGGCAGCTCGACCATGCCGCCCGGCATGCCGATCGCACCACCGGTGTACAGCAGCTCGCCCCAGTCCTTCGCCCCGCGCAGCACCGTCAGCTCGCCGTCGTCGTTCACGTCGAGCGCGAGCGTGTCGTCGTGGTCGCCGTCACAGTTCCAGTCGATCGCGTCGCCCGCCGACCCGCGGATCTTCCCGCAGCCGTGGTGGTGCGTCCAGATCGACGAGCCGGTGCCGATCCCGTCGGCCTCGACGAGCGCGTTCTCGTCCAGGTCGGGCCGGGCGGAAGGCGAGTAGTCCAGGGTCGGGCTGCCGCCGGGCAGGCCGTCCTGGAACAGGTAGTTCATGACGCTGAGGTAGTTCGGCTTGTGGTTCACCCCGTCGTCGCCGCCGTGCCCGAGCCCGAGGTTGTGCCCCAGCTCGTGCATGAACGTGCCCGCCTGCTCGGCGACCGTCCCGACGTCGTCCGTCCACCCGCCGAGGGAGACGACGAAGTCGCTCGCGCCCTGCAGGCTCCCGCGGGACATCCCGCTCGTGGTCCCCAGCTGTTCCGAGAGCTGGTGCGCCCAGACGTTGTAGTGGAAGACGGGCTCGCGGACCTCCGCGAAGTTGTCGTCCTTCACGTCGTCGAACGCGCCCCAGCGGTAGCCGAACCAGCCGAACAGCCCGTTGTCGCCCAGGTGCTCGCGGTGGTCGAGCGCGTTCCCCCCGCTGAGGGCACCCCACGTCGACGCGGCGCCGTAGGTCAGCGGTGCCTGCGCGCCGTAGTCGACGTGCAGGTGCACGCCGTGCCGCGCGAACGCGGCGACCACGTCCGCGATCGCGCCGGGGTCCGGGGCGTGCGAGTGGTCGTCGGCGACCATGTGGTCGACCTCGACGAAGACGTCGGGGACCGCCGGGTCGGCGCCCATCGCGGGCAGGTCGACGACCTCCTGGGCCTCACCGGTCAGCATCGTCAGCCCGTTCGTCTGTCCCCGTAGTCGGCGACGAGGATCGAGTCGGCCGGGACGTCCATCGCCGCGGCCAGGTCGTGCGCGGACGGCGCCGCGGCGGCGGCGAACGTGCGGGCGCTCGGTGGCGCCGTCCCCTCCCGCTCCGGGTCGTCGTCGGCGGCGGCCGGCGGGCCACCGCTCCGGCGAGCGACGCGGCGGCGAGGCCGGCCAGCAGGGTTCGTGGAGCTCGGTGCATCAGTTCTCCTTCGCGTACCTCGGGCGGGACGTGCTGGTGCAGCTGTCGGCGGTACGAGGTCGCGGAGGGCGCACGGCGCTCACGGGTCGCGCACCGGTGTCGCCGTCGGGCAGGCGCGGTCCGGCGCGCAGAGGTCCGCGGGGTCGTCGACGCAGCCGTCGTCGAGCGCGACGGTGTACACCGCGTCGGCGACGGGCGCGGGGTCGACGGCGCGACGCGCCGCGCGGGGGGCGAGGTCGACGTCGACGACGACCTGCCAGACGCCCTCGCCGGGGGCCTGCCGCGCGACGAGGTACGTGACGTCCCGCGTGCGCGCACGGTCGTCCTGCCACGTCACGACGACACCGTCGGGCGTGGTCCGTGCGGCCACGGAGCGCACGGCGAGCCTCAGGGCGCACGCCTCCGCGCGCGTCAGCCCGCCAGGGTCGTCGGCCGACCGGTCGGCCGACGGTTCGGCCGGGTCGTCACCGCAGGCGACGAGCGACGCCGCGAGGGTCAGGGCGACGCCGCACCCCGCGGCCCACGCAGCCGCTGCCGGAAGCGGCCGCGCACGCCGACCACCCCGGTGCGGCATGGTCATGACCATGCGCACGTCGCCCCCCTTCGACGGCCGTCACGCTAGAGGGTGAACGGACGTCGCAGGGCGGAACGGGCACATGTCGCCCGATCGTGCGAAGGAGCCGGTTGCCGGGGGCCCTCGGCGCGGCGAGGACCCCCGGGACGTCACCGGGTGGCGTCGTCGTCCGGCGCGTCCTCGGCGTCGAACGTCACGAACACCGACGGGTCGACCGGGGTGAGCTCGAGCCGCTCGACGGGCGCGTGCTCCTTGCGCAGCGACGACAGCTCGGCGAGGACGTCCAGCTCCGGGCCGGTCTTGTGCGGCTCGGCGACGGCCGCCTCGGGCGCGACCGGCTCGGGAGCGGCCTCCTGCGCCGCGGGCGCGGCCTCGGCGACGGGCTCCGCCGTGGCGGCGTCCGACGTCGCGACGTCGAGGGCCGCGGCGGCGACGACCGCCGCCGTCTCGACCGCTGTGGCCTCCTCGGCGGCGGGCGCGTCCTGGCCGGCGCCGGGCTCGCCGTGGTGCTCGTGGTCGTGCTCGTGGGCGTGCGCGGCCGCCGCGGCGATCGTCGCGAGGGTCGCCTTCACGGCCGAGCGCTCCTCCGGGAGCACCGGGACGCCCGCGTGCGGGGCCGCCGGCGCGGCCGGCTCCTTGCCGCCGCGCTTGCGACGCGACCGCTTGGGCTCGTCGGACGCCGCCGCCTGCTGCGCGCCCGCGTCGGGGCGCGGGTTCTTCTCGACCGGCGTGTCGTGGACGATGAAGCCGCGGCCGTGGCAGTGGTCGCACGTCTCGGAGAACGCCTCGACGAGCCCCTGGCCCACGCGCTTGCGGGTCATCTGCACGAGGCCCAGCGACGTCACCTCGGCGACCTGGTGCTTGGTGCGGTCGCGGCCGAGGCACTCGACCAGGCGGCGCAGCACGAGGTCGCGGTTCGACTCGAGCACCATGTCGATGAAGTCGATGACGATGATGCCGCCGATGTCCCGCAGCCTCAGCTGGCGGACGATCTCCTCCGCGGCCTCGAGGTTGTTGCGCGTCACCGTCTCCTCGAGCGTGCCGCCCGAGCCGGTGAACTTGCCGGTGTTGACGTCGACGACCGTCATCGCCTCGGTGCGGTCGATGACCAGCGAGCCACCCGAGGGCAGCCAGACCTTGCGGTCCATGCCCTTGGTGAGCTGCTCGTCGATCCGGTGCGCGGCGAACACGTCGCCCGTGCCCGTGTACTTCGAGACCTTCTGCGCGAGGTCGGGCGCGAGCTCGTCGATGTACGACGAGATCGTCGACCACGCGTCGTCGCCCTGGACGACGAGCGACGAGAAGTCGTCGTTGAAGATGTCGCGGACCACGCGGATCGCCATGTCCGGCTCGCCCTGCAGCAGCGCGGGCGCCGACGCCGTCCTCGACTTCTTCTCGATGGCCTCCCACTGGGACTGCAGGCGCGCGATGTCGGCGCGCAGCTCGTCCTCGCTCGCGCCCTCGGCGGCCGTGCGCACGATGACGCCCGCGGAGTCGGGCACGATCTCGCGCAGGATCTTCTTCAGGCGGTTGCGCTCGGTGTCGGGCAGCTTGCGGCTGATGCCGGTCATGCCGCCGCCGGGCACGTAGACGAGGTAGCGGCCGGCGAGCGTGACCTGCGAGGTCAGGCGCGCGCCCTTGTGCCCGATCGGGTCCTTGGTGACCTGCACGAGCACCGAGTCGCCGGACTTCAGCGCCTGCTCGATTCGGCGCGGCTGGCCCTCGAGCCCGGCCGCGTCCCAGTTCACCTCGCCCGCGTAGAGCACCGCGTTGCGGCCCTTGCCGACGTCGACGAACGCGGCCTCCATGCTCGGCAGCACGTTCTGCACGCGGCCGAGGTAGACGTTGCCGACCATCGACGCCTGCGCCTGGTTCGACACGTAGTGCTCGACGAGCACGCCGTCCTCGAGGACCGCGATCTGCGTGCGGCCGCCCTTCTCGCGCACGATCATCGAGCGCTCGACCGACTCGCGGCGCGCGAGGAACTCGGCCTCCGTGATGATCTGGCGCCGGCGGCCCGCGTCGCGGCCCTCCCGGCGGCGCTGGCGCTTGGCCTCGAGGCGCGTGGAGCCGCGCAGCGCGGTCACCTCGTCGCCGCGGCGGCGGGACTCGCCGCCCTCGCCCTCGCTCGAGCGCGACCCGCGGCGCCGACGGCGCCGACGACGGCTCGAGCCGCCCTCACCCGGCTCCTCGTCGGACTCGTCGCCCTCGGCGTCGTCGTTCGCGGTCGCCTCGCCGTCGGCGGGTGCCTCGGCGGCGGGCTCGTCCTCGTCGCGCTCCGTGGACTCGGAGCGGCGGCGGCCGCGGCCACCGCGGCGGCGCCGGCGGCGCTGCGTCGAGGTGCCCTCGGCGCCGTCGCCCTGCGCGTCCTCGTCCTGCGCGTCCTCGCCCTGCGCGTCCTCGCCCTGCGCGTCGGCGTCCTGCGCCACGGCGTCGTCGGCCTCGTCGGGTGCCACGACGGCGTCGTCCGCCGCGGGCTCCTCCGGCGCGTCCCCGGCCGTCGCGGTCGTCTCCTCGACGCCCTCGGTCGTCTCGGCGCGCGAACCACGGCCCCGGCGGCCGCGGCGGCGGCTCGGGCGCTCGGTCGCCTGCTGCTCGGCGGGCGTCTCCTCGGCCTGGACGGCCGTGTCCGACGAGGCGTCCTCGAGCGTCGGGGCGTCCTCCGCCGCCTGGCGCGCGGACTGCGAGATCTCCTCGGGCGAGCCGGCGCTGGACGTCGCGCGGCGACGGCGCGGGCGCGCCTGGGAGATGTCGGGCGCCTGGAACAGCAGCGCGGTGGTCGCCAGGCGCGGCGCGACGGGGGCCGTCGGCGCGGTCGGCGCCTTCTCGGCGGGCGTCTCGACGGGCTCGCCGGCCTCGTCGGTCGCGGTCGCCTCCTCGGCGGCCTCCTCCTCGGTGGCGTCCTCGTCCTCGTCGGCGGCGGGCTCCTCGACGGGAGCGACCGGCTCGGGCGCCGCCGCACGGCGCGAGCGACGGCGCGCGGGCTTGGCCGGCGCCTCGTCGTCCGCGGCCGGCGGCTCGACGGTCGTGGCCTCCGCCGCCGCGGCGGGCGTGCCGGCCGGCGTCTCGGCGGGGGTGTCGACCGAGGTCTCGAGGTCCTGCGGGACGGGGGTGGCGACCGGACGGGTCGCGGCACGACGACGGCGCGCGGGCATGGCGGGCGCCTCGTCGGCGGCCGTGTCGGCGGGCTTCTCGTCGGCGGCGACCGCGGCGTCGGCGGTCGCGGAGTCCTCGGCGGCGGCCTTCTCGGCGGGCGCGGCCTTGGCGCGCGTCGTGCGGGCGCGGCGCGGCTTGGCGGGCTTCTCGGCGGGCGCGGCGGCCTCGTCGGGACCGGCGGGCGCGCCGGCCTCGGGCGCCGTGGCCTCGGGTGCGGTGGCCTCGGCGGCCGTCACCGCCTCGGGCGGGGCGGCGGGGCGCGAGGCCCGGCGACGACGCGGGCGCGCGGTCGTCGGCTCACCCCCGTCCGCGCTCGGTGCTGCTGCTGCGTCGAGCTCAGGGGTGTTCTGGTCTGTCACGCGGAGCGCTCCTGGGTACCGCGAACCACCGTCCACACGTGTGGCGGTCCTCGGTCGGTCGGTCGTCGCTCACGCGGTGCGTGGCGACGGAAGTCGTCGGTCGCGGCCGCACTCCGGGCCGGCGCGCACCGCCGCCCGCCTCGACCGTCCGGGCCGGTGGGCCTCTCGACGGTGCAGCGGCGGCTGGCGCGCGCAGCGCACTGGGTGCGAGCTCACGGGTCCTCCGTGCGGTGTGGACGCGCGTCGGACCGCGGCAAGTATCGCACAGCACACACCTCGCGGCGCGTTCGCCGACCCCGGCGGTTCACGACAGGACGTCAGGTCCCGGGACCTTGGTCCCGAGCGCCGTGACGACGCCGTCCTAGCGTTCCGTGCAGGTGGGGCCACCCAGCGGACCCCACGCCACCCGCACGCTTCGGAGAACACGTGGACGCCCTCGACCTGGCCCGGTGGCAGTTCGGCATCACGACCGTCTACCACTTCATCTTCGTCCCGCTGACGATCGGCCTGTCGCCCCTCGTCGCGATCATGCAGACCATCTGGGTACGCACCGGCGACGAGCGCTGGCTGCGCCTGACCAAGTTCTTCGGCAAGCTCCTGCTGATCAACTTCGCGATCGGTGTCGCCACCGGCATCGTGCAGGAGTTCCAGTTCGGCATGGCGTGGAGCGAGTACTCCCGCTTCGTCGGCGACGTGTTCGGTGCACCCCTCGCGATGGAGGCGCTCGCCGCGTTCTTCGTCGAGTCGACGTTCCTCGGGCTGTGGATCTTCGGGTGGGACCGCCTGCCGAAGAGGATCCACCTCGCGTGCATCTGGGCGGTCGCCGTCGCGACGACGCTGTCGGCGTACTTCATCCTCGCCGCGAACTCGTGGATGCAGCACCCGGTCGGCATCACCTACGACTTCGAGAGCGGCCGCGCCGAGATGAACGACATCGGCGCCGTCCTCACCAACCCGACCGTGCTCGCCGCGTTCCCGCACACCATCACCGCCGCGTGGGTCACCGCGGGCACCTTCGTCGCCGGCATCGCCGCCTGGTGGATGGTCAAGAAGGTCCGCTCGGGCGACGTGACCACGGCGCGCGACGTCTACCGCCCCGCGGTGGTCGTCGGCCTCGTCACCATGCTCATCGGCGGCGTCGGCGTCGCGGTCTCCGGCGACGCGCAGGCCAAGCTCATGTTCGAGCAGCAGCCGGCCAAGATGGCCGCGGCCGAGGGCCTGTGCGAGTCGGCCGACGGCGCGTCGTTCTCGATCCTCGCGATCGGCGACCTCACCAACGACTGCGACGGCGTCAAGCACCTCATCGAGATCCCCGGCCTGACCTCGTTCCTCGCGACGAACGACGTCGACGCCCGCATCCGCGGCGTCGAGGAGCTGCAGGAGTACTACACGCAGTGGGTCGGCGAGTGGGAGGCCGAGCACGGCGTCACGGTCGACGACGACACCGTCTTCTACCCGAACCTCGCGATCACCTACTGGTCGTTCCGCCTCATGATCGGGTTCGGCGTGGGCTCTGCCGCCCTCGCGCTCGCAGGCCTGTGGCTGCTGCGCAAGAAGGGCTCGGTCACGGACAAGAAGTGGTTCGGCACGCTCGGCGTCGCCGCGATCGCCACGCCGTTCCTCGCCTCCGCGTTCGGCTGGATCTTCACCGAGATGGGCCGCCAGCCGTGGGTCGTCGCCCCGAACCCGGACGCCTCGGGCGTCGACGGCGTGTGGCTGCTGACCGCGCGCGGCGTGTCCACCGTGACCAGCCCGGCGACGATCTGGATCTCGCTGATCGGGTTCACCCTGCTGTACGGCGTGCTCGCGGTCGTCTGGTACCGCCTCATGCACCGCTACGCGGTCGAGGGCGTCGCCGACAGCGAGAAGGACCCGAGCCCCGAGGCGCGCGCCGGGGACCCGTCCGACGGTTCGGACGACACCACCACCCTGTCCTTCGCCTACTGAGCCGCGAGACGGAGACATCATCATGGAGCTGGCCGACGTCTGGTTCGTCCTGATCGCGGTCCTGTGGACCGGTTACCTCGTGCTCGAGGGCTTCGACTTCGGTGTCGGGATGCTGCTCGGCATCCTGCCGAAGAAGGCCGACCGCGAGCGCGAGCGTCGCGTCATGATCAACACCATCGGCCCCGTGTGGGACGGCAACGAGGTGTGGCTGCTCACTGCGGGCGGCGCGACCTTCGCGGCGTTCCCCGAGTGGTACGCGACGCTGTTCAGCGGGTTCTACCTGCCGCTGTTCCTCATCCTGCTGGCGCTCATCGTGCGCGTCGTCGCGTTCGAGTGGCGCGGCAAGATCGACGACGACCGCTGGCGGGCCTGGGCGGACCGCGCGCTGATCGTCGGGTCCTGGCTGCCGGCCGTGCTGTGGGGCGTGGCGTTCGCGAACATCGTGCGCGGTGTCGAGCTGGACGCCGACCACCAGTACGTGGGCGGGTTCTTCGCCCTGCTCAACCCGTTCGCGCTGCTCGGCGGCGTGGTGACGGCGCTGATCTTCCTCACGCACGGCGCGATCTTCCTCGCACTCAAGACCGACGGTGACATCCGCCGCCGCGCGGGCGACGTGGCGGCACGCGCCTCGGTCGCGACGCTGGTGGCCGCGGGCGTCTGGGCGGTGTGGCTGCAGGTCGCGTACTCGGAGCGCGCGTGGACGTGGGCGGCCGTGGCCGTCGCGGCCGTCGCGCTGGTGCTCGTCGTGCTCGCCACCCGGGTGCGCAGCGAGGGCCGGGCGTTCGTCGCCTCCGCCGTCGCGATCGTCGCGGCCGTCGTGCTGATCTTCGGGTCGCTGTTCCCGGACGTGATGCCCGCGTTCGACCCGGCGAACTCCCTCACCGTCGAGAACGCGTCCTCCACCGACTACACGCTCACGGTCATGACCTGGGTCGCGGTGGTCCTCACGCCGCTCGTGCTGCTCTACCAGGGCTGGACGTACTGGGTGTTCCGCAAGCGCCTGACGACCGCGCACCTGCCCGCCCCCGCGGGGCTGCGCTTCGACCGCACGGTCGACGCGGCCGCCGGTGCCGGCCAGGCCGGTCCGAGGGACTCCGCGGGATCAGGCACGATCGAGGGGTGAAACCGCTCGACCCCCGCCTGCTGCGCCACGCCCGCGCGGCGCGGTGGTACCTCGCCCTGACCGTCACGCTCGGCCTGGTGACGACCGCCCTGGTCGTCACGCAGGCGCTGCTCCTGGCCCGGGTGCTGGGCCGGGCGGTCGGCGACGGTGTCGAGCTCGGGGCGGGCGCGTGGCACGCGCTCGCCCCGCTCGTCGGCTGGCTCGCGCTCGTCGTCGCCGGCCGCGTCCTCGCCACGGTCGTGCAGGAGCGGTACGCGCACCGCGCGGCGGCCCGCGCGGTCGCGGAGCTGCGGGAGCGGGTCGTCGCGCACGCCACCGCGCTCGGGCCGCGACGCCTGGGCGACGGGCGCGCCCCCGAGGTCGTCGCGCTCGCCACGCGCGGGCTCGACGACCTCGAGCCGTACTTCGTGCGGTACCTGCCCCAGCTCGTGCTGGCGGCGACCGTCACCCCCGCGACCCTCCTGGTCGTCCTGGGGCTCGAGTGGGTGTCCGCGGCGATCCTCGCCGCGGTGCTCCCCCTCGTCCCGCTGTTCATGTGGCTCGTCGGCGTGCTCACGCAGGGCCGCTCCGAGCGCGGCCTCGTGGCGATGCAGCGGCTGTCCGCGCAGGTCCTCGACCTGGTCGCCGGCCTGCCGACGCTGCGGGCCCTGGGCCGCGAGCGCGGGCCGGGCGCGCGCGTGCAGGCGCTGGGGGACGCGCACCGCCGCGCCACGATGGGCACGCTGCGCATCGCGTTCCTGTCCGGCATGGTGCTCGAGCTGCTCGCGACGCTGTCGGTCGCGCTCGTCGCGGTCGGGATCGGGCTGCGGCTCGTGAACGGCACGCTCGACCTCGTCACCGGCCTCGCGGTGCTCGTGCTGGCCCCCGAGGTGCTCGCGCCGCTGCGCGGCGTCGGCGCCCAGTTCCACGCCTCGACCGACGGCGTCGCGGCCGCCGAGGCGGCGTTCGCGCTGCTCGAGGAGCCGCTGCCCGTCGTCCCAGCGGCGACCGGCCCCGCCCCCGACCTGCGCCGCACGCCCGTGCGGCTCGAGCACGTCACCGTGCGCACGGCCCGGGGCGCGACACCCGACGACCTGAGCGTCGTCCTGACCCCCGGGCGCGTCACGGCGCTCGCGGGCCCGCCGGGGTCCGGCAAGTCCACCACCGTCGAGGTCCTGCTGGGCCTCCTGACGCCCGACGAGGGGCGCGTGGTGCTCGGCGACGACGACGCGGTGGTCGTGGCGGCGGACTCCCCCGGCACGGTCGACCTCGCCGGCTTCCGCCGCCAGGTCACGTGGCTCCCCCAGCGACCGGTCCTCGAGCCCGGGACGCTCGCGCAGGTCGTCGGCGGCGACGACGAGCGGCGCGCGGCCGCCGCGGCGGTCACCGGGCTCGACGCCGTGGTCACCGAGCTCCCCGACGGCTGGGCGACGCGCGTGGGCCGAGGCGGGCACGGCCTGTCCGTCGGCCAGGCGCAGCGCGCGGCGCTCACCCGCGCGCTCGTCGTGGACGCGCCCCTCGTCGTGCTCGACGAGCCCACCGCGCACCTCGACGACGCGAGCGAGCGCGTGGTGCTGCGCACGGTCGCGGCGCTGCGCGACGCCGGGCGGACCGTGCTGCTCGTCGCGCACCGGCCCGCGCTGCTCGCGTGCGCGGACGACGTCGTGACGCTCGCGGCCGCGGAGGTGGCACGGTGAGCGCCCCGACGACGGCACCGCGCGTCGCGGAGGTCCGGGACGCGCCCGCGCGCGGCACCCTGCGCCGCGCGGTCGCGCTGCTCGAGGTCGACCGCGCGCGGTTCGCCCTGGCCGTGCTGCTCGGCACGCTCGCGCTCGGCTGCGCGGTCGCGCTCGCCGCGGTGTCCGCGTGGCTCATCGCGCGCGCCTCCCAGATGCCGCCCGTGCTCACGCTGTCGGTCGCGACCGTCGGCGTGCGGGCGTTCGGCGTCGGGCGCGGCGTGCTGCGGTACGTCGAGCGGCTCGTCTCGCACGACCTCGCGCTGTCCGGGATGAGCCGGCTGCGCACCGCGCTGTACGAGCACCTCGCGTCCGGTCGCGCGGGGGCGGTGCTCGCCGTGCGCCGCGGGGACCTGCTCGCGCGGGTCGGCGCGGACGTCGACGCCGTCGGCGACCTCGTCGTGCGCGGGCTCCTGCCCGCCGCGGTCGCCACCACGCTCGGCGTCGCGACCACCACCGCGATGGCGCTGGTCTTCCCGCCCGCCGGGATCGCGCTCGGCGTGTGCCTCGTGCTCGCGGGCGTCGTCGCGCCGTGGTTCGCGGACCGCGGCGCCCGCACCGCCGAGCGGCTCGGCACCCGCGCTCGCGCCGACGTCACGGCCGAGGCGCTCGCGCTGCTCGACGACGCCGGTCCGCTCACGGTCGCCGGCCGCGTCCCCGAGCGGCTCGCCGCGCTGCGCGCGGCGGACCTGCGCGCCCGCGCCGCCGTCGACGCGGGCGCGGGCCCCACCGCCCTCGCCGCCGGGCTCGGGCAGCTCGCCATGGGCCTCGCCGTGCTGGCGGCGCTCGTGACTGGCGTCCCCGCGGTCGGCGACGGGCGGCTCGACCCGGTGCTGCTCGCGGTCGTCGTGCTGACCCCGCTCGCGGCGTTCGAGGCGACGTCCGTGCTCCCCCAGGCCGCCGTGCAGGTGCACCGGTCCCGCGCCGCCGCGGCCCGGATCCTCGCGCTGCTCGACGCGGCCGACGCCCCGGACGCGGACGTGCGCGCCGCCGGGGTCGCGCCCGAGCGGTCCGACGAGCGCGCGCCGCAGCTGGTCGCCGACGGGCTCGTCGTCGGCTGGCCCGGCGGCCCCGACCTCCTGACCGTCGACCTCGACGTCCGCCCCGGCCGCCTCGTCGCCGTCGTCGGCCCCTCCGGGACCGGCAAGACCACCCTGCTCCTCACGCTCACGGGGCTCCTGGCGCCGCACGCCGGGAGCGTCACGGTCGACGGCGACACCCCCGCACCCGGCCGCACGACCGCGCTGACCGCCGAGGACGCGCACGTGTTCGGCACGAGCGTCCTGGAGAACCTGCGCGTCGCCCGCGGCGACGTCGACGAGGCCGACGCCCGCGCGGCGCTCGAGGACGTCGGCCTCGGCCCGTGGCTCGCGGACCTGCCCGACGGTCTCGCCACGCCGCTCGGGCCCGACGGACGCACCCTGTCCGGCGGCGAGCGCCGGCGCCTCCTGCTCGCCCGCGCGCTGCTCTCACCCGCGCCGTTCCTCCTGCTCGACGAGCCGACCGAGCACCTCGACACCACGGGCGCCGACGAGGTGCTGCACCTGCTGCGCGCGCGCACCGACCGCGGCGTGCTCGTCGTGACCCACCGGCTGTCCGGGCTCGACGTCGCCGACGAGGTGATCCGGCTCGACGGCGGGCAGGTCGCGGCGCGCGGGACCCACCAGCAGCTCCTCGCGCGCGACCCCGACTACCGTGAGGCCGTGCAGCACGAGCTCCAGGACCAGCGATGACGGACACGACGCGAGGCCGGCACCGCCACGGCGAGGAGGGCCTGGTCCCGGTCGCGGGCCAGCCCTTCACGGGCGGCGTGATGTCCGACGCGCAGGCCACGCCCGTCCCCCTCACCGGGGACGCGCTGACGGACCTGCTCGACGCGATCCTCGCCGTCGCGAGCGAGCTCGAGCTGCCCGCGGTCCTCAACCGGTTCGTGCAGGTCAGCGCCGAGCTCACCGGCGCCCGGTACGGCGCGATCAACGTCCTCGACGAGAACGGAACGTCCACCGCGTTCGTCTACACGGGCGTCCCGACGGCCGTCGCCCGGCTCATGAAGCACGCGCCGCACGCGCGCGGCGTCCTCGGCCAGATCCCCGTCGTCGGCGCGCTGCGGCTCACGGACCTCACCGACCACCCCGCGTTCCAGGGCTGGCCCGCGCACCACCCGCCGATGGGCTCGTTCCTCGGGGCGTCCGTCCGCGTGGGCGACCACGTCTTCGGCCAGCTCTACCTGTCCGAGAAGCCCGGCGGGTTCACCGAGTCCGACGAGCAGACCGTCGTCGCGCTCGCCGCCGCGACCGGCGTCGCCGTCGCGAACGCCCAGCTCTACGCGGAGTCCGCGCGCCGCGAGCACTGGCTGCGCGCCGGGCAGGAGATCACGACGATGCTGCTCGAGGGCATCGACGAGGAGGACGCCCTCGCCCACATCGCCGCGACCGCGCGCGCCGTCGCGGGTGCCGACACCGCCGCGCTCGCGCTGCCCGGCGTCGGCGGCCGGCTCGTGATCGAGCTCGCCGACGGCCACGACGCGGACCGTCTGCTCGGCGTGCAGATGCCCGAGCACGGGCGCGCGTGGACCGTCATGACCGAGGGCCGCGGGCTGCTCACCCCGTCGCTGTCCGCGTCGCGCAACGTCAAGGTCGAGCAGATGCGCGCGTTCGGGCCCGCGATGTTCGCCCCCATGCAGACCTCCGGCCGCGGGGTCGGGGTGCTGATCCTGCTGCGCCGCGTGGGCTCGTTGCCGTTCGAGGACAGCGACCTCACCACGGCCGAGTCCTTCGCGTCGCAGGCCGCCCTCGCGTTCGTCCTGGCCGAGGCCCGCCACGCCCAGGACATCGCCGCGCTCCTCGACGAGCGCGAGCGCATCGCCCGCGACCTGCACGACATGGCCATCCAGCAGCTCTTCGCCACCGGCATGCAGCTCGAGACCGTCCGCCGCCGTGCCGCGCGCGGCGTCGACCCGTCCGAGCTCACGTCGATCCTCGAGGAGGCCCTCGACAACGTCGACTCGTCCGTCCGGGAGATCCGGCGCGTCGTGCACGCCCTGCGCGACCCCGACGCCGCGACGGGCCTCACCGAGCGCCTGCGCCGCGAGGCGTCCCTCGCCCGCACCGGCCTGGGCTTCGCGCCCTCGCTCGTCGTGCAGCTCGACGGCGCTCCCCTGTCCGACGACGGGCTCGACGAGGACCGCCTCGACGACAGCGTCAACACCGCGCTCACCGACGACGTCGTCGCCGTCGTCCGCGAGGGCCTCGCCAACGCCGCCCGGCACGCGAACGCCTCGTCCGTCACCGTGCGCGTCGACGTCACCGGTCAGGGCCCGCTCGGCTCCGTGCGGGTCGACGTCGAGGACGACGGCATCGGCCTGCCCGAGAAGCGCGACCGCCGCTCCGGCACCGGCAACCTCGCCTCGCGCGCCCGCCAGCACGGCGGCACGTTCACGCTCGGCGCCGCCCCCGGCGGCCGCGGCACGCTCCTGAGCTGGCAGGCCCCGCTCGGCTGAGCGCAGTCGCCCGGCTGTCCACAGCCACCCGGGCACCCGGCCCGCGGACATGTCCGCGATGGGTAGTTTCTCCCCCATGCGCCGGACCGCGACTCTGCTGCTCGCACTTGCCGCCACCACCGTCGTGGTCGGTTGTACGAACGACCAGCCGGCCGAGTACGGCGTCACGACGTCCGGACCTGCGGAGACGCGCGCCGCGTCCACCGCGCCGCCGACACCGGCCCCGTCCCCGACCACGCGGTCGACGGGGCCCACTGCCGGCCCCGACCAAGACCTGCTGACGGCGCCCGAACCACCGGCAGCCCTGACCGGTCCGGCGACCGAGGCGAACGCAGCAGAGGTCGCCGTCTACTTCCTGAGGAACTTCCCGTATGCAGCCTCGACGGGCGACCTGTCGGCATGGGACGACCTGAGCGGGCCGACCTGCCGGTACTGCGAGGCGATCCGCGAGGCCGTCGCCGAGATCTACTCGGCGGGCAACCACTCCACAGGTGGCGCGATCGACCTCGGCGTCGTGGAGACGGAGCGGGACCCGGCGGGGACGTTCGTGGTCACGCTCACGATGCGCCAGTACCCGTCGCAGACGCTCAGCCCGTCGGGTGACGTCCTCGAGAGGTTCCCCGAGACGAAGGTCTTCCGTCCACTCGTCGAGCTCGAGAGCACGAGCGAGGGATGGGTGGTGACCGGGGTGCAGATGGACCGGGTGGCATGAGGATCGCTCGCCTGGCGGTCATGGCTGTTCTCGTCCTCCTGGGCCTGGCCATGGGTCCACCTGCGTCTGCGGTGGACGCCGAGGTCCCGCCGCCCAAGAAGGACCGGATCCGGCTCAACGACCACGCCCGAGCGCACTACAGGTACCGGCAGCAGCAGCGACGCGGAGTCGCCCCGGACGCGCTCCTCGAGCAGTGGGTGCTGTCCGAGCTCTGCAACGTGAACAGCCCGGTGCTGGAACCCGCGATCGGAGGCGGCTGCCCACCACCCAACGGCACGGTCGCCCTTCCGGGGTGCGAGGACGCAGATCCCGTCATGCCGCTCTGGTACCGGTCGCGGCCGAGTACGACGGCCGAGTGGAGCCGCTGGGAGATGGTCGTCGGGTGGTCCTGCCCCGCCGACCTGCTCCCGACGCTCACCGAGGAGCAGTTCCGCGAGCTGACGATCGTGTCGCCGCCGGCGCACCGGCAGCCCGCGTCCGAGGAGACGCTCGTCAACAAGGACCTCATCGTCTACACGGAGCAGGCCGAGCAGCGGTTCCGCACCACGCTGTTCGACTTCGCGATCGACGTCGTCGCGACACCGACGTCGTACGCGTGGGACTTCGGCGACGGCAGCGACCCGCTCGTCACGGCCTCACCCGGTGCGCCCTACCCGTCGTTCGAGCTGACGCACCGTTACCGCGACCCGCAGACCGCGTCGGTCACGCTCACCACGACGTGGTCGGGCCGGTTCCGTGTCGACGACCCGCACGGGACGTGGCAGGACGTCGAGGGCACGGCGGTGACGACCACGACGACCGACGAGTTCCAGGTCGTCGAGCTGCGCTCGCGCCTCGTCGACTGAGCCCGGGCGGTCGGGACAGCCGCGGGCGTCAGTGGCCGGGCTCGGCGCGCCAGCTCGAGTGCTTGCGGGACGCGACCCAGGCGGCGACCTGCGTGCGGCGCTGCAGGCCCATCTTCGCGAGCAGCGACGTGATGTGGTTCTTCACGGTCTTCTCGGCGACGCCCAGCCGCTCGGCGATCTCCCGGTTCGACAGGCCCTCGCCGATGAGGTCGAGCACGCGCAGCTCGCTCGGCGTGAGGTTCTCGGTCGGGTCGTCGTGGCCGGCGCGGCGGCGCGTCACGGTGCGCTCGTCCAGCAGCGTGCGGCCGGCGGCGACCGCGCGGACGACGTCGGTGATCTCCGCGCCGCGCACGGACTTCAGCAGGTACGCCGACGCGCCCGCCTCGAGCGCCGCGGCGACCGCGTCGTCGTCGTCGAAGGACGTGAGGACGATCGCGCGCGCGTCGGGCTGCTTCTCGCGCACCTGGTGCATGAGGTCGATGCCGGTGCCGTCCGGCAGCTGCAGGTCGACGAGCATGACCTGCGGGTGCACGAGCGTCGCGCGGCGCACGCCGTCGGCGACCGACCCGGCCTCCGCGACGACGGTCATCCCCTCGGTGCGCTCCACCACCTCGGCGATGCCCCGACGGACGACCTCGTGGTCGTCGACGATCATGACCGTGATCGGTCCCTGCTTCCCTGGGGCGGCATCGAGGTTCGGCACGATGGCATCGTAGCCAGGCATGAGGACGATCCTGCTGCCCACCACGCTGGAGGAGCGTGTCGCCCTGCCCGACGGGTGGCGCGCGCTCGACTACGACCCGTCGCTCCCGGTGCCGTCGGCGGGTCTGGACGCCGAGGTGCTGGTCGTCTGGGGGAACCGCCGGCCGGCGCTCGCCGACGCGGCGCGGCGCATGGCGGACCTGCGCTGGGTGGCGTGCCTGGCGGCGGGCACGGACGCGGTGACCGACGTGGGGTTCGACCCGTCGGTCGTCGTGACCTCGGGGCGTGGTCTGCACGACGGGCCGGTCACCGAGCACACGCTGGCGCTGGTCCTGGCGTGCGCGCGGCGGCTGCCGGACCTCGTGCGCGCGCAGGACGAGCGGCGGTGGGCCACGGAGCTCGGCGGCGTGCAGCGAGTGCACGACACGCAGTTCCGCACGCTCACGGGTGCGCACGTCGTGGTCTGGGGCTTCGGGTCGATCGCGACACGACTCGCCCCGCTGCTCGTCGCGCTGGGCGCCACGGTCACCGGGGTGGCGCGCTCCGCGGGCGAGCGGGCCGGCTTCCCGGTGGTGACGCCCGACGACCTGCCGCGGGTGCTGCCCTCGGCGGACGTGCTGGTGGGGATCCTGCCCGCGACGCCGCAGACGCACCACGCGATCGGGGCGGACGTCCTGGCGCTGCTGCCGTCGCGCGCGTTCGTCGTGAACGTGGGGCGCGGGTCGACGCTCGACGAGGCGGCGCTCGTGGACGCGGTCCGCAGCGGGTCTCTCGCCGGTGCGGCGCTCGACGTGTTCGACCGCGAGCCCCTGCCGCCGTCGAGCCTGCTGTGGGGCGAGCCGCGCATCCTCGTCAGCCCGCACGCCGCGGGCGGGCGACCGCAGCACGCGGGGGCGTTCCTCACCGAGGCGCTGCGCGCCTACGACGCGGGCGACCCGCTGCCCAACGTCGTGCCTCGCTGAGGCCCGTCAGCCGCGCGACGAGGCGCGCGGGCCGCGAGGGGCGGGCTGGCAGCGGGGGCAGAACGCCGAGCTGCGGTTCATGAACTCGACGCGGCGGATCGGGGTGCCGCAGCGCGGGCACGGGCGGCCCTCCTGCCCGTACACGGCGAGGCTGCGGTCGAAGTACCCGGACGCGCCGTTGACGTTGACGTACAGCGCGTCGAAGCTCGTCCCGCCCTGCGCGAGCGCCTCGGTCATGACCTCGTGCGCGGCGTCGAGCACGCGGGTCACCTCGACCGGCCGCAGCGCGGACGTCGGGCGCGCGAAGTGCACGCGGGCGCGCCACAGGGCCTCGTCGGCGTAGATGTTCCCGACGCCCGACACGAGCGTCTGGTCGAGCAGCGCGCGCTTGACGCCCGTGCGGCGCGCCCGCACGGCCCGCACGAGCGCCGACCGGTCCAGGGCCGGGTCGAGCAGGTCGCGCGCGATGTGGGCGACCGGCTCGGGCACGGGCGCGTCCGACGAGCCGCGCCCGCCCGGGGCGCCGTCGGGCGTGGGGACCAGGTCCTGCACGCTGACGTGCCCGAACGTGCGCTGGTCGACGAAGTCGAGCGCCCCGCCGTCGTCGAGCAGGAAGCGCACGCGCAGGTGCGGGTGCACGACGACGGTCCCGTCGAGCTCCGCCGCGACGTCGGGGGCCGAGCGGACCAGGAGCTGGCCGCTCATGCCGAGGTGGACGAGCAGCGCGTCGTCGGCCCGCTCGTCGAACGCGGTCCCGCCGGTGGCGCCGTCGGTCAACGGCACCCACAGGAACTTGCCGCGCCGGACCGCGGACGCGAGCACCCGGCCGCGCACACGTCCGACGAGGTCGGCGGGGCCGGCCAGGTGGCGGCGCACGCTGTAGTCGCGCAGCACCTGGGCGTCGACGACACGGCGTCCGACGACGTGGCGCTCGAGCCCGTCGCGGACGGTCTCGACCTCGGGCAGCTCGGGCACGCTCAGCCCGCGGCGGGCTCGGCGTCCGCCGAGGTCGGCGCGAGGGTCTTCAGCGCGTGGTACGCCGCCTCCGCCGCCTGCTGCTCGGCGACCTTCTTCGCCGGGCCGACGCCCGTGCCGCGCACCTCGTCGCCGACGATCGCGCGCGCGGTGAACGTGCGCGCGTGGTCCGGCCCCTCGCCCGTCACGTCGTAGTGCGGTGCGCCGAGGCCGAGCGACGCGGACAGCTCCTGCAGGGACGTCTTCCAGTCGAGCCCCGCACCGAGCCCGGCGGCCGCCGCGAGGGTCGGGCCGACGAGACGCTCGACGACCTCCCGCGCGGTCTCGAGCCCGTGCGTCAGGTAGATCGCCCCGAACAGCGCCTCGAGCGTGTCGGACAGGATCGAGTCCTTGTCCCGGCCGCCCGTCGCGAGCTCGCCCTTGCCGAGCAGCACGTAGCGGCCGAGGTCCAGGTCCCGGGCCACGCCCGCGAGCCCGCGCTGCGACACCGTGGCGGCGCGCATCTTCGCGAGGGCACCCTCGGGCTCGTCGGGGCGCGTGCGGTAGAGCGACTCGGTCACCACGAGCCCCAGCACCGTGTCGCCGAGGAACTCGAGGCGCTCATTCGTCGGGATGCCGCCGGCCTCGTGCGCGAACGACCGGTGGGTCAGGGCGAGCACGAGAAGCTCGGGGTCCAGGTGGACCCCGAGCTTCTCGAGGAGTTCGGTGGCCATGTCGCCCCCGCCGGCACTCATGCCACGGCCCGGGACGTCACGACTGCGCGCACCCGCGTCAGCGGGCGTCGTGCTCGCTGCGCAGCGCCTCGGCGTACTGCCGGCCGTTGTAGGCACCGCACGCCGGGCAGGCGTTGTGGGGCTTCTTCTCGGCCTTGCAGCTCGGGCACGTCGTGATCGTCGTGGCAGTGGTCTTCCACTGCGACCGACGCGCACGGGTGTTGCTGCGCGACATCTTGCGCTTCGGAACCGCCACGGCTAGCTCTCTTTCGTCTCGTCGTCCTGGCTCACCAGTCCGCTCAGTGCGGACCAGCGAGGGTCAAGCGTCTCATGCGAATGGTCGGGGTCGTCCGCCAGGGGCGCTCCGCACTCGGAGCACAGTCCCGGGCAGTCGGGCCGGCACAGCGGCTGGAACGGCAGGGCCGGCACCAGCGTGTCCCGCACCGCGGGCTCCAGGTCGACCAGGTCGCCCTCGAGCTCGCGCAGGTCCTCTCCCTCGTCACCCTCCTCGGCCGCGGCCGCCGCGCGCTCGGGGTAGACGTACAGCTCCGTGAGCGAGACGTCGACGTCCTCGACGACCTCACCCAGGCAGCGCACGCACTCCCCGACCGCCCGGCCACGGACGGATCCGGTGACCAGGACCCCCTCCATGACGGACTCGAGCCTCAGGTCGAGCTCGACGTCCGTTCCTTCGGGGATGCCGATCACGTCGGTGCCGAGATCCGCCGGAGCGGCGACCGTCTGCTGCACGGTCCGCGTCGATCCCGGACGTCGGCCGAGCTCGTGGGTGTCGAGCACGAACGGCGAACGCGGATCGAGGTGAACTGGGCGCTGCACGGCCGTCCCCTCGTCAGGTTGCTTTGCGGAGTCTCGGTACCGCCAGACCGGCAGGACCAACGGTCGATGCTACAGGTCGCGCCGGACGCCCCCAAATCCTCCGGACGTGAGCGTGACCACCGCCACGGCGCCGCCGCGTCAGTCCTCGGACGACAGGTCGGGCGACAGGCGCCCGGCGAGCTTCGCGCGGCCGGCCTGCACCTGCGCGAGGACCTTGCCGAGGTCGATCTCGAAGTCCGCGAGCCGCCGGTCGCAGTAGTCGTCGGCGTCGCGGCGCAGCTCCTCGGCCGCCGCCTGCGCGTCCGCGAGGATCTGCGCGGCACGCTCCTGCGCGGCCGTGACGACCGCCTCCTGCGCGACGAGCTCCTCGGCCCGCGCGCGGGCCCGCTCCAGGATCCGCTCGGCGTCCGCCTGCGCGGCCGCGCGGGCCGCGTCCGCGTCGGCGAGCACCTGGTCGGCGCGCGTGAGCTGGTCCGGGAGCACCTCCCGGGCCTGCGCGACGAGGTCCAGCAGCTCGGCGCGGCTCACCAGGACCGACGACGACATGGGCATGTTCCGCGCGGCCGCCACGGCGTGCTCGATCGCGTCCAGCACGCCCGTCAGCCCCTCGGTCCGCTCCTCGGGCTCGCTCACCGGTCCTCCTCCTCTCGCACCCCCGGGCCGGTCCGGCTCCGGGCGCGGCACCAGCCTCGCACCCGGAGCGGCGCTGCGCGGGTCAGGCGCCCAGCGCGTCGCGCACCGCGGCCGCCACGCCCGGCGGGACGAGGTCGTCCACCGGGCCGCCGAACCGCGCGACGTCCTTCACGAGCGACGAGGCGATGTGCGCGAGCGCGGGGTCGCCGACGACGAACACCGTCTCCACACCCGTGAGGTGCCGGTTCATGAGCGCCATGGGCAGCTCGCCGTCGAAGTCCGCGCCGCCGCGCAGGCCCTTGACCACGGCCGACGCACCGACCTCGCGCACGAAGTCCGCGAGCAGGCCGGGCACGACCTCGACGCGCACGCCCGCGTCGCGCGCGAACGCCTCGCGCGCGAGCGCGACGCGCTGCTCGGCGGTCAGCAGCGGGGACTTCGCGGAGTTCCGCGCGATGCCGACGACGACCTCGTCGAACATCGACCGGGCGCGGCGCACGACGTCGACGTGGCCGAGGGTCAGGGGGTCGAACGACCCGGGGCAGACGGCAACGCTCACGCCCGTCAGCGTAGGGCAGCGCCGCGGCGGCGCCCGGGGACCCGCCTCACGCCGCGGCGCGGTGCAGCGCCCACAGCGTCGCGGTGCCCTCGAGGTCGACCTCGCCGACGACCCCGTACCCGAGCCGCGCGTAGAACGGCAGGTTGCGCGCGTCGGCCGTGCACAGCCACGTCGTCGTGCCGGCCGCGTCGTGCTCGGCCAGCGCGTGCCGCACGAGCCGCGAGCCGAGCCCACCGCCCTGCGCGTCGGGCCGCACCGCCAGGAAGTGCAGGTACGCCGCGGGCTCGTCGGGCGCGTGCGCGGCGGACCCGCCGAGCACCTCGAGGACGCGCGCGGCCCGTTCCGCCCCGACGAGCGCGGCCAGCGCGCCCGCGCCGCTCGGTGCGGAGCGCAGCACGGGGTGCTCGGGCACCGGCCGGGGCAGCCGCCAGGCGGCGACGGCGCGGATCCCGTCCTCGTCCTCGACCACGTCGACGCGACCGACGGCGACGTAGCGGTCGAGCGCCGGGCCGAGCCACGCGGCGATCGCGTCCCGCCGGGTCGCGGCGTCGGGCAGCGCCCAGCGCATGAGCGCGCTCGCGTCGAACGCCGCCGCGAGGACGGTGCGCGCCTCGGGCACGTCGCCGGGACCGGCCCGCCGCACGCGCGTCACGGCGCGCCTCCCGCCGCGCTGCCCTCCTCCGGGCCGTCCGCGTCCTCGGCGGACGCCGTCGACCCCGCGGGCTCCGCGAACCAGACCGCGGTCTCGCCGTACGACCGGGCGTCGAACCGCACCAGCCCGGCGGGCCACACCGGCTCCGGCGCACGCCCCGACCGCTCGACGACGACCACGGCCCCGTCCGCGAGCCGACCGACGAGCCCGCGCAGCACGGTCGCGAGGCCGTCCTCCGCGAGGTCGTACGGCGGGTCGAGCAGCACCAGGTCCCACGGCGCGAGCGGCGGCCGCTCGACGAACCGCTCGGCCTTCTCCGCGGCGACGACGACCCGGTCCCCCACCCCGAGCGTCGCGACGTTCCGCCGGCACACGTCCGCGGCCTGCCGCGCCGCCTCGACGAGCGTCACCGCGGCGGCTCCCCGGCTCGCGGCCTCGAGACCCAGCGCGCCCGACCCGGCGTACAGGTCGAGGACCCGCGCACCGGCGACGACGTCGAGGTGCTCGAGCCGCGAGAACAGCGCCTCGCGCACCCGCTCGCTCGTCGGGCGCGTGCCCGCCCGCGGCACCTGCAGCGTGCGCCCGCCGGCGCTGCCCGCGACGATCCTCGTCACGCGGTCCTCCCGTCCCGCTCGCCCGGCCCCGGCCGGGACCTGCGCACAGCCTCGCCCACACGGGCGCCGCGGGTCACGTCGGTCTCAGCGTCACGCACGGTCGAGGAACTCCTCGCGCTCGCCGGCAAGCATCTGCTCGATCGCCTCGCGCAGCGCGGGGTGCCGCTCGAGCTCGGGGTCCTGCTCGACGACGGCCCGCGCGTCGGCCCGGGCCTGCTCGATGAGGTCGCCGTCGCGCGTCACGCGCAGCAGGCGCAGCGACGTCGACGCGCCGGACTGCGAGGCGCCCAGCACGTCGCCCTCGCGCCGCTGCTCGAGGTCGAACGCCGCGAGCGCGAACCCGTCGAGCGTCTCCGCGACCGTGCGCAGCCGCCTGTGCCCCGGGCTGCCCTCGCGCGCGCCGGACACGAGCAGGCACACCGCGGGCGCCTTCCCGCGGCCGACGCGGCCGCGCAGCTGGTGGAGCTGCGAGACGCCGAACAGGTCGGCGTCGAGGATCACCATCGCGGTCGCCTCGGGGACGTCCACGCCGACCTCGACGACCGTCGTCGAGACGAGCACGGGGACGGCGCCGGACGCGAAGTCCGCGAGCGCGCGGTCCTTCTCCTCGGGCGTGAGGCGCCCGTGCAGCATCCCGACGGGCAGCCCGTCGAGCTCGGGCAGGGTGCGCAGCTCCTCGACGACCTCCACGACGGCACGCGGCGGCCGGCGCGGGGCGGCGCCCTGGTCGCCGAGCGTCGCGGGCTCGTCGACGACGAGGTCCGCCCCGTCGGCGTCGTCACCGGTGATGCGCGGGCACACCACGTAGGCGCGCCCGCCCTTGGCGACCTCCTCGCGGACGCGGGCCCAGGTGCGCGACATCCACGACGGCAGGTGCGCGGGCACGACGAACGTCGTGATCGGAGACCGCCCCGCGGGCAGCTCGTCGAGCACGGACGTCTCGAGGTCGCCGAACACGGTCATCGCGACGGTCCGCGGGATGGGGGTGGCGGTCATCGCGAGCAGGTGCGGCTGCGCGGCCGCCTTGGCCCGCAGCGCGTCGCGCTGCTCGACGCCGAACCGGTGCTGCTCGTCGACGACGACGAGCCCCAGGTCGGCGAACTGCACGGTCTTCTCGAGCAGCGCGTGCGTCCCGACGACGATGCCCGCGGCACCCGACGCGGCGTCGAGCAGCGCCTGCTTGCGGGCCGCGCCGGTCACGGAGCCGGTCAGCAGCGCGACGCGCGTGCCCTGCTCGGCGCCGCCGAGCATGCCGCCCTCCGCGAGGTCGCCGAGCATCGCGCGCAGCGACCGGGCGTGCTGCGCGGCGAGCACCTCGGTGGGCGCGAGCAGGGCCGCCTGCCCGCCGGCGTCGACGACCTGCAGCATCGCGCGCAGCGCGACGACCGTCTTGCCGGAGCCGACCTCGCCCTGCAGGAGCCGCTGCATCGGCACGGGCTCGGCGAGCTCCGCGGCGATCTGCTCCCCGACGGTGCGCTGCCCCGCGGTGAGCGTGAACGGCAGCCGCTCGTCGAACGCGTCGAGCAGGCCGCCGGCCGTGCGCGGCCGGGCGACCGCGGGCTGGCCGGCGGCGCGCGCCCGCCGCCGCGCGAGCTCGGCCTGCAGGACGAACGCCTCCTCGTACCGCTGCCGACGGCGCGCGTCGCGCCAGTCCTGCTCGGTCTCGGGGCGGTGGATGCGGCGCAGCGCGGGCAGCAGCTCGCCCAGGCCGCGCGCCTCGCGCACCTGTGCCGGCACGGGGTCCGGCACGTCGCCGTCGCGCAGCGGGTCGAGCACGAGCTGCACCGCGGTCGCGATCTTCGCGCTGTCGAGGCCCGCGACCGCCGGGTACACCGGCAGGGGCCGCGCGACGTGCTCGAGCGCCGCGCCCTCGTCGTCGGCGTCGAACCAGACGGCCTCCGGGTTCGCGAGCTGGGCGCGCCCGTTGAACCAGCCGACCTTGCCGGTGAACAGCCCGCGGCGCCCCGGCCGCAGCTCCTTGGCGAACCGCTGGGCCATGTGCTCGCGCTGCGCGAAGAAGGCCAGGTGCAGCACCGAGCGGCCGTCGGTGACCTGCGCCTCGACCCGCAGCTTGCCGGACGCGCGCGAGCGCAGCACGCCCGAGCACGAGCGCACCTCGGCCACCACGGACGCCTTCTCGTCGATCACGAGCCCCGCGATGTCCGTCAGTCGGCCCGGGTCGGCGTACCGGCGCGGGTAGTAGCGCAGCAGGTCGCCCGCCGTCCGCACGCCCAGGGCCTCGAACTTCGGCCCCGTGCGGGGCACGAGCGTGCCCACCGGCCGGTCGAGCCCCGCCGACCGCGTCACGCCGTCCGCGTACCGCACACGTCCTCCTTCGTCACCGCTCAGTCCACCGCGACGAGCACGCGCGGCCCGGTCGCGTCCGCGAGCACCGTCGGCTCGAGCCCGCGCGCGGCGGCCACGTCCTCGACCAGCGCCGCGGCGTCCTCGTCGAGGGGCCCCGGCACCACGACGGTCAGGCTCTCCGGCACGCCCTGCCCGTCGCGCACGAGGGCGTCGACCGCTCCCGCCAGCCCCACGGCCCACCCGTCGGGGTCGAGCGCCGCGACGCGCACCCGACCGCCCGCGAGCGCGACCGCACCGGCCGCCGCGGGCCCCGCCGTGACGAACGCGAGCGTCGCGACCGCCGCGCGCGCCTCGTCATCGGCGTCGAGGACCTCCACGCCGTCGAGCGCGAGCAGCGCCTCGAGCTCGTCGCGCTCGACCACGCCGCCGGGCACGACGAGCACGGTCGCGTCCGCCGCGTCGCGCGCGTCCTCGACCGCGCGCCGCAGGTGCACCGCGGTGACCGGCGCCTCGGGGCAGCGCACGACGACGACCGCGCCCGCCGTGGCGTACCAGGCGGCCAGCCCCGGCGACGCCGTGACCACGACGAACCCCCAGCCGTCCGGGCGCGGCGCGGCGTCGACCACGTCGAGACGCCGGACGACGACCTGCTCGCGCGCCCCGGCGCCGCACGCGGCGACCGCCCCGGCGGGGTCGTCGGTGTGCACGTGCGCGTGCCACCAGCCGTCCGCGCCGACGACCGCGACCGAGTCGCCGACCGCGCCGAGCGCGGCGCGCAGCGGCTCGCCGAGGTCCTGCCCGGGCGCCTGCACGACGGCCATGACCTCGAACGCACCGCCGTCGGCCGCGTGCTCGTGCACGTGCTCGTGGGGGCCGCCGTGGCCGACGCCGTCCTCGCCGTCGCGGGCCGTCGCGGCGCGTCCGGCACCGCGCTCGGGCAGCCACTGCCCCGGGTCCCGCCCGGGCCGCCCCGTCACGGCGTCGACGAGCGCGTCCACGACGACGAGCAGCGCGCACGCCCCCGCGTCGGGCACGTGCGCGCGCCGCAGCACGGGGTGGGTCGCGCTGGTCCGTGCGAGCGCCTGGTGCCCGGCGGAGGCCGCCTGCGCGACCGCGTCGCCGAGGGCCGCGCCCGCGTCCGCGGCCAGCAGCGCCGCGGCCGCGACCTCGTCGGCGAGCGTGAGGACCGTGCCCTCCTGCGGGTCGGCGAGCGCGCCCCGCGCCGCGCGCGCCGCGTCGCGCAGCGCCTCGGCGAGCACCCGGGCGGGCTCGTCGGCGCCGCCGCGGCGCACCCGGCGCGCGAGGCCCGCCAGCCACTGGCTGAGGATCACCCCCGAGTTGCCGCGCGCGGCAAGCATCGCGCCGCGCGCGAACGCGGCGAGCACGTCGTCGGCACCCGTCGCGGGCGGCAGGTCGTCGACCGCACGGCCGCCGCCCTCGACGGTGAGCCACGCGTTGGTGCCGGTGTCGGCGTCCGCGACCGGGAAGACGTTGACCGCGTCGATGCGCCCGCGGGCCTGCGCGAGGCCGGCGCGTGCGGCGGACACCCAGGCGGTCACCTGGTCGGCCCCGAGCGGCACGCGCACCTCCTCCTCGTCGGCCTGTCGTCCCGGCCGGTGTCCCCTCAGCCTGCCGCACCCGCACGGTGCGGCCCATCTCACCTTGCCGCACGCCGCCGACATTTGGGCGCCCTGCACGCCATGGGCTAGTCTTGACCGGTTGCCCGACGGGTTCGGGCGCGCCCTGACGGGTTTCGGTGGCGGTTCGCCCGCGAACCGCACCGCCCTCGGGAACCCCGACTTCGCCGCGGACCTCGCGGCTGTTCAGTTCGACCAGAGCAACAGGAGAAGACCGTGGCCGCCACCTGCGACGTCTGCGCCAAGGGCCCGAGCTTCGGGCACAGCATCTCGCACTCGCACGTCCGCACGAAGCGTCGCTGGAACCCGAACATCCAGCGCGTCCGCGCGGTCGTCGCCGGGACCCCGAAGCGCCTCAACGTGTGCACGTCGTGCCTCAAGGCCGGCAAGGTCCAGCGCGCCGTCTGAGTCGCACACCAGCTTCACCGCAAGGCCCGTGGGGAAATCTCCCCGCGGGCCTTGCGTCGTCCCCGGCTTGTGGCAGTGTGACCCCATGGCCGAGCAGATCGAGGAGCTGACCATCCGCGCGGCGGGCCCGTCCGACGCCGCCGCCATCGCCGCCGTCCACGTGCGCTCGTGGCAGGAGGCCTACGTCGGGATCGTCTCGTCGTCGTACCTGAGCTCCCTGGACCCCGAGCGGGCCACCGAGACCTGGCGCGAGCACCTCGAGCGCGGCCCGGCCGACGGCGTGCACACCTGGCTCGCGCTCGACGGCGAGCGCCTGCTCGGCTTCGCCTCCATGGGACCGAGCCGAGACGAGGACGCCGGGCGCGGCGACCTCGAGATCTACTCCATCTACCTGGACCCCGGGACGTGGGGGCACGGCGTCGCCCGTGAGCTCATGCGCACGCTCATCGCCGAGGCCGGCGACGGCACGCGCCTGAGCCTGTGGGTCCTCGCCGCGAACGAGCGCGCGCGGCACTTCTACCGGCGTCACGGCTTCCAGCCCGACGGCGTCGAGCGCTACGAGGAGGTCGGCGGCGAGCAGCTCCTCGAGGTCCGCTACCGCCGCGGCTGACCGCCGGGGACCACGTCGCCCGCGTCAGGCGCCGGCGAAGTGGTCCCAGCCGGTCGCCACGCCCGGCTCGCCGCCGTCCAGCGTGACGGCGGGCTCGTCGGGCGCACCCGCGAGCACCCGGCCCACCGGACGGAACGGCTGAGGGACCACGGCGTCCGCGGGGAACGTCGCGAGCAGGCCGTGGTCCTCTCCCCCGCCGAGCACCCACGCCCACGGGTCGGCCCCGAGCGACCGCGCCACCGGGGCCAGCGCGGCCACGTCGGCGGCCAGCGCGCCGCGGTCGAGGTCGAGCCGCACGCCGCTCGCGCGCGCCAGGCGGCCCGCGTCCTTGAGCAGGCCGTCGGAGACGTCCATCATCGCCGTCGCCCCGGCGCGCGCCGCGTCGGGCCCGGCGGCCAGCGGCGCGACCGGCCGCAGGTAGGCGGCGACGAGACGGCCGCGCTCGTCGTCCCCGTCACCGGCCGCGTCGGCGGTCAGCAGCGCCAGCCCGGCGGCCGACCGTCCCAGCACGCCCGCGTGCGCGACGACGTCGCCCGCGCGCGCCCCGGAGCGCAGCACGGCGTCCCGCCCCTGCAGGTCCCCGTGCGCCGCGACGCCCACCACCACGAGCGGCCCGCCCGACAGGTCGCCCCCGACGACGCCCGCCCCCAGCGGCGCGCACTCGGCGGCGAGCCCACGCGCGAGCCCCACCACCCACTCGACCGGCAGGTCCCCGGGCACCGCGAGGGTCACCACGAGGCTCGTCGGGACCGCACCCATCGCCGCGACGTCCGCGAGGTTCTGCACCGCCGCCCGTCGCCCGACGTCCTCGCCCGACGACCACGCGCGCCGGAAGTGCCGGTCCTCGACGAGCACGTCCGTCGTCACGACGAACCGCCCGTCGCCCGCTGCGACCACCGCCGCGTCGTCGCCCGGCCCCAGCAGGGTCACCGCGCCCGTCGGCAGCTCCGGGACGATCCGGGCCAGCAGCTGCTCCTCGGTCAGGTCCGCGACTCGCCCCCGGCCACGCTAGCGCCCACGGCCCCCGGCGCCCCGTCCGGGGCCCCCCCGCCGAGTCGTTACGGTGGTCACGTGCCCCGAGCAGCCCGTCGCGCCCTGCCCCTGACCGCCGTCGTCGTCCTGGCGCTCACGGCCTGCACGTCGACCGTCGCGACCGAGGCCGGCCCCCACGCCACCGACCCGGTGTGCGCGCAGGTCGTGCTCGCCACGCCCGAGGTGCTCGGCGAGGACCTCACGCGCCGGGACACGGACGCGCAGGCCACGACCGCGTGGACCGACGGGACGGCGTCGGTCGTGCTGCGCTGCGGCGTCGAGCCCCTCGGCCCGACCACGGACCGCTGCGAGACCGTCGAGGCGCCCGACGGCACGTCCGTCGACTGGGTCGTCGTCGCGTCCGAGCCGGACGACGAGGCCGCGAGCGACTGGACGTTCACCACCTACGGTCGCGTGCCCGCCGTCGAGGTGCGCGTGCCCGCGGCGATCGCCCGCACGCACCCGTCGTCGTTCCTCGACGCGCTCGGCCCCGCGGTGCAGCACACCGAGCGCGTGCGCGGCTGCCTCTGAGCCGAGCGCGACGGTCCCGGCCGCCGGGCCTCAGCGCAGGCCGGTCGGGCGCTCCAGCGCGAGCTGCACGAGCTCGTCGACCAGCTCGGGGTACGACAGGCCCGTCGCCTCCCACATGCGGGGGTACATCGAGAAGGGCGTGAAGCCGGGCATCGTGTTGATCTCGTTGACCACGACGTCCTGCTCGGGCGTGACGAACACGTCGACGCGCGCGAGGCCCTCGCAGCCGAGCGCCTCGAACGCCTGCACCGCGACCTCGCGCACCCGCGCGGTCACGTCCTGCGGGAGGTCCGCCGGGCACTGCAGCCGCACCGCGGCCTCGTCGAGGTACTTCGCCTCGAAGTCGTAGAACGCGTGCTTGCCGGCGTCGACGACGATCTCCCCCGGCAGCGACGCGCGCGGCCGCTCCCCCGCGCGCCCGCCCAGGACACCGCACTCGATCTCGCGGCCGACGATCCCCGCCTCGACGACGACCTTCGGGTCGTGGCGCTGCGCCTCCGCGATCGCGGCGGGCAGGTCGGCCAGGTCGTCGACGCGCGTGATGCCGAGGCTCGAGCCCGCGCGGGCGGGCTTGACGAACAGCGGCAGCCCGAGCGGCCGGATGCGCTCCGTCTGGCCCTCGGGGTCGCGGTCGTAGGCGCCGGGCAGCAGCACGACGAACGGGCCGACGGGCAGCCCCTGGCCCGCGAACACGAGCTTCATCATGTGCTTGTCCATGCCGACGGCGGAGGCGAGCACGCCGTCGCCGACGTACCGCACGTCCGCGAGCTCGAGCATGCCCTGCAGCGTGCCGTCCTCGCCGAAGGGCCCGTGCAGCAGCGGGAAGACCACGTCGACCTCGCCGAGCGGGACCGGCGCGTCGCCCTGCGCGACGAGGTGCACCTCCCTGTCCGACGAGGACTGCGGGAGCTGCACGTGCGCGCGGGCGTCCTCGACGCGCGGGAGCCGCCCGTCGGTGATCGACCAGCGGTCGGGGTCGTCGTCGGCGAGCACCCAGCGGCCCTCGGGCGTGATGCCGACCGCGAGCACGTCGTACCGGTCGCGGTCGAGCGCGCGCAGCACGCCACCGGCGGTCGCGCAGCTGATCGCGTGCTCCCCGGAGCGTCCCCCGAAGAGGACCATCACGCGCGGGCGGCGGGCAGGGGCGTCGGTGGCGCCCGCGTCGGCGGGCTGCGGCTGGGCGTTCATCGGGGACGACCCTACCCGGCCCGCCCCCCCTCTCCCGGCCGCTCCGGGAGCGTCCCGCGCACGCTCCGCCGCCCCCGCGGACGGCGCGACGGACCTGTCCGCGACGGACGCGCGCGTACGCTGACGCGGTGACCTCGCACCCCGTCTCGCCGTCCACCCTCGTCGTCACCGCGGGCCGGCCGGCCCGGGAGCAGGGCGGCGCGCTCAACCCGCCGCTGACGCTGTCCTCGACGTTCGTCTCGCAGGGCGTGCCCGGCGACGAGCCGCTGTACGGGCGCATGGACACCCCGGCGTGGCACGCGTTCGAGGAGGCCCTGGCCGCGCTCGAGGGCTCCCCGTCGCCCGCGCTCGTGCTCGGCTCGGGCATGGCCGCGATCGCCGCCGCGATGTCGCTGGTCCCGGCGGGCGGCCGGCTGGTCCTGCCCCGGCACAGCTACCAGGTCACGCTCGGCTACGCCGCGGACCTCGCGGAGCGCAGCGGTGTGGCGGTCGAGGTCGTCGACGTCGCGGACACCGACGCGGTGCTCGCGGCCGTGCGCGGTGGCGACGGCACGCCCGCGGCGGACCTGCTGTGGGTCGAGTCGCCCACCAACCCGATGCTCGAGGTCGCGGACCTGCCCGCGCTCGTCGCCGGCGCGCACGCCGCCGGGGCGCTCGTCGCGGTCGACAACACGTTCGCCACGCCGCTGGTGCAGCGGCCGTTCGAGCACGGCGCGGACGTCGTCGTGCACTCCGTGACGAAGTACCTCGCGGGCCACAGCGACGTCGTGCTCGGTGCCGTGCTCGCCACGGACCCCGGGGTGCGCGCGCGCCTGCACGCCCACCGCACGACGCACGGCGCGATCGCCGGGCCGTTCGAGGTGTGGCTCGCGCTGCGCGGGCTGCGGACCCTCGCGCTGCGCGTCGAGCGCGCCCAGGCCACCGCGCTCGAGCTCGCGCGGCGCCTCGCGGAGCACCCGCGCGTCGCCGAGGTCCGCCACCCCGGCCTGCCCGACGACCCCGGCCACGCCCGCGCGAGCGCCCTCATGGACGGCTACGGCGCGATCATCGGCCTGCGCCCCGTCGGCGGCCCCGCGGCGGCGGACGCGGTCGTCGACGCCCTGCGGCTGTGGGTGCCCGCCACCAGCCTCGGCGGCGTGGAGTCGACGCTCGAGCGGCGGCGCCGGTTCACGACCGAGTCGCCGACCGTCCCGGAGGACCTGCTGCGCCTGAGCGTCGGCATCGAGGACGTCGAGGACCTGTGGCGCGACCTGGCGGCCGCGCTCGACGCCGCCTGAGCCTCAGCGGCCCACGACCTCCGAGCGGCGGGGGCGCGAGAGCAGCATGGGGGCGAGCTGGTCGACCGGCAGGCCCTCGTACAGCACCTTGACGACCGCCTCCGTGATCGGCATCTCGATGCCGAGCGACCGCGCGAGCTCGAGCACCGGGCGGCACGTCTTGACGGCCTCCGCGGTGCCGCCGGTCGCGGCGATCGCCTCGTCGAGGCCCATGCCGCGCCCGATGTGCCCGCCGAGCGTGTGGTTGCGCGAGTCCGGCGACGCGCACGTCGCCATGAGGTCACCCATGCCCGCGAGGCCCGGGAACGTCTCGGGGTTCGCGCCGAGCGCGAGGCCCAGCCGCGTGATCTCCACCAGCCCGCGCGTGATGACGGTCGCCATCGTGTTGAAGCCGAGCCCGCGGCCCTGGGAGATGCCCACCGCGAGCGCGATGACGTTCTTCACCGCGCCGCACAGCTCGACGCCCACGACGTCGGGGTTCGTGTAGGGCCGGAAGTACGACGAGGCGACCGCGCGTGCGACGAGCGCGGACGTCTCGGGCGACGTCGACGCGACGACCGTCGCGGTCGGCTGGTGCCGCGCGATCTCCCGCGCGAGGTTCGGGCCCGAGACGACGGCGACCCGCTCGTCGGGCAGGCCGAGCGTCTCCGCGACGACCTCGCTCATGCGCTTGTCGGTGCCGAGCTCGACGCCCTTCATGAGGGACACGACGACCGCGTCGTCGCGCAGCGTCCCGCGCAGCGGCGCGAGCGTGGCGCGCGCGACCTGCGACGGCACGGCGACGGCGACGATCCGCGCGTCGGCGACGGCCGCGCGAGCGTCGGTCGTCGCGCCGACCGAGGCCGGCAGGTCGATGCCCGGCAGGTACGCCTCGTTGCGGTGCTGGTCCGCGATCTGCCGCACGACCGCGGCGGACCGGCCCCAGAGCGTCACGTCGCAGCCCGCGTCCGCGAGGACGGCCGCGAAGGTCGTGCCCCAGCTCCCCGTCCCGAGGACCGTCGCCCGCAGCGTCTCGTCGCGCTCGTCCGCGCTCACGGGTGCTCCGGCCGGGTGCCGTGGTCGCCGCCGACCCGGTGCGAGTCCGGCTTGCGCATGTCGTAGCGCACCGCGGGCGCGGACTCGCCGCGGACCTCCTCCAGCAGGCGCGTGATCGCGTCCATGACGCGCTCGGTCGCCTCCCGCAGCGTCGCGGTGTCCTGCGGGCGGCCGTACAGGTCGTCCAGGTCCACGGGCGGCCCGGCGACGATCGTGACCTTCTTGCGCGGGATCGGCTTGAGCACCTTGGCGTACCGCCCCAGCAGGTTCTGCGGTCCCCACTGCGCGACCGGGACGACGGGGGCGCGCGTCGTCAGCGCGAGGCGCGCGACGCCCGTCTTGCCGACCATCGGCCACAGGTCCGGGTCGCGGGTCAGCGTGCCCTCCGGGAACACGGCGACCGCGTCGCCGTCCTCGAGCGCCTGGACCGCCGCGCCGAGCGACTCCCCCGCGGCGCTCGTGTTGCGGTACACCGGGATCTGCCCGGTGGCGCGCAGCACGCGACCGACCAGCGGCACCTTGAACAGCGGCGCCTTCGCGAGGATCTTCGCGGCCACGCCGTTGTCCCACAGGTAGTGGGCGAACGTCAGCGGGTCGACGTTCGTCATGTGGTTGGCCGCGACGATGAAGCCGCGGTCCGTCGGGAAGTGCTCCACGCCGTGCCAGTCCGGCTTCGTCGTCGCCTTGAGCAACGGTCGGACGATCCGCGCGACGTTGCGGTAGGCACGGTTGGAACGAGCAGGCGGACGCACGACGAGCAGGCTACCTTCTGGGCGGCGGGACGGGGCTGAGGGCGCCCGGACGCCGCACCCCTGCGGGCCGTCGGCCGGGGGCGCGTGCGGCCGGTGCGGCCGGGGACGGGGGCGTCAGTCGCGGCTGAACTCGGCGCCGAGCGCCGTGAGCTTGTCCATGAAGTGCTCGTAACCGCGGTCGATGAGGCTGATGCCGCGCACCTGCGACGTGCCCTTCGCGGCGAGCGCCGCGATGAGGTGGCTGAAGCCGCCGCGCAGGTCGGGCACCTCGATGTCCGCCGCCGACAGCGGCGTCGGGCCGCTGATGACCGCCGAGTGGTAGAAGTTGCGCTGCCCGAACCGGCACGGCCGACCGCCCAGGCACTCCTTGTAGACCTGGATCGTCGCGCCCATGCCGACGAGCGCGTCGACGAACCCGAACCGGTTCTCGTACACCGTCTCGTGCACGATCGACAGGCCCTTCGCCTGCGTCAGCGCGACGACGAGCGGCTGCTGCCAGTCCGTCATGAAGCCCGGGTGCACGTCGGTCTCGAGCTGGATCGAGCGCAGGTCGCCACCCGGGTGGTAGAAGCGGATGCCCTCGTCGTCGACGACGAACTCGCCGCCCACCTTGCGGAACGTGTTGAGGAACGTCGTCATCTCCGGCTGCGTCGCGCCGCGCACGTAGATGTCGCCGCCCGTCGCGAGCGCCGCCGAGGCCCACGACGCCGCCTCGATGCGGTCCGACAGCGACGTGTGCTGGTAACCCTCGAGCCGGTCCACGCCCTCGATGCGGATCACCCGGTCGGTGTCGACCGAGATGATCGCGCCCATCTTCTGCAGGACGTTGATGAGGTCCATGATCTCGGGCTCGATCGCGGCACCCGAGAGCTCGGTGATGCCGTCGGCACGCACGGCCGTCAGCAGCAGCTGCTCGGTCGCCCCGACGCTCGGGTACGGCAGCGCGATCTTCGTGCCCTGCAGGCGCCTCGGGGCGCTCAGGTAGATGCCCTGCGGGCGCTTCTCCACGACCGCGCCGAACTGCCGCAGGATGTCGAGGTGGTAGTTGATCGGCCGGTCGCCGATCCGGCAGCCACCCAGGTCGGGGATGAACGCCTCACCCAGGCGGTGCAGCAGCGGGCCGCAGAACAGGATCGGGATGCGGCTCGAGCCCGCGTGGGCGTCGATGTCCGCGACGTGCGCGATCTCGACGTCGCTCGGGTCCAGGTGCAGGGTGCCGGCCGCGTCGTCGGCGTCGACCCGCACGCCGTGCAGCTCCAGCAGGCCGCGGACCACGGCCACGTCGCGGATCTGCGGCACGTTGCGCAGCACGCTCGGCGTCTCGCCGAGCAGCGCGGCCACCATGGCCTTCGACACGAAGTTCTTGGCGCCACGGACGGTGATCTCTCCCCGCAGCGGGTTGCCACCGTTGACGTACAGCAGATCGTTCACGCGCCCATCCTCGCCTACCCTCGGCCCCGCTCCCGCCACCGCGGGCGTGCGGCGCCTGCTTCGCACGACACCTTCACAGGCCACCGACACGGCACTCGCCGACGGTCGGACGCCGTCCGTGGCCAACCGTGGGCACCACGGCGTTCTTCCCGGACGGCCCACGCTAGCGCGAACCACCCCGGCGCACGCGACGACCCCGGTGCGCGCGGCACCGGGGTCGTCGTCGTGGTCAGGCCGGGCGTCGCCCGATGGCGACCTCGACCGGCCGCGCCGCCTTGATCTCGACCGGCGGCAGGTGCTTGGCCGGCAGCGTCTTCGGGCGCCACGGCTCGCGCCGCTGCTCGAACGCCTCGATCTCGTCGACGTGCTGGAGCGTCAGGCCGATGTCGTCCAGGCCCTCCATGAGGCGCCAGCGCGTGTAGTCGTCGACCTGGAACGGGACGACGACGTCGTCGCACTGCACGGTGCGCGCCGCGAGGTCGACCGTGATCTCGGTGCCCGGGTTCGTCTCGAGGATCTTCCAGATCAGCTCGACGTCCTCCTGCGCGACCTGGGCCGCGAGCAGGCCCTGCTTGCCGGAGTTGCCGCGGAAGATGTCCGCGAACCGCGCCGAGATCACGACCTTGAAGCCGTAGTCCTTGAGCGCCCACACGGCGTGCTCGCGCGACGAGCCCGTGCCGAAGTCGGGGCCCGCGACCAGGACCGAGCCGTTGCGGTACGCGTCCTGGTTGAGGACGAACGACGGGTCGCCGCGCCACGCCGCGAACAGCGCGTCCTCGAAGCCCGTGCGGGTCACGCGCTTGAGGTAGACGGCCGGGATGATCTGGTCGGTGTCGACGTTGCTGCGCCGCAGCGGGACCCCGACGCCGGTGTGCTGGGTGAACTTCTCCATGGGTCTGTCTCTCTCGTTCGTCGTCGGGTCGTCAGACCGTCTGGAGGCCGCGGTCGGCGTCGGTCAGGGGCGAGCCGTCCGGCGCGGGCCGGCCCGTGCCGAGGTCCGCGTAGGACGACAGCGTGCCGCGGATCGCGGTCGCGGCCGCGACGAGCGGCGAGACGAGGTGCGTGCGCCCGCCCTTGCCCTGACGGCCCTCGAAGTTGCGGTTCGACGTCGAGGCGGAGCGCTCGCCGGGGGCGAGCTGGTCCGGGTTCATGCCGAGGCACATCGAGCAGCCGGCGTTGCGCCACTCGGCGCCGAACTCGAGGAAGATCTTGTCGAGCCCCTCGGCCTCCGCCTGCAGGCGCACGCGCGCCGACGACGGGACGACGAGCACGCGCACGTCGTCGGCCTTCTTGCGGCCGCGCACGACCTTGGCGACCGAGCGCAGGTCCTCGATGCGGCCGTTGGTGCACGAGCCGATGAAGACCGTGTCGACCTTGATCTCGCGCAGCGGCTGCCCCGGGGTCAGGCCCATGTACTCGATCGCGCGCTCGGCGGCGACGCGCTCGGTCGGGTCGGCGATCTGCTCCGGCACCGGCACCGAGCCGGACAGCGGCAGGCCCTGGCCGGGGTTGGTGCCCCACGTGACGAACGGCTCGAGGTCGCCGGCGTCGAGCACGACCTCGGCGTCGAACACCGCGTCGTCGTCGGAGCGCAGCGTGCGCCAGTACTCGACCGCCGCGTCCCAGTCGGCACCCTCGGGCGCGTGCGGGCGGCCCTTGAGGTACTCGAACGTCGTCTCGTCGGGCGCGATCATGCCCGCGCGGGCGCCGGCCTCGATCGACATGTTGCAGATCGTCATGCGCGCCTCCATGGACAGCGCACGGATCGCCTCGCCACGGTACTCCAGGACGTAGCCCTGGCCGCCGCCGGTGCCGATCTTGGCGATGACCGCGAGGATGATGTCCTTCGAGGTCGCGCCCTCGGGCAGGCGGCCGTTGACCGTGATCGCCATGGTCTTGAACGGCGCGAGCGGCAGCGTCTGGGTGGCGAGGACGTGCTCGACCTCGGACGTGCCGATGCCGAACGCGAGCGCGCCGAACGCTCCGTGCGTCGACGTGTGGGAGTCGCCGCAGACGACCGTGAGGCCCGGCTGCGTGAGGCCGAGCTGCGGGCCGACCTGGTGGACGATGCCCTGGTCCGCGTCGCCGAGCGAGTGGATGCGCACGCCGAACTCGGCGGCGTTGCGGCGCAGCGTCTCGATCTGCGTGCGGCTCGTCGCGTCCGCGATCGGACGGTCGATGTCGAGCGTGGGGGTGTTGTGGTCCTCGGTGGCGAGCGTGAGGTCGGGGCGCCGGACCTGGCGACCCGCCAGGCGCAGGCCCTCGAAGGCCTGCGGGCTCGTGACCTCGTGGACGAGGTGGAGGTCGATGTAGAGGAGGTCGGGGGCTCCGTCGGTGCCTCGTCGCACGACGTGCGCGTCCCAGACCTTCTCCGCCAACGTACCGGCCATGTGCTGCGGTCCTGTTCTGCTCGTCCGGGTGGGGGTGTTCCCGGTTCTCGGGGCCGATCGGGGCTGACTTCTCGTGACTTCGCGCTTCGCACTTGCATCTCAGCCTGCGAGACGCCAATATCGGCCTATGGACAACTCTAGCGGAGTCGGCGTCCTGGACAAGGCCGCAGCCGTCCTCAGCGCGCTCGAGGCCGGTCCGGCGACCCTCGCGCAGCTCGTGACCGCCACCCATCTTGCTCGCCCCACCGCCCACCGGCTCCCCGTCGCGCTCGAGCACCACCCGCTCCCCCGCCCCCGCATACAGGGGCGGGTTGTGGCTGGGCCCCCGCTCCCCCCCCCCCCCCCCGCGGCGGGCGGCGGCGGGGGCGTCGCCCCCGCC
>Ga0182792_1000011_pt1 | contig 177171 bp, 164 predicted proteins | sample Passage237B_FD_130497 | JGI IMG/M metagenome (GOLD analysis project Ga0182792, IMG submission 130497) | Cellulose adapted compost microbial communities from Newby Island Compost Facility, Milpitas, CA, USA - Passage2 37B (version 2) (version 2) ...
AAGAGGGGCCGAAACGGCGGGGGAACCGCCGCGGCCGTGGCCAGGCGCCCGCCGGTCCGAACGTGAGGTGAAAAAAATGGTTGAGACGGCGGGTCTGATGCGGGGCAAGCGCGGCATCGTGCTTGGCGTCGCCAACAATCGCTCGATCGCGTGGGGTATCGCAAAAGCCTGCCGCGCCGCCGGCGCGGAACTGGCGCTGACCTGGCAGGGAGATGCGTTGAAGAAGCGCGTCGAGCCGCTCGCCGCCGAACTTGGCGCGCTGCTGCTTGGCCACTGCGACGTCACCGAGCCGGCGACCATCGACGCGGTGTTCGATGAGGCAGCGAGGCAGTGGGGCAAGATCGATTTCGTCGTCCACGCCATCGCCTTCTCCGACAAGGACGAGCTCGACGGCCGCTACGTCGAGACCACGGCCGAAAACTTCTCGAAGACCATGCTGATCTCCTGCTACTCGCTGACCGCTGTGGCGCAGCGCGCGGAAAAACTGATGACCGACGGCGGCGCGCTGCTGACGCTGACCTATTACGGCGCCGAGAAGTGGATGCCGCATTACAACGTGATGGGCGTTGCCAAGGCGGCGCTGGAGGCCAGCGTGCGCTATCTCGCCGCCGACCTCGGCGAGAAGAACATCCGCGTCAATGCGATCTCGGCCGGACCGATCAAGACGCTGGCCGCCTCCGGCATCGGCGACTTCCGCTACATCCTGAAGTGGAACGAATACAACGCGCCGATGCGCCGCACCGTCACCATCGAGGAGGTCGGCGACAGCGCGCTGTATTTCCTCTCCGATCTGGCGCGTGGCGTCACGGGCGAAGTGCATCATGTCGATTCCGGCTACCATATCGTCGGCATGAAGCGGCCCGATGCGCCGGACATCTCGCTCGCCAAGGACTGACGAACCTCGACGATGCGCGCGCCCACGATCTATTTCGTCCGTCACGGCGAGACCGAATGGAATGCCGCTGGCCGCTTCCAGGGCTGGTGCGATATTCCGCTCAACGCGCGCGGCCGCGCGCAAGCCTTTCGTGTCGGTGGTATCCTGCACGATCTGATGGCGCGGCGGGATTGCGATCCGGCGCGGCTTTCATATGTCGCAAGCCCGCTCGGCCGGGCGCGCGAGACCATGGAACTGATGCGGGCCGCGCTCAGGCTGCCGCCCGCCTCCTATCTCGCCGATGAGCGGCTGCGCGAAATCGGTTACGGCGAATGGGAGGGGCTGACGGTCGCCGAGATGGAGGTCGCACACCCGGAGGTGTTCGCCGCCCGCAAGGCCGACAAGTGGCAGGTGGCGGCGCCCGGCGGCGAGACCTATGCGGCGATCGCCGTGCGGCTGAAGGACTGGATCGCCTCGTTGACGCAGGATACCGTGGCGGTGGCGCACAGCGGCACGGCGCGCGCCCTGATGGTGGCGCTCGGTGTTGTGCCCGCGGCCAGCGCCGGCGACCTGCCGGTGGCGCAGGGCGCGGTCTATGTCTTCGCCGATGGCGGCATGACCCGGCACGGCTGACACTCTCAGCCGGTCAGGCGCGATTTGACCGCCATAGCCTTGCGCGCTACCAGACGCCGGCACGGCTTATCGTCGCGACCGGACCGCTTGCCATGTCCCACAACACCTTCGGCCATCTGTTCCGCGTCACCACCTTCGGCGAAAGTCACGGGGTGGGGATCGGCTGCGTGGTGGACGGCTGCCCGCCGCTCATCCCGCTTGAAGCGGAGGACATCCAGCGCGACCTCGACCGCCGCCGGCCCGGCCAGTCGCGCTTCACCACGCAGCGGCGCGAGCCGGACGAGGTCAAGATCCTGTCCGGCGTGATGGCGCATCCCGAGACCGGCGTGCAGGTGACGACCGGCGCGCCGATCGCGCTTCTCATTGAGAACACCGACCAGCGCTCCAAGGACTATTCCGACATCAAGGACAAGTTTCGCCCAGGCCACGCCGACTTCACTTACGAAGTGAAGTACGGCCTGCGCGACTATCGCGGCGGTGGCCGCTCCTCGGCGCGCGAGACGGCGGCGCGCGTTGCGGCCGGCGCCATCGCCCGCAAGGTGGTGCCGGGCGTCATCGTGCGTGGCGCGCTGGTGCAGATGGGGCCGCACCAAATCAACCGGGACAACTGGGACTGGGAGGAAGTCGGCAACAACCCCTTCTTCTGCCCGGACAAGGACAAGGCGGCCTTCTTCGCCGACTATCTCGACGGCATCCGTAAGAAGGGCTCGTCGATCGGCGCGGTGATCGAGGTGGTGGCTGAGGGCGTGCCGGCGGGCCTTGGCGCGCCGATCTACGGCAAACTCGATAGCGAACTCGCCAGCGCGCTGATGAGCATCAACGCGGTCAAGGGCGTCGAGATCGGCGCCGGCTTTGCCGCCGCCGCGCTCAGCGGCGAGGACAATGCCGACGAGATGCGCAGTTCTTCGTCCAATATGGGGAACAACGGCCCGATGTTTCTCTCGAATAACGCCGGCGGGGTGCTCGGCGGCATTTCGACCGGGCAGCCGGTGGTGGCGCGCTTTGCGGTCAAGCCGACCTCGTCGATCCTGACGCCGCGCCGCACCGTGGCGCGCGACGGCACCGACACCGAGATCGCGACCCGTGGCCGCCACGACCCCTGCGTCGGTATCCGCGCCGTGCCGGTTGGCGAGGCCATGGTCGCCTGCGTGCTGGCCGACCAATTTCTGCGCCACCGTGGGCAGGTCGGCTGACCCCCCAAAAAAAGCCCAGAGCTTTGCTTTTGATTCCATCAAAAGAAAAATGCTCTGGCGGTGATGCGGCATGTCGGCGGAACCGAGCCGCGGCCGCCGCGCATGGCAGCGGCGCCAGTTCGTGCTTTTGCTTTCCCCGCCGGCGTGGCACCATCACCCGCGTCTAACGATGGGAGGCCGCAATGCGCTGGTGGGTCTCGATCGGGGCGGGGGCAGTCGTGGCGGCGCTGTTGAGCGGCGACGTGACCGGAATTGCCGCACCGGGCGTTCATCGCCTCGCGCAATCGGACAGCCGGCAACAGGTCGATGTCCAGCTCGTGCTTGCCGTCGATGTCTCCTATTCGATGGATCTCGATGAGCTTGCGACGCAGCGCGAGGGCTACGCCGAGGCGATCGTGTCGCGCGAATTCTTGCAGGCGCTGCGACAGGGGCCGACCGGCCGCATTGCCGTGACCTATTTCGAATGGGCCGGATCGCAGGACCAGAAGCTGATCATGCCGTGGCGAATGATCGACGGCCCGGAATCGGCGGGCGCGGTCGCTGCCGAAATTCAGCAGGTGCCGGTGCGCCGCGCCTCGCGCCCCTCGATTTCCGGTGCCATCAATTTTGCCGTGCCGCTGTTCGACGAGGGGGGCTTTGCCGGATTGCGCCGCGTCATCGATATCTCCGGCGACGGCGCCAACAACAGCGGCTCGCCGGTGACGGTGGCGCGCGATGCGGCGCTGGCCAAGGGCATCGTGATCAACGGCCTGCCGATCATGATCAAGGAATTGTCCTTCGCCACCATGGATATTCCCAACCTCGATTTCTACTACGAGGATTGCGTCATCGGTGGCCCCGGCTCGTTCGTCGTCCCGATCAAGGACCGTGCAAAATTCAAGGAAGCGATCCGCGCCAAGCTGGTGATGGAAGTGGCCGGCCGCACGCCCGAGCCGCGCGCGATGCCGGCCTCGGCGGCCGAGCCGCGCATGTCGTGCATGATCGGCGAGCGGATCTGGCAGGAGCGCTGGGGCGGCTCGCGGCCGTGAGCTATAGCGTTTTCGAGCGAAGTGGACACCGGTTCGCGTGAAGAAAACGCGTCAAAACAAAACCTGAGAGCTTTGCTCTTGATTCCGTCAAAGCAAAGCCTTGGACAGGCTAGCGCTCGAAGCGCGCCACCAGTTCGACATGCGGCGTGTGCCGGAACTGATCGACCGGCGTGACGCGCAAAAGCCGATAGCCGCCGTCGATTAGAAGCCGCGCGTCACGCGCAAACGTCGTGGCGCTGCACGACACCGCGACAATGCGCGGCACCCGGCTTGCCGCAAGCTGCCGCGCCTGCGCTTCCGCGCCCTGGCGCGGTGGGTCGAAGACGACGGCATCGAAGGCGCTCAATTCCTTCGTCCACAGCGGGCGCCGGAACAGGTCGCGTGCCTCGGCCATGATCGGCTTCAGCCCGCGCGCTGTCGCCGCGGCCTGGCGCAGCGCCGTCACCGCCGGCGCGTCGGCATCGATCGCGGCGATGCGCGCCCGCTCGGCCAGGCGCAGCGCGAACGGGCCAACGCCGCAGAACAGGTCGGCGATATGTTTGGCCTTGCCGCAATGCGTGGTGACGAGCGCCGCAAGCGTGTCCTCGCCGGCTGCGGTAGCCTGCAGGAATGCGCCGGGCGGCAGCGTCACCGTGGCGGCGCCCATGACGAGGCGCGGCGGAGCATGCATCGCCACCAGTTCGCCGTGGCGAGTGAGGCGCGCGAGGCGGTGCCGCGCCGCAAGCTGCGACAGCGCTGACGTGACTGTCGCGGTCAGTGGGCCGGAGCCGCGCACATCGACGTCGAGGCCGGTATCGGTCGAGGTGATCTGGATGTCGAGTGGCTTGCGCGCCGGTGTCAGCGCTTGGGCGATGTCGCGCGCGATGGCGAAAGCCGGGCCGAGCCGCGGCTCGAGCACCGGGCAGCGCTCGATATCGACGATGGCGTGGCTGCCGGCGGCGGCGAAGCCGACGGCGAGACGGTTGTCGGCGCCGCGCCGGGCATGGATGACGACCCGCCGTCGCCCGGCCCCGTGGGCATCGACGAGATCGTCGACCGTGCAACTGACGCCGGCCTGCGCCAGTGCGTCGCTGACGAGGCCGTGCTTCCAGCGGCCATAGGCCGCGTCCTGCCAATGCTGGATGGCGCAGCCGCCGCAGGCGCCGAAATAGTCGCAGAACGGCGCGATCCGCTCGCGGCTCGCTTCGACGATGTGCGTGAGCCGCCAGCGCCCGGGCTCGCCGGGCTGCGGCTCGGCCTCGACCCGTTCGCCGGGCAGTGCGAACGGGACGAATGCCGGACGGCCGCCGACGTCGGCGATGCCGTCGCCACGGTGGCCGACGCGGTCGATCGAGAGCGTGTCAGCCACGACGTGCGCCGAGGAAGAACTCGGTGTTGCCGTCGCCGCCGGCAATCGATGAGGGAAACACTTCGATCTCCTCGCAGCCGAGCGAGGCCGCAAACGCCGCGATGTCGTCGCACACCGCCCGATGCACGGCGGCGTCGCGCACGATGCCTTTCTTGATCGCGCTGCGCGGCGCCTCGAACTGCGGCTTGATCAGCGCGAGAAGTTGCATCGGCGCGGCGGCAAGCGGGAGCGCCACCGGCAGCACCTGCTTGAGCGAGATGAAGCTGACGTCGATCACCACCACGTCGGGCCGTTGCGGCAGCCGCTTGCCCTCGTAGCTGCGGATATCGGTCTGTTCCAGTGAGACGATGCGGGGATGGTCGTGCAGGCTCGGGTGAAGCTGGCCGGTGCCGACATCAACCGCGAACACCAGCGCCGCGCCCTCGTTGAGCAGCACCTCGGTGAAGCCGCCGGTCGAGGCGCCGATATCGAGGCAGACATGGCCTTCGATCTCGATCGGATAGCGTTCCAGCGCGCCGGCGAGCTTGACGCCGCCGCGCGACACCCACGGGTGCGCCGGCTCGGCGCTCAGTGCGGCGTCGGCGGGCAGCAACTCGGAAGGTTTTTGCACCGGCCTGCCGTCGGCGCTCACGAGGCCGGCGGCGATCGCCGCTTGCGCCCGGGCGCGGCTGTCGAACAGACCGCGCGCAACCAGCAGGAGGTCGGCACGCTTGCGTTCGCCCATGGTCTTGAGGCCGGAGCCGGCCGTCAGGCCAGCTTCACGGTTTCGGTGTGGACGTCCTTGCCGAGCGCCTCGAACACCTTGGCGACGATGCCCTTGGCATCGAGACCGGCGCGGGCATACATCGCAGCCGGCGTGTCATGGTCGAGGAACACGTCGGGCAGCACCATCGCGCGCGCCCGCAGGCCGCCGCGGTCGAGCGCGCCATGCTCGGCCAGCGTCTGCATCACATGCGAACCGAAGCCGCCGATAGAGCCTTCCTCGACGGTGATGAGAACCTCGTGATCGCGAGCGAGCCGCAGCACCAGATCGACATCGAGCGGCTTCATGAAGCGTGCGTCGGCGACCGTGGTAGAGAGCCCGTGTGCGGCCAGTTCATCGGCGGCCTTCTCGCATTCGGCAAGGCGGGTGCCGAACGACAGCAGCGCGACCTTGCTGCCCTCGCGGACGATGCGGCCTTTGCCGATTTCGAGTGGGATGCCGGCCTCCGGCATCTCGACGCCGCGGCCTTCGCCGCGCGGATAGCGCAGCGCGCTGGGGCGGTCGTTGATGGTGACCTGGGTTGCCACCATGTGCACCAGTTCGGCCTCGTCGGACGCCGCCATGATAACGAAGCCCGGCAGGCAGCCGAGGTAGGCGTTGTCGAAGGAGCCGGCATGAGTTGCGCCGTCGGCGCCGACAAGACCGGCGCGGTCGATGGCAAAGCGCACCGGCAGGCCCTGGATCGCCACGTCATGGACGACCTGGTCGTAGCCGCGCTGCAGGAACGTCGAGTAGATAGCGCAGAACGGCTTGTAGCCTTCGGTGGCGAGGCCGGCGGCGAACGTCACCGCGTGCTGTTCGGCGATGCCAACGTCGAAGGCGCGATCCGGGAATGCCTTGGCGAAGATGTCGATGCCGGTGCCTGACGGCATCGCGGCGGTGATGCCGACGATCCTGTCGTCCTTGGCGGCCTCCTTGGCGAGGCTCTGGCCGAATACGTTTTGATAGGCCGGTGCGTTGGGCTTGGCCTTGGCCTGGGTGCCGGTCGCGACATCGAACTTGACCACGGCGTGATACTTGTCGGCGGAGGCTTCCGCCGGCGGGGAGCCTTTGCCCTTCTGTGTCACGACATGAACGAGGATCGGGCCGTTCTCCATATCGCGGACGTTCTTGAGGACCGGCAGCAGGTGGTCGAGATTGTGACCGTCGATCGGCCCGACGTAATAGAAGCCCAGTTCCTCGAACAGCGTGCCGCCGCCGACCATGAAGCCGCGCGAATACTCCTCGGCGCGATTGGCGCGGTCGGCGAGCACCTTCGGCAGGTGCTTGCTGAGCTGCTTTCCGGCCTCCCGCAGCGTGCGGTAGGTTTTCCCGGAATAGAGCCGCGACAGGTAGGCCGACATCGCCCCGACCGGCGGGGCAATCGACATGTCGTTGTCATTGAGGATGACGATGAGGCGCGAGTTCATGGCACCGGCGTTGTTCATCGCCTCATAGGCCATGCCGGCCGACATCGCGCCGTCCCCGATCACGGCGATGACGTTGTTCTTAGCCCCGGAGAGGTCGCGCGCCACCGCCATGCCGAGGCCGGCGGAAATTGAGGTCGAGGAGTGCGCGGCGCCGAACGGGTCGTAGTCGCTCTCCGAGCGCCGCGTAAAGCCGGACAGCCCGCCGCCGGTGCGGAGCGTGCGGATACGGTCGCGGCGGCCGGTGAGGATCTTGTGCGGGTAAGCCTGATGGCCGACGTCCCAGATCAGACGGTCGCGCGGGGTGTCGAACACATAGTGGATTGCCGTCGTCAGCTCGACCACGCCGAGCCCGGCACCGAAATGTCCGCCGGTCACGGAGACGGCGTCGATGGTCTCCTGGCGCAACTCGTCGGCCACCTGGCGGAGCTGCGACACCGGCAGACGCCGCAGGTCCTCCGGGGTCCGGATGGTATCGAGAAGGGGTGTCTTGCTGCTCTGTGTCACGGTCGTTTCCAGTTCTTCAAGCTCCTCGGGGCCGCCGCGCCAGCGCGTCGAGCCTTCACCTTCGGCCAAGACGACGGAGCCTCCTGAGCCCGGACTAGTCTGTCCTGTTTGTAGCCTAGAATATATTCAGGTTCACCCCTGGAGACAGGGGGTGCCTTCCGATGAACTCGGCCAACCGATAATCCCCAATAATTCCAAATGTTTGGCTCGACGTTGCGGCGAAGGGGACGATCGGGCGAATGGTCGTTGAGCCGTCTCTACACCACAAATGTCGGCCGCGCCAAGGGCTGAGACAAGCGCTGGGACGGGGGTTAGAATAGAGGTTCAAACAAAGGGGCATGGGAGGGGTTCCGCCACGGGCCAAAGATTATAACGCGCGAGCGTCCGAAGCGTTGCAACCCGGTGGATTTTATGGCGCTCCGATTATTCCGCGGGAGCCGGCGCGTCGAGTGCGTCCCACGCCGCCATGCGGGCGGCTTCGTCGCCCGTTGCGATCGCCAGGGCCAGTTCCGGCTGCGCCATGCGGGCGGCCAGCGACAGCGGCCCGCACACGATCATGAAGAAGTCGTAGGCATTAGCGCGGTCGTTGGCCATCACGAACTGGAAGTGCACGCGAAAGAACTGCCAACGGAATAGGTTGTAGCGCGCGGGCGTGATGAGGTCGCGCAGCCGGACGATCGCCACGTGCGGGTTGCGGCGCGCGGTGCCGACATCGAGACCATGCCCGGCAATCGGATCGAACGGAAAGAAATTCATCACGTCCTTGCGCGACTGGCAGTCGATCCAGTCGATCGACGGCTCGACCGCGAGCCGGCGCAGATGGTCGCGGAAGGTGCGGGCGGGCGGCAAAAAGCCGACGATCGGCAGGTTGCCGCCGACCGTCAGGAACGCGATGCGGGCATGGCGGCGGCCCAGATCGGGGTCGATCTCGAGCGCGCGCGCCACGATCTCCACGCCGAGAAACGAGCCCGAGCTGTGGCCGACGACGACCAGTTCGTCGGCATCGGTGGTGCGGGCCACGTCGGCGAGGTGACTGGCAAAGCGCGCGACACGCTCGTTCCAGTCGGGGCGACGGCCATGGGCAAACTGGTAGGTAAAGATGGTGTCGGCCATCAAATAAAGCATGTAGGTATAAGGCTCGCCCTTGACGACGAGGCCGGCCAGCGTGGCGGCGAATGCCGCGATGGCGAGGGCGGCGGAGACGATGCCGGGCAAGCCGAGCGCCGCCAGCGCCGCATGCGCGGCAAAGCCGATGCCGGCCGCAGCCAGAATTTCGGCCAGCAACGCGACGTAGGGGTAGCTGATGAACGCCGCGAACCGCCAGTGCGCCTTGATGAAGCGAAACAGGATGCCGCGGACAATCAGCCAGCCGTAGATCGCAAGTGCGTGCGGAATGGTGCGCCAGGCGGGCACGTTGCGGTCGCGCTGCACCAGATCCTCCCAGCGCAGGAAGTCGTAGGTGGTGTGCGTGCGCCAGCCTTCGCCCTCGGTATCGATGGTCCACGATGCGACGAGGTCGTCGGGGGAGACCTCCGGCCGGCCGATGCGTGGCGCAAGCCCATAGAGCGCGCCGAATTTGCGCAGCTCGCCTCGGAACATGCGGTAATAGGCGGCGCGCCCGCGCGGATCGTAGCCTTGCAGGAAGATGACGTGGCGCCGCGCGATCCGCACTTTCAGCCTCGATTGCCGGTGGATGACGCCGCCTCGCTTTCCGTTGCCCTGCGGCCGGTGTGAGCCGGTGCCGCTACTGGACGTCGAGCGGTTCAGTACCGGTGGCCTCGCCGGCGGCGCCGGTGGTGATTTTGTCGACCCGCGCTTCCGCCTGGCGCAGCAGGTCCTCGCAGCGGCGCTTGAGCGCCTCGCCGCGCTCGTAGATCACGACCGACTCCTCCAGCGGAACCTTGCCGTCCTCCAGCCGCTTGACGATCGACTCCAGTTCTTCGATGGCGTGCTCGAAGCTCAGCTTTTTGACGTCGGCGTTGGTGCTCTCGGCCATGGCTGCTCTCCGGTTGGCTCGGTGGTCGCCGGCTGTTTGGCGGCGAACGGCGGCTGTTGTCAACCGTGCATCAGCGCGCCGACATGGGCCGCGACCGACTCCTTCAGGCCCTCAAGGTCGTATCCGCCTTCCAGCACCGAGACGATCCGGCCATCGGCGGTAGCATCGGCGATGTCCATCAGCTTCCGCGTGACCCAGGCAAAATCCTCGGCGCCGAGATTGAGGTTGGCGAGCGGATCGTTGCGGTGGGCATCGAAGCCGGCCGAGATCACGATCAGTTCGGGTGAGAACCGGCGCAGCCGCGGCAGGATCGCTTCCTCGAACGCGGCGCGGAACCGCTCGCCGCCGTCGCCCGAGCGCAGCGGCGCGTTGACGATGGTATCGTGCTCGCCGCGTTCGGAGAGGGCACCGGTTCCGGGGAACAGCGGCATCTCGTGCGTGGAGCAGTACATCACGGTGCCATCGGCCCAGAAGATGTCCTGCGTGCCGTTGCCGTGGTGGACGTCGAAATCGACGACTGCGACGCGGCCGATGCCATGACTGCGCTGGGCGTGGCGCGCGGCGATGGCGGCGTTGTCGAAGAAGCAGAATCCCATCGGGCGGGCGATCTCGGCGTGGTGGCCGGGCGGGCGCACCGCGACGAAGGCATTATCGGCAGCGCCGCCAAGCACCGCATCGACCGCGGCGACCGCACCGCCGACGGAGCGCAGCATCGCCGCCCAGCTTCCAGGCGACATCGAGGTGTCGGCGTCGATGAAGGCAAAGCCTTCCTTCGGCGCGATGTAGCGCAGTTCCTCGACGTAGTGTTCGCTGTGGCAGAGCCGGATCGCCTCCAGCGTTCCCTCGGGCGCCTCGCGCCGCGCGAGGGCGGAGAAATCCGCGCCGCTCAACGTCTCGTTGATCGCGGCAAGGCGTGCCGGCCGCTCGGGGTGGCCGGGCGGCATCAGGTGCTGCAGGCAGGCATCATGCGTCACGAAAAGCGTGGTCATGTGTCGTCCGATCCTTTGCGGCCCGCGCTAGCATAGCGGCAAGCGTCGGCCACGGGTTCCCGAATACACGATCGGGCTGTAGAGTTCGAGTAGCACTAACAAACGGTCGCACAAACTTTTGCCGGTGTTCCGCCGCATACTGTCCCTTCGATGATTCGCGCCCGCGCTGCGCACTGTCGAAACCGACCGGGGGACGCTTTCGATGCCGGCCACCATGTATCCGCCCCACCCGCGACGAGATGAGCCGGACGAGCCCATCGGGTATGCAACCCCTGACGAGGTGGCGCAGGTTCGCGCCGAGAACGAACAATTGCGCAGGCTTGTGGTGCAATTGTCACGGCTCGTGGTGCAGAGTGCGATTGCGCGAAAATAGCCCGGACGCCGCAGCCATGACGGGCGCACGGCTTTATTCTCATCGTCGCGGCCGGGCGGCGGCGCAGCAGCCGGTATAGCCGTCATCTTTCCTTCCCCGCCGCTGGATGTCGTCATAGTGTTTATTGCCGCAGCGTCGTCGGGCGCAAGCCGCCACGGCGGGTGAATGGGCCGCTCGCAGCGATGGAGAATAACGCAATGCAACTGACCGGCATCCATCATCTTACCGCGATCTCCGCGGACCCGCGCGGCAACCTTGCCTTTTATACGGGTGTTCTCGGCATGCGCCTCGTCAAGAAGACCGTCAATCAGGACGACGTCAGCGCTTACCACCTGTTCTATGCCGATGGTGAGGCGCGGCCCGGCACCGACCTGACCTTTTTCGATTTTCCTTTGCCGCCGGAGCGCCGCGGCAGCCGCAGCATTTCCCGCACCGGCTTGCGCGTGTCGGGGAAGGCCAGTCTTGCCTATTGGCGCGAGCGGCTTGCCGGTGTGGCACGCGCTATCGGCGACATTGTCGAAAGCGATGGCCGTGCGACGCTTCTCTTCGAGGATCCCGAGGGGCAACGGCTGATGCTGGTGGACGACGGTGGCGCCGGCGATGGGGTGGCGTGGTCGAAGAGCCCGGTGCCGCCGGAGCACCAGATCCGCGGACTTGGGCCTATCGAATTGACGGTGCCGGAGCTTGCGCATACCGAACTGGTGCTGACGCGGGTGATGAATATGCGCGGCGTTCGCCACTATGCGGCCACTGACGGCACGCGGGTTCAGGTTTACGAGATGGGCGAGGGCGGCGCGGCTGCCGAGCTGCATGTCGTCGAGGATCGCAACGGGCCGGTGGCGCGGCAGGGCGCGGGCGGTGCGCACCATGTTGCTTTTCGCACGCCCGACGAGGCGCAGTACAAGGCGTGGGCCGCCCGGCTCAACGATCTGCACATCCCGAACAGCGGCGAGGTGGATCGCTTTTATTTCCGCAGCCTGTATTTCCGTGAACCGAACGGCATCCTGTTCGAGATCGCGACCGACGGCCCGGGCTTCGCCACCGATGAGCCGATGGACAAGCTTGGCGAGAGCCTGTCGCTGCCGCCGTTCCTCGAGCAGCAGCGCGCCACGATCGAGGCGAACCTCAAACCATTGGCATGAGCATGATCCCGAAAATGCCTGCCCTCGGGCTCGACCCGAGGGTGGGACCCGGTTCTCGGAAAAGATCAAGCTCAAACAAAAGATAATCAAAGAGTCTGATTCAACGAAGTTGGATCAGACTCATGAGACCCGGTCGGCTCAGGCGAGCAGTACCGCGTCCGCGCCGGTCACCACGTCCGCGCTGTCGGTGACGCTCGCGGCCAGCGCTTCGGCCTGTACCGTGAGGTTCTCGGCAAAGAAGCGTGCCAGCGCGATCGTGCGGCCGGCTTCGCCGTTGCCGCCGTCACGCACCGCAAGCGCCTCGCTGGCGAGTAGGCAGCCGCCCAGCGTGACGGAGAACAGCCGTAGATAGGGCGTAGCGCCGGCCAACGCATCGTTGGGGGCCGATGCCAGCCGCTCCAGCAGCCAGCGGCTGGTGCGCTCGAGCGCCGCCAGGCCCGCGCGAAGTTTCGCACTGGTGGTGCCGAAGGCCGGATCGCTCGAGGCTTCGACGCGGCCGGCAATCTCCGACAGGTCTTCCAGCAGCGCCCACACCGAGGCGCCACCCTGCGCGCCGAGCTTGCGAGTGACGAGGTCGATCGACTGGATGCCGTTGGTGCCTTCATAGATGGTGAGGATGCGGGCATCGCGCAGGTGCTGCGCCGCGCCGGTTTCCTCGATGAAGCCCATGCCGCCGTGGACCTGCACGCCAATGGCTGCGACCTCGTTGCCGATGTCGGTGGAGAAGGCTTTCGCCATCGGTGTCAACAGCGCGGCGCGCGCGGTTGCCCGATCGCGCGTGGCGGCATCAGGCGAGCGCTGGGCGATGTCGAGCGACACCGCGGTGGCATAGCAGATCGCGCGGGCGGCGGCCGTGAGGGCGCGCATTTGCAGCAGCATGCGCTTGACGTCGGGGTGGGCGATGATCGGATCGGAGCCGTCGCCGCTCTTGCCAAGCGCGCGACCCTGCTTGCGTTCCTGGGCATAGGCCAGCGCCTGCTGATAGGCACGATCGGCGATGCCGACGCCTTCCAGCCCGACGCCGAGCCGGGCCTGGTTCATCATGGTGAACATGCAGGCCATGCCGCGGTTTTCCTCGCCGATGAGATAGCCGACCGCGCCGCCGTGGTCGCCCATGGTCATGGTGCAGGTGGGGGAGGCGTGCATGCCGAGCTTGTGCTCGATGCCGCTGGCATAAATATCGTTGCGGGCGCCGCGCGTGCCGTCGGCATTGACCAGGAACTTTGGCACTAGAAACAGCGAGATGCCCTTGGTGCCGGCAGGGGCATCGGGCAGCCGGGCGAGGATGAAATGCACGATATTGTCGGTCATATCGTGCTCGCCGTAGGTGATGAAGATTTTTGTGCCCTTGAGGCGATAGCTGCCGTCCGTGGCCCGCTTGGCGCGGGCGCGCAGCGCGCCGACGTCGGAGCCGGCCTGCGGCTCGGTCAGCAGCATCGTGCCGGTCCATTCACCCGACACCAGCTTTTCGAGATAGGTGGTCTTGAGATCGTCGCTACCGTGCGCATCGAGCGCCTCGATGGCGCTCAGCGTCAACAGCGGGCACAGGCCGAAGGCGATGTTGGAGGCGCTCCAGATTTCCGTACAGGCGGCATTGATGGCGAGCGGCAGCCCTTGGCCGCCCCATGCCTCCGGCCCCGACACCGCATTCCAGCCCGCCTCGCGCCAGCGCCGGTAGGCGTCCACCCAGCCAGGCGCGGTGGTCACTTTGCCGTTGTCGAGTGCGATGCCGTTCTGGTCGCCGTCGCGGTTGAGTGGCGCCAGTACGTCGCTGGCGAAGCGCCCGGCTTCTTCGAGCACGGCGGCGGTCAATTCACTGTCGTAAGCGCCGAGATGCCCGGCCTTGGCCGCGGCCGCGAGCCCGGCGCCGTGATCGAGGGCGAGGAGGATGTCGTTGATCGGCGCCTGGTAGGTCATGGGGTTCTCTCCACGGAAGCAGACGGCCTGTCTTCCCACGAAAGGACTGACGCCTCAACGCCCTTTTGGGCGGCCGAGTGCCAAGCGCCGACGGCTGGGCGCCGGGCAGGGGCCGGAGGTCAGGGCATTCCGATCGGTGTCTTGGGAGCGGTCTGTTGAGGGCCGGTGTTCGGGGAGCTGAAAAGGGGCGGTTGAAATGCTGCGCGTCTCCCGATAGACCGCATGGGCCAAGCGCTGTGGGGCGAGCCATCGCGCCCGCGCCGGTGGGGCGTCGCCAAGTGGTAAGGCAGGGGATTTTGATTCCCCCATGCGGAGGTTCGAATCCTCCCGCCCCAGCCATTCTCAATTTTAACGCCAGAGCTGCCCGCAAATGGCGGCTTTTACGAGAGGCGTGCGGAGGCGTAGAGACCTTGTATTGGCGCCATGTGTTCCCAAGTTCTGTCAGAAATCCCCGAAAGTCTCTACGGAACCATTGAGAAATTCCCGTTTTCCAGAGACTCGCAAAAGAGACCGGAAAATAAATGACTATGTACGGGCCATGCAGTCAGATTTGGGCGCGAAAGGGAGGATAGCAAGGAGGCCAGCCGATGGCATCAGAAATCAATCGTCAAGTGTCGAGTGTTTCCGGCGGGCTCTCCGACGGGGTTATCGATTATCATTATAATGGAGCATCTCCCATTATTCTCGGCCATATAATTCTGTAGCCGGTGGTCCGTGAATCGCTAATTGAAGTTGAACTGACGGCAACTCGCCATACGGCCAATCCTGACGTGGTCTCCTCCAATGCCACGATCCGAATTCCCGCTGAATGGGAGCCGCAAGCTCCGGCAGCGACAAGGGCTCCGTTGGCACAAGCAACGTTGCCGGCTGCTCAATATCAGGTGGCATGATCATTTTGAGATATGGAGATGGCAAGTCACGCCTCTATGATGTAAAAACGGGGAGCGATAAGGGAAGCGTTTGAGTAAGGGGTGAGTGCAAGTTGACTTAAGCAATTCACAAGGAAGAGGGCGTCCAGTGATAGGAAATATTATACCTGATTTTCGCGGAGTTAAGACCTACGATGACATGCGATCCAAATTCGTGGCATCCGCGAAAGAAATAATACTTAATCATCATCTTGAGTATGGCGCGATGCAATGGCCCATTACCTCACTCGAACTATACTTGAAATTAAATCAGGCGCCTTCAGTTTGGTTAGATGAATCAACCGATGGAGACGAAATGCAGCGCACGAGTGGACGCTGGTACATTCGCCAAAAAAGGGACCTGGTTATTGGCGCATTGATATTACAGCGGGATCGAAAGATGACGATATCGATGGCCCGGCTCTTGCCTTGCATAAAATCTTGCGAGGAAAATTCGACAGAAATCCTTGGCCAGAAAGTGATATTCGTCGCCTTAAAGAAATTCATGGGGAGTCCATATATTCCGGACCTCTAAAGCTATCTGCAATGCCGAAGCCAAAGCCTTGCGCCCTTTGGATTGGCCCCCGCATCAACGTAAACAAAGTCGATGAAAAATATAGGTCAGCCGGCCTTCGCGTAACCACAAAGAAAGCAAGCAGAAAAGAGGACGCTCTCTTGGCGCCGCTATAGGCGCGCTTATTGTTCAACCGCCAACAAAATCCGCTCCACCCATGCAGGCACCACCTCCGTTGCCGGACCGTAATGCGCTTCCGTGAATAGGTGCGAATTGTCGGATGGCTCCATGTTGAGTTCGCATGTCGGAATGTCTCGCTCGCGGGCGGCGGCGGCAAAGCCTGCCGCGGGGTAGACCGACCCCGAGGTGCCGATGGCGACGAAAATATCGGCGGCGTTGAGAGCATTCTGAATGGTCTCAAGATGCAGCGGCATTTCGCCGAACCAGACGACATCGGGGCTCAGACTTCCTTCTGCACCGCAGGAAGGGCAGACATCCTGTCGATTCAAATCCTGCTCCCAGTGTATCGTCGCTTTGCAGCGCACACATCGGGCTTTGAGCAACTCGCCGTGCATATGAACGGCCTGCTGCGCGCCCGCGCGCTCGTGAAGATCATCGACGTTCTGCGTACACAGGAACAGACTGCCACCCCGCTTCGCCAGTTCGCTCCCAAGGCGAGCCAGCGCATAATGGGCGGCGTTGGGATGTGCTTCCAGCACGTTCCGCCGCCGCATATTGTAGAAGGCATGAACGTCGTCCGGGGCGCGCGCAAAGGCTTTCGGAGTGGCCAGCCTCGCCGGATCGAAGCAGGCCCAAAGCCCGCCTTTATCCCGAAACGTGCCGGTGCCGCTTTCAGCCGAGCAGCCTGCTCCCGTTAAAACGAAAAGCCTCATGATGATTATTCACCTTCCACGTTCTGCTCGCTCTTGATCCGCTCGCGCGTGTAGCCTCATTCAAGCAGCTTTTTGAGTTTCAACGGCTCCAGCACCTCGACTTCCCCGCCCCATGTGAACAGGTGCTAGCTCATTTCCAGCGCGCCGCCGGCCCGGAATCGCACGATCAGTGATCCATCGGGCTGGTCTTCCATGGTCTGTGTTGGGTGGAATAGAAATTGCCGGGCATCCGCCGCGGCCGTTGGTGAAAAACGCCACACCACGTCGAATGGTTCCTCCTGGAATACACCGAAGGAGCGCTCGGCGAACGTCTGCAATGAAAAGTCTTGCCGGCGCCCGAACGGCGCGTCGGTCAGTTCGATCTTCTCGATGTTGGCAAGGCTGAACAGGCGGTAGTCACGCGCGCGATCACTGAGGCTGTAGGCGACGAGATGGTGGCGGCTGCCATAGAGAAGCCATAAGGGCAGACCAGTTGGCGGCTCAGTCGGCCGGTGCCACGCGCCCGATAATGCAGCCGCACCTGCTGGCAGGCTATGATCGCATGACGAAGCTCGGCGAGCAGATCGCTAGAGATCGCCTGCCGGGGACCAGGCCGCAGAGCGATGCTCTCCGCCTCCATCAGGGCTTCGAGGTCAGGGTTAATCCTGCGCGCGGCAGACGCGGGCAAGAGGGATTTCAGCTTGGCCGCGAGAGTGTCTAGATGGACTGTGAAACCGAATCGAGATTGTCGCGGCGGACAAGCCGGGCCGCGGACGTGAGTGCGGCCAATTCCTCGGCGGAAAAGGCGACCATGCTGCTGAGCACGCCGGTGCGAATGCGCCAGCGTTTGGGGGCGTCGCCGGGGTTGGCCTGCTCCATCTGCGGAAACACCCGCTCGATCGCATCGCGCATCCGCTCCGCGGTGCGCCGGCTGACGCTGTACGTTCTCTGAATATCATCGAGCGAAATCCCCTCTGCCGTCCCGCGCATATCCAGCGCGACGCGCAGCAAAGCACTAGCCATAATGCAAGGCTACGTCAGCTTTAGACGCGTTTCGGATACCTTGCACAAGATGACGTGGCAGCGCATTGTCCAACAATGCCGTCTGACCATTCAGAGAATGGAGATCGCCCCATCTGTCGCATTTGCTGAGATAGTGAAGGCATACGCAACTCCAAAACTTTAATCCGGCTGTTCACGACATACTTGCGCCATGGCTCTGGCTGTCGCAATGCATATTGAGATAGACATGAGCGCTTGGTTGAGTGGCGTGTAGCGCTCTATGAAAACTCACCGTTATCTACTTCAAGGGAAGAAAAATTTTGCATAGGATTGATATTCCGGAGAGCGTGCGCATCGCAGCGATTGCCAGGCGAGAAAATTATCATATCTACGATGCTCTTGAGGCGAGAAAGACTGCACTTATCGTAATTGACCTATGTCGCGACGGGTTCGTCTACGTGGCCTTCGTCATAGACGCCTATGCGATCGGCAGGTCAATCGATGCGCGGCTCGCGCTTGCAGCGTTGAAGGTAGCGATCGAGCGACGGCACCCGCGACCGGGATGCATTCATCATTCGGACCGCGGATCGCGTACGCGTCTGGTATCTATCAGGGGTTGCTGGCGGACCATGATCTAGTCGGCTTGATGAGCCGGCGCGGAAACCCGTACGATAACGCCAAGGCGGTGAGCTTCATGAAGACACTCAAAGTCGAGGCGGTCTGTCCGATCGCCTTTTAAACCTTCGACGACATCGCCGAACAGCTTCCCAGGTTCATCGACGACGTTTGCAATCGAAGTCGCCTGCATTCTGCGCTCGGCTACATCAGCCCTGTGCAGTTCGAGGAACAACATACCCGGCCTATGGTCAAATCAGCACTCTGATCCTGTCCGGCACCAGGGGCCCATTCCAATACAGGGTCAAATTTGCGAGCCGATTGACACGTGGTGTTGCGGAGAGTGGGGATTAAGAAACTTTGTTTGCCCTGGGTAGGCTAGACGACGAAATTGAGGTGCTTGCAGTCGCCAGAAAATCGTGCAGCCAGACCTCAGATTGAAAATGAACCAGCGCTGCGATAAAGTACATAGGTAGCAACTATAAAGATAAGCGCAGCAAAGATACGGTTAAGTGCATTTTTGCTTCTTGATAGGCGGTTCGCAAGCATCATGCCAAGAATTCCGCCAATGACCCCTCCAGCGATAAATTTGAATGCAATTGGCCAGTCCACTAGACCGGATGCTGCGTAGTTCAGCGCTGTGGCCAGGCCGAAGCTGCCGACGGCCAGCAACGATGATCCGATGGCGTTGATCATCGGCATGCCAGTGGCAAGGACGAGGCTTGGAACGATCAGAAAGCCGCCGCCGATGCCAAAGAAGCCAGATGTCGTTCCCGTGATGAAGGCCGCGGCCGCTGTGATCAGACAGGTGTGCAAACTAAAGGGCTGCTCAAGCGCCGCGAATTTGGGTTTTGGCCGTAGCATCGTCACACCGACGATGACCATGAGGATGCCGAAAAGGGAAAGCAGGCGTTCGCCATCGACCAGCTTTCCGAGAGTTGAACCGGCGAGGGCGCCGAGGGTTCCAATGCCAGCAAAGACGAGTCCATAGCGCCAGCGGACGTTACCTTTCCTTGCATGACCGATGAGGCTGGCAAAGGCATTGACAGAGATGGCCAGGGCGCTCGTGCCGATGGCGATATGTGGCTGACTCACGCCAACTACGTAGAACAACAATGGCGTTGCCAAGATTGAACCGCCACCTCCGATGAGGCCAAGCGAGAAGCCGATGAGGCTGCCCGAGGTGAGTGCGGGGCCGAGATCGGCGAGCACGACTTATGCCCCGGTGGATGGGAGACGATCATGCGCAACCATAGCCAGCTTGCAGCTGATGAAGACTATGATGACGCCTGCACCGGGAATGAAGATAAGGCTTTGTCTTGCCCGAAACGCTTGCTCCGCTGACCTAAGACTCCACTTACGTGGCTTGAGCGAAGCTAGATAGCAGTCCGTCACCACGCCGCCCCTTCCAACGCATTAAGCGGAAACTTCAAGTAGCGCTTGCCGTTTTCCTCCGGCCTTGGAAGGTTTCCACCGTTTATGTTCACCTGGAGCGCGTGCAGGATTAGTTTTGGCATAGGTAGTGTCTTGTCGCGCGCCTCGCGCATCTTGACGAAGCCTTCCTCCGTTTTGCCGACAAGGTGTATATTGACGCTCTTTTGCTCGGCGACAGTGCTTTCCCATTGCGGGGGGCGGCCATTGGGCTGATAATCATGTCCCGTAAAGATGCGTGTTTCATCTGGAAGGGCGAGTATGTTCTGAATAGACTTCCAGAGAATCTTAGCGTTGCCGCCAGGGAAATCGGCACGTGCCGTGCCGGAATCAGGCATGAACAGTGTATCATGAACGAAGGCGGCGTCGCCGATTATGTACGTGATCGAGGCCAGTGTGTGCCCGGGTGAGAACATCACCCACGCATTTAATGTTCCGATATTAAAGGTATCGCCATTCTCGAAAAGTCGATCCCACTGCCGGCCGTCGGCAGGAAAGTCAGGCCAATTGTATATCTTTTTCCAAAGGGTTTGAACATCAACAATCCGCGCACCGATCCCGATCGGAGCAGCCGTCTTATCTTTCAGGTAGCGTGCAGCAGAGAGGTGATCGGCATGAGGATGGGTATCGAGAATCCATTCAACCGTCAGACCTTCATCGGCAACGTAGGTAAGAATCTCATCGGCATGTTGAGTTCTGGTCGCTCCTGATTTCTCGTCGAAGTCGAGGATTGGGTCGATAATAGCGCATTTCCGTGTGGTAGAATCACTCACGACGTACTGGATGCTTCCGGTGTGATGATCGAAGAAACCCTTCACCCGTGGTTTCACCAGATTATGGCGCGCTGTGACCCAGGCGCGGGCATCATCAGGCGCGATGCCGATATCGCTCGCCATGGCAATCAGTTTGTCGTCGTTGAAACCCTGGACTTCCGCGTCCTCCGCCAAGATCCACATGAAGAACGAGCGCGCGCCAGTCCGGCAATGCGCAAGAACAGGGCCGTTTGATGCGACGACAGCTTCACCAAAACGGCGAACATTGTCCGTTGTCATTGAGCTGTTGGTAACGGGGATGAACTCGTACTTCAGCCCCACAGCCTTGGCCGCCTCCTCCTCCGCAGCCGTGCCAGGTTGCGAGCTGTCTTCGCCGTCAGGACGATTGTTGATCACGGTCTTGAATCCGAGACGGCATACTTCGGCGAAGTCCTTGAGCTGCAGTTGTCCAGCGACGGAAAATTTATCGGCAACCGGTATATGTCTCATGGTGCTCTTTCTTGACGTTCATCCGCTATCAAGTGCAAAATTCCTGAATCAGAGAGAGGATGCGCTGAGGCATCTGGATATGAGGTACGTGCCCGCATCCAGGAATTTCAACCAATCGAGCGCCGGGAGGGAGCTTGAAAGGGAGCTTGGCGTCAAGCTGGTGGAGCGAAGCGGAAATGGCATCCGGCTGACCTCGGAGGGAAAGAAATTCGCCACGCATGCGCGAGGCATTGAGGCTTCGGTAACCGAAGCTGTCCATTCGGTCAGGAGCGCCGGAAGGGGAATAGCCGGGGCGCTCTCACTTGGATTGAGCTATACGGTGGCCGGCTACTTCTTTTTTCCGCTATTGGCCCGTTTTCGCCGGGCTCATCCAGAGATTGCGCTCGAACTCACGGAGGGTGATGCGACATCATTGAGCAGACGCCTCGTCAATCATGAACTTGACATGGCGATATCGATCATGTCGCAGTTTTTCGATAGGAGGCGATTGAAGTTTACGCGGCTTTATCGGGCGCAGCGAAGATTATGGCTATCGAGCGACCATCGGCTTATGCAGGTTCCAAGGATCAGGCTCAGTGACGTGGCGCGTGAGCCGATCGTGATGCTGACGGAGGACAAGGTCGAACAGATCACCCTGAGGTATTGGAAGCAGGCGGGGTACAAGCCGAATGTGGTTTACAGAACCGCATCTCTTGAGGCTGTACGCAGTATAGTAGCGACGGGCGCGGCGGTCGCAATCTTGTCGGACATCGCCTATAGGCCGTGGTCGCTGCAAGGCAACCGTATCGAAGCGCGCCGCATCCATCATCCGATCCCGACAATGGACATCGTCATGGTTTGGAGTCGGACAAAAGGACTGAGCGAGCAGGGAAAGCTGCTAAAAGAGTTTTTGGAAGGCTCGATGTAAACCGTTTCACTTTAGATCTGTTGTGTCTTCGCTTTCTGCGGGAGTAAAATGATCGGCTGAATTTTGTATGTCTCTGCCGCTCGCGCGCTGCGCCCTTAGATGCGCATCGGGATTGGGTTCATAGTCAGCTTTAGCAAAATTTTCCCATTAGAATTTGGTGATCGCGACACATGATCTCGACAATAAAGTCTATCATCGTCCGGATGCGGGGAACATTCTGAAGATCCTCATGGGTGACCGGTCCGTTTTCGGATCGTTATGACGTCAATGCGGAGCTTCTCGGAGGCGGTGGTAACGACTGATGTATTCGCCCTGATTGAATGTATCTAGTGTGATGGTGGTACGCTATACTGCACGGCGCTTTTTCTTGACGGTGCGAACGGCTTGATAGGCAAGCATCGCAAGCTAATGCCGACCGCCGCAGAGAGGCTTGTCTGGGGATTCGGCGATGGATTGATGATGTCTGTGATCAACGCCTCACTCAGTTGGATCGGAGCGTTTATCTGCTTGCGTCAAGCCTTTAACTTAAAGCTGGTAGGTAATCTCAGTTATCCTTCAGGCGGCTACCAGTCGAGTTGAATCTTGATAGCTTCATTGCTTTAGAAAGTGGCGAGCGAAAATATGCCTAGCCACATCATCGTGGACAGAAGAAAAATTCTTTCAATAAGGCCGAAAATCTTTCTTAGCGACGGGACCAGGCAGACCACAACGCCGACCAGTGATAGTGTTACCACCCACTTCAAGGTTGTCAGAACCGTTATCCAAGGTTCGACGAACAGCGCTACGCCGACCGGATAGAGGACATCTATCGCCATGTAGAGAAGTGCGAAGCTCGCAATTGCGAAGAGATAGTGGAGTTTCCCGACTCGGGTGAGATTCTGCCCTTCCAGATCCGTGGGGAACGCCAAGACGCCCACTCTAAGCGCGGCAACGATTGCCAAATAGATCGAGGCTCGTTGTGGAAAACGGTCGTCAACGAACAGCGCTACGGCCATCAGGATCGCCGCTGCGCAGCCGACCAGGCCGTAGACATTGAACAGGCGCTTGGTCGGTCCGATGCCGTAATCGCTCACGGCATGCGCGAATGGGCTGTAGCCTCCCCGGATGTTCAAGGCGAAAAAGATGATGATCTGCGTAAGATAACCAATCGCAGCCAACGTATAGATCATTCTGGTCATCCCAGCTGCCTACACGGGTACAGTCGCATCTTTCCATTGTAAGGGGATGCAGCGGCGGCAGCTAGGGGTCAATTTTGCTCCGTTCTGCCCGCATCTGGTTCCGTCATCTTCAGGACGACTCATTAGGGGCGGTCCTATCGCCGAAGGCGAACGAAGGCCGTAAGGAAAGTATATGTTAAAACGCCTTTTTGATGCCAAGGGGCCCATTCCAACGCCAACTGATGCTATCAAGTATAGATCCCATAGCCCTGAGATTCCTATCGCCGCGGGCGTTTCCTGGTCTTTGCGCGAAAGTGTCCGGACTCCATGATGAAGGTTTGCTGTCCCTAGAACATAGGCGGTCAAAGCCGCCGCGCGCGAGGTCGGAGAGCGGCTGCTCGCTGAGCGCGTCAATAGTGCGCGGCGCGGTACGAGGAGGGCGGCAGCTGGGCGGATTGGCATGAGTTTACTTGGTGACCTTCATTGCCGTGTCGCAGTCCATCGGCCGATGCATCCGTCGCTGCGCCGGTATGATCCCGCGCCTTTGCTGCCGGACAGGCGACCGGTTACGGTGAGTCTCACTCCGTCGACAACTGTCGATGCTCGGATCGTGCCGCTTGGGCTGACATGACCGCCACCCCCGCTCGCCACGGCGACGCGTGTCCCGGACACCCTGAAAGTCCCGCTGCCGCTACCCTGGCAGTTCGTGCTTACCCCCGTCAGCATCCAGCGACCGTCGAAGCTGCTGCTGCGGGGCTTGTTGTCGGGGGTAGGGCGATGCTGCTTGAGATGATGAAGCGATGCTGCCGCACGATTCTCAGGCGATAGCCCCGCCAACGCGGCGGGGGCGCCTGCTACCAATAACGTGAGCATGGGCAAAAGCGTCTGGAAATTCCTGCGCATTCCGAATCCTTTCCTCAGCCCTCGGAGAGACATGGGTTGCGGGCGCGCTTGCTACAATATTTGCGATCAAGCTCCGCCTATCCTCGCCGCGTCAATAGCCTGCCGCCGTCGCGCCGCGTGTGCGTTGATCGGGCGCGCCGAGCCAGCCGGCGGCGGACGCCGCAGCGATCGAGTTGGCGGAGGTCTGCCCCAGCGGCGTGACGACGTGGTGGCCCATGTCGCGAAGCCGCTCCAGCGTCGCCTCGGGGAAGCCGCGCTCGACACGCACCTCGTCCGGCAGCCATTGGTGGTGAACGCGCGGCCGCGCCACCGCCGCCATGACGTCGAGGCCGTGGTCGAGCACGTTGACCACCACCTGCAGCACCGCCGAGATGATACGGCTGCCGCCCGGCGACCCGGTCACCAGCACGACACGGCCGTCCTTGAGAACGATGGTCGGCGTCATCGAGGACAGTGGCCGCTTGCCGGGCGCGGGCAGGTTGGCGGCAAAGCCGACCAGGCCATAGGCATTGGCGACGCCTGGCGCGGCTGTGAAGTCGTCGAGCTCGTTGTTGAGCAGCACGCCTGTGCCGTCCGCGACGAGGCCGAGGCCATAGCTGAAGTTGAGCGTGTAGGTGTTGCTCACCGCGTTGCCCTGCGCATCGACCACGGAGAAGTGCGTAGTGTTGTCGCCCTCGCGCGGTACTAGCGGCGTGACCGCGGCGGCCGGCGTCGCCAGTTGGCGGTCAATTGTTGCGCGCTGCCGCGCGGCATGATCGGCATCGAGCAGCCGGCCGAGCGGCATGTCGGTGAAGGCCGGATCGCCGAGATAGCGCGCACGGTCGGCATAGGCACGCTTCATCGCTTCGATCATCAGATGCAGCGTCTCGGGCGCACCGGGCTGCATGGCCGCGATGTCGAAGCCCGCCAGGATGTTGAGACTTTCGAGCAGCACGACGCCGCCCGACGATGGTGGTGGCATGGCGACGATGTCGTGGCCGCGATAGCTTCCGCGCAACGGCTGTCGCAGCACGGGCAGATAGCCCTTGAGGTCGTCCAGCGTGACGATGCCGCCGGCGGCGCGGATACTGGCGACGAGTTTTTCCGCCACCGACCCTTGGTAGAAACCGCGCGCCCCTTGCGCGGCGATCGCCTGCAGTGTCGTCGCAAGATCGCTTTGCACAAGACGGTCGCCTTCCTGCAACGCGGTGCCGTCGGGCCGCGAGAAGATGCGTGCCGAGGCCGGCCAGCGCGCCAGTCGCCGGTGCCAGCGCGGCAGCGTATCGGCGATATCGTTGGTGACGGTAAAGCCGTCGCGCGCCAGCGCGATGGCCGGCGTGAGCAGTTCGGCCAGCGTGAACTTCCCCGAGCCATACTTGTCCAGAGCCAGCGCCAGCCCGGCGACTGTGCCGGGCACGCCGATGCCGAGCGCCGAATCGCGTGAGCGAGCCGGATCGGGCTTGCCGTCCGCGCCGAGGAACATGTCGCGGGTAGCGGCGGCCGGCGCGGTCTCGCGATAGTCGATGGCTACGCTCTCGTTGTGCTCGGCAAGGTGAATCAGCATGAATCCGCCGCCGCCGAGATTGCCGGCGCGCGGATAGGTCACCGCCATGGCGAAGCCGGTGGCGACGGTGGCGTCCACCGCGTTGCCGCCGCGCTTGAGCACATTGGCGCCGATTTCGGCGGCCATTCGTTCTTGCGCGACGACCAGGCCATGCTGCGCCACAACCGGGCGAAGGGCAGTGGTTGCCACCGGCGCGCCGCGCAGGTCCTGCGCATGCGGCACTGAAACCGGAGCCGTCGCCAGCGATGCTGCCAGCACGACCGCCGCGCACCGGGCGCCGGCTATGCGCTTCAGGCTTCGCCCTATCAGGCAGCCAAGACCGCGAGCCGGCAACAATCTTGCCGAAGGCCTGGCCGTTCGTTGGGGGAGGGAAACGATCATCCGGTGCACAGTTTCGGGAGTGCACCGGGCTGTCAACCGCGCCCGTGCGTAAGGGTCAGATCGATCGCGGGACCGACAGGGATAATGCCAGTCGGATTGATGGTGCGGTGGCTCCCATAATAGTGGTTCTTGATGTGCCGCATGTCGACGGTCTGCGAGACGCCGGGGACCTGATAGAGGTCGCGCAGGTAGCCGGACATGTTCGGATAGTCGGCGATCCGGCGCAGGTTGCATTTGAAGTGACCGACGTAGACCGGGTCGAACCGCAACAATGTCGTGAACAGACGCCAATCCGCCTCGGTCTGGCGATCCCCGAGCAGATAGCGCTGGGTGCCGAGATGCTGCTCGATGACATCCAGTGTTTCGAACAAATCGGTGAATGCGGCTTCGTATGCGTTCTGCGTGGTGGCGAAACCAGCCTTGTAGACGCCGTTGTTCACCGTGTCGTAGATGCGGGCGTTCCAGGCATCGATCTGAGACCGCAGGTTCGCCGGGTAGAAGTCGCCGGGTGCCGCGCCGCAGGCGTCGAAGGCCGAGTTGAACATCCGGATGATCTCGGACGACTCGTTGTTCACGATACTACTTGTCGCCTTGTCCCAGAGCACCGGCACGGTGACCCGGCCGGTGTAGTCAGGTTGAGCGCGGGTGTAGACCTCGTACAGGAAGCGGGCGCCGTGGATCGGGTCCGGCACCACCCCCGGACCGTCCTCGAAGGTCCAGCCGTTCTCCAGCATGAGCCAGTGCACGACCGAAACGCCGATCATGCCGTCGAGCCCTTTGAGCTTGCGGAAGATGAGCGTGCGATGTGCCCAGGGACAGGCGAGCGAGACGTAAAGGTGATAGCGCCCGGCTTCGGCCTTGTATCCGCCCGTGCCGCTCGGCCCGGGCGAGCCATCGGGCGTGATCCAGTTCCGGAACGCAGACTCCTTGCGCACGAAGCGCCCGCCGGTGCTTTTGGTGTCGTACCATTGATCCTGCCAGACGCCGTCGACAAGCAGTCCCATGGCCTCTCACCTCCTGTGGCCGCCCCCGGCCCGATCCAAGACTATTGCCCCAGACCACGGCAAGGGCAGCGTTTCGTCAAGCGCCCCCACCAGATGGGTGGCGAGGGCCGGACCGTTGGGGATTATGTAGAGGTGGGACCGGTTCGAAGGCACCGACTGGATGGGTGGCGCCGCGCCGTGCGGTCGTGTCGGCGTCAGCCGTTCGGCAGACCTGCCACCGCCTCGATCTCGACCTTCATGCCGGGAACGGCAAGGCGGCTCACCTCGAACAGGGTCGAGGCCGGCTTGGTCGAGCCGAAATACCGCTGGCGGATCGGGTTGATCTTGGCGCGGTCGTTGACGTCGGTGAGCAGCACGGTGACCTTGAGGATATCGGCGAACGAGGCGCCGGCCTGCTTCAAAACCTTGTCGAGCGCTGCGAACACCGCTTCGGCCTGGGCCGCGACGTCGTCGCCGCCAATGACGTTAAGGTCGGCATCGAGCGGCGCCATGCCGGAGATGAACAGGAGGTTGCCGAAACGCACTGCGTCGCAGTAGTGGCTGATCGGGGGATTGAGGCCAGGAACGGAGATCTCTTGGCGCAGGTTGTTCGCGGGCACTTACCTTTTCTCCATGTTGAGCGGCGTGGGATCGAGATGGCTAAGCGGCGCGCCGCCGGAATGCTGGCCGCTCAGAATGAAGTAGATCACGCCTGAGGCGGCGTTGCGGATGTGGTCGGCAAGCGCGGTCGCGGCGAGGCTGGCGTCGCGCTTGCGCAGAATCTGAAGCAGCGAGGCGTGCTCCACGCCCGGCATTTCCGGGATGTGGTAGAGGTCGATATACATCATCAGGAACGGCTGGATCGCCGCCTGTGCGCGACGAATCTCGTCGAGAAGCCGCGGCATGTTGGCGGCGGCGTAGATCATCTCGTGAAACCTGGCATGCAGCTCTAGCCATAGCGGCCGGTCGCCCGTGACGCGATCCATTCGCTTGAGCTGGGCTTCGAGCGCCTCGAAATGCGCATCCGTCAGATGCGGCACGGCGCGCGCTACCGCGAGACATTCCAGCGCGACACGGATTTCGAACAGTTCGATGATTTCATTCGGCGATCGTGCAGTAACGAACGGGCGGCGATTGGTCCCGAAGGTCACCAGCCCCTCGAGGTGAAGCTGCAAAAGCGCCTCGCGAACCGGCATGCGGCTAACCCCGATCGCTTTCGCGACTTGTTCAGGCCGGATCTGCACCGACGCGGCCAGCGCGCCCGAGAGAATCTGTTCTTTCAAGTAAGCATAAGCGGCTTGTTGTGCGGTCCCGCTCACGCGCTCTCTCCTCATCTCACCCATAAATGTATCCACTTTCTAGCGCGATGCATCGCATAAATCAACGGCCTCGCACGATATCTACATCCACACACAAGAAACATGTTGCAAAGACGGCAAAATTCGTATCCAGTTTTAGGTGAGGTAACAACGAGGGGAGAGAGCATCGTGACCACGCGGCGTAGCGTTCTGAAAATGCTTGGGGCGGGAGGAGCTTTGGCATGGGGTGGCGGGTCGCTCGTCCATGCCCAGGGCAACTCGGTGACCATCACCAGCCTCGGCGGCAAATGGGAGCAGTCGATCCGCGAACACTTCATTCCGCTGTTCAAAAAGCGGACCGGAGCCGAGGTCCGGGTGGTGCTGGGCGGCCCGTCGCAGTGGTCGGCGCAGATCGAGGCGCAGCCCAACCGGCCGCCGCTCGATGCGGTCGACAACAGCGAGTTGCTGGCCATCGCGCTCAAGAACAAGGGATTGGTGGTCAAGCTGACGCCGGACAAGGTGCCGAACCTTGCCGATACCCCGGATCTTTTCCGCAAGCCGTTCGACGATTACGGCGCGTCGTACCAGTACTCGACGTCGGCGCTGTTCCACAATCGCGAGAAGATTCCGCAGGCGCCGAAGACGTGGGCAGAGTTCTTCGAGCGCACCGCCAAAGGTGAATTCGGCCGCGCGGTGACGCTGCCCGACATCTCCTACCCGTGGGCGCCGCACATCATCTGGCACTTTGCCACCGCGCTCGGCGGCAGCGTCGACAATCTCGATCCGGCCTTCGATGCGCTCAAGAAGATCAAGCCATACGTCGTCAAGTTCTGGTCGACCGCGCTGGAGGTCGAGCGCATGGTGATCTCCAAGGAAGTCAATATCGGCTACCTGTGGGATGGCCGCATCATCGCGATGATGGGCGACAAGAACCCGACGCTCGCCTTCAACCGGCCCGGCCCCAACTCGGTGGTGGTGCTGACGCCGGCGCAAGTGGTGAAGGGCGGCAACGAGAAGCTGGCTTTCGAGTGGGTCAACACCCTGCTCGATCCCGAGCCGCAGCTTCAATATTACAAACTCATCAACTTCACCCCGACCAACCGCAAGGTCGTCATTCCCGACGACATGAAGGCCACCGTCATGCCGCTCAGCGACGGCGTCACGCCGCCATATGCCGAGCTGGCCAAAGTGACGTCGCGCATTGTCGATCGCTGGAATCGCGAGATTCGCGGCTGACGGCAACGAACGAGGCTGAGCGTGACACGATCCTCGACCGATTTCGGGCAACTGGCGCGTATCGTTCTGCTGTTGCCCGCCACGGTCATCGTGGTCGTCGGCTACGTGCTGCCCAGCCTCGTTCTTGCCGCGATGAGTTTTGGCATCGTGCCGGGCACCTGGTCGTTGTCCGAGGCCACCACGAGTCACTACGCCAGGCTGATCGGCGACGTCTACTATCTCCGTGTCGTTGGCTACACGCTGTTCCTTGGCATCGTCGTGTCCGTGCTGACGGCGATCCTCGCTTTTCCCGTCGGCTATTATCTGGCGCGCTCGCGCAGCAGGCTCACCAGCCTTTATGCGGTGCTGACCTTCACCCCGCTCGCCGTCGGCATGAACATGGTGACGCTGGGCTGGATGGTGATCCTCGGCAAGACCGGCTTCATCAACGCGCTGTTGCTGCAAACCGGCGCCATCAAGGATCCGCTGCAATTGCTCTATGGCTGGGGTGCCGTGATCGTTGCCATGGTGCATGTGGTGTTCACCTTCATGGTGCTTCCCATCGAGGCGGTGGTGCGACAGATCGATCCGTCACTGGAAAAAGCCGCGCGCATTCTCGGCGCCGGCCCGATCCGGACCTTTCTCGAGGTGGTGCTGCCGCTCAGCCTGCCGGGCATCGCCGCAGGCTTCCTCATCGTATTCCTGCAGGTGTGCGGTGCGTTCGTCCTGCCGCTGCTGCTCGGCGGCCAAGGCTTCACCCTGATGCCGATTGCCATCTGGGAGCAGATCACCGTTTCCTTCGACCGGCCGTTCGCCGCGACGCTGTCGGTGGCGCTGATCCTCATTTCGATCGTCGTGATGCTGGTTCAGATGCGCATCATGCGCGAAAAGTCGCTTGTCTGACATGTCGCTCCGCTATCTCAGCATCTATTCCGCGGTCCTTGGCGTCCTCTTCGTCTTTCCGCTGCTGATTGTGGTCGCCGTGTCGCTCGATCCGGGTGATTACATCCGCTTTCCGGTGAGTGGCTACAGCCCGCGCTGGTATATCGAGATGTGGTCCAATCAGACGATCGTGCTGGCATTGAAGAACAGCCTGATCGTCGGCACCGTATCGAGCCTGATCGGCGCCGCGGTCGCCGTTCCCGCGGCATTGGTGATCGCCCGCGGCGGATGGTTTCTGGAACGGGTCGCCTATCCATTCTTTCTTTCGTCGTTCACGATTCCCTGGCTGGTTTACGGGCTGGCGCTATTGTTTTTCTGGGGCGCCGCCGGGTTCGATCTGTCGCTCACCACGCTGATCGTGGGGCATACGGTGATCGCCATTCCCTATATCCTGCGCGTGACGCTGGCGGTGCTGCGCGGGATGCCGCCGAACCTGGTGCGGGCCGCGCGGATTTCCGGCGCTTCGCCGTGGCAGGCGTTCTTCCATGTCACGCTGCCCTATATCCGCTCGGGTCTCGTCGCGGGCATCTCGTTTGCGTTCGTCGTGTCCTTCACCAATATTCCGGTGTCGCTGTTCATCACCACGGCGGACAACATCACGCTGCCTGTCGCCATCTTCAACTACATGGTGAACAATTTCGAGCCGATGGTCGCCACGATTTCTGTGGTTCAGGTGGTCATGATCGGCATCATTCTCGTGACAGCGCGCAAGGTCGGACGTGTTGAAAGGTCGTAGGAATGCCTGAGAGTTTTGACCTCGAACTCCGCTCCGTCCGCAAGCAGTTCGGTGACCAGACCGTGGTGCGGGGCGTCTCCTTCGCCCTGGCTAAGGGCGAATTTCTGTCGCTGCTTGGGCCGAGCGGCTGCGGCAAGACCACGACGCTGTCGATGATCGCCGGCTTCGAGGCGTCCTCCGGCGGCGAAATTCTCATCCGCGGCCGCCGGATCGATGCGTTGCCGCCGGAGAAGCGCGACATCGGGATGGTGTTCCAGAATTATGCCCTTTTCCCGCACCTGACCGTGGTGGACAATATCGGGTTCGGGTTGCGGATGCGCGGCGTGCGGAAAGCCGAGGCGCGCTCGCAGGTCGAAAGCAGCGCGCGCCTGGTGAAGGTCGATCATCTGCTCGACCGCTATCCGCGCCAGCTCAGCGGCGGCCAGCAGCAGCGCGTCGCGCTCGCCCGCGCGCTCGTCACCAAGCCGGCGCTGGTATTGCTGGACGAGCCGTTCGGCGCGCTCGACCGGCTGTTGCGCGAGGAACTACAGATCGAGATCAGGGCGCTCCTGCGCAGCCTGAACATCACCACGGTGTTCGTGACCCACGATCAGGACGAGGCGCTGTCGATGTCGGATCGCGTCGCGGTGATGTTCGACGGACAGATCGAGCAGATCTCGACACCTCAGCAGCTTTACTCGCTGCCTGCCAGCCGCAACGTCGCCGGCTTCATCGGCAAGGGCACATTTCTCCACGGCACCGTGACCGCAAGCGGCACCTTCAGCACCCAGCTCGGCACGTTCGGACTGCCCGGCGCCGCGGCATTGCCCGGTGCCGCGGCGAGCGCCGACTATTTTCTTCGGCCCGAATCCGTGATCGTGACGGATCAGGCCGGCCGGTTTCCCAACGAGGTGGAGGCCCGCGTCGCCGCCATGACGTTTCTCGGTGACCGCCAGACCCTGATCGCCGATGCCGACGACGGCACGCGCTTCTTCGTGCAGGCTCGCCACGATGCTCCTGCGCTACCGATCGGCTCCCGCGTCCGCCTCGGTTGGGCCACCGAAAGAGCGACCGTCTTTCCGCAAGCGTGAACCGCGCACCTACTGATTGATTTCCGGCTCGACGAGTTTTGCAAGCTTATGCAGGGATTCCTGCCAGCCGAGATAGCATGCCTCAGCGGGGATCACGTCCGGCACACCCTGCTGTTCGATGTTCACTTCCGTACCGACCGATACGGCCTTCAAGTTCACCGTGACCTTCATCTCGCCCGGCAAGTTGGCATCATCGAACGTGTCGGTGTAGACAAGGCGCTCACCCGGAATGAGCTCCAGATAGGTGCCGCCAAAGGAGTGGCTTTGGCCCGTCGTAAAGTTCCGGAATGACATCCTGTGCTTGCCGCCGATTTTGACATCCAGCTCATGAACGGTGCAGGTGAACCCGTAAGGTGGAAGCCAGCTTGCAACCGCATCCGGTTCGAGGAAGGCGCGATAGAGCTTCTCGGGCTTGGCGGCGATGACGCGGTGCAGACGGATCGTGTTGGGCATGGTTTTTTTTCCTCACGGTTCAGGCTGATTGGGGTTGCTCGGTCGGCCCCGGCGGAAGAGCGCGGGACGCTTGTCGTATGTATGCTCATCTGGGGTGTTCGAGCTGCATCGCAACCGCGTCGGCGGTACCGGTTGTCGTCACGATACCCTCGCCCGCAACCATTCGCCGATCGGCGACATACGCGACGGTCGGCCGCGCTTCAGCAATCATCCGTTCGGCTATCTGCCGCTGCGTAAACGTCTTGCGCAGCCCCAGGCGCGGTCTTTACCTCAAGCGCTCACCTTGGATGCGGTTCAATGTTACAGTTTGCGAATATATCCGCATGCAGCGCTGGTTCCAGAAGCAGGTTGCGTGGAGCAAGCTGTTTTCCCGTCGTCAGGGCGATGGCCGTGAAGCGGTGAATGCCTTTAGTGCAGATGCCGCAGCTTGTCCGGATTTCGCACCATGTAGATTGCCGTGATCTTTTCTCCCTCGATGTCGAGGGCGGTCGTCTGGATCTCGCCATCGGCCTCCGACGTTACGAATCCCGGCAGCCCATTGATAAAACCACTGCGAACGAGCTTCGAGCTGTTACTGCGGAAGAAGGTTGCGAGCAACCTGTGCAGCTTCATGACGGCATCAAAGCCAACGATTGGCTGCATGGCGGCCGAGCGCTTGCCGCCGCCGTCGGCATGGACACTAACATCGGCTGCCAGCATCGCACCAAGTGCCTTCATATCGCCGCTGCGTGAGGCGGTGAAGAAAGCCTCTGCGATCTCGATACCCCGTTTCCGTTCCACCTGGAAGCGTGACCTTGCCTCGCGGACATGGGTACGTGCCCGTGCGGCAAGCTGACGGCAAGCCCCCGGATCGCGCTGGATGGTTTCTGCGACCTCATCGAAGTCGAGCCCGAATACGTCGTGCAGCAAAAAGGCTGCGCGCTCCAGGGGGGACAGGCGTTCAAGTGCCAGCATCAGCGGCAGGGTTATGTCCTCCTCTGCCTGCTCATCCACCACAGGGTCGGGAAGCCAGGGGCCGATATAGGTCTCGCGCTGCCGTCGGGCGGATTTGAGCTGATCGAGGCTGAGCCGGGTGATCGTACGGCGCAGAAATGCCTCGGGCTCGCGCACTGCGCTGCGGTCGGCCTTCATCCAGCGGATGAAGGCCTCCTGCACCATGTCCTCGGCGTCGGCCATGGACCCCAGCATGCGGTAGGCAACGCGCATCAGCTTCGGCCGTAACGGGTCGAAGCTTGCCGCCGCGTCGTCGGACCGTGTTTCGGTCATCAGGCCGCTACCTTGGCCTGAACGGCTTTCACGGCTTCAGGATCGGCAAACAATCCAAAGCCAACCATGATGCGGTTCCAGCCATTGATGATGTTGATCATCAGTGTGAGCTTCACCTGTTCTTCTTCGTTGAACAACATTTTTAGTTTCTCATAGGCGTCCTCGCGCTCGGGGTGTTCGGACAGCCGCGTGAGCACCTCCGTCCAGCCGAGTGCCGCGCGTTCGCGATCGGTATAGCAGGGCGCTTCGCGCCAGGCCGACAGCAGGTAGATACGCTGTTCGGTCTCGCCTCTTTGTCGGGCGTCGGTTGCATGCATATTAATGCAGCTGGCGCAGCCGTTGATCTGCGAGGCGCGGATTTCAACGAGGTGGATGAGGCTCGGTTCCAGGCTTGAAGCAACGGCGACCGATGTTCCCATCCAGGTCTTCATCACCGAGGGCGCGGCGGCGAAGGGATCAAGTTTGGCAGTCATGATCGGTTTCCTTTCGTTGGTTCCCCAAGATCATGACGAGCCGGCATCGGCCCATGTGACATACGCGCCCGCTCGCACCCGCTTTTTTCTGGAGGGCATCGCCGCCGCCTCTCAGGAGGTCGCCGATTGGCCCGAAAAGGCTTCAAAAGGCCGTGCGTCGTGCGTCAGGCCGAAAATCCAAGGCTGGCCCGAAGAGATTCCGTGCCCGGTCCGCATATCCAGCCGATGAAGCGGCGTGCAGTCTGTGGTGCGGTCGACTTTGCGCCGAGCGCTGCGGCGTAGGTGGTGGTCAGCGCGCAATCCGCCGGTAGCGCTGGCCCGGCGACAAGCGCCTTGACGGCGACGATCTCCGATCGCTGTGTGAAGCCTATCGCGGATGCGTCGCTGCTTTCCGCAAGCGCATGCATTGTCTGGCTGCCATTGGCGAACTGCTTCAGTTTTGGACCGATGTCCTCAAGAATGCCCAAGCGGTCAAACAGCCGGGCCATATGTTGTCCGGCAGTCGAGCGCGTCGTGTCCGGAAGGTAGATCGACTGCACATCGAGAAGAAGAGTCCGAAGAGCATCGGTAGTGGGGATCGACTGCACCGGGGTTCCGGCGCGCTGGGCCAGTGCAAGCTCGGTTCGGCCAATCGGCATGGCCGTGCCGTCTGTCAGGAAGCCGTCATGAGAAAGCGCATCCAGAGCAGTCAAGGTCGAAATAACGATATCGGCCTGAAAGCCGTCGCGAACCTGCGCCATCACGGCGCCGGCCGGAGCGAAGCTGGCATCGAAAACGTACTCGTGTGAGGCGGGATCGTCGGCCAACATATCGAGATAGGCGTGAACTGATCCGACGGCCAGAATCTTCAGCGTGGCACCATTATCGCTCATGACTGTTCTCACTTTCAAGCAAAGAAGCAATGGCGTGATAGACAAGATTGATGCCATTGCGGTGATCGATCTGCGGCTGGAATTGCAGGTCGCGTTGGGCTGGCAGGGTGTCGAGGGAGCCGAGCATGAGGGCGTTGTCGTCGGGATGCAGATCGAACGCGAACGCCGGCGAGACGGCGCGAACCGCATGCGCGAGGTCGGCGGCAGACACCCGCTCGGGGTGGGCGATGTAATAGGGCTGATCGGTGAGGTGCGTGGCAAAGCACGCCGAAACCGCGGCCTGTGCGGCGTCATCGATGTAGATGTATGAGGCCTCGCCGCCTGCGGCGATGCGGAGGTGCTGGCCGTTGGCCGCTGCCGCAGCAAGGTCGTTTGGCAGAATGCCGACCTTGCGACCGGGGCCATAAATGCCGGCGAACCGCAGGGTGCAGAAGGATGTCGATCCGCCGTGGCGAAGGCCGCCGATAATCTGCTCCGCGGCCGCCTTGGAGAATGCGTAGGGGTTGCGCGGATTGAGGGCCGTTGTCGCGGTCGCGACGCCTTCAAACACACCGAGCACGGCGACGGACGACGCGTAGACGCAGCGTTGGACGCCGACATCCTTGCAAGCGAGAAAAAGGTTCAGGCTTGCCCCGACATTTTGCACCATGATCGTTTCGGCGGAAGCGAGCCGCGGCGAGGAGATGCCGCCACAATGAATGACATGCGTGACCCGATAGGCTGCGAGATGTCGGGCGATACGCTGCCTGTCGCCAAAATCGTCGGCGATGGTTTCGAACGTGGGTCTGCTGCGCGGAACAGGGTCGAGTCCGACCGTCCGGATGCCTTGCTTCGCCAGTCGGCTCGCGACGGCGCCGCCGAGAAACCCGCTGGAGCCGGTGACGAGAACCGTTGTCATGGCGGCGCGGTGGGCTATCGGATGCGGCAGGTCACGGGATCGTCGCTGCCTTGCCCTGGCCGCTCCGCTCGAGAGCATCGGCGATGAAGCCGGAGCTTCTCATCTGTTCGAGAAAAAGCTCGAGATAGGCGAGGCCGGCATCCCTGTCTTTCGGGACGGCCATCGCCTGTCTGATGGTCATGAAGGGCGTTTCGATCAGTCTCAGTCCCGGGTCTCGGCTTGCGAGATCGGTCATGGGCTGCCGGATGCCGGCGACGGCCGTCAGGTGCCCGTCTCTGAAGGCAGCGACGGCATCCTCGTGAGTGGCGTAGCGAACGATTGTCGCGCTCTTCAGCGTGGCGCTGAGATGAAGATCGTAGGCTGAGCCTCTGACGGCGCCGATCGCGGACCTCGTCAGGTCGAGGTCTTCGTTCGTCCGAACGGGCGCATTGTCGCGAACGACATAGTTGCCCTCCAGAAGGACATACGGGGACGAGAAACTCAGTTCGTTGGCCCGCTTCGGATCGATGGCAAGAAACACCACGTTGAGCGCCTCCTTCCGCACGCTCTCGACGACGTACCTTGCGGAGGAGAACCGCACCAGGTCGAGAGGGGCATCGAGGCGGCGAGCGAGTTCGCCCGCGAGCTCCACGGTAACGCCACGGAGGGTGTCGCCAGCGACTTGCGCCAGAATCGGGTTGCCGAGGTTGATCGCCGCCCGAAGCCGTCCATCGGTGACGAGATCGCTGCGCGCCCGTTCGAAATCCATAGAGAAATAATCTTTTCCGGCTGGAAAGAAAAAAGCGCTCCAGCCTGCGACTGCCGGAGCGCTTTTCATTCGTATCAGTTCTTGAGTGGCGTCTGCATTTTTCCAATGACCTTGCCGACCGGCTCACCGTCGCGCATCTGGACGTGGCCGCGAACGATCGTCGCCACCGGGACGCCCTTCAGCTTCCAACCGCCCCAAGGCGTTGGATTGTTCTTGCTGTGAAGCTTGAGCGGGTCAACCACCATCTCCTTATCCATGTCGACGATGGTCAGGTCGCCGTCCGATCCGACGGCGATGGCGCCCTTCTTGGGATACATCTGCCAGATCTTTGCGGGGTTCTCGCTTGCCAGCCTGACGTAGTGATTAAGCGACATGCGGCCCTTGTTCACCTCGTTCAGCATCAGGGGAACGCCGGTCTCGACGCCACAAAAGCCGGAAATGCAGTCCCAGATCGCGTTCTTGAACATCTTTCCGTTAACGTCGCAACCCTTCTCCTCCAGCGTATGCGGAGAATGGTCGGTTGCGATCATGTCGAGATAGCCGTTCAGCAGCGCGTCCCAAAGGACATCCTGGTGATCCTTGCTGCGCACGGGCGGGTTCATCTTTAGCAGCGGGCCGACCTCGGCGAGATCGGACGACACGCGCAGCAGATAGTGCGGGCCGGTTTCGCCGGTCACGTCCTGGCCGCGCGCCTTGGCATCGCGGATCATCCACGCGCCCTGCTTGGTCGTCGTGTGGACGACGTGAAGCTTGGTGTTGAAATTCTGTGCAAGGAAAATCAGGTGATTGATGGCCTCAGCCTCGCAAAGCGCCGGGCGGGTTTGCTCCCAATAGATGGGATCGCTCTTGCCCTCTTCCTTCATCTTGTTCGTCCAGTAGTGCTGGATCGGGCGGTTCTCGGCATGGACGGCCAGCCGCAGGCCGGATTTGGTGATGTTCTGGAACACCTCGAAGCACATGCCATCGTCGGGATAGGGAAGGTTTCCAACGGTCTCGCCGAAGAATATCTTGTAACCGATGACGCCTGCTTCGGCCATCGGGATCACATCGTCGGCGTTGGTCTGGTACACCACGCCGTAGAGGCCGAAGTCGCAAAGCGCCTTCGATTCGGCAATCGCCTTTTTCTCGCGGACTCGCTGGGCGTTCTCCGTAGGCGGAATGACGTTCGGCATGTCGAGCACCGTGGTGATGCCGCCGCACACGGCGGCGGTGGATCCGGTGCCGAAATCTTCCTTATGGGTCATGCCGGGATCGCGGAAATGCACATGGGCATCGATGAGGCCGGGGAGGATGTGGCGTCCGCCGACATCCATCACCTCCTTCGCATCGGGCAGCGCTTCGCTGGCGCCGACGGCGACGATCTTTCCGTCCAGGATCGCCACGCCACCCGGTGTGGTGCTCTCCGGCGTAACGATGAGACCGTTCTTCACGACGAGGTCGGCTTTCATGGCATACTCCTGTTGCGGTCTTGAACCTTACCTTAATGACTATCGAAGATGGACTGGATGTCGTCCGGATTACGGGTTTGCGTCAGTGCGAGCGAGAGCAGGACGCGGGCTTTCCATGGCTGCAGATTATCTCCGGCGACAAAGCCGCGCTTGCGAAGGAAGGGGCTGCGCACGGCCCGTCCGGACCCGATCCGGCTGCAAAGGCACATGATCAGGCCGGCTTCGTCGCGCATCCGGTCGAATGCCGCGTCTTCCGCCGGTGTCGGGCGACCCGCGCCGGTGCCGGCGCTGACGATGCCCTGCGCGCCCGCCCTGACGGCAGCCTCGATGAGAGCGCCATCGGCGCCGACGTAGGACAGGACGACATCGACGCGGGGCAGGCTAGTCAACCCGTCCACCCGAAACGGCGTTGCGGTCGTGTGCCGTTTGACCGGCCGATGATAGTAGACGACCTGCCCGTCGGCATCGGCGAAGCCGAGCGGACCGACGTCACGCGACTGGAAAGCCTCGACCCTGTAGGTGGAATTCTTGGTCACGTCCCGCGCGCTGAAAATCGTATCGTTCATCACCACCAGACAGCCGAGTCCCTGGGACTCGGGGCTGGCTGCCGTCCGAACGGCGTTGACGATGTTGAGATAGCCGTCGGCGCTGATTGCCGACGAGGGGCGCATGGCGCCCACAAGCACGACCGGCTTTTCCGTCTTCAATGTGAGATTGAGAAAATAAGCAGTTTCTTCGAGCGTATTCGTGCCGTGGGTCACCACTAGCCCATCGAAGCCGTCATCCAAGAAGGCCTTGTGGACGATACCCAGCAGGTCGAGCCAGTCGCTGTCGACCAGAGCGTGGCTGGGAAGGCGCTTGAACGGGATCTCCCTCACGTCGGCAATATTGCGCAGCTCGGGAAGACGGGACAGCAATTCGCTGCCGCTGACCTTTTGGTTGGCTTCGATGTACCAGGCGAGGTCGAGGCGATCGTGGCCGACGGAATCGATGGTACCGCCGGTAAAAATGATTCCGATTCTCGGTAACGAGGCCACGGCTAACCTCCGGCGGCACGAGGTTGGGAAAGATCGGCCAGAACGTCCTCCGTGACCGCAACGGCGAGCTTCAGCTTGGTATCCGGCCGCATGCCGACCGAAGGAGAGGGCTGCACATCCTTAGGCAAGGTATCATGGATCCATTGCTGGTCAGCCAGGGGAAGGCTTGTACCACGTAGTGCAGCCGCCATTGCTGCCGCCAGCCGCGGGTAGTCTGTACAGCCGAAATAAACGAGTCTCGCGTCCGCCACCATATCGCCCGACATATCGAGAAGCGCGGCGAGTCCAGCCATGGCGAAGTCGCCGCGCCGTCGGCTCAGCTCGGTGAAGGCCCAGCGTTGGGTGGCGCGGATGCGGGGAATTTCAAATCCGACGATGATCTCGCCGACCTGGAGATCGGTTTCGAAAAGGCCGTGGAAGAAGTTTTCGGCGGCCAGACGCCGCTCGCCATTGGGGCCGGCAATCAGCACCGTTGCGTCCAGCGCGACGATGCAGGCTGGAAGCTCGGCGGATGGATCGGCATAAGCGACGCTGCCGCCGATCGTGCCACGATTTCGAACGGCCATGTGCGCGACATGGTGGATCGCTTTGGCGATCAGAGGAGCGGCGTCTGCGACCTCCGTGGAGCGCAACAGGTCGACGTGGCGCGTCAGCGCGCCGATGCGGATGATGCCGTCGTGTAGGGAAATGCCCTTCAGTTCGTCGAGGCCAGTTAGATCGACGATCACATCGGGGGCCGAAAGGCGCATATTGAGGCCGGCAAGCAGGCTTTGTCCCCCGGCCATGGCGACTGCCGCCCCCTCGTGACGGGCGAGAATCTCGATCGCGTCTTCGATGGTGTGCGGTTTCGTATAGGAGAAGTTCGGCGCTTTCATCGATCCTGCCGGGGAAACTCAGGTTCGTGTCGAACGGAAGGATAAAGGGCGGCGCCTTGATGCGCCGCCCCGAGCATTAGCCAGCCTTTGCGGTATCGCGGGCAGCCACGTCCGGAATGACGATGCTGTCCATGATTTCATCGACGGGCCCCTTGTAATCCTGCCACGGGCAACTGCCGAAGTTGTAGAAGGCATGGACGAATTGCGGGCCGGCATAGAATCGCTCGTACTGGCTGTGCCGCATGGCAAGCTCCGAGCCGAGATAATCCCATGCCAGTTTCATGAACTTCAAGCGGTCGATGGCATTGCCGTTCGAGCCGGCCCAGTAGACGTCGAACTTGCTTCGCAGATCCGGATCCGTCAGGAAGTTGGCGTTGGCCGGCATCTGGAAGGGACCAGCACCCAGCATTTCGCGCACCGTCTCGGCGACCGTGTGATAGTTGTTGGTGCACCACAAGAGCGCGGCATAAAGTTCGCGGCGATTGACGTGGACATAGCCGCCATCGATGGTTTCGGCATCCTCAATGGAGCCGGCGATCATCCCGCGCAGGCCTGCTTCGGATGCTGCAAGTTTGGACAGCGTCTCGCGGACGGCTGGAACCTGAAGCACATCGTTCAGCTCCGCCGCCTTGTAGGCAAAGCCGAGAATCAGACGCATTTTTTCGAGAAAGCGCACCACCGCCTGATGGTTGCCCATGACGTGCGAGGGGGTCTTGAAATACATCTCGCGCGACATGCCGACGTCGTCGAGAAGGAAGACGTGCTCCCACGGAACCTTGACATTCTCGAACACGACGACGCCGTCGGACTCGTCGAGACGGCTGGAGAACGGGTTGTCGATGGGACCGAGCGCATGGAGTTCGCTCGATTTGCGCGTCCAGATCGAGAGCCCGGGTGCATTCACCGGAACGGAGCAGGTCACTGCCTGCTGTTTCTGGTCCGGCGCCAGCGGTAGGAGGTTTCCAACCCAGATGACGTCGGAAAAGACGGAGCCCGTGCCCAGCATCTTGATGCCGTTGAGCACGATTCCTCCGTCGGTTTCCTGCGTCACCTGCAACGTCGGGCTGCTCTTTCCGGTTCGATTGTACAGCGCGGGATTGCGTGCGCCCTGGGGGCTGATAACCACATACGAGGCAAAAAGGTCATTTTTGCGCAGGTGCTTGTGGTAATTTAATAGGTTGTCGCCGAATCCCGCCCGATTGCCCTCGAACAGCGAGGGCATCATCGCCAGGCCGGTGATGAAGCTCGCGACGTGGTCGGGCGAGCGACCGAGAAGCCCGTAGGACTGGCGGGCAATCTGTTTGTGCGCTGCCGCACGCTTGCGCAAGTCGTCCTTGTTTCTGGCGAGCAGATACCACGTCGAAACGCGCTCTCCGTCCTCTTCGTAGGACATGACGTCGAGCACGTCCGGCTGCTTCTTATAGTCGAAGAGACCGGCGAACGAACGCGCACTGTTTTTGAAAGCCGGGTGCGTGGTGACATCCTCAACCAGCTCCGCACCGACATATACCTTTCGGCCATCCCGAATTCCTTCGAGATACTCAGCCCCGCTTCGCAGCATGACCTGTGACTCCTGCAATCTGTTGCGGCGCCTTGCGTATCATATAAACATGGAAAATAGCAACATAAGTTAGCTAACTTACGTGAGACTATATTATGCATGACGTCTGACTTGTAGGTCTGTCACTGCCGAAGAAAATATCTATTTTCTTTGTATGTTTGTTTCTATTGCTTGATATTGTAAACTTATGATAGGTAACTGATGTCTGTAAATGGGGCCACTTGCATGGGCGAGACTGTCTCGATTTCCGTCATCGTCAACGGCGAGCCGGTCACGCGTGAGGTTAAGGCGCGTCAGAGCCTTGCAGATTTTCTTCGCGAGGACATGGGGCTCACCGGGCTGCATCTCGGGTGTGAGCACGGCGTCTGTGGTGCGTGTTCGGTGATGGTCGATGGGGACGTCATCAGGGGGTGTCTTTGTCTCGCCGCCCAGGTCGATGGAAAATCAGTAGAGACCATAGAAGGCTTAAGCGATCGGGGCGCATTGGAGCCGTTGCAGGCGGCGTTCCTGCGTCATAACGCGGCCCAGTGTGGCTTTTGCACACCGGGGATGCTGATAGCCGGTTACGATTTTCTGGTTCGCGAAGGCAATCCCGAGCGGGACGAGATACGCGACTATATCTCGGGGAATTTCTGCCGCTGCACCGGATATCAGGCAATCGTCAATGCGATCGAGGCTGTTGCCAAGGATGCACGGAAGTCCGGAGAGGCGCGATGATGCCGGTGCGTGGCCTCCGAGACAGCGTCACGATTGGTGAGCGCGTCGAGCGGCCTGGATTGACGCGGCTTCTGCGGGGCAGGGGCCGCTATGTCGGCGACATTGTCCTGCCTCGCATGCTGCACTTGGTGTTTTTGCGCAGCCCGCATGCCCATGCAAAGATCCTGAAAATCGATGTCCGTGCGGCGCGGGAGGCTGCCGGTATTCGCGCGGTGATTGCCGGCGCGGATTTGAGGGATCATTGCTTGCCCCTGCTGGGCGCGGCGGCAAATCGGGCCGGGCACAAGGCGCCGCCGCAGTATCCGATGGCCGTTGATCGGGTGCATTGGCAAGGGCAGCCCGTCGTCGCGATCATCGCCGAAACGCGGGCGATGGCCGAGGATGCGCTCGATCTGGTTGAGATCGAGTGGGATGTTCTCGAGCCGATTGTCGATCCCAGGGTGGCGCTCGATGAGGGTCAGACCTCCATTCATCCTGAGCTCGATGGCAATCTTGCCTATGAGCATGTCATCAATACCGGCGATCCCGATCGGGCATTTGCTGAAGCCGATTGTGTCATCGAGGGCGAGTTCCGTTTTCATCGTCAAACGGCCCTCACTCTTGAGCCGCGCGGCATCGTCGCCGACTACGATCCGGGCGCTGATCGGCTCACCGTCTATCATTCGCATCAGTCGCCATTCCAGATGCAGGATGTGTTCGCGCAGCACATGCGCATGCCGGAGAGCAGCGTCCGCGTCGTCGCGCCGGATGTCGGCGGCGGCTTCGGCATGAAGATCAACACCTATGCGGAAGAGCTGGCGGTTGCGGTGATCAGTCGTATCATGAGGCGCCCGATCAAGTTCTGTGCAGACCGGCTGGAGTCCTTTTCCTCCGATATGCATTCGCGCGACCACGAGGTCTCGGCCAAAATCGCTCTGACATCGGACGGGCGGATCGAGGCAATGGCTGTTGATGATCTGTCCGCCATCGGCGCCTTTGGCGTGCACATGCGCTTCAACATCGCTGAAAGCATGATGCTGATCACGAATCTGGGGGCACCCTATTCGTTTCAAAATTATAGGGCGCGCGGCCGCAACGTTTATGTGAACAAGAACGTTATCGGCATGTTTCGCGGCGTAGGCATTCCGCTGTCGTGCGCGATAACAGAAGTGCTGCTGGACCTTGCGGCCGACCGGATCGGTATCGATCCTGTCGCGCTGCGGAAAATGAACTATCGCAGGCCGGAGTCGATGCCCTGTGTCACGCCCGGTGGGTCCAAGCTCGCCAATATGCGGCTCGAAGCCTGTCTTGACCGGCTGGTCGAGCGTATGGATTACGAAGCCTTGCGGGCGGAGCAGACGAGGCTGCGCAGCCAGGGAATCTTCCGCGGTATCGGTATTGCGACCTATATCGAACCCGTCGCTTACGGTCCGCTCTACTACGGTCCGACCGGCGCCTCGATTACCTCGCAGGATGGTTGCACGCTCAGGCTCGAGCCGAGCGGTGCCTTGCGCTGCGTGACCAGTATCACCGACCAAGGCCAGGGCACGCTCGCGGCTCTTGCCCAGATCATCTCCGATGAAACGCGCATTCCGGTCGGGTTGATCGATATGATCTCGGGCGATAGCACGATTTCGACCTATGGCGGCGGTGCCTGGGCTTCGCGCGGCGTGATGTGCGGAGGCGAGGCGGCTATCAAGGCATCGCGCGCGCTGAAAGAGAATATCCTCAAGCTGGCGGCGGCGGTCTCGCAAGCTCAGGTTGACGAGCTCGATCTGGCGCCGTCTGGTGTGATCAACAAGCAGACCGGGCTCGCGATCATGTCGCTCTCTGACGTGGCGCGGATCGGATATTTCCGGCAGGACACGCTGCCGTCGGACGTCGACGTTCAGTTATCCGTCACCAAAAGTCACGTCGTCAACAATCTGACCTACTACACGACCTCCGGCGTTCAGGCCTCGTACGTGGAGGTCGATCCACGCACCGGCTGTATCCGATTGCTCGGGCACTGGACCGTGGCGGACTCCGGGCGGGCGATCAACCCGCTTCTTGTCGAAGAGCAGCTGCGTGGCGGCATCGTCCAGGGCATCGGCTCGACGCTTTACGAAGAATGCATCTACGACGAGGCGGGAAATCTGATGAACGCGACCATGGCGGATTATCTCGCGCCGATGGCCAGCGAGATGCCCGATATCGATGTCGATCTGCTCGATACCCGGGAGTCGACGACGGAGCTTGGCGCCAAGGGCATCGGCGAGTCCGGGCTCATCGGTGCCATGGGGGCGCTGTGGGTTGCTGTGACCGATGCACTGAAGCCGTTCGGTGCGCGGGTCGTCCATCAGCCGTTTACGCCGGAGCGTATCCTCGATGCGATTGCGGCGGCCTCGAGCCAAGGCAAATGATTTCAATACTCAGCATATGGGAGAAACGATGAAACGCCTGATCAAGTCCGGGGCATTGGCCCTTTTCCTGTCGACATCGCTCGCCGGAGTGGCTCCCGCGCAGGAGCCAGTCAAAATCGGGCTCGTATCGACGATGTCGGGTCCGGGCGGCGTTATGGGGCGCCATCACAAGGATGGCGCGGAGCTTGCGCTCGAACAGCTCGGCGGCAAGCTTGGCGGCGTCCCCGCCGAGATCATTGTCGGAGACGATCAGCAGAAGCCGGATATCGGTCGGCAGGTGGTCGAGGGCATGCTCAAGCGCGACAAGGTCAAGTTTGTTACCGGCGTCGTGTTTTCGAATGTCCTGCTTGCCATTGTCGATCCCATCGTGTCGGCCGGCTCGATCCTGGTCAGCGCGAGTGGCGGCCCGAGCGAGATAGCCGGTGCAAAGTGTATGCGGCAGTTTTTCTCCACGTCGTGGCAGAACGACCAGGCGCCCGAGGCGATGGGCGAATATATGACGTCTCAGGGCATCAAATCCGTTGCTATCCTTGCACCGAACATGGTGGCCGGCAAAGACATGCTGACCGGCTTCAAGCGCTACTACAAAGGAAAGGTCGCTGCCGAGATCTATACGAATTTCACGCAGGCTGACTATCAATCGGAAATGACCCAGATCCGCATGGCCAAACCGGACGCGGTGTTTGTGTTTTATCCGGGTGGCCTCGGGATCCAGTTTGTCAAACAATATGCCCAGTCCGGTCTGCAGAAGCAGATCCCGCTGTATTCCGTCTACACTCAGAACGAGACCACGATTGGCGCAATCGGCGGGGCGGTTGCAGGAAACTATGAGGCTGGCTTCTGGTCGGCGGGCCTGATGAATCCGGTCAACGCGGCGTTCGTCGAGGCCTTCCGAAAGAAGTACGGTTATCTTCCATCGGAGTACGCGGCGGCAAGCTACGATGCGATCCGCCTGATCGACAGCGGCATGCGCGCAACGGGTGGCAACGTCGACAACAACGATGCGCTGATTGCAGCAATGGAAAAAGCCGAGTTCGATTCGGTGCGGGGAAAGTTCAAGTTCAACACCAATCACTTTCCGGTCCAGGACTACTATCTGTTCCGCCTCGAGAAGAACGACAAGGGTGAATACTACCGCAAGCAGGAGAAGCTGATCCTGGCTCAGCATGGCGATTCCTATGCCAAGTCCTGCCAGATGAAGTAATCGGCTTAACGGCTTGCCACCGGCGACCCATCGAGGTCGCCGGTGTTTTCCGGTCTCTTTACCTCATGACCAAAGGCGACGACTCCACCAGGGGAAAGAATGGCTCTCCTATTCTTTGAGCAGATCCTGAACGGCGTTCAGTTCGGCGTTATGTTGTTCCTCATTGCCGCCGGCCTGACGCTGGTTTTCGGCATCATGAACCTGATCAACATTGCCCATGGCGTTCTTTACATGATCGGCGCCTACATTTGCGCGTCGGTCATTCAGGTCACGGGGTCATTTTGGCAGGGCGTGGTCGTCGCCATCCTGGGCACGCTGGTGGTAGGCATCTTTGTTGAAGTCCTGGTGTTTCGACGCCTTTATCATCGCACGCATCTGGACCAGGTGCTCGCCACTTTCGGCGTCACCATGTTCTTTAACGAACTGGTCCGCATGATCTGGGGGCCGACGGCGATCTACGCCCCGATGCCCGAGTTCCTGTCCGGGTTTGTCGAGATTATTCCAGGGTCGCCGTTTCCGGTCTATCGCCTCGCCATCATTGCCGCGGGCCTGTGTGCCGGTGCCGCTCTTTATGTCGTCATCACCTATACCCGCCTCGGCATGCTGATCCGCGCCGGCGCGAGCAATCGAGCCATGATCGACGCGCTCGGTGTGAACATCAAGCTGCTCTATACGGTCGTGTTCGGTATCGGTGCCGCCTTGGCGGGATTTGCCGGCTTGATGGCCGGGCCGCTGCTTACGGTCGAGTCCGGCATGGGCAACGACATGCTGATCCTTGCACTGGTGGTGATCACTATCGGTGGCGTCGGGTCGATTCGTGGAGCCCTGTTCGCCTCGTTGCTCATTGGCATTATTGATGCGATGGGGCGCTCGTTTCTGCGGCCCCTGCTTTCGACCATCACCCCTCAGACTTTTGCTGATACGGCAGCTCCGGCGATCGCCTCGATGCTGATCTATCTGACAATGGCACTGGTTCTGATTTTTAGGCCCCAGGGCCTATTCCCTCCGGTTGTCCGATAGGTGCGCCGTGACTGCAGTGTTCTTCCGTTCGCAGCATAGCAAGGCTATACTGGCAATTCTGCTGGCGCTTGCCGTCGCACCGGTTATCGCGCATCTCTTCGATGACGTTTTCTACGTCGGGCTGCTGACCCGCGTGCTGATCTTCGCCATCGCTGCGGTCAGTCTCGATCTGATCGTCGGTTATGGCGGGATGCTCAGCCTGGGCCACGCGGTCTATATCGGCGTTGGAGCCTATAGCGTCGGTATTCTCAGTTTCTACGGAATCGATAACGGGTTCATACATTTTGCGACGGCGGTGGCTGCGTCAGCGTTGATGGCGTTGCTGATCGGTGCAAGCTCCGTGCGCACGTCCGGCATCCACTTCATCATGATCTCGCTCGCTTTCGGTCAGATGTTCTATTATCTGGCCGTCAGCGTGAATACGTTCGGCGGCGATGACGGCCTGCGTATCGGCAGAAGCAGCGACTTCGGTCCGTTTGGAGACCTCAGCGATCCCGTCGTTCTTTACTATGTATGTTTCGTCGTCTTGATTCTCGTTCTTTTCGCGCTTCACCAGTTGGTGCAATCGCCGTTTGGAATGACGCTCAGAGGTATCAGGTCGAACGAGCCGCGGATGATTTCGATCGGCGTGTCGCCTTTTCGCTACAGGCTCACGGGGTTCGTTATATCGGGAATGATCTGCGGCGTTGCCGGCGCGCTTCTCGCCAACCAGAACCTCTTCATATCGCCCGCGAGCATGCATTGGAGTCGCTCCGGCGAGATCATGATCATGACGATCCTCGGCGGGATGGGGTCGCTGTCCGGCGGAGTTCTTGGTGCTGCCGTTTATGTCGGCCTTGAATATTTCCTTTCGCGCCTGACTGAGCATTGGCAGGTGATCATGGGGCCGATCATCGTCATTCTGATTCTCTATGCCAACCGAGGCGTGTTTGGCATGCTGTCCGCCTTGAAGAGGGCCAGCAGATGAGCGGGCCTGCCTCACTGACCACGGAAAACCTCTTCCTCCGGTTCGGGGGATTGGTCGCGACCAACAACGTCGATCTAGATGTGCGTGCCGGCGAGTTGCATGCCATCATAGGGCCGAACGGAGCTGGCAAAACCACGCTGATCTCGCAGCTTGCCGGTAATCTTCGTCCGACGTCCGGCTTCATTCGCTTGAACGGAGAGGATGTCACGACGGTTCCGGCCTACGAGCGGGCGCGCCTTGGATTTAGCCGCTCTTTCCAGATCACGAGCATCTTTCGCGAGTTTACGCCGTTGCAGAACGTCGCTCTGGCGGTCCAGGCGCAACGGGGGAATGAGTTCAGATTCTGGAAGCCGGTGCTGGATGATGCTTCGGTGACGGTGCCAGCCCTGGAGATTCTTGACAGGGTGGGGCTGGGCAAGCGGGCGAACGTGCTGGCGTCGGATTTGGCCCATGGCGAGAAGCGTTCGCTGGAGCTGGCGATCGCGCTTGCGACGCAGCCGAAACTTCTGCTTCTCGACGAGCCGACGGCCGGCATGGGGCCGGATGAATCCGTTTTCATCGTCGAGCTTTTGCGCAAGCTCAAGGGATCGGTCACGATGGTGCTGGTCGAGCACGACATGGATGCGGTATTTTCGCTGGCAGACCGGATTTCCGTTCTCGTATATGGAGAGATCATCGCCACCGGTACCCCGGCTGAGATCCGCGCCAATGCGGCTGTCCAATCGGCCTATCTCGGCGAAGACGAGGTCTAGCCATGCTGGAGGTAACCAATCTCAATGCCGGCTATGGTGAAAGCCAGGTGCTGTTCGACGTTAGCTTCTCGGTGGCCTCCGGCGAAGTGGTGACGTTTCTTGGCCGCAACGGCATGGGAAAGACGACCACGATCAAGGTTCTCACGGGCTTGTTGCAGGCGGCATCCGGGTCCGTTGTGTTCGATGGGATGTCGGTCGTGTCCGCTCCGCCCTATCGCATCGCTAGGACGGGTGTCGGGCTCGTACCGGAAGGGCGGCAGGTATTTCCCAACCTCACGGTCGAGGAGAATCTGGTCGCGACTGCCGCTAATCGATTCGGCCGAAAGGATTGCTGGACTCTGGAGAAGGTTCTTGAGCTGTTTCCATCCCTCAAGGCGCGGCTGAGGAGCCTCGGCCGGCTGTTATCGGGGGGCGAGCAGCAGATGGTCGCAATCGGTCGCGCGCTGATGACCAACCCCAAGCTCTTGATCCTCGACGAGGCGACCGAGGGGTTGGCGCCGCTGGTCCGTGAGGAGATCTGGCAGTGTCTTGCGCGGGTGAAGGCGACCGGGCAGGCCATTCTCGTGACCGACAAGAACGTGAAGGCTTTGTCGAGGATCGCGGATCGGCACTATTTCATCGAACGCGGTACGATCGTATACGAATGCGATTCCCAAGAGCTTATGGCAAACAACGATCTTAGAAATCGCTATCTGGGCGTCTAGGAGAGCGGCATGAGGATATCCGATTTCGATGAGCGGGCGCTGCGAACTGCGCTCGGAAATTTCGCGACCGGGGTCACGATCGTCACCACGAAGGCCGAGGGCAACCGCTCGCTCGGGCTTACGGTGAGTTCATTCAACGCCGTTTCCCTGTCGCCGCCCCTGATCCTGTTCAGTATCGGGAAGAAGGCTCTGGCCTATGAGGCGTGGAGATCCGCAAAGCGCTTCGTCGTCAATATTCTGGAAGAGGGGCAGTCCGAACTGTCCAGCCGCTTCGGCCGACCCTCCGAGGACAAATGGCGCGGCCTCGACGTCCAGGAGGTGGAGTGTGGCTTTCTGTTCGACGAGGCGGTCATGGCCTTCGAATGCCATGCCTATCGAACCTATGATGGCGGCGACCATGACATTCTGCTAGGGCAGGTCGTTGCTTTCCACGACATGGGCCGCAAGGATGCGCACCCCCTTGTATTCTACCGCGGGCACTACAATCGTATCGATCGAAGCGGCGGTTCTGTGCCCCCGCCGCATGCGCTTTTCTGGTGAGAGTGATGGGTCGATCGATGAAGAAAAGAACGGCTAGATCACCACAGCCAAAACTGACCACCGATACTGCGACCCACAATGCATTGCTAAGGTCCGAGCTTATCAGCGAGCTGTCGCCGGATACGGCGGTTCTGCGGGAGTTCATTTCCGATTTCACGGCGGCAAGCTCGCTCATGCGGAAGCTGCGGACGAGTCTAGCGACCAATCTCGATCTGAGCGCAGCCGGACATTCCATTCTGCTTGGCCTGTGGTACTGCGAAGGTCGCGGCGATACCACGGTGCGCGAACTGGCAGATCATCTGCATGTGGCGGCCGCACACGTCACTGCCGAGATCAACGATCTCGTCGATCGCGGTCTGGTCGTGAAAGTCCCCAATCAGCGCGATAAGCGGGCGGTCTCGCTCTACCTCAGCGAGAGCGGGCGTGAACTCCTCAACAAGCTGGCTCCGATACTGAAGGATGTGAACCTTCACCTGTTTGCCGGTGTCCACTATAGCGACATGGTCATCGTCCATCGCTTCCTGAAGAGGATCGTCGAACAGGCACCTGTTGCCATCCGTATCTCGAAGAAATACGCGGAGGCGCCCAGGCGGCGCTAGCGCGTGCTTTGGGCTGCTGTACCGGTCCCGGCTCGCACCGCTCCTTCATGCCGGCGGCATGAATGCAGCCGATACGCTGGGGAGGGGTCTGGGAAGCCAAGGCACCTCGGTGCGGTTCCCATGGAACCATCTGCCCCTGTTTGTCATTGAATCGCCACTTAGGTCGCGTCGTCACCGACCGCAGGATCGAGGAGGCTGCGGAAGCCGATCGAAGGATAAAGGGGATACGACTGTCAATCGCGGAGTAAGCGTATGCGCAGGGCGCCGCCCTTGAGATAGCCTTGAGACCGCCCGCCTCGTTCGGAATAACTCGCTAACAGGTGTTAGCCGATGGTCGAACTATCCTCCGCTTCTGCCGACGACGACAATTTGTTGCAGTTTTATGTTGATTCGGACCGGCTTGGTGCGGTCCGTCGTACGGTTCTCATCTCCCTGCCTATCAACGTTATTCTTGGCACGATCGCGATGCTCGTTGCCATCAACGCCGGCAGGACAGCCCCAGCCGTTCTCTGGTTCGCGGCGTCAAGCGTTGCCAACGGCCTTCGTTTTCTCCTTTGTCGTGCGCCATTGCCGAATATCTTTCCCCAGAGCGGCGGTGGCAGGGAAATCCAGACGATTGCCACCCAGCTTCGTCTCCATGTCTTGACGGCGGGCTTGTCGGGTCTGGTCTGGGCTTTCATCCCCGTTCTCTGCGACGGCCTGACGTCGCCCGAGACGCTATTCTACCTGACGATCATGTGTGGGATTACCGCTGGTGCTGTCGTACACGGCTTTGCCTTTGCTCGTATTCCCATCAGTTTCATTATTCCGCCGCTACTCTCGGTGGCAGGTTGCCTTGTTTATGCCGGCAACTTCGACCGCTACGCGCTGGCGGCCGCGGTCGTTCTGTATTTCGGTGCGCTTGTCCGCGGGGCGTTGGAGAGTGAAAAACTCTTCGTCGAAATGACTCGACTGAAGAATCGAGCAACGGCCATGGCGAGGTCGCTCGAAGCGGCACATCTCAATGCCACCGAAATCGCCAATGAGATGCGGCACCGCGCCTCGCACGACCTCCTGACGAAGCTTCTCAATCGACGCGGGTTTACGCTGGAGGCGCAGAACAAGTTCATAGCTCCGCACCGGCCGCTATGCCTGATGATGCTTGATCTTGATGGGTTCAAGGCGATTAACGATGCGTTCGGGCACAAGATGGGCGACCGCGTCTTGATGGAAGTTGCAACCCGTCTGCGGGAGACCGTTCCCGATCAAGCCATCGTCGCCCGGCTTGGGGGCGATGAGTTCGCTGTTCTCTACGATCCGAGGCTGGTGGATGAGACGCCGGACATCCTGGCGACGCGACTCGTCACAGCGATGACGATTCCTTTCGCGTCGTTCGACGCTGGCCGGATTGGCGTCAGCATCGGAATCTATGAATCGGAACACGACGAAATAGACCACATGCTGGTTTGCGCCGATGCTGCGCTCTACTCGGCCAAGAACAAGGGGCATAACCAGCATTACATTTTTGATGACGAACTGCGCAGCGTCATGGAAATGAAGCGCGACGTGGAGCGCGATCTCGCGGCCGCAATCTCCGATGGATTGCTACAGGTCTGGTATCAGCCGATCGTTGCAAGCGACGGCCAAACCCTCGATACCGTTGAAGCTCTGCTGCGCTGGAACCATCCGAGGCATGGCTGGGTCTCGCCGCCCGAGGTTATGAGTGTCGCTTCATTTTCGGGGCAGTTGGAGCCGTTGATGCGCTTCGTACTGGACGAGTCCTGTTCGATGATCCGCACGCTCCAGGCGTTTGGGCTTGACCATGTCCGCGTTGCCATGAACGTATCGCCGCGCCAGATGACGCAGATCGCTGTCGACGAGCTGATTCTGACTCAACTGCGCAGCCTCGATCTTCCCACTGCCATGCTGGAGGTGGAAATTACCGAGGAGACGGCTGTCGATATCCGCGCAGTGCAACATAAGCTGCATAATCTGACCCAGGCGGGCATCCGTATCGCCATCGACGATTTTGGTGTTGGATATTCGTCTCTTGCCTCATTGCGACAACTGAATGCAACGCGCGTCAAGATCGATCGCAGCTTCATCGCGAACATTACGACATCTGACGGAGATCAGGCCCTGGTCAAAACGATTATCAGCCTCGGGCAGTCGTTGGGGATCGAGGTCGTAGCTGAAGGGGTCGAAACGGATTTGGAGGTGCGCCAGCTCAGGAGATTGGGCTGCGGCTTGCTTCAAGGCTATTACTTTGGCAAGCCGATGCCGATTTCGGGCATCTCCAACTGGATCGGGAAACTTGAAACGAAGCCGAGAAATTCACATACGACAATCGGCATATTCTGATCCTGATCCCACATGACGAAAGGCACTTTCTCCGTCCGAACACGCCGATCCTTTCGCCCAACCCATAGTGATGATCTGCGGCGCCGAGACCATGGTATAGGATGATGATCCTTGACGACTGCGTGAACACTTAATAGTGTTCCTATTGGCAGCCTGTTTCAGACGTCATGCCCCGTGTTGGGCTTTATCCGTCGCTTTGATGCGCGGGATGTAAGCTGATCGGCTCGCTCTATCGACACAAGTGAGATGATGCGTTGTGCTGCTGTGATGGCGGTGCTGCATATTGCTGTCGTGCGTGCCCTCGGCGGAAGGCGGGCACGCGATCGGAGAGGTATGCCTTCATGAAAGGTATGAGTTTTGCTGCGGTGCGTCGGGGCCACCCTCGATATCTCCACAATAACCATGTCATGCGCCGCGGAGTGTACGGTCAGGTTTGGCGATGAGCGGTCGCCCGGAAGAACAGGATAGTTGGGATGCCGGTCATCTCGGCTGCGGGGAGTTGGTCATTGAGCTTCGTCAGAGGCTGCGGCGAATGCCGGGGCAAGTGCTGAAAGTGATCGCACACGATCCCGCCGCGCCTGTCGATCTCCCGGCCTGGTGCCGGATGACGAGCAATGAGTTGCTGGGTAGCGATGCCGATACAAAAAGCTTCTGGATCAGGTCGAAAGCGAACTGGACTTGAGCTTCGCCCGGCGTTGCCGCGCGCGCGTATAATTTTAACAGAAGGGGCGCCCGACGCCCGCTCTCAAGGCAAGGAGAATGAAGAATGCCCGGAAAGTTCGTTGTCAGCCTGACCTGCGCCAAGGACGATACCGACAAGGCGACGGTGGCCTTTGTGGTCGCCAACGCTGCGGTGGCCTCCGACAAGGACACGGTAGTATTTCTTTCGACGGAAGGCACCCGCCTTGGTGTCCAGGGTTACGCCGACGACGTTCATGAGCAAGGGTTTGCGCCGCTCAAAGACCTGATGAAGAATTTTGCGGAAGCCGGGGGCAAAATCTACGTCTGCTCGCCGTGTTTCAAGAAGCGCGGTCTCGACGAAAATAACCTGGTCGCAGGCGCAGCGGTCGTCGGTGGTGCCAAGCTGGTGGAGTTCATGAGCGAAGGCGCTCCGAGCGTCAGTTACTAAGCCTAAGGTAGGAGACGAGCGATGATCCCGCTCCGCAGAATGCTGGTGGTATTTGGGCTCGGCGCGCTCGGTTACGTTGTACTGAGCTATCTGACATTCCGGGTGCCGGCGACGCTGGCCGATGCCGAACTGTGCGGCTTTGTCGAACAGGACTTCAATGCCGCCGGCCAGATAGTCTACCCGCCGGTGTCGGCCTGGTGGATCAGCTTTACGCGGCTGCAGGAATACTGGACCGCGATTTCGGTCGGCCTGTCGGTGGCCTTCATTGCCTTTGCGCTGACCGTGGGCCGTCGCGCCGGCGGTGGAACGGTGACCGGGGCCGTTTTCGGCAGCGGGGTGCTGGCGGTGTCCGCGCTCTGCGTCAGTTGTCTTGCTCCGGCGCTCTCGGTCGTCGGACTCGGCATTGCCGGTACGTTATTGGCGGGCGTGCCGAAGTGGCTGATCGCTCTCAATACTCTGCTGTTGACGGGCTGGGGCATGCTGTTTCTGTCGCGTCGGTTGTCGGCCTGTGCATTGCCAAGCTGCGAGAAGGCTCAGTCACACTCAACCGACGAACTGTTGCAATCGCAGGCGTAACCGCCGATTACGCTCGCGCCTGAAGAGAAGAGTGGCATCCGCCAACAAACGGATGCGGATCGAGGGGAGAAACACTCATGATGCGCCAGATCCTGTCTGGCACGGCCGTTGCCGCGCTTTTTGTCGCTGCTTCGCCGGCGATTGCCACCGATTACGCAACAGTCCTGCGGCCGGCAAAGCCCGGTATGCCGCTGGCGCATCCGATTGCTTCCGATGACATTGCGCCGCCGCCGTTCTCCCTGATTGCCGATCGGCCAGTGCGTCCGGCCTATGTGCCGGGGCTCCCAGGGCTTGCGCAGGGGCGTATTGTCACCGATGACTTCGGTCGCAAGCCGCCGAAGTTCGATGCTGTGTTTATTCGAAAGAGCAGGGTCGAGAACGGTGAGGTGGTGATTCCTGCCGGCGGCCTCGTCTATCACGAGGATACCTGGGGCGGCGAAGTAGCCCTGCGCGGCGAGCCGATCCCGGTGCTCGGACGGTTGCCGACTTATGTCGATTACGACATGTCAATCGTGGTCAAGGAAAACGTCACCATTCCGGCGGGGCAGAGCGTCGTTATCGGCGGCACGGTCTATCAGTATTACGCGACGGTCGGTCACGGCAAGACCGCCAATCATACGCTGCATGTTAAGACCATCGCCGGAACCGATTGGGAATGGGCTTTCGGCTCACCGGTGCTCTCCACCACCCAGACGGATTGGTGGAACGGTCTGGCGTTCACCCAGCTCTACAATCAGGGCAAGGCGCGCGAAGCCAACCCCAAGCAGATCGCGTTCGACTGGTTGTCCGGCGTGCGTATGGACCGCATCGTGCTGGCTGACGACAAGGTGTTCGCTGGGCTCGCCAGCGCGGGCGACGAATGGAAGGCGGGTCGTCGCACCGTGAAGGTCGCCGCCGTCGATGCCGCCGCCGGCACCGTCAATGTCGAGGTGATCGAGGACGGCAAGGTGGTGCTGGCGAAGACCCTCGGTCCGGTGCAGAATGATCTCCTGATCGAGGATACCGGCGCGCGCAAGAAGTTGGTGTTCGAGCATGGCGACGTCATCGGCTTCCTGTCGCCGTGGCCGGAGCCGTTCAAGGATGGCAAGGCCAACCTGAAGATTTACGGTAAAGCGTTCAGTCTGCGTTACGGCGAGACCTACGCCGGCGATCCACGCTTTGCTGTCTATCCCGTCGGCTGCCCGACCGGACATAATTTTGGTTTTATGCTGGTCAACAAAGAGGAGATCCGGCTGAAGCCCGGCGCGTCCGTCGATGGGCCGGAAGATTATTTCAAGATCGCGGTCGATCGCATTGAGGGCGACAAGGTGCTTGGCTGGCACGTCGCCGACAAGCAGGGCAATCGTTCCGCCAATCTCGGCGGGCCGACCATTACCAACGTCGATTTGGTGCTCGGTCAGGGCCGCGTGGCGGGGCAGGCGATCCTGAAGGACGTCGGCCGCCAGATGCTGGCGCGCACCTACGACAATATGCTGACGCAGAGCGCACCGGATGCGGCGGCACCAGCGGCCTCGCACGTCGCAGCGTCGGCGACGACAGCGCAGCATGCGTCGCAGGCGTCGCTGTCGCCCGGCATGATTGCCGCGTTCGGCGTGTTCGGGCTAGGCATCGGCGCAATCGGCTATGAAGTCGGCCGCAGGCGGCGAAAAGCCTGAGCTGCAGGGAGGGTGCGTCGAGTCATGGACCCCGTTTCCACTCACAGCGAAACGCCCGACGTCAGCTTCGACGGCGGAGATCTTGATTGTGGCAACGGCCTTCTGCTGTTGATTCGAAAGCATATCGACCCGCTGCCGCGCGGCGGACTTCTTGAGATTCGGTCGACAGAAATCTCGGTCGATGAGGATCTTCCATCCTGGTGCCGCCTGACCGCCAACGAACTGGTGAGTTGGACCAAGAACGGCAAGCAGCGTAGCTTCCTCGTCTGCAAGGGCAGCCTCTCCGAACGCAGGCAAGCCGCGGCGGCGCCGGCGATGCCTTTCACAGCGAAAGTCACGGAAGAGGTTGCGGCGATGCCGCGCCGCGTTCAACCGATTCCGGCGCCTGTCGTTCCGCCGCTGTCGGTAATGGGCATTGGAAGCTGGCCGCGGCCGCGCTGGATGGTCACGGCGATGCACGATCACGTTCAGGGTCGCCTCGATGCGGCTGCCTTTCAGGAGATCGCCGACGACGCAGTCCGGCTCGCTGTCGGCGCCCAGGAGCGCGCCGGTGTCGATATCATGACCGACGGCGAGCAGCGGCGCGACAGCTATGCGAGCTTCGTTGCTACCCGGCTTGAGGGCTGCCAGCTCGTGCCACTGATCGACCTGTTGCCGCTGGTCGATCATCCGGAAGAATTCGAGGCAGAGCTGCGCGCGCTCGACGTGCCGGCGGGCGACGTGCGCCACCCGGGCGTGTTCGGCCGTATTCGACGGACGCGACCGATCGCCGGTCACGAACTGGATTTTCTCCGTACGGTTACCAACAAGCCGGTCAAGGTCGCAATCCCTGGCCCCTACCTGCTCACCCGCACGATGTGGATGGAGTGCATCTCCGAACAGGTCTATGCCTCGCGGGAGGAGATCGCCGCCGATATTGTGCGCGTACTTCGGGAGGAACTCACTGACCTCCTCGATGGCGGAGCGGCGCTGGTGCAGTTCGATGAGCCGGTGCTGTCGGAGGTCGTCTTCAGCGGGCCCAAGAACAAGCGCAGTTTCATGTGTGGCGCCTTGTCGGAATCGCTCGGGCCGGCGCACGAACTCGGCTTTGCCCGCGATCTCATGAATGCAGTCGTGTATGGGATGCCGCGCGAGCGCATCGCGCTTCATGTTTGTCGCGGCAACTGGACGCCGGACGAAAGCGTGGCGCTGGCCGGTAGTTATGAGCCGTTGGTGAAGACCTTGGCTGGCATGAATGTCGGCGCATACCTGCTCGAAATGTGCACCCCGCGGGCGGGTGAAATGGAAATCTTGCGTGATCTGCCTCAGGCTGCGCGCATCGGCGTGGGCGTCGTCAATCAGAAGTACTCGGACGCCGAGTCGGTTGAAGAGGTATCCGACAAGATCCGCCGGGCCATCGACCTGTTCGGCCGCGAGCGCGTTTTGTTCCACCCTGATTGCGGTTTCGCGACCTTCGCCGACAATCCGGTGAGTTCAGCCGCTATGGCCGAGCGAAAGCTCGCGACTATCGCGGCCGCGGTCGGAGACCTTTCGACACATCGGGAAATATAAGTCTTTGCGAGCGCGCCCGGGGCGACGCTGTGTTTCACAGCGTCGCGACGCCGTATTGAAGACGTTCGCCTTCGCGCCTGTCGGCCATCGGTCAGTTCCTATCCGAGCGAACAGCCGCTTGGCGACCCCCGAGTTCGTGTTCAGCCGATGACCCGATGCTGTAGCAGATAGGGCTGCGTCAGATTCTCATGCACGGTGATCTGTCGGTGGGGTAATACCGCGATCGCCTTGCCCTCGTGCGTCACCTCGCCCTTCTGATTCTTTGCACCGCAGGCGAACTCAACGAGATTGTCGTCGCCTTCACACCACTTGCGCGTCACTTTGGCGAAGCAGGTCAGCGAGTCTCCGGGCCGAACGATGATTGTCGCCCGCGCCGAGAACATCCGCAGGGGGCGATCCCAAAGGAAATCGGTCAGCACCTGCCCCACCATGCCCATGCCGAGCATGCCGTGTGCGAAGATACCTCCCATTTTGCCGATATCGCGGGCGATATCCTCGTCGACATGGCTCGGATTAAGGTCGCCCGAAGCAGTCGCAAAATGAGCGATTTGAAGTCGGGTGATCGGCGGCTTCTTCAGCTCCAGCTCCATGCCGACCTCCACGTCCTCGAAGTAGGGACCTTCGTTCTTCGGCTCGACGACATGCTTTTCCGGAACCGCAAGACGCTTTGTATAAGGGATCTTCTGCTCTTCCATGGTCGATGCCTCTTACTGCTTGTCGCGAACGAAGAAGAACTGCGTGGCCTCGACCAGCTTCTCCCCCACGTCATTCTTCATAGTGATGAGGACAACGAAGTAGTCCATTTCCTTGTAGGTTTTGCTCTTCTTGCGACCCATCTCGACGATCTTGATGCGTTGCCACACCGTGTCTCCGGGACGGACAGGCTTATAATAATGAATGACCTGCTCGCCGTGTAGAAGCATCGGCATGTCGACGCCGAGCTCGGAGATAAGGAGCATGGTTTTGTAGTCACGGAAACAGTTGATGAAGGTCGGTGGTGCAACAACCCCTTTGTTTGCGCTTGCTTCCGCGATCTCCTCGTCAAGGAAGAGGGGATTGTAGTCCTCGATGCAGTTGCAGAGCATATCGATTTGCCGCTGCATGACGACGGACTTGGTCCAGGGTGTCTCGGCACCCAGACCACTTTGATTCAAAGCCATAAAGCTCCTCCAATATTATAACGCCATGCACCGAGGCTTGGTCGTTTAAAGTGTTGCATATTCAGCAACGATTATCGACGATCGTAAGAACGCGATATCGGCAGAGTCAAATGCAAAGCGCGCTTACGTAATATCGCCCGTGAAATCAGCGTTTCCATGATCTGAGGCTTGCAATTCCGGTTGCTTAGATCGCAACGAGAGTGCTTCTTGATTGTGAAGTGCCATTGTGGCGCGTGGCTTGCTCAATCTAGAGCTGTGCGGATAAGCGCCGTGCCCTGAAGATATCGCTGGGGCAAATAGGGCATAGAAAGCCCGGAAATATGGGCGTCTACGCCATTTATTGCCGCTGAAAAAGATGCAACGTCTCCTGCTCCGCTCTGTTGCTGCAAAATAATGGCGTCGCGCAGGTCTGGTACGGCCGCGAGACGATGCGTTGCTGTGGCTGCAACATAGAAAACTGCTAAATCCATTCGCGACCGCAACAAGTGTCCCTCCCGGCTGGGTTTCCAGGGCGTCGGAATAACGCGGCAGTTTCCATTGACTCCATTTTCATTCGCTTCCTATGATTGGAAGTGGAAACGTCATTGCGATATTTGCAACAATGAAAACAGTCAGAAGGGCGATCGATATCTTGATGTGCTTCTCGCATGAGGAGCCCGAGCTATCGATTGGAGAGATCAGTCGGCGGCTGAACGTGCACAAGAGCATGGTGTCGCGTCTGGTAACCGCCCTGTGCTCAAAGCGGATGCTGCAAAAGGATCCAAAAACGCGGAAGGTCTCCATCGGCGTTGGCGCGTTTACGCTCGGCGCATTGTTCATCAAGCGCGTGCCGCTCGAACAGTATGCAGCATCAAATTTGAGCCGGCTGGTCGAAACGGTTGAGCACTCCTGTCATATCGCGGTGCTGGATGGGCATCGACTTCTGACGATTGCCAGCGCGGAGACGCGCAAGACGCTTCGCGTCATCCTGCGGACGGGCGAGTATCGCTATCTGCATGCGACGGCGGGCGGTAAGCTTCTTCTCGCCCTGCACCCTGGACTTCTCGAGGCGGTCGCGGAGTCCACTGGCTTTCCGGCGATCACCACAAAGACGATAACCTCGCTGGCCAGACTCAAGAAGGAGCTTGCGGGTATTCGCAGCGCCGGCTTTGCCTGGAATTTCGAAGAAAGTACCCGTGGCGCCGGCGCGTGCGCAGCGCCGATCTTCGATGCCAGCGGACAGGTCGCCGGCGTGATCTCCGCGGTCTATCCGCTTTCTGCTGTCAGCAAGACGGACTTTGCCGCAATCAGCGACAAGACCCGGGAGGCGGGTCGCCTGATCTCGGCCTCGATGGGATGGCAACCTGAACTGCGCCGTAGTGGGATCTCTTCAATCGCAGCGGCGCGCTTCGTGCCGCCCGCTCGCAGCCGTGTTCACCAACGAGTGGAAGCATGAGAGCGAATCTGATCCGCCTTTTGTCTGCCGCGGTCGTTCTGGCGATCTGGCAGTTCATCGCGCTATTCCATCCGCCGACTTACCTGCCCGGCCCGTTCCTGGTTTTTCAGGAGATGGGCAAGATTTTCGCCTCGGGCGAGTTTCTGGTCCATATGTTCTGGACGCTGGAGCGCGTGTTGGTCGGCCTGGTGCTGTCCTTCTCCGTCGCGCTCATTGTCGGCGTTTTCATGGGTCTCAGCGACTTCTGGGAAACTTGTTTTGACGGCCCCGTACTCGTGGGACTTGCGATCCCCGGCCTCGCATGGGCGGTGATCGGACTCATGTTGTTCGGGCTCAGCGAGTTCACGCAGATCTTCGCGATCTTCATGGTCGTGACGCCCATTCTCGCCGTCAACATCTGGGAAGGCACCAAAGCGCTCGACCGAAAGCTGATCGAGATGACGGTTGTCTTCAAGGCGACGCGCCCGATGATTATTCGGTCGGTCGTGCTGCCGCAGCTCATTCCCTATTCGCTGGCGGCAGTTCGTTTCGGGCTTGCGCTCGCGTGGAAGACGGTAGTGATCGCCGAAACCTTCGGAGCGACGTCCGGTATTGGCTACAAAATTATCGAGTCGCGAGAGCTTCTCTCGATGCGTGGAGTCCTTGCATGGACGCTGTCGTTCACGATTGTCATGATCGCGTTGGAGTTCGGAATCCTGAAAGTCGTCGAAGCGCGCTTGACGGCCTGGCGGCCCAAGCGGGCCAACCTCACGATCGCGCAGGTGACGAAGTGAAGGGAAATATCGAGATAAAGGGTCTCGAGAAGACTTTCGCCACCGCGGACGGCAAGCAGATTCCGGTTCTGAAGGATATCAACCTCACGATCAAGGGTGGCCAGTTCGCCTGTCTCGTCGGCCCTTCCGGTTGTGGCAAAACGACGATCCTGCATGCGATCGCCGGCATCATCGAGAAGGACAGGGGCTCGATCCTGATCGACGGGACCGATCATTTGCGGGCGCGCTTCGGTTACGTCTTTCAGGAAGCTCGGCTCCTGAACTGGCGGACCGCCGCGCAGAACGTGGAGTTCGGTGCGGTCGCCGCGGAGATACCGCAGCAGGAAATCCCCGGCCTTGTGAAGCGCTACGTGGACCTCGTTGGCCTGTCCGATTTCGCGAATTCCTATCCGTTAACGTTGTCGGGGGGCATGCAGCAGCGCGTTGCGATTGCCCGCGCCTTCGTAGTGAAGCCGCAAGTGCTGTTAATGGATGAGCCGTTCAGCAGTCTCGACGAACTGACCGCGCGCACCATGCGCACCGAGCTTCTGCGCTTCTGGCAGGAAGAGCGTCATACGGTGATCTTCATTACGCATAACACTCATGAAGCCGTTTATCTGGCCGACAAGATTTACTGCATGGGGAAACGCGGTCAGGGCATCACGGCCGAGTTCGATGTTGATATCGAACGGCCGCGCGATGCCGAAGATCCAAGAGTGATCAAGCTGCAGAAGGAGGTTCTGGGCACGCTCTTGGCCTAATCATCAGGGAGGAAAAGGACGCAATGACGACGATGACGAGAAAGCAATTTCTGCAAGGATCGCTCGGCCTGTCCGGGATGCTGATGTTTGGTACGCCTGGGGCGGTAACCAGGGGGTTTGCACAAGGTAAGGACCTCATAAAGGTTCCCTTCGCGTCGACGCACGCGGGATCGATCAGGCTTATGACGGATACCGTCAAGCGTCATAAGCTCGACGAGAAGCACGGCATGCTTTGGGAGCCGGCAAATTTGCAGATCAATGCGCTGGCCGATGCCATTATTCTGAAGTCGCGGCCGGTCGGATGTCTTGCAAGCCCCGTGGTGGCCATCGCCAATGGGCGCGGGCATAAGCTCCGCATGTTTGAAGCGTTGACGATCAACCATTCGTCGCTGCTTGTGCGTGCGGATTCACCTTACAAGGAGCTGAAGGAGCTCAAGGGTAAGAAGATCGCGGCAGTCACCCGGACGTCCGGTACTTATCAGTCGTTCTATACGGTCGCCCGGATGCTCGGCCTCGATGTGGAGAAAGAATGTCAGGTGCTGTTTGCGGCACCGGAGGCGGGGCGCCACTTCCTTGAATCGGGTGAGGTCGAGGCTTTCAATATCTACGAGCCGTTTCCGACCAATATGATCGCCGCCGGCAAGACGCGCGAGCTTGTGCGTGTCCGCGACACGTGGAAGGAACTCGTCGGCAAGGACATGCTGTTGCTCGGCGTTGTCGCGTACGAAGAATGGATCAAGGAGAATCCGGAGGTCGCGAAGAAAATCGCTATCGTCACCCGTGAAGCAGTCGATCTGATCCATAGCAATCCGGCGCAGACAATTCAGGACAATAAGGCATCTCAGTCGCTCGAATCCGATGCCGCCATGAAACTTGCGGAGAAGCGGCTGATCGAGATGTACACGCCGACCCCCCTCAACGATGCGCTGATCGATTCCGCCCTCCTCGAGATCGAGAAGGGGGCGGAGTTTGGGCTACTTGACGTGAAGGCATCACGTGATTTCTGGACCGTTCTGAAAAAATGATCGAACTGACTTTGGGGAGATCGCTTCGGCTTGCAGCCGAGCGATCTCCCGACAAAATCGCAATCAAGTGCGGCACCGAGGCATTGACCCATGCGGAGATAAACCTCCAGGGTAACCGAATTGCAAATGGATTACGAGAACTTGGGTTGCGCAAGGGCGATCGCGTCGGCGTTATCATGCCGAATAACGCAGAGTATCTTGCCGTTATCTACGCCGCGGCGAAGTCGGGGCTGGTCCTTGTTTTCATGAACTATCGCTTCACAGGGCGGGATGTCACCTATCAGTTGCGCGATTCGAATGCGAAGGCGCTGATCTACGGCGACGAATTCGCCGACGCGGTGCAGGACGCCCGGACGGAATGCGCGGCCGTGTGGATGATCGCATCGAGCAAGAGCGACCCGCGCGACGTCAGTACTCTAAGCGATATTGCAAGCAGTGCGCCGGATACCGAGCCGGACGTTTCCGTTTCCGAGCACGATACCTTCTATCTCGGCTATACGTCGGGAACGACCGGCTTTCCCAAGGGAGCGATCGTTACGCATCGTAATCGGTCGCTGGCGTACCGCTACTGGGCGATCGAATACGGCTTCAATGGCGAAGACCGCTATCTGCAATCAGGCCCGTTTCATCATTCGGTGCAGGTCGGCTTTACGCTCGCCCAGCTTTCCCTGGGCGGCACTGCGACGGTGCTGCCGAAATTCGATCCGAGGGACGCGGTCAACATCATGAAGCACCAAAGGATCACATGGTCCTTCATGGTGCCGTTCATGTACAACGCCATTCTGGCGTTGCCGGAGACTGAGCGGCGTGCTCAGGATTTGGGCGAGCTTCGTACTTTCATCTCCGCGGCGTCCCCGCTGCCGACCGGCGTCAAGGATCGCCTGCTGGAAGCCTTTCCGCATGTCGGGTTGCATGAGTTTTACGGCGCTACGGAAGCCGGCGTCGTGACCAATCTGCGCCCCAGCGAACAACGCAACAAGATCCGCTGCGTCGGCAAACCGATTCTCGACATGGAGGTGAAGATTTTCGACGAGGTGGGTGGCGAGGTCGCACGCGGCGAAGTGGGATACCTCTATATGAAAGGCCCCACTCTGTTCGATGGATATTACGGTTCTCCTGACAAGACAGCGGCTGCTTTCAAGGACGGCTGGTGTACGCTGGGCGACCTCGCCCGGCTCGACGCTGACGGATATCTCTACATCGTCGATCGCGCCAAGGACGTCATCAAAAGCGGTGGCGTGAATATCTTTCCTGCCGAAATTGAAGAAGTCCTGACACTCCATCCGAAGGTGTTCGAGGTTGCCGTTGTCGGAATTCCCGACGATACGTGGGGCGAGGCCGTGCACGCAATCGTTGTTCCGCGAAGCAGTGAGGACGTTACCGCCGAGGAGCTGATGGCATACTGCCGCGACAATCTTGCGAGCTACAAGGTGCCGAAATCCCTGGAGCTTCGCAGCGAGCTTCCGCGTAATCCCGGCGGCAAGGTGCTGAAACGGGTGTTGCGTGAGGAATTCTGGAAGAATCACGAGGTAAAAGTCTAGGAGGCCAGCTTGGCTGTGGACCGCAATATTATCGGGCGATCGTCGCCGGAATTTTTCTGTACGGTCGAGGCGGGAAAAATCAAGGAATTTGCCGCATCCATCGGTGAAAACAATGCTGCTTTCTGGGCGGATGATGAGAGCGCATTACTTGCGCCACCGACGTTCTCGCACATCTTCCGGTCAGGGAAGATGGAGCTATTGATGAGCGATTGCGGGCTGGACGCCACCAAGTTCCTGCATGGCGAGCACGAGATCGAATTTCATCGCCCGCTGAAGTCAGGCGACCGTCTCAGCTATGCGATCAGAGTTGCCGATGTCCGGGAGGCAACCGGCAAGCGCAGCGGTCCCATGGACATCATCATCCTGGAAACGCTTGTTAAGGATGATGTGGGCGCGCCGGTTCAGACCATTCGGCAGACGTTCGTCGCAAAGAGGTGACAATGCGCGACTATTACTACGACACATGGATCGAGGACGGCAGTGAGCCTATCGGCTATCGGAAAGCCGGCTGGCGCACGACCAAGACTGTGCCAGTCAAGGCCGCGAAAGACCTCAAGGCCGGTATGGATATTCCAACGTTCACGCAGGGTCCGGTCACGCGGACTGAAATTGTCAAATATGCCGCGGCCTCGTGGGACTTCAATCCAGTCCATCATGACGAGACCTTCGCGAAGCAGGCGCGCAGCGGTGGGATCATCGCACACGGTATGATGATCTTCGCCTATCTTGGCCGCGTTGCGACCGACTTTCTCGGCACCCCGACGCTCTCCAAACTGAGTGCCCGCTTTATGAACGTGACGCGTCCTGGCGACGTTCTCACGCTCGGCGGGCAGGTGGAATCCGTGGGTGCTGACGGCACCGTTATTCTGCACTTGTCGGCGACGAACCAGAAGGGCGAGACGGTCGCGACTGGTGTCGCGCAGGCGTACGTCCCCGTTGGCTAGAGGTTGGAAAGTTGGCTCGCATTCCTTATCCCGATATCGAGGCTCTTCCTGCGCTGACGCGCGAGGCACTCGGTAAAATCCGTTCCATCAATGTCTTCAAGCTCGCGGCCTGGGCGGACGGCATCGCGCCGGGATTCTTTGCCTTCGTAACCGATATCTTCACGAAGACGGAGCTCGATCCGAAACTGCGGCAGATCGCAATTCTGCGCGTCGGACATATCTGTGGGTCGGCTTACGAAACGTACCAGCACGAGAAGCTGGCAAAGATCGTCGGGTTGACTGATCAGCAGATCGCGGCAACCCGCGATGGTAAGAGCATCGAAGCACTCGATGAGCAACAGCTTGCCGTGCTTCGCTTTGCTGAGGAAATGACCACGAGCATCAAGGTTTCGGATGCGACGTTTGGCGGCGTGCGCGCTTTCCTTCCCGAGAAGGAGTTGACCGAGCTCACGATCATTACCAGCTTCTACAGCGCAATATGCCGGTTTCTCGAGACGATGGACGTCGAGGTAGAGCAGAAGAAATAACGGACGACGTCGATATCGCGCGCATCGTCTAACGGCAGCGTCATTTTGCGACAAAGCTCTCATGAAGGGTCTTGAAAACGACCTGCCCCTTTTTGACCAGGTCGTATTTCTTACCGTAGAGCAGCCATACTGCGGTGACGTGGCACATGCCGCCCATCAGCAAGGACATTGCAGTATATGGATCAAGGTTCTTCCGGAAGTGGCCGGAGCGGATGGCTTGCTTGATGAGCTGGACGTAGCGCATCGCATATTTATCAACCGGCTTCTTGATGCGTGGCTCTGCGGCGACCACGCTCGGCCAAATCTCAAGAAAAAATACCCGACCCCAGCCGGGGTTGTCCCTGATGTACTCAAAGTTGCTGAGATAAATGATACGAAGCTGCTCTACAGGATTGGTGCCGGATTTCAGAAGCAAAGGCTCCGTCTTTTCATAGAGTGCGGCGAAATTTTTCTCGTCAACTTCGGTATCGATGGCTGTTATTTTGTGCTAAAAGATACATTGATAATATATTTTTAGACCCGTTCTAAGGAACAGGTGGTCGAGTGTCGACCGGCGAGCCATGCATCAGCGTTGGCCGAAAAATGAAAATGGAGGTACTCCGTGCTTGACAGGCGGACATTGATCGCAGGGTTGCCGCTCGTCTGTGTGACAGGTATCCGCTTCGCGCAAGGCGCTGCCCCCTTGACCCTCTGGGGGCCGCCTGCCGCGCCCTCGATCATTCTTGCGCAGGCGATTGCGACGGGCTTGCCAAACGCCGTCGCACCGGATGGCGCCGTGTTCAAGGTGTGGAAGACACCGGATGAGATGCGGGCCGGCATTAGTTCGAACACCATGGAGGCTGTGGTGGTGCCGAGCTACGTCGCGGCCAATCTTTATAACCGCGGGCTCGGCGTGCGGCTGCTCAACATCCTCACCGACGGGCTTTTGCATGTTGTTGCCCCGCCAGGCACGGCGTCCACTATCGCCGATCTCAAGGGCAAGCGCGTCGCCGTCCCGTTCCGCAATGACATGCCTGACTATATCCTCCAGCGGCTGCTGGCCGCGGCGGGGTTGTCCTCCGGCGATTTGACGATCGACTATTCCGGCACGCCGCCCGAGGCGGTGCAGATGCTATTGGCCGGCCGGGCGGATGCGGCGCTGTTGAGCGAACCAGCGGCGAGCGCAGCGATCGTGCGGGCGAAGGCGGCCGGAAAGGCGCTGGAGCACGCGATCGATTGTCGAAAGGCATGGGCAAGCGTCTCCGGCCACGCGACAATCCCCCAGGCCGGGCTGGCCGTGACCGAGAAGTTCGCTGCGCGAATCGGCAAGGACGGCCTCGGGGCGCTTCAGAATGCGCTCGAAACTGCCTTGCAGACGGTCCGCAAAGACCCTCAATCGGCGGCGGCCGCTGCGGCGCCGGCGCTCGGCCTGCCGGCGCCGGTGATCGCGCAGTCGATGACAACCAGCAACCTCGTCGCCCACAAGGTTTCAGCTGTGCGCAACGATCTTGCGAGTTTCTTCGACGTTCTGATGAAGAGCGACCCGCGCATCATCGGCGGCAAGCAGCTGGACGACGGATTCTACGCATTGTGAAGCCGATCGCGCGGAGCCTGGTGTTTGGCGGCTGGATCGGGCGGTATCTGTGGTCCGCCTGGGCCGGCGCCGCCGGCCTTTGCTGCCTGGCCGCTGCATGGCAGGCGGGCCACGAGTTCTATGGCTCGTTCATCCTGCCGTCGCCGCTCGAGACGCTGCGCGCCGTTGGTGATCTCGTGGCAGGGCAGACGTTCGCGATGGCGGCGCGCGAGACCGCGGAGCGTTCGCTCGCGGGCTTCGTGCTTGCCGTTGGTATCGGCACGAGCGCCGGCGTGATCGCCGGATACTCGTTCGCGGCGATGCGGCTGACGCGGCCGATCGTCACCGTCATTCTTGGCGTTCCGCCGATCGCCTGGATCGTGCTGGCGCTGATCTGGTTTGGCTCAACCGGTGGCTCCGCGGTGATGACGGTGGTGGTGGCGGCGCTGCCGATCTCCTTTGTCGGCGGGCTTGAGGGCGTGGCCACGCGCGACCGCGCCCTCGACGCCATGGCACGCTCGTTCGGCGCCGGCGCGTGGATGCGCTTCCGCACTGTCACCGCGCCGCACCTCGTCTCCTACCTTTTCCCTGCCTGGATCACTACGGCGGGGACCGCCTGGAAGGTCACGGTGATGGCGGAGCTTCTATCCAACTCCGGAGGCATCGGCGGCGAGCTTGCGACGGCGCGGTCGCTGTTCGACATCCCGCAGGTGATGGCGCTGATCGTGGTGGTTATCGCTTTTGCATTGATCACCGAATACGTGCTCCTGCATCCGCTGCGCGACCGGCTGGAGCGCTGGCGTGACGCTGGCCTGCGATGGGGCGTGAAGCGATGAAACTGGCACTCGAAGGCGTCGGACACGCGTTCCTCGGTCGTGCCGTGTTCGACAGGCTCGATCTCTCGCTCGATGCCGGTGAGGTGGTCGCGTTACTTGGTCCCTCCGGCTGCGGCAAGACTACGGTGTTGCAGATCGCAGCTGGCCTCATCGAACCCTTGCGGGGGCGTGTACGGCGTGCTTACCGGCAACACGCAGTGGTGTTCCAGGAGCCGCGCCTGCTTCCGTGGATGACCACACGCGATAATATCGGCTACGGCCTGCGCATTGCCGGAGCTAATTCGGCACGGCGCGAGGCCGCGGTGGAGCGACGCGCCCAGGAGGTTGGTCTCCACGTTCGCGATCTCGACAAGTATCCGGTGGAGTTGTCCGGCGGAATGCGCCAGCGTGCCGCGGTAGCCCGTGCGCTGGCCGTCAACCCTGACGTGGTGTTCTTCGACGAGCCGTTCACTGCTGTCGATGTCGGGCTGAAGCGTGCCCTGCAGGATCTGGTGATCGCGACCGCGGCACGCGAAAAGTTTTGTGCGTTGTTCGTGACCCACGATCTGTCGGAGGCGGTGCGGATAGCCCACCGGTTGGTAGTCCTGTCCAGCGATGCGGATGGGCTGATCGCGAGCCGCGCCATCGAAGGTGCGCCTGGAAAGCGTAGCGACCGCGCTGTCTTTGAGATGGTCGAATCGTGGTCGCGCGATCCCGCGTTCCGCGAATTGTTCGACAGCGAGCGGGAGCGGGCTGCGTGAATTTCGCACCCCCTGTCGCTCCGAAGACAGCCGCGCCGTCGCCGCTGCTGGCGGAGGGATTACGGCTGTTCTTTCCGGCCGCGGCGTGCCACGCGGCAATCCTGGCGCTGGCATGGGTCGTGCTGTTTGGCTTTGCGTTGCCTTTCACACAGGACATTCCCGCTGGCCAATGGCATGCCCATGAGATGATCTTCGGCACCTATGGCGCGGCCCTTGCCGGGTTTCTGACGTCTGCCATCCCGGAATGGACGGATACCCCAAGGCGCCAGGGCAAGGCGCTGCTGGCGCTACTGCTGCTCTGGCTGCCGGGACGCGCGATCGGACTTGTCGGCGCCGAAGCGTTGATCGCCGTGGCGGCGGCGACCGATCTCGCCTTCCTCGGGCTGTTGGCCTGGTACGTGCTCAAAGCGCTGATCGAGCGCGGCAGTAAGCGCCATGTGTCCTTCATCCTCTGGCTCGGGTTGTTCCTGTTGATGGAGGCGGGCATCCGGGCAGCATGGCTTGCGGGCAGCACGGATATCGCCGGCCGATTGCTGCACGCGTCGCTGATGGTGTTTCTGATCTTCTTTTCGCTCTCCATCGCCCGGATCAACGTCGTCGTCATCAACCTCGCGCTCGATCCGAGCGGCGAGACCACGCCCGATCGCCCGCATCCCGGCCGGCAAAACCTCACGGCGGCGCTGGTTGCGCTCTACGCGGCGACAGCGCTGCTTGCACCAGGCTCGACCGTACCCGCCTATCTCGCGCTGGCTGCCGCTGCCGCTTTCTTCGATCGGCTGGCGGAGTGGTTCATCGGAACTGCCGCTCTGCGCACCCACGTGCTCTCACTTGCCGCGGCAAACATGTTCGCCGGCGTGGGCTTCCTGCTGGTTGGCTTGGCCGGTCTGGGCGCCCCACTCGCCGCAACGACAGGCGTTCACACCCTGTCGGTGTCAAGCCTCGGTTTGGCTGTGCTGAGCGTGTTCATCATTGCCGGGCTGCGCCACACCGGACACACTCTCGATCTGCCGTGGCAGGCTCATGCCGCGGTGGTGCTGATGGTCGGCGCGGGCCTCGTGCGGGTGCTGCCGGAAATCGGCATCGGCGCCTTTCTTCTGGGAGCCCACTATGCGGTCAGTGCTTCGCTGTGGTCGCTCGCCTTCGTGCTATGGCTCGCAGGATTTTTGCCGTTGTTGCGGCAGCCTACGACCTGAGGGAGCGTTGTCGCCGTCAGGATGGTACTCAATCGCCAGGCCAGCTTGCGAAAGACTTGGGAGCGAACGATCCAATGCGAATCTCTTCATCCGGGCCGGTTGGATCGGTGAAGAACCGGATGCGGACGGCGTAGTCGTCAAGATAGGTAACCGGCGGGCCGACGTGAAACGGCCGATCATGCCCCGGATAGATCACGGCAGCCAGGCCGAGTGCTTTTTTGAGGCTATTGCGCGCGAGCGCCGTCGCTGGCGCCATGTAACGGATATCGCCGGTGGCGGCATCGCAAGCACAACCCACGGCATCTCCAGCGAGAAGTGCGTCGCCGACTTTGAGGCCGATGGAGCCAGGAGTATGCCCGGGCAGTTCGACGATCCGCACGCCGGGACAGAGTTGCGGCTCGCTGGTGATCGGCTCCAGCCGGAGACGGCGCAAGGCACGTCCGATATAGGCCGGAGTCTCGCTGTCATGCTCGCTGGTCGTCTCGGCGTAGGCCAGTTCGCGTTCGTGCAGCAGTATGGTCGCGTTCGGAAACAGGTCCGCGTTGGCCGCACTATCCCAGTGGACGTGAGAGAGGATGACGGTATCGATCTCGCCGACGTCGATGTTCAGCTTACGAAGCCGGCCTTGCAGGATCGGTCGATAGGCGTAGGGGCCGGTGTCGAACATCATCAAGCGATTTTCCGCGTGCACCAGGGCAACCGTCGAAATGCCCGGCAGAAAACTGTCGGCGAAGGCAGGCAGCCCCGAGAATAGAAGAGTGATGCGAGGCAAAGTCATCATGGCCGTTTCTCCCCGCTCATGGTTTGCGCCGTCGAGATGCCGATGCCGAAGCTCTGGCCAAGCGGCTGAAACGGAAAGCTCAGCTCATAGCGGTATTGCGTCAGATACTGCACTTTGCCGTCCTTGAACCGGAACGGGCGATCATGTCCCGGGTAGAACACTTCGCCTGCGGCAAGGGCCCGTTCGAGGCTCGCCTGTGCCCTGGCAGGATCGAAGAATGCAACGTCGGGAACTGCCCGCGTTGCATCCCTGGCCGACCATAATGCGTCGCTGGCGAGGACCGCGCGCTCCTCGCCGGTGTCGATCACCAGCCCCTGCAGCCCGATGGAATGACCCGGCAGCAGTAGCGTTCTGATGCCGGGAAAAATCTCTTGCTCCAGTTCCGGGAGAAGCGTGACGCGCATGTTGCGCAGGATCTCCCGGACATAAGGCGGCGTGCCCCAGTCGTTCGGCCGCGGTGCTGCGGCATACTCGAATTCGGAGCGAGGGGTGAGCACCTCGGCGTCGGGAAAAATGTCGAGGTTCTCGACGTGATCCCAGTGCAGGTGCGTAAGGAAGATCGTATCGATGTCGGCGGGCGCAAGGCCCCGTTGCCGCAGGGCCTTGATCAGCGTCGGGCGTATCCGGAACGGCCCGGTGTCAAACAGGATGGTACGCCCTGCGGTTCGGATCAGCACCAGTGAGCAGATGCCGAAGAGGAAGTGGTCTGCCTTTGCCGGCAGCCCCGGAATCAGGAGGTCGATTTTCACTTGGGTCTTTGCTCACAGGTTCGGAGGACGGGAGGAGCTTGCCTTTGCTGCCTTTCTGCACTATTACGCATAGAAAAATCAATTATGGATAGTGGAGGAGCCATGAATTTTCGATCCTGGATTTCGGCCGTCGCCGGTTTGGGCCTTGTTGTCGCAACCACGGCTGCGCCCCTTCAGGCGCAGCCGTCGCAGACGACCGCCGTACGGGCGGCATATATTCCTGTCGTCACCTGGCTCCCGGCATGGGTCGCTAAGGAGAAAGGGTTCTTTGCCAAGCATGGCCTCGATGTCACGCTGGCCGTCGCCCAGAATTTGTCGCTGCTACCCGGAACCGTCGGACGGCAGTTCGAATTCGCACCGAGCACCGCGCCCGATCTTCTGAAGGCCGTGGCTAGCGGGCTCGATGTTGTCGCGGTCGCAGGCGAGGTGTTCGAGACCGAGGGCAATGCCTCGACCTATCTGATGGTGGCCAAGGACTCAGGAATCGCGTCAGCCAAAGATCTGGAAGGCAAGCTGATCGCGACGCCGACAATCGGCGGAGTCATCCATGTCGCAACGCTTTACTGGCTCAAGAAGAACGGTGTCGATCCCGCGAGCATCCGGGCTGTTGAAGTCCCGTTTCCCAATATGGCGGACCAGCTCAAAGCCAAACGCGTCGATGCAGTGGAGGCGTTGGAGCCGTTTGTTGGCGCGCTGAAGGCTGCCGGAAACGTGCCGCTCACTGCGCCGTTGCTGAGTGCCGGCAAGGAAGTTCTGTTCCCCTTCTGGATTGCCTCAGGTGAATGGGCGCGCGCCAACAAGGGCGTCATTGCCGCTTGGAAGGCCGCGCTCAACGATGGAATTGCCTTCATCGAGCAGAATCCGGATGAAGCTCGCAGCATCCTGGCGAAATACACCAAGCTTCCGGAGGCCGTCGTCAAGGCAACGCCATTCCCGCTGTATCGTACCGCGATCACCGCCAAGGATATTGAGCTGTGGGAGCATGTCCTGCGTGATGTCGGGCAGCTTACCGGCACGGTCGATACGAAAAAGCTGGTGATCGAATAGGGTTCGTCGTCGAGGATGCTGGATCCCATCTTCGAATGTCGGTCTGCAGGCGTGACTCTATCGCTGAACGGCGGCACGCGCCCGATCATTACCGATATCGACCTGAGCGTTCACGAGGCCGAGTTTCTGTCGATCGTTGGCCCCTCGGGGACCGGGAAGACGACGCTGCTGCGGATGCTGGGTGGGCTGCTATGCCCGACCTCCGGCGAAGTCCGCGTCAAGGGGGAGCTTCTTACCGGGCCGCCGGATGGCGTGGTCATCGTGTTCCAGGACTACGCCAACGCGCTGCTGCAATGGCGCACGGTGGCCGCCAATGTTGCGTTCGGCATCGAACGCAAGTTGCCTGCCCGAGAATGCGCCGAGCGGGTCGAGGCTGCGCTCGATCTCGTCGGACTATCGAAGCGCGCCGACGACTATCCCTGGCAACTATCAGGAGGCATGCAGCAGCGCGTGCAGATTGCTCGGGCGCTTGCCCTGAGACCTGCGGTTATGCTGATGGACGAGCCTTTTGCGGCGCTCGACGCCATGACGAAGGCAGGCCTCCAGGATGAATTGCTGCGGCTGCGTGACCAGACCCGAACGAGCTTCGTGTTCATTACGCATGACATCGAGGAAGCTGTTTACCTGGGCGACCGGGTCGCGGTGCTGAGGGGAAGCCCGGGTCGCATCGAAAGTATTGTCGAGATCGGGCTTCCGTCGCCGCGTGATCAGATTTCGACCCGCCAGATGCCGGAGTTTCTTGCCTATCGCTACGATCTGCACAGGGCGATCGGTCATGGCTAGCGCGGGTGGGCCCGCACGCGTCAACTGGCCGGGGCTTGTCTTATTTGTGCTCCTGCTGCTCGTTTGGGAAGCCGCCGTTCGGTTTGGACTGATGGCGTTCGAATTCTTCCCGGCGCCTTCTGTGATCGCTGCGGGTGCTGCGCGGCTGGCCCGTGAAGGCATCCTTCTCGACGACCTCATCCATACCCTGATTTCGATGGCGCTCGGCTGGACGATTGCCATGGTGATCGGGGTTTCGATCGGGCTTCTGCTGGGATTCTCACCGTTTGCACGGACATTCGGCCTTGCCAGCATCGAGGTGCTGAGGCCGATACCGGGGATCGCCTTCGCACCGCTCGGCCTGCTGTTGTTCGGGTTTTCGCTGCAGACCGAGCTGGTTATCACCGTGCTTCCGACGATCTGGCCGGTCATGATCAATACCATGGGCGGTATCGCGAATGTGCATCCGAGGCTGACCGATGTCGGACGGACGCTACGGTTGAGTCCGGTCGAGATCGTTCGTCATTTGCTCTTGCCGGCCGCGCTGCCATCGATCGTTGTTGGTGCACGGATCAGTCTTGGCCTGGCGCTCGTCATGGTCATCGTTGCCGAGATCGTGGGCAATCCTGCCGGGCTCGGTTACGGTATCGTGCGTGAACAGCAGGCGATGAACCCCGAGTTGATGTTTGCTTATATCGCGGTTGTCGGCTGCCTTGGGATCGCTCTCAACGCCGGTGTTCTCGCCCTGACGACGGCGCTTTGGCCTGCAAGCACCAGGGGAACGTCGTGAGCGCACGCCCGTCCAGGCTATCATTCCTACTTCAAACGCTGTCGCAGTTGCCGTCGCCGCTTGGGCTGTTGCCACTGGTTGTCATCCTGGTGGCGTGGCAATTGCTGCAAACCGGAAACTCGCCGTACTTTCCACCGCCATCGATGTGGTGGGCGGGCGTCGTTCAGGCTGCCGAGATAGGTAGGCTGTGGCCCGCTTCGCTGGCCTCGCTGCAGACCATTGTTGTGGGGTTGCTGCTGGCCATCGCCGCAGGGGTGACCATCGGCGTGCTGATCGGAATTTCGCCGCCGATGGCACGGGCGCTGGGTCCGCTGCTGGAGTTCTGCCGGGCTATGCCGCCGCCCGCGATCGTGCCGCTGGTGATCCTGTTTCTCGGCTATGATGAGCGGATGAAACTGACCATCGTCGCGGTGTCGGCAATGTGGCCGATCCTGCTCAATACCGCGGCAGCAGTTCAGCGAATTCACCCAATCCTGCTGGACGTCGCGACCTCGCTCCACCTTTCAGCACTTGAGCGAATCAGGTTCATCGTGGTTCCTTCAGTAACGCCTTCGATCCTGCTCGGCATCCGGGTTGCGCTGCCGTTGTGTATTGTCCTGACGCTGCTGGTTGAAATCCTGACCTCGATCGAGGGCGTCGGCGCGCTGATGATCGCCGCACAACGCAACTTTCAGTCCGGGCAGGTGTATGGTCTGCTCGTACTGGTCGGTTTGTTCGGATTCTTCATCAACATTGCGTTTTCGATCATTCAGGCTGCCATTTTGCGCCGATGGCCGCCGAGGAACATCCAGGCATGAGCGATCAGTCGAAGGCAAATCGGCGCTGGGACGATGAACACGATTCAGTGGTCGCGCCACGTGTCGAACAGATTGGCGTGCAATCTGTAGAGGTCGCCGGCCACATCCTCAAAACGTTGGCGTCGTTCGACGGGCCGCAGACTCTCACCGCCCTGTCCCATGCCGCCGGCCTGTCGTCCGCAAAGGTTCACCGCTATCTGGTCAGCCTGATCCGGGAGGGCTTTGTCGAGCAAAGTGCTATCGATGGCCGCTACGATTTCGGCGGAGCGGCACGTACCGTCGGCCGCGCGGCAATGAATCGCCTCGATATCGTGCGCATCGGTACACCGCTGCTCGGCAACCTGCGCGACGAGTTGCAGGAGACGGTGTTCATGGGAGTATGGACTCCGCAGGGCCCTATGGTGATCGAATGGTTCGACATCGTGCGCCCGGTTTCGGTGATCCTGCGACCAGGTTCGATCCTGCCGCTCTATTCCTCGGCGCTTGGCTTGATCTGCGCGGCGTATTTGCCACCCGACATCATTGAGCGGGCACTGAAGGCCGAAGCGCCGCAACCGCTGTTGCGTTCCCGCAAGCTCTCCAAGGCGAAGCAAATCGAGATGCAGGAACAGGTGCGGCGAAACGGCTTCAGCGTTGTGCAGGGCGATCTCATCAACGGCCTGGATGCCGTTGCTGTTCCCGTTCTCAACTATCGACACGAACTTGTGGCGTGCCTTGCTGTCGTCGTATCCAGTGGACAGTACGACTTTTCGGGAAGCGGGCGCATCGTCCATGCGCTCAAGGCGGCCGCAAGCCGGTTCATGCGGTCGCTGGGCTGAGAATGATGCGGAGTGTGGGGGCCGTGGCCAGCTTGGAGAGGGTGTTGTTGGTGATGTCGAGTAACGGCGTGAGGAGGCTATGACTTATCCTGTCTCCCTCGCGGGCAAGGTTGCCCTGGTCGTTGGCGGAAGCGGTGGTATCGGTGCGGCAACGGCGCGTGCCTTTGCCGCAAGTGGAGCGCGTGTCGTCGTCACCTACCATGGTGGCGAAGGCAAGGCGGAGCAGACCAGAGCCGTGTTGTCCGCTCTTGCCGGCAACGGACATGCTGCACTTGCTGCCGACGTTGCCGACACTGCAACACTGATCACGGCAAGAGGTGAGATTGCCGCGCGCTATGGGCGGCTGGATATCCTGGTCAATAGCGCTGGATTTACCAAGCCTGTGCCGCATGCCGATCTCGAGGCGCTGGATGATGACCTGATCGACCGAATGTTCGCGGTAAACTGGCGTGGCCAATTCGCAGCGGTGCGGACCTTCGCGCCAATGTTGAAGGCGTCGGGGAATGGGCTCATTGTTTCCGTCTCCTCGATTGCGGGATCGACGGGCGTGGGATCATCGATTGCCTACTGTGCAGCGAAAGCCGGCATAGACGTGATGGCGAAATCGCTCGCCCGCGTACTCGCTCCGGAAGTCAGGGTTCTTGGCGTTGCTCCCGGTGTCGTGGATACCGGCTTTGTGCCCGGACGTAGCGCCGATTTCAATGCCAAAGCGGGTGCGACGACGCCGCTGGCCCGGATTGCAACCGCTGAAGATGTCGCGCAGGCCATTCTGGCTTGCGCGACGCATCTTTGTTTTTCGACGGGCACAACCGTTGTTGTCGATGGCGGTCGCTCTCTGTAGGTGGGCCGCTCATCCGCGGAAAGGCCAGGCAACGGAGTTGGCACGAAAGTTAATGACAGGAAGAAATGCACCATGCGCCATCCTCGCAACAAGATTTTCATCACTTGCGCGGTGACGGGTAACCTCACGACTCCTGAACAGACGCCACATTTGCCGATCACGCCGGAGGAGATCGCCGAGGCGTGCCTCGGTGCAGCGGAAGCAGGGGCTGCAATCGTGCATATCCACGTGCGCGATCCGGAAACGGGCAGCCCCTCGATGGAACTTGCTTATTACCGGGATGTCGTCGAGCGCATTCGCCAGAAGAACCCGCGATTGATCCTTAATATCACGACCGGGCCGGGTGGTAGATTCGTGCCGTCGCCTGACGAGCCTCGCATCGCTGCGCACGGCACCACTCTGGTCGCGCCGGAAAAGCGCGTGGAGCACATAGCGGTGCTACGCCCGGAAATCTGTACCATCGATCTCAACACCATGAATTCCGGCAAGGAAGTCGTCATCAATACGCCGGAAAATGTGCGCCGTATGGCAAAAGTCATGCGGGAGGCAGGCGTCAAACCAGAAGTCGAGCTATTCGATTCCGGCGATGTCGCGCTGATGCATGACCTGCTGGCGGATGGCTCGCTTGCTGGCCCCGTACTCTGCTCGTTCGTTATGGGGGTGCGGTATGGCTTCCAGCCGAGCTCGGAAACGGTAATCTACGCGCGCAACTTACTGCCGGCCGATGCCGAGTTTACCGCGATTGGCATAGGAAAGTCGGCGTTTACGGCGGTCGCGCAATCCTATCTTGCCGGCGGTCATGTCCGGGTTGGCCTCGAAGACGCCGTTTACCTGTCGCGAGGCGTGCTGGCGCCCTCCAATGCAGCGATGGTCGAAAAGGCGCGCCGCATCGTCGAGGATCTGGGAGGCCAGCTCATGACCTCGAAGGAAACGCGCGACCTGCTCGGTTTGTCAGGCTGACGCCGATCCGCGTGTCAGCGCAGCACGGGCAAACGAGCGTGGCACGGCTAGCGCCGGAGCTAGTCATTTGGCGTGACTGTGCTGTATCCCTGCCGTGAGAGCGTCGCCGATTACGCTATGGCAAATACGGCCCTCACTCGCTTCACCGCATCGACGACGGTGCTTCATGCTGAAGCGTAGATGATACCGTTCGGGCTGCCCTCTACAAAACCCGCTTTTGAACGTCGATATTGCCATCGGCGTATCCTGCAATACGCAGCGCACACGGTCCGCCGGCTATTGACAGGCTTCCGATTGGTCCATACAATTTGTGATTACAATATGTTATTATAAAATTGTCGAAGCATGGCGGAATAGAGTGGTGACTTGTGCAGGGCAGGCGGAGCAAGGGAGCTGATGTGCCACATTGGTGGCCCGCCATTTTGTAACGTTCAGACCGGGTCTATGGAGCGAGAGTAAGGTGGCAGTCGGGGAAACGGCAAGCGATCACTTCCTGCACGATGTGCATCCCTTACGTCGCGTATCTGGTTCTGGCGTCGCTGGCGAGCTACGACATCACGCTTGAGCAGGCATCGGCAAATCTTGGGGCGTCCCGTTCGCGCACGTTCTTCAGGATTACGCTGCCCTTGATCAAACCGGGTATCGTTGCCGGCGGCGTGTTCGCCTTTCTGATGTCGTTCGACAACATCTCGTTGTCTCTGTTCACGTCCAATGGCGACACTCTGCCGCTACGTTTGATGCAGCACATCCAGCACCAGGAAGATCCGGCCGTTGCAGCCGTGTCCAGCGTTCTGGTGCTCCTCGCCCTTATCGTCATGGTGATGTTAGGTCGGGTTCTGCGGGAGAGCCAGTTGGGGGCGCTGCCGTTCGGGCGATGGAAAAGTTCACGCTGAAATATGTCGAGCAGCCGGTGATGGGGATCGAGCGCATCGCGGAAGTCGCGCGCGCCATCGATCAGCCGGTGATGGCGGATGAATCGGCGTGGAATGCCCACGATGCCATCCAGATCGCCGAGCGCCGCGCCGCCCAGATCGTGTCGATCTACACCACGAAGCCCGGCGGGCTTTACAGGGCGATGGAGGTCGGCGCGGTGTGCCGGGCTGCCGGCATCGTCTGCAACGTCAACGGCTCGGTGGAGACCGGTGTCGGCAACCTCGCCAACATTCACCTCGCCGCGCCGTGCCCCGCCGTCGAGTTGTCGAACGTGGTGCCGGTCTCGACGCCCGAGACGCATCAGAGCGGCCAGGTCGGCGGCATCTACTACCGCGACGATTTGATCAGCGAGCCGTTGCGCGTGGTCGATGGCGCAATCGAGGTGCCGTCCGGCCCCGGCATGGGGATCGAAGTCGATCAGGCCAAGGTCGATCGCTATCGCATCGCGCTCTAGAGCCTTTCGCTTCCGATGGAATCGGAAGCGGGGCTCTTGGATTTTTTGTTGACGCGTTTTCTTCACGCGAACCGGCTCCCACTTCGCTTGAAAACGCTCTAGCTGCTCAGGGAAAGACCAGGATATGCGTCAGGAAATTCTCACCAAGCAGGGCGGAAGATGGCTGCGCGCGGCTGGGACGCCATCGTCTCCTGCTCGCCGGAAAACTTCGCCTACGCGGCGGGGTTTACCCGTCGCAGCCGCTGTTGCGACACCGGCATGCGATGGCCATCGTCAAGGCCGATGCAACCGCCTCGCTCCTGGCGGTGGACATGGAGGAAACGACCGTTGCGCGCAACGCCCCCGGCGTCGACCTCGCGATCTGGAAGGAGTTTTCCGACGATCCGATGCGCGTGATGGCCGACCATCTGCGCAAGCTTGGCCTGTCGCGGGCAAAGATCGGCATTGAGATGGATTACCTGCCGGCGGGCGACTATGCCCGGCTTCGCGGCTATCTGCCGGATGCCGTGTTCGAGGCGGCCGAGCAGGCCTTGTCACGGCTGCGGCAGATCAAGACGGCGGACGAGGTGGCGTTGCTGCGCAGGCTGTCGCGCATTGCCGATCAGGCGATCGGCGACGCGCTGGCTGCCGTGCGGATCGTGGCGACAGGCGAGCGCAGCCAGCTTCCGAACGTCGGCCCCTCGGAGCGGCGCTTGCAGCGCGGCGATGTCTGCCGCATCGAGATTTTCTCGGTGATTGGCGGCTATCAGGCCGGCGTCTGCCGCACGGCCTACGTTCAGGAGCCGCCGCCGATGGCTGAGGCGATTTGGCAGGTGATGGTGGATTGCAAGTATCGCACCTCGACCAGAGGTTTCACTTTACGCTCTATGCGGCCGCGGGCTCCGACGTGTTGATGCCGTTGATCGAATCGCTGTGGCTGCGAAGCGGTCCAACGATGTATTTTCCCCTGCTGATGCCCGACATGCCGTGGGATGCGTTGGCACACAAGAAAATCATAGAAGGACTTTTGCAGAAGAATGCGGCCGCGGTTCAGCATGCGGTATCGCAGGATATTCGCACGATCGCGCGCCATCTTGCGAACATCGACAAGGGGCGCGGCCCGTTGACGATGGCCGGCAACCCGCAACTGGACATTTGGCTTGAGGTCTGAGCCGACCGGGTATCGCCGGAGCGGTTTTCAGATCGCCATCGGCCCGGCTTACTTCCGCCCGCCAGTTCTCGTTTAAGCCGGATCGCGCGTCCAAAAAGCCCTGCGTCCTCAGTCTTGCATTCATTTGATGTCGCGTTGGCCGCGGCCCTTTGCCATGCGTTCTCCCGCTCAAACTCGCGCCGTCGCTTTTCTATAAGCGCCGTACCCGAAGCCCCCCGCCCCAAAGAGCGTCCTCAGCACCGCGTGACTGTGCGTGTCCATGCTTGGCCGCTCATCCCGCGGCGAGGCGGCACGCTATTCTGTAAAGATACGGCGAGGCTGCCTGGAGTCTCAAAGATAATACCTTTATCCTTGCAAGATATTGGAATAACTATATCTTATAGAATAGTTAGATATTTAGTTGACAATTTTGAGGGATAAGAGTTAGAAATATAGTCAACTGCTAAGCTCGGGAGGGTAAGGATGGGTCGCGGCCCACATGTGCCAGTCCAGAACGCTCTTTCTGGCCCCCTGACCGGACACGTCGTTATCGAGTTGGGCTCGACTGTCGCTGGCCCCTTCTGCGCGCGCCTGCTTGCCGATTTCGGCGCCACCGTCATCAAGGTCGAGCAGAAGGAAGGGGACGCCGTCCGGGCGATGGGAAAGACCAAGGATGGTCATTCCCTCTACGGTGCCTCGATCTTCCGGAACAAAAAGATCATCTCCGTCGATCTCAGGACCGATCAGGGTCGCGCCATCGTTCGGCAACTCTGCGAAAAGGCAGATGTGGTCGTTGAGAACTTTCGCCCCGGTACGCTCGAGAAATGGGGTCTCGGTTACGACGTGCTCAGTGCTGCCAATCCGGGTCTCGTTCTTGTCCGGATTAGCGGCTACGGCCAAAGCGGGCCCAACAGCCGGCGGCCGGGATACGGCGTGGTTTGCGAAGCGTTCAGTGGCCTTCGCGAACTGACTGGCGATCCCGACAGGCCACCCGCGCGCACCGCCGTCTCCATGACCGATTGCATCACCGGGCTGTATGGCGCGTTTGGTGCCGTGATGGCGCTGCTAGATCGGAAGCGAAGCGGTAAAGGGCAGGTCATCGATTGCGCGCTTTATGAGGCTGCGTTCAGCTTCATGGAGCCTCACGTCCCAGCTTACCAGCAATTGGGCGTCGTTGCCCGCCGGACCGGATCGCGGTTGCCCAATCACACGCCCAACTCGCTCTATGCGACCGCGGACGGCCGCTACATCCACATCACCGCGGGGTCGCAGAGCGTCTTCAAGCGGCTGGCGCACGCAATGGAAAATCCCGCCCTGCTCGACGATCCGCGTTTTGCGACGCCCGACGCCAGGACCGCGCACGAGGATGAGATCGATGGCATCATCGGGGCGTGGACCGGATCGCTACCGCTAGCGACCCTGGAGCGCCTGCTCGATGATGCCGGTGTGCCGGCTTCCCGGATCTTCGACATCGAAGACATCTTCGCCGATGCGCATTATCGGGCACGTGAGATGATTGCGATGCCGGTGGACCCGGCATTGGGACCCGTCGCGATGGCCAATGTCGTGCCGCGGTTGTCGCGGACGCCCGGACGCATCTGCTGGGCTGGACACGAGATCGGGCAGGACACCATCGAGGTGTTGGAACAGCAGCTCGGTTTCGATAGCGCCGAGATCGAGCGTCTTGTGAACGATGGCGTAATCTATGACGGCGAAGGTGCCGGCGGGGTAGTGCGCACGCACCTGGTAAGCAGCGAGGTTTGATCAATGGCGTCCGGTCCGATGATCGCTGCGAAAGATGTTGCCCCGGCGGAAACGCCCAAGCAGTCGAAGATGGCTGAACTGGAGCGTCGCGTGGAGCGGGCGCTGGCCATGGGCGGCGAAGCCAAGCTTGCGCGCCGGAAGGCCGCGGGACTTCTCAATGCACGCGAGAGGATCGACCACCTCGTCGATCCCGGCAGCTATATCGAAACCGGACTGCTTGGCGTTTCGTCGGTCCTTGCCGAGGACAGAGACAGTACGCCCGCTGACGGCAAGGTGGCCGGATTCGCACGGGTCGACGGTCGCCCGGTCGGGGTGGTTGCCAACGATTTCACGGTCAAGGGCGCTTCGAGCAGCCTGACCAACATGAAAAAAATCGGCCATGTGAAACGGGTTGCTACGGAGCGCGGCTTTCCGCTGATCTTCCTCGGCGAGTCGTCGGGGGCGCGGATGCCCGATAACATGGGGTCTCGTGGCATGGGGACACTGCTGGGTAACGATCCCCATCAGTATGTCCGGCACCGCGAAAGTCCCTGGGTGTCGGCCATCCTTGGTCAGTGTTACGGATCGTCCGCCTGGTATTCGTGCCTGTCCGATTTCATTGTCATGCGGAAGGGCGCGACGATGGCGGTCGCCAGTGCGGCGCTGGCTTCGCTGGCGATTGGCCAGCAGGTCGATCCCGAGCAATTAGGCGGTTGGAAACTGCACAGCGAGGTAACCGGCCTGGTCGATCGGGTTGCCGGCACCGATGAAGAGGCGCTGGATCAGATTCGCCTTTTTCTGTCGTACATGCCGTCCCACAATCAGGAAGCTCCGCCCGTGGCCGCCGTTCCGCCGGGCTCCGACGCCGCCGCGGCGCACCTTGCCGACATCGTTCCGGAAAACCGGCGACGTGTTTACGATGTGCGCAAGATCATCAATGCGATCGTCGACAAGGCGAGCTTCTTTGAACTGAAGCCGCGTTTCGGCGCGACAGCGGTCATCGGCCTTGCGCGATTGAATGGCGCGTCCGTTGGGATCGTCGCCAACAATCCGATGGGCAAAGCCGGCGCCATGGATGTGGCGGCCTGCGAAAAGATCACGCGCTTCCTGGTGATGTGCGATTCCTTCAACATCCCGATCGTGCTTCTGGTCGATACCCCGGGCTTCGTCATCGGCATTGAAGGCGAGCGAATGAAGGCGCCGGGCAAGATCATGAATTTCATGACCGCGCTGCAAATGTGCAGCGTACCGAAGTTCTCGATCATCATGCGCAAGAGTTACGGTCAGGCCTATCTCAACATGGGTGGCGGCCGTAATTCGGATGAGGTGGCGGCATGGCCGACGGCGGAGGTCAGCTTTATGGACCCCGCTTACGCGGTCCAGGTGGTGACCTGGGGCCGCGATGTGGATGACGAGGCCCGGGCGGCGTTGCGCGCTCAGATGGAGCGGGACAGCGACGTCTGGGGTATGGCCGAAATCTATGCGGTGCAAGCCGTGATTCCGCCGGGCGAGACGCGCGACTATCTGGTGCGCATGCTGGATGTTCATACGATGCGTCGATCGCGCGGTGTCGGCAAACATCTGATGGCCAGCTGGCCGACCACTTTCTAATAGTTAGCATAACATCCGCGATGGGAGATTGAGGCGTGTCGACGATGGAGGTCAGTTCACCGGTCACAGGGACGATCTGGAAGATCGAGGTTGGACCCGGCGACCGTGTGCAGGAGGGCGACGTCATCATGATCCTGGAGTCCATGAAAATGGAAATCCCGGTCGAGGCGGAGGCCGCGGGCGTGATCCGGAGTCTTGCGGTCGAGCCGGGCGTCGCCGTGGATGAAGGGCAGGCCTTATGCGTGATCGAGTCGTGACCGCGCCGCAGCCAGCGGAAATTCAGCAGCCGCCTGCGGCGCCGGACGCGCTCGCGGAATTGCGTTTCCGCCGCGATGAGGCGCTCAAGATGGGCGGCACCACCGCCATAGAGCGCCAGCATCGGGCCGGCAGGCTGACGGTGCGCGAGCGGATCGACGCGCTGGTAGATCGCGACAGCTTTCGCGAGATCGGGACGCTTGCGGGCACGGGCACGTACGACGCGGCCAACCGGCTGGTATCGGTCGTACCGGCGCCCTACGTGGCGGGACTGGCGAGGATCGACGGCCGGCCGGTCGTGTTGGGTGGTGAAGATTTCACGGTACGCGGCGGCACGACGTTCGGCAGCTCGCGGCGCAAGGGCGGTCAGGGCGGGTTCATCGAGGACCTCGCTTACCACTATCGCGTGCCGCTGGTGAACCTGATCGACGGCGCGGGCGGCACGGTGGCGTCCATCAAGCGGCGCGGGCATAGCGTTTTTCCCGGCGTGCATGGATTTGAGCGGTCCGTCGATCTTCTCGGAACCGTGCCCGTGGTGTCGGCCGTGCTGGGGACGGCCGCCGGCGGCCCGGCCGGCCGGGCTATTCTCTCGCATTTCTCGGTGATGGTGCGCGGCTCCAGCCAGATATTCGCTGCCGGTCCGCCGGTCGTCAAACGCTCGCTCGGCCAGCAGATCGACAAGGACGACCTCGGTGGCGTCAAGGTTGCCGTCGACAAGGCGGGCACCGTTCACAACGCGGCGGCGTCGGAAGCCGAGGCATTCGAGCAGATCCGCCGTTTCCTGAGCTTCATGCCCGGCAACGTCTGGGAGTTGCCGCCGGTCGTTGCATCCGACGATCCGGTCGATCGCTGCGACGATCGACTGGCGGAGATCGTGCCGCAGCGCCGCGTCCAGGCCTACCGCATGCACAAGCTGATCGGCATGGTGTGCGATCTCGGCTCGGAGTTCGAGATTCAGCCGAGTTACGGCAAGTCGGTCATCACCATGCTGGCCCGGCTCGGTGGCCGCCCGGTCGGCATCATCGCCAACAATCCGATGGTCTATGGCGGCGCCATGGACGTTCATGCCGCGCGCAAGCAGATCCACTTCATGGAGCTGTGCGACACGTTTCATATTCCGCTGGTGTTCCTTGTCGACGTGCCGGGCTTCATGGTCGGGCTCAAGGCCGAGGAAGAAGGCACGCTGCGCGAGGGCATGCGCGCGGTCTATATCGCCGGGAAACTGCGTGTGCCGACGATCACGCTGGTCATTCGCAAATGCTACGGCATGGCCGGCATGGCGACCTGCAACAAGAACGATGCCGACATCAAGCTGGCGTGGCCGTCGGCCGAGTGGGGGTCGTTGCCGGTGGAAGGCGGCGTGGCAGCCGCCTATCGCCGGGAGATCATGGCGGCGCCGGACCCGGTCGCCCGCGAACGGGAAATCGAGGCCGAGCTCAAGCCATATGCCTCGCCCTTCCGCACGGCCGAAGCCTTTGCCGTCGAAGAAATCATCGATCCGCGGGAAACGCGCCCGATGTTGTGCCAGCTGATTGCGCTGGCGGAGGCGAGGTTGCGCGCGGACGTCGGGCCGAAGGCCCGTGCCGGCGTACAGCCGTGATCGAGGCGCGTTCTGAAAATTGCGCGTGGCGCACGCGAGGGGAGCGAGCATGATAGACAAGGTTCTGATCGCCAACCGCGGTGAAATTGCCTGTCGGATCATTCGCAGTTGCAAAGAGCTCGGGCTGGCGACGGTCGCCGTCCATTCCGAAGCCGATCGCGATGCGATGCACGTGGCGATGGCGGACGAGGCGATCCATATCGGTCCTGCGCCATCGCGCGAAAGCTACCTGAAGGCCGATGTCATTCTGGATGCGGCGCGCCGGGTCGGGGCGGCGGCGGTTCATCCGGGTTATGGATTTCTGTCGGAGAACGCGGGCTTCGCCCAAGCGGTCATCGATGCCGGCCTGATCTGGATCGGCCCGGCCCCGGCATCGATCCGGGATATGGGCGACAAGGAGCGGGCGCGGGAGATCGCGCGCGCGGCGGGCGTGCCCATTCTGCCGGGCAGCGGCCGGCTCGATGGCGACGACGATGCGGCCTTGCTCGATGCGGCGCAGGAAATCGGGTTTCCGCTGCTCGTGAAGGCGGCGGCGGGGGGCGGCGGCATCGGCATGCGGCGTGTCGATGGCCCGGACAAGCTGCTCGATGTCGCGCGCGCGACGCAATCGATGGCGGAGAAGTCGTTTGGCGATCCCGGCATCTATTTCGAGCGCTATGTCGGTTCCGCGCGCCATATCGAGGTCCAGGTGTTCGGCTTTGGCGATGGCGGCGGCGTCCATCTGTACGATCGCGATTGCTCGGTGCAGCGCCGGTTTCAGAAGATCGTCGAAGAAGCGCCGGCGCCGGGCGTCCCGGACGATGTGCGCGCGACCCTGTATGAATCGTCGCTCTCCCTCGTTGCGCAGCAAAAGTATCGCGGCGCCGGCACCATCGAGTTCATCTACGACTGCGACAGGGAGCAAGCCTATTTCCTGGAGATGAACACGCGCATCCAGGTCGAACACCCGGTCACGGAAATGGTGACCGGGGTGGACCTCGTGAAATGGCAGATCCTGTTCGCTTTCGGCAAATTGCCGCCGACGACACAAACATCGATCTCGCTGCGGGGGCACGCCGTCGAATGCCGTCTCTATGCGGAACGCCCTGAAAAGAACTTTCTGCCGTCACCGGGGCTGGTCGATACGTTGCGGTGGCCGCCGTTGGAGGATGGCTTGCGGATCGATACCGGCATACGAGCCGGCGACCGGGTCACGCCATTCTATGATCCCATGATCGCAAAACTGATCGCGCATCGCCCGACGCGGCAAGGAGCGATCGATCGGCTGGTTGATGCGATCGGTGATCTGGAGATTGGCGGACTCTCGACAAATGCTGCATTCTTGCGGCGCGTCTTATCGGACGATGCTTTCAAGGTGGGGCAGGTCGATATCGGATTTGCTTTGCAGTTGCTGACCCAACCTGTTCTCTCGGAGGCATTCTGATCGGATTGCGCTGAAAATGCTTGAGAGTGGATAGCTTAGGATATGGCCAATACACGCAAACCGGAAACCGGAGCGCGCCGCGCAGCGAAAGCGAAGGCGATGAACCGGTCTGACCTCCTTCACATCCTGCGCGAAAGGATCGCCCGTTCGGAGCTTCCGCCGGGAGCCAAACTGAACGAGTACGAGTTATCCAAGGAGTTCGATGTTCCACGGACGCGAATTCGAGATGTGCTGACGGCGCTGGAGCAGCGCGGCCTGGTAGAGAGGATTCCAAATCGCGGCGCCATGGTTGCCCGCCTCGATCCCGAGCAGGTTTTTAATATCTACGATGTCCGGGAAATGCTGGAGGGGCTTTGCGCACGACTGGCCTGTCAGAACTCGGATCCCGCATCATGGCAGGATTTGCTCGATCAGTTTTCGGGCCCGGTCGAGATCGCGGTGAAGAACGGCGATTTCGAACGCTACACGGAAATGTACAACGAATTCCGGCGGCGCTGCATTGTGGCTGCGAATAATCCGCTGCTGGCGCAAGCCTTGGACAACATCTACGAGAAGACCCAGGTGTTGATCAGGCGCATCGTGATTTTGCCTGGGCGCGGTGAGATCGGCGTACGCGAGCATCGTGCGGTGCTTGAAGCCATGCGCAAGGGCGATGCGAGCGAAGCCGAGCGGCTGCGGCGAGAGAATATCCGCAACGCCAAGGCGTTTCTTGCCCGTTACATCAAATACATTCTTTGAAGCGCGATGGAGAGGAAAATTACGGTCGTATGAACGTCAGGTGATGGGGTGAATTCCCCGTCACAGGAATCGGCGGCGAGATTTTTAAGTGTTCACAACAACAGTCACCGCGATAACAAAATACGGAGGAAACAATGAAAGCTGGAATCGTAGCATCGCTATGCGGAGCTGTCTCTTTGCTCCTGGCTTCCGGTCCGCTGAGCTCCCTGCGGGCAGAAACGGGCGAGGTGACGTTGGCCCGTCAGTTCGGCATCGGGTATCTGCCGCTGACCGTGATGAATCGACGCAACCTGGTCGAGAAGCATTTGGCTGCGGCGGGACTCAAGGACACCAAGGTTACATGGTCCCGCTTTTCATCCGGTTCTGCCGCCAATGATGCCCTGCTGTCGGGTCAGCTCGACTTCGCTTCGGGAGGGACCGGACCTGCAATCATTCTGTGGGACAAGACTCGCACCAACGCAAAAGTTCACGGCGTTGCCGCGCTTAGTTCCATGCCGAACATGCTGGTCTCGAACAATCCGAAGCTGAAGTCGCTGAAGGATTTTTCCGATGAGGACCGGATCGCAATGGCGGGTGCGGGGTCATCGGTGCAGACGGTTTATCTGCAGATGGCGGTCTCCAAGGAATGGGGCATCAAGGACTACAAGCGGTTCAACAGGCTGATGGTGAACCTCCCGCATCCCGATGGCCTCAATGCGATGTTGTCGGCTTCGGGCGCGATCCGCTCCACCTTCACCACTCCGCCGTTTCAGTACATGGCACTGAAAGATCCGTCCGTCCACGTTGTGTTGAACTCCTACGACATTATGGGAGGAGCGAATACCTTTCTGATGGTCTGGACCACGGACAAATTTCGTAACGAGAATCCCAAAACCTTCAAGGCGGTCCTTGGAGCGCTCCGCGAAGCTACGGAATGGATCAATGCCAATATCCATGAGGCGGCTGAATTGTACGTGAAAGATGCCAGCGGCAAGAATGACGTCGCTGAGATCGAAAAGATGATGAAGGATCCGCAAACTCGCTACACGCTGACGCCGGAGCGCATTCTGCCCTATGCGCAGTTCATGAACGATATCGGGACAATCAAGAATCGTCCGGAATCATGGAAGGATCTGTTCTTCTCCGAGATCCACGATCTGAAAGGAAGCTGACGTCATTGGCGGCGGACAGGTGTATCCGTGTCAGGTGCCGGGGAGGTGAGGATGAGTTCATCGAGTGCAGCAGAGGTGTTGCTTGAGGTGAATGGTGCAACGCTGCAGTACAAGACGGCGGAGCACCTCGTCACTGCAACCTATAAGGTCAGCTTTGAGGTTCATTCTGGGGATCGTTTTGTTCTGCTCGGCCCTTCGGGGTGCGGGAAATCGACTTTGCTCAAGGCTGTCGGTGGCTATCTGACGCCGACTGAAGGCACAATTCGCCTTCAGGGGCGTCAGGTCCGCGAACCGGGACCTGATCGGATGATGGTATTCCAGGAGTTCGATCAGCTTCTCCCCTGGAAGACCATCTACGAGAATGTCGTCTTCCCGCTGGAGATCGGACGCAAGCTTGGGCGTAAGGAGGCGCGGGAGAAGGCGCTTGAATATATCGCCAAGGTGAACCTTTCGAGGTTCGCCGATAGCTATCCGCATATGCTGTCCGGGGGCATGAAGCAGCGGGTTGCTATCGCGCGCGGCATGGCGATGGAGCCGGCGATTCTTCTCATGGATGAGCCTTTCGCTGCGCTCGATGCGCTGACGAGGCGTCGGATGCAGGATGAATTGCTGCAACTGTGGGACGACACGCATTTCACCGTATTGTTCGTAACGCACTCTATTCCCGAGGCTATTCGCATCGGGAATCGAATTCTTCTGCTGACGCCGCACCCCGGGCAGGTCAGGAGCGAACTGCAAAGCATTCCCCGCGATGTCGACGATCCTGCCAGCCATCAGGCGCTCGAGGACAAAATCAACGCATTGCTATTTACCGATCGTGTCGAGGTGGGAGCCGGTCATGTCTAGCCTAATGAAGCTGCCGAAAATGCCGATCGGAGGGGAGGCGAAATTGAATGGGCAGCGACCAGAGATTTACCGGGAGCCGATTCCTTCGGCGTCGTTTGGTATCATCGAGAAGCCGCTGTCGACGTGGGAGCGCTTGTCGAACATCGGGGGATTGCGCAAGTGCATGATCCTGATCGTGCTCGCGGTGATTTGGGAACTGTACGCGCGGCATCTCAACAATTCGCTGATCTTTCCGACGTTCCTCGACACCGTGAACGCGCTGGTAGATGGCATCGCCACGGGAGGGCTTCTTCTCAAGGCATGGACGTCCATCAGGGTGTTGCTGATGGGGTTCGCCGTTGGTATTGCATGTGCGGTGCTGCTAACTGTGCTGGCCATCACGACGCGCATCGGCAACGATTTTCTTGAAACCGTAACCGCCGTGATGAATCCGCTTCCGGCGATTGCTCTGCTGCCGCTGGCGCTGATCTGGTTCGGACTGGGCGAAGCCAGCCTGATCTTCGTGCTGGTTCATTCGGTGCTGTGGGCGGTTGCGTTGAATACCTATGCCGGATTCCAGGCGGTTTCGCCGACCTTGCGCATGGTTGGCCGCAACTACGGCCTTCGGGGGCTGTCGTATGTATTCCGCATTCTGATCCCGGCTGCGCTTGCCAGCATTCTTTCGGGCCTCAAGATTGGTTGGGCGTTTGCGTGGCGCACTCTGATCGCGGCTGAGTTGGTGTTCGGCGTCTCCTCGGGTTCCGGGGGACTGGGCTGGTTCATCTATGAAAGCAAGAACATGCTCGATATTCCCAGCGTTTTTGCCGGGCTGTTCATGGTGATCCTGATCGGGCTGTTCGTGGAGAACGTTATATTCAGAACGCTTGAGAACCGCACGATTACCCGGTGGGGCATGCGGATATAGGGCGACCACTCCCCACCAGACGGGCTCGCGCCTACGCGGCCGCCCGATTTATGACGTGCCGGCGAAATCGTCACTGTCGTGCCCGAGATAAATCGGTGCGCGCTGTTGGGCAATGTTGCGGCCTGGCAACGCCTCGCAATTCGATCTTCATTCTCAACACGATGCAGTGGGCGCCAGAGGTGCGCGGCAGAACTTTTTGCGCCACCTTAGAATGGATATAAAACATTGAATTTGCGGGAGAAATCATGGAGCTAAGACGTCCTGACAGTTTAGCTGGTCAGGAGCCCGGCATGCACGGGGCGTTGGTTCACGCTTTGCAACGTTCGGAGGAGGGGCGGCTTCGCCGTTTCTTCATGCGTCGCTTTCGCAACGCCGCCTGAAGAAGCTGCGGACGTCGCGGCGCGCCAGGGCCGGCAACGTCGCCGCCCTCGCGGTTATTGCTGTTCTCTCGGTCACGCTCTACCGGATGGGCTTTGTCGATCGCATGCGTGCCGACTACTATACCGCCGTCGGCGAGGTGCGCAGCGTGATGCTAGCCGACGGCTCGCATGTCGATCTGAACACGGATTCGACGATCAGCGTCAGCTATTCGCTGACCGCGCGCCGCATCCGGCTTCTGCGTGGCGAAGCGTTCTTTGACGTCGCCCATAATGCGCCGCTGCTCGGCTATGATGACGTGTTGGCGGCAGTCGAGCGGCAGCAACCGGGGGCGCAGGTAAGTTTCGTCTCGCGGCCGGTGAAGTCGATCTTCGCGCTTGCAGTACAGGTAACCCGCCCGGATGGCGGCTCCGCCATGCTGCTGGTCAACCCCTATACCGGCGCGGTTCAGAGGGAGCTTGGCGCATTCGATTTTCAGCAGTTCGTGCGGGCCCTGCACGGCTGGCTGCTGATGCCGTTCGACGGCGGCTTTCCGATCGGCTGGTATCTCGTCTCGGCATTGGCGATCCCGTTACTCGGTTCGTTGATCACGGGGCTTGTGGTTTACAAGCGGTTCTGGCGCGCCTTCCTGCGGCCGCGCCTCCGCACGGGCAAGGGCAAACGCATTTTCTGGGGAGATTTGCATCGGCTGGCGGGCGTCTGGTCGATCCCGTTCATCGCCATCATGGCGGTGACGGTGAGCTGGTTTCTGATCCAGGCTATTCTCGCCACACGCATGTCACGATCTCGACGGAGGGCGTGCCGCCGATGGTGGCGCGTGCCGACGTGCCGGTGGTTGCCAAGGGCGCGCCACCGCCGCGGATCAGCCTCGATCGGGCGTCCGAAGCAGTGCGGGCAAAATTTCCCGATCTTCAGCCGAGCTTGGTGCAGCTTCCCGGCAATGCCTATAGCCACATCAGCGTCGGCGGGCGGGGTGCCTATCCGCTGCTGTTCGAGACGGTTCAGATCAAACCTTACAATGACAAGGTGGAGCGGGTGCAGCGCGTTTCGGAGTTCTCCGTACTCGAAATCGTCACCGGGTCGATGCGACCTCTGCACACCGGCGACTTCGCGGGCGTCTGGCTGAAGCTCATCTATTTCACGTTCGGGCTGCTGCTGACCACGCTGGTGTTTTCCGGGATGATGGTGTGGACCAGGCGCACCGCGGTTGAAACCGCCAAGATCATCCGCGAACGTAAGCAGGCGCGGCTTGAACTGGAGGCTGCGGAATGACGGTGCTCGCAGCCACCTCCCGCAAGGCGTCGCTATGGCGGCGCTGGCGGTTTCATTTGAGCGCTCTGGTGCTGATCGTGCCGATTGTCTCGGCGCCGGCCTTTTTTCATGAGAGCGCATTGTTCGACGGCAAGAAGGGCTTCAACGAGCGCGAGATCGGTGAGCTACAGGTCGGCGCATGGACGGTGCGGCTGGCCGAGTTTCGCGTCACGGAACCGGAGTCGGAGGGGCGCGCTGGTTATGCGAAAACCTTCGCGCTGTCGCTCTGTCCTGCCTGCGTCGATGACGTGAAGGCCGCGTATCTGCGTATAGGTCCGCCGCGCAACATTCGTACCGCCGGCGCGCTGTTCTCCGGCACGCCCTATCGCCAGATGGCCGAGGTGCGAATTCCAGAGCGAACCGCCGCCAACGATGTCCTGTGGCTGACGCTGGAAGGCTGGGATGGCACGATGCATCAGGTGACCATCCGATCCGCACCGCCTCGCCCGTGACTGCGGCCTGGCTTGAGAGGGCGAAGCGATGATGCGCGCGCTCTGGAAAAGTGGATTGACCCTCGCAACTCTCGGCGCCGTCTCCCTGTTCGCCGGCAGCGCTTCGGCGCATCAGCCATTTTGCATCTGCAAGAAGGTCGATGCGATGACGATCCGCTGCGAGGGCGGATTCTCCGACGGCACAGGTGTTCCCGGCGTCAAGCTCGATATGATCGGTTACGACGAGTCGATCGTCTTTGAGCCCGGCGTCGGAGCGGATTCGGCTGTCAGCTTCCAGGCGCCAGAAGGTGATTCTACATTCTGTTCGATGCCGGCGCGGGAAATTCGTTCGACGTCGATTACAAAGACATCGAGTAAAGGTGCGCAGCATGAATGCTGTGGTGCTTCATATAGACTGCCCCGCCTATCGCGCCGACCTCGGCATTCCCTAGTCAGGCGATTTGGATGGTGCGCTGCATGCGCTGTGCAACGCTTGCGCGGTGGGTGATGGCGATGATCGTGGTTGTGGCGTAGGCGGCGAGCAGCGCGTCGAGCACGCGCGCTTCGGTCGCCGCATCGAGCGACGACGTGCTCTCGTCGAGGATCAGGATATCCGGCGCGAGCAGCAGGGCGCGGACGATGCCGAGCCGCTGTTTCTGTCCGGCTGAAAGATCGACGCCGCCCTGGCCGAGCAGCGTGTCGTAGCCTTGCGGCAACGCCATGATCTCGGCATCGAGGCCGGCGATCCTCGCTGCCTCGCGCACCCGGCTTGCATCGATGGCGCACGGGCCGATGGTCATGTTCTCGGTCACGGTCCCGGTAAAGATGTCAATCTCGTGCGGCACCACGACGATGTGCCGCCGCAACTGCCCGAGCGGCATCGCGGCAATGGGCCGGCCGCCGAGCGTGAGGGTGCCGCCATCCGGCCGGCGTGCGGCGAACAACAGGCTTGCCAGCGTGCTCTTGCCGATGCCGCTTGGCCCCATCACCGCCACCTTCTCGCCGGGCGCCAGCGTGAACGACAGGCCGTGCAGCACCGGCCGGCTCGTCGGGTCGTAGCGGAAGCTGAGGCTGGAGGCGGCGAGCGTCGCGGGCCCTGTCGGCGCTGCTGGTGCAGGACCCGCAAGCGCCTCGTGCGGGCCGGCGGCGAGGTCGCCCAGCCGTGCGACCGAGATCGTCATGGCCTGAAAATCGTCGAAGGTTTTGACCAGTCCGAGCACCGGCACCGACAGCGAACTGCCGACAGAGAGGAACAGCACAAAATCGCCAATGCTCATGCCGCCATGGATCACCTGCAGCCCGCCGAACAGGGCGATAGCCGCGGTGATCAGGCCGCTGGCCAGCCGGCCAATGGCGTCGAGCGCGGCCGAGAGCCGGATTACGCCGATATGGGCGCCGAGGTCACGGTTGAGCCGCTCGCTGAAGCGGCGCTCGGCAAAGCCATGGGCGGAATTGAAGCGCAGCGTTGTGGCATAAGCGATGGCCTCGACGAGATGCGCCCAGTAATGGCTGCGGGCGGTGAACCACCTCGCCTCGCGGCTGCGCAGGGCGCGGGCCAGCGCCACATGCACCGCCGCAAGCATCGCCACGATCGCGATGACCACCGTGCCGACCATAGGATTGGCGATCAGCATCGCCGCCGCCAGCACGGCAATGGTGCCGAGCCCCAGCGCCAGTTCGAGCAGACCTTCGGTTGCGCCCTGCGTCAGCCGTTCGACTTCTTCAAAGGTCCGCCCGAGCAGCCCCTGGTCGCGAACTTCCTTACGGTCCGCCGGCAGCCGCAGCACGGTGGCGAAGGCCGGCTCGAGCACGGCGCGGCGCATGTCGAGCCCGGCGATAGCGGCAAGCAGGCGGCGGGCGAAAGCCGTGCCGGCGTCGGTCAGCGCGGCAGCAGTCAGCGCCGCGCCGATGGCCGCGACCGCGGCGGCGTCGTGCGCCGGAAACGCCTCGTCGATCAGATAGGCCAGTAGCGCCGGCGGCACCAGCGCCAGCGCGCTCAAGACCAGCGCCGCAACCAGCGCCGGCACCATGCGGTGGCGCTGCGCCCAGCCGAGCCGGAGCAGCACGCGCAGCAAGGCGCGGATGTGGCCGCCGCGCCCTGCGGGATCGAACAATTGTGCAAGCCAGACGACCGCGGGATCGGCCGCACGGTCTGCGCTCATGGCTGTTGTAAAAGGTCGGCCATGGCGTCGGCCATCGGCGCGCCGGTCGCAAGCTCGATCCAGTACCACTGGCCGTTCGGGTTGAGTTCGAGAAAAACATAGTCGCCTTGCGGCGTTACGATCAGGTCGAACGCGCCAAACCGCAGGCCGCATTGCTTGAGGTAGCTGCGCAGCGCCGTGTCGATGGCCGGTGGCAGTGCCACGATGCGGTGCGGCAGCTTGATGGTATCGACCGCGCGCCAGTCCTGCTCGGCGCCGGCCACGCCCTGGCTGTCGATCCGGCAGCAGAACAATTCCTCGCCGATGATGGTGACGCGCAGCTCGTGATCCTTGGCGATCGCCTCCTGCAGATAGGTCGGGCACAGGCTGATCGACTGTTTCAGCGCGGCGAATTCGCTGGGCGGCACCGGCCGCGTATAGGCGACGTGGTGCTCGCCCTCGATATAGTGGCTGCCCATCAGCATCGGCTTGCAGATCACTCCGTCCGGGCAGGTTGCGAAGAAGACTTCGGCCTCTGTCGGATCGTTGGTGATGATCGAGCGCGGCACGTTGAGGCCGACGCTCCGCGCCAGCCGCAATTGCGGGAATTTGCGCTGGTGGCGGCGGTTGTCGTCAGGATTGTTGATCCACGGCACGCGGACATCCATCGGCAAAAAGCCCATCAGTTCGCGCATCTCGTCGCGGATGTAGTTGACGACGCCCTCGTCGTGAACGCCGGGTGGCGGCAGCGACGGCTCGGGCTTGCGCATCCATACCGCGCGCACCTCGTGAGGAAACACGCAAGATCGCCCCCATTTGTCGGCGATCCGGATCGTGCCGGTCGGCTCGTCGGTCATGGCGAGCCGGTACTCCTCGTGAAAATGGTCGGTGTTGAGCCGGAAGCACGGTACGCCGCGCTTTTCCAGCCGTTCCAGCACGGCATCGACGTGAGGATCGAGCTTGGTCGAGATCATCAGGACGCTTTTGGGCGCGGGCATGGTGGATCCGATACGATGCCTTGAGGGGTCAACGAAAAGGGCCGACCCAAGGGGTCGACCCTCCCGTAACTAAAAATCGTCCGGCGCAGGCAAATCAGTTGCCAAGCACATCCGACGACAGATCGGAGTCCGAGATACGGCCCGAGGTCGAGGTGACATTGCGCGAGGTGGAAGACTTGTGGAACAGGAGCGTGCCGCGCCAGGTCTGGGTCACCGGATCATAGTAGCCGAGTTCGTCGTCCTCATACTGCTCAAGCGCATAAGGCTTGGAGTTGGCAAGAACGAAAGGCAGCGGCTTCGCGTTCTGCGGAGTATTGAGATGCATCGGTTGTATCCTTGATAAGGGGTTCGAAAGGGAGATTCTCGAACCTTGGATTTTTAGGCGGGCTGCGGAAAGCCGGGCAACCCCCTGTTCGGGGGATGGGTCAGGTCGAAAGCGACATCAGCGGCGCCTTTGCCGACGTGCCGAGGGGGCCACCATTGCGATGGAGCATGGCGAGGGTGACGACAGCCGCGTTGCGCCCGGCAAAGACGGCAGTGAAAGTGCGCAAGCCCTGGCGCGGGACAAACGTGACCTGCCAGCCGAGGCGTTGCGCGAAATCGACGGTGGCCAAATCGTCGTAAGCAAGCTCATGCGCCCGGATCACCCGGATGCGGATACCATGCGGCAGAATGCGCAACGCGGGAAACAGCGCATTATGCGACAGCGCCAGCAGCGGAACGCCGCGCAGACCGCTGAACGTCGCTATCGGTCGGGTATCGAATCCGGTCAGAATGCCTTTCCCCGCGTGCAACGGTGGATGAACAATCGGGATCCGACAGCGTCAACCCCCTGCTTTGAGGGATGGGCGGCGATGGCGCGATAATGCTTACCATCCGCCGTAAAGGGCAAGGCCGGGAAATTTCGCGTTCGCGAAAAACTGGTGCGCTTCGCCAACGGCGTGTTCACCACCTCGGACACGCTGTTCGACACTATGCGCATCAGGGCCAGCCTGACCGGGCTCAAGCTGCCGCCGCAACCGCCGTGCCGGCAATAGGCCGGCCTGGAACCCGAAGGATCGCATTCTCCCCGGTCCAGCCGAACCAGATCTCGGCCAGCATCAGGAGCGCCAGCAGCGCCACTGCCACCAGCCCGACGAGACAGGCGCCATACCAGACCATCGTGATCCAGTACGCCACCGGCCGCTCGGCGCGCGCCGTTACGCTGAATTTTGACGGAAATATACTGGTCCGCCATCCGTCCCAAACCAGTTTCATTGTCAGGGCGCCGATGCTTGCAGTCAGCACAAGCGCCAGCGTCGGTGCGAAGCCGGGCCAAGTGACGGCATAGGTGAGCGCGCCATAAAGAGCCAGCCCAAGCACACCGCAGAGCAACGCCGTGCGAAGGATGCGGCCTGGAATGTCGCTCATGACGGCGATCCGGGTGAAAGGCGAGAACTGCTGCCGTCATGATGAGGGAGGCCGGCACGCCGAACGCCCCGCCAGCAGACGGTCGATCGGCGCCCAATCGTCGGTAAGGGTGACGGCGCAGGCATGCGGCCAGCGGGCTTTCGTCGCCGCGAGATCGAGGCGCCGCCACGTCACGTCCTGGGCGCGAGGCGTGCCTCCGGCATCCAGCACCGTCGCGGCGACCGTCATCTCGGCCGGGCGCAGCGCGCGCGCCGGATTTGTCCATGCGGCGACGACGATATTGGTAGTGCCGCGATGGGGCGGATCGGTGACCCACAGATCGACCGCGGAGAACACCGTCGTGAGCGTCGTTGCGATGCTCAATGCCAGCAGCGGCGGATCGGCGCGATCGATGATGTTGGAGAGATAAACGCCGTTCCGCGACAACCGTGCTGCGACTTCGCGGGCGAACTCAGCGGTCACGAGGTGCGGCGGCACGCTGCGCGTGCGATAGGCATCCATCAGGGCCACGTCGTAAGTCGGGCGGCGGGGCATGCTGCGCAGCACGGCGCGGCCGTCGCCGACGATGGTGCGAAGGGCGGGGCTTTGCCCGGCCCACATCAGGTCGCGGGCTAGGCGGGCCACCTCGGCGTCGAGTTCGATGACCTCGGTGGCAACGGGCGGTATTGCGTTGGCCCAGGTGCGCGGCAGCGTCGCGCCGCCGCCGCCGATCACCAGTGCGCGCGGCTCTTGCGCGGCTGCAAACGCCGCTTGAGCGAGGCGGCCGGTCAGCGCGGCATAGCCGAGGTGCAGCCTGTCGGGCCTGTCGCGGTCGGAGGCGCTGTGAACGCCCTCGTCGAGCACCATGAAGCGGAGCAGATCGGAGGCCTCGAGCGGCTTGTCGAACAGGCGGATGCAGGTGTAGCGCGTTTCCAGAAGGCAGCGGTTGTCGCCGACCATGGGCAGGATGCTGATCGCCGCCACCACCGCGCCGTAGATCGGCGCGACGACCGCCGGACGTCGTGTCGGCAGGACGATGGCACCCAGGACCAGCCACAGGCTGCCGGACATGTGGGCGAGGCCGGCCGCGCCGATGCGCTCGAGCAGCACGAAGCCCGCGGCAACGGTACCGGCCACGCTGCCGACAGCGGATGCCGCGTAGATCGCGCCGACCATGCGCGGCAGTTGCAGGTGAGGCGTCGCGGCGGCGATGCGCAGCACCAGCGGCGCGACGAAGCCGGCGGCAATGCTCGGCGGACAGGCCAACAGCGCGATCGCGACCGTCGTGCCCGCTCCGAAGCCATCGTCTCCGGCGAATGCCGCTGCGGTCGTGCCGGTCAGCGTCGGCATCAGCAGGGTGGCGAGGCCGGCCGCCAGCCATGCAGCGGCGAGCCAGCCGCGCAACGTCGGTGTGCTCGCCGTGGTGCCGCCCGCAAGTCCTCCCAGCACGTGGCCAACGGTCAGCCCGAGCAGCACGCTGGCGATCGCCGCCGACCATGGCAGCAGGGACTGCCCGACATAGGGTGCGCCGAGCCGGACGACGGCGATCTCGACCGCGAGCGATGCCGCGGCGGACAGGAACACCGCGAGCGGCAGCAGAATCCGGATCATGCCGGCGTCATGCGGCGTCGCCCGGCCGCAGCCAGCGCAATCAGCACGCCGTTGGCGGTGCCGATGGCGGCGATGGCAAAGATCGTCCCTTGCACGCCCAGTGCGTCGAGCAGCCACCATAATGCGCCCAGCACGCCGAGGACGCTGCCTGCGGCCCCGGCACCATAGACCAGCCCGGCCACGCTGCCGCGCTGCGCCATTGCCAGCGCAGCCGTCATCAGCAGGGGATTGGCGAGCCCGAAGAAAAAGCCGGCGGGGATGCAGGGCAGGGCGGCGAATGCCACGACCCGCAGCGGCTCCGTCGGCGCATCGGCAAGGACAAGGGCGTCCCACCTCGGCATGATCGCCGGCACCGCGGCGACCGCGGCGCTTGCGAGGCAGAGAGCGGTAGCGGCCGCAAGCTGCATCGGACGCAGATCGGCGCGCGCGGCGAGCCGGCCGCCGGTCCGGTTGCCGAGGGCCAGCGCCAGCAGGAACGCGGCAATGATCGCCGTCCAGGTATCGGTCGACATGCCGGCGTAAGGGGCAACGACCCGCGCCATCGCGATCTCGAAGGCGAGCGCGCAGAACGCCGTCAACCCTTCCGCAAAAATGACAATGGGCAGCATCGAATAACGTTCGACAAATCCGGATGGATCGCCAATATGCCGGCCCGAACAAGGTGATCGTACCCCTTGTTCTTGGGGGAACGGGCGACGGGCCGATGATTCACTGGCTTCCGAACCGCATCATGCAGGGCGCGGCGTTTGTCTGCGGCGGCGCGAGCATCGCCCTGTTCTGGCTGGTGCTGAGCCAGCCATGGCTCGGGATGACGCTCGCCGGGGCTCCCGAGGGCGGGGCGGTGAGTATCGTCGCGGTCGATCCCGACGGTCCGGCGCGAGGGGTGCCGGTTCCGTCCGACCTCGTGGCGCTGGAGCCGGTCGGCGACCCGGCAAGGCACATCGACCTGACGGCGACCGATCTTCTCGAAGAGCCGGATGTGCTCGACACCTACGACATGGCCAGGCAGTTCATGCAGCGGCAGACGGCGCTGGCGCTTCTGCTGCGGCACGATCAGGTCGGGCTCCGGATCCGGTCCGGCGACCGGGCGACCGAGATCGTGGTGACACCATCACGCAGGCCGCTGAGCGATCTGCCGTCGGCGTTCTGGGTGCAGTTCATCACCGGTGCCGGCTCGTTGCTGCTCGGCGCGTGGGTACTGGCACTGCGGCCCCGAGATCTGCCGACACGGCTGTTTGCGGTGGCGGGCGCCATGATCCTGGTGTCGGCCTACAGCGCCGCCGTCTATTCGTCGCGGGAGCTGGCGATCAACGGCACTGTCATTCGGGCGATGAGCGCCCTCAATCATATCGGTGCGCTCGGGTTCGGGACGGCGATGATCTCGCTGTTCCTGCTCTATCCGCGCCGTCTGGTGCAGCCGCGCGTGCTGCTGATCCTGCCGGTGGTGACGGTGCTCTGGCTCGCCGCGGATATCCTGCATCTGCCGCCGTATCAGGCGCTCGGTGCGCAGCTTCCCATCCTCGTCTACATGGTGGCGCTGGTTGCCGCCATTGCAGTGCAGTGGTTTGCCAACCGGAACGATCCACGCGGCCGCGCCGCGCTGCGCTGGCTGGGGCTATCGGTCATCGTCGGGGCGGGTGCCTTCGTCGTCCTGATCATTGCACCCATCCTGGTTGATGCGTCGCCCGCGATGAAGCAGGGGCATGCCTTCGGCTTCTTCCTCTTGATCTACGCCGGCCTTGCCCTCGGCGTCAGCCGCTACCGTCTGTTCGATCTCGATGAATGGTCGTTCCGCGTGATGTTCTACACCGTGGGCGTCGTGCTGCTGCTGGCGATCGATGCCGTGCTGATCTATGTCGTTCACTTGCAGCACGGCGTCTCGTTCAGCATTTCTCTTCTCGCTGTGGCGTTCGTCTATCTTCCGGCGCGCGATATGTTGCGCAGGTGGTTGCAAGCGCATAACCGGATCGAAAGTCACGAACTGTTTCGCGCGGTGGTCGATGTCACGTTCTCATCGTCGGCACAGGAACGCTCCGAGCGCTGGCGCGACCTGTTGCAGCGCCTGTTCGATCCGCTGGTCGTGAAGCCGCTCGACGATGCGGTGACCGAGACGGAGATCGGGCAGGAAGGGCTCGAGGTGCGGGTGCCGGCGGTGGCCGATACGCCGGCGCTGCTGCTGCGCTATCCCTGGCGCGGCCAGCGGCTGTTCAGTACTCAGCATCGCGATCTGGCGCAGGAACTGGTGCGCCTGATGCGCTATGTCGAGCACAGCCGCGATGCCTATGAGCGCGGCAGCATCGAGGAGCGTCGCCGCATCGCCCGCGATCTCCACGACGATGTCGGCGCGCGGTTATTGTCGGGCTTATACAAAACCGATGTCGTGGACACGCATCGCGTCCTGCGCGACGCGCTGGCGGACATCCGCACCATCGTCAGCGGCCTGTCGTCCGATCAATTGCCGCTTGCGCAGATCATCGCCACATTGCGGCATGAGACCGGCGAACGGCTGGCGGCTGCCGGCATCGAGCTCAACTGGCCGCTGTCCGGCACCGATGAAAATACGGAGTTGCTCGATTATCGCATCTATCGTGGCCTGGTCTCGGCCCATCGCGAAGTCGTCAGCAACATCATCCGCCACGCACAGGCACGCCGTGTCGAGATTGCCGTGGCCTGCGGCGGCGACGTGCTGACGGTCAGGATTGCGGACGATGGCATCGGCCTCGATCCGGCCCGGACGCCGGAAGGCGGCAGCGGCCTGCGTGGCATGATCCGGCGCCTCGATGACCTCGGCGGCTCGTTTTCGCTGGTGCCGGCTCGTCCGGGCTGCATTGTCGAAATCCGTATCCCGCGGGCAAACGGAGGGCCGGCCACGCCCGCGATGCCCCGCGTTCAAGGGGTGCCGGAGGGCCGGCCTCAGGCATACAGTCAGCCTGCCGACGCGGCGCGACAGGTATTCGACGGGTCATGAGTTGAGCCGATGGCATCTCTTTCCTCACCGCCTGCACCGAGGCGCCACGGCCTGATCGTCGAGGATCAGGCCGATACGCGCGACTGGCTGGTGCGGATGCTCAGCATCGCGTTCGAGGGCATCGCTATCAGCGAGGCGCCGACGCGGCGGGCGGCGCTCGACTGGATCCGGTCGCAGCCACGCGTGGTCACAGGCGATGCGACACCATGCGATATCGCGTTGATCGATCTCGGCCTGCCAGATGGCTCCGGTATCGACCTGATCCGTCTCCTTGCCAACGATTATCCGCATGTGCTGCCGGTGGTCACCACCATCTACGATGACGACGAGCACCTGTTCGACGCAATCGCTGCGGGCGCCAAGGGGTATCTGCTCAAGGACCAGCATGCCGATACGTTCGTCAGCTACCTGCACCGGATCGAACTCGGCGAGCCGCCGCTGTCTCCATCCATCGCCCAGCGGATGCTTTTGCATTTCTCGCGACCGCGCGGCGAAGTGGACCTCACCGAGGGGGTCGCACTGACGGCGCGCGAGCTCGACGTGCTGCGGCTGCTTGGCCGGGGCCTGCGGGTGACGGAGGCCGCGCGCGTGCTCGGGCTGACGCCTCACACGGTGACGGGTTACGTCAAGGCCGTCTACCGCAAGCTCAACATCTCCTCGCGCGCCGAGGCGGCAGTCGAGGCCGTGCGGCGCGGGCTCGTCTAGATCATTCGGGGACGGCTTGCCCAAGCGTTGCCGAGGGTGTGCTCTTTTCGCCGCGCGCCTGTGGTTCGGCGGCGTCTTCCCCGGTGATGACGGACACCGCATCGGCGGCCATCGTATCGAGCAATTCCACTTCGTCCTCTTCCAGTTGGCGCGGCTCGGTGTCGAGCAGGCAGAGCGCGCCTAGCACCATTCCGTCCGCCGTGGTCAGCGGCGCGCCGGCGTAAAAGCGCGTGTCCCAAAGCTGGATCGCGGGGTGATCGGCAAAGCGGGGGTCGCGCTGGGTATCGTCCACGACCAGTGTCTCACCGGAGGAGACGACGTGGTCGCAGATCGCCTCATGCCGCGGCATGGTGATCATCTCGGTGCCGTCGCGCGTCAGCCTGCCCGGCAACTCGACGCTCTGGCCGATGATGAACTCGCGGTCCGCATCGATCGCCGAAATCACCGCGAACTTGACGTTGAAGACGTCCGCGGCGCGCTTGGCCAGCGTATCCAGCTCCTCGCGCGCATGGCCGTCGAGGATTCCGGTTTTCAGCAGCGTTTCGACCCGCTTGTCGTCGTCTTCGGGGGCTTCCGCGATCTGGGCTTGGCGAGCCTCCTCGGGCGCCAGCATGCGATGGATGCGCCGGACCGCTTCCTCGACCGAGGTGACGACTTCATCGGCGCCGAGCGCCCGGATCTTGTCGGGTTCGAGCAACGCTTCGGGAGCGTTCCACAGCGCCAGGGCGATCTTCCGACCCGGCCAGCGCTGATGCAGGCGGCGGCAGAAGGTGCGAATGGACGCTTCGGGATCGCGGCTGAAGTAGCTCAGGCAGACGACCTCGATCCCGTCGAGGTCCAGCTTGTCGATATAACGGGCGGTGACGACTCCCTCGCGGCGCTGAACGGCGGGCATGCCATCCAGCATCAGTGCGTGCACCAGCATTTCGCAGGCGACGCTGTCGATCTCCCATTTGCCGCCGATGCAGGCGACCCGGGGCCGGGTGGCGAGATCGGGCGGTGCCGGATACTCCTCGCGTAGTTCGTCGAGCAGCGTATCCATGCCGTTCGCGATGCGCAGCCGATGTTCGGCGCGGGCATTGCTCAGATAGTCGTCGCTGGCCTGCCGCAGCACCTCGATGGCGTGGTCGCTGTAGAACTGGCTGATGGTGCCGTCGCCGATGGCTTCCTCGACGATTTCGATAGCTTCGTTGGGATCGTCGGCGATCAGCCGCTGGTAGATGCGTGTCGGGATATCGAGCACCGGCGTCGAGCCGAGCAGCGTATCGAGGAACTGAAGTTGCGGCAGGTTGCGCCCGATCACCAGCAGGCAAACGGTGAGCGGAACGGACAGGATCAACCCGACCGGTCCCCAGAGCGCTGTCCAGAAGGTCGCCGCGGCAATCAGCGAAATGGCCGACAGGCCGGTGCTGGCGCCGTAGAGCAGGGGCTCGACGATATTGTTGCTGATGAGCTCAAGGAAGACGACCAGGGCGACCGTCCAGATCACCATGCTCCAGCCCGGATCGACGGCGAAGGCCAGCGAGATCGGAAAGATCGCCGACAACAAGGGCCCGACGTATGGAATGAAGCGCATCAGCGCCGCCAGCGTGCCCCACAGTATCCAGCCCGGCACACCGATGAGCCACAGCCCGATCGCCATCGGCAGGCCGTAAGAGACGTTCACGACGAGCTGCATCAAAAGGTATTTTGAGATCCGCTTGCCCGCCTCCTCCATCGCATCGGTAGAGCGATGAAGGTTTCCGCCCAACAGGCGGATCAGGCGGTCGCGCAGGTCGCCACGATCCAGCAGCGCCAGAAACACGAAGACCAGCACGATGCCCGCCGTTGCCAGCGGCTCGACGACCGGCCCGAGCCAGTTCATCGCGGTTTCGAGCGGCGACGTCGGAGGCGGAACGATCTCGATGCGCTGGGCGGGTGTGCTTGCGGGTTCGTTCTGGACGGCGGCGTTGACTTCTTTCTGGACGGTTTTCGCCGTTCGGAGCACGCCGTCGAAAATGCCCGGGCTCTTGATCTGCTGGCCGATGGCGTCGATTTTCGCACGGATGGTTGATTGATAGGTCGGAAGCTCGGCGCTCAGCGCCTTCAGTTGCGATCCGACCAGTAGCCCGAGCCCCGCCAGCAGCGTGCCGACGGTCAGCATCACCGCAAGCACGGCAAGGATGCGCGGCAGGCCGATGCGGCCCAGCGAAGCCACGAGCGGGCTGAGCGCAAAGCTGATCAGGAAGGCGATTGCCAGCGGGATCAGGACGCTGCGTCCGATAGAGAGCGCGCCGATAATGACGGAGCCGGCGACCAGCCAGGCTGCGAGCCTGACGATATCGATCTGATCGCCGCCGGGCTCGGAGGAAAGGTCGGTCGGATGAGGATGGGGTGCCATCGCCTTGCTCGGAAACCCGCTGCACCAGCCTCCGATAATCTCCGGCGGGTCTTTTGGTTCCTGCGGCTGCCCTCGCCGAGGGATTCGACCGGCTGCGGACGGGTCAGGTGATTAGGCAGATCGTCATGTTCTGACGGGCTGTGCGCTAGCTGTGCAGTGCCGTGCGCCGCTTGCGGTGTTTGCGCGGCCTCAACGTTGCCGGCGATCGATCGTGACACTGTGTCCGTTCCCGACGCCCTGTCGCTGCCGGACCGTTCATGCACCAGCGCCGTCTCCCGCCGTTTCCCGATCTCTGTTCTTTCCTGTCGTTTCTCGAAGACAGGGGAGGGCTACGGACGGTCGCCGCTCCCGTTTCCATGCGTCTCGAACTGACGGAGCTTCACCGCAAGGTCATTGCTGCCGGCGGTCCGGCGCTGCGGCTGAGCCAGGCGCGCGGCGCGACCGATGCCGCGTCGAATCTGCCGGTCATTGCCAATCTGTTCGGTACGCCTGAGCGGGTGGCATGGGGGCTCGGTACCGACCTTGACGGGCTTCAATCGCTCGGGTCATTGCTTGCCTGGATGCGTGCGCCGCAGCCGCCGCGCAGCCTTGGCGAGGTGCGGCGGTTGTGGCCTGCCGCCCGGACCGCGTTGCAGGCGCGCCCGCGGATCGTCGGCGGCCCACGCGAATGGTGCGACGGCGCGGCGGATTTTTCGCAGCTTCCGGTGCAGACCTGCTGGCCTGGCGATGCCGGTCCGCTGATCACATGGCCGCTGGTGATCACCCGCCCGCCCGGCCCGGACGATCCCGCCGCCTACAATGTCGGCGTCTACCGCATGCAGGTGATCGAGCGCGACCGCACCATCATGCGCTGGCTGCCGATGCGCGGCGGTGCAGCCCATCACCGCCTGTGGCAAGCGGAGAAAACCGAGATGCCGGTGGCGGTGGTGATCGGAGCCGATCCGGCGCTGCTGTTGGCTGCCGTGATGCCGGCACCCGAGGGGGTATCCGAGCTGGCACTGGCCGGCATCGTCAGCGGTCGTCGGGTTGGGCTAGCGCCATGCCGGGAGATCGCACTGCATGCGCCGGCGAGCGCGGAGATCGTGCTTGAAGGCACCGTCTCGGTGACGGAAACGGCGCTGGAGGGGCCGTTCGGCGATCATACCGGCTATTACAATGCGCCGGCGCACTATCCGGTGTTTACGTTGAAGGCGATGCGCGTGCGCGAGGGCGCGCATTACCTCACGACCTTCACCGGGCGCGCGCCCGATGAGCCGTCGGTGATTGGGGCGGCGCTGCTCGACGTGTTCAAGCCGCTCTTGCGACAGCAGCTTCCGGAGATCGTCGACGTCTGGTTGCCGCCCGAGGCGTGCTCCTACCGCATCGCGGTGATCGCCATCGCCAAATCCTATGCTGGGCAGGCACGGCGGGTGATGATGGGGTTCTGGTCGCTGTTGCCGCAGTTCTCCATGACCAAAATGCTGATGGTCGTCGATGACGACATCGATATCCGCTCCTGGCCGGACGTGATGTGGGCGCTTGCTACCCGCATGGACCCCTCGCGCGATCTGCTCGTGGCCGAGCGGACGCCGATCGATCAGCTCGACTTTGCTTCGCCGCTGGAAGGGCTGGGCGGCAAGCTCGGCATCGATGCCACCTGCAAGATCGGCGCCGAAACGAGCCGCGACTGGAGCGAGACGATCGTCATGGACCCTGCCATCGAGAAGCAGGTTGTTCGCCGCTGGCAGGAGTTTTTTCCGGAGACAACATGCGCAAGCGTCTGATCGTCGGCGTCACCGGTGCGTCCGGCGCAGTGCTCGCCCGCGAGACGTTGCGCCAACTGGCCGACCGCGACGTCGAGACGCATCTCGTGGTATCGCGCGGCGCACGCATCACCATCGCCCATGAACTCGGGTCGGACGGCCTCGTCTCCTTGAGCGGCATTGCCGATCATAGCTATTCCGAGCAAGAACTGGCCGCGCCGATCGCCAGCGGCTCGTTCGCGACCAGCGGGATGATCGTGGTGCCGTGCTCGATGCGCAGCCTCGCCGCCATGGCGCATGGCCTTGGCGACAACCTGCTGACGCGCGCCGCCGACGTGGTGCTGAAGGAAAAGCGGCGGCTGGTGGTCGCCCCGCGCGAGGCGCCGCTGCACGAAGGCCATCTCGATGCCATGCTGCGGCTCGCCCGGCTCGGCGCGGTGATCGCGCCACCGGTGCCGCCGTTCTATGCTGCGCCCAGGTCGGTCGAGGATATCGTGCGCGAGATCGCCGCGCGGCTGATCGGCTGGGCCGGCATCGATCCGGGCGATGCGATGACGCGCTGGGGCGAGCGCTATTCCTCCTCCTCTCCCTCTCCCGCAAGCGGGGGAGGGATAAAGGATGGGGGCGATGCCGGATGAAGTCCGGGCATGACGAATGGCATCAGTCTTGCACCGCGCGGCTTTGGCGTTCCTCTTTGCGCCAGAGCAAACTCCGCCGGTTCTCGCGCGGTAGGATACCGCCGGTTTCGGGCAGGCGGGGACGCGGCCATGCGGGATGGCGACGAGATGAGCTTGCCGGCGTTTGCCCGGCGGATGCTGCCGCCGTTTGCCGGGCTGCCGCTGGGAGCGTTCCTGACCCTGTCGCTGCGCTCGCTGGCGCGGCGCCGGCCGCAGGTTTTCGAGCGGCTCGGCGAGCATCGCCGCGCGCGCTACCTGATCGATCCGACCGACCTGCCGTTTGCGTTCTGCGTGGTGCCAGACGGCGCCGCCGCCGCGGTGCGCGTCGTCTTCCGCAGCGCGGAGGCGCCGTCCGATGTGGCGATCCGTGGTCCCATCCTGGTGCTGCTTGGCGTGCTTGAAGGCGCGCTCGATGGCGATGCGCTGTTCTTCCATCGCGCGATCTCGGTCACCGGCAAAACCGAGGCGGTTGTCGCGCTCCGCAACGCCATCGAAGACGCAGAGCTTCGCCCCTCCGATCTGCTCGGTCTGACCGGCGTTCTCGGCAAGTTTGCCGATGCCGGCATCCTGGGCGGGCTCGACATGGCGCGGCGGGTCGCCACCTCAGCGCCGGCGCACCGGGAGTTCGAGACATGACGGCGGGCCGACGCATGGAACTGGTCTGTCCGGCCGGCACGCCGGCCACCCTGCGGGCGGCGGTCGCGGCCGGGGCCGATGCCGTCTACTGCGGCTTCAGCGACGACACCAATGCGCGGAATTTCCCCGGCCTCAATTTTTCTCCGCAAGAGATGGCGGAGGGCGTTCGCTTCGCCCATGATCACGGCAGCAAGGTGCTAGTCGCGATCAATACATTTGCACGGGCCGGCGATACCGACCCGTGGCGGAAGGCGGCGGATACGGCGGTCGCCTGCGGCGCCGACGCGGTGATCGCCGCCGATATCGCCGTGCTCGATCACATGGCGCAGAACCATCCAAAGACGCGGCTGCATCTGTCGGTGCAAGCCGCCGCTGCGACGCCCGAGGCGATAGGCTTCTACACCGAGGCGTTCGCCGTGCGCCGCGTCGTGCTGCCGCGCGTCCTGTCGGTGCAGGAGATCGCGGCGCTCAACCGCGCCATCGCGGTCGAGACCGAAGCGTTCGTATTCGGTGGCCTGTGCGTGATGATGGAGGGCCGCTGCCACCTGTCGTCCTATGCCACCGGGCGCTCGCCGAACCTCAATGGCGTCTGCTCGCCGCCCGAGGCGGTGAGCTATGAGGAAGCCGGCGACGCGACCACGGCGCGCCTCTCCGGTTTCACCATCGATCGCTATGAGCCCGGCTCGCCGGCCGGCTATCCGACGCTCTGCAAAGGCCAGTTCAAGGCCGGCGGCAAGACCGGATATCTGTTCGAGGACCCCGTGAGCCTCAATGCCGGCACAATGATCATCGCGCTGAAGGAAGCGGGCATTACCGCGCTGAAGATCGAGGGGCGCCAGCGCGGCAAGGGTTATGTCTCCGAGGTGGTGCGCGCTTTCCGTCGCGCGGTCGATGCAGCCGAGCAGGGGCGTGACCCGGTCGAGATCGAAGGAATTCTCGCCAGCCTGTCGGAGGGTGGCCGGCAGACCACCGGCGCCTACCGCAAGACTTGGCGATGAAAAAGACTTGGCAATGAGAAAGACTTGGCGATGAGAGAAGGCCCGGCGATGAGAAAAATCTGGAGATAACAGGCGTGTCGATTGCGCTGACGCTCGGACCGACGTTCTTCCACTGGCCGCCCGACCGGCTGCGGGACTTTTACTACCGCATCTCCGACGAGGCGCCGGTCGAGCGCGTTCACGTCGGTGAAGTCGTCTGCGGCAAGCGCATGCCGTTTTCAGATCCGGTGTGGCCGGAGGTGATCGAACGTCTGGAGCGTGGCGGCAAGGAGGTGGTGCTGTCGACGCTGGCGATGCCGACGCTGCCGCGCGAGCGCCGCGCCGTCGAGGAGTTTTGCGCCGACGGCCATCTGGTGGAGATCAACGACGTCACCGCGTTGCCGGCCCGTGCCGGCGCGCCGTTCGTGGCGGGACCGTTCCTCAATGTTTACAACGAGGCGACGGCGCAGTTTCTCATCCGCCGCGGCGCCTCGACCATCTGTCCGCCGGTCGAACTGCCGCTGGCGACCATCGGTGCCATTGCCGCGGCGTGCCCGGATACCGAGTTCGAGGTGTTCGCCTTTGGCCGGCTACCGCTGGCGTTGTCCGGGCGCTGCTACCATGCCCGGCTGCACGGCCTGCACAAGGACTCCTGCCAGTTTACCTGCGAGCAGGACCCCGACGGGCTGGTGGTCGAGACGCTCGACGATCAGGCGTTCCTCGCCATGAACGGCGTGCAGACGCTGTCGGCGCAGGTGCAGGCGGTGCTGTTTTCTCCGGCGGACCTGGATGCGCAGCGCATCCGTCGCCTGCGGCTGTCGCCGCACACCTGCGACATGGTTGCGGTGGCGCGCACTTATCGTGCGTTGCTGGCAGGAGACCTGGCACCGGTCGAGGCGCTCGCCCGGCTCAGCGACCTCGATCTCCCCGGCGCGCTCGTCGATGGCTATGCCCGCGGTGCCGCCGGATCGCAGCCGGTGGCGCTGGCGTGAGGCGCGATTGCCATTGAACGAGGGCAGAAATCTTCGCCCATCGTTGCGTCCGCACGATCGTTTCCCTCTGGTTGCCACAACTGCACAAAGAACCTGCCGGTCGTGCCAGAATTGAATGCCAGCGCGGCTGGCGGCCTTCGCGGCGCATATTGACCCGTTGCCTGTATTGATGTACGCAATTGTATACAATCGTGTTCGAAAGCAGTGCCAATGGATCAGTTTGACGTTGTCGTCGTCGGCGGAGGAAACGCTGCATTCTGCGCGGCCCTGGCCGCGCAAGAGCAGGGTGCGCGCGTCTGCGTGCTCGAACGGGCGCCGGAGGAGGAGAGCGGTGGCAACAGCCGGTTCACGGCCGGCGCGATCCGGTTTGCCTATCGGGGTGTCGAAGACCTCGCCGAAATTATGCCGGACCTCACTGACGAGGAAAAGGCGAGGACCGATTTCGGCACCTATACCGAGGAACAGTTCTTTGACGACATGTTCCGGGTGACGCGCTATCGCACCGACCCGGTGCTGTGCGAACTGCTGGTTAAACGCAGCTTCGACACGGTCAGGTGGCTGCGCCAGAAGGGCATCCGTTTTCAGCCGATCTATGGCCGCCAGGCGTTCAAGGTTGATGGCCGGTTCAAGTTCTGGGGCGGCCTGACGGTCGAGGCGTGGGGCGGCGGTCCCGGCCTTGTCGATGCGCAGACCGCGATTGCACGCAAGAACGGCATCGATATCCGCTATGGCTGCCGTGTCACCAGCCTGATCTATGATGGTCGGGCGGTGTCCGGTGTTGTGGCGAAGCAGGACGGAAAAGTGTTCGAGATCGGCGCGAAGTCGGTCGTGCTTGCTGCGGGCGGCTTTCAGGCCGATCCCGAGATGCGCACGCGCTATCTCGGCCCGGGCTGGGAACTGGCGCGGGTGCGCGGCACCCGCTTCAACAGCGGCGACGGCATCAAGATGGCGCTGGCTATTGGTGCTGCATCCTACGGCAACTGGTCGGGATGTCACGCGGTCGGCTGGGATTTCAATGCGCCGGAGTTTGGCGACCTCGACGTCGGCGATGGTTTCCAGAAGCATTCTTATCCGTTCGGCATCATGGTCAACGCCAACGGCCGGCGCTTCGTCGATGAAGGCGCCGATTTCCGCAACTATACCTACGCCAAGTACGGGCGTGTCATCCTGGAGCAGCCGGGCAACTTTGCCTGGCAGGTGTTCGACGACAAGGTCGCCCACCTTTTGCGCGACGAATACCGCATCAAGCGGGTGACGAAAGTGAAGGCCGATACGCTTGAGGAATTGGCTCCCAAGCTCGAAGGGGTGGATGCCAAGACGTTCCTGGAGGAAGCGGCCGCCTTTAATGCCGCCGTCATGGCGGATGTGCCGTTCAATCCCAACGTCAAGGATGGCAGGGGGACGCGCGGTCTTGCGGTGGCAAAATCCAACTGGGCCAATGCGCTCGACAAGCCGCCGTTCCAGGCGTTTCAGGTCGGCTGCGGCATCACGTTTACGTTCGGAGGCTTGCGCATCGATGAGCGGGCCAACGTGCTGGACGTCGATTTCAACCCGATCGAAGGGCTTTATGCGGCGGGTGAACTGGTCGGCGGGGTATTCTACTTCAACTATCCGGGTGGCACGGGCCTGATGTCCGGCGCGGTGTTCGGCCGTCTGGCCGGGACATCGGCGGGCAGCGCCGTGCGCACGACAGGCGCATGAGCGGCATTCGTCATGGCGAAAGCGGTGGGCACCGCCGCGCCTGATCCGGGTGCGGGGGAAGCGCAAGGCAGGTGGGATCTTGTGGTGCTCGGCAGCGGCGTTGCGGGGCTCACGGCGGCTTTGAGCGGTGCTCTCGCGGGGCTGCGCGTCGTTGTCGTCGAGCATGCCGACCTCATTGGCGGCACTAGCGCGCGATCCTCCGGCACGGTGTGGATACCGGGCAACCACCATCTCGAAGCCCACGGCATCTCCGACGATCACGCGCGGGCCGCGACATATCTCGAGGCGCTGGTCGGCATGCGTGGCGATGCCACGATGTGGCGTGCCTTCCTCGATCGGGCGCCGCGCATGCTGACGGACCTGGAGGCGCGCGCGGGCTTGAGCTTCCGCCCGTTCATGACCGCGCCCGATTACCGGCAGGATTGCGATGGCGCGGCGCCGGGCGGCCGGGCCCTGGAGCCGGCCGCTTTCGACGGTCGCCAGCTTGGCCGCGAGTTCGAGCGGCTGGCCTGGCCGTTGCCGGAATTGATGCTGTTCGGTGGCATGATGGTGACGCGCGCGGAAGCGGCGCAACTGCTCACCGCCGATCGCTCCTTGAAAGCGATGGCCCTGGGGCTTCGCCTCGTCGGGCGCTATCTGGCGGATCGGCTGCGCTACCGCCGCGGCACGCGGCTGGTGCTGGGCAATGCGCTGGTTGCGCGCCTGTTCAAGGCGGCGCTCGATGCCGGCGTGGAGGTCATGACGGCGGCCGAGTCACGGCGGCTGGTTGTCGAGAACGGTCGCGTGACCGGCGTCGCCGTGCGGCACAGTGGCCGCGACATCGTGCTCGAAGCGCGTCGCGGCGTAGTCCTTGCCGGTGGTGGTTATCCGGCCAGCGTCGTGTGGCGGCAAAAGCAGTTGCCGCATCCGGTCGCCGAGAACACGCCCGCCGCGCCCGGCTGCGACGGCAGCACGATCGAACTGGCGCTGGCTGTGGGCGCTGCCCTCGGACCTGACGGGCTCGACAATGCGTTGTGGTTTCCAAGCTCGTTTGCCAGGCGCGCCGACGGCAGTATGGCCGTGTGGCCGCATATCGTTCTCGACCGAGCCAAGCCGGGGCTGATCGCCGTCGATGCCGGCGGCCGGCGTTTCGCCAACGAGGCATCCTCCTACCATGAGTTCGTGCGCGCCATGTACCGTGCCAATGCGGCGACAGCGGCGATACCGGCCTGGCTCGTCTGCGACAGGGCGTTCATTCGCCGTTACGGGCTGGGCCTGATACGGCCGCGCACGCCGAGCCTGCGGCGCTACGTCAAGAACGGCTATCTGCGCGAGGCGCGCTCGATCGCTGAGCTTGCCGGCGCCATCGGCGTTCCGGCCGAGGCTCTCCGTGACACGGTTGAGCGCTACAACGGTTTTGCCGCGACCGGTGTCGATCTCGATTTCCACAAGGGCGAGACCATCTACGACCGCAGCAATGGCGATTCCGCCGTTGCGCCCAACCCCTGCATCGGTCCGCTTGCCGAGCCCCCGTTCTACGCGCTTGCCGTCTATCCGACGCCGCTCGGCACCAGCCGCGGCCTCAGCGCGGATATCGATGCGCGCGTTCTCGATGACAATGGTGTGCCGATTGCCGGACTGTATGTTTGCGGCAACGATATGCAGTCGGCGTTCGGCGGCGAATATCCCGGCGCGGGTGCGCAGCTTGGGCAGGCCATGACGTTCGGTTGGGTGGCGGCGCGCCACGCGGCGGGACTTTCGGTTGCCGGCGAATCGGACCAGCGTCCGTCAGTGATAAGGTAAGTGTTCGGGAGGGCATGATGGCTGTTCGCAAGGGAGGCGACCTGATCGCCGAATTCCTCATCAAGGAGAAGATCCCTTACGTCTTTGGCATCTGCGGCCACGGCAATGTCGGGTTGCTCGATTCCCTGTATGAGGTACGCGACCGGATCAAGCTGGTCTCGCCGCGGCACGAGCAGACCGCCGCGCACATGGCGGACGGATTCTTCCGCGTCAGCCACCAGCCGGCGGCGACGCTCACCTCGACGGGGCCGGGCTCGGCCAACCTCATCATGGGATTGGCGGTGGCGCAGACCGATTCCTCGGCGGTGTTTTCGATCACCGCCAATGTGCCGACCTCGCAGTTCAACCGTGGACCTTTTCAGGAGTTGAATCTGCACCACCAGGCCGACTTCAACAACGTCATCAAGCCGGTGGTGAAGCGCAGCTTCCAGCCGACGCGCGTCGAGATGCTGCCGCTTGCCATGCGTCAGGCGGCGCAGACGATGAACAGCGGCCGTCCCGGCCCGGTCAATCTCGACGTGCCGTACAACCTGTTCATGGAATCGGCCGAGGTGCGGGACGAGGGGCCGTCGGAGGGTTTTAACGCCCGCCGCAGCGGCGCGAGCGACGCCGACATCGCGCGTGTGCTCGACTGGCTGCTGGCAGCGGAGCGCCCGGTCATCTTCGTCGGCCATGGCGTCACCCTGTCGGAAGCCGGCGCTGACCTCACCGCGCTGGCGAAACGGCTGTCCGTTCCCGTCATCAGTTCGCCGAACGGCATGGGGACGCTCGACATGCGCGATCCTCTCTCGCTCGGCTTCATCGGCCGCAACGGCGCCTATTCCGCCAACCAGGCGGGCCGTCATGCCGATCTGGTGCTGGCGATCGGGGCGCGCTTCGACGACCGTTCCGCCTCGTCATGGATGCCGGGCTACTCGTGGAATTTTCCGCAGACGCGGCTGGTCCATGTCGACGTCGATCACGCCGAACTCGGGCGCAATTATCCTCCCGATCTCGCGATCCTCGCCGACGCCCGAACCTTTCTTCGCCAGTTGCTGGCGGAGCTGGACCGCCGCAATGTCGGCGATGGTGGCCGGCTGTCGCGCTGGCACAGCGACATCGCCGCATGGCGCAAGGCGTGGGACGCCTTCATCGCGCCGGGCTTCGAGACCCATGCCTCGCCCATCCGTCCCGAGCGGATCGTCGCTGACTGCCGCGCCGTGCTGCCGGACGATGCGATCATCTCGCTCGACTCCGGCATTCATCACAACTGGTTCATGCAGTTCTGGAGCGCGCGCCGGCCGCAATCGATGCTTAACACCTGGGGCTATTCGGGCATGGGGTTCGGCCCGAGTTCGATCCTTGGCGCAAAGCTCGCGGCGCCCGACCGGCCCTGCGTGTCGATCTGCGGCGACGGCGGCTTCACCATGGTGCCGCATGTCCTGTGCACCGCCGTTGAATACGACATTCCGGTTGTCTGGGTGGTATGGAATAACTTTGCCTGGGGTGCGATCCGCGACCTGCAGTATGCCTATTTCGGCGGGCGCGAATACGGCACCGGATTCTACCACGGCCCGAACCGCGAGCCGTACAATCCGGATTTCGCGGCCTGGGCGCGCGCTGCCGGCGTTGCCGCGCGCACGGTGACGCGCTCGCAGGATTTTGCCAGCGCGCTGGAGGAGGCCGTCGCCTCGAACAGGCCGGCGCTGATCGACGTCCATGTCGATGCCGATATCCGCCCGCCGGGCACCGGCGCCTGGGAGCTGCCGCCGATTCCGCCAAAAGAGCCGGCATTCGGCAAGCCGTGGCGGCCCGGCCAGCCGGAATGATCGAAGTCACGTTCGCGAACAGGAGAATGCTGCGATGAGCACGGAACCGAAAGCCTGCGTCCGCAATATCGCCGAAGAGCCATGGCAGCAGTTTCCCGACCATTTCGGCGGCGCCTTGTCGAAGGCCCTGGTGCATCCGAGCACCACCGGCTCGCGTCAGCTCGACTACCGCATCTCCACCTATGCGCCGATGGCCTATGTCGCCAAACATGTCCACAAGGTGCAGGAGCAGGTTTATCACGTCCTTAACGGCGAGGGCTTGATGGAGATCGGCGACGAGCGCCGCGTCGTCCGCAAGCACGACGTCATCTTCCTGCCGCCGGGCGTCTGGCACTCGATCCAGAACACCGGCCTCGGCGACCTGACCTTCATCGTGGTGACGACGCCGATCAAAGACGAATAGGCGGAGAACCGTTGAGGCTGACCGCCCCGCGCCGGGTCTTCGCCGCGCGGGCGGATCGCACGTTCTCGAAGCCCGGCCAGCCCTTGTCGTCGATCAGCTTCCGGACCGCGCCCTTCAACTCGTCGGCGACCGCGGCCACCGCCGGCGTCAGCCGTTCCGGGAGCAGGGAATAGAGGAAGTTGCGCCGGCGAATCCTGACGTCCGAGAACGACAGACAGCGCCACTGCCGCCCGCGAACGCCTTCCTGCATGACGGCGCCCATCGGTTTGATGGTGGCGCCCACATCGTCGTAGACGCAGTTCATCAGCAGCGCCAGCGAGTCGATCTCGACGACCACGTTCATGCTGAGGCCGCGATTCTCGAACTCTGCCGCGATGCGCTGGCGCAGTCCGTGCGAACTGGTCGGCAGGATCAGCGGGAGTTGCGCCGCCTCGTTGATGCTGATGGTTTTCCGCCCGCGCGGCACCAGCTTGCTGTGCGCTGGCACCATCAAGAGCAGTTCTTCCTCCATCAGCGGCTCGACGGCGAGATCCGGCGCCACGTCGTGGCTGAACAGCACGGCAAGGTCGAGCTGCCCCAGCCGCATCAACTGGCCGATATGGCCGCTCATGCCCTCGACGACGTTGAGCAGGATGCCCGGATACTTGTCGCGCACACGCTGAACGAGGGGAAGACCGATCGCGGCCACCGTCGTTGCCGGCAGGCCGACGGACACCATGCCGTTCACCGCGCCGGCGCCGCGGCGGACAATGGACAGCCCCTGGTCGAGCTGGCGCAGCACGAAGCGGGCATGATGATAGAGCGCGAGCCCGCTGTCGGTCGGCGTCACGCCTTTCGAGGTCCGCTTGAGCAGCGGCAGGCCGACTTCGTCTTCCAGCTTGACGAGCTGCTGGCTTAGCGCCGGCTGGGCGATGTGAAGAAGGCGCGACGCCTTGGACAGGCTGCCGCTCTCGACGATCTGCGCGAAGTAGCGAAGCTGGCGGGTTTCCATGGCGCGAGCAAAGCGCAAATCGCGCCATAAGTCCAGCTTATATGCCGTGACTGAAATCCGTATTTCCTGCGCTGGGACGCATCCAGTAGTGTTCCGCTCCGGAAGCGAGAAACGCCGATCTGTGCGAGCCGTGGGACTGTGCATGTCCCGCGACGCATGCGCTGAAGAAGAGGGAGGACATAATCATGAAGAACCATGGGACACGCTTGGCCGATCTGACAGGCCTGATGAACCGCCGCAGCGCCCTGAAGCTGGGCGCAGGCGTTGCCGCAAGCGCGGCGATCGGTTTTCCATATGTCGCGCGGGCGCAATCGGACGTCATCCGGATCGGGCATCTGACGCCGATGACCGGCTTTCTCGGCGTTCTCGGCAAATACGCCGTGCAGGGCATTCAGATGGCGGCTGAGGAGATCAATGCTGCCGGTGGCGTCAACGGCCGCAAGATCGAGGTGAAGTCGGAAGATTCCATCAATCCGGAAAACGCCACCACCAAGGCCCAGCGCATGCTGGAGCGCGACGGCGTCGACTTCCTGATGGGCGAGATCAGTTCAGCCTCGGCGCTCGCCATCTCGCAGGTCGCGACCCGCAACAAGCGGCTGTTCATGGCGCTCGGGCCGCGCTCCGACGTGCTGCGCTCGGCAAGCTGCAGCAAGTACATGTTCTGCACCGACATCCCGAACACGGTGATGGTCAATGCCGTCGGCAGTGCGCTGAAGCGCGATGGCATGGTGGAGGGCAAGAAGTTTTTCACGCTCACCGCCGATTATGTGTTCGGTCATGATCTCCTGACCGCGGCGAAAGCTTTTTTCGCCAAGAACAACGCGACATTGCTCGGTGACGAACTGATCGCCACCGACGTGACCGATTTCAGTCCGTTCCTGCTCAAGGTGCGGCAGGCCAAGCCGGACGTCGTCTGCCTCAACCTGGCGGGCAACCAGGTCACCAACTTCGTCAAGCAGTATGCCGAGTTCGACCTTCCCTATCCGACCGTCGGCTTCAACCTGAACACCGCCGATGCCTGGGCCGCCGGCGTCGGTAACCTGAGCGGCACCTGGCCGACAGTGTGGTACGACACGCTCGACACGCCGGCCTCTAAGGCGTTCGTCAAGGCATTCACCGCCAAGTACAATCGCATTCCTGAGAACCATGCCTGGATCGAATACATCGCGCTGAAGATCATGGCGCAGGCGATGACGGAGACGAAGTCCGCGGAGACGCCGGCCTTGATCAAGTATCTTGAGTCGGGAGCCGAGTTCGACATTCTCAAGGCACGCAAGGCGTATTTCCGATCCTGGGATCACCAGCTTATCCAGGAGGCCTATCCGTTCTCGGTCAAGCCCGCGAGCCAGGCCAAGGACGTTCACGACATGATCGTGCTTGGACAAGTCGTTCCCAGCCCCTCCGAGTCGATGGAGGTGATCTTCCCGACCAAGGAGCAGAACGCCTGCAAGCTCTGAGGAGCAGCGCCTTGCGCGGCTGCGGCAAGTCCTGCCTTCAAGGCGTGGCGTGGCCGACGGCCGCGCCGCAATGGAATTGATCCGACGGAACCGTCATGCAGTTCGTTTTCTTGCTCGAGCAGGTGGTCAATGGCCTTGTGCTCGGCGGCTACTACCTTCTGATCGCGCTCGGGCTGTCGCTGATCTTCAGCGTCGGCGGCGTGGTCAATCTCGCGCATGGGGCTTTCTATGCGCTCGGCGCCTATGCCGCGGTCACCGTGAGCAAATATACGGGGTTCGTCCCCGCCGTCGTCATCTCGCCGTTTATCGTCGCCTGTCTCGGCATCCTGTTCGAGCGCTTCATCCTGCGCCGCTTCTACCGCGAAGATCCAATTCTTGGCCTGCTCGTCACTTTCGGCCTCGCCATGGTGGCGGAACAGGCCATTCGCATGGCGTGGGGCTCGGCGCCCCTCATCTTCAACCTGCCGCAGTCGTTTCGCGGCTCGATCATTCTCGGAGACTTTCTGTTCTCGCGCTTTCGGTTGATGTTGCTTGCGGTCGTCGCCGTGATGCTGTGCGGCCTCTGGCTGCTTCTCAACAAGTCCGCCTTCGGCCGCGTCGTGCGGGCGGGCGTGCAGCAGCCGGATATGGTCGCCGTCCTTGGCATCCGTCTGCAGCCTTACATGACTGCGGTCGTGATGCTGGGCGTGGGGCTCGCGGCGCTCGGCGGCGCCCTGTTTGCGCCGATCACCGTGGTCCATCCGGCCATGGGGTCCGACATCCTGATCGTTGCGTTCGTCGTCGTTGTCATCGGCGGGCTCGGCAGCCTGCCCGGCGTGATCCTGGCCGCCATGCTGGTCGGTATCGTGCGCGGCGTGACCATCCATTTCTCGCCGGCCGCCGGTGAAGCCTCGATCTACATTCTGATGTTTCTGGTGCTGCTGGTGCGCCCCCGCGGGCTGCTCGGCGAGCCGATCGAGAAATTCGAGAAATGAAGACGAACTGGGTTGTCAAGTATCGCCCCTTGCTGGTTGCTGCGGTGGGCCTCGCGCTGCTGCCGCTGGTCATCGACATGCTTGGCCTGTCGCTCGGCACGGCGCTGTCGATCGTTGCGCTGACCATCGCAGCGCTCGGCCTCAACATGCTGGTCGGCTACACCGGCCTCGTCTCGTTTGGCCACACCACCTGGTTCGGCATTGGTGCTTACGCGGCGGCGCTGGTCCAGCGCCACTGGCTGCCGGACCAGATCGTCCTGCCGATCATCTGCGGCGTAGCGTTCGTTGCCATTCTCTCGGCTGCCGTCGGTGTCTTGATCCTGCGGCGGCGCGGCGTCTATTTCGCCCTGATGACACTGGCGCTGGCGGCGCTCACTTACACCGTTGCGTTTCGCTGGACGGCGGTCACGGGTGGCGAGGACGGTCTGGGCGGGCTCCAGCGCGGCAGTATCGGGCCGTTCGACCTCGACGTTGCGATGAACTACTACGTGTTCGTCTCGCTGATCGGGCTCGCCGTTCTTTACTTGCTGCTGCGCGTGGTGCGCTCGCCATTCGGCCATGTGCTGGTGGCGATCCGCGAAAACCAGATGCGCGCCACGTTCCAGGGTTATCCGGTGCAGCGCTACAAGCTCGCCGTGTTCGTCCTGTCGGCGGCGATCACGGCGCTGGCCGGCGCGTTGTCGGGCTTCCAGCACTACATCGTTTCGGCGGAGGCTGCCTCGGTGGAGTTTTCCGGCGAGTTGCTGGCCATGGTGGTGATCGGCGGGATGCATGCGCATATCCTCGGCCCCGCCGTCGGCGTGCTGTTCTACATTCTGTTTCGCGAGTTGTTTTCAATCTGGACCGGCGACTGGCTGTTCTGGTTCGGATTGGTGTTCGTCGCGCTGGTGATGTACTCGCCCGGTGGCATCGTCGGCATCGGCGCAAAAATCCGGCAGCGCCTGCGTCCTCCCCCCGAGGAAGAGGCCGCCATGAGCCTGCGCCAGATCGAAAAGAATCCCCCGCTGCCGGAATTCCTGCGCCCGGAACGCTCGGAAGGGATCGTGCTGGCCGCGGAGGGCATCTCGCGGCGGTTCGGCGGCATCCAGGCGGTGCGCAATGCGGCCCTCACGGTCAGCGCCGGCGAGATCCATGCCCTGATCGGCCCCAACGGCGCTGGCAAGACCACCCTGTTCAACCTGATCTCCGGCGGCGTCACGCTGAACAGCGGCACCGTGAAGCTGCACGGGCGGGAGATTCAGAATCTGACTCCCGACCGGGTCTGTCAGCATGGGCTGGCCCGCTCTTTCCAGATCACCAATCTGTTCGAGGGTCTCTCGATCTACGAGAACTTGAGGCTTTCGGCCCAGGCCCGCCTTCCGGGTAGCTTCAACTTCTGGAAGGACGTTAGTGACTTCGATGAGGTCAACCGCGACACGGCGGCGCTTGTCCACTTTCTTGGCCTGCGCGGCATCGAGGACATCAAGGGTGGCAGCCTGTCCTACGGCGGCCAGCGTCTCGTCGATCTCGGCATCGCGCTTGCCTCGCGGCCGCAAATGCTGCTGCTCGACGAGCCGCTCGCCGGCCTTGCCGCGGCGGAGCGCGAGCGCGTCTCGAACCTGATCAAGACGATCTCGTCGAACATCTCGGTGCTGATCGTCGAGCACGATATCGACAGGGTGCTTGCCTTCTCGCACCGGGTGACGGTGATGAACCAGGGCGAGGTACTTCTGACCGGTGCGCCCGATGTGATCCGCAACGACCGGCAGGTGCAGGAGATCTACACCGGCAAGGGGGTTCACAGCCTGTCCAGGCAGCGCACCTGCCAAGCCCCCGAAGGCGAGCCCGTTCTGAAAGCGTCGAAGCTCAACACTTTCTACGGCAAGAGCCACATCCTCAACGATGCGTCACTCGACGTGCGCAAAGGCGAGATCGTGGCGCTTCTCGGTCGCAACGGTGCCGGCAAGTCGACGCTGCTCAAGTCGCTGGCCGGCCTCAAGCCGCCCGAGAGTGGCAGCATTCTGTTCGAAGGCCAGGAAATCTCGGCAATGCCCGCTTACGCGATTGCGCGGCTTGGGATCGGGTACGTCCCGCAGCACCGCGGTCTGTTCGCCGGCATGACCGTTGCCGAGAATCTGAGCCTCGGCCGGATGGCTCGCAAGACGGACGGCGCCGAGGGCGTGGTGTGGAGCGAGGAGCATGTTCTTGAACTGTTTCCCCGCCTGAAGGAGCGGCTGCGCAGCCACGCCGACTATCTCTCCGGCGGCGAGCAGCAGATGCTCGCAGTCGCGCGCGCTCTCTCCGGCAACGTGCGCCTCCTTCTTCTCGACGAGCCTTTCGAGGGGCTTGCTCCCGCCGTTGTCGAGGAACTGTTCGAAGTTTTCGACCGGCTTCGCGAGCATCTGCCGATCGTCATCGTGGACCATAACCTGGACATCGTGCTGGCGCTTGCCGACCGCGTCTTTGCGCTGGAGCGCGGCGCGATTTTCCACGAAGGACCGGCCTCGGCGCTGCTCAACGATCTTAACTACCGCAAAGAGATCCTTTGGCTGTGAGTGACGGACGGAAGGACGCTGTGTTGAACAAGAAGAATGAGAAAATCGCCCCTGGAGCGTCGCCTGCAGCCAAGGGCTACGTGCTGGTCGATGGCGGCTGGCGGGCAGGAAGCGGCGAGCGCTTCACGGTGCTCGACAAGTATCTCTTGACACCGACGCTCGAGGTGGCGGCTGCCGGCCCCGATCAGGTCGCGCATGCTCTCGATGTCGCGCACACGGCATTCCGCCGGGGCGCGCCGCTGGCCTATGAACGTGGTGAAATCCTGACGCGCGCGGCGTCGCTTGTCGCCGAGCGGCGCGATGCACTGGTGCAAGCCATGCAGGCCGAGGCCGGCTTCACGGCTGCTGACGGGAGGGGCGAAGTCAACCGCTGCGTGGAGACCTTAAGGCTTTCCGGAGAGGAGGCGCGTCGGCTTGCGGGCACGATCGTGCCGTTCGAGGGGGCGCCGAACCAGGCCGGCCGCTTTGCCTTCACCCTGCGGGTGCCGGTCGGCGTGGTTGCGGCGATCACGCCGTTCAACTCTCCGCTCAATACGGTTGCGCACAAGATCGCGCCGGCCTTTGCCGCGGGAAATCCGGTGATCCTCAAGCCATCGAGTGCAACTCCGGTCACGGCGTGCCTGCTTGCCGAGGCGCTGATGGATGCGGGCTTGCCTGCGGGCTTTCTCTCGGTGCTGCACGGCAGCGGCAGGGTTGCGGAATCGCTGTTGCGCGACGAGCGCGTCCGCTTCTTCGCCTTCACCGGCTCGACGGAGGTGGGGCGCAACATCCAGGCCATCGCCGGGCTGCGCCGCACCCAGATGGAGCTCGGTTCGATTGCCTTCACCATTCTGTGCGACGATGCCGATCTCGATCGCGCCTTGCCGAAAGTGGTGAACGCCGGCTATCGCAAGGCGGGTCAGGTCTGCACCTCGGTGCAGATGCTGCTGGTGCATCGCTCGCGGCAGACGGCGGTCGAGCGGCGGCTGGGCGAGATGGTGGCGGCGCTGAACTACGGCGACCCGCGCCGCGACGGCGCGGTCGTCGGGCCGCTTATCAGCGAGGAGGCTGCGCTGCGCGTTGAAAGCTGGGTCGATGAGGCTGTAGCGCAGGGCGCGCGCCGTCTGGCGGGCGGGCCGCGCTCCGGCTCGGTCGTTCCGCCCACGCTGCTCACCGATATCGACGGCCGCATGCAGGTGAGTTGCCGCGAAATTTTCGGGCCGGTGATCTGTATCGCTCCCTTCGATACGCTGGATGAGGCCATCGACAGGGTCAACGCGACTCCTTTCGGGCTCGCGAGCGGTATCTTTACCTCGCGGCTTGAGGATGCCTTCCGCGCCGCGCGCCGTCTCGACGTCGGCAGCGTCCACATCAATGAAACCTCCAGCGCCCGCGTCGACATGATGCCCTACGGCGGATCGAAGGACAGCGGCTTCGGCAGGGAAGGGCCGTATTATGCTATTCGTGAGATGACCGAGGAGCGCGTGGTCTCGATCTCGACCTGACAGTCTGCATGACCAATTTTGAGGATAACCATGGAACGTAAGATCGCTTATGTGTTCGGCGGTTCGCGCGGCATCGGGGCTGCGTGCGTGGCCGCGCTGTCCGCCAGCGGGTTCGATGTCGCCTACAGCTACGTCAGTGGGCAGGGCGCCCCCCAATCACGCGGCGGGCAGGTCAAAGCCTTCAAGGCCGATATTACCGATCCGCAGCAGGTCGCCGCGTTCTTCTCCCAGGCTCGGGAAGCGATGGGGGCCGGCCCGACCTGCGTCGTTGCCAATGCCGGGATCAACGTCCCGCCGGCGCCGCTCGCATCGTTCGATCCAAACAATTTCCGCCGGCTGGTGGAGGTCAATTTCGTCGGCGCGTTCAATATTCTCGCTGAGGCCGCGCGCGAGGTCGCCGACAATGGCTCGATCATCGCGCTGACCACGTCGATGGTGCGCCTGATGGCGCCGGGGATCGGCCCCTACAGCGCGACCAAGGCGGCGGTCGAGTGCATGGTGCGCTCGATGGCAAAGGAGCTTGCGCCGCGCGGCGTCCGGGTCAATGCCGTTGCGCCCGGTCCCGTCGATACCGATCTGTTCCGTTCCGGAAAGGATGCGGCGGCCGTTGCGCGCTCAGCCGCGCTCAGCCCATTCAATCGTGTCGGTCGCCCGGACGAGGTTGCCGAGGTCGTTGCGTTCCTTGCGTCCGACAAGGCGTCGTGGGTTCACGGGCAAGTTGTCCAGCCGAATGGCGGGATGCTGTAGAGCGCCCTTTCAGAGCGGACCGATAGCCACGTTCTAGAATCCGAGCGCCTCGAGCGCAGCGCAGGACTGTGCCAACGCCTCGTCGGGCTGTTCGGAGATGATTTCCAGTACCGGCGGCGTACCCGGCGTGGCGGCGGTGACCGCCTTGGCGAGACGGGCAAAGTCGATGTCGCCCTGGCCCACCGGGTCGTGCCGGTAGGCCGCGCGTCCGGTGTCGGACATGTGGATCAGCGCCAACCGCGAGGCGGTCTGCGCGATCCCCTCGAGTGGGTCCTCGCCGATGAAATGCGCATTGGCGACGTCATAGCAGATCCGAAGCTGTCCTTTGTCATAGCGCCCGAGCATGTCGATCAGGCCAACGGCATCTGGACGATAAGAGAATGGCTGATTTTCCAGCCAGATCTCGACGCCACTGGCTTCAGCGACGGGCAGCAGCGCATCGAGCGCGGCAAGCAGGTAGCCGTCCAGCGTCGCCTTCGGCAAAGGAAAGAGCGGGTTGGCTTTGCCGGGCCCGAGGATCAGGGCGCGGGCGCCGATCTCTCCGGTCAGCCGCAGATATTCAATGTTGATGTCGAGGCTGAGCTTGCGCATCTCCTGCGTGGCGGCCGCGATGTTGAGGTCGATATTGGGGGTGTTCATCGTCAGGATGTCGACTCCCGATGCCGCGGCGGCATCTCGCAACTCGCGGCGCTCAGCGGTGCTGGCGTCGATCCAGATATGCCCCGGATAAAACATCAACTCGACAGCCTGAACGCCAAGGCTGGCGAGATGACGGACGCACGCGGTCGCCGTCATTGCTTGTGTGTAGCTGTAGGTGTTGATGCCGAACCGGCCGCCTATGTCTTTCATCGTTTCCAGCCCGCGTGCGCCTCAGGATCGAAGCGTGCCCCGGTCCCTTGTTTTCCGAAGAGGGAGATAGCTATATCATTGTACCCGATAGTATACAAAGATATGCGGAAGCCGATGGCGCGCCACGCCAATAGCGGGTAGAGCATTTTCAAGCGAAGCATGCCCAAAATATATCCTTGGGGCTTGAGCCGCAGGTGGGGGCCGGTTTGCGGACAAGACCTGGCAGATCGGATAGACATTAAGGGGTTCAGGCGGGACAATGGCGCAGAAAGCGACGTCGCGGGTGCGCAACAGCGAGCCGCTGAGCACGCGGGTTTACCGCAGTCTGGTCGAGCGGCTGCGCAATGGCGCATTGATGCCCGGCACGCGCCTGCGCGAAGAAGACCTTGCGGCAGAACTCGGCGTCAGCCGCACGCCGATCCGCGAGGCCTTGACCCGCCTGCAGGCACGCGGGCTGGCGATTGCCACGCCGGCCGGCCTTGCTGTACCGGAATTGACGCGCCCTCACGTCAGCGAGCTTTATGCCATGCGCGCCGTGGTCGAGGGGGCGGCGGCGCGGTTCGCGGCGGAAAACGCCTCCGCCGGCAATCTCGTTTCGCTGCGGCATGCGGGGAACCTGTTTTCCGCCCCTCAGCGGGATCCGTCGCAGTTCGCTCGCGTCAACATGATGTTCCATGAAGCGATCTACGAGGCGGCCCACAACAGCTATCTCAGCCGCATGGTCGAAGATCTCAACGATTCCCTGGCGCTGTTGCCGCGCACGACCTTTCTCGTTCCCGGGCGGCTAGAGGCGGCGCGCGTCGAGCATACCCGCATTCTCGAAGCGATCGAGAAGCGCGACCCGGACCGCGCCGAGCAGGCGGCGCGCGCTCATATCCGCAATGCGCTGGAAGGGCGGCTGAAGCTGATCTTTACGCTCCGCGCTTCGGACGTGGAGGGCAACGTGACCCCGTAGCCCTGTCGCCAGCGTATATGCAGTGCGAGCTGATGCGGGGCGATGGAATTCAGGTGGCTGTTGCTACTCCGACGAAGGTGCTGCCGTTCCGACGCTCTCCCGAATCCTGATTTCGAAGTCGATATCTTCACGCTTGGCGGATTTGGTCGCGCCGCTGATCCTGTCGAACAGGATTTGAGCCGCGCGCTCGCCGATCTCGCCGTGATGAACGTCCACCGTGGTGAGTGCCGGTATCAGGTGCTGGGCGAAGTCGAAGCCGCCGAAGCCGGCAACGGCGATGTCGCCGGGAACCGACAGGTTCTTCCGCCGCAGGGCGAACATGGTTCCGGCGGCAACGACGTCGTTGAGGCAGAACACGGCGTCCGGGCGATCCTTGCCCTGAAGAATCTGCTCGGTGGCTTCGATGCCGGATGCCATGCTGCGGATGTCGTTGACGTAGTAGACGAGCGGGGCGGCGATGCCATGCGCCATGACGGCGGCGGTATAGCCTTTCCGCCGCATCTCCGCCCGCCGCTCCCGCTGCGCGGCGCCGATGAACGCAACGCGCCGATAACCGATCCCGAGCAGCGCGGCCGTCATCGCTTTCGCTGCGCTGAAGTTCGACAGCGCAACGATGCTATCGATCGGCGTTCTGGTGGTGTCCCAGGTTTCGACGACGGGCAGGCCGGACTGGCTGAGCAGTTTTCGTGTCTCCGGCAGGTGCGATACGCCGACGATGATCAGGCCATCGACGCGCCGCCCGAGCAGCGCCGCAACGGCGCGATGCTCCTCCGCGAGGTCGTAGTTCGTTTCCGCGAGAACGAGCTGGGCGCCATAGCGGCGGGCAACGCCACCGATGCCCCGGACGGTATCCGAGAAGATCGAACTGGCGATCGTCGGCAGGATGACGGCGATGGTGCCGCTTCGTCGGGACGCCAGCGAAGACGCAACGAGATTGTGGATATAGCCGGTTTCCCGGATAGCGGTTTCGACGCGCTTGCGCAGGTCGGGGGTGACCGCATCCGGCTGACGCAGCGCGCGGGAGACCGTCATTGTCGAAACGCCGGCGCGTTTTGCGACCTCCGCCATCGTGATGGTGGCGGCTCCACGCCGGGGCGGTGTCGTTGCTTTCGTCATGCTGATACCGGGACCGTCCTATCGGATAGAACAGGCGGACCCCGCCGCTGCCGTTTACACGTCCAACTCATCCTCGTGGATGAGCGATTCCGATGCCAAGATCGGTGAATATCAGGGTTTATCCCGCGTTGCACGGATCGGCCGTCGGGCTGTCCCTCGTCCTTTGGGATGAGGATCTTGACAGGCGTTTATGTTAGCGATAACAATTTTAATGTTAGCGCTAACATAGGGCGACGAACAATGGACGGTCGAGCGACGACTGCCGTGAAGACGGACATTCTGGTTGTCGGCGGCGGTGCGGCAGGCGTCGCCTGCGCCGTTGCGGCGGCCCGGCGCGGCCGCAAGGTCATCCTCGTCGAGCGTTACGGCTTCTGCGGCGGTGGCGCGGTGGCCGGTCTGTCGGGAACGATCTGTGGTCTCTATACGGCGTCCGACCGCCGCAACTCCCGGCCGGAGCAGGTGGTTCACGGCTTCGTCGACGAGTTCATCGCGCTTCTGGAGGCGCGCGGCGGCCTCACGGCGCCGGTTCAGTACGGCAAAACCTATACGCGGGTGCACGATCCGCTGGTGTGGCGCGAGGCCGCCGATCATGTGCTCGGTGACGAGCCCAATGTGCGCGTGATCCTGCACGCGACCGTGATCGGTGCGCTGTGCGAGGGCGAGCGAATTGTCGGTGTCGATGTTTTCACCAAGCAGGGTCCCTTAAGGATCACGGCGAAGGTCGTGGTTGACGCCTCCGGTGACGCCGACGTTGCCGCAATGGCGGGACGCCGGCTGACGAAGGGCAAGGATGGCCACATCCAGAACCCGACCATGATCTTCCGGCTGGCGGGCGTCGATGTCCCGCGTTTCCTGAGCGTTGCGGGGACCGATTCCATTCTCGATGCCGCGACCTCGGCGCTGATCACCGAGCTTCATCGGTCGGGCGCCTACGATCTTCCGCGTGCCAAGATTTTTCTGTTTCCGACCCCGCGACCGGGCGAACTCTTATGCAATGTGACGCGGATCGTCGGCCGTGATGGCCGGGAGCTCGATGCCACGGTGTTCGCCGATCTGACAGAGGCGGAGGTCATGGGGCGGCGGCAGGTCCGCGAATATGCCCGGTTCATCGCCGATCACATTCCCGGCTGCGAGAAAGCGTTCGTCAACGACACCGGCGTTCAGGTCGGCATTCGCCAGACCTGGCAGATCGTCGGGCGCGAGCGATTGACCAACGAGGCGGTGACTTCCGCGCGCAAGCGCAGCGACGGCATCTGCCGTTCGCCGTGGCCGATCGAACTGCATTCGGGCGAGAGGCCGCATCTCAACTGGATCCTCGACGACTATTACGAGGTGCCGTTCGACTGCTTCGTGCCCGCCGACGGCTCGGGATTGCTGGTGGCCGGCCGCTGCCTCTCGGCCGAGCACGAGGCCATGGCGTCGGCGCGCGTGACGGCCCAGTGCTTCAGCTACGGCCAGGCCGTCGGCATCGCGGCCGATGCGATGTGCGACGATCCCGGCCGCCCGCCCACCGGAGAATACGTACGGGCCGAGCTCAACCGGCTCGGCGCGCAACTCGACCAATAGGCAATAAGCACATGGACTTTCCTGACCTGCGCAGCAATTTCGAGCCGGGAACGACGCGCTGGGCGGTCCGCCGCGCGCAATGGCTGGCGATGGGCCTGAGTGAGCAGGATCTGCTCAAGCCGAAGATTGCCATCGTCAACAGTTCCAGCAAACTGTCGGTCTGCTATTCGCACCTCGATGCGGTGTGCCGGGTTGTGGAGGGCGCCATCCGTGCAGCGGGCGGGGTGCCGTTCGAAATCCGCACCGTCGCGCCGTCGGATTTCATCACGAGTGCCGGGCGGCAGGCGCGCTATTTGATGCCGAGCCGCGATCTGCTCGTCAACGACATCGAAGTGCAGGTCGAGGGCGCCGAGCTTGACGGCATGGTGCTGCTGTCGTCGTGCGACAAGACCACGCCGGCCCACCTGATGGCCGCGGCGCGCCTCGACATTCCGGCGATCGTGGTACCGTGCGGCTATCAGCTCGGCGGCGAATGCGACGGCTGCCGTGTCGATATCGAAGAAGTCTACAAGGCCGTTGGTCTGCTCAAGTCGGGGGCGATTACGCTCGACCAATTGTCGGCGATGACCTGCACGGCCATCACCGGGCCCGGCGTGTGCGCAGGGCTGGCGACGGCGAACACCATGCACGTACTCGCCGAAGCGCTCGGGATGGCGCTGCCCGGCAGCGCGCCGATCCGCGCCGGCTCGGATGCGCTGAACGTCTCCGCCGAGCGCGCCGGCCGGGCCATCGTCGATCTGGTTGCGAAGGGGATCAGGGCACGCGCCATTTTGACCGCCAGCGCGTTCCGCAATGCCGTCCGTGTCGCGGTGGCGACCGGCTGCTCGGTGAACTGCGTCCGCCACCTGGCGGCAGTGGCGATGGAGGCCGAACTCGACATCGATATCGTGCGTGAGATCGAGGCGGTTCACGACCTGCCGCAACTGACGTTGATCCGCCCCAACGGTCCGCATCGGATCGAGGAGTTCGACGCGGCGGGCGGTTGCCGCGGGGTCATGAAACGCCTGCGAGAAAGGTTCGATACCACGGCGCTGACGGTCTCGGGGCGGGCGTTGTCTGTTGCCCTCGATGAGGCGCCGGAGCCGGATGCCGACCGGATCCGTCCGCTCGATCAACCGTTCCGCGACGAACCGGGGCTGACCATTTTGCGCGGCACGCTGGCGCCTGACGGTGCCGTGGTCAAGCTGTCCGCGGTGCCGGCGGACGTTCGCACGTTTGTCGGCAGGGCTCGCGTTTTCAAGAACGAAAATGCCGCCATCGCGGCGCTGGAAACGCGGACCATCGGCCCCGGCGATGTCGTGGTGCTGCGCGGCATGGGACCGAAGGGCGGCCCCGGAACGGTGTTTGCCGCAAGCTTCATGGCGGCCCTGGTTGGCGCCGGTCTCGGCGCGGGCGTTGCCGTCGTAACGGACGGGGAGCTTTCCGGGCTCAACAGCGGCATCACCATCGGCCAGATCATGCCCGAAGCAGCGGAAGGCGGACCGCTGGCGCTGGTCGAAGAAGGCGATGGCATCGCCATTGATCTCAACAGCCGCACGATTGACCTGCAGGTGGCCAACGACGTGCTGGCGCGGCGCAGAGCCTCTTGGCAGCCGCCCGATCACAGCCGGGTGCGGGGCTGGCTGGGCCAGTATGCGTCGCTTGTGCAGCCGCTGTCCAAGGGTGCCGTGCTGCGCCCGCCCCAAACGAAAACATAGACGACAACAGAGACGACAGAGGGAGAGCCAGATGAATCGGATAGGGTATGTGGCGGCGGTTGCCGGCGTCTTGTCGCTCGTGGCAGGACCGGCCAGTTCTGAGACGATCAAGATCGGCGTGCTCAACGATCAGTCCGGGGTGCAGGCGGACTTTGCCGGGCCGGGCTCGGTGGTCGCCGCCCGGATGGCGGTGGAGGATTTCGGCGGCACGGTTGCCGGCAACAAGGTTGAGGTGCTGGTTGCCGATCACCAGAACAAGGCCGACGTCGGCGTGAACGTGGCGCGGCGCTGGTTCGATGTCGATGGGGTCGAAGCGATCTTCGATGTGCCGAACTCGGCCGTGGCGCTCGCCGTCAACAGCCTGGCGCGCCAGAAGAACAAGGTGCTGATTGTCTCCGGCGGCGGAACCTCCGACCTGACCGGAAAGGATTGCTCTCCGAACACCATCCATTGGACCTACGATACATGGGCGCAGGCCAACACCGTGGGAACGGCGGTGACGAAGTCCGGCGCGCGGACATGGTTCTTCATGACGGTGGACTATGCGTTCGGCTATGCGCTGGAGCGTGACGCGACCGAGGCGATCAAGGCTGCCGGCGGCGAGGTCGTCGGCACCGTGCGCCATCCGCTCGGTACCTCCGACCTGTCCTCGTTCCTGTTGCAGGCGCAGTCCTCGAAAGCCAAGGTGATCGGGCTCGGCAGCGCCGGGGCGGATACCATCAATGCCGTCAAGCAGGCCGCCGAGTTCGGCATCACTCAGCAGGGCCAGCGTCTGGTGGCGATGCTGATGGTGCTCAACGACATCGACGCACTGGGGCTCAAGGACTCCCAGGGCTTGATGCTGTCGGAAGCATTCTACTGGGACCTGAACGACAAGACCCGCGCCTGGGCGAAGCGGTTTGCCGCGCTCAATAACGGACGTTACCCCAACATGGTCCATGCCGGCGTGTATGCCAGCGTGCTGCACTATCTGAAGGCCGTTGCGCAGCTTAAGGACGCCAAGGACGGCGCCAAGGTCGTCGATGCCATGAAGGCGCTGGCAACGGACGACGCGCTGTTCGGCAAAGGCCGGGTCCGCAAGGATGGCCGGGCCATCCACGACATGTATCTGTTCCAGGTCAAGACCCCCGCCGAGTCGAAAGGGCCTTACGATTTCTACAAGCTGGTCGGCTCGGTGCCGGCCGAGCAGGCGTTCCGCCCGATCGAGGCTGGCGGCTGTTCGCTGGCGAAATAGGACAGATCGCAGTTGGCGTGGGGGGCACGCTGGCCTGTCCGCTCGCGCCCTGCGCATCAGCACGCAGGCGGCGCTGACGGAAGCGTGAAGCGCGTTTTCTGACGTCAACCGTTCACCCTGCCAGCGCCTGTGCCAGATCGGCAATGAGGTCGTCGCCGTCCTCGATGCCGGCCGAAAGCCGCACGAACGAATCGGAGATGCCGATTGCGGCCCGCTGCTCGGGCGGGATCGAGCCGTGCGTCATCAGCGCCGGATGCTCGATCAGGCTTTCAACGCCGCCGAGGCTTTCGGCGAGCGTGAACAGGCGGGTGCGCTCGAGAAAGCGTTTCGTTCCTGCAAGGTCGCGGTCGAGTTCGAACGAGAGCATGCCCCCGAAGGCGTGCATCTGACGCCTGGCGATCTCGTGCTGGGGATGGCTTTCGAGGCCCGGATAGATCACGCGCCGCAAATCCGGTCGCGCTTCCAGCCAGTGCGCGATCTTCAGCCCGTTCTGCGAGTGCCGGTCCATCCTGAGCGCCAGCGTTTTGATGCCGCGCAGCGCCAGAAAGCTGTCGAACGGCCCCGATATCGCGCCTGCGGCGTTCTGAAGGAATTTCAGCCGGTCGCGCAATTCGCCATCCTCGCGCACCACGGCCACCCCGCCAACCATATCGGAGTGGCCGTTCAGGTATTTGGTGGTCGAATGAACGACGATGTCGATGCCGAACTCCAGCGGCCGCAGGAGGGCGGGGCTGCAAAAGGTGTTGTCGGCGACCGTGACGAGACCCTTTTCCTTCGCAAGCGCCACGATCCCGTCGAGGTCCGTCACCTTCAGGAGCGGGTTGGTCAGCGTCTCGATCCACAAAAGCTTCGTTTCGGGCCGGATGGCCGCTGCGACGGCGGCGAGGTCGGTGAAATCGACAAAGTCCACCTTCAGCCCGGCCGAGCGCCGGCGCACCTTGTCGATCAGCCGGAACGTCCCGCCATAAATGTCGTCCGTTGCGACGATGTGGGAGCCGGCGTCGAGGAGATCGAACACGGTGGAAATCGCCGCCAGCCCCGAGGCGAAAGCGAAGGCCGCGGTGCCGCTCTCAAGATCGGCCACCGCGCGCTCGAACGCAAAGCGGGTCGGGTTCTGGCTGCGGGCGTATTCAAAACCCTTATGTACGCCGGGACTCTGCTGCGCATAGGTCGAGGTGGCATAGATCGGCACCATCACCGCGCCGGTGGTGGGATCGTGGCTCTGGCCGCCATGAATGGCGCGGGTCGAGAACGCCAGCCGATTGTGTCCGCTCGTCGTCATTTGCTGGATTGCCTTAGGTGATTGATCAGGTCTACACGGGTGATGAGCCCGATGAATTCGTCGCCGTCGAACACGATGGCGACTTCGTTGCGGTCGAACACCGGCAGCAGGGCATCAAGTGTCTGGCTGGCCTGCAATGTGTGTAGGTCGGTGGTCATCGCGGTGCGAACGGCCGCGTTGAAGCGGTCGCGGCGGCTCTCGTAGGGGCCATCGACCTTGGCCAGGATATCACCCTCGTCGATGATGCCGACAAGGCGGCCGTTTTCGAGCACCGGAAGCTGGGAGACGTCAGCGCGGCGCATGCTGCCGTAGGCATTGAGCAGGCTATCCTCCGGCCGAACCCAGACGATGCCACCCTCGCGATGGGAGCGCGCAACGAGGTCGCGCAGGTCGCCCTGCTGCCGCCGCTCCGCAAGCCCTTGTTCGGCAAGCCAGAAATCATCGAACACCTTTGAGAGGTACTTGTTTCCGGAATCGCAGACGAGGGTGAGCACGCGCTTTGGCCTTGTCTGCTCGCGGCAGTAGCGCAACGCTGCCGCAAGCAGCGTGCCCGAGGATGAACCGGCGAGGATGCCCTCGTTGGCAAGCAGGTCGCGCGCGGTCGCCATGCTCTGCCGGTCGGAGATGGAATAGGCTTTCTTCACCAGGGACAAGTCGGCATTGGGCGGGATGAAATCCTCGCCGATGCCCTCGACCGTCCAGGCTCCGGCCTCGATCAGCCGGCCGGTCTCGATGAACGGCGCAAGCACAGAACCGACCGGATCGGCCAGCACCATTTCGGTTGTTGGCGACACACGGGCGAAAAAGCGGCCGAGGCCGGTCAGCGTGCCGCCGGAGCCGACGCCGACCACGACGGCATCGACGTCACCGTCGAGCTGCTGCCAGATCTCCGGCCCCGTCGTGGTCTCGTGCGCGGCGGGATTGGCCGGGTTGGCGAACTGGTTGACGTAGAATGCGCCGGGTTGTTTGGCGGCGATCCGTTCGGCCATGTCCTGATAATAGTCCGGGTGGCCCTTGCCGACATCGGAGCGCGTGAGACGCACCTCGGCGCCGAGCGCACGTAAGTGCTGCACCTTCTCGCGCGACATCTTGTCGGGCACCACCAGCACGATGCGATAGCCTTTCGATATGCCGACCTGCGCCAGCCCGAGCCCGGTGTTGCCGGCGGTCGCTTCGACGATGGTGCCGCCCGGCGGCAGCACGCCGCGGCGCTCGGCATCGGCAATCATCGACAGCGCGACGCGATCCTTGATCGAGCCGCCCGGGTTCTGGCTTTCGAGCTTGACGAAAAGCCGGCACGGACCGGTGTCGAACTTCGACAGTTCGACGATCGGTGTCTGGCCGATGAGCTTGAGCACCGAAGAAACGGGCGGCTGAAGACGAGGACTGGCTGCCATAGGTTCGATTTCGACGCTTGTTACTGTGTGCATGCGCGCTATGGGGGACGGTTGTTGCAGCGGCGATGGCGTGCTTCCGCATCGAAGTCACCATAGTCCCATTCTGCCGCTACTCCAGCTGCGCGACGGAGTTACGCTTCGATGACAATGCAGATGCGGGGCGACTCAAATCGAAGTGATGCGACGCATCGAACGCCTGCCGCGATGCGGCCGACTGGCATCGTTGTTGTGCATGACGCGTGCTTGCGCAAGCCTGCGCGGCCGGTTTCACGACATTAAGAAGAGATGCGCTGTCGTCGCCGGAATGAAGACGTATTTCTTTTCCATGATGCGTGGCGCAGGATAGAATTATTGCCTGTTGTCACCGCGCGATGATCGCCGCCGCCGGTCGCTCTGTCTGATTGCGGTTACGGTTTTGCGAGCATCATAAGTCCGAGGCCCCGAATCCCAGCGCGATATGGCCACAGCGCAGCCCCGGCAGGGGTGCTCTCTGATGTATCAGATATGGGGATATTTTTAGGGCAGTGGTCGGGCAGGGCTGGCCTCGTTGCAAAATGCGCACGAACCCGCCTTTCAGCATCGAGCAGGACAGCAGCGGGGGCCAGCAGGATTCTCCGCGCCGGACGCCCCGTTGCCGATCGCGCGGATCGTCAGGATAGCCTTTATCTATCGGCATTTCCAAGGTTGTCAGGTCGGCATCGATCCTCTGCCGCCCGCTCCGTTCGAGGAAGCCGCAGCGCACGACGTGGCGATGGCGCCCGTTGCTCCATCGTCACGTTCAATACGACTTTTCTACGAGGGCCGCCTTGACTCAAGGATCCCTTTAGTGAAATATCAGACATTGCCAATGGAACTCTCGACTAATCTTGGAGGATGAGGGCAGTGGTTACACGCAGAGAGATTCTCAAAGTCGCCGGCGGTGCGATGGTGCTGGTGGCCACTAAATCTGCTTATGCAGCCGACGCGACCGGCGTGACCGACGACAAGATCAAGATCGGCATTCTCGGCGATCTGACGGGCCATGCCGCTCATTGGGGCACGGGCAATCTGGCCGGAGGCACGCTGGCGTTCGAGGAGATCAATGCCGCCGGCGGGATCAACGGACGCAAGCTCGAGTGGATCTCGGTCGATAGCGAAAGCTCGGCGCCGAAGGGCATTGCCGGCTTCAAGCGCCTGGTGGATCAGGAAAAGGTGTTCGCCATCTTTGGCCCGACCTCGAGCGCCGTTGGCGTGCCGCTGCTCAAGACCATGGCGTCCAGCAGCGTTCCGATCTTCATTCCGACGTTCTCCTCGCCTCTCATCACCAATCCTCCCGTGAAGAACATCTTCCGGTCCGGTACGCTGAACGATGCCGACCAGGGCAGGGTTATCGCTGACTATGTCGCAAGCATTTCCAAGAAGCGCAGCATTGCGATCATGCGCCAGTCCGACGAGTACGGTAAGAACGGCGCGACCAATGTCGGCAACCGGCTGAAGGAGATCGGCAACATCAAGATTTCGGAAGAGCAGTTCAATGCCTCCGACACCGACTTCACCTCGCAGCTTTTGCGCATTCGCGAGTCGGATGCCGATATCATGGTGGTCTATGGCTACCCGGCGCCGTCCGCGATCGTGATGCGGCAGGCGAAGCAGCTCGGCCTGCCGGTCCAGATCGTCGGTTCGACGGCGACTGCAAGTCGCACCTATGCCGCGACCGTCGGCAAGGAGGCCGTGGGCACCCGCGCCATGACGACGACAAAGTATCTTCCCGAAGGAGACAGCCCCGAGATCGTCAAGTTCAGGAAGGCGTTCGAGGCGCGGTTCCCTGAACTCGCGCGCCAGACCCGCCCCGAGGCCACCGACCAACTGGCCTATCACGGCGCCAAGACCCTGATCGAAGGGCTGCGGCGGGCAGGGCGTGATCTCAGCCGCGAAGGGCTGATCAAGGCGCTCGAAGGGCTCAAGGACTTCGAGACCGGCATTGCCGGGGCCACCACCTTCGGTCCCGACCGCCGCGAAGGCAACCGCTCCGGTTATGTCCTCGAGATCAAGGAGGATCTGACCCGCACGGTGTTGCCGAAGGCGTATTCGGCTATCTGATCGGGCAAGACCAAAAGCCTGATCGATGGCGTCTACATTCATCCAGTTGTTGTTGAGTGGTGCGATTGCGGGCAGCGTGTATGCGCTGCTCGCAATCGGCCTCGTCCTCATTCACAACGGCACCGGCGTGGTCAATTTCGGCTTCGGCGATCAATTGATGGTCGGGGTCTATATCCTCGTCTTTGCCCAGCAGTTCCTCGGCCTTGCGCTGCCGCCGGCAATTCTTGTCGCGGTGATCGTCAGCGGCCTGCTCGGTCTCGCCATCCAGTCGCTGGTGATGACGCCGCTGCGCAATCGTCCGGTGCTGATCCCGATCGTCGCCACCATCGCCATCGGCGCGGCGCTGCGCGAGGGCATTCGCGCCTTCATGGGGCCGAACCCGTGGCCCGTTCCCTTTCTTCTGTCGACCTCTCCGTACCGTATCGGCGGCATTTCGATCGTCCCGTCGGATCTTGCGATCCTCGGAACGGCCGTCGTCATCATGCTGTGCCTCTACGTGTTCTTTGAATTCACCAAGTACGGGCAGGCCATCCTGGCGGCTTGCGCCAATCCGACCGGCGCCCTCATCGTCGGCATTCCCGCCGGCACCACGACGACCGGCATCTGGGTGCTGTCCTCGATGCTCGCCGCCATCGCCGGAATCGTTATCGCGCCGCTGACGACGTTGACGCCCGATATCGGGCTGATCGCCATCAAGGGGTTTGCCGCGGCCGTTCTCGGCGGCTTCGCCAGCCTGCCCGGTGCCGTCGTCGGCGGAATCCTGCTCGGCATCATCGAGGCGTTGGCCGGATATTATGTCTCGAGCGCGATGAAGGACATCGTCAGCTACGCCGTGCTGATCGGGGTCATCGTTCTCCTGCCGTCGGGCCTGTTCAACCGCGTATCGGTCAGGAAGGTCTGACGATGTGGGGGAATCTGGCCTGGGTGTTGTGGCTGGCCATCGCGGCTCTCGCGCCGTTCCTGGCCGGCCAGTACTTGCTCTATAACATCGGCATCGTCGCGACGACCGCCGCCATCGTGTCGGGGCTGACCTTCCTCAGCGGCGTGGCCGGCCTGATTTCGATCGCCCAGTCGGCTTTCGTTGCGATCGGCAGCTACGGCGCCGTGCTTCTCCAGATGCATCTTGGCATTCCGTTGCTGATCGGCATTCCGGTCGCGGCGGCGATTGCCGGCGTGGTCGGCTGGCTGCTCGGGTTCCTCTGCCTTCGTCTCGACGGGCACTATCTGGCACTGGTGACGCTGGCCTTCATGGGCATCGTGCACTACACGATCATCAACCTCGACATCACCGGCGGCGCCGTCGGCCTTGCGGTCCCGTCGGTCGCGCTGTTCGGGGTCACCCTGGATTCGCCGATGGCGATCTACGTGATGGCCGTGACGGCCTCCGCCGTCACGCTGTGGTCGATCGACCGCCTCATTCATTCGCGCTACGGGCGCATGCTGAGGGCGCTGCGGCAGAGCGATATCGCCGCCGTTTCGCTCGGCGCCGACCGCCGCTCGCTGCGCACCATGGCGCTGGCGACCAGCGCTGTCGCCGGCGGCTTTGCGGGCGGCTTCCAGGCGCTCCAGTTGACCTATCTCGATCCGCAGCAGTTCACCATCGTCACCGCGGTCTTCTACATCGCGATCATGGTGGTCGGCGGCATGCGCAGCGTGCACGGCGCCATCATCGGAGCGGCGATCTTCGTGTTCGTTCCCGGGTTCCTGTCCGGGCTCGAGCACTACATGGCGTTCATCCTGTTTTTCTTCGTGACCGTCATGATCGTGGTGATGCCGGACGGGCTTGTGTCCATCTTCTCCGCTGGTGGCCGGCTGTCCGGCTGGATGGCGTCGCGTCATGGACGAAAGAATGCTTGAGCTGAGAAATGTGGTCGTGCGCTTCGGCGGCCTAGTCGCGGTCAACGGCGTCTCGCTCGACGTGCAGGCCGGCGAGATCCATGCCCTGATCGGTCCGAACGGCGCCGGCAAGTCGACGGTCATCAACGTGGTGATGGGGCTTTACCGGCCTACGGAAGGCGACTGCATCTTCCAGAACGAGCCGGTCTCCGGTCAGCCGACCCACCTGATCGCCCGCCGCGGGCTGGCGCGGACGTTCCAGAACACCGAGCTGTTCACGGACTTCACAGCGATCGAGAACGTTATGGTCGGGCTCGATCACGAATATGGCTACGGCATCGCCAGCCGGCTGCTGGGTTTGCCGAACTGGCGCCGCAAGGAGGACGCGGCGCGGCACGAGGCGCTGGAACTGCTCAAGAAGCTCAGAATCGAAAAATTCGCCGAACAGAAGGCCGGCACGCTGCCGTTCGGCTTGCGGCGCCGGCTCGAAATCGCGCGGGCGCTGGCGACGCGCCCGAAACTGCTCCTGCTCGACGAGCCGGCGGCGGGGCTGCGGCACCATGAGATCATCGAGTTGAACGGGATTCTCGAAGACCTGCGCGACCAGCACGGCCTCGCCATCCTGCTTGTCGATCACGTCATGAAGGTGGTGATGGCGATCTCCAACCGCGTCACGGTGCTCAACTTCGGCCGGCATGTCGCGACGGGGACGGTGAACGAGATCAAGAACAATCCCGACGTGATCGCGGCCTATCTTGGCGGAGCGGGCGGCCATGCTTGAGGTCGAGGGCATCTCGTGCGGCTATGGCGATGTGGCGGTGACCAGCAACGTCAGCATCGTCGTTCCCGACCGCTCCGTGATCGCGCTGCTGGGAGCGAACGGCGCGGGAAAGACCACGACGCTGCTGGCGATCGCCGGGTTGATCAAAAAACAGCGCGGCAGCATCCGGTTTCGCGGCACCGCGATCGAGAACCTGTCGACGCCGGCGATCCTGCGGCTCGGCCTGGCGCTGGTCCCTGAGCGCCGCGAGCTGTTTCCGGACATGACGGTCGCCGAGAATCTGCGGCTTGGCGGGTTCATCCACGATCGCGCGACGAACGACGAAAGCCTGGAGCGCGTGCTGGAGATGTTTCCGCGCCTGCGCGAACGCTTCGGCCAGCGTGTCGGCACGCTGTCCGGCGGTGAGCAGCAGATGCTGGCGATTGCGCGCGGGCTGATGTCGAAGCCATCGATGATCATGCTGGACGAGCCGTCGCTCGGGATCGCTCCGATGATCGTCGAGGAGATATTCCGCGCAATCGAAAGAATGGTCGATGAGGGCATGTCGATCCTGCTGGTCGAGCAGAACGCCTTGCGTGCGCTCGAGATCTCAAGCCACGCCTACCTGATGGAGGGCGGCGAGATCACCCAGCACGGCGACAGCAAGGCGTTCCTGAACGATGAAAGCATCAAGGACAAATACCTTGGCTAACCCGCGGATTGCCGCTCGCGACTCTGAGCGGGGAGCCGTCGTGATCCGATGAAAGGTCCAGTACGATGAGCAAGGACGCATCCGTCTTACGCGTTCAGCAGGCGCCGCATGATGACGCGGACTCGCAGCTTGAGCGTTTCGTAAAAGCGGTATCGGACGAGCAGGCCCTGACCAGGGCGCTTGAAAGCGCCGACATCGTGCCCCAGCTTCTGGTGCATGCGCAGCTTTCCGGCGAAACGGATTTATTGAACGAGGCGGCGCCCTATGTGACCGGCGGCTGGAGCTTCATGGAAAGCATCCCGGAGCCGCTGCGCGTCAAGATCCGTGCAAGGCTGACCCAGACCCTGAAAGACTGTGCCGCGGGGCGGCTGCGCCCGCCGCAGGTGCCGCCGCGCACCGAGTTCGGCAAGATCATGAGCGCCGGTATCGGCGAGATGCTGGCCGACGACTATGCGGCGATGTTTCTGGAGGAGATGACCTCCGAGTCCTCGGCCTCCGATCCGCGCAACGTCACCTGGAGGCGCCCCGTTCGTCCCGACGTGAAGGATTTTCACGTTGTCATCATTGGTGCCGGTGTGTCCGGCCTGTGCATGGCGATCAAGCTGCGCGAGCTCGAAATTCCCTTCACGATCTATGAGAAGAATGACACCGTCGGTGGGACCTGGTACGAAAATTCCTATCCCGGCGCTGCTGTCGATATTCCCAACCACTTCTATTCGTTCTCGTTCGAGCCCAAGCATGACTGGTCGCGGCACTTCGCCAGGCGCGACGAACTGTGGACCTATCTCGAGCACTGCGCCGACAAGTACGATGTTCGCCGCAACATCGAGTTTGGCGTCGAGATGACCGAGGCCGAGTTCGACGAGGGCCGACAACGCTGGACGATCAAGCTGAAGGATCGGGAAGGCAACGTGCGGACCGTTGACGCGCCCATCCTGGTTACGGCGACCGGCGTGCTCAACCGGCCGGCCATTCCCGATATTCCGGGGATCGCGTCGTTTGCCGGCCCGATGTTCCATTCGGCGCAGTGGGATCACAGCGTCAAGCTGGAGGGCCGCCGCGTCGCGCTGATCGGCACCGGCGCTTCGAGCATGCAGATCGGGCCGACGATCGCCGGTTCGGTCGAGCGGTTGCTGGTGTTCCAGCGCTCGCCGCATTGGGCCGTGTCGCACCCCAATTATCACCTCGAAGTCACCGAGGGCATGAAGTGGGCGCTGCAGAACATTCCGTTCTTCGCGAAGTGGTACCGCTTCCTGTTGTTTTGGGCATCCGGCGACGTGCTCCATCGCATGCTGCAGGTGGATCCCGAGTGGCCAACGCCGGAGATCTCGCTCAATGCCGAGAGCCATGCCTTTCGCCAGCGGCTGCTCGACTACATCAATTCGGAATTGAGCGATCGGCCGGACCTGATCGAGCGGGTGACGCCGAATTTCCCGCCCTACGGCAAGCGCATGCTGCGCGACAACAACTGGTACAAGATGCTCAAGCGCAGCAACGTCGATCTGATCTCCGAAGCTGTCCAGGAGATCACGCCGGATGCCATCATCGACGGCGCGGGCCAGCGCCATCCGGTCGATGTCATCGTGCTTGCGACGGGCTTTCTGGCGACGAGACCGTTGTGGCCGATGACGATTCGCGGTCGCGGCGGTGCCGACATCCGCAAAATATGGAACGATGACGATCCGCGCGCCTATCTCGGCATTACGGCGCCGAAATTTCCGAACATGTTCATGCTGGCCGGCCCCAACACCGGGTTGTCGCACGGCGGCAGCTTCTTCTTCATCGTCGAGTGCCAGGTCCGCTACGTCATGCAGTGCCTGCGCGAAATGATCGAAAAGAACTATGCGACCATGGAGTGCCGCGAAGCGCCGCACGACGAGTACAACCGTCAGGTTGACGAGGCGCACAGCCGCATGGTGTGGGCGCATAAGAACGTGAAGAGCTGGTACAAGAACGACAAGGGGCGCGTCGCGGCGCTGTCGCCGTGGCGGCTGGTCGATTACTGGAAGCTGACCTGGGCACTCAATCCCAACGACTATATCTTCCGGCCCCGGGACGCGGCCGCGCCCGCCAAACGCGAGGCGTGACGATGACGGCGCACCCGCTTCGCGAGGAGGTTTTTGCGAAGATCGCCGCGCTCGGCGCCAGGTTCGACGGCGACGTGATGGCCGCGACGCGGGCGGCGATCGAGACGCTGCCGGACGATGCCAGAGATGCGCGATCGCTTGTCGAAAGCGTGTCGTATGGACCCGATCCGCGCCACGAGATCGACGTCTATTCGCCGGGTGGTACGGGGCGGCCAGTGCTCATCTATGTTCCGGGCGGCGGATTCGTCGGCGGCGACAAGGCGACCTATCGCAGGCTCGGCGACTATTTTGCGCGCCAGGGGTATCTGACCCTGATCGGAAACTATCGCCTTGCGCCCGCCGCGCAGTGGCCGTCCGGCGCGCAGGACGTCTCGGCGATGGTCGATTGGGCGGTGGCGAGCGCGGCGCGATATGGCGGCGACCCTGCGCGGACGTTCGTGTTCGGCCAGTCCGCCGGCGCCACGCATGTGGCCGGTGCATTGTTCGATCCGGACCTGCGCCCCCGCAACGTCTCCGCGGTGAAAGCGGCAGTGCTGGCGAGCGGCATCTACAGGATCGAGCGGACCGACCCCGAGTCGGGGATCACCAAGTATTTTTCCGACAATGCCAGCACCTACGCGAAGCGATCACCACTGACGCATGTCGGCGCGAGCAGACTTCCCCTGCTTTTGCTCGTTGCCGAATACGATCCGTCGTTCCTCGGCATGCCGACGCTGGAGCTTGCCAGCGCCGTCTACGCGCGGGACGGACAATGTCCGCCGCTGCTGCGGCTGAACAGGCACAACCACGTGTCCTATGTGCTCGGCATGGGAAGCGCGATCGACGCGGTTGGGCCGGAGCTCGTTCGGTTCTTTGAGGCCGCCTGACGGAGCCTGCTCCGAAAGGCAATGCGGCCCTATCGGGTCGCGCGATGAATTGAGGACATGGGTCGGGCGATGGACGACGATCTAGCCTTTGTCACAGCCTCGCGGCTTGCCGAACTGGTCAGGACGAAAAAAGTCGGCAGCGTCGAACTGCTGGATTTTTTCGCGGCGCGCATCGCGCGGCTCAATCCGCGGCTCAACGCGATTATCGCCGACAGAATGGATGTGGCGCGCGCACTGTGCCGGCAGCGTGACGCCCAAGCCGCCAGGGCTGCGGCCGACGAGCTTGGGCCGCTGCACGGCATCCCGATGACGATCAAGGAATCGTTCGATGTGCCGGGCCTGCCGACCACATGGGGGTTGCCCGAGTTTCGCGGCAACGTGGCGGCCTCTCCGGCCACGGTGGTCGAAAGGCTCGAGGCAGCGGGCGCGGTGGTCTTCGCCAAGACCAACGTGCCGGCCAACCTCGCGGACTGGCAGACGTTCAACCCGGTTTACGGCGTCACCAACAATCCGTGGAATGTGGAACGCAGCCCCGGCGGCTCGTCAGGCGGCGCGGCCGCGGCATTGGCGGCGGGGCTGACGCCGCTCGAGGTCGGCAGCGACATCGGCGGCTCGATCCGCGGGCCGGCCCATTACTGCGGCGTGTACGGCCACAAGCCGACGTTCGGCCTGGTGCCGCGCGACGGCCATACGTTGCCGGGCACCTATTCCCATGGCGACATGGCGGTCGCCGGTCCACTGGCGCGCTCCGCCGAGGACCTTCGCCTGACCTTGGAGATCATCACCGGGCCTGATGCGATCGATAGCCGGGCCATGAGCCTGCGGCTCCCGGCGCCGGCGCAGCGGCGCCTGGCCGACTTCCGCGTCGGCGTCATGCTGACCTCGCCCGCCGCCGATGTCGATGCCTCGGTTCAGAACGAGATCGACAAGCTGGCAGGCTGGCTGGAAGCGCAGGGTGCGCGCGTGGACCGCGGCGATCTCGGCATCGATCACGCGCTGCTGCACGAAACTTACATCATGCTGCTGCGCTCGGCGACGAGCCGGCTCATTGCGCCCGAGGCGTTCGAGCGGTTGTCGGCGGCGCGACAGGCGAGCGGAGGGCGCTCCGATTACTTTGCGTGGCAGGCACGGGGCAACACCCTGAGCCACGTCGAATGGCTGAAGTGGGACAATCTCCGTCACCAGATGCGGTGTGAGTGGGACCGGCTGTTCCAGCGGTTCGATCTGCTGCTGTGCCCGGCGGCGGCGACGCCGGCCATGCGTCACAATCATCAGGGCGAACGCTGGGAGCGGATGATAGAGGTCAACGGCAAGGACCAGCCCTCGACCACCCAGATGTTCTGGGCGGCCATGGCGGCGATGCTGTTTCTGCCGGCGACGGTCGCGCCGATTGCGCGCACCGGCGAGAACCTGCCGGTCGGCATCCAGATCATAGGGCCGCAATACGCCGATCTGACCTGCATCGCCTTCGCGCGCTTGCTTGAGCGCGACTATCGCGGTTTCGAGCCGCCGCCGGCGTTCCTATGATCGAGGGAACGCGGGCTTGCCGGATCGTGTGCGGCGGGCGGTGGAGACATCGGCTCCACCGTCGGCCTGCCGCACGGCTACGCCGGATCGAAGTAGTGGATTTCCATCAGCATGCAGCCCTTTTCCGATTTGAAGGGCCCATGCACCGCGCCCGGCGGCCGGCAGGCGTAGGTGAATGGCGCGTAGGACGTGCCGCCGTTGCCGGCCTCGTCGTTGCCGACGGTAAGATCGCCGGAGACGAGAAAAACCTCTTCCCAGTAGTCGTGGACGAACGGCTTCGTCGTGTAGGTGCCAGCGTCGAACTTGAGAAGGCGGGTGCGGCTTCCCCGCTTGTTCGCTTCGTCGAGACCGCCGGACAGAATCTTCTGCTTGATCCCCGTCGGGTATCCCGTCGGAACCTCCCATCCTTGCGTAAGGTCGAGGGTATGGAATTCGTCGTGCAGCTTGTTGACAGGCATCGGTCGTTCCTCTTCGTCGCCGGTGCGCGGGCTCAAACCCGGCAGAGAGTTGTAATCTGAAATATCAATATCCGTCAACTGCGTTCAGGGGTTTCAACCCGTCCAATACGGTATTGCATAACAGTATGAATTGACGTGGTGGGCTGTATCTTGTTATCTGAAACATCAGATAGCAAGCGCGTCGGGAGGCACCTTGTGAGGGCGATGGCCAGTTGTGCGGAGAGGAGCGGGAGGGGCCATCGCATGGCTGGACCGGGCACGATTGCGCGCCGCCACGATGGATCGTGCGCATGACTGAGGATCGGGTAATCATCGCCGGTGCGGGGCCGGTGGGCTTGGTCGCGGCGGCCGGGCTGGTGCGCCAGAATATCCCTGTGACGGTTCTCGAAGCCGGCCATGAACTGAGTTCTGAATCGCGGGCTTCGACATTCCATCCGCCGACCCTCGATATGCTGGCCGAACTGGGAGCGGCCGCGCCTCTCATCGATCAGGGATTGAAGGCACCGAGGCTGCAGTACCGCTCGAAGGCCGGCGTGATCGCCGAGTTCGATTTCGGCGAGATCTCGGACCAGACGGCGCACCCCTATCGGGTGCAGTGCGAGCAGTTCAAGCTGACCCGCATCCTGCTCGATCGATTGAGCCGCAGCAGCAACTTCGACATCGAGTTCGGCGTTCAGGTCCGGGGCGTCGAGCAGGATGACACCGGCGTCAGCGTCCGGGTCGAGGCCAACGGGATGAGCGATGCGCGGCGGGGGGCATGGCTGATCGGGGCCGACGGCGCGCGGAGCGAGGTGCGCCACGCGCTTGACGTCACGTTCGAGGGGTTCACCTGGCCCGAGCGCTTCCTGGTGCTGAGCACGCCGTTCGATTTCGACGCGGTGATGGACGGGCTGGTGTCGGTCAACTACGTCGCCGACCCCGCCTGCTGGCATTTTCTGCTGCGCATACCGGGGATGTGGCGGGTGATGTTTCCCGTGGCGCAGGATGTCAGCGACGAGGTCGCCATGAGCCGCGCGTTCGGGCAGGCGCAGTTGGCCCGGGTCGTGCCCGGCGTTTCCGGGTTCGAGGTCGTGCATGCGACGCTCTATCGCGTGCACCAGCGCGTCGCCCGGCGCTTTCGCGTCGGCCGTGCGTTTCTTGCCGGGGACGCCGCGCATATCAACAATCCGCTCGGCGGCATGGGGATGAACGGCGGCATCCACGATGCCATCAACCTGTCGGCGAAGCTGGCGGCGGTGATCCACGGCGAATGCGCCGAAGCGGAGCTGGATCGCTACGACCTGCAGCGGCGGCAGGTGACGATCGAAAGCGTGCAGACGCAGACCATCCAGAACAAGCGCGATCTCGAAGCCGCGACGGACGAGGCGCAGGCAGAGTTTCGCGACCGTCTGCGGCGGATCGCAGGCGATCACGAGGAACGGCGGCGCTACCTGGAGCGGGTTTCGATGATCTCGAGCCTGCGGCGCGCCGCGGAGCTTGGTTAGGTTCGATTGAGTGGGAAAAGGAATGTCAGGTCAGGTGCTCAATATCTCGCTCGTCGATCGTCGCGGCACTGAGGCCGCCACGGTCAACCTCGGGGCCTGCGTCGTTGCGGGCTGGACCGGCCGCGACCCGGTGGCGCTGGAAAAGCACATCGTCGAACTGGAGGCGCTCGGCGTGAAGCGGCCGGCGGCGACGCCGATCTTCTACCGGGTGGGCTACCGCCGGCTGACCACCGCCGGGCAGATCGAGGCGGTCGGCACCGCCTCGAGCGGCGAGGTGGAATACGTGCTGCTCCAGCACAACGGCAGGCTCTGGGTCGGCGCCGGCTCCGACCACACCGACCGCGAGGTCGAGACCTACGGCGTGACGGTGTCCAAGCAGCTTTGCGACAAGCCTATTGCCCCGACGCTCTGGCCGGTCGATGAGGTGGAGGCGCACTGGGACAGCCTGACGCTGCGCTCGTTCATCACGGTCGGCGGGAAGAAAATCCTCTATCAGGAAGGCCAGCTCGTCGAAATGCTCGGGCCGCGCGACCTGATCGGCCGTTTTACCGGCGGCAAGGAATTGCCGGAAGGCACGATCATGTTCTGCGGCACCTTCGATGCGATCGGCGGGATCCGGCCCGCGCCGCGCTTTGATTTTGAGATCGAGGATTCTATTCTCGGGCGAAAGATCGCGCACGGTTATGATATCGTGTCGCTTCCAATTGCAGGGTAGCACGGACAGACATGACGGGGCACAGCGGTTCGGATGGTGCAGTGTGGCCGGGTGAGGTCGAGCCAGCCGATTCCCTGAAGGAGAAAGCCTATCGGGCGATCAAGCACCGCATCATCACCTGCGCGTTCAAGCCCGGCCAGGAACTGAGCGAGAGCACGGTCGCCAGCGCCCTGAAGATCGGCCGCACCCCAGTCCATCAGGCGTTCGACCGGCTGCACGTCGAGGAGCTTGTCGATGTCCAGCCCCGCAAGGGCATCGTCGTGCGCTCGATCAATCTCGATGAGGTGATCGATATCATCGAGACCAGGCTGCTCAACGAGACTTTTGCGGTCCGCCTTGCCGCCGAGAGGGCCAGCGCCTCCGAAATCGTGGCGATCCGCGATACCTTCCTGCACGCCGACGAGATCGCTGATCAGGGCAACATCGAGCAGATGATGCTGCTGGATCGCGAGTTTCACCGCCTGATTGCGCGGGCGGCCCACAACCTCGTGCTGGCCGATGTCCTGCTCAAGCTCCATGAGCGTTCGCTGCGGCTGTGGTTCATTTCGCTTGGAGCGTCGGACCATCAGGCGCGCGTTCACAGCGAGCATCAGCGGATTTTCCAGGCGATCAGCCATCGCGACGCCGGCGCGGCCGAAGCGGCGATGCGTGAGCATATCGAATCGTTTCGCGAGAACGTGCTGCGGCATCTGTAGCCCCGTCGGGCGGCCGGGTCAGCGGGCCGTGGCGGTCGACCGGTCCGGAAACGGCCGTGTCCCGGCATAGGCGCGGATCGCCGGCCAGATCGCGCGGCGCCAGGCCGATGCGCCAGCCTCCCACGCCACCACCTCGCCCTCGCGCAGCACGAACCACTGTGGCGCCCCCGGCTGCTCCCGGACCCGCTCGCGAAGGCCGGCAAGTTCGGCCGGCCATTGCGGTTCGGCCAGCAGGTCGCGCAGTTGCGTCGCGATCACTTCGCGATAGCGTAGGCCAGAAAACTCGCGGCTCTTCATGAATGAAGGCCGCTCGTCGCGCCGCCAGGCGCGACATGGCCCGCAGTCCTCGGCGCCGACATAGACGACGGTGATCGGGCCGTTTCCCGCCGCGGGCCGATACGGCACGTCGGCGACCAGAAAGCCGGCGCCGAGCAGCACCGCGAGCCCGGCCAGCAGGCGGTGCAAGGGGACAGGCAAGGAAAAAGGAAAGGCTGCCGTCGGCATGGGTCCACCATAAGGCGGGAAGGCGGCTTGCCACTTATCCAAAGTCAAGGCCGGCACCCGCGAACGGTGGCAGCTTCCTGGCGAAGGACGCGAGGGGAGCCACCATGTCCGAGACCGCTAAACCGCCCGGCGAACCGGCCGACGACGAACCCGTGCCGTTCATGCAGCGGGTGCTCGACGACCCGTTCCTGCTGTTGTTCATCGGCATGACCATTCCGACCATCCTCTATCTCGTCTGGGGCGTGATGGAGATCGCCAACGTTCCGGTCGGCAAATAGGAGCGCGACGCGATGGCCATTACCTCTCCCGAACGCCGCGCCTGGTGGAACGAGCCGGTCGAGCGCGTCGAACTGATCTGGATCGCCGTAGCGCTGCTGTGGGGTCTGTTCATGTTTTTCTTCATGATCGCCTGGCACTTCATCGGCGGTCAGAATCTCGCGACCGAAGCCTACAAGGTGACGCCGAGCGCCTACCAGGACAAGGTCGATGCGTTCGCCGAGAAGTATCAGGTGCGCGACGAAGCCGGCACGCCGGTGGTGCGGCCGCCGGCCGGCGTCGATGTCTACCTGCTCGGACGGCTGTGGCAGTGGTGGCCGGTGCTGGAATTGGAGAAGGGCCAGAGCTACCGCCTGCACCTGTCGTCGGTCGATTGGCAGCACGGCTTCTCGCTGCAACCGACCAACATCAACATCCAGGTCCACCCCGGCTACGAGCACGTCATTACCCTGACGCCGACCGAGAGCGGCGAGTTCGGCATCATCTGCAACGAGTTCTGCGGCATCGGCCATCACACCATGACCGGCAAGATCATCGTCGTCGATAGCAAGGCGGAGACGAAATAGCATGTCTACGTTCGAGGGGGCTTTAGCGGCGACGCGCGAACGGGTCGCGAATTTCCGCACCTGCCAGTTCACCGGCCTTAAGGTCGATATCGCGGCACAGCGGCTGATCATCGCCAACGCGGTTGCCGCAGTGGTGTTTCTCGCTGTCGGCGGCTTGATGGGCCTGCTGGTGGCGCTGACGCGCTGGCCGGCCGTGCATCTTCTGCCGGCGGAGTGGTTCTACCTGATCCTCACCGCGCACGGCGCCAACGTGCTGCTGTTCTGGATCATCTTCTTCGAGATCGCGGTGCTTTATTTCGCCTCCGCCGTGCTGCTCAATTCGCGCATCGCGGCGCCGAAACTCGGCTGGCTCGGCTTCGTGCTGATGGTGGTTGGCGCCATCATCACCAACATCGCCGTGCTGCAGGGCGAATCGACGGTGATGTTCACCTCCTATCCGCCAATGATGGCGCGGCCGCATTTCTATCTCGGCATCATCCTGTTCGCCGTCGGCGCGCTGATCGGCGTCGGACTGTTCTTCGCGACACTGGTGATCGCCAGGGCCGAGCGTACCTATGAAGGCTCGATCCCGCTCGTCACCTTCGGCGCGCTGACCGCGGCGATCATCGCCGTGTTCACGCTGGTGTCGGGCGCCATCATCCTCATTCCGACCATGCTGTGGTCGATGGGCCTGATCCGCGACATCGATCCGTTGATGTACAAGCTGGTGTGGTGGGCGATGGGCCACTCCTCGCAGCAGATCAACGTCTCGGCGCACGTCTCGGTCTGGTACATGATCGGCGCGCTGGTGCTGGGGGCCAAGCCGCTGTCGGAGAAGGTCAGCCGCGGCGCGTTCTTCCTCTACATCCTGTTCCTGCAACTGGCCTCCGCGCACCACCTGCTGGCCGAGCCCGGTATCAGCGCCGAGTGGAAGATCGTCAACACCAGCTACATGATGTATCTCGCCGTGCTCGGCTCGATGATCCACGGCCTGACCGTGCCCGGTTCGATCGAGGCCGCGCAGCGCCGCAACGGCTTCAACAGAGGCGTGTTCGAGTGGCTGCGCAAGGCGCCATGGGGCAATCCGGCATTCTCCGGCATGTTCCTGTCGCTGGTGATGTTCGGCTTCATCGGCGGCATCTCCGGCGTGGTGCTCGGCACCGAACAGCTCAACGTGCTGATGCACAACACCATCTATGTCCCCGGCCACTTCCACGGCACGGTGGTCGCCGGCACGACGCTGGCCTTCATGGCCGGCACCTATCTGGTGCTGCCGCTGATTTTCCAGCGCGACATCATCTGGCCGGGGCTGGCGCGGATCCAGCCGTATCTGTTCGGCATCGGCGCCGCCGGCATCTCGATGTTCATGATGGGGGCGGGCACGCTCGGCGTGGCACGGCGGCACTGGGACATCAACTTCACCGACGCGGTGATCGGCTTCCAGCACTCGCCCGGCGCGTTCCTGATGATGGGGCTGAACGGCATCAGTGCCATCCTCGCGGCGCTTGGCGGCATCCTCTATGTGCTGATCGTGGTCGGCACCGCGCTGTTCGGCAAGAAGATCGTCCCCGGACACAAGATGACGTTCCCGCTGCATTCGGCGGCGCGCGTGGTGTCGAAATATGGCAGCGAAGGCACGATCAAGCTGCCCGGCACCATCGTGCTGGTGACGATCTTCTTCCTGTCCTTCGTGCTCTATTACTTCGTCAACTGGAAGTATCTGTCCGACCTGTGGCAGTTCCGCTAGCGCGATCCGACCATGGTGAAACGATCACCACACATCGGACGCGCTCCTTCTCCCCGCCGGGGAGAGGGTTGGGGTGAGGGGGAGCGAAAGCATCGGGGGGGCGCAACCCCCTCACCCGGCTGCTGCGCAGCCGACCTCTCTCCGGTGGGGAGAGGTGAAGAGGACAGGGCCACGCCATGATTCTGTTTAGGCAAAAAGGACATGGCGGCGGGTGGCTAACCGTACGCGCCGCGCTGAGCACGACCGTGTCGCTGCTCAAGCTGCGGATCGGCATCGCGATTGCCGCCAGCGCCGTTGCCGGCGCCGCCGCGGCGCAGGGCGCGGCGCGGGAGGCATGGGAGGTGCTGGCGCTCGCGCTCGCGGTGCTCGGGGCTTCCGGCGCGGCCGGTGCGTTCAACCACTACTACGAGCGCGACCTCGACCGCCATATGCGGCGCACCGCAAAGCGGCCGTTCGCGAGCGGGCGCCTGACGCCCGGCGCGGGATGGCTCGCCGGTTTCGCCGTACTCGGCGTGGCGTCGCTGGCGCTGGCCTATGTCGCGGGCGGGGCGATCAGCGCTGTCTATGTGCTGCTCGGCGGGCTGACCTACGGCGTCGTCTACACGGTATGGCTGAAGCGCCGCACGGCGATGAACATCGTCGTCGGCGGGCTGTCCGGCAGCTTCGCCGTGCTGGCCGGTGCTGCGGCGGTCGATCCGATGCCGCAGGCCGTGCCGGTGTTGCTGGCGCTGGTGATGTTCCTGTGGACGCCGCCGCATTTCTGGAGTCTCGCCGCGGCGCGTCGGGACGATTACGCCAACGCCGGCTTCCCGATGCTGCCGGTGGTTGCCTCGGAGCGGGTATGGACCACGGCGATCCTCGCGCACACGGTGGCGCTGACGGTGCTGTCGCTGGTGCCGCTCTGGTTCGGCATGGGGCTGATCTATGGCGTCGGCGCCGCGGCGGGCGGCGCGATCTTTGTATGGCGAAGCTGGCGGCTTTACCGCGCGCCGAGCCGCACCACGGCGATGGCCACCTTCGGCGCCTCGCTGATCCACCTGACGCTGCTGACGCTGGCGGTGGTGCTGGATGCCACCATGATGACACCCGCGGCGGCCACCCAGGCCGGCAACCCGTTCGATCCGAAAAGCGTGCTGGCGAGAAGCGAAGCGGCGATCGGCACGCAGCTTGGCGATCATACCCTGATCGATCCGCAGGGGCGCCGCATCGCGCTTGCCGACTATCGCGGCCGGCCGCTGGTCATCAGCCTCGTCTACACGAGTTGCAGCACCGTGTGCCCGACCACGACCCAGCATCTTCTCGATGCGGTCAAGGAGGCGCGGCGCAACCTCGGCACCGACCGCTTTGCGGTCCTGACCGTGGGCTTCGATGCGCGACGCGATACGCCGCAACACATGGCGACGTTCGCCCGCCGGCAGGGCATTTCTGCCACCGGCTGGGACGTCGCCAGCGGCGACGAGGCGACGCTGTCGGCGCTGATGCAGGAGGTGGGCTTCAGCTATCAGGCCGTGGCCGGTGGTTTCGATCATATTGCCCAGACCACCATCATCGACGCCGAAGGCCGGGTCTATCGCCAGGTCTATGGCGACGATTTCCCGCTGCCGGTATTCATCGAGCCCTTGAAGGAGGTGGTGTTCGGCACCTTCACCCGTGCGCTGACCGTTTCGGCGCTGATCGATCGCTTCAGTTTTCTCTGCACCGTCTATGATCCCGGCCAGGGCCGCTATCGCACGAGCTATGCGATTGCGCTCGGCATCGGCATCGGCGGGTTGTCGCTGGTGATCGCCGGCGTCCTGTTCGTCCGCGGCTGGGTGCGCAACCGCCGGCTGGAAGCATTGCGGAGCGCTTCGCCACGGCTGCTCGGACGACAGACGTGATCGCGGCGTTGCGCCATGGCGTGAGGCGGGTCTTCGACGTCGCCGAGCGCAGCCTCGACCGCCTCGCCGGGCCGGCGCTCAATCCGCTCGCCCAGCTCGGCGCGCTCGGCTTCTTCCTGTTCTGGATCGTCGCGGTCAGCGGCATCTACCTGTTCATGCTGTTCGATACCGGCGTCGAGAATGCCTATGCGTCGGTCGAGTGGTATTCCACGCGCCATGCCTGGCACGCCGGCGTGATGCGCAGTTTCCATCGCTATGCCTCCGACATGATGGTCGTGGTGATGGCGCTACATCTGTTGCGGGAGTTCGCGCGCGACCGTTATCGCGGCGCCCGCTGGTTCTCGTGGCTGACCGGGGTGCCGGTGATCTGGTTCATCTACATGTCCGGCATTACCGGCTACTGGCTGGTGTGGGACCAACTGGCGCAATACGTCGCCACCACCTCGACCGAACTGCTCGACTGGCTGCCGATCTTCGGCGAGCCGATCGCCCGGAATTTTCTTGCGCCGTCGAGCCTGTCGAACCGCTTCTTCACGCTCTTGGTGTTTTTGCACATCGCGGTGCCGCTGGTGCTGCTGTTCATGCTGTGGATCCACATCCAGCGCATTACCCGGCCCAAGGTGAACCCGCCGCGCACGCTCGCGGCGCTGACGATGCTGGCGCTGTTTGCGGTGTCGGTGGCGAAGCCGGCCCTGAGCCAGGGGCCGGCCGATCTTGCCAGGGTGCCAAGTCCGGTCGGGCTCGACTGGTTCTACCTGTCGCTCTATCCACTGGCCGATGCCGCGCCCGGCGCGCTGTGGGGGCTGCTCGCCGCGGCAACCGTCATGCTGGCGGCGATGCCATGGCTGCCGCCGCTGCGGCGGATGCGGCCCGCCGTCGTCGATCTCCCCCATTGCAACGGTTGCGGCCGCTGCGTCGAGGACTGCCCTTACGACGCGTTGCAACTGGTGCCGCGCACCGACGATCTGCCTTACGCGCTCGAGGTCGCGGTCGATACCGACAAGTGCGTGAGCTGCGGCATCTGTACCGGCTCGTGTCCGTCATCGACGCCGTTCCGCAGCGTCGGTCCGCTCGTCACCGGCATCGATCTGCCGGACCTGACCTTTGCCTCGCAGCGCGAGCGCGTTCATGAACTGGCCGAGGTATCGGATCAGTCGCCACGCCTTCTGGTGATCGGCTGCCAGCATGGTGCCGCCGGCACGCGCACTGACGGTACGCTGTCGCTGCCCTGTGTCGCCATGGCGCCGCCCTCACTGATCGACTATGCGCTGAGCCGTGGTTTTGCCGACGGTGTCGTCGTCGCCGGCTGCGCCGAGAGCGCCTGTTACAACCGGCTCGGCGTCGAATGGATGCAGCAGCGCATCGCCGGCGAGCGCGATCCTTACCTGCGTTCGCGGGTGCCGCGCGAACGCATCCTGTCGGTCTGGGCTTCGCCGACCGAGGGCGCGCGGCTCGACCGGGAGCTTGCTGAGTTCAAGAACAGGCTTGCGACCTTGACGGAGCCGCAATCGCCGGCCGAGGCGCCGGCGATCAGGGAGGCGGCGTCATGAGCGCGCCGGTTTCCATGCCGCGGCTTGCCGGGCTGTTCGTCGTGCTGGCGGCGGTGATGGCGTTTGCCGCCGCCTTCTCCGATGCTCCGGCCTACCGGCAGATTCCACCCGATACCGGCGTCATCAAGTTCAGCTTCAGCCATCGGGCCGATCGTTCGCAGGAATGCCGCCGGCTCACCCCGGAGGAACTGGCGAAGCTGCCGCCGAACATGCGCCGGCCGGTCGAGTGTCCGCGCGGGCGGCGCGGCATCGTGGCCGAACTGACGATCGACAACAAGACAGTGTTCAGCGGGGAAATCCCGCCCTCCGGCTTCGCCAAGGACGGGCCTTCGCAAATCTACCGGCGCTTCGTGGTGAAGGCCGGCAGCCACACCGTTACGGCGCGGTTGCGCGATACCCCGCGTACCGAAGGTTTCGACCACGAGCGGACGGAGGCGGTCACGGTTGCACCGGGGCAGAGCCTCGCGCTCGACTTCCGCCCCGAGCATGGCGGGTTCGTCTGGCGCTGATCCGGTCCCGGCCGGGATTCGGGTTCTTTGACGTGGCGCAATATCGGCCTGGCCGGGCCGTGCTTGGCTGTTGCCATTGCACCGCCTGCCGGGAGCCGAACATGACGCCCGCCGACTGGTCGATCGTCAAACGAGTGCCCATCTTCCGCTCGATGGGCGAGGCGCTCTCGCGCTCGATGCTCGGCCATCGCATCGTCCGCGTCTACGACCGCGGCGAACTCTTGTTTCAGCAGGGCGACCCGGCGACCTGCTGCTTCCTGATGCTCGAAGGCTGGGTCAAGCTCTACCGCGAGACGGCCGATGGCCATGAGGTCGTGGTGTCGCTGTTCACCACCGGGGAGAGTTTTGCCGAGGCGATGATGTTCCGCGGCGGCCGCTATCCGGCGACCGCGGAAACGGTGACGGCGGCGCGGCTCCTGCAGATCGACGGTCAGTTGCTGCACGATGCGGTGATGCGCGATCCGCAGATCTCGTTCGAGATGCTGGCGGCGTCGTCGCTGCACCTGCGGCGGCTGGTCGAGCAGGTCGAACAGCTTAAGGCGCAGTCGGCGCCGAAGCGCATCGCGAGCTTTCTTCTCACGCTCACGCCCGTGCGCTCGGGCGAGGCGCGCATCGAACTGCCTTACGAAAAACTTCTGATCGCCAATCGCCTCGGCATGAAGCCGGAGAGCTTTTCGCGGGCCTTGCGGCGCCTGCGCAGTGTCGGCGTCTCGGTCGAGCGCGAGTTCGTTCGCATCAAGGACGTGATCCGGCTTGCCGCCTTCGTCGAGGGGGAGGCGCCTGCCGATCTGGTATGCCGGATGATGCAGAACCCGGCGCAGTGCGAGGGGTTCGGTCCCGGCTGTATCGAGGTGCCTTACGCCGGCAGGATGCGCACCTTGACGTCGCGTGGCGGCGCCTGATAGGGCGCCGACGTCACCAGGATATCGGCGCCGGCCGCCGCATAGGCCGCGGCGTTGGCCGCGTTGATGCCGCCGGCCGCGGCGAGCACGGGGCGCGGCGACAAGGTGCTCAGCACCGCCGCGGTCGCGGCAACCTGCTCCGGCGTCATCTTGTCCACCTGAATGATCTCGGCGCCGGCGCGGGCAAGCGCGGCGACTTCATCGATGTCGGTGGCTTCGGCGGCGAGCCGCCGCTCGGGGGCATGGGCCTTGAGGCGCGCGAAATGCTCGGAAAGCGGGACGGCGTCGTTCAGGAGCGTGCGGTGCTCCTCGAACACCAGCACATAATCCGACAGGCCGAGGCGATGCGGCACAGCCCCGCCGGCCTCGATGGCACGCAAAGCCCACTGCTTCATACCCGGCATGTGCTTGCGGGTGCAGGCGACGCGGCAGTGCGGATTGGCGCTTTGGGCCGCATCGACAATGGTCCGCGCGCCGGTGGCGATGCCGGACAGGATCTCGATCAGCGTCTGCGCCATCTTGTAGGTCCGGTGCAGGCTTCCGGCCGGACCCGTGGCTTCCAGCAGCAGCGTCCCGGCGGCGGCCCGCGTTCCCGAGCCGACAGCGATCGATGCCGAGCCGCCGGACAGTTCGAACATCCGCCCGGCTTCTTCGACGGCACAGACCGTCATGTCGTGGCGCGCGGTCAGCGTCGCCCGCGCCGGCCGACCGGCGATGCCGAGTCCTTCGGTGGTCGGGTCCGAATAGGGGCAGTCGTCGCGCAGGATGCGCGCGAGATCCTCGTCGTGGATGGTGGCCATGTGCTTTGCCGCTCGCGATTCGCCTCAGCCGGCGTTATGTCATTCTGTAACTAGCGGTGCCTGGCGCGAAGTCAATCCGTTTGGGTACCGGACCTGCCGCCTGCGACGCGGCGAACGAGCCGGTTCTTGTGCGAACAGTCGTGCGCGAGGGCGCTCGACCGTAGGTGGCGACCTGTCCGCTGCTGATGTGCCGCTAATGCAGGGCGCGTTCCATCTCAAGTTCAGCCTGCAGGCTCGCGGTGTCGCGATAGATCGAGGCGACGGCCAACGTGCGGCCCTGCCGCTGGTAGCGCACCACGCAGTCGCGGTCCTCGATGCTGCCTTCGACCGCGATGGTGTCCCAGCTTTCGGCGTGGCCGACATAGTTGATCGGCACGTCGTAGTGCTGGCTCCAGAAGAACGGCACGGCCTCGAACCGCGTCGTCTCACCGATCATGTTAAGCGCCGCGACCTGGCCCTGCCGTTCGGCCACTACCCAGTGCTCGACCCGGATGGTGTCGCCGCTGTGCGGATCGGGCCAGCGCGCGATGTCGCCGGCGGCATAGATGTCGGGGACGCTCGATTGCAGATAAGCGTTCACGGTCACGCCGCGGTCGAGCGCAAGCCCGGCACGTTCGGCAAGCGCGAGGCGCGGGCGCACGCCGACGCCGGCGACCACGAGATCGGCATCGAGAGTGGTGCCGCTCTTCAGCGTTGCCCGTTTGCCGTCGAGGCGCGCAACCGTCTCCTCGAGGTGGAAAACGACGCCGTGCTCCTCGTGCAGGGCGCGGATGAAATCGCCCATCTCGGCGCCGAGAATGCGCTCCATCGGCCGCTTCTCCGGCGCGACGACGTGAACCTCGATGTCGCGGGTGCGCAGCGCCGCCGCTGTTTCGAGGCCGATGAAGCTCGCGCCGACGATCAGCGCGCGCCGGGCCCCGGTGGCGGCCGCGATGATGGCCCGGCAGTCGGCGAGCGAGCGCAGCACATGCACCTGGGAAGGCGCGGCGCCCGGCAGCGGCAGACGAACCGGTTCCGCCCCGGTCGCCAGCAGCAGGCGGTCGTAAGCGATCCGTTCGCCGTTTGAGAGCACGACGCGGCGCTCGCCGGTCTCGATCGCGGCAACCTCGGTGCCAAGCCTGAGGTCGATACCGGCATCACGATAGAAATCGTCCGGGCGCAGCGGCAGCCAGTCCTCCGGTGCGCTGCCGGCAAGATAGTCCTTCGACAGATTCGGCCGGTCGACCGGGGCGGCCGCATCGCTGCTGAGCATCACCACCCGGCCGCCGAACTGCCGCCGGTGCAGCATCTCCGCCGCGGCAAACCCGGCCGCACCGCCACCCACGATGACGATCCGCCCCGGCTCGGCGGTCCGCGACGGCTTTGGCGCCGGCGCGCGGTCGACCTTGCCGTGCACCGTGATCCGGTCGCCGCTGCGCTCGACCCGCCAGACGCCGAGCGCATCGAAGGCCGGGGCGCAGGTGGCTTCGCCCGTGCGCAGATCGAAGCAGGCATGATGCCAGGGGCAGCGGATGCTGCCGCCGTCCACCACGCCGTCGGCGAGCGGGCCGTGGTAATGGCTGCAATGGGCGTCGATAGCAAAGACGTCCGGACCTGAACGAATCAGCAGCACTTCCCGATCGCCGACGTGACCGGACAGCTTGCCGTCGTGAAAATCGGCCAGTGTGACGCCTTGCGTCAAATCCGGTCCGGTGGTCGTGGCCTGGTCCTGCGACATCGTTTCCTCCCTCCACCTTTCGATGACTGCCGGGAGGAAAAGTTCCCGATGCGCGGAGGGGGCAAGGGATTGAGGAAGCTGCCTTTAAGCTTGTGGGCCGGGTGACGCGCCCTTCGGCTCGCACGAGTGCGATTAATATTCATTCAAAGTAAATATTTTCCATTAACCATACCGGTACCGGAATGGGTCGCTGCGGCGGCCCGGACCGGGCCGGTTACTTTTGCGTACTTCTGCCGCTTCCGGTCACGATTCAAGGATGTCCTTCATGCTTACAATTTCGAAAAGCACCTTCCCGGTTGCGTTGGCCGCGTTCATTGTTGCACTGCCCGCGACGATCGCCTCCGCTGAAAACGGTGTCTCCGCCGACAAGATCGTGCTCGGCCAGGCCGCGGCCCTTTCGGGGCCGGCGGCAGAACTCGGCCAAGGGATGAAGGTCGGTCTCGAAGCCGCCTTCGCCGAAGTCAACAGGGCCGGCGGCATCAAGGGGCGCAAGCTCGAGCTCAAGAGCGTGGACGACGGCTACGAGCCGACGCGCTCGATCGGCGTGGTGAAGACGCTGCTCGAAGAGGACAAGGTGTTCGCCATCATCGGCACCGTCGGCACCCCGACGGCGGCGGCCATCCAGCCGATCGCGACCAATGCCGGCGCGCCCATGATCGGGGCGTTCTCCGGCGTCGAATTCCTGCGCGAGCCCTACAAGCCGCTGGTGATGAACGTGCGGGCCAGCTACTACCAGGAGACCGAGGCGATGGTCGAGCATTTGACCAAGGACCTCGGCTATACCCGCATCGGCATCATGTATCAGGACGATGCCTACGGTCGGGCGGGTCTCACCGGGCTCAAGCGCGCGCTGGACAAGCGCAACATGAAGCTGTTCGGTGAAGGGACGTACGAGCGCAATACCTCGGCGATCAAGGGCGCGCTGCTCGCGGTGCGCAAGGCGAAACCCGAGGCGGTGGTGATGATCAGCGCCTACCAGCCGGCCTCCAAGTTCATCAAGATCGCCCGCCAGATCAACTTCGACCCGACTTTCGTCAACATCTCCTTCGTCGGCTCCGACGCTCTCGCCAGAGAGCTGGGCAGCGCCGGTGGCGGCGTGGTGGTGACGCAGGTGGTGCCGTTCCCGCTGGATACGAAAATTCCGGTGGTCGCCAGCTATCAGTCGTCGCTGAAAGCGGTGGCGCCGAACGAGCCTCCGGGCTTCGTTTCGCTCGAGGGTTATCTGGTCGGCCGCACCCTGATCGCGGCGCTGGACAAGATCGACGGCGAGCCCACCCGCAAGGCGTTGATCGAGGCGGTGCAGAAGGCAAGCCCGCTCGACCTCGGCGGCATCAAGCTGTCCTACAGCACCACGAGCAATCGCGGATCGAGTGAGGTGTTCCTGACCGTGATCCAGCCCGACGGCAGCTTCAAGGCGGTTGATCGGCTGTCGAAGGCCGGGATGTGATGAAGCGCGGCTTGCGCTTCTGGCCGGGTTCCGGCCGCAGCTCTACCGACATGATCGCACGCAATGCGACAGAAAACGATTGGGGGAAACCGATGAAAGCCGCAACGGCTAAATTTCAGTTCGGCTTGCGAGGCCGTCTTTTCATGGCGTTCGGGCTGGTCGCGGCGATGACCGTGGTCGCCAGCGTCAACGCCATCATGTCCTATAACAGCCTCGGCACGTCGCTCGGCGTGATCGCCGAGCGCAGCCTGCCCGAAATCGAGCGCTCGTCGCATGTCGTCAGGGCAGCCGGCGATCTCAGCGCCGCGGCGCCGAGCCTGCTTGCCGCTGCCAGCGACGAGGAGCGCGAGCAGGCGTCGCGGGCGTTGTCCGGTGCCCGTGATGGTCTGCTGCGCACCATCGGCGAGCTTGGCGCGGAGGATGCCGCCGCGTTGAACAAGATCGCCCAGCCGATCGTTGAGAACCTGGCCCGGCTTCAGCAATCCGTTGCCGAGCGGCAGTCGATCGCCGCAGCCCGCCGCGCGCTGATCGCCAGCTTGCGCACGGCCCACCAGAAGCTCGCCGAACGGCTCATTCCGGTGGCGGACGATGTCGCCTTCACGCTGACGATGGCGCTGGAAACGGCTGCGGACAAGCAGGACCTCGAGGTCGTTCGCAAGACGCTGCTCGGGCTCGCCGACAACGAACTCGGCGCGCTGCAGGCGGTGCTGGCGCTGCGCGCCGAATCCAACCTCATCCTCGGCGTTCTGGTCGAGGCGGCCGATCTCGTCTCCGCCGACCTCCTGCCGCCGGTGAAGGATCGCTTCAACGCCGCCGCCAATCGCCTCGGCCGGGCGGCCGCCACTCTCAAGGACGCGGAAGCGAGCCGACTCGCCGGCCAACTCGTGGCCATTGGGCGCGACAAGGACAACATCTTCGACTTGAAGCAGAAGGAAATCGCCGCGACCAGAGCAGGCGCCGCCGTGGTGGCGCAGAACCGCGAGCTTGTGCTGAGCCTGCAAAAGGAAGTGGCGCAGCTTGGCCAGCGCAGCGAGGCGGCCGCGGCGGCCACGGTGCGCGACTCCGAAGCCGACATCAGCAAGGGGCGCATCGTGCTGATCGCTCTTGCGCTGGTGAGCGTCTTGGCCGCGCTGCTGATCGGCTGGCTCTATGTTGGCCGCGCCGTCGTGCGCCGTCTGGTTGGCCTGCAATCCAGCATGAAGGCGATCGCTGCCGGCGATCTCTCCACCGAGGTCGCCACCGGTGGCTCTGACGAGATCGGCGCGATGGCTGCGGCCCTCCAGGTGTTCAAGGACAACATGGCCGAATCCAACCGCCTGCGTGCCGAGCGCGCCGAGGCCGAGCAGCGCGCCGCCGCTCAGCGCAAGGCCGACATGCGCCGGCTTGCCGACGAGTTTCATGCCGCGATCGGCGAGATCGTCGGCACCGTCTCGTCGGCCTCGACCGAACTTGAAGCCTCGGCCAAGATGCTGACCGACACTGCGGCGGCGACCCAGAAGCTGTCGGACACGGTGGAGGCGGCATCGGGCAGCGCCTCGCAGAACGTCGATTCGGTTGCCGCGGCGACCGAAGAGATGTCCGCCTCGATTGCCGAGATCAACCGTCAGGTGCACGAATCTGCCAGCATCGCCAACGAAGCGGTGCAGCAGGCGGAGATGACCGACGCCCGCATCGGCGAACTGTCGAAGGCGGCGGCGCGCATCGGCAACGTCATCAACCTCATTACGTCGATCGCCGAGCAGACCAACCTGCTGGCGCTCAACGCCACGATCGAGGCGGCCCGCGCCGGCGAATCCGGCAAGGGCTTTGCGGTGGTGGCGCAGGAGGTCAAGACGCTCGCCACCCAGACCGGCAAGGCGACCAGCGAGATCAGTGCGCAGATCGCCAGCATGCAGGTGGCGACCCAGGAGTCGGTGGCCGCGATCAAGCAGATCGGCATCACGATCGGCCGGATCTCGGAAATCGCCTCGATCATCGCTGCCTCGGTCCAGCAGCAGGGCAGCGCGACGGAGGAAATTGCCCGCAACGTTCAGGGCGCCGCCAAATCGACCAGCGAGGTCGCCGCCAACATCAGCGAGGTCAACAGGGGCGCCTCCGAGACGAGCTCGGCGTCCTCGCAGGTATTGTCCTCGGCGCAGTCGCTGTCCGGCGAGAGCAATCGCCTCAAGCTCGAAGTGGACCGCTTCCTGGAGACCGTGCGCGCCGCTTAAGGCTGCCACCTTCAGAAAATGAACAGGCAATGAAAAAGCCGGGCATCTGCCCGGCTTTTTTTGTTTTGGTCGCAAGCCCCGCGAACTATAGCGCTTTCAAGCGAAGTGGAAACCGGCCTTCGCCAGGCCATAGCCGGCTCCGGCCAGGCGACGGCCGGTTCGCGTGAAGAAAACGCGTCAAACGCAATAATCTAGAGCGTTGCTTTTGATTCCATCAAAAGCAAAAACGCTCTAGTCGCGCCGGGCCGGCTCGGCGAGGCGCTTCCACTGCGCCACGTTGTCGGCGATCATCCGCGTCGATTTCATCGCCGCCTGACTCAACTGGGCGTAGCCCGCGATCTCGCGCTGCACGCGCTGGCCTTCCTCGTGCAGCAGGGTGCGGATGGTCTCAAGCTCGGTGATCAGATTCTCGATCTCGGACAGCGAGGTTCCGGCCACACGCTGGATCAGCGAGTTGAGGTTGCTGACCTCGGCGTTGGCGTCGCCTCCGGCTCCGGTCTCCGTGGCGGCAGCAGCGGGGGTGGCCGCCGGACGGCGCAGATAGGCGATGTCGTTCCGGACGAAATCGCGGATACCGGCCTCGACCTCGGAGACGGCGCTCAGGTTCGGGTCGTCTTCCTGCTTTTCAGGCTGCTCTGATCGAATGGTGCTCATCGGCTTTTCCATGGCTGTACCTTGTGTCGCGATGCGCCAGGCGCGGCTGTCCCCTCGCACGGCACGGCTTTGTTCGGCACCCCCATCAGTCCAGCGGAATCTGTCCACATCGCGGCCAATCCTTGGCGCGAGCCGGACCATTCGCAGGAATCGGCGGAGCGGTTGGAAGCGAGGATGGCCGGAGAAAGATTAAGAATTTGTTTACCCTGGGAACCGGCCTGCCGTGCCGCAGGTGCGGGCATAGCGCCGGCTGGTGGCAGGGGGCCGATCGGTCCGTCCCCGGTTCCGTCAGCCTTGGCTGCCGCGGCCGGCCTTCGGCTTTGAAGGACGAGGGACCGATCTCGCGATCATTTGTCTTGATGCCTCCGTCCATCCGGGCAATGTATTCCCGCATGGGGACCACACTGCCGGCCTGCCTTGCCTCTTTGCTCGCCGTGGCACTCCTTGCGGCGAGTGTGCCGCCTGCCGCCGCGCAGCAGGGGGGCCGCGGCGTGCCGCGTCACACGGTGGTGCCCTACGACAGCAACATGAGCATGATCGACCGCATGGCACGCCGCAATATGGAGCGGCGGCATATCGAGCGGCGCATGCGGCTTGCCCCACCGCCGGCCGGTCCCGCCGGACGACGACGTTTCGGCCCGCCGCCGCGTCGCTAGATCGTCATCCCGAAAAAGCCTGCCGTCAGAGATCCGGAGCTACCGCTTCTTCCACCCGCCGCGTCGCCCGGGTGCGCCGGCGGTCGAGCGCGGCGTATCGTCGTGCTTGATAATGCCGCTGAACTCCTGCCCGCCGTCGCGCATCGATTTAGGCTTGTAGATGCGGCTCTCGGCGCCGGCGTCGTCCGGCGCCGGCTTGCGTGACCGCGCCGCGCCTTTGCGCTCCGGCTTGACCTCGTGCCAGGTGGCGATGCCCATCTCGTCGAGCGAGGGCTTGTGAATGCGCGAAGCGTCGGGGCGCGCGCCGCGCGCGGGGATGCTTTCGACGCCCGGCCCCATCTGGTCGAGGTTCGGCTTCTTCGCGCGGGATGCCTCGGCGCGCGAAGCCCCGGCCGGCAGATTGGCGGCCTCGCCGTATTTCTTCGTGCCGGCATAGGCGCCCGCCCTGGCAGTGACGCCGCGCTGCTTGATGGTGGGGTCGTCCACCACCGCCAGTTCGGTGGCGCGCAGCCGCTTGACCTCGTCGCGCAGCCGGGCCGCTTCCTCGAAGTTGAGGTCGGCGGCCGCTTCCCGCATCCGCGTTTCGAGGTCGGCCAGCACCGCCTCGAAATTGTGACCGATGGCGATGGCATCGTCGGCGAACGAGCCGCTGCCGGTTTCGATCAGCACATGGTCGCGCTCGTAGACCGAGCCGAGGATGTCGCCGATGGATTTCTTCACGCTCTCGGGCGTGATGCCGTGCTCGGCGTTGTAGGCGGTCTGCTTCTCGCGCCGGCGGTCGGTCTCGGCGATGGCGCGCTGCATCGAGCCGGTGATCTGGTCGGCATAGAGGATCACCTTGCCGTCGACGTTGCGCGCGGCGCGGCCGATGGTCTGGATCAGCGAGGTTTCGCTGCGCAAAAAACCTTCCTTGTCGGCATCGAGGATGGCGACCAGCGCGCATTCGGGAATGTCGAGGCCCTCGCGCAGCAGGTTGATGCCGACCAGCACGTCGAAGGCGCCCAGCCGCAGGTCGCGGATGATCTCGATGCGCTCGATGGTGTCGATGTCGGAGTGCATGTAGCGCACGCGCAGGCCCTGCTCGTGCAGGTATTCAGTCAGGTCCTCGGCCATGCGCTTGGTCAGCACCGTGACCAGCGATCGGTAGCCGGCCGCCGCGGTCGCGCGCACCTCGCCGACGAGGTCGTCCACCTGCGTGCGCGCCGGGCGGATGTGCACCGGCGGATCGATCAACCCGGTCGGGCGAATGACCTGCTCGACGAACACGCCGCCGGATTCGTTCAGCTCCCACGAGCCCGGCGTCGCCGACACCGCCACCGTCTGCGGCCGCATCATGTCCCATTCCTCGAACCGCAGCGGCCGGTTGTCCATGCAGGAGGGCAGGCGGAAACCGTATTCGGCCAGCGTCGCCTTGCGGCGGAAGTCGCCGCGGAACATGCCGCCGATCTGCGGGATGGTGACGTGGCTCTCGTCGGTGAATACCAGCGCGTTGTCGGGCACGTATTCGAACAGCGTCGGCGGCGGCTCGCCCGGCTTGCGGCCGGTGAGATAGCGCGAATAGTTCTCGATGCCGGCGCAGCTTCCGGTCGCTTCCATCATTTCGAGGTCGAAGGTGGTGCGCTGCTCCAGCCGCTGCGCTTCCAAAAGGCGGCCCTGCGCATGCAACTGATCGAGCCGCTCCTTCAATTCGATCTTGATCGCCTTGATGGCCTGCACCAGCGTCGGCCGTGGCGTGACGTAATGCGAGTTGGCGTAGACCTTGATGAAGGCCAGTTCGTCGCTCCGGTGGCCGGTCAGCGGGTCGAATTCCTCGATTGCCTCGACCTCGTCGCCGAACATCTTGACGCGCCAGGCGCGGTCCTCGTAGTGGGCCGGGAAGATGTCGATCACGTCGCCGCGCACGCGAAAGGTGCCGCGGGTGAAGTCGGCCGACGTGCGCTTGTATTGCAGCGTGACGAGATCGGCGATGAGCTGGCGCTGGTCGATGCGCTCGCCTTTCTTCAGCGCGAACGTCATCGCGGTGTAGGTCTCGACCGAGCCGATACCGTAGATGCACGACACCGAAGCGACGATGATGACGTCGTCGCGTTCCAAGAGCGCGCGCGTCGCGGCGTGGCGCATGCGGTCGATCTGCTCGTTGATGGAGGAATCCTTCTCGATGTACGTATCGGTGCGAGGAACATATGCCTCGGGCTGATAGTAATCGTAGTAACTGACGAAGTATTCGACCGCGTTGTCGGGGAAGAAGTTCTTGAACTCGCCGTAAAGCTGCGCGGCCAGCGTCTTGTTGGGGGCGAGGATCAGGGCCGGGCGCTGCGTCGCCTCGATCACCTTGGCCATGGTGTAGGTCTTGCCCGAGCCGGTGACGCCGAGCAGCACCTGGGTGCGGTCGTTGCGCGCGACGCCTTCGACCAGTTCACGGATCGCCTGCGGCTGGTCGCCCTTCGGCTCGTAGTCCGATTTGATCACCAGCCGCACGCCGCCTTCGGATTTCTCCGGGCGCGGCGGGCGGTGCGGCGTCCACAGCTTGAGGCTGCCGTCCTCCTTGCGGAACTCGGGGCGACCGTCGCGCAGCAGCGCTTCGAGCGACTCGGCGGTGGCCTTGACGCCGAGCGCCTCGACCTTGTTGCGCGCCGGACGTGCCAGCGTGTCGTCGTCTTCGACATCGAGGCCGAGTTGCTTCGCCAGTTCGGGGTCGAGCACCGGCACGGTGGCGCTGGTGCCGTAAGTCGCCTGTGGTGCCTCCTCGAAGCCTTTCCCAACTCCCTCCCCCCCTGGGGGGGAGGGTTGGGGAGGGGGAGTGCTCCCGGATGCCGTGCTCACAGCACCTTCGCTCTTGCTGTGCGTCGAGGCGCGGGCGCGATGCGCGGCCGCCTCGCCGCCCGAGCGGCGATCCCACGAGTTGTCCGGCGGCGGTTGCAGCCCGGTGCCGGAACCGAGGCCGGCGTCGCCACGGTTGATCGCCGGGTTGAGCAGGTCGGCCAGTGCCGGGCCGATCGGCTTCACCTCCGGGCGATGGGCTTTCGCGCGCGACGGTTTCGCCGGCTTTTTCGGGGAATCGGGGTGCTTCGCCATCGCCGCAATATGGGGAGAAGTGCCAGTCGTTGAAAGGGTCCGTCAGCCGGCCTCGCGCGGCCGCAGCCGTTTCAGTGTCGGCGGCAATACGCTGGGTTCAAGATGCGTGCCGTTATCGCCGGTGGACGGCTGCCGCATCAAAATCTCTCCTGCCGCCTCTCGGCCATTGACTGCGGTGGCCGGGTGCGCGACATTCATGCATTCGCATGAACCGGGATGCCGCCGCCATGATCGACCTGCACTACTGGACCACGCCGAACGGCCACAAGATCACGATCTTTCTCGAAGAGGCGGGGCTCGATTACAAAATCTTCCCGGTCAACATCGGCAAGGGCGACCAGTTCAAGCCGGAGTTTCTGGCGATTGCGCCGAACAACCGCATTCCGGCCATCGTCGATCGCGCGCCCAAGGACGGCGGCGCGCCGGTGCCGATCTTCGAATCCGGAGCCATCCTGCTCTATCTCGCGGAGAAAACCGGCCAGTTCCTCTCCGCCGACCTGCGGCAGCGTTACGATGCGATCCAGTGGCTGTTCTGGCAGATGGGCGGGCTCGGTCCGATGGCCGGGCAGAACCACCATTTCAACGTCTATGCGGTCGAGAAAATTCCCTATGCCATCGACCGCTACGTCAAGGAGACCAACCGGCTCTACGGCGTGCTGAACAAGCGCCTCGCCGACCGCGAATTCATCGCCGGCGACTATTCCATCGCCGACATGGCGAGCTATCCGTGGATCGTTCCTTACGAGAAGCAGAGCCAGAACATCGACGACTTCCCGCATCTCAAGCGCTGGTTCGAGGCGATTGCGGCGCGTCCGGCGGTGGAGCGCGCTTACGCCAAGGCCAGGGAGGTCAATCCCAATTTCGACCAGCCTTCGATCCGCACCGAGGCGGAGCGCAAGCTCCTGTTCGGCCAGTCCGCGGCATCGGTCAAAAACTAACACTATCCGCGACTGCCGCACCGCTCAGCCGGCGCGGTTTGTCGTCCGTTACGATGCAAGGGAGGATGGCGTGACGCGTCGCCTGTTCGAACTGGTCGGCAGCGATGCCGCAAAGCCTTTCAGCCCGTACTGCTGGCGCACCCGCATGGCGCTGGCGCACAAGGGCCTTTCGGCGGAGACTGTGCCGTGGCACTTCACCGACAAGGCGGCGATCGCGCCGTACAAGTCGGAAAAGGTCCCGGTGCTGATCGATGGCGACAGGTCGGTCGCCGATTCCTGGGCGATTGCGCTTCATCTTGAGGATGCCTACCCGGATCGGCCGTCGCTGTTCGGCGGTGAGGGCGGCCGCGCCATGGCGCGGATGCTCAACTGGTGGGGCGATATCGCCATCGTCGGCGGCATGTTTCCGCTGATCGCTGCCGACATCGTGACGCGGCTCGACCCGGAGGACGCGGCCTATTTCCGCGCCTCGCGCGAGGCGCGGCTCGGCGGGGTGCGGCTTGAGGATGCCGCCGCCAATCGTGACAGGGACGTCACCCGCTTCCGCAAGAGCCTCGATCCGATGCGGCTGACGCTGCGCTCGCAGCCGTTCCTCGGCGGTGCCGCGCCGAACTATGCCGACTACATCGTATTCGGCGGCTTCCAGTGGGCGCGTATCGTCAGCCCGTTCAGGTTTTTGGCCGAGGACGATCTGATTTTCGCCTGGCGCGACAAGCTGCTCGATGCCTTCGACGGCTTAGGCCGCGCCACCCCCGGTTATCCGGTCTGACCCTGTTCCTGCGCCGCAGCCGCGGCGCGCAGGCAGGCGGGGCACAGGCAATCCTCGCCGGGTTTCGGCAGCGGCAGCCGCGCCGTTTCTCCGGCGCACCAGCACTGTCCCGACAGGTCGCAGGTGAACCGTGCCCCGCAGCGGGGGCAGATCAGTTGGCGGGGCGGGTCCATGCAAGCGGCGGGCATGGCGGAGCGACGGTCACGCCGTGATCGCGTCGATCTCGGCATAGTCCTCGGCGCCGAGTTGCCATTCCGCCGCCTTGACGTTCTGCGCGACTTGCTCGGGCGACGACGCGCCGGCGATGATGCTGGCGACCTGCGGCCGGCCGGCAAGCCAGGAGAATGCCAGTTCGGTCAGCGTGCGGCCGCGCGCCTTGGCGAAGCTGCCGAGCCGCTCGACGATGTCCTCGTTGCGCGGCGTGGCATATTGCTCCTTCAGCGATGGCACCTTGCCAAAGCGGCTGTCGGCCGGCGCCGGCGCGCCGCGCTGGTATTTCCCGGTCAGAAGGCCGCCGGCCAGCGGATAGTAGGGCAACAGCCCGAGGCCGTAGGCGGCCGCGGCCGGCAGCAACTCCTTTTCGATGCCGCGCGCGAGGATGTTGTACTCGTCCTGGCAGGAGACGAAACGCGACAGGGAGCCGGCGCGGGCCGTGAACTCCGCCTCGGCAAGGCGCCAGGCGGGAAAGTTCGAGTTGCCGATGTAGCGCACCTTGCCGGCCCGCACGAGGTCGTCGAGCGCGCGCAAGCTCTCCTCGATCGGCGTCAGCGGATCGAACCGGTGCTGCTGGTACAGATCGATGTAGTCGGTCTTGAGCCGGCGCAGGCTGTCCTCGACCGCGCGCATGATGTAGCGGCGCGAGGCGCCCTGTTTGGTGCCGTCATCGCTCATCGCCATGCCGAACTTGGTGGCGACCACGACGTCCTTGCGGCGATCTCCCAGTGCCTCGCCGAGTACGACCTCGGACGGGCCGCGGCCGGCATAGACGTCGGCGGTATCGAACAGCGTCACGCCGAGATCGAGTGCCTTGTGGATGATCTTGCGCGACGTCTCGGCGTCGCTGCGCTGGCCGAAATTGTTGCAGCCGAGGCCGACCACGGAAACGCGCAGGCCGGAGCCGCCAAGATTGCGGATGTGCATGGCTGGAAATCCTGTGACGAGAGTGCGGCGGGTCTTTCCATTGTGCGCCGCATGTCGTCGTATCGCAAGCGCCGCCCTTTCATCACGGAATCCCGTCAATGCCTCATCCGCTGTCGCCGCAGGTGCTGCCGATCCTGCTGCTGTTTGCCTCCAACGTGTTCATGACCTTCGCCTGGTACGGCCACCTCAAATTCAAGGGCGTGGCGCTGCCGCTGGTGATCCTCGCAAGCTGGGGCATCGCGCTGTTCGAATACTGCCTCGCCGTGCCGGCCAACCGGATCGGCAACGCCGTCTATTCCGCGGCCGAACTCAAGACCATGCAGGAGGTCATCACGCTGGTGGTGTTCGCGGGCTTCTCGGTGATCTATCTGAAGGAGCCGCTCGGCTGGAATCATGCGGTCGGCTTCGCGCTGATCGCGGGCGGGGCGTTCTTTATTTTCCACGAGTGGTCGGGCTGAGCCGCAGGATGCGGCCGGAACGCTCGTCGGTGAGAAGCCACAACGCGCCGTCGGGTCCCTGACGCACGTCGCGGATGCGGGCACCGACGTCTTGCAAGAGCCGCTCCTCGCCGGTCACGCGATTACCGTCGAGCGAAAGCCGCACCAGAAGCTGGGCCGCCAGCGCACCGGTGAACAGGCTGCCTTTCCATTGCGGGATCAGGTCGCCGGTGTAGAACGCCATGCCTGAGGGCGCGATCGAGGGCACCCAGTATTTGACCGGCTGCTCCATGCCGGTCTTGGCAGTGCCCTCGTGGATTTTGGCGCCGCTGTAATCGACGCCGTAGCCGATCCCCGGCCAGCCGTAATTCCGGCCCTTGCCGATGATGTTGACCTCATCGCCGCCGCGCGGGCCATGCTCGATTTCCCACAACTCACCCGAGGTCGGGTGGAAGGCGAGGCTTTGCGGATTGCGATGGCCGTAGCTCCAGATTTCAGGTTTGGCGCCGGCGCGGCCGACGAACGGATTGTCCTGGGGCACCGTGCCGTCGGGCGCGATGCGGATCAGCTTGCCGAGATGGTTGCCGAGGTTCTGTGCCTCGTCGCGGCTGTGGAAGTGGTCGCCGGTGGTGAGAAACAGCGTACCGTCGGTCCCTTGCGCGATGCGGCAGCCATAGTGGTTGCCGCTGGACAGCCGACCGTCCTGCCGGAAGATCACCTTGACGTCGTCCAGTCGCGGCGCGGTGCCCTCGATCAGCCTGGCCCGCGCGAGTGCCGTGCGGCCGCCGCCGTCGGCCTGTTCGGCGAAGCAGAAGTAGATCGTGGCGTTTTGCGCATAATCCTGGTCGAGGATGACGTCGAGCAGCCCGCCCTGGCCTGAGGCCGACACCGGTGGCACCCCTGGCAGGGCCGGCGACACCTGGCCCTCGCGCGTCACGATGCGCAGCCGGCCGGGGCGCTCGGTGACCAGCATGCGGCCGTCGGGCAGGAACGCCAGCGACCACGGGTGGCTGAGGTTGCCGGCGACGGTCTCGACCTTGAGTGGACCGGCCGAGGAGGGGACCGGGCCGGTTTGGCCGTGCGCGGGCGCGAGTGTGGGCAGGGACAGGGCGGCTGCGACGAGAAAGGCGGCTTTCATGGGCACCCTCTCGCCGTTGGCCGGGTTCAGCCGGGTAGGGCCAGCGCCAGCCGGGCCGAGGCCAGCGTCAGGGCGACGACGAGGCACAGCGACAGCGCGCTGAGCGCCAGCGCGGCAGCGACCGCGCGGGTCAGCCGATGCGAGCCGACCGGCACGGCGGGACCGTGAAATCCCGCCCCGGCGTTCGGCGGCCATATCGTGCGGCGTCTCGTTTCCATGATCGACCTTCGGGCGAATCAATTGTGCGAAGATCGCAGCCCTGGCCGGCAGGATTGCGGCTTAAACGGCGCGGAAAGCGGCGGAATTGCGGAAAAAGGCGTCTGGGCGGCCACAACCGCGTGAAAGGATCAGCCGGCGGCGAGCGGTGTTGCCTGGGTCTGCGTTTCGCCGGGCCGCCAGTGCATCGGCACGAAGCCCGGCACCGCCTCGACGCGGGTGAGCCAGGCGCGGATGGCCGGAAAGCCGGTCAGGTCGAAGTCGCAGGTCTCGGCGAGGTGGGTGTAGCCATACAGCGCGATATCGGCGACGGTGAACGTGCCGGCTGCGAAATAGGGGTGGTCCTTGAGGTGATTGTCCATCACCTGCAGCGCCTTGTAGCCGCGCTCCATCCAGTCCTCGAGCGAGTGGGTCTGCAGGTCGCGGCCGCCGCGCACCAGCGCCAGCCAGAAGTAGGCGGCGCCGATATTGGGCTCGAGCGCGTGCTGCTCGAAGAACATCCAGCGCAGCGCGTCGGCGCGGTCCATGCGGTCGTCGGGCGCCAGCGAGGTGCCGGCGGCGAGATACCACAGGATGGCGTTGGATTCGGCGAGGAAGCGTCCCTCGTTCACTTCCAGGAGCGGCACCTGTCCGCTCGGATTGCGGGCGAGGAAATCCGGCGTGCGGCTTTCGCCGCGCAGGATGTCGATCTCGATCGTTTCGTAGGGGATGCCGAGCAGCGCCAGCGCAAGGCGGACCTTGTAGCTGTTGCCGGAGCGCTGCATCGAATAGAGCTTGTACATCGACCCTCGAATCCCGCCGCTAGTCGCCGGGTGCCGGCTCAGACAATGAGGCCGCCCGCCCCCTGCCGCAAGGCCCGCCCGTCGGAAAAAGTCGAAGGCGGGCGTCATCGCATCGCCGCCATGGCACTGAGGCGGCGCGTTGATGGCGGCCGGTGGGCTGCGCGGAGATTTCAGCAAAACTTGTTGCGGGGGAACGTGCTTCTGCTTGCGGCATTGCAACAGGCACCGTAGTGTGCCGCCCCGCCCAGCAAGGAATGGCCGCCCCGACCGGGCTTTTTGAAACCGTTTTCCGCGGCCGCCCCATCATGGAGATTGAGATGTCGTTCCTGTCCGCCGCGCTGTCCCGCGTCAAGCCGTCCGCGACCATCGCGGTCACGGACAAAGCGCGCCAGCTCAAAGCGGCGGGCCGCAACGTCATCGGGCTCGGCGCCGGCGAGCCGGATTTCGATACGCCGGCCAACATCAAGCTGGCGGCGATCCATGCCATCGAGGCCGGCAAGACCAAGTACACGGCGGTGGACGGCATTCCTGAACTGAAGGAGGCGATCGTCGCCAAGTTTCAGCGCGAGAACGGCCTGACCTATCAGCCGAACCAGATCTCGGTCGGCACCGGCGGCAAGCAGGTGCTCTACAACGCGCTGATGGCGACGCTCAATCCGGGCGACGAGGTGATCATCCCGGCGCCGTACTGGGTCAGCTACCCGGAAATGGTGGCGCTGGCCGGCGGCGAGAGCGTGCCGGTCGTGTGCGAGGCGAAGAACGGCTACAAGTTGACGCCCGAGGCGCTGGAGCGCGCGATCACGCCGAAGACCAAGTGGCTGATCCTCAACTCGCCGTCGAACCCGACCGGCGCGGCCTATACCCGCGCCGACCTCAAGGCGCTGACCGACGTGCTGGTCCGGCACCCGCATGTCTGGGTCCTGACCGACGACATGTACGAGCACCTCGTCTACGACGACTTTGTGTTCGCAACGCCCGCGCAGGTCGAGCCGGCGCTGTTCGAGCGCACGCTGACGGTCAACGGCGTATCGAAAGCCTATTGCATGACCGGCTGGCGGATCGGCTATGCCGGCGGGCCGGTGGCGCTGATCAAGGCGATGGCGACGATCCAGTCGCAGTCCACCTCCAACCCGTCGTCGATCTCGCAATGGGCGGCGGTCGAGGCGCTGACCGGGCCGCAGGACTTCATTGCCGCCAACAACAAGGTGTTCAAGGAGCGCCGCGACCTGGTGGTCGGGATGCTCAACCAGGCGAACGGCATCGACTGCCCGCGGCCGGAGGGGGCGTTCTACGTCTATCCGTCCTGCGCCGGCACCATCGGCAAAACAGCGCCGTCGGGCCAGAAGCTCGCGACCGACGAGGATTTCGTCACCGCGCTTCTGGAAGCGGAGGGCGTTGCCGTGGTGCACGGCTCGGCGTTCGGGCTCGGGCCTGCCTTCCGCATCTCCTATGCGACGAAGACGAGCGACCTCGAAGAGGCGTGCCGCCGCATTCAGCGCTTCTGCGGCAGCCTGACGTAGCGGCGCAACGCTGCCACCGCCGCCAGCAACAACTGGCGGCGGCTGTCGCGCCGTAACGCGACCGCTGCCGGACGAGCCGGCGTGGGGGACGCTGCTGAAGGAAATCGAAGCGTTCGCCACTGCGCATGACGGACCTGTCCCGGACGCAACGGCTTTTTGGCGGCGATGGTGCGGCGGCTGTTTGGAGCGGTTGTGAGTGCGGCGTTTGCACGCTTACACAATTTCGCCCTGATTGTTGGCGTTAAGTCACGCCCGCCTCAGCCCCGGGTCGCGGCCGGCAAAAGTTTCGCCTGGCGACCGGAGCTGTCTCTTCTCGTGTCCGATCAATCTGCAAATGGAGCGAATACTATGCGTCGTCTTTCGATCGTGTGCGCCGTTGCCGGAGCCGCCCTCATGGCCTCCGCAGTTGGCGCCTCGGCTCAGGCCCTGCGCCCGGCCGGCACTCTGCAATGCGTCGGCGGCCCGAGCGTCGGGTTTGTCATCGGCTCGGAATCGACGCTTCACTGCACGCTGACGCAGCCGCGCCGTCGCGCCCAGCACTACGATGCGCGGGTCAATCGCGTCGGCGTCGATCTCGGCGTCACCGAGCGCTGGGCGCTGGCCTTCAACGTGTTCACGCCGACCGGCCGCGTCGGCCGCAACGGTCTCGCCGGCAGCTACGGCGGCACCGGCAGCAGCATCGCCCTTGGCGCCGGCGGCGGCTCGGCGCTGGTCGCCGGCGGACCGGGCGGCACCGTGTCGCTGCAGCCGGTTCCGGCGCAGGGGCAGACCGGCCTCAATCTCGCCTTCGGCTTCCAGGGCATGGACCTCGTGCCGGTCCGCAATCACCGTCATCGCCGCTGATTGCGGCGCTAGAGCTTTTTCGCTTCTGATGGAATCAGAAGCGAAGCTCTAGGTTTTTGTTTTCTCGCGTTTTCTTCACGCGAACCGGTTTCCACTTCGCTTGAAAACGCTCTGGCGTTCTCCTGAAAGTTCCTGAAGGCCCGGCCTCCCCGCGAGGCCGGGCCTTTTCGTTGGGCGTCCGCGTTCGGCCTTGCCAAACGCGGACCGGGCTGAAACGATGCTGGAGCCGACCCGCAAGGGTACATGAGGCGGGCCGGGCTTCTCCCCAAGGAGGCGGCGATGGGACACAACGGCGGAAGTCCCCGAGCCCCCCGGTGCATCGCGCTGGTGGGGCCTTCTCAAAGCGGCAAGACCACGCTTCTCGAAGCCATCCTCGCGCGCACGGGCGCGATCGCCAAGGCCGGCAGCGTCGATGCCGGCACCAGCGTCGGCGATGCCACGCCGGAGGCGCGCGAGCACAAAATGGGGCTGTCGCTCAGCGCGGCCTCCACCACCTTCATGGACGAGACCTACACCTTCATCGATTGCCCCGGCGCGACGGATTTCATCCACGACATGCGCGCGGCGATCCCCGCGGTCGATGCCGCCGTGGTGGTGTGCGAGGCCGACGAGCGCAAGCTGCCGCAGCTTCAGCTCATCATGCGCGAGCTTGAGGATCGCGGCATTCCGCGCTTCCTCTATCTCAACAAGATCGACAAGGCGAACCGGCGTGTGCGCGAAACGCTGCAGATGCTGCAGCCGGCCTCGCGCCTGCCGCTGCTCTTACGCCAGATTCCGATCTGGCAGGGCGAAATGATCGCCGGCTTTGTCGATCTCGCGCTGGAGCGCGCCTTCGTCTACCGCGAGCATCTGCCGTCCGAGGTGATCGACCTCGCAGGCGGCGACCTGTCGCGCAAGGACGAAGCGCGGTTCTCGATGCTGGAGCGGCTTGCCGATCACGACGACAAGCTGATGGAGCAATTGCTCGAGGACATTCCGCCGCCGCGCGACGCGGTGTTCGACGACCTTTCCAAAGAATTGCGCGATGGCCAGATCTGCCCGGTGCTGCTCGGCTCGGCGCTCCGCAGCAACGGCGTGCTGCGGTTGATGAAGGCGTTGCGTCACGAGGCGCCCGGCGTCGCTGACACTGCGCGACGGCTCGGTCTCGACGGTGTCGCCGAGGCGGTCGCCTATGTGATGAAGACCATCCATCTTCAGCACGGCGGAAAACTGTCGCTCGCCCGTGTCCTGACCGGGCAGTTCAACGACGGCGCGCCGGTCGTGGCGACGGGCGGCGGCGTCGGCAAGGTGTCGGGCATCGCCGGTGTCGCGCTCGGCGTCAGTGAACGCCGCCCCTCGGCCGCCGCCGGCGACGTTGTCGCTCTCGGCAAGCTCGACCAGATCGCCACCGGCGATGTGCTGACCGCCGGCAAGACGGCGCCTGCGGTTGCGATCGACGTCGTGCCGCCGCCCGGTGTGCTGGCGATGGCGATCGCCGCGACCGAGCGCAAGGACGACGTCAAGCTCGGCCAGGCGTTGACGCGGCTCACCGAGGAAGATCCCTCGCTGACCGTCGTCAACGATCCCGTCAGCCACGAAACGGTGCTGTGGGGGCAGGGCGAGATGCACCTGCGCGTGGCGCTGGAGCGGCTGCGCGACCGGTTCGGCGTCAGCGTGACGTCGCACGCGCCGAGCGTCGGCTACCGCGAAACCATCCGCAAGGCGGCGACGAGCCGCGGCCGGCACAAGAAGCAGTCCGGCGGCCACGGCCAGTTCGGCGACGTGCTGCTCGACGTCAAGCCGCTGCCGCGCGGCACGGGCTTTGCGTTCAGCGAGACCATCGTCGGCGGCGCGGTGCCGAAGAACTACATTCCGGCGGTTGAGGAGGGCGTGCGCGACGCCCTGAAGCGCGGCCCGCTCGGTTTCCCGGTGACCGATCTCGAGGTGACGCTGACCGACGGCTCCTACCATACGGTGGACTCCTCCGACCTCGCCTTCCGTACCGCGGCGCGGATCGGCGTCGGCGAGGCGCTGCCGCAGTGCCAGCCGGTGCTGCTGGAGCCGATCTTCATCGTCGAGATCGTCTGCCCGTCGGAGGCCACCGCCAGGGTCAACGCCATCCTGTCCGGGCGGCGCGGCCAGATTCTCGGTTTCGACACCCGCGAGGGCTGGCCGGGCTGGGATGCCGTGAGCTGCGCCATGCCGGAAGCGGAAATCAGCGACCTGATCGTCGAGCTGCGCTCGGCCACCGCGGGCGTCGGCAGTTTTGTGCGCCGCTTCGACCGCATGGCCGAGGTGACCGGCCGCACCGCCGACCAGATTGTCGCGGCGCATCGGGCCGCCGCCTGAAGCAAGACGAAGGCGGGTCGAATCGGCCCGGCTTCCACCTACATCTTCCGGACCCGCATCCCGGACGCGATGCAGCACGAACGTGCTGCGTCGCCGATCCGGGATCGCCACAAAGGCAAAGGCTATCCCTGTCACGGTCCCGGCTCTGCGGTGCTGCGTTGCACGCCGCTACCCGCGTCCGGGACACGGCCGTCTGCCACCTGCGACATGAGATCGGGTTGAAATAGCCCTTACATTGATGTACTAAACATCAATGTAAGGGCTATTCGCTTGAATAGTAACTAAATAAGTGGGATAGTTGACCTTGATCACATCATTCCAGATGCGTGCCGCGCGAGCGCTGCTCGGGATCGATCAGAAGACGCTGGCCGCGATGGCCGGCGTTTCGCTGCCGACCATCCAGCGCATGGAGGCGAGCGGCGGCCGCGTCCGTGGCGTGGTCGAGTCGCTGACCAAGGTGGTCGAGGCGCTCGACCGGGCCGGAGTGGCGCTGATCGGCGAGCACGCGCGCAGCGACGATGGCGGGCGCGGCGTGCGCTTGAAGGAGCCGGGCCCTCCGCGCCGCCCCGGCTGACGTCACGGCGCGGGCCGTACGCGCGCCCCGCGCCGGCGGCGGACGGGACGCACGAGACCATGCACGACCCCACGATTGCGGAGCGCGGCGCTCCTTCCGTTGCCACCCCGACCTTCGCCGAGCTGTTCACGCCGAAACTCGTCACCGTGCTGCGCGAGGGCTACCGGCTCGCCCATTTCCGCGCCGACGTGGTGGCCGGCCTGACGGTGGCAATCGTGGCGCTGCCGTTGTCGATGGCGATCGCCATCGCCTCGGGCGTGTCGCCGGACCGCGGCCTCTACACCGCGATCGTCGGCGGCTGCCTGGTGTCGATGCTCGGCGGCAGCCGTTTCCAGATCGGCGGCCCGGCCGGCGCCTTCATCGTTCTGGTGGCGCTGACCGCCGAGCGCCATGGCGTCGAAGGCGTCGTCCTCGCCACCCTGATGGCCGGCCTGTTCCTGATCGCGGCCGGCTTTCTGCGCATCGGCACCTACATCAAGTTCATTCCCTATCCGGTCACGGTCGGCTTCACCGCCGGCATCGCCGTCATCATTTTTGCCAGCCAGCTGCGCGACCTGTTCGGCATCACGCTCGCCGGCCACGAGCCCGGCGACCTGCTGCCGAAACTGGTGGCGCTGGGGCAGGCGGTCTCCACCTCCAACGTCGCGGCGATCGGGCTGTCGGTCGTGTGCATCGCCCTCATCGTCGGCCTGAAAAAGCTGCGCCCGTCGTGGCCCGGCATTTTGATCGCGGTGATCGTGGCGGCGGTCGCGGCGTGGGCGCTGGCGCTGCCGGTCGAGACCATCGGCACGCGCTTCGGCGGCATCCCCGACACGCTGCCGAGCCCGGCGCTGCCGGACCTGTCGCTGGCCAAGGTGCGGGCGGTGCTGCCGGACGCCATCGCCTTCGCGCTGCTCGGCGCCATCGAGTCGCTGTTGTCGGCGGTGGTCGCCGACGGCATGACCGGCCGCCGCCACCGCTCCAACTGCGAGCTGGTCGGGCAGGGCGTCGCCAATATCGGCTCGGCGCTGTTC